>Ga0209935_1000224_pt1 | contig 187189 bp, 171 predicted proteins | sample ThiBio_1000_plan_2_FD_183958 | JGI IMG/M metagenome (GOLD analysis project Ga0209935, IMG submission 183958) | Wastewater bioreactor microbial communities from Cape Town, South Africa - Thiocy_cont_1000_plan (SPAdes) | ecosystem: Engineered > Bioreactor > Thiocyanate-remediating >...
TTCAACAGCCGGATCCGCGACGAGTGCCTCAACATCAACAGCTTCTACTCGCTGCTGCACGCGCAGGTCATCATCGGCGACTGGAAGGACGAGTACAACCACCACCGCCGGCACTCCTCGCTCGGCTACCTACCCCCAGCCGAGTACGCTCGACAGTGCACCCATCAAATGGAAACCGACGACTCACAGAACGTCCGGACCGAATGAAGGGGGCGGCTCAGAGGTCTGTACAACGTACTGGCGTCCTCGGCCGACCAACTTGGAGCTCACAATCGATTCTTCGGCATCACAGATCGCGACCGCGACGCTGCATCGGAGCAGCTCCACATCAAGCAATGGGATCGGTACCACCTCGAGAACTTCCTTCTCGAGCCACGATTCGTGCGCGAGGCCACTCGCGCGCTTACCGGAAAAGATCCGCTCGAATCAGACGTGCGCACTGAGGAAGCTCTCCGGGAGTGTGCGTTGCAGATCGTCGATGACATCGCCATCCAGCTCATCCGGGTTGGGTTAAACGATCAAGCAGTGAGTTCTCTCAGGGTGGGCTCTGCTGCAGACTCAGCGTCCGCGGCACAGGAGCTCTCCGCGTCGCTACAAGCGAGTGCGACACGGTTGTCCGAGCTGAGCGCGGCGCACAACACCGTCAAGATCCAGACCCTCTTGGAGGAAGAGCGGGCGAGACTAACTGAGGCGTGCTCTACAGACGCATGGATCGCTGATTTTCCCGGTCGTAACGTGCTGAAGCGGTACGTCAGGGATCACGTTAAGGTCAAGTACGAGGCCTTCGTGAACATCGTTCTGGATCGGATGGCAGAGGCGAACTTTCAGCCCCCGGGTATGAAGCGAGTTCTTGACGAGATCCTTGACGCTTAGCCCGGGTTAGGTCTTAAGTGACCTCCCACCGCGTTCGGGCGGGGGAACGGATCGGTGACAGTCCGTCAGCAGTTATCTCCACGCACGAGGGTGTTCTGTTCGCCCGCAGGCCCCTTTGAATGTTCCCGTATGCACGGCGCACGTGAACATCAATCTCTAGGCTCAGACTGTGCATGAGGTGAAGCTTCTCTCCCCATCGTTGATGATGTTCGGCGGCATGCTGATCATTTCTGCCCTGGGAATTGATTACATGAGCACTCGGGGATTCTGGACCTACATCTCGGTGCAGGGAGCCGGCTTTGCCGTCGCGGTCATTGCGGCAGGCCTGAGTTTCTCTGCGTTTCGGCACAAGGGGGCGTGGGCGTTGTTCTTCGCCTCCTGTTGTGGCTGGATGGTGTGCTGGTCGTGGTTTCTGACGCTGGGGCTGCTCATTCCAGTTCCGATGGTGTTGTGGGCGGCGATTTCATCCGTCGGATTTCTCATCAGCACATTCCTGGGCGTTATCAGATCGGACGTCGTCGCCGTCGCCATCGCGGCCGCGTTCGGCCTCGGATCCGCGCTGTCGACCGGAATTCTCGCCGCCAATCCGGTCTTTGCATCCGATTACAGCTACATCCCGTTTGCGGTTGGCGCGGTGGGCGGAGGAGTCATTCTGGCCATCGGGCCGAGGCTCCGTCGCCGCCGCTTCGTCCCACAGCGTGACGTCTGATAATCGGGCCGACTCCCGTGTGAATGCCCATCGCTCGCTCGTCCGCTTCAGCCGCGAGCCGAGCTCACGCGCACGCAGCTGCGGCACTGTTCGTACGCGTGCGGAGTTCGTGCGCCGGGCACCTCGATGACGCTTCCCGCTTCGCGCTTGGTCGGGGTGAAAGGGTGATGGTGACTTCCCGTTAGCGGGTCCGCACGATCTGCGCGCGGCAGGTTGGGTGTTCCGCCCGCCGCGTCACACGGTCGATGCGGCGTACGATGTCACCCGCACCGGCACCCGCACCACCCGTCGCACGCTCCAGACGAGCAGCGTCACCAGCAGCACGTTGCGCACGCTCAGCACGAGGATGCCGAGCGGGTGGGCCGACCAGATCAGGTCGTAGATGATCGGGTAGATGAGCTGGGTGAGCAGCAGTGCCGCACCGCCGAGTCGCAGCCCCGAGCGCAGCGTGGTCCCGTCCACCGCGGCCCACAGCACGAACGGCGCGATGATCCAGTCGAGGAACTGCGGCGAGCCGACCTTGTTGGTGACGATGAGTACCAGCACGAGCGCGAGGGCGAGCGGCGGCAGCAGCTGCACGAGATGCGCGCCGCGCGCGCTCTTCCACGCGCCGAGGGCGAGCACGGCGAGGGCGGCGATGGCGAGCAGCGGCGTGAGCAGTGCCGCCACGACGGTCACGCCGGGGCCGGTCACCTCGAACGTGATGATGTCGGCGTTGTAGGCGACGTGGAAGCCGTCGACGTGCAGTGCGGCGAGCCAGGTGAACGGCGTCGCCGCGGTCGATTCGACCTGCAGCCCGCGCCCGAACTGCGACGACAGGAAGCCGAACACGTTGCCCGCTCCTCCCAACGCGAACAGCGTCGCGATCACGACGACGGTCACGCCGAGCGCCGCCCCCACGACGCGCACCCGCGTGCCGCGCCGGGCCACCACGAGCGCGCCGACGAGGGCGGCCGGCCAGATCTTGATCCAGGCGCCCGCGGTCAGCAGGGCAGACGACACGGTCGGCACGCGGAATGCGAGCAGCAGCGCGATGATCGCGAGCGGCACCGTCACCGCGTCGATGCGGAACATGCCGACCGGGCCGAGGCAGGCGATGAACGCCAGCCAGGTCAGCGCCGCGCGGGCGCGCCAGGGGGCCTTGCCGCCGTGCACGATCAGGGCGAACACGAGCCCGTTCAGCAGCGTGATGAGCACCGCCCAGCCGAACGTATAGCCCGCGATCCACGCGAACGCCCACGCGGCGATCATCGGCACGAGGGCGAGCTGCGGGTACACCCACGGCTCGGTCACCCCGACGATCGGGCCGCCGGTGAGCGCCTGCGACGACCACGGTTCGTAGACGTTGTAGACGTCGCCCATCGGCTGGCTCGGCAGCGTCCAGCCGAGCACGATCACGAGGGCGTGGGCGGCGAGGAACCATCCCCACAGGGTCAGGGTGCGTCGAGACATCGCCGCTCAGCGTAATCGGATGCCGCGTCACGCCGCGTGCGGCAGCACCACCCAGACACTCGCGCCGCCTGCTGGCGATTCCGCGATGCCGATGCGGCCGTGGTGTCCTTCGACGATGCGACGGCAGGTCGACAGGCCGATGCCGAGGCCCGCGACATCCGTCTGGTCACCGCGCTCCATGAGTCCGAACACCTTCTCGCGCTGGGGCTCGGGGATGCCCGGCCCGTTGTCGTCGACGGTGATGCGAGACCCGTCGGGGAGCGGCTCGACCCGCACGATGATGTGCGGCGCGTCGGACGTCGTCGCACTGAACTTCACCGCGTTCGCGACGAGGTTCTGCAGCAGGCCTCTCAGCAGCGTCGGGTCGGCGACGACCGGCGCCGGAGCGTCGACCTCGATCGTGGCGCCCGTCTGCGCGAGCGGGGTGTCGAGGTCGTCGATGACCGCGGCCATGACGTCCTCGACGTCGACGGCGGCGACGCGCGGCACCTCGCCGCCCACGCGGGCGAAGTCGAGCAGGTCGCTGATCATCGTCGACATGCGGTCGGCGGCGGCCTCAGCCCGCGCGAGCGCCCGGCTCGCCTGCGGGGCATCCGAGAGCTCGGGGCTGTCGGCGGCGAGCTCGATGAACCCGGACAGCGCCATGAGCGGGTTGCGCAGGTCGTGACTGATGCGGCCAGCGAACTGCTCGAGCTCGTGGTTCGAGGTCTGCAGCTCGCGCGTGACGCGCCGCAGCTCGAGCACGTCCACCACCTGGTGGGCGAGGATGTCGAGGGTCGCCGCATGCTCTGCAGACAGCTCACCGACCTCCTCGTCGAAGATGCAGAGCGTGCCGATCGCGATGCCCGAGGGCGTGATCAGCGGGCTCGACGCGTAGAAGCGCACGTTGCCGATCACACCGGTGACGAACGGATTCGCGGCGAAGCGGTCGTCGAGACGGGCATCGGGAACGATCACCCGGCCGGGCTGCTCGAGCACCACCGCGCACATCGAGTCATCCCGCGAGCAGACGGCCGCCGTGAACCCGACCGCGGCGATCTGATGCTGAAAGCGATCGTCGATGATGTTGATGACCGCCGTCGGCACGCCGCAGATGGTGGCGGCCAGCTGCACCAGACCCTGCAGGTCGGACTCGGGCGGATCCTCGAGCAGCTCGTAGTCGGCGATCGTCTGGCGGCGCGTGACGTCGTGTGCAGTCGACAAGGTCGGGTCCTCCCGTCGGGTGGCACCAGATTAGCGGTCTGCGCGCGCTCGGGGTGCGCGCAGAGGGCGACTCAGTCGGATGCCGCGGCGCGCCCGTCGAGCTCGGCGACCAGCGCGTCCACGCGTGCCCGGATCTCGTCGCGCACCTGCCGCACGACCTCGATCGGCTGGCCGGCGGGGTCGGTGAGCTCCCAGTCCTCGTAGCGCTTGCCGGGGAAGATCGGGCAGGCGTCGCCGCACCCCATCGTGATGACCACATCGGCCTCGCGCACGGCGTCGGTCGTCAGCAGCTTCGGCTGGCGGGCGCCGAGGTCGATGCCGAGCTCGGCCATCGCCTCGACGGCGACCGGGTTGATCGTCTCCCGCGGCTCGGACCCCGCCGAGCGCACGTCGACCCGATCGCCCGCGATGGATTCAAGGTATCCGGCGGCCATCTGCGAGCGGCCGGCGTTGTGCACGCACACGAACAGCACGGTGGGGGTGGTCATGAGTCGGCTCCTGTTCCGGCGATCGCTGATCGCCGCTCGATGAGTAAGGTGTCGCGCCACGTGCCGGCGCGCGGTCCAAGGGTCGATCGTGCGATGCGCTCGCGGCGGCCGACGACGCGGAAGCCGGCGGCCTCGTGCAGGCGCAGGCTCGCGGCGTTCTCGGGGAAGATGGCCGACTGCACGGTCCAGTAGCCCGCGGCATCCGTCGCGTCGAGGAAGCGTGCGAGCAGGGTGCGACCGATCCCGCGCCCCCGGTGGGCGGGGGAGACGTAGATCGAATGCTCGATGACCCCGCGGTAGACGGGACGAGCCGAGACGGCGGATGCCGCCACCCACCCCACGACCTCGTCGTCGAGGGTCGCGACGAGTCGGGGTGCGGCGAGGCGTGCGTGATCGAAGGTCGCCCAGTCCGGCGTCGCCGTCTCGAACGTGGCGTCGCCGCCCGCGATGCCGGCCGCGAAGATCTGCTCGACGGCCGGCCAGTCGGCCGCGACGAGCGGTCGGATCTCGGTCACGCGCAACATCCTCCCGCATCGGCCCGGTCGGTCGAGCACACTCCGGTCGCCGGCAGGTCGAGCACGACGGCCCGCGCGGCGGCGAGGTCGCCGGCGAGCCACGCCGCGACCGACCGCACCTGCTCGTAGCCCGTGGCGAGCAGGAAGGTGGGGGCGCGACCGTAGGACTTCATGCCGACCGTGAAGAAGCCGGGCTCCGGATGCCGCAACTCGGCGAAGTCGTGGGGTGCGACCGTTCCGCAGCTGTGCAGGTTCGGGTCGATGAGCGGCGCGAGTCGACGGGGCGCTTCGCTCACCTCGTCGAGGTCAAGTCGGAGCTCGCGCGTGATCGTGAGGTCGGGTCGGAATCCGGTGGCGGCGACCACGAGATCGACGTCGAACGAGGCGGGCGCATCTGCGGTGACGCCACTGACCCGCACACCGTCGCCCGCCGAGGACACCCGCTCGATGAGAAACCCGTCGCGCACCTCGACGACGCCGGCGTCGACGAGTGCGTCGAGGCGGGAGCCGAGCCGCTCGCGTTCGGGGAGGTCGTCGGCGGTCGACGGGCGCAGCGGCGGCCGTCGACGCACCCAGACCGCGCGGGTGCCCGGGGCGCCTTCGGAGAGTTCCGCGAGGGCGAGGAGAGTGTGCGCGGCCGAGTGGCCGGTTCCGACCACGGCGACCGAGCGTCCGGCGAGCCGTGCCCGGTCGCGACCGAGCACGTCGGGCAGGGGCGGGAGCACGAACGAGCCCACCTCGTCGAGGCCCAGCGGAGGCAGCCCGTCGCCGCCGATGGGGTTGGGGGTGTCGAGGGTTCCGGAGGCGTCGATCACGGCGCGGGCGAGCACGGACTCGACCTCACCGGTGGCTCGCCGCACCCGCACGACGAACGGGGCGTCGCCACGGCCGTCGCTGCGGGTGCGGTCGCGGCCGAGACGGGTGACGGCGACGACGCGGGCGCCCGTGGTGATGCGAGGGGAGAGCGCCGCGGTCTGCGCGAGCGGTTCGAGGTAGCGGGTGACGAGGTCCTCACCGGTGGGCACCTCGTCGGGGTCGGGCGCGAGCCATCCGGTCGGCGCGAGCAGACGCCCTGCGGCCGGATCGACGAGGTAGCGCCAGGGCGAGAAGAGGGCCACGTGGCCCCACGACCGCACCGCGGCCCCGGCCGACTCGCCCGCCTCGAACACGATCGTGTCGATCGATCTCTCGAGCAGATGCGCGGCGGCGGCGAGCCCGACCGGGCCCGCACCGATCACGACGACGGGATGCGTCGACGCGGCCGTGGCTCCGCGAGGGCGCGGCGTGAGATCGAGGAGCGGCACGCGGCATCCTTTCATCGATGACGATCGATGCTCAGTATGCGGACATCTATCGATGACTGTCAATATCGACTAGCATCTATGCATGCCGACCATGCTTCCCCTGCTCGGGCAGGATGCCTGCGGCCTCGAGCTCGCCCGACCTGCCATCGAGGCGGACGCCGCAGAGGCGCTCGCGCTGCGGGTCAAGGCGCTCGCCGATCCGACCCGTCTGCGCCTGCTGTCGATCGTCGCCGCGGCGGAGGCCGGCGAGGCCTGCGTCTGCGACCTGACCGAACCGGTGGGTCTGAGTCAGCCCACGGTGTCGCACCACCTGCGCGTGCTCACCGATGCCGGATTCCTCGAGCGCACGAAGCGCGGCACCTGGGCCTACTACCGACTCGTCGACGGCTCGCTTGACGCGCTCACCGCGCGCATCGCCGCGATCTGAGAATGACGACGCCCGCCTCCGAAGAGGCGGGCGTCGTGGTGTCTGCGGTGATTACTTGCCGCAGGTGCAGCTGTCGCCGCAGTTGCAGGTGCCGCCGTTGGCGGTGCAGTTGCAGGCGTGCTGGGCGACGGGAAGCGTCGTGGTCTCTGTCATGGGCGTGTCCTCTCGGTGGTGGGTCGTGCGTCAGGAGCGCACGAGTCGGGCGATGGCGGCGCTGGCCTCGGTGAGCTTCTCCTCCAGGTCACCTTGCTCGCCCGCGTGGGCGACGCAGTGGTGGAGGTGATCGTCGAGCAGCGACAAGGCGACCGATTCGAGCGCGCTCGTCACGGCCGACACCTGGGTGAGGATGTCGATGCAGTAGCGGTCTTCGTCGATCATCTTTCCGATGCCGCGCACCTGACCCTCGATGCGCTTGAGTCGTCGCTCGAGCGACGGCTTGTCATCGATGTAGCCCGGATGCGTGGTCTCCATGCGACCGACGATACCCCATTGAGGTATTCCGGGCGGGGACAGATCGCCGTGAAAATGACGCCCCCCGCCCGACGGGAAATTTCTCTACAGTTCGTGGAGTAATGTGTGCGCTCGTGATGTCCGATCCCGCCGCCGCGACCGCCGTCACCGTCATCTTCGCCCTCGTGCTCGTGCACGCCGTGGTGCGGGCTGTCGTCGCCTTCGGCTGGGTCGACCGCGTCTCCAACCTCGTGCACGCCGTCATGGCGGTCGTGATGCTCGCGATGCCGTGGTCGTGGTACGCCGTGTTCCCCGTCGCCGCCCAGATCGCGTTCTTCACCGCGGCGACGTTCTGGTATCTCTACCTCGCGCTCTTCCGCCCCTCTGTCGCCGCGGCCCCGGCCACCGACCACCACCGTCACCCGGCCGTGCTCGTGTACCACGCCGTCATGATGCTCGCGATGGTGTGGATGGCCGTCGCGATGACGCCGGTGACCGCGGCATCCGGGATGGACGACGTGGGCGGCATGTCGATGGGCCACGGCACGGACGGCATGCCGATGACCGGCTCGGCCGACTGGGCGCTCGTGATCACGTGGGCGTTCGGGCTCCTGTTCGTCGTCGCCGCGCTCTGGTTTGTCGTCGCGGCGCTACGACGCGCGATCACCGCCACCCGCCTGTCCGGGCATGCCGGGATCGTGATTCTCGACACGCTCGCGACGGCCCTCATGGCGGCCGGAATGGCGTGCTCCTTCCTCCTCCTCATGACGTGACGGCCCGCGCCGACCTCGTACCCCGAAAGGACCCCTCATGCGATCACGTTCCACCCGTCGACCGGCGCGGCTCTTCTTCCGCATCGCCGCCGGCGCCGCCGTCGGCCTCGCCGGGGTGCTGCTGACCGCGACCGCCGCGTCCGCGCACATCCACGTCGACGGCACCGACGCGACCCAGGGCGGTGAGGGGGTGCTCACGTTCCGCGTGCCCAGCGAGTCCGACACCGCCTCGACGGTGGGCGTGCAGATCACGTTCCCCGCCGACACCCCGATCGCCGATGCCTCCACGCAGCCGAAACCCGGCTGGACCGCCACGATCACGACCGCCAAGGCATCGACCCCCATCCAGACCGATGACGGACCCGTCGACACCTACGTCACGCAGGTGACGTGGAAGGCCGACAGCGCGGCGGCGGGCATCGCGCCCGGCGAGTTCGACACCTTCGCCGTGGCGGTCGGACCGCTGCCGGCCGTGGCATCCGTCTCGTTCCCGGCACTGCAGACCTACAGCGACGGCTCGCAGGTGAACTGGAACGAACAGGCCACCGGTGGCGTCGAGCCCGAGCACCCCGCGCCCACCCTGACACTCGCGGCGCAGTCGGACGCTCCCACCCCGACGCCGACCGCAGAAGCTGCCTCGGTCGACGGCGGCTCGACCGCATCGGCGCCCGCGTGGCCCGGTATCGTCGGTCTGATCGCCGGCGGCGTCGCGCTGGTGATCGCGATCGTCGCGATCGCCCGCACCTCTCGCAAGGAGACCCCGTCCGCGTGACGCACCTTCCCGCCCGGACCCGGCGTCCCCGCCGGGTCCGGGCGTTCCTGTTCGCGCTCGGCGCGCTGCTCGCCGCCGCGACAGTGCTGCTCGGCGCCGTTCCTGCCGACGCGCACGCCGTGCTCGTGCGATCGAGCCCGGCCGACGGCAGTCGGCTCGACGCCGCGCCGGCGCGGGTCGTCCTGACCTTCGACGAGCCCGTGCAGCTCGTCGACGGCATGACGCGGGCCTTCTCGTCCTCGGGTACGCGCGTCGACACGGGAGACATCTCCCGCAGCGGCGGTGACACGCAGGTCGTCGTCCCGCTGACGCCCGATCTTCCCCGGGGCAGCTACACCGTCAGCTGGCGCGTCATCTCGGCCGATACCCACGTCGTGTCGGGCTCGATCTCGTTCGGCGTGCAGCAGGATGCCGCGTCCGCCGCGGCGACCGGTTCCGCCGCGCCCACCTCGCTCGACGTCGTCGCGCAGACCGCGATCGGACTCGGGTACGTCGGCGTCGTTCTCGCGCTCGGGGTCGCCCTGCTCGCGCGCCTGCTGTGGCCGGACACCTGGCGCCGTCGCCGCGTGCGGCTGTTCGTCCGGGCGGGAGGGGCGGCGCTGCTCGTCGGGGCGCTCGTCGACCTGCTGCTGCAAGGACCCCGCGCCGATGAGACCGGCTGGCACGGTGTGCTGCGGCTCGACGGTCTCGGCGAGACGCTCGCCGGCTCGTACGGGCAGTTGCTCGTCGCCCGCATCGTGCTCGCCGTCGTCGGGGTCGTGCTCGTCCGGTCGCTCGCGCGCCGCGCTGGGTTCGCCGCCTACTCGGTCGCGCAGGCGGGGGTGCTCGTTACCATCGCCCTCGCCGGGCACGCGGGTGTCGGCGCCGACGTCGTGCTCGCGGCCACCGCGGCCGTCGCCCACCTGGCCGCCATGGCTGCGTGGGCCGGGGGGCTGCTCCTCCTTCTGGTCGCCGTTCTCCCCGGCGTGACGGGCGCGCCCGACCTCGACCGCCTGCGCCTCGGCACCTGGTCGATCATCGCGTTCGTCTCGGTCGCCGTACTCGTCGTGTCGGGGGAGTACCAGGCGTGGCGCGAAGTGCAGCCGGTCGCCTCGCTCTGGTCGACCCCCTACGGTGTGACGCTGCTCGTCAAACTCGCGTTCGTCGCGATCGCGCTCGCCGGCGCGCTCGCCGCCCAACGGATGGTCGCTCGCCGACGTTCCGGCGCCGGCGCCGATGCGGCATCCGTCTCGGTCGTGCGCGTGCGCCGGTCGCTGCGGATCGAGGCGGTCGCCGTGGCCGCGGCCATCGTGGTGACGAGCGTGCTCACCGCCCTGCCGCCTGCCTCCGGTACCTACGGGCCCGCGGCGACCGTGACCGCCCCGGTCGGCGACACCGGTGCGACCGCCGTCGCGGAGCTCTCCACGACCCGCCACGGCCCGCTCGTGATCACCGTGCACGTCACCGATCGAAACGGCACCCGGATCGATCCCGAACTCGTCACCGGCGTGCTCTCGTCGCCCGACAACGGGGTCGCCGGCATCGATGTCACTCTGACCCACGACGGGGCGTCGTGGGTCACCACCGACGCCGTCGTACCGATCGCCGGGGCCTGGACGCTGCAGCTGACCGTCACGATCGATCAGGCGCACGCCTACGCGACCGCGACGACCTTCCGGGCGTGGTGAGCGCGGGTCAGCGCAGCGACGCGACCGCGCGCTCGTAGACCGGCGCGACCGGGGTGAGGCGACCGGCCAGCCGGCAGGGACGCTGGGCGAGGCGCTCGGCGCGCAGCTCGACAGTCACGTCGCCGGTCGCGCGACCGACCCGCACCAGCGCGTTCGCGAGGTGCACGGCACCCGCACGGCGGGAAGCCGCGTCATCGGCCGCGAGCTCGATCAGCAGGCTCGTCGATCGGCGCAGACGCTGCGCGGCGCCGCTGCGCGGCATGCAGGCGAGGTTGAGGTCGGCCAGCCGCAGCACGAGCTCGTGGTGCGCCGACAGATGCGCCCACTCGTGCGCGACGACCGCGCGCAGCTGTGCCGGGGTGAGTTCGCGCACGAGCCCCGCCGACACGGCCACGGTGTGGGGCTTCCCCGGGATCGCGCAGGCGAACACCTCGTCGGTGTCGCACACCAGCAGCTGCCAATCGGATGCCGCCACGTGCACCGTGTGCGGCAGGGTCAGCACCGAGCCGCGATTGCGGCGCACCGCGTCGAGCACCTCCGCCGACCCCGACGCCACGATGACCACCGTGCCGCCGACGGCGAGGAGCGACATCCATGCGAAGACCGTCACGATGACCCCGGCCGCGCCGGACTCCGATCCTGACCCGGCGATCGCCAGCACCAGGCCGACGATGCCGGCACCGATCAGGCACGCGACGCCGCCGAGCACCGCGGTGAGCCAGAGCCCGAGGGCGAGGCGCGGCATCCGCACCTGCCAGCGACCGGCCGCGAGGGTGCGGGGAGCGAGCAGCACCACGGCGACGGCCGCGGCGAGCAGGACGAGGAGCGCGACCACGGTCAGCGCTTGCGGGGGGCGAGGGCCGACCGCAGCAGGTCTGCGTCGGTCTCGCTGAGGTCGCCGACGAACTTGAGGAGCACGGCGCGGCGGTCCTCGTTCTGGCTCAGCGCGTCGACCATGGTGCGGCTCGCGCTCTCGGCGGCGGTGAAGGTGGCGGCGAAGCGCTGCTTGCGCGGCGAGTCGCCCGATCGCACGACCTCGCCCTTCTCGGTCAGTCGCTCGAGGGCGGTGAGCACCGTCGTGTAGGCGGGCTCGTCGCCGACGATCTCCTCCTGGATCTGCGCGGCCCCGACGGGTTCGTCGTGTGCGCGCAGCACCGTGAGGATCGCGGCCTCCAGCTCGCCCCTGCCGCGCGTGCGCACACCTGCCATCTGCGTACCTCCGTGCGTGATTCTACGAGATGTGGAGACAAGGATGCCGCGCCTCAACGCGCTAGACAAGACGTAGAGTTGTCTCCGACACATCGCCGATGGGCGCGCGCGGCGCGGTCGGCACGAGAACGAGGCGAATCATGACCCAGGACCTGGCCGACATCCAGCTGCTGCGCATCGACGGCATGACCTGCTCCCACTGCGAGCACTCCGTCACCGAGGCGCTCGTCGCCCTTCCCGAGATCGCCGCCGTCACCGCCGACGCCGCCGCCGGCACGGCGCGCATCGAGGCCGTCGGCGCCCTCGACCTCGACCGGATCGACGCGGCGGTGACCGAAGCCGGATACCGCCTGGTGCGGTGAGCTCCGCCGCCGCGGTGGCCGCGGCATCCGCCGACGAGCTGCCGGCCTACGAGACCGCCCGTGACACGCGGCGCGGCGCGGTGCTTCTCGCGCTCGTCGTCGTCGCGCTGGTGATCATGCTCGGCACGCCGGTCGTCGTCGCGATCGTGCGCGGCGACACGAGCTACACGCAGCTGTTCCGCAGTTATCCGGGTCAGCTCACCGCGATCGCCGCGACTCTCGGGCGTGCGCTCGTCGACCTCGCCGGCTGGCTCACAGCCGGCTCGCTCGCGGTGCTGATGTTCCTGCTCGCGCGACCCGGCAAGGACCGCGTGATCATCGACGACCAGCCCGAATGGCACGTCGCCCGCTGGGCGTCGATCGCCTGGGCGGTGCTGGCCGCCGCGATGATCGTGATCGATGCGGCGGATGCCAACGGACTCAACGTGTTCGACGCGATCGGATCGCCGGCGCTCGGCTACCTGCTGCAGATCTCGTACCTGCCGGTCGCGTGGATCGTGGTCGCCGTGCTCGCCACCATCGCGGCCGTCGTCATCAACTTCGCCGTCACCTGGGTGGGACTACTGATCCCGCTCTGGTGCAGTGCGATCGCTCTGCTGGCCCCGGTCGTGGTCGGTCAGATCCTCGTGGGTCCCGGTCACGACTTCGGCACCGACGCCGGAACCGTGCAGACCATCGCCGCGGCGGCACTGTTCGGAAGCGGTATCCTGCTCGCGCTCCGCGTCTGGCGGGGCCGACTGCTGCGGCCCGCCACGCTGCGACGCTTCTGGCTGCTGGGCGTCGTCGCCTGGGCCCTTGCCGCAGGAGCGGCGATCGTGCTCGCGTTCTTCAAGCTCGCCGGTCCCGGCGCCTGGGTGAACCCGACCTGGTACTTCGTGATCGCGCAGGGTGTCGTGCTCGCGGCGACCGGTGTGCTGCTGTTCGCGGGGTTCCGCGCCTTCCGGGCGGGTTCCCTGACGAGCCTCCGGGTGACGATCCTCGCGACCTCCATCGCCGCGTGCGGCGTCGCGTTCTTCGCCATCGCCGAGGCGATGATGCGGGTGCCTCCGCCGCAGTACTTCCTGCCGAGCGACATCACCGAGGTGTATCTCGGCTTCGATCTGCCGATCGCGCCGAACTTCCTCGTGCTGGCGACGAACTGGCGGCCGAACATCCTGTTCCTGGTGATCGCGGCGGCGGGCCTCGCCCTGTATTACGGGGCGCTGTGGCGCCTGCGGCGTCGCGGCGACCACTGGCCGCTCGGCCGCACGATCGCGTGGACCCTCGGATGGGTGACGATCGTGGTCGCGACCTCCTCGGGGTTCGGCCAGTACTCCGGTGCCCACTTCGGCATCCACATGATCGTGCACATGACCCTGAACATGCTCGGGCCGCTGCTGCTGGTCATGGGCGGCGTCGTGACCCTGCTGCTGCGTGCGACGACGCCGCATCGCCGCGGCGAGCCGGCCGGTCCGCATGAATGGCTCACCGAGCTGCTGCACTGGCCGGGGCTGCGCATCCTCTACAACCCGCTCGTCGTGTTCGTGCTGTACATCGCCTCGTACTACGGGCTGTACCTGTCGGGCCTGTTCGAGGCGATCATCCGATACCACTGGGCCCACCAGGCGATGAACATCCACTTCCTGATCGCCGGGTATCTCTTCTACGGGCTCGTCATCGGCGTGGACCGCCCGCCGAGGCCGCTGCCGCCGATCGGCAAGCTGGGCTTCGTGCTCGCCGCGATGCCATTCCATGCCTTCTTCGGCATCATCCTGATGACGGCCTCGGTGCCGGTCGCGGAGAACTTCTACGCGACCCTCGACCTGCCCTGGAACCAGGACCTCATGGCCGCGCAGTACCTCGGTGGCGGCGTCGCGTGGGCGGGGGGAGAGATCCCGCTGATCATCGTCGTGGTGGCTCTCGGCATCCAGTGGGCCCGCCAGGACCAGCGCGAGGCCGCCCGCAAGGACCGCCACCTCGACAGCGGGCTCGACGACGACTTCGACGCCTACAACCGCATGCTCGCACGGCTGCAGGCCCGCGGGGGGACTGCTCCGGTGACGGATGCCGCCCCCGCCGTTGCGGCGACCACCGGACCCGCCGCTCCGAGCGCCGCCGCCGACCCGGGGGAGACCCGCCCGTGACCACGCCCGTCGACACGCTGCCGCTCGCCGACCTCGACCGTGTCGAGCTCTCGATCGGCGGGATGACCTGCGCCGCCTGCGCGGGCCGTGTCGAACGCGCCCTGGGAAAGCTCGACGGCGTCACCGCATCGGTCAACTTCGCGACCGAGCGCGCCGTCGTGACGGGCCTCGCGCCCGAGCAGGCCGATCAGGCGGTCGCGGCGGTCAAGAAGGCCGGGTACGAGGCATCCGTGCGGGTCGACGGCGACGACGAGTGGAGTCGACGTGCCGCGGTCGACCGCGTCACGAGCCTGCGTCGACGCCTGCTGGTGTCGGCGATCCTCACCGTGCCGCTCATGGACATCACCCTCGTGCTGGCGCTCGTGCCGGGCCTGCGCTTCCCGGGATGGGAGCTGCTGTGCGTGCTGCTGTCGCTGCCCGTCGTGACGTGGGCGGCGTGGCCGTTCCATCGCGCGACCGCCCGCAACCTGCGTCACGGCTCGGTGACCATGGACACGCTCGTCTCGCTCGGCATCCTCGCCTCGTTCGGGTGGGCCGTCGCGACGATCCTCATGGGCGAGGGCGGGTCGTCGTACTGGATCGGCTACGGTCAGACCCCCGCGGGCGCGAGCGCCATCTATCTCGATGTCGCCGCGGGCATGACCACGTTCCAGCTCGCGGGCCGCTACTTCGAGTCGCGTTCGCGGCGTAAGGCGGGCGACGTGCTCGACGCGCTCGCCGCCCTCGCGCCCGACCGGGCGCGCGTGGTGCGCGACGGGGTCGAGGTCGTCGTGCCCTCGGGTCAGGTGCGCGTCGGCGAGCTCGTCGTCGTGCGGGCGGGGGAGACCATCCCCGTCGACGGACAGGTCGTCGAGGGGCGTGCGTTCGTCGACACGAGCACCGTCACCGGCGAGCCCGTGCCCCGCGAGACGACCGTCGGCGACCTCGCCGTCACCGGCACGACGAGCGCCGACGGGCGGCTCGTGCTGCGCGCAGTCGCGGTCGGCGCCCACACCCAGCTCGCTCAGATGACCGCGATCGCCGAGCGCGCGCAGGCCTCCAAGGCCCGCGTCGAAGCGCTCGTCGACCGCATCGTGCGCGTCTTCGTGCCGGTCGTGATCGCGCTCGCCATCGCCGTCGGCGTCGCGTGGCTCTGGGCCGGCGCCCAGCCCGCCCACGCGATCGGCGTCGGCATCTCGGTGCTCATCATCGCCTGCCCGTGCGCCCTCGGGCTCGCGACCCCCACCGCCCTCATGGTCGGCATCGGGCGCGGTGCCCAGCTCGGCATCCTCATCAAGGGGCAGAGCGCGCTCGAGGCCTCCGGCCGCATCGACACCGTCGTGCTCGACAAGACCGGAACCCTCACGCTCTCCACCCTCGTGATCGAGCAGCTGACCCTCGCGCCGGGAGCCGACCGGGTGCGCGTACTGCAATGGGCCGCCGCCGTCGAGCAGGGGTCCGAGCACCCGGTGGCCGCCGCGATCGCCCGGTACGCCGCGGCATCCGTCGCAGACCTGCCGACCGTCACCGACTTCCGCACCATCCCTGGCCGGGGCGCCGCGGGCGTGATCGACGGCCGCGAGGTCGTCGTCGCGAGCGTGCCCCACGCGATCGACGAGCGGATGCCGCTCCCCGCCGACGTGCGCGACGCCGTCGACGACGCGGCGGCATCCGGCCGTTCGAGCGTCGTGCTGGCCACCGACGGTGTCGTGGAGGCGGTCTTCACTGTCGCGGACGAGGTGCGCCCGAGCGCGAAGGCCGCCGTCTCCCAACTGCAGCGCATGGGGCTCTCGACCGTGCTGCTCACCGGCGACACCGCGGCCGCCGCGCGCCGCGTGGCCGACGAGCTCGGCATCTCCGAGGTGCGCGCCGAAGTCATGCCCGCCGACAAGGCCGGGGTCATCGCGGCGCTGCAGGCCGACGGGCACCGGGTCGCGATGGTCGGTGACGGCATCAACGACGCCGCCGCCCTCGGCACCGCCGATCTCGGCATGGCGGTCGTCTCCGGAACCGACATCGCGCTGAAGTCGGCCGACATCATCCTGGTGCGCGACGACCTGCGGGTGATCGCCGATGCGATCGCCCTGTCGCGGCGCACGCTGCGGACCATCCGCGGCAACCTGGTGTGGGCCTTCGGCTACAACGTTGCCGCGATCCCCCTGGCTGCGGCGGGCCTGTTGAACCCGCTGATCTCGGCCGCGGCGATGTCGCTGTCGTCGGTGCTGGTGGTCTGGAACAGCCTTCGCCTGCGGTCGGCGAAGGCGCGTCGCTAGCGGCATCCGGGGCGGATTCCACCGCCGTCATCCGGGCGTCACAAACCCGTGCGAGGATACCTCGGTGCAACGCTCCGTCCTCGCCGAACTCGACCTCGATCTCACCTCGACGACCGACCTGATCTTCCAGATCTCGGCCGCTCAGAACGTGCAGACCTCGAGTGAGAATCTGACGTTCCGTCAGGGTGAGCGCATCTACACCCCGACGGAGATCGTCGATCAGTCCGGCAGCCGCCTGCACCGTCTCACGGCCGAGGCGGGCGCCCTCGAGGTGCGTTACGACGCGATCGTGGAGGGGCAGTCCTCCAACGGTCACACGAGCGACCTCGAGGCGATCACCTACCTGCGGCCGAGCCGCTACTGCCAGTCCGACGAGGTGTTCACGCAGGCCCGACGCCAGTTCAAGGGCCTCACCGGCCACGACCTCATCGCCGCGGTCACCTCCTTCGTCTCGACGAGCACGACCTACACCCCGGGACTCAGCCTCGGCACCGACAGTGCGGTGACCACCCTCATGACCGGGCAGGGCGTCTGCCGTGACTACGCGCATGTGGTGATCGCGCTGCTGCGCGCGATGGACATGCCCGCCCGCTACACAGCCTGCTTCGCGCCGGGTCTTCGCCCGATGGACTTCCACGCCGTCGCCGAGGCATACCACGACGGCGCCTGGTACGTGATCGACGCGACCCGCCTGGCGAACCGCCGCTCGCTCGTGCGCATCGCCACGGGGCGCGACGCGGCCGACTGCGCGTTCCTCAGCTACTACGGCGGCAACGTGCGGCTCGCCCGCATGAACGTCGACGCGTGGGTGACCGACGTCCCCGAGGGGCAGCCCGCCGAGGAGCTCGTCGACCCGGCCGTCGACGACCACGAGTCGCTCGTGCAGCTCGTCTGACGCGGAAGGATGCGCCGCGCCCGCCCGTAGACTTGTCGGGCTATGGATCCCGAAGCCCTCTCCACGCTCCTGCTCGATGTCGTCCGTCCCGCCGCCGAGCGGCGACGCGAGGGCGCGGGCGGCGAGCTCGCGGCATCCGACATCGTCCTCGAGCGTCCCAAGAACCGCGACCACGGCGACTGGGCCTCGAACATCGCGCTCAAGCTCGCCAAGGGCCTCGGGGCGAACCCGCGCGAGCTCGCGACCGAGATCGCCGACGCCCTGACGGCGGCGCCCGGTGTCGCGAGCGTCGAGGTGGCAGGCCCCGGCTTCATCAACATCCGACTGGATGCCGCGGCCGCCGGCGCACTCGCGAAGGTCATCGTCGAGGCGGGCGCCGCGTTCGGCACGAACGAGAGCCAGCACGGCAACACGATCAACCTGGAGTTCGTCAGCGCGAACCCCACCGGTCCGCTGCACATCGGCCACACGCGCTGGGCGGCGCTCGGCGACGCGGTGGCGCGACTGCTCCTCGCCAGCGGTGCGACGCTCGTGCGCGAGTTCTACATCAACGACGCCGGCGCGCAGATGGAGCGCTTCGGCCGCTCGGTGCTCGCCGCGGCCACCGGGGGAGAGGCCCCCGAGGACGGCTACGCGGGCGCCTACATCGACGACCTCGGCCGCCGGGTGCTCGCCGCCCGCCCCGACATCGCCGACCTCGACGCCGACGAGGCGGTGATCGTCGCGCGCGATCTCGCCTACGAGTACCAGCTGGGCGAGATCCAGGCCTCGCTCGCGCGCTTCAACGTGCACTTCGACGTGTGGTTCTCCGAGCGCATGCTGCACGCACAGCCCGAGGACGGCGGGCCGAGCCTCGTCGACGAGGCGGTCGACCGGCTGCGCGCCCAGGGCCACGTGTTCGACCAGGACGACGCGGTGTGGGTGCGCACGACCGCGTTCGGCGACGACAAGGATCGCGTCATCCGACGCTCGAACGGCGAGTACACCTACTTCGCCGCCGACGCCGCCTACTACCTGAACAAGGGCGACCGCGGCTTCGCGCACAAGATCTACCTGCTCGGCGCCGACCATCACGGCTACGTGCACCGACTCAAGGCGCTCGCGGGCGCGGCGGGCGACGACCCCGACCGCGACATCGAGGTGCTCATCGGCCAGCTCGTCTCGGTCAACGGTGCACGCCTCAGCAAGCGCGCGGGCAACATCATCGAGCTCGACGACCTGCGGGACTGGCTCGGCACCGACGCGCTGCGCTACTCCCTCGCGCGCTACCCGGCCGACTCGCCGCTGACGCTGGACCCCGAGATCCTGCAGAAGCGCACGAACGACAACCCGGTCTTCTACGTGCAGTACGCCCACGCGCGCACGCACAACGTCGCCCGCAACGCGGCCGACTCCGGGGTCGACCGCTCGGCCTTCGCACCCGAGCTGCTCACGCACGAGACCGAGAGCGCGCTGCTCGGGGCGCTGCAGGAGTTCCCGCGCATCGTGGCGTTCGCCGCCGAGGTGCGCGAGCCGCACCGCGTCGCGCGCTACCTCGAGGAGCTCGCCGGTCTCTACCACCGCTGGTACGACAACTGCCGCGTCATCCCGCTCGGCGACGACACGATCGACGACGTGCACCGCACCCGCCTGTGGCTCAACGACGCCACCGGCCAGGTGCTGCGCAACGGCCTCGATCTGCTGGGTGTGAGCGCCCCCGACCGCATGTGAGGCATCCGTGACCGACGACGCCCGATCGACGTTCCCGTTCGAGATCCCCGAGCAGGATGCCGCGCCGCGCCGCCGACGCCGGTGGGTCGTGTGGGTCGTCGCGATCGTCATCGTGGCGGTGCTCGCGGTGGCTGCCTGGTTCGCCGGCGACGGGATCGCCCGTGCGATCGTGACCTCGGTCATCCAGCAGCAGGTCAAGAGTCAGCTGGCGCTGCCGGCAGATCAGCAGGTCGACGTGCAGTTGTCGGGTCAGGTCATCCCCCAGCTCATCGGCGGGCGTCTCGACGAGGTGCGCGTCTCCTCGTCACAGGTGAGCGCCGGAGGGGTGACGGGCGCGGCCGACGTCACGCTGCACGGCCTCGACCTGTGGAACGATCACGCCATGACCGGCGGCGAGGGCACCATCCGCCTCGACGAGCAGCAGCTGCGCACCCTGCTCGCCGCACAGCAGGGATTCCCTGCGGAATCGGTCGGGCTCGCCGCGCCGAACGTGACGGCCTCGAGCCAGCTGTCCTTCCTCGGCGCGCAGATCCCGGTGTCGATCGCGCTCACGCCGTCCGCGAAGGACGGTGCACTCGTGCTCACCCCGGCCTCGCTCCAGATCGCGGGCGCGACGGCCACCGCCGACGACGTGCGGGCACGATTCGGGGCGTTGGCCGCGCCGCTCACCCAGTCGTGGACGATCTGCGTGGCCGGCAGCATCCCCCGTGGCATCACCCTCACGGGGGTCTCGGTCGAGGCATCCGATCTCGCGGCGACGTTCTCGATCGACGGCAGGATCCTCACCGATGCCTCGCTGCGCCAGAAGGGCTCGTGCGGCTAGCCGCCCATCCCCGGCGCTGTATGCCCGGTGCCCTAGACTCGTGCCGTCCCGTTGTGTCACCGCGCCGCACGGTGCGGGCGCGTGGGTTTCACCGCGCCGCAGCATCCGTCGATTGGTTCCCGTCCGTGTCCGCCTCGCCCGACCGCCCCACCGTGCCGACCTGGCTCGAGGTGCCGCGCGACGCCAATGACCTGGCTGAGCGTGTGTGGCCGGCGTCGGCGACACGGGATGCCGCGGGCGCGCTGCAGCTCGCGGGCGTCACCGCACCGGCGCTCGCGGCCCGCTTCGGCACCCCTCTCTACGTGATCGACGAGGACGAGGTGCGGGGCCGTGCTTCCCACACGCTCGCGGCCTTCACGGCGGCGGCCGCACGACACGGGGTGTCGGCGCGCGTCTACTACGCCGGCAAGGCGTTCCTGTCGACCGAGGTCGTGCGCTGGGTGACCCAGGAGGGTCTTGCCGTCGACGTGGCGAGCGAGGGTGAGCTCGCCGTCGCGCTCGCGGCCGGCGCGGACCCGTCCCGCATCGGCGTGCACGGCAACAACAAGTCCGTCGCGCAGCTGGAGCGCGCCGTCGCCGCGGGCGTCGGCTCGATCGTCCTCGACAGTCTCGAGGAGCTCGATCGGCTCAGCGCGATCGTCGCTCGCACCGGGGCGACCCAGCCGGTGCTCGTGCGGGTCGTGAGCGGCGTGCACGCCGAGACCCACGACTTTCTCGCGACCGCCCACGAGGACCAGAAGTTCGGCTTCGCCCTCGCCGATGCGCCGGCGGTCGTCGCCCGCATCCGTGCGACTGCGGGCCTGCAGTTCATCGGACTGCACTGCCACATCGGCTCCCAGATCTTCGGGTCGGCCGGCTTCGCCGAGTCGGCCCGCCGTCTCGTGGCCGTGCACGCCGAGCTGCTCGCCGCCGGTGCCGTGCCCGTGCTGAACCTCGGTGGCGGGTTCGGCATCGCCTACACCCGGGTCGACGTGCCGAGCCCGATCGACGAGCTCGCGGAGCAGATCGTCGACGGCGTCGCGCTGGCGTGCGCCGAGCGCGGCATCCCGATCCCCCACCTGGCCTTCGAGCCCGGACGCGCGATCGTCGGACCCGCCGGCGTCACGCTGTACACGGTCGGCACGGTCAAGCCGGTGCGGGTCTCCGACGACCTCACCCGCACCTACGTGAGCGTCGACGGCGGGATGAGCGACAACGCCCGCCCCGCGCTGTACGGCGCCCACTACTCCGCGCGACTCGCGAGCCGTGTGAGCAGCGCCGATGCGGCACTCGTACGTGTGGTGGGCATGCACTGCGAGTCCGGCGACATCGTCGTCGACGCCGAATACCTTCCCGGGGACGTCGCCGCCGACGACCTGCTGGCCGTGCCCGCGACAGGTGCCTACTGCTTCTCGCTCGCGAGCAACTACAACTACGTGCCCCGCCCGCCCGTCGTCGCCGTGCGCGGCGGCGAGGCGCGCGTGATCGTGCGCGGAGAGACCATCGATGACCTCCTGGCGCGCGATGCCGGGGTCGCCCTCGAAAGGAACGCATGACCGACTACCGACTGCTGCGCGTCGCCCTGTTGGGCGCCGGCGCGGTGGGCAGCCAGGTGGCCGCCCTGCTGCTCAAGCACGCCGACGAGCTCGCCGACCGCGCGGGCGCCCGTCTCCAGCTCGCAGGGATCGCCGTGCGCAGCCTCGACGCCCCGCGCGACACGGAGCTCCCTCGCGAGTTGTTCACGACCGACGCGGCGAGCCTCATCGCCTCGAGCGACATCGTCATCGAGCTCATCGGCGGCATCGAGCCGGCCCGTGAACACATCCTGAGCGCGATCGGCTCGGGCGCCGACGTCATCACCGCGAACAAGGCGCTGCTGGCCACGCACGGCCCCGAGATCTTCGAGGCCGCCGACCGCGTGGGCGCCTCGGTCTACTACGAGGCCGCCGCCGCCGGCGCCATCCCCATCATCCGTCCGCTGCGCGACTCGCTCGCGGGCGATCGCGTGCGACGCATCATGGGCATCGTCAACGGCACGACGAACTACATCCTCGATCGCATGGACACCGAGGGTGCCGAATTCTCCGACGTGCTCGCCGACGCGCAGCGCTTGGGATACGCCGAAGCCGACCCGACCGCCGACGTCGAGGGCTACGACGCCGCGCAGAAGGCCGCGATCCTCGCAAGCCTCGCCTTCCACACCGCCGTGCCGCTCGAGGCCGTGCACCGTGAGGGCATCACCGCCATCGACAAGGCGATCATGGATGCCGCGCGTCACGCCGGCTACGTCGTGAAGCTGCTCGCGGTGTGCGAGCGCCTCGACGGACAGGACGACAGCCCGACCGGTGAGGCGATCTCGGTGCGCGTCTACCCGGCGCTCGTTCCCCGCAGCCACCCCCTCGCGAGCGTCCACGGCGCCAACAACGCCGTGTTCGTCGAGGCCGAGGCCGCCGGCCCTCTCATGTTCTACGGCGCCGGCGCCGGCGGCGTGCAGACCGCGTCCGCCGTGCTCGGCGACGTCGTGTCGGCCGCACGCCGTCACATCGCCGGCGGTGTCGGCGTGGGGGAGTCCACGCGCGCCAACCTCCCCGTCGTCGAGGTCGGCCGCGTCGTCACCCGCTACCAGATCACGCTCGAGGTCGTCGACCAGCCGGGCGTCCTCTCCACCGTCGCCGGACTCCTCAGCGACGGCCACGTCTCGATCGCCACGGTCGAGCAGACCACCACCATCGGTGAATCGGATGCCGCGGCCACCGCGCGTCTGGTCATCGGCACGCACAAGGCCAAGGAGCAGGACCTGAGCGCCACCGTCGAACGACTCGCCGCGAGCGAGGTCGTCGCACGGGTGGTCTCGGTGCTGCGCGTCGAAGGGAACTGACATGGCACACGTCTGGCGCGGAGTCCTGCGCGAATACGCCGACCGCCTCGGGGTGACCGAGGCATCCACCGTCGTCACGCTCGGGGAAGGCGGCACGCCGCTCATCCCGGCCGCGGCGCTGTCGCAGCGCACGGGCGCCGACGTCTGGGTGAAGTTCGAGGGCATGAACCCGACCGGCTCCTTCAAGGACCGCGGCATGACCGTCGCCCTCTCCCGCGCCGTCGAGCACGGCGCGAAGGCCGTCATCTGCGCGTCGACGGGGAACACGTCCGCGTCGGCCGCGGCCTACGCGGCGCACGCCGGCATCACCGCCGCCGTGCTCGTGCCCGAGGGCAAGATCGCGATGGGCAAGCTCAGCCAGGCGGTCGCCCACGGCGGGCGCCTCATCCAGGTGCGCGGCAACTTCGACGACTGCCTCGAGATCGCCCGCGAGCTCGCAGCGCACTACCCGGTGCACCTCGTGAACTCCGTCAACCCCGACCGCATCGACGGCCAGAAGACCGCGGCCTACGAGGTCGTCTCGCAGCTCGGCGACGCCCCGGACTTCCACTTCATCCCGGTCGGCAACGCCGGAAACTACACGGCCTACACCCGCGGCTACCGTGAGGAGGCCGACCGCGGTGTCTCGACCCGCGTGCCGCGCATGTTCGGGTTCCAGGCCGAGGGCTCGGCGCCGCTCGTGCGGGGCGAGGTCGTGAAGAACCCCGAGACGGTGGCGAGCGCCATCCGCATCGGCAACCCCGCCTCCTGGGACTTCGCGATCGAGGCGCGAGAGGCCACCGACGGCTACTTCGGCGCGATCGACGACGCACGGATCCTCGCGGCGCAGAAGCTCCTCGCCGAGACGGCGGGCGTGTTCGTCGAGCCGGCCTCCGCGATCAGCGTCGCGGGCCTGCTCGACCGTGCCGAGGCGGGCGTCATCCCCGCCGGCGCGCGTGTCGTGCTCACCGTCACCGGCCACGGGCTCAAGGACCCCCAGTGGGTGCTCAAGGGCGCGGACGGCGTCGACGTGACCCCCACGGTCGTCGACGCGGCGACCAGCGAGGTCGCCTCGGTGCTCGGCCTCGCGCCCGCCGAGGCATCCGCGTGAGCGTGCCCCCGGGCCGTCGCGCCGTCGTCCGCGTGCCGGCGACGAGCGCGAACCTCGGCCCGGGCTTCGACACGCTCGGCCTCGCGCTGAGCGTCTACGACGAGGTGACGGTCACAGCCCTCGCCGACGACCGCCTCGAGATCGAGGTCACCGGCGCGGGCGCCGACGGCGTGCCGCGGGATGCCTCGCATCTCGTCGTGCGTGCGATGGCCTACGCGTTCGAGGCCGTGTCGCGCACGCTGCCCGGCATCCGGCTCGAAGCCCACAACGTCATCCCCCACGGCCGCGGCATGGGGTCCTCCGGCGCCGCGGTGGTGTCGGGCCTGCTCGCCGCGAAGGGCCTGCTCGAGGGTGACGTCGAGCTCGGCCCCGACCTGCTGCTGCGCCTCGCGACCGAGCTCGAGGGGCACCCCGACAACGTCGCGCCGGCGTTGTTCGGCGGCCTCACGATCGCCTGGGTCGACGAGCTCGGTCCGCAGCACAAGAAGCTGCTCGTGCACCGCGGCGTCTCGCCGATCGTGTTCGTGCCCGAGTTCACCATGTCGACGTCCGTGGCGCGCTCCCTGCAGCCGCTGCAGGTGTCGCGCGAGGACGCGGTGTTCAACGTGTCCCGCTCGGCGCTGCTGATCGCCGCTCTGACCCAGAGCCCCGAGCTGCTGATGGCCGCCACCGAGGACAAGCTGCACCAGAACTACCGGGCCGCAGCGATGCCGGAGACCGATCTCCTCGTGCGCGAGCTGCGCGCGGCGGGGTTCCCCGCCGTCGTGTCGGGGGCGGGCCCGAGCGTGCTCGTGCTCGCCGACGGCCCGGGCCGTCGCCTCGAGGCGGCGGCCCTCGCCGCGACGCGCACCGAAACGCCGTGGGAGGCGCTCATGCTGGCCGTCGATGTGAGGGGTGGTACAGTGAACACCGACGCGGAGGGTGCCTCGTAACGTCGTTTACACGGCCTCCGTCGCAATCTGCGAAACCGCGCGATCCCTGAAATCCGATTTCCGAGCCACGCTCGATCGGTCCCGAGGATCCTCTTCGGGTGGGCGGATGTCTCTCTGTCGATGTCCGTAGTCGTCGCGCGCCCCATCCTCTACAAGGGAGTACTCGTGGAGTCCATCTCCGAGATCCAGACCGAAGACAACACCACCCCGGCCGACGCGGCGCTGCCGTTCGAGGGCCCCGACATCGAGGTGCCGAGCGACCAGCCGGCGCCGGCCGATGCCACCCCCGCGGCCGCCGACGCGCCCGCTGCCGAGGCCGACGCACCCGCGCGCAAGACGGCCCGTAAGCCCGCCCGCCGCCGCGTCTCGGCACTCGCCGCCGACCTCGGCGTCGACGCCAAGACCGTCATCGCTCGCGCCGCCGAGCTCGGTGCGAGCCTGAAGAGCGCGCAGTCGGCCGTCGACGACGACCTCGCTGCGCAGCTCACCGCATCCTTCGCCGAGCCCGCTGACGCCGCCGCGGTCGAGCCGGCAGCGATCGACACCGTCGAGGGTGACCTGGCCACCGAGGGGGATGCCGCGGCATCCGCCGCCGACGAGGCGCCGGCCGACGCCGCCGCGGCCGGTGAGACCGAGGGCGCCGAGCAGGCCGACGGCGAGCCCGCCGAGGGCGAGCAGCCCACCGGCAGTCGTCGCAGCCGTAGCCGCAACCGGAACCGCAACCGCAACCGCAACGCCAACGGCGGCGAGCAGGGCCAGGCGCCCGCCGCGAGCGAGTCCTCGGACGACGCGCAGGCCGCCCCAGCGATCGCCGGCGGCGCGCAGACCCCTGCCCAGAGCCGCAACCGTCAGCGCAACAAGCGCCGCGGTCAGGGCCAGACCGGTGACGAGTTCGAGACCGAGATCGGCGAAGACGACGTGCTGCTGCCGATCGCCGGCATCCTCGACGTGCTCGACAACTACGCCTTCGTGCGCACGACCGGCTACCTTCCCGGCCCGAGCGACGTCTACGTCTCGCTCGGTCAGGTCAAGAAGTACAACCTGCGCAAGGGTGACGCGATCGTCGGCGCGATCAAGCAGCCGCGCGAGAACGAGGCACCCAGCCGCCAGAAGTACAACGCCCTCGTCAAGGTGGACTCGGTCAACGGCCTCGCCCCCGACGACGCCGAGAACCGCGTCGAGTTCGGCAAGCTCACCCCGCTCTATCCGCAGGAGCGCCTGCGTCTCGAGACGGCGCCGGAGAAGCTCACGCAGCGCATCATCGACCTGGTCGCCCCCATCGGCAAGGGTCAGCGCGGCCTGATCGTCGCGCCCCCGAAGGCGGGCAAGACGATCGTGCTGCAGCAGATCGCGAACGCGATCGCGACCAACAACCCCGAGGTCCACCTCATGGTCGTGCTCGTCGACGAGCGGCCCGAAGAGGTCACCGACATGCAGCGGACGGTCCGCGGCGAGGTCATCGCCTCGACCTTCGACCGTCCCGCCGAAGACCACACCACCGTCGCCGAGCTCGCCATCGAGCGCGCCAAGCGCCTCGTCGAGCTCGGTCGCGACGTCGTCGTTCTGCTCGACTCGATCACCCGTCTCGGCCGCGCCTACAACGTCTCAGCGCCCACGAGCGGCCGCGTGCTCTCGGGCGGTGTGGACGCCTCGGCGCTGTACCCGCCCAAGCGCTTCTTCGGCGCCGCGCGCAACATCGAGAACGGCGGCTCGCTGACGATCCTCGCGACGGCGCTCGTCGAGACCGGCTCCAAGATGGACGACGTCATCTTCGAGGAGTTCAAGGGCACCGGCAACAGCGAGCTGCGCCTCTCGCGCCAGCTCGCCGACAAGCGCATCTTCCCGGCCGTCGACGTCAACGCGTCGAGCACGCGCCGCGAGGAGATGCTGCTGTCGGCCGACGAGGTCAAGATCACGTGGAAGCTGCGCCGCGCACTCGCCGGCCTCGACGCCCAGCAGGCGCTCGAGGTCGTGCTCGGCAAGCTCAAGGAGACGCAGTCGAACGTCGAGTTCCTCGTGCAGATGCAGAAGTCGATCCCGGCGCCCGCCGGTGGCGGCCACTCGCACGGACACGAGAACAACATCCGCTGATCCGGGTTCGCCGTGGCTGAACCCGCGATGTTCGACTCGGCCCGCCAGCTGATCGACGAGCACAAGGCCGTCCAGGAGGAGCTCTCCGACCCGGCCGTGCACGCCGATGCGGCGCGCGCGAAGCGCGTCAACCGGCGCTACGCCGAGCTGTCGAAGATCGTGCACGCCTACGAGGCGTGGGGCGCGGCATCCGATGATCTGGATGCCGCGCGCGAGCTCGCCCGCGAGGACGACGCCTTCGCGGCGGAGGTCCCGGCGCTGCAGGAGCGCCTGGCGACCCTGCAGGAGCGCCTGCGACGCCTGCTGATTCCGCGTGATCCCGACGATGCGCGCGACGTGATCATGGAGATCAAGCAGGGCGAGGGCGGCGCGGAGAGCGCGCTGTTCGCCGCCGATCTGCTGCGTATGTACCTGCAGTACGCCGCCTCGATGGGGTGGAAGACCGAACTGCTCGAGCGCAACGAGTCCGACCTCGGCGGTTACAAGGACGTGCAGGTCGCGATCAAGGGCGCGCCCGGCGACCCGTCGCAGGGCGTGTGGGCGCATCTGAAGTACGAGGGCGGGGTGCACCGCGTCCAGCGGGTTCCCGCGACCGAGTCACAGGGACGCATCCACACCTCGACGACGGGGGTGCTGGTGTTCCCCGAGGTCGACGAGCCCGAAGAGATCCACATCGACGCGAACGACCTGAAGATCGACGTCTTCCGGTCGTCGGGGCCGGGGGGTCAGTCGGTGAACACGACCGACTCCGCGGTACGCATCACCCACCTCCCGACGGGCATCGTCGTCTCGATGCAGAACGAGAAGAGCCAGCTGCAGAACCGCGAGGCGGGAATGCGCGTGCTGCGCGCACGCCTGCTCGCCCAGCAGCAGGAGGAGCTTGCGGCGGCCGCCTCCGACGCGCGTCGATCGCAGATCCGCGGCATGGACCGCTCGGAGCGCATCCGCACGTACAACTTCCCCGAGAACCGCATCGCCGACCACCGCACCGGCTACAAGGCGTACAACCTCGACCAGGTGATGGACGGCGCCCTCGCGCCGGTCATCGACGCGTGCATCGCCGCGGACGAGGAAGAGCGTCTCGCGGCCCTCGCCGCGGACTGATCACCGACCGCGCCGACCGCGCCCGCTGCGCACCCATGCGCACCTCGCGCCGTGCGCGGTCACGCCGCGCTCCACCTCGGGCCGCGTCATCCGCGACCTCGTCGCCGTCCCCGCGGGCCGTGTCAGATGTGGTACTCGGGCGTCGTCAGGATGCTGCGCGTGTCGTCGCCGTCGCGGCGCGGGCGCGCCTTGGCGGGAATGCCGACGATCACGGAGTCGTCGGGCGCGTCGCGCGTCACGACGGCGTTCGCGCCGATCACGGATCCCGCACCGATGCGCACCGGCCCGAGCACCTTCGCGCCCGCGCCGATCGCCACTCCGTCGCCGATCGTGGGGTGGCGCTTGCCGGCGTCGCGCGTGCGACCGCCGAGGGTGACCCCGTGGTAGAGCAGCACGTCGTCGCCGACCTCGGCCGTCTCGCCGATGACGACGCCCATGCCGTGGTCGATGAACAGGCGCCGGCCGATCGTGGCGCCCGGGTGGATCTCGATGCCGGTGAGCCAGCGGGTCAGCTGCGAGCCGGCGCGGGCGAGGAAGCGCACCCGGCGCACCCACAGCGCATGCCACACGCGGTGCGACCACACCGCGTGCAGCCCGGGATAGAGCAGCGCGATCTCGAGGGAGGAGCGGGCGGCGGGGTCGCGGAGGCGGGCGGCCGCGAGATCCTCCCGCAGCCGCCGCAGCATCCCGCCGCCCGTCATCTCACTCCTCGCGCAGGTGCTCGTAGAGCGCGGTCGAGAGGTAGCGCTCGCCGTTGGACGGGATGATCACGACGATGTTCTTGCCGGCGGCCTCGGGGCGCGCAGCGATCTGCTGGGCGGCCCAGAGCGCCGCACCCGACGACATGCCGACGAGGATGCCCTCGCGGGCACCGGCCTCGCGGGCGACACGGATCGCATCGTCGAACTCGACGTCGATGACCTCGTCGATGATCTCGCGGTTGAGGATCGCGGGCACGAAGTTCGGGCCGATGCCCTGGATCTTGTGCGGTCCCGGGTGGCCCTTGGTGAGGATGGGGGAGTCGGCCGGCTCGACGGCGATGACCTTCGCACCGGGCACGCGTTCCTTGAGCACCTCGCCGACGCCGGTGATGGTGCCGCCGGTGCCGATGCCGGCGACGAAGTAGTCGACCTGGCCGTCGGTGTCGCGCAGGATCTCCTCCGCGGTGGTCTTGCGGTGGATCGCGGGGTTCGCCTCGTTCTCGAACTGGCGGGCCCACACGGCACCGGGGGTCTCGGCGACGATGCGCTTGGCCTCTTCGACGGCGAACGACATGCCCTTGGTGGGGTCGGTGAGCACGAGCTCGGCGCCGAACGCCTTGAGCAGCAGGCGGCGCTCCTTCGACATCGACGCCGGCATCGTGATGATGACGCGGTAGCCGCGGGCGGCGCCGACCATGGCGAGGGCGATGCCGGTGTTGCCGCTCGTGGACTCGACGATCGTTCCTCCGGGCGTGAGCTCGCCGGAGGCCTCCGCGGCGTCGACGATCGCGATACCGAGGCGGTCCTTCACGCTGGATGCGGGGTTGTAGAACTCGAGCTTGCCGAGGATGTGGCCGCCGAGGCCTTCGCCGATGCGGCTGAACCGCACGAGCGGCGTGTTGCCGAACGCGCTGGTGATGTCGTCGTGGATCGCGGGCATGTCGGGGCTGCCTTCTCTCGCTGGTTCCCTGTCGTCGCGCGTCTATGCGCGCACCGCGCCCAGCCTATGCGAGCGGATGCGATGAGGAGGCTGTGTGACGGGAGCCGGGTCGGCGGTGCGGCCGATAAACTGGGCGGCGCCCATGCCCGAGACCGCACCGCACCCCGGCGATCTGCCCGACGTCGTCGCGCCCGAGCGTCCTGAGACGCTCGCCGACGCGCTGCGCGCCGCTGCGGCGACCCTCGCGCGTGCGGGAGTGGCAGACGCGACCGTCGACGCCGAGCTGCTCGCGGCACACGTGCGCGGCGGCGGGCGCGGCGAGGTGCAGGCGGCAGCGCTGCGCGGCGACGCGATCTCCGAACCGGATGCCGCGTCCCTCGCGTCCCTCGTCGAGCGCCGCGCTGCGCGCGAGCCGCTGCAGCACATCACCGGGCGCGCGCCGTTCCGTCACCTGGAGCTGAGGGTCGGCCCGGGGGTGTTCGTGCCCCGCCCCGAGACCGAGCTGCTCGCGCAGATTGCGATCGATGCGCTGCGCGCCGCGGCATCCCCTTCGCCGATCGCCGTCGATCTCGGCACCGGATCCGGTGCCATCGCCCTGTCGCTGGCGACCGAGGTGCCGCATGCGCGGGTGCACGCGGCCGAGAACTCCGTCGACGCCTTCGTGTGGACGAAGGAGAACTTCGCCGAGGTTGGCGCCGAGAACGCACGTCTCGCGTTCATCGACCTGGCCGTCGCGTTCCCCGAGCTCGACGGCACCGTCTCGGTGCTCGTGTCGAACCCTCCCTACGTGCCGGATGCCGCGACCCCCCGCGACCCCGAGGTGCGGCTGTTCGATCCGCCCGCGGCCCTCTACGGAGGCGAGGACGGCCTCGACGTCGTGCGCACCCTCGCGCATGTCGGGCTGCGACTCGTGCACTCCGGCGGACTCATCGCCATCGAGCACGGCGAGCTGCAGGGAGCGGGCGTGAGGGAAGCGCTCGCCGACGCCGGCTGGCGCTCCGCAGCGACCCACCGCGACCTGACGCTGCGCGACCGGGTCACCACGGCGCTGCGGCCCTGACCGCCCAGCCGGGCCGAACTAGACTGGCCCGGTCATGTCTTCCCTCTTCGATTGCCGCGACGAGGCCGAGCTTCTCGCGGGCATGCGTCAGGCGCGCCAGGCCATCGGTCGCGGCGAGCTCATCGTCCTCCCCACCGACACCGTCTACGGCGTGGCCGCCGACGCGTTCTCCCCGGCTGCCGTCGCGCGTCTGCTGGCGGCGAAGGGCCGTGGCCGTCAGCAGCCCCCGCCTGTGCTCGTGCCCGGCGTGAACACGCTGCGGGCGCTCGTGAGCGAGGTGCCCGAGCCCATCGACCGCCTCATCGGCTCGCACTGGCCCGGCGGGCTCACGATCGTGCTGCCGGCCCAGCCCTCGCTCGCCTGGGACCTCGGTGACACCCGCGGCACCGTGGCCGTGCGCATGCCCGCCCACCGTCTGGCGATCGAGCTGCTGGAGGAGACCGGACCGCTCGCGGTCTCGAGCGCCAACCTGACCGGCGCCCCGGCCGCGATCGTCGCGAAGGAGGCGGAGCGGATGCTGCGCGACAGCGTCGCCGTCTATCTCGATGACGGCCCGGCCACCGCGGGCTTCGCCTCGACGATCATCGACGCCACCGGGCTCTGCGCCGGTCGTCAGGGAACCGTGCGCGTCCTGCGCGACGGGGTCGTGTCCCGCGCCGAACTGCGCTCCGTGCTGGGCGACGCGCTCGAACCAGACCCGGGGACGTGAAGCAGTACCTGTTCACCGCGCTGGTCACCGCGGTGCTCACGTTCGTGCTCGCCGGGGCGGTGTGGCGCCTCGCGCTGCGCTTCAAGCTCTACCCGGCCATCCGCGAACGCGACGTGCACACGCGGCCGACGCCGCGCCTGGGGGGCATCGCCATGTTCCTCGGCATCGTCGTGGCCTTCGGATTCACCGCGCAGAACGACTTCTTCCACCGTGTGTGGATCGACCCGCAGCCGGTCCTCGCGATCCTCGCCGCGACCGTGCTCATCGTCGCTGTCGGCATCGCCGACGACCTGTGGGACCTCGACTGGATGATCAAGCTCGCGGCGCAGGTCGGCGCGGCCGCGATCATCGCGTGGTTCGGGGGCATCCAGATCTACTCGCTCCCCGTCGGCGGCCTCACGGTGGGGTCGAGCTGGATGAGCGTCGTCCTCACGATCCTGTCGATCGTGGTGGTCATGAACGCGGTCAACTTCATCGACGGGCTCGACGGCCTCGTCGCCGGCGTCGCGCTCATCGCGAACGGCGTCTTCTTCGCGTGGTCCTACCTTCTGGTGCGCGACACCGGCCAGAGCACGTACTCGAACCTCGCCTCCCTCATCGCCGTCGTGCTCGTCGGCGCGTGCGTCGGGTTCCTCCCGTGGAACTGGAGCCCCGCGAAGATGTTCATGGGCGACTCCGGCGCGCTCATGCTGGGACTCCTCATGGCCACCAGCGGCATCGCCGTCACGGGTCAGCTCAACCCCGCGACGCTCGACCCCGAGACCCTCGGACGCTCGCAGCTGCTCGGTGCCTTCATCCCGGTGCTGCTCCCGGTGGCCGTCGTCATCCTGCCGCTGCTCGACTTCGGTCTCGCCGTGATCCGGCGCACGGGGGCGGGGCGCTCGCCCTTCTCGCCCGACCGCAAGCACCTGCACCACCGGCTGCTCGACCTCGGTCACTCCGACCGCTCGGCCGTGCTGATCTTCTACGCATGGGCCGCCATCGTCGGGCTCGCCGTGCTGCTCATGTACATCGCCACCCGTGAGAACTGGCCCGGCCAGTACTGGATCGGCGTGGGCTTCGGCGTCCTCGGTGGCGCGGCCTGCGTGATCGTCACCGCCCTGCCGTCCCGGCGCCGCCGCCCCGACCCCCGAGCGAAAGACCCCGCATGATGTCGTCTCCCGTTTCCAGCACTCCCGTCCTGCGGGCCACGCTCCAGTGGTCGGCATGGGCCGCCCTCGCGCTCGCGATCATCGCGGGCGTGGCCGGGTTCATCGCCGCCGGCCCCTCCGGCCTCGTCAGCGGGCTGGCCGGTGTCGTCGTCGGCGCGGTGTTCCTCTCGATCACCTCGGGCAGCATCCTCATCGCGAACCGCTGGTTCGGCGACGCGCTCTACGTGCCGATCTTCTTCGCGATCGTGCTGGGCGGCTGGCTGCTGAAGATCGTGCTGTTCGTGGTCGCGATGCTCGTGCTGCGGGGGCAGCCGTGGATCGCTCCGCAGGTCTTCTTCCTCGCGCTGGTCGCGGCTGTGATCGGGTCCCTCGTCGTCGACGTGGTCGTGCTGGCGAGGATGCGGCTGCCTCATGTCAGCGACACGACGCTCCCGACCGACCCGGAAGCGGGGGAGCGCAAGGACCCGCAACCTCCGAGCGGCATCTGAACCCCCAGCGGTTTGATAAGGTTGGACACGCACCCGACCGCGAGCGCCTGAGTGCCGGCCCTGGGGTGCACCCCGACCCATCGTCGTACCGATTTCTTTCGGTGCCCCGGAGCTGGAGCCTGTGCTGTTTCATCACGCTGCGACTGTGATCGCGAATGCCGAGTCCACGGGCGACGGTGGTTTCCACGCCCCCTCCATCGGAGAGTTCTTCCCTGACGCCGTGCTGTTCGCGGGAACGCCGTTCGCGCTGACGCGGATCAACCTGATCCAGATCCTGGCGACCGTCGTGCTGATCACGCTCTTCCTGGTCGCCACCCGTCGCATGCGCCTGGTGCCGACGCGGTTCCAGAGCGTCGCCGAACTCGGTCTCGACTTCGTGCGCAACGGCATCGCCCACGACCTGCTCGGCAAGAAGGACGGCAACCGCTTCCTGCCGATCCTGACCACCATCTTCTTCATGGTGCTGTTCATGAACCTCACGGGCGTCGTGCCGTTCCTGAACATCGCCGGCACGAGCATCATCGCGGTGCCGCTGCTGCTCGCGATCGTCTCCTACATCACGTTCATCTACGCCGGTGTCAAGAAGAGCCCGAAGAACTTCTTCAAGAACGCGCTGCTCCCGTCGGGCGTGCCGTGGCCGCTCTACTTCATCATCGTCCCGCTCGAGTTCCTCTCGACCTTCATCATCCGCCCGGTGACGCTCACCCTCCGTCTGCTGATGAACATGATCGTCGGGCACCTGATGCTGGTGCTCTTCTTCTCGGCCACCTGGTTCTTCACGGTCGAGCTCAGCGGCTGGTGGACGGCCCTCGGTCTCGGCACCCTGGCCTTCGGCTTCGTCTTCACCCTCTTCGAACTCTTCGTCGCCTTCCTCCAGGCGTACGTCTTCACGATCCTCACCGCGGTCTACATCCAGCTCGCGGTCGCGGAAGAGCACTGATCCGGTCGGCATCCGCCGCCCACAACCGAAAGGAATAACCCCGTGGACGCAACTACGGTTCTCGCCGACGTCTCCGGTTCGCTCGCGACGGTCGGCTACGGTCTCGCCGCCATCGGCCCCGCCATCGGCGTGGGCATCGTGGTCGGCAAGACCATCGAGGGCGTCGCCCGCCAGCCCGAGCTCGCGGGCCGCCTCCAGGTGCTGATGTTCATCGGTATCGCCTTCACCGAGGCCCTCGCGTTCATCGGTATCGCGACCGGCTTCATCTTCGGCTTCTGATCGCGAACGACTTCAAGTAAGGAGACAGGATGCTTCCCGCTCTTGTCACCCGCGCCGCCACGGAGGCGGGGCAGAACCCGCTGCTGCCCGCGGTCTACGACATCGTGTGGTCCGCGGTCTGCTTCGTCGTCATCCTCCTGGTGTTCTGGCGTGTGATCCTGCCGCGCATGCAGAAGCTGCTCGACGAGCGCTCTGCGGCGATCGAGGGCAACATCGCGAAGGCCGACGAGGCCCAGCGCCAGGCCGAGGCCGCGCTCGAGGAGTACACCGCGCAGCTCGCCGCCGCCCGCAAGGAGGCCGGTGAGATCCGCGAGTCCGCCCGCGAGGAGGGCAAGCAGATCGTCGCCGAGGCGAAGGATGCCGCGACCTCCGAGGCCGCGCGCGTCACCGCACAGGCCCACGCGCAGATCGAGGCCGAGCGCCAGGCGGCCCTCGTCTCCCTCCGGGGTGAGGTCGGTGCGCTCGCGCTCGATCTCGCCGGCGGCGTGATCGGCGAGAAGCTGAAGGACGACGCGTCCGCGCAGGGCGTCGTCGACCGCTTCCTCGCCGACCTCGAGGCATCCGAGAAGGCGACGAAGTAATGGGCGCCGCGACCACTCACGCACAGGAGGCCGCGAACGCGGCACTGTCGACGACGGCGGGTGTCGACCTCACGGTCGCCACCGAGCTGTTCCAGGCAGCGCGCGCGCTCGCGCACCGACCGACCCTTGCCGGCGCACTCGCCGACTGGGCGGCGACCCCGGAGTCGCGCGCGAAGGTGGTCGAGGACGTCTTCGGCGCCGCCGTGTCGCCCGTCACCCGTCAGGTGCTCGCGGCCGCAGCCGTCGAGCGCTGGTCGTCGGCGCACGACTTCGTGTTCGGCGTGGAGGAACTGGCCGTTCGTGCCGCCTCCAAAGCCGCGCCGTCCGCCGACGTCGAGGGTGAGCTGTTCCGGGTGTCGCGCACGATCGCCGACAACCCGCAGCTCGAGCTCGCGCTCGGCAGCCGGCTCGGCGACGCCGAGGCGAAGGGCGTGCTCGTCGAGACGCTTCTCGGCGGACGTGCGTCCGAGGCGACGACGCTGATCGTGTCGTCGCTGGTGCGCCAGCCGGGCGAGCGCCGGGTACGCGAGGTTCTCTCGCGCGCCATGCGCGTGGTCGCCGCGGAACGCGAGCGCACCGTCGCGACGGTCGTGAGCGCTGTGGCGCTGACCGACGCGCAGACCGAGCGACTGGGCGCGGCGCTGGCTGCGCGTTACGGCACGCAGGTCTCGATCAACACGGTCATCGACGAGTCGATCGTCGGCGGCCTGCGCATCCAGATCGCGAACGACGTGATCGACGCGAGCGTGTCCACCCGTCTGGCGGATCTCCGCCACCGACTGGCGGGCTAACGGGACCTCCCTCCCGACGATGAGACTTCGGGGCGATGGCCCCATGAACGAAGGAAGACAATGGCAGAACTCTCCATCAGCCCCGACGTCATCCGTGACGCGCTGAAAGACTTCGTCGCAGCGTACGAGCCCACGGGGGCCGCGGCCACCGAGGTCGGCACCGTCATCGACGCGGCCGACGGCATCGCCCACGTCGAGGGCCTGCCGGGCGTGATGGCCAACGAGCTCGTCACGTTCGCCGATGGCACGCAGGGCCTCGCCCTGAACCTCGACGAGCACGAGGTCGGTGTCGTGGTGCTCGGCGAGTTCGCCGGCATCGAGGCGGGCCAGGAGGTCACCCGCACGGGCGAGGTGCTCTCGGTCGCCGTCGGCGACGGCTACCTCGGTCGTGTGGTCGACCCGCTCGGCAACCCGATCGACGGTCTCGGTGAGATCGCGACCGAGGGCCGTCGCGCGCTCGAACTGCAGGCTCCCGGCGTCATGCAGCGCAAGAGCGTGCACGAGCCGATGCAGACCGGCATCAAGGCGATCGACGCGATGATCCCGATCGGGCGCGGTCAGCGCCAGCTGATCATCGGCGACCGCCAGACCGGCAAGACGGCGATCGCGATCGACACGATCATCAACCAGAAGGCGAACTGGGAGTCGGGCGACCCGACCAAGCAGGTGCGCTGCATCTACGTCGCCATCGGCCAGAAGGGCTCCACGATCGCGGCCGTCAAGGGTGCGCTCGAGGACGCCGGTGCGCTGGAGTACACGACCATCGTCGCGGCCCCCGCGTCCGACCCGGCCGGCTTCAAGTACCTCGCTCCCTACACCGGCTCGGCCATCGGCCAGCACTGGATGTACGGCGGCAAGCACGTCCTGATCATCTTCGACGACCTGTCGAAGCAGGCTGAGGCCTACCGCGCCGTGTCGCTGCTGCTGCGTCGTCCGCCGGGCCGCGAGGCGTACCCCGGCGACGTCTTCTACCTGCACTCGCGTCTGCTGGAGCGTTGCGCGAAGCTGAGCGACGAGCTCGGCGCGGGGTCGATGACGGGTCTCCCGATCATCGAGACCAAGGCGAACGACGTGTCGGCCTACATCCCGACCAACGTGATCTCGATCACCGACGGTCAGATCTTCCTGCAGTCCGACCTGTTCAACGCGAACCAGCGTCCGGCTGTCGACGTGGGCATCTCGGTGTCCCGCGTCGGTGGTGACGCGCAGGTCAAGTCGATCAAGAAGGTCTCGGGCACGTTGAAGCTCGAGCTGGCGCAGTACCGCTCGCTCGAGGCGTTCGCGATGTTCGCGAGCGACCTGGATGCCGCGTCCCGCCGTCAGCTCGCCCGTGGCGCGCGCCTCACCGAGCTCCTCAAGCAGCCGCAGTACTCGCCGTACCCGGTGGAGGAGCAGGTCGTCTCGATCTGGGCCGGCACCAACGGCAAGCTCGACACGATCGAGGTCGCAGACATCCTGCGCTTCGAGCGCGAGCTGCTCGACCACCTCCGCCGCTCGACCACGATCCTCGACACCCTGCGTGAGACGAACGTGCTCAGCGACGAGCTCGTCACGGAGCTCGAGAGCGCGGTTGACGCGTTCACGCTCGAGTTCCAGGCGGGCACGGGAGCGGGTATCGGCTCGGTCGGTCGCGAGGAGTTCGACGCCGCGGACGCCGATGACGTGAACCAGGAGAAGATCGTCAAGGGTCGCCGCGGCTGAGCCTCGGGAAGAGCAACTATGGGCGCACAACTCCGGGTCTACAAGCAGAAGATCTCCTCTGCTCAGACGACCAAGAAGATCACGAAGGCGATGGAACTCATCGCGGCTTCGCGCATCCAGAAGGCGATGGCGCGCGTGCGCGCGTCCTCGCCCTTCTCGCGGGCCGTGACGAGCGCCGTCTCCGCCGTGGCCACCCACTCCAACATCGATCACCCGCTGACCCGGGAGCGCGAGGTCGTCCGCCGCTCGGCGGTGGTCATCTTCTCGTCCGACCGCGGTCTCGCGGGCGCGTTCAACTCACAGATCCTCCGTGAGGGACTCGAGCTCGCGCAGCTGCTGCGCGACGAGGGCCGCGAGCCGGTGTTCTATCTCGTGGGACGCAAGGCGGTGGGGTACTTCCAGTTCCGACGCATCACGAGCGCGGCCGAGTGGACGGGTGACACCGACACCCCGCAGTTCTCGACGGCCGAGGAGATCGCGGCGGCGCTGCTCGACGCGTTCGCGCTCGGTGGCGACAACGGCGGCGTCGACGAGATCCACCTCGTGTACAACCGCTTCGTCAGCATGATGACCCAGTCGCCCGAGACGGTCCGCCTGCTTCCGCTGGCGGTCGTCGAGGCGGAGGATTCGGCCTCGCACGCGGTGTACCCGCTGTACGAGTTCGAACCCGACGCCGAGACTGTGCTCGACGCGCTGCTGCCGGTCTACATCCAGAGCCGCGTGTTCAACGCGCTCCTGCAGTCGTCGGCCGCGAAGCACGCGGCCACTCAGAAGGCGATGAAGGCGGCGAGCGACAACGCCGACAAGCTCATCACCGACTACACCCGCCTGCGCAACAACGCGCGTCAGGCCGAGATCACTCAGCAGATCGCAGAGATCGTCGGCGGCGCCGACGCTCTCTCGTCGGGCAAGTAGAGACAGGAAGACAGGACAATGACTCCCTCCGCCACCGCCGAGAAGGCCCCCACCGAGGTCGTCGGGCGCGTCGCACGCGTGACCGGCCCTGTGGTCGACATCGAGTTCCCGCACGACTCGATCCCCGACATCTACAACGCGCTCACCACCTCGATCACGATCGACGGCGAGAGCACCCCGCTGACCCTCGAGGTCGCCCAGCACCTGGGTGACGACCTCATCCGCGCGATCGCGTTGAAGCCGACCGACGGCCTCGTACGCGGCCAGGAGGTGCGCGACACCGGCGGCCCCATCTCGGTGCCGGTCGGCGACATCACCAAGGGCAAGGTCTTCAACGTCACGGGCGACATCCTCAACGGCGCTCCGGGGGAGACCGTCGAGATCACCGAGCGCTGGGGCATCCACCGCAAGGCGCCGAGCTTCGACCAGCTCGAGTCCAAGACCGAGATGTTCGAGACGGGTATCAAGAGCATCGACCTGCTCACTCCCTACGTGCAGGGCGGCAAGATCGGCCTGTTCGGTGGTGCGGGCGTCGGCAAGACGGTCCTCATCCAGGAGATGATCCAGCGCGTCGCGCAGGACCACGGCGGTGTGTCCGTGTTCGCCGGTGTCGGCGAGCGCACCCGTGAGGGCAACGACCTCATCGGCGAGATGGAGGAGGCGGGCGTCTTCGACAAGACGGCGCTCGTGTTCGGCCAGATGGACGAGCCGCCGGGGACGCGTCTGCGCGTCGCCCTCTCGGCCCTCACCATGGCCGAGTACTTCCGCGACGTGCAGAAGCAGGACGTGCTGCTGTTCATCGACAACATCTTCCGCTTCACGCAGGCCGGTTCCGAGGTGTCGACCCTTCTCGGTCGCATGCCGTCCGCGGTGGGCTACCAGCCGAACCTCGCCGACGAGATGGGTGTGCTGCAGGAGCGCATCACCTCGACCCGCGGCCACTCGATCACGTCGCTCCAGGCCATCTACGTGCCCGCCGACGACTACACCGACCCGGCCCCGGCGACGACGTTCGCCCACCTCGACGCCACGACCGAGCTCTCCCGTGAGATCGCATCGAAGGGTCTGTACCCGGCGATCGACCCGCTCACTTCGACGAGCCGCATCCTCGACCCGCGCTACATCGGTGCGGACCACTACCGTGTGGCCACCGCCGTGAAGCAGATCCTGCAGAAGAACAAGGAACTGCAGGAGATCATCGCGATCCTCGGTGTCGACGAGCTCTCCGAAGAGGACAAGATCGTCGTGTCGCGTGCACGTCGCATCCAGCAGTTCCTCTCGCAGAACACCTACATGGCGAAGAAGTTCACCGGTGTCGAGGGCTCGACCGTCCCGATCAAGGAGACCATCGAGTCGTTCGACGCGATCGTGAAGGGCGAGTTCGACCACGTCGCCGAGCAGGCGTTCTTCAACGTCGGCGGCATCTCCGACGTCGAGGCCAAGTGGGCGCAGATCCAGAAGGAGAACGGCTGATCATGCCGCTCAACGTCACCCTGGTGTCGGCCGAGGCGGAGCTGTGGACCGGCGAGGCCAGCCTCGTCGTCGCCAAGACCGTGGAGGGCGAGATCGGTTTCATGGCCGGACACGAGCCGGTGCTCGCGATCCTCGCCAGCGGCCAGGTGCGCATCACCGGCGCCGACGGCGCGAAGGTCGTCGCGGATGCCTCGGACGGGTTCATCTCCGTCGAGGAGGACGTGGTGACGATCTTCGCCGGTCACGCGACGCTGGTCGCCTGACGTCGATCCCTCGTTCGACGCGCCGTCCGTGATCCACGGGCGGCGCGTCGCCGTCTGACCCGGAGGGTCTGCATGCTGGTGCTGCTTCCGCCGTCCGAGACCAAGCGTCCCGGAGGACGCGGCACGTTCGCCCTCGAGCGGCTGTCGTTCCCCGAGCTCGACCTTCCGCGCAGGGAGGCGATCGCCGCGCTCGCTGCACTGTCTCTGGACCCTGAACGTGCAGCGTCCGTGCTGGGGCTGAGTGCCCGTCAGCGAGACCTCGTCGCCGTCAACGCGGCGATGCCGCACGCGCCGACGCTGCCGGCCATCGATCGGTACACGGGGGTTCTCTTCGATGCGCTCGACGCCCACAGCCTCGACGCCTCGGCGCGGCGGTGGCTCGGCGGTCACGTCGCCATCCAGACGGCGCCGTTCGGGCTGGTCGGTGCGACGGACCGCATCCCCGACTACCGCTTGTCCGCGGGTGTCTCGTTGCCGGGCATCCCCGCTCAGCCACGGCACTGGGGCGCGCCGACGACCGCCGCGCTGGTCGCGGCATCCCGATCATTCGTGCTCGACCTGCGCTCCGAGGCCTACGCCGCCCTCGGGCCGGTGCCGAGCGGGGTGCCGAGCACCTACGTGCGGGTCGTCGCCGATTCGGGCGACGGCGAGGTGAGGGCCCTCAACCACTTCAACAAGCGCACCAAGGGTCTGCTGGTGCGTCTGCTCGCCACGGGTCGTCCGCCGGTGCGCTCGCTCGCGGGCTTGGCATCATGGTTGCGCGCGCACGACGTGCGGGTCGACACGACCGACGCCGCCGAGTGGCGGGTGCACGCGCTCCACTGAGCGCGCACACGACGGAGGGGTCGGGATGCCGCGGCATCCCGACCCCTCCGTCGTGACGATTACTTGATGAAGCGGAAGTTCACCGGGTAGCGGTAGCTGCCGCCGGCGTTCACGCGCACGCCGCCGATGATCGAGAAGATCGCGTTGATCACCCACAGGATGAACGGGAGGAACCCGAACAACGTGGCGATCGCCGCGGCGGGCGTGAAGATCAGCGCCGCGCTCAATACGGTCGAGATGATGAGGAGCGCCACGTAGCCGATCGTGAACGTGATCTGCCAGTTCAGGGCTTCCTTGGCCTCGACGTTGGTGCGGGGTCCGCGGTCCTTGAGGATCAGCCAGATGATCAGCGAGGGCAGGAAGCCGACGATGCCACCGATGTGGGCCCACATCGCGGCCGTCTTGTCGGACTCGGGGCTCAGAGGCTGTGCGGGAGCAGCGGAGTAGGCCGGCGGAGGCGTCGGCTGTTCGGGAGTGGGGGTGGAGTCGCTCATGGGATGGCCTTTCGGAAGGCTAAGGACGGGCGATGGACGTCATCGGCCCGGCCGCGGCTGGCGGCTTACCTGAAAAGGTACTGGGAAGGCTGTTCTCGGTGCAATCATCATCCACGCCGAGCCGTCACCCAGCGCCATCTCCGGGTCGCAATCCCGCCGTTTCCCTCAGGGGCCGGGAGCGTTCCCCGTGTCGGGCGCAGGGGTTAGCGTGGACCCGTGGCCACGTCTCCCGCTCAGCGCCGTGTCGGCGCCTCCGGTCTGCTCGTCTCCGCCGCCGGGCTCGGCTGCAATAACTTCGGCCGTGCCGGCAGCCGCACCGAGTCGATCGAGGGAACGCGTGCGGTGATCGATGCGGCGATCGACGCGGGCGTCACGCTGTTCGACACCGCCGACGTGTACGGCCGGGAGTTCGGGCTCAGCGAGACGCTGATGGGGGAGGCGCTCGACGGTCGCCGGGACGAGGTTCTCCTCGCGACGAAGTTCGGCCACGCGACGCTGGCACCCGCGCGCCTCGGCGCGTCTAAGGGGTCGCGCTCCTACATCCGCTGGGCGGTCGAGGGTTCGCTGCGGCGACTGCGCACTGACCACATCGACCTCTATCAGCTGCATACCCCCGATCCCGACACCCCCATCGAGGAGACGCTCGATGCCCTCCGCGATCTGGTGCGGGAGGGGAAGGTGCGCTACCTCGGGCACTCCAACTTCGCAGGGTGGCAGATGGTCGCCGCGGATGCCGCGGCATCCGATGTGCCCTTCATCTCGGCGCAGAACCACTACAGCCTGCTGGCTCGCGGCTCCGAGCGCGAGGCGCTGCCGGCTGTCGAGCACCTCGGCCTCGGGTTCTTCCCCTTCTTCCCCCTGTACAACGGACTGCTCACCGGCAAGTTCACGCGCGCCGGCGGGCCGGCCGACAGCCGCATCATGAACGTGCGCCCGCACTTGTGGCGCGACGCGCCCTGGGATGCGCTCGAGGGGTATCAGCGCTTCTGCGACGCGCGCGGCATCACCATGCTCGAGGCGACGTTCGGCTGGCTCCTCGCGCGCCCCGCGACCTCGAGCGTCATCGCCGGGGCGACGTCTGCCGAACAGATCGCGCAGAACGCGGCGGCATCCACCGCGTGGCACCCGACTGCCGCGGATCTCGCCGAGATCGACGCGCTGATTCCGCTGCCCGCCGACCCGGCCGCCTAGGAGGACACCATGCTCGGAACTCTGCTCGTGCGCTACCTGCGGCCGGCGTGGCCGCTCATCGTCGGCGTCGTCGTCTTCCAGCTCGCCCAGTCGGTGGCGTCGCTGCTGCTGCCGACCCTCAACGCCAACATCATCGACCAGGGCGTGGTCGCGGGCGACATCGGGTACATCTGGAACACGGGAGGCCTGATGCTCGGCATCAGCCTGGTGCAGATCGTGTGCGCGATCGTCGCCGTCTACTTCGGATCGCGCCTGGCCATGGGGATGGGCAAGGACCTGCGCCACGACATCTTCCACCGCGTGGTCGGCTTTTCGCAGCGCGAGGTCGGCACGTTCGGGCCGCCCTCCCTGATCACCCGCAGCACCAACGACGTGCAGCAGGTGCAGATGCTGGTGCAAGTGTCGGCGACCCTCATGATCTCGGCGCCCATGCTCGCCATCGGCGGCATCATCATGGCGATCACGCAGGACACCGGCCTGAGCTGGCTGATGGCCGTGTCGATCCCCGTGCTGCTGATCATCGTGGCGCTCATCGTCTCCCGCATGGTGCCGGCTTTCAGCCGGATGCAGAAGCGCATCGACCGGGTCAACCAGATCCTGCGCGAGCAGCTCAGCGGCATCCGGGTGGTGCGCGCCTTCGTACGCGAGGACACCGAGCGCGCCCGGTTCGGCGCCGCCAGCGGTGACCTGATGCGCACCGCGACGACCGCCGGAAACTACATGGCGCTCATGTTCCCCGCGGTGATGCTCGTGCTGAACGTCTCGAGCGTCGCCGTGATCTGGTTCGGCGCGTTCCAGGTGCAGAGCGGCGGTGTGCAGATCGGCACGCTGTTCGCGTTCCTCAGCTACCTGATGCAGATCCTCATGGGTGTGATGATGGCGACGTTCATGTTCGTGATGATCCCGCGCGCCGCGGTCTGCGCGACGCGCATCGGCGAGGTGCTCGACACCGAGCCGTCGGTCGCCGCTCCGGCCGTAGCCGCCGCTGCTCCTCCGCGCACCGGTCGGATCGAGTTCGTCGACGTCGACTTCACCTACCCCGGTGCCGATGCGCCCGTGCTGCACGATCTCACGTTCACGATCGAGCCGGGGACGACGACCGCCGTGATCGGATCCACAGGTGCCGGCAAGACGACCCTGGTCGGACTCATCGCGCGACTGTTCGACGCGACCGAGGGCTCGGTGCGGGTCGACGGGGTGGATGTGCGCCAGCTCGACCCCGACGACCTGTGGTCCCGACTCGGACTCGTGCCGCAGCGCGCGTTCCTGTTCTCGGGCACGGTCGCCTCGAACCTGCGCTACGGCGACGTCGCGGCATCCGATGACGACCTCTGGACCGCGCTCGAGATCGCCCAGGCCGGGGACTTCGTCCGCGCGATGCCCGAAGGTCTCGCCGCACCGATCGCACAGGGGGGAACGAACGTCTCCGGCGGGCAGCGGCAGCGCCTCGCGATCGCCCGCGCGCTCGTGAAAGCGCCACCCGTCTACGTGTTCGACGACTCGTTCTCGGCTCTGGATCTGAGAACGGATGCCGCGCTGCGCCGCGCGCTCGCTGTGCGCGTGCCCGGGGCGACGAAGGTGATCGTCGCGCAGCGAGTCTCGACGATCGTCGGGGCCGACCAGATCCTCGTGCTCGACCACGGCCGCATCGTCGGTCGGGGGACGCACGACGAACTCTTGGCATCCAACGACACATATCGCGAGATCGTCGATTCGCAGCTCGCGGCGGAGGAGGCAGCATGAGCGGGCCGGGAGCTGGTCGCGGGCCGATGCGGGGCGGCGGTCGCGGGCCGTTCGGAGGACAGGGGGCGCCGGCCGAGAAGGCCGACGACTTCGGCAGCAGCGCCTGGCGGCTGCTGGGCACGCTGCGACCGTGGCGCATCGCGCTCATCGGCGTCGTCGTCCTCGGTGCGGTGAGCGTGTTCCTGAGCGTGCTGGGTCCCAAGATCCTCGGCAACGCGACCGATCTCGTGTTCGCCGGCTTCCTCTCGATGCACATGCCGTCGGGAGTGACCCGTGACCAGGTCATCGAGTCGCTGCGCGCGCAGGGCCAGACCCAGCAGGCCGACCTGCTGTCCGGGGTCAACTTCACCCCCGGTGCCGGCATCGACGTGAACGCACTCGCCGGAGTCATCATCACGGTGCTTGTGATCTATGTGATCGCGAGTGTCCTCAGTTGGGCGCAGGCGTACATCCTCAACGTCGTGGTACAGCGCGCGATGAACCGCCTGCGCGGCCAGGTGGAGGAGAAGATCCACCGGCTCCCGCTCGCCTACTTCGACACTGTGCAGCGCGGCGAGCTCCTCTCCCGGGTGACGAACGACGTTGACAACATCGGACAGACCATGCAGCAGACGTTGTCGCAGGTCGTGGTCTCACTGCTCACGGTCGTGGGCGTCTTGGTCATGATGTTCGTCATCTCGCCCATCCTCGCCGTGATCGCGCTCGTGACGATTCCGCTGACCATCGTGGTCACCGCTCTGGTCGCGCGTCGATCGCAGAAGCTGTTCGTCGCCCAGTGGCGAGCGACAGGTGTGCTGAATGCCCGCGTCGAGGAGACGTTCTCGGGCCACTCCGTGGTGAAGGTGTTCGGCCATCAGAAGGAGGTCGAGCGGGACTTCCTGGCCGAGAACGACGAGGTCTACCGGGCCAGCTTCGGCGCCCAGTTCGTGTCCGGCATCATCATGCCGGCCATGATGTTCATCGGAAACCTGGTCTACGTCGCGATCGCGGTGGTCGGCGGCCTTCAGGTCGCAGCCGGCGCGCTCTCGATCGGCTCCGTGCAGGCGTTCATCCAGTACTCGCGCCAGTTCACCCAGCCTCTCAGCCAGCTCGGCTCGATGGCGAACCTGCTCCAATCGGGAGTCGCCAGTGCCGAGCGGGTGTTCGAGCTGCTCGACCAGCCCGAGGAGACGCCCGACCCTCGTGACCCGGAGACCGTCGATCCCACCGCGAGCGAGCTGCGGTTCGACGACGTCGCCTTCCGATACGTCGCCGACTCCCCGCTGATCCACGATCTGTCCCTCGTGGCGACGCCGGGGAGCACGGTCGCGATCGTCGGGCCCACAGGCGCGGGAAAGACGACGCTCGTCAACCTGCTGATGCGCTTCTACGACATCGACGACGGCGCGATCACGCTCGACGGGCTCGACACCCGGCGGATGACTCGCGCCGACCTTCGCGCGCGCACCGGCATGGTGCTGCAGGACACGTGGCTGTTCGCCGGGACGATCCGTGACAACATCGCGTACGGCGACCCCGAGGCATCCGAGGAACGACTCGTCGAGGCGGCGACCGCCGCCTACGTCGACCGGTTCGTGCATGCCCTGCCGGACGGCTACGACACCGTGCTCGACGACGACGCGGCGAACCTCAGCGCGGGGGAGCGGCAGCTCGTCACGATCGCGCGCGCGTTCCTCGCAGACCCGCGCATCCTGATCCTCGACGAGGCGACGAGCTCGGTCGACACCCGCACCGAGCTGCTGATCCAGCGGGCCATGTCGCGCCTGCGGGCCGACCGCACGTCGTTCGTGATCGCGCACCGGCTCTCGACGATCCGTGACGCCGATCTCATCCTGGTGATGGAGGACGGCGCCATCGTCGAGCAGGGATCGCACGACGAACTGCTTGCGCGCCGCGGCGCCTACTGGCGGCTCTATCGGGCACAGTTCGACGACCCGGCGAGCATCGATGTGGAGGAGCCGGTACGGTGACGGGCCTGCCCGTGGGGCGGCTCGGGTGGCTGCGGGCGGTTCCATTAGGATGTGAGGGCGCTGCGGGCAGGTGTGTCCCGGCGTCCACCCGACGAGAGGATGCCGTGTGCCCGAGCTGACGACGAGCGCGCACGACGTGCCGCTCCCGGCGGGCCCGATCCACCTGCGGTGGGCGGCGGCGACCGACACCGGCCGACGCCGCGAAGTGAACCAGGATGCGGTGCTCGCCCGCTACCCGTTGTTCGTCGTGGCCGACGGCATGGGCGGGCACATCGGCGGAGAGATCGCCAGCGCCTCCACCGTCACCCGCCTCGGCGACCTGGTCGACCATGGCAGCGTCACTCCCAAGGGCATCGAGAAGGCTCTCGGACGGGCCGTCAAGGACATCGCCTCGCATCCGGAGACGACCGACGAGGGCACGGGAACGACCGTGACCGGCGTCTATCTCGACACCGCCGTGCGCGACCCGCACTGGGTCACGCTGAACATCGGCGACTCGCGTGTCTACCTCCTCCGCGCCGGCACCCTCGTCCAGATCACGACAGACCACTCCGTCGTGCAGGAGCTCGTCGCGGCCGGGCGGCTGAGCCCCGAAGAGGCCGAGCAGCATCCGTACGGCAACGTGATCACCCGCGCGGTCGGGCCGACCGACAGTGTGCGACCCGACTACGTGCGCCTCGACATCGTCGACGGCGATCGCTTCGTCGTGTGCTCCGATGGGCTGACCAAGGAACTCACCGACTTCGGCATCCAGCACTTCCTCCGCGAGCACGCCGACCCGGCTGATGCCGTCTCGGCCATGCTCGAGGCCGCCCTCGAGAACGGCGGCCGCGACAACGTGACGATCATCGTCGTCGACGTGTCGGCGCCGGGCTACGGCCACGACGATGACGTCGACCGCGACGACGCCGACGACGACGCGCCCACCAACCCGGTTCCCGTCGTCGGGCCCTGACTCTCCTCCACACCGACGGTGACGGACGCGGCAATCCACCGCCGTCGTCCGACCGCGCCCGCGGGCCGCGTCCGACTGCTGGACTCGACGCATGTCCGGCACACCACCCACCCTCGCCCCTCTTCCGGTGGCTGTGCGCCTGCCGGCGACCCCTGACTCGCCCCGTCGGCCCGGGATCCCGATGTTCGCCGCCATCGTGCCTGTGGCCGGAGCGGTGGGAATGTGGCTGCTCACCGGATCGGTCGCGATGCTCTGGTTCGCCGCCCTCGGCCCCCTCATCGCCGGGGCGACCCTTCTCGACGGCGCCCGCACGCGGCGCCGCGAGCGGCGGGCGGCATCTCGCAGCTTCGAGGCCGAGCTCACGCGGGCCGCGGCGGAGATCGCTGGACGTCACGACGACGAGCGCCGCCGTCTTCGAGCGGTGCATCCCGATGTCGCCACGATCGCCGCGTCGCCCGACGAGATCTGGCGGATCGTCCCCGGCCGCGCCGCGCGGGTCACGGTCGGGCGCGGGTCGATCCCGAGCGCCGTTCCGGTCGACGGCGGCGCCGGCGACCCACGTGTCGAGGAGCTGCGACACGCGGCCGCGGTGCTCGACGACGCGACGGTGACGGTGCCGGTCGACGCGGGGATCGCGGTGGTCGGCCCGCGAGTCGCGGCATCCGCCGTCGTGCGCGCCCTTGCCGCCCAACTGGTCCTCACCCGTCCGCCGGGGGAGCTGCGCGTCGTCGTCCCGCGCCGAGACGCCCACCCGTGGGCGGATGCCCTGCCGCACCGCCGCGCGGCGGAAGGTGCCACCCTTGCGCTGCTGGAGCCCGGCGACATGCCGCCGGGCGAGGCCCGGCTGCTGATCGCGCGCGTGGACGACGGCGCCCCGCCGCCGCCGTGGTGCGCGGCGGTCATCACCCTCGACGGTGCCCTCCACGGGCGTGTCGACTACGCCGGATCGACGCTCCACATCGTGCCCGAGGCGCTCGGCGCCGACCAGGCCCGTGAGATCGGCAACCTGCTTCGTGAGCGCGGTCGCGCCATCCTCGGCGCAGGGGACGCGACCGAGACCGTGCCGCTCGCCGCACTCGTCGACCGCGGACGCCCGCCGCGGCCCGGCACACTCGAGGTGGCGTTCGCCGCCACGCGCGCCGGCGCGATGCCGGTGGACCTCGTGGCCGATGGTCCGCATGCGCTCGTGATCGGCGTGACCGGATCGGGCAAGAGCGAGCTGCTCATCTCGTGGGTGACGGCGCTCGCGCTGCACCACACGCCGGCCGAGGTCACGTTCCTGCTCGCCGACTTCAAGGGCGGCACGGCCTTCGACGCCCTCGCGGCGCTGCCGCACACGGCGGGTGTCATCACCGATCTCGACGGCGTCGGCGCCCGCCGGGCGATCGAGAGCCTGCGAGCCGAGATCCGCACCCGTGAGGCGGTGCTCGCACGCGCGGGCGTAAGGGATATCCGCGACGCCGACGGACTGCTGGCTCGGCTCGTGATCGTGGTCGACGAATTCGCCGCCCTTCTCGACGCCCATCCGGAGCTCGCAGCCGTGTTCACCGACATCGCCGCCCGTGGGCGCGCCCTCGGCATGCACCTGGTGCTGGGCACCCAGCGCGCGAGCGGCACGGTACGGGACGGGTTGCTCGCCAACGTACCGCTGCGGCTGGCCCTGCGTGTGACCGATCCGCATGACAGTCGATGGGTGATCGGCGACGATGGCGCCGCAGCCCTGCCGGGCGACCTTGCGTCACGGGGGCTCGCGTTCGTCCGGCGCCCGTCGGATGTCGCTCCCGTGCGCGTGCGCGTCGCGCTCACGGCACGCGAGGACATCGCCGCCGCGGCGGAGGCGGACACGTGCGAGGTGAGGCCGCCGTGGCTTCCGCCGCTTCCCGTGCGCGTGCCGCTGCGCTCTCTCGACCGCGCCGGACTCGCAACGCGCACGGTGCTCCTCGGGGTGCGCGACGAGCCCGAGCGGCAGCGCCGCACCACCGCCGTGCTCGCGCCGCACGATCGGGGGCTGCTCGTGGTCGGCGGCTCACGCTCCGGAAAGTCCGCGCTCCTCGCCGTCGTGGCGGCGCAGGTGCCGGCGGCCTCTCTGGTCGCACTCCCCGACGATCCTGAACGACTCTGGGACGCCCTCGTGCGACTCGACGAACAGGGGATGCCGCGTCGCGGTGTGCTCCTGCTCGATGACCTCGATGCCGTCGTCGCCCGGTTCCCCGCCGACTACGGTGCGGTCGTGCAGACGCGTCTCGAGCGCGTCGTGCGCTCGCTCGGTGATGGCGATGCCCGTGCGGTGGTGACGACTCAGCGGGTCTCGGGCGCTGCCGCCCGAATCGCGGAGCTTCTGCCCCACCGCGCCGTCCTCGCGCTTCCGGGCCGGTCCGATCACGTCGCGGCGGGAGCAGCGGCGTCCAGCTTCTCAACGACACGCCCGCCCGGCCGCGCCGTCTGGGGAGACCACGAGGTCCAGTTCGCGCTCGCCGCGGATGCCGACGATGCTCCGAGCGCTCCGGACGAGCGCGACGCCGAGAGTGCGGACGCACCGATCTGGCGACCGACGATGCCGCTCGCCGGTGTCGTCGTGCGCGGTGCGCGCGCGACACGCGGCCTTCACGAGGCGCTTCGCGGCCACGGACTCGCCGTGCACACCGTCGCCGAGGTCGTCGCCGAGCCCGGCCGCCTCGACGACGACACCACTGGTCGGGTCGTGATCGTCGGCGACGCCGACGACTGGCAGCGCGCGTGGGCGGTCCTCGGGCGCGTGCGGGGGCACGGGGAGCTCGTCATCGACGCCGGCCACGGCGGGGAGTATCGGTTGCTGTCGGGAGAACGCGACCTTCCGCCGTATTGGCGCTCGCCCCGCGGTCGCGGGTGGCGGATCGCGGACGGAGAGGTCACGCGCGTCACCGTTCCCGGTGTGCTCTGCTGACGCTCGGGCCCCGCGGGCGTCAGACGGTGGGTCGGATCGCTCCCACCGGAGCGCCGCCCCCGCGCACGACGAGATCGAGCGAACGGATCGCCGCGGCCGCGGCATCCGCCGTCAAGGCCCCCGCGCGCTCGAGCAGACGGACGGCGACGGCGCTCGCCGCGCGCGGCGAGCCGTCGAGCACCTTCAGTGCCGCGGTCGTGCCGTCGGGTGCGGCCATGATCATGACACCCTCGGCACCGCGCTTCGCGAAGACCCCGAGCGACGTGATGAGGGTCGTGTCGGCCGTACCCGGCCCCGCGATGGTCCACGGGTTCTCCCGCACCGCGCGCACCAGCTGCGCACCCAGACGGTGCATCGCGAACGGAGATCGCTCCGACGCCGTCGCGAGACGATGGATGCCACGGGCGAGCCCGATGAGGCTCACCGCGTGCACGGGCGCTCCGCACCCGTCGATCGCAGTGACCGCGGGCCGCTCGCCTGACAGGCGCTCGACCGTTTCGCGCACATGCACCTGAAAGGGATGGTCGATCTCCAGGTAGCCGTCGACGTCCCAACCGCTCGCGCGGCATGCGGCGAGCATCGCCGCGTGCTTGCCCGAGCACTCCATGCGCACCCGCGTCTTCGGGGAATGATCACGCACCAGCGCATCCCGGGTCTCGACATCGTTCGGCCAGGCCGCCGGGCATTGCAGCGCGTCCTCCGTGAGCTCCACCGACTGCAGGATGCCGCGCACGACATCAGCGTGCCGGTCGGTGCCCGTGTGGCTCGCCGTCGCCAGGCCCCGCTGTACATCGTCGAGCTCTGCCCCGGCGGTGAGCGCTGCCACCGCCTGCAGCGGCTTCAGCGACGATCGAGGAAGGATGGGCGCCGCAGGGTCGCCGAGCCGCAGCACCTCGGCGCCGTCGGCGGCGAGCACGACGGCGCTTCCCGCATGGCGGGACTCCACGAAGCCGTTGCGCTCGACGACGGCGAGCTCGGCGGCATCGGCGATGCGGAAGGTCTCGGGCATCCCCCCAGCCTATCGTCGGGCCTCTCCGCCCCCACCGCCTCGTGTGCGTCCGGCCGGTGCGAGACTGGGCGCATGATCGGCGAGCACACCTATCGCGTCCGTGCCACCTGGGATGGCAACCGGGGAGCGGGAACCACCGGCTACCGCGACTACGATCGCGCGGTCACGTTGGCGATCGACGGCAAGCCGGACCTCGCTGCGTCCTCCGACAAGCCCTTCCGCGGAGATCCGACACGATGGAACCCCGAAGATCTTCTCCTCGCGGCGCTGTCGGAGTGTCACCTGCTGTCCTACCTTCACGCCTGCGTCACCGTCGGCGTCGTCGTCACCTCGTACGAGGACGACGCTCACGGGGTGATGCGGGAGGACGGACGGGGCGGTGGAGCCTTCGTCGACGTGGTGCTGCGCCCCCGGGTGACCGTCGCGGACGCGTCGATGGTGGCCGCCGCGGAAGCCGCGCACGCGCAGGCGAACGAATGGTGCTTCATCGCCAACTCCGTCGCCTTCCCGGTGCGGCACGAGGCATCCGTCACCGTCGGCTGAGCGTCACGGGTGGTCCGCCCTCGTCGGCGCCAGTTCAGCGGCGCTCGTGGGGGAGCGCCTGCTTGATGCGCTCGATCGCGGTCGGAGCCGGCGGCTCGTTGTAGATTCCCGCGAGTTCCTGCTCGGACAGGGCGTGGATCGCGGCCATGATCGCGTCCGTCGCCTGTCGTCGGGCGCGGCCCGACGACGCCGGGCCCAGGTGGCGCAGCTCGAGGGGTTCACCGAAACGCACGACCATGCGCGGACGAAGCTTGGGCACCTTCGCGCCCACGGGCATGGCGAGGTTCGTGTTCTGAAGGCCGACGGGCACGACCTTCGCACCCGTCTGGAGCGCGAGGAACGCGACCCCGGTCCGCCCCTTGTACAACCGACCGTCGAGCGACCGCGTTCCCTCGGGGTAGAGCGCGACGGCCTTCCCCTCCTCGAGCATCTGCCGGTGCTGCTCGAGGGCGTCGAGTGCCGCCTGACCGGCGCCACGCTGAACCGGGCTCGCACCGAAGGACGTGAAGAACAGACGAGACAGCGCTCCCTTCAGCCCGGTGCCGGTGAAGTAGCTCGATTTGGCCAGGAAGTACACGGGACGCGTGGAGGTCACCGGGATGATCACCGAGTCGATGAACGACAGATGGTTGCTCGCGAAGATGACCGGGCCGGAGGTGGGGATGTTCTGGCGCCCCTCGACACGAGGGCGGTACACGAAGCGGGCGATGGGGGCGAGCACCGAACGCCCGAAGGCATATGTCGCCTTGGCGCGGTCGCGGCCATAGGTGGGTGCGACGTCGTCCGGAGGGCTCTGCTCGTCGTCGTCGTGAGGCACCAGACGAGGGTACCGCGCGACATATGCGCGCACGGTATGCCGCGGCATCCGTCGTTCTCAGGCATCGCATCAGGCGAGTGCGGTTAGATGGAGTGTTCCCCGACCGAATGAATCGCGAGGTGTTGCGTGCGTATCCGCTCCCTGACCACCCTGGCCGCTGTCGCCGTCGTCGCGGCCGCCCTGACCGGGTGCTCGGCCAACTCCACCCCGTCCCCGACCGCGAGCGCCGACCTCTGCTCGGCCGCGGCACCCTCCGGCTCGGCCTCCGACTCGGTGAAGGTCGCCGGCGACGCCGGCAAGCCGGCCACCGCCACCTTCACGTCGCCGCTCGAGACCTCGAGCATCGAGCGCACGGTCGTCTCCGACGGCACCGGCGCCGAGGTCAAGGCCGGCGACTTCGTCTCGTACGCGTTCACCGCGTACTACAGCGACAACGGCCAGCAGGCCGGCTCGCTCGGCTACACCGCCGGTGAGCTGCTGCCCCAGCAGCTGTCGCCGGAGTCGACCCTCGGCCAGTTCATCGGCTGCGTCAAGGTCGGCGCGCGCCTCGTGATCACGAACCCCTCGACCGAGTCGGCGCCGGGTGCCGTCTACGTGCTCGACGTGCTCGGCGTCACCCCCACCGCCGCGTGGGGAACCGCCCAGACCCCGACCGCGGGCTTCCCCGCGGTGACGCTCTCCTCGACCGGCGAGCCCTCGATCACGATCCCGAGCGGTGCCACCGCGCCGACGACGACCGAGGTCGAGACGCTCAAGAAGGGCGACGGCACCACCGTCGCCGAGGGTGACCAGGTGCTGCTGCAGTACAAGGGCGTGAAGTGGTCCGACGGGTCGACCTTCGACGCGAGCTGGGGCAAGAACGGCCCCACGACGCTCGGCACGAGCGGTGTGATCACCGGCTTCTCGAAGGCGCTCGTGGGCCAGACCGTCGGCTCGCAGGTGCTCGTCGTCATCCCGCCGGCCGACGGCTACGGCGAGAAGAGCGAGAGCAACACGAGCGCGCTCGCGGGGGAGACCCTCGTGTTCGTGATCGACATCCTTGCGACCCAGCACACGTCGACCAACTGATCGCCCGCTCGTGAGCGACCTCGCCGCGCCGCGGCGCGTCATCGTGCTCGGGTCATCCGGGTCGATCGGCACGCAGGCGCTGGACGTGATCTCCGCCAACCCCGAACGCTTCGAGGTGGTGGGGCTCGCGACCGGCTCGGCGCGCGAGGTGCTCGCCGAGCAGGCCGCGCGGTTCGGCGTCGCCGACACGGCACTGGGGGCCGAGGCTGCCGAGCAGCTGGTTCGGGATGTCGCGTGCGACGTCGTCGTGAACGGGATCACCGGTTCGGTGGGGCTCGGGCCGACGCTCGCGGCGCTCGAGGCGGGACGTACCCTTGCGCTCGCCAACAAGGAGTCCCTCATCGTCGGCGGCGATCTGGTGAAGCGGGTCGCAACGCCCGGCCAGATCGTGCCGGTGGACTCGGAGCACTCGGCGATCGCGCAGGCGCTGCGATCAGGCAGTTCGGCTGAGGTGCGGCGCCTGGTGGTGACGGCGTCCGGCGGTCCATTCCGCGGTCGTACCCGTGGCCAGCTCGCCGCCGTGACCCCCGCCGAGGCCCTTGCGCATCCGACCTGGAACATGGGACGGGTCGTCACGACCAACTCCGCGACCCTCGTCAACAAGGGTCTCGAGGTCATCGAGGCGCACCTGCTGTTCGACATCGACTACGACCGCATCGATGTGGTCGTGCACCCGCAGTCGATCGTGCACTCCATGGTCGAGTTCGTCGACGGGTCGACGATCGCCCAGGCGTCGCCGCCCGACATGCGGCTGCCGATCTCGCTCGGCCTCGACTGGCCGCACCGGGTCGCCGGGGTGGGTGCGCCGATCGACTGGACTCGTGCCGCCGCGTGGACGTTCGAGCCGCTCGACGAGGAGGCCTTCCCGGCCGTCGCGCTCGCGAAGCGGGTGGGCCGGGCCGGATCGACCTATCCGGCGGTGTTCAACGCGGCGAACGAGCAGGCGGTCGACGCCTTCCACGAGGGACGGCTGTCGTTCCTCGGCATCGTCGACACGGTGCGAGCGATCGTCGACGAGCACGACGCTCCGACCGATCTCACGCGCGAGAGTCTCGCCGAGGCAGAGGCGTGGGCGCGCCGCGCAGCCGATGAGCGGATCGCCGCGGCATCCTGACCCCGTTGGCGGGCCGCGAGGCTCGCCGGGTTGCATCGCGGCAGCGGAGCGGTCGAGCGACGCGTTGCCGGCGTCAGTACGCCGGGCGCTCCGGGTCGGACGCGGGCGTCGTGTCCGTGGGGTAGGGCACCGGCCAGTGCGGCTCGGGCACGGGCCAGCCGGCGTCGCGCAGCGCACGGCGGGCGAGTTCGCGCGCCGAGTACGGCGTGCGCACTCCGCGGATGTCGCGGTAGTCCTGGTGCCCGGGTCCCGCCCACAGGATCGCATCGCCCTCGCCGACGAGCTTCACGGCCTCGATAATCGCCCGCTCGGGCGGCGAGTACTCGTGGATCTCGGCGTCGGGCCGTGCCCGGCGCGCGCCCTCGAGGAGGGTCGCGCGGATCGTGTCGGGGTTCTCGCGTCGCGGGTGGTGGTCGGTGATGACGAGGATGTCGCTCCCCTCCACCGCGGTACGGCCCATGTCGTGGCGCTTGGTCGCGTCGCGGTCGCCGTCCGCGCCGAACAGCATCAGGACGGTGCCGGGCGTGACATGCCGCACCGCCGCGAGCGTCTTCTCGAAGGCGTCGGGGGAGTGGCCGAAGTCGACGTAGACCGCCGGACCCCGGTCGCCGGAGACCCGCTCGGTGCGCCCGGGGAGGTACGCCTCGATGCGGCGCCCGTCGAGTGCGGCGACGATGCGCTCCCAGTCGTAGCCGGCCGCATGGATCATCGCGATCGCGAGTCCCGCGTTCGCGGCCATGTGCCGGCCGATCGTCGGAACGGTCGTGGTGAGCGTGCGTCCCTCGGGGCCGCGCAGGGTGAAGTCGGTGCCGTCCTGGCGCTCGGCGAGGATCTCGACGGTCCAGTCGGCGCTCGCCGCGAGGGCGGGGTCGGCGGCGATGGCCGGGGTGCCGATGGTGGTGAACGGCACGCCGCTGCGGGACGTCACCTCGGCGGCGTACGGCGAGTCGAGTGCGATCACGGCCTGGCGCGCGCGTTCGGGACGGAAGAGCTCGAGTTTGGCCTCGAGGTACTCGCGCATGTCGGCGTAGTCGTCGAGGTGGTCGTGGCTGAGGTTCGTGAACCCCGCGATATCGAACATGAGTCCGTCGACCCGGTGGCGGCTGAGGGCCTGGGCGCTCACCTCGACGGCGACCGCCTCGACCCCCTCCTCGCGCATGAGGGCGAGGAGGGCATGGAACTCGGATGCCTCGGGCGTGGTCAGTCGCGACACGATCACCCGTCCCGCGATGTGGCGTTCCGCGGTCGAGGAGAGTCCGGTCGTCACGCCCAGCTGACCGAGGATGCCTTCGAGCAGGTGGGAGGTGCTGGTCTTGCCGTTGGTGCCGGTGGTCGCGAACAGCAGCGGGAGGTCGTCGTCGGCGCCCGTGCCGTAGACCCACGCCGACAGTGCGCCGAGGCGCGCTCGGGGGCCGTCGACCACGACGATCGGCAGACCGGCGGATGCCGCGATCTCGGCGCCCTCGGCATCGGTGATGACGGCGACCGCGCCGCGGGCCGCGGCATCCGTCGCCACTTCGGCGCCGTGCCGGTTGACGCCCCGGATCGCGACGAACGCCTCGCCGGGGCGCAGGTCCGCCGTGGCGAGTGTGAGGCCGCCGATCGTGACATCGCCGTCGAGTCCACGCACCTCGCCGTCGACCACCTCGGCGAGAGCGCGCAGCGATCGTGCGGGCGGGTGCGTCGGGCGGAGGACGGGCGGCAGGTTCGACGGTGTGGACATCGGTCCCATTCAACCAGAGCGACCCGCGCGCACCCGGGCGCCGAGCGCGCAGAGCGGGCACAGCGCACCTTGTCGGCCCGCTCCAAGACAGCCGGGGCTACCGTGGGGGCGTGACCGTTCTCGCATTCGTCATCGGAATCGTCGTGCTCATCGTGGGGCTCGCCGTCTCGATCGCGCTGCACGAGATCGGCCACCTCGTGCCGGCGAAGCTCTTCAAGGTGCGCGTGGGGCAGTACATGATCGGCTTCGGTCCGACCCTGTTCTCGCGACGCAAGGGCGAGACCGAGTACGGCGTGAAGCTCATCCCGCTCGGCGGCTACATCTCGATGGCCGGCATGTACCCGCCCTCCGAGTCGGAGCGCGCGGCGGCATCGGCCGACCCGCAGGTCGCATCCGTGGGCGGTGGCGTCGCGACGGTGACCCAGACCGAGACGGACCAGGCGACGCCCGACGATCGGGCTCGGCTCCGACGCGGACGCTTCTGGGCGACCATGGTGCAGGATGCCCGCGCGGCCAACGACGAGACGATCGCCGATGCCGACGACCGGGTGTTCTACCGGCTGTCCATGTGGAAGCGCGTCGTCATCATGCTCGGCGGCCCGTTCATGAACTTCGTGCTCGCGATCGTCCTGTTCGCGATCGTGTTCAGCGGCATCGGCCTGCAGACCGCGACCGCGACGGTCGCCTCGCTCAGCGCCTGCACGCCCGTCTCGTACTCGTCGCAGACGTGCGCGACCGATACCACCCCCGCGAAGCAGGCCGGGCTGCAGGCAGGCGACCGCATCGTCTCGATCGACGGCACGGCGGTCAGCGACTTCGCCTCGGCCTCGGCGATCGTGCAGGCCTCGCCCGGTCAGGCGCTCTCGGTCGTCGTCGACCGCGGCGGTGCCGCCCAGACCCTCACGATCACGCCGGCGACCATCACGGCTCCCGTGACGGATGCCTCGGGCAACCCGGTGACCGGAGCGGACGGGGTCGCCGAGACCCGCGAGATCGGCTTCATCGGCTTCGCCCCGACGGTGGAGTTCGTGCGACAGCCGATCTGGGACGGGCCCGCGGCCGCGGTGCAGAACGTCGGCGCGGTCGTCGGCATCGTGGCGCAGTTCCCGGTGAAGGTCTACCAGGCGGCGGAGTCGGTGTTCACGGGTGCCCAGCGCGACCCGAACGGACCGCTGAGCCTCGTGGGCGCCGGGGTCATCGCGGGGGAGGTGGCGTCGTCACCGGCCCCGATCATCAACCGCGTCTCGGTGATGCTGGGCCTGCTCGCGTCCCTCAACATCGCGCTCGGCGTCTTCAACCTCGTGCCGCTCCTCCCGCTCGACGGAGGTCACGTCGTCATCGCCCTCTGGGACGGACTGCGGCGGGCGTGGGCGCGGCTGTTTCGCCGACCCGCGCCGAAGCCCGTCGATGCGACCCGGCTCGTGCCCGTCACCTTCGTCGTCGTGGTGTTCCTGGTGGCGACGAGCGCCGTGCTGCTGCTCGCCGACGTCTTCAACCCGGTGTCACTGTTCCACTGACACCGGTTGGGCCCTGCCCCGACTGACGCCGGTCAGGCGTCGACGGGCGTGAGAGCCTGGGCGACGAGTCGTTCGAGGGTGCGCAGCCCGTCGCGCGACAGGATCGACTCCAGGTGGCCCTGCACCGAGGCGTAGCCCGGGCCGCGCAGGGCGTAGACGTCGCCGGTCGAGGGGTCGGCCGCGACATCCGCCCCGGCCACCTCGGTGGTGCCCGGAGCGACCTTCGCGGTGAAGGTGTTGTAGAAGCCGATCGAGGCGCGCTCGCCGAAGACATCGACGGCGAGCTGCAGGCCCTGGTGTGGCCGGTCGAGCGCGGCGAGTCCGATGCCGAGTCGGTCGGCGAGGATCTGATGGCTGAGGCAGACCGCGAGCAGCGGGCGTCCGGTCTCAAGGCGATGCGCGACGACATGTCGCATCGCGGCGATGCGGGCCGAGCCCTCGTCGCGGGGGTCGCCGGGGCCGGGGCCGGAGACGACCAGGTCGGCGGCGTCGAGAACGTCAGCGGATGCCGCGGCCCACGGCACGATCGAGACGTCGAGGCCGAGGTGGCGCAGTTGGTGGGCGAGCATCGTCGTGAAGCGGTCCTCGGCGTCGACGACGACCGCGGTGCGACCGGCGAAGGGGCCGCCGTCGGCGCGTTCCTGCGGGTTGAGCCAGAACGGGGCGAGGCGGGCGTTGCGCGACGTCAGCAGCTCGGAGATCTCCGGGTCGTCGGCGAGAGGCTCGCGCTCGGCCGTCGGCTGGTCGGCGTCGGCGCTCCGGCGCTCGTCGCGGGCGACCGCGCCGATCGCCCCCAGTACACCGGCGGCCTTGCCGTGGGTCTCGCTCACCTCTCCGTACGGGTCGGAGTGGCGCACGAGGGTGGCCCCGACGGGCACGCGCAGGCGGCCGTGCTCGAGATAGGCGGTGCGGATGAGGATCGGTGCGTCGAGGTCGTGACCGCCGCCGACGGCGGGCGTGAACAGTGCGGCGACGCCGGAGTAGTAACCGCGCGGCGTGCGCTCGTACCGCGTGATGACCGTGCAGGCATTCTGCATCGGCGAGCCGGTGACCGTGGGAGCGAACATCGTCTCGCGCAGGATGTCGCGAGGGTCGAGGGTCGACGTGCCCCGCAGCATGTATTCGGTGTGCGTGAGCCGCGACATCTCCTTCAGGTGCGGTCCGGTGATGCGGCCGCCGTCGGAGCAGACCGCGCTCATCATCTTGAGCTCCTCGTCGACGACCATGAACAGCTCCTCGGTCTCCTTCGTGGAGGCGAGGAACTCGCTCAGGGTCTCGCGCGTCGCGCCGCCCGCCGGGTGGCGGAAGGTGCCCGAGATCGGGTTCATGGTGACGACGCCGTCCTGCGCGCTGACGTGCGCCTCGGGGCTCGCACCCACGGCGACGTGGCCGGGCGTGACGACAGCGAACGTCCAGTACGCGCCGCGCTCGTGGGCGAGCAGCGCCCGGAACCAGGTGAGCGCTGCCAGACGCGGGTCGGCACCGACCCCGGCGGTGAAGTCGCGGCGGATCACGAAGTTCGCGCCCTCGCCGCGGCCGATCTCGTCGGAGATCACCGTGCGCACGATCCCCGCGTACTCCTCGTCGGTCAGATCGAAGCCGGGGTTCTCGAGGGCGATCGGCTCGGACGGCAGCGTGGCCACGGCCTCGGCCCGCGGCATCCGCTCGTGACCTTCGACCACGAGGCATCGCAGCGGCGCCCCGTCGTCGTGGGAGGCGAATCCGCGCTCTCGCACCTGCCGGAACGGCACGAGCGCGAGCACCTCGCGAGGGGTCCCCGTCGCATCGACGAGGGGGATGTCGGCGAGGGCATCGACGTCGACGACCTCACCCGTGAGCACCTCGACCCAGGCGTCGTCGCGCGCGATGAGCGCGAAGGGCGCGTCGGAGGCGATCAGCTCGGCAAAGGATGCGGGCATGGGATGGTCCTTCGGAGTCGGGGCGGCCGCTTCACGAAGAAGACCGCCCCTCGGGGCGGTCGGAATCGCACGATCCACCGCCTCAGGCGGTGGGCCACCAGCAGGTGCGCGCGAACATGGGGCGAACCTACCACACGGCTCGGCCGCGCCCGGCGCCGCCGGGGCTCGGATGCCGCGGGTCGGGGCCGCGGCATCCCCGTCGGCGTAGGCTGGGGGCGTGCCAGCCGTCAACATCGGGATGCCCAAGGTCCCCGAAACGCTCGCCCCCCGCCGCAAGAGCCGCCAGATCAAGGTCGGCAAGGTGCTGGTCGGTGGCGACGCGCCCGTCAGCGTGCAGTCGATGACGACCACCAAGACGACCGACATCAACGCGACCCTGCAGCAGATCGCCGAGCTCACCGCCTCGGGCTGCGACATCGTGCGGGTCGCGGTGCCCAGCCAGGACGACGCCGACGTGCTGCACATCATCGCGAAGAAGAGTCAGATCCCGGTCATCGCCGACATCCACTTCCAGCCGAAGTACGTCTTCCAGGCGATCGACGCCGGCTGCGCCGCGGTACGAGTGAACCCCGGCAACATCCGCCAGTTCGACGACAAGGTCGGCGAGATCGCGAAGGCGGCGAAGGACGCCGGCGTCTCGCTGCGCATCGGCGTGAACGCCGGATCGCTCGACCGCCGACTGCTCGAGAAGTACGGCAAGGCCACTCCCGAGGCGCTCGTGGAGAGCGCCGTGTGGGAGGCGTCGCTGTTCGAAGAGCACGACTTCCACGACTTCAAGATCTCGGTCAAGCACAACGACCCGATCGTGATGGTCAAGGCCTACCGTCAGCTCGCCGAGCGGGGCGACTGGCCGCTGCACCTCGGTGTCACCGAGGCCGGACCCGCGTTCCAGGGCACCATCAAGAGCGCGACGGCGTTCGGCATCCTGCTCGGCGAGGGCATCGGCGACACCATCCGCGTCTCGCTGTCGGCGCCTCCCGTCGAAGAGGTGAAGGTCGGCCTGCAGATCCTGCAGTCGCTCAACCTCCGCGAGCGCCGCCTCGAGATCGTCTCGTGCCCGTCGTGCGGTCGCGCCCAGGTCGACGTCTACTCCCTCGCGGACAGCGTCACCGAGGGTCTGAAGGATGTCACGGTGCCGCTGCGCGTCGCCGTCATGGGCTGCGTCGTGAACGGCCCGGGCGAGGCCCGCGAAGCCGACCTCGGCGTCGCGAGCGGCAACGGCAAGGGCCAGATCTTCGTGAAGGGCGAGGTCATCAAGACCGTGCCCGAGGAGGAGATCGTCGCGACGCTCATCGCCGAGGCCACCCGCCTCGCCGACGAGATGGGCCCCGACGCCCCCCTCGGTACCGCCCAGGTCGTCACCGCCTGAGCGCACCGGTCCACCCGTCGCCCGGTGGCACCGTCCGCCTGGTCGGGGTACGCCTCCGCGCCGCGATACGGTGCACCGGTGAGTGAACCGACCGCCGCGGCATCCAGCCCCTCGCTCGACGCGCCGCTGTCGAGGCCGATCTCGGCCGGTATCACCGCGTCGCTGGTGGGGTTCTCGAGCTCGTTCGCCGTCGTGCTCACGGCGCTGCACGCGGCCGGCGCCACGTCCGATCAGGCGGCCAGCGGTCTGCTCGCCGCGTCCTTCGCCGTGGGGGCCGGCACGATCGTGCTCGCGCTTCGCTACCGCCGCCCCATCACCCTCGCGTGGTCGACGCCCGGGGCGGCCCTGATCGCCGCGACCGGCGCCGTCGAGGGCGGCTGGTCGGCAGAGATCGGCGCGTTCTACGTCGTGGCGGGGCTCATCCTGCTCACGGCGCTCATCCCCGCTCTCGGGCAGGCCATCGCGCGTATCCCCGCCTCGCTCGCGCAGGCGATGCTCGGCGGCGTGCTGCTGCCGCTCTGCCTCGCCCCGCTCAGCGGACTCGTCAAGAGCCCGTGGGCGGTCGCGCCGGTGATCGTGGTGTGGCTCATCGCGCTGCGGTTCCTGCCCCGCTGGGCGGTTCCGCTCGCTTTTCTCGCGGCGGCCATCGCGATCGGCATCGAGGTCGGCGCGGCCGGCACCGCGATCGACCCGGCGTCCTTCCTCCCGCGGGTCGCGTTCACGGCGCCGACGTTCACCACCGGCGCCATCGTGGGTCTCGCGCTCCCGCTGTTCCTGGTGACGATGGCGTCGCAGAACGTGCCGGGCACGGCGATCCTCCGCAGCTTCGGCTACGACCTGCCGTGGCGGCCGGCGATGACCGTCACCGGTCTCGGCAGCGCCCTCACCGCCTCCGCCGGCGGGCCGGCGATCAACCTCGCCGCGATCACCGCCGCGCTGGCGGCTAGCCCCGACGCCCATCCCGATCCGCGCAGGCGCTGGTACGCGAGCATCGCGACCGGCTCGACGTACTTCGTGCTGGCCGCGGCATCCTCGTTCTTCGCCGTGCTCGTCGTGCTGGCGCCCGCCGGTCTCATCGCCGCCGTCGCCGGTCTCGCGCTCTTCGGCGCGTTCGGCTCGGCGGTGCAACAGGCCGTCGCCGACCCGCACGACCGGGTTCCGGCCATCGTGACGTTCCTCACGGCGGCGTCCGGCATCGCGTTCTTCGGCATCAGCGCCGCCTTCTGGGCGCTGGTCGCGGGGCTCGTGGTGCGCGCCGCGCTGCGACTCGGGCGGCGCTGACGGGCGGCGCCCCCGGCATCAGGCGATCTCGCCGCCCACAAGCGGGCGCCCGTCGTCGGATGTGAGGCTCACATCGATCGCGATCTCGAGGGCGCGCACGATGTCGGCGAGGGCGAGCGCCGGCGCACCTGCGGGCGCGGTCTCGGTCGACCACGGCACGTGCACGAACCCGGCACGCACGTCCGCGCGGTCGGCCGTCGCATCCAGCACGGTGTACATCGCCGCGTTGCACACGAAGGTGCCGGCCGTGAGCGACACGGAGGACGGCACGGATGCCGCGGCCACCGCCGCCGCGATCCGCTTGACCGGAAGCGTGGCGAACCGTGCGTCTGGTGCGCCCCCGACGACGACGGCGTCGGTCGGCTGCACCCCCGCATTGTCGGGGATGCGGGCATCGGCGAGGTTGAGGGCGACCCGCTCCGGCGTCACCGCCGAGCGGCCGCCGGCGAGGCCGGTGGCGATCACGACGTCGGGGGAGTGCCGCTCGATCAGGACGCGCAGGCGGGCCGCGGCATCCGCGAACGTCACCGGCAGCACCTCGACGATCAGCGTCTCGGCGCGATCCCACCGCGCGGCGACCGCGCGCACGGCGTCACCCGAGGGGTTCGCGGAGTCGCCCGCGAACGGCTCGAACCCGGTCAGCAGCACGGTCGTCATCGCTCCAGGGTAGGCGGCGGGCGGCGGCATCCATCGTCCTAGACTGGGGGATCGTGGTGACCCGTCTCTCGACCTATTTCCTGCGCACGCTGCGCGAAGACCCGTCGGACGCCGAAGTCACGAGCCACAGGCTGCTCGTGCGCGCCGGCTACATCCGCCGCCAGGCGCCGGGCATCTTCGCCTGGCTCCCGCTGGGCCTGCGCGTGAAGGCGAAGGTCGAGCAGATCATCCGCGACGAGATGTCGGCCGCGGGCGCGTTCGAGGTGCACTTCCCCGCGCTGCTGCCGCGTGAGCCCTACGAGGCCACCGGTCGCTGGGAGGAGTACGGCGACGGCATCTTCCGCCTGAAGGACCGCAAGGACGCCGACTACCTGCTCGCCCCCACTCATGAAGAGGTCTTCACGCTGCTCGTGAAGGACCTCTACTCGTCGTACAAGGATCTGCCGCTGACGATCTACCAGATCCAGGACAAGTACCGCGATGAGGCGCGGCCCCGCGCCGGCCTCCTCCGGGGGCGTGAGTTCACGATGAAGGACGCGTACTCGTTCGACCACACGGACGCCGGGCTGGATGCCTCGTACCAGGCGCAGCGCGACGCGTACGAGCGCATCTTCCAGCGCCTCGGGCTCGAGTACGCGATCGTGCAGGCCGACGCGGGTGCCATGGGCGGCTCGCGCTCGGAGGAGTTCCTGCACCCGACCCCGGTCGGCGAGGACACCTTCGTGCGCTCGGAGGGCGGCTACGCCGCGAACGTGGAGGCGTTCACCACGACGGCGCCCGCGCCCGTCCCGTTCGACGGGCTGGGTGGGCCGGTGGTCTTCGACTCGCCGAACACGCCGACGATCGACACCCTCGTCGCGCACTCCAACGCCGTGCTCGATGGCACGTACACCGCGGCCGACACCTTGAAGAACGTCGTGCTCGCGCTGACCCATCTCGATGGCACGCGAGAGCTCGTCATCGTCGGGCTTCCCGGCGACCGTGAGGTCGACGACAAGCGTGCCGAGGTGGCGTTCGCACCCGCCGCGGTCGAGGCCGCGACGGCCGAGGACTTCGAGAAGAACCCGCTCCTGGTCAAGGGCTACATCGGACCGTGGTCGCCGACCGGTGCGGTGCTGGGCGAGGAGTCGGCCACCGGCATCCGCTATGTCCTCGATCCGCGGGTCGCCGACGGCTCCGCGTGGATCACGGGTGCCAACATCGACCAGAAGCACGTGCACTCCCTCGTCGCCGGCCGCGATTTCGTCGCCGACGGGTTCGTCGAGGTCGCCAACGTGCGCGACGGCGATCCGGCACCCGACGGCTCGGGCCCGGTCACGCTCGCCCGCGGCATGGAGATCGGGCACGTCTTCCAGCTCGGCCGCAAGTACGCGGAGGCGCTCGGCCTGAAGGTGCTCGACGAGAACGGAAAGCTCGTCACCGTCACGATGGGCTCGTACGGCATCGGCGTCACGCGCATCCTCGCGATCATCGCCGAGCTCAACAACGACGATCGGGGGCTCATCTGGCCCGCGTCGGTCGCGCCCTTCGACGTGCACGTTGTCGCGACGGGCAAGGATGACGCGGCCTTCGCCCTCGCGGAGGAGCTCACCGCGGCACTCGAGGCATCGGGTCTCGACGTGCTCTACGACGACCGCCCGAAGGTGTCGCCCGGTGTGAAGTTCGGCGATGCCGAGCTCATCGGCGTGCCGCAGCTCGTCGTCGTCGGCCGCGGTGCGGCGACCGGCGAGGTCGAGCTCTGGGACCGCCGCAGCGGCGACCGTCAGGTCGTGCCGCTCGCCGACGCGGTCGCCCGGCTCACAACCCGCTGAGCGAGATCTTCAGAGCTTCGCCCAGCGAGTGCGCACGAACATGACGAGGCCGTAGGCGACGAGGCCGCTGCCGATCGCCGTGACGATGGCAGCACCGAGCGGCAGACGCAGAAGCGCGACAAAGGCGCCATCCAGTCCGCCCGCAGCGGCCGGGTCGACGGTGAGCGCAGCTATCGCCATGATCGCGCCGACGCTGATGAGCGCCGCGCCCTTTGCCACATACCCGACGACCGCGAGAGCCAGCGCGGCCCCACCTACCGGGCCCCGCGGGAAGGCGATGCTCTCGCGAAAGCCGCGAGTGAGCCCGCGCCATCCGAAACCGATCCCCACACCGGTAATGGCGGCGCCGAGCGCGCCGAGCAACCACGGCCCGCCCGGAAGCGAGAGGAGCGTCGCTCCCGTCGACTTCGCGGACTGCTCTGAGTTGCTCGCTGATCCGAGAGCGACTCCCGCTGCGAGCGCTCCGACTGCCAGATAGGCGGCCGCCTTCGACCATGCGGACACGAGTGCGCTCCATCCATTCCGTCGACGGTCCCAGAGGCCGTCGACGATGTACCAGAGCGTCAGCGCCCAGAGCGTCGCCGCGCAGGCCCACAGGAGCAGAACCCCACCGGGCAGCCGAGCGATGCCCTGAAGCGCTCCGGTCTGATCGGCTTCCGCCGCATGCCCCTGTGCGAGGGCGATCGCGAGGATGCCGATGCCGAGATGCACGAGCCCGCTCGCCGCGAACCCGACTCGCGCGACGACGCGGAACGCGGTCGACGAGTGGGCGGCGGCGGTCGCGTCGGTGGAGGGCACGATGCCACAGTACGACCGCAGGTGGGGGAACGCAGCGGAGCGGATCGCCCCGGCTCGAGGCATCCCGATCGGGTAACGTAGGGGGGATGCGTCGCCCCCGCGCCGCATCCCAGAACTGAAGAGGGAGGCCCCGTGGACATCGATCTCGGACTGCTGCGCACCGTGGAGCGCGAGCGGGAGATTCCGTTCGAGGAGCTCGTCTCGATCATCGAGCAGGCGATCCTCACGGCGTACGCGAAGAACAGCACGCCCACCGGCGTCCTCCCCGACGGCGCTCGCGCCCAGATCGACCGCAAGACCGGTCACGTCGCGGTGTTCGTGCCGCTGCGCGACGACGAGGACGCGGTGATCGGCGAGGAGGAGGTCACGCCCGACGACTTCGGTCGCATCGCCGCCTTCGCCGCCAAGCAGGTCATCAGCCAGCGGCTGCGTGACATCGCCGACGACGCGGTGCTGGGGGAGTTCCGCGGCAAGGAGGGCGACATCGTCGCCGGCGTCATCCAGCAGGGCCCGAACCCCCGCATGGTGCACGTCGACCTCGGCACGGTCGAGGCGATCCTTCCGCCCGAGGAGCAGGTGCCCGGCGAGGACTACGCCCACGGCTCGCGCATCCGCGTCTACGTCACGAGCGTCTCGAAGGGCACCAAGGGGCCCGCGATCACCGTCTCCCGCACGCACCCCGGCCTGGTGCGCAAGCTGTTCGCCCTCGAGGTCCCCGAGATCGCGTCGGGCGTCGTCGAGATCGTCTCGCTCGCGCGCGAGGCGGGTCACCGCTCGAAGATCGCGGTTCGCGCGAACGACCCGGCGATCAACGCCAAGGGTGCGTGCATCGGCGAGCTCGGCCGCCGCGTGCGCGCCGTCACGGAGGAGCTGGGCGGCGAGAAGATCGACATCGTCGACTACGACGCCGACCTCGCATCCTTCGTCGCGAAGGCGCTCTCGCCCGCCAAGGTCACCTCGAGCTTCGTGCTCGACGCGGGGACCAAGGCCGTGCGCGCCCTCGTTCCCGACTACCAGCTGTCTCTCGCGATCGGCAAGGAGGGCCAGAACGCCCGACTCGCCGCGAAGCTCACCGGGGCGAAGATCGACATCCAGCCCGACAGCATCCTCGAGGAGAGCTGACGGGGTAGGATGGAACCCGTACGGACGTGCGTCGGTTGTCGCACACGTGCTCCGCGATCCGCTCTCCTGAGAGTGGTGGCCCGCGGCTCCGAGCTCGTCGTCGACGAGCGCAAGAGTCTTCCGGGGCGGGGTGCGTGGGTGCATCCGACACTCGAATGCACGGATGCCGCCACCCGGCGGCGTGCGTTCGTTCGCGCCCTGCGCGTGTCAGGCCCGCTTGATACGCAGACCATCACCCAACACCTGCAGCGAAACGGCTGAACGGCTATGGACACAAAGTGAACGGCTCGAAATGAGACCCGTCCGCATCTAACGGTCTGCCCTGTCCGGGGTAGATCCCAGACAGGAGAATTGTGGCAAAACCACGCGTACACGAGATCGCCTCCGAGCTCGGCGTCGACAGCAAGATCGCCCTCGCGAAGCTGAAGGAGCTCGGCGAGTTCGTGAAGAGCCCGTCGTCGACGATCGAGCCCCCGGTGGCGCGAAAGCTCCGTGAGGCCCTGCAGGCCGATGGCACCGCCTCGGCCGCCCCGGCTGCGAAGCCGGCCGCCTCACGCCCCACCCCGGCGGCGCCCGCGCGGCCGCAGGCGCCCAAGCCCGCGGCATCCGCGGCCCCGGCCGCCCCGGCACCGTCGACGTCCGCTGCGGCACCCGCTCCCGAGGTGGAGCGCGCCGCGCCCGCGGCCGAGCGCCCCGCCGCCTCGTCGCGGCCCACTCCCGGTGGTGCGGCTCCGGCGCGACCGCAGACCCCGTCGGCTCCGGCCGCGCGCCCGCAGGGCGGCCAGGGCGGACAGGCAGCCCCGGCACCGCGTCCGGGAGGCGGCTCGCCGCGCCCCGGCAACAACCCCTTTGCGAGCGCGCAGGGCATGGGCCAGCGGCCCGCAGGCCCCCGCCCGGGCAACAACCCGTTCGCGAGCGCGCAGGGAATGGGCCAGCGCCCGACGCCCGGCAACATCCCGCGTCCCCAGGCCCCGCGTCCCGGTGCCCCGCGCCCGGGCGCTCCGCGTCCGGGTGGCGCGGGTCGTCCCGGTGGCGCCGGTCGTCCGGGCGCTCCGTTCCAGCAGCGCACCGGTGGTGCCGGACGCCCCGGGTTCGGCGGCGGCGCGGCACGTCCCGGTGGCGCCCCGGCAGCCGGCGGCTTCGCCGGGCGTCCCGGTGGTGGTGGCGGTCGCGGCCGTGGCCCCGGCGGTGGCACCGCGGGTGCGTTCGGCAAGGGCGGCGGCAAGTCCAAGCAGCGCAAGTCGCGTCGGGCGAAGCGTCAAGAATTCGAGATGAGGGACGCTCCGGTCGTCGGCGGCGTCAACGTCTCGAAGGGCAACGGCGAGATCATCCGTCTGCGCCGCGGCGCGTCGATCGCCGACTTCGCCGACAAGCTCGAGGCGCTGCGCGGCTACACCGTGCAGCCCGGCACGCTCGTGACCATCCTGTTCAACCTGGGTGAGATGGCGACCGCGACCGAGTCGCTCGACGAGGCCACCTTCGAGGTGCTCGGCGCGGAGCTCGGCTACAAGATCCAGATGGTCTCGCCCGAGGACGAGGACAAGGAGCTCCTCGAGGGCTTCGGTCTCGACCTCGAGGCCGAGCTGGAGGCGGAGAGCGAGGACGACCTCGAGATCCGGCCTCCCGTGGTGACCGTCATGGGTCACGTCGACCACGGTAAGACCCGACTGCTCGACGCCATCCGCCAGACCAACGTGGTCGCGGGCGAGGCCGGCGGCATCACGCAGCACATCGGTGCATACCAGGTCTGGACCGAGCACGACGGCATCGAGCGCGCGATCACCTTCATCGACACCCCCGGTCACGAGGCGTTCACCGCCATGCGTGCCCGTGGTGCGCAGGTGACCGACATCGCGATCCTCGTGGTCGCCGCCGACGACGGCATCATGCCGCAGACGGTGGAGGCCCTGAACCACGCCCAGGCGGCGGGGGTGCCGATCGTGGTCGCTGTCAACAAGATCGACAAGCCCGAGGCGAACCCCGCGAAGGTGCGCCAGCAGCTCACCGAATACGGACTGGTCGCCGAGGAGTACGGTGGCGACGTCATGTTCGTCGACGTGTCGGCCCGCCAGAACATCGGCATCCAGGACCTGCTCGACGCGGTGCTGCTCACCGCCGACGCCGGTCTCGACCTCACCGCGAACCCCAACAAGGCAGCGCGCGGTGTGGCCATCGAGGCCAAGCTCGACAAGGGCCGCGGCTCGGTCGCGACCGTGCTCATCCAGTCGGGCACGCTGCGTGTCGGCGACGCGATCGTCGCGGGCACGGCCTATGGCCGCGTGCGCGCCATGATCGACGAGAACGGCGACGCGGTCGAGGAGGCCGCGCCGTCGCGTCCGGTGCAGGTGCAGGGTCTGAACTCCGTGCCGCGCGCCGGTGACACCTTCATCGTCACCGAGGAGGACCGCACCGCCCGCCAGATCGCTGAGAAGCGTGAGGCCGCGGAGCGCAACGCCGCCCTGGCGAAGGCTCGCAAGCGCATCTCGCTCGAGGACTTCACCCGTGCTCTCGAGGAGGGCAAGGTCGAGTCGCTCAACCTCATCATCAAGGGCGACGTGTCGGGTGCTGTCGAAGCGCTCGAGGAGTCGCTGCTCAAGATCGAGGTCGACGACTCGGTGCAGCTGCGCATCATCCACCGCGGTGTCGGTGCGATCACCGAGTCGGACGTGAACCTGGCGACGATCGACAACGCGATCGTCATCGGCTTCAACGTGCGTCCTGACACGAAGGCTCGCGAGCGTGCGGCCCGCGAGGGTGTGGACATCCGCTTCTACTCGGTCATCTACAACGCGATCGACGACGTCGAGCAGTCGCTCAAGGGCCTGCTCAAGCCGGAGTTCGAAGAGGTGCAGTCGGGTGTGGCGGAGATCCGCGAGGTGTTCCGCTCGTCGAAGTTCGGCAACATCGCCGGTGTCATCGTTCGCAGCGGCACCATCACCCGCAACGCGAAGGCCCGCGTCATCCGCGAGGGCGTCGTGATCGCCGATGGTCTCGCGATCGAGTCGCTGCGCCGGTTCAAGGACGACGTCACCGAGGTCAAGACCGACTTCGAGTGCGGTATCGGCCTCGGCAAGTACAACGACATCCAGGTCGGCGATGAGATCGAGACGACCGAGATGGTGGAGAAGCCCCGCAGCTGATCCGATTCCCGGCTCCGATGACGGATGCCTCGTGGCCCTCGCGGGGACCACGAGGCATCCGTCTCGGGCACGGACCGTCGAAGAGGCCCGCGGGCGAGGAGGACGACATGGCGAATGAACGTCAGGCGAGGATCGCCGACCGCATCAAGGTGCTGCTCGCGGAGCGGCTCGACAAGGGGCTGCGCGACCCGCGGCTCGGCTTCGTGACGATCACGGATGTGCGGGTGACGGGCGACCTGCAGCACGCGTCGGTGTTCTACACCGTGCTCGGCGACGAGAAGGCCCGCGAGGACACGGCGGCCGCGCTGCGGTCCGCGACCGGCATGCTGCGCAGCGACGTGGGTCGTCAGCTGGGCATCCGGCTGACGCCGACGCTCGAGTTCATCCTCGACGCGCTGCCGGACTCGGCCGGGCACATCGAGGATCTTCTGCGCGAGGCGCGTGAGCGCGACGAGGCCGTGGCGGGCATCGCCGTCGGCGCTCACTACGCGGGCGAGTCCGACCCCTACGTGAAGCCGCGGGTCGAAGACGACGACGAGGACTGAGCGCGCTCAGCGCGTCTGACGTCGCAGTGACAGCGCGGCGAGCACGACGACACCGAGGGTGAACAGGGCGACGACGCCGAGTTCGCGCAGGGCCGGTCCGGTATCGGTCGAGGTCGCGAGGTCGTGCAGCGCCTGCACGGAGTGCGACATCGGCAGCCAATCGCTGATCGCCCGGAGCACGTCCGGCATGCTGTCGCGCGGCACGATGACGCCGCCCAGGATCACCTGCGGGAACACGATCGCGGGCATGAACTGCACGACCTGGAACTCGGTCGCCGCGAACGCGGATGCCAGCAGGCCGAGCGTCGTGCCGAGAAGGCCGTTGAGGATGGCGGCCACGATCAGCAGTCCGATCGGGCCGGCGATCGTGAGCCCGCACACCCACACCGCGAAGGCGACGGCGATGAGCGCCTGCATCGCGGCGAGCAGCCCGAAGGCGAGAGCGTAGCCGGCGATGACGTCGCCCTTGCCCAGCGGCAGGGTGAGCAGGCGCTCGAGGGTTCCGCTGCGTCGTTCGCGCAGCGTCGCGATGCTCGTCACCAGGAACATGACGATGAACGGGAACAGGGCGAGCAGCGCCGGTCCCACCTGATCGAACGTGTGGGCGTCGTCGAAGACCCACGCGAGCAGACCGAGCAGCAGCGAGGGGACGAACAGCAGCAGCACGATCGTGCGTGGGTCGTGGCGGATCTGGGTCAGCACCCGGCCCGCGGTCACGAGGGTGAGGAGCGGGTTCATGGGGTGTTCCGTTCGACGAGGGCCAGGAACGCCGCGTCGTGGTCGCTCGTTGCGGTTTCGGCGAGCAGTCCATCGGGCGTGGTGTCGGCGATGAGCCGCCCGTCGTGCAGGAGGAGGAGCCGGTCGCATCGCCGTGCCTCATCCATCACGTGGCTCGAGACGACGACCGTCGTGCCGTCGTCGGCGAGCGACCGGAACAGTGCCCACAGGTCGCGGCGCAGCAGCGGATCCAAGCCGACCGTGGGCTCGTCGAGCACGAGGATGGGCGGGCGGCCGACGAGGGCGATCGCGAGCGACACCCGATTTCGCTGACCTCCCGACAGACGCGAGACGAGCGCTCCGCGGAAGGCGTCGAGATCGACGGCCGAGATGGCGGCATCCGCGTCGGCACGGGAGCTGCCGCGCACCCGGGCGAAATAGCGCACATTCTGCTGCACCGTCAGGTCGTCGTAGATCGCCGAGCTCTGCGCCATATAGCCGATCCGGCCGCGCAGCGGTCGGCTCCCGGCGGGTTGTCCGAGCACGGTCGCGCTGCCTCGGGTGATGCGCTGCGCGCCCACGATCGAGCGGATGAGCGTCGTCTTTCCGCTGCCCGACGGCCCGAGCAGGCCGACGAGCTCGCCGGGTGCGAGTGCGACATCGATGCCATGAAGGATGCGCGTACGACCGCGCCGCACCGCCAGATCGTGTGTGACCACCGCCACCGTGCTGTCCACACCACGACATTCCCACGCGGGGTACGTGAGAGCAATGGGATGCCGCCGGAAGAATGCGGGCGGCAGCACCCTACGCCGGCAGTCGCAGCAGGCCGTCGGGCGTCGTCTCCGCGAGACCGTCGGCGAGCAGGGTGCCGATCGCGCGGTCGCGCTGCGCGGCATCCGGCCAGTCGGCGATGACGGCGTCGACGGGCACACCCTCGGGGGCGGCGTCGCGCAGCACCGCCATGACGGCGCCGCGGGCCTGACGGTCGCTTCCCTCATACCGGGCTTGGCGACGGCGGGTGTCGCCGGTGTCGGGGTAGCCCGCCGCGCGCCACGCGCACAGCTCCCGCACGGGGCAGAGGTCGCAGCGGGGCGTACGCGCGGTGCAGACGACAGCGCCCAGCTCCATGGCCGCCGCGTTCACTGTCGCCGCCGCCGCGCGATCCTCCGGAAGGATCGCCGCCATCCGGTCGAGGTCGCTTCTCGCCGGCGGCCCGGGCTGGGACCTTCCGTCGACGGCGCGCGCGAGCACGCGCCGCGTGTTCGTGTCGACGACCGGATGCCTGTCGCCGTAAGCGAACACCGCCACGGCGCGAGCCGTGTAGTCGCCGATGCCCGTGAGGGCGAGCAGGGCGTCGACGTCGCGCGGCACGACGCCGTCGTGCCGGTCGCGGATCTCGACGGCCGCCCGGTGCAGCCACAGCGCTCGCCGCGGATAACCGAGGTTCGCCCACCGCTGCACCGCCTCCGCGGGCGATGCCGCCGCGAGCGCGGTCGGTGTCGGCCACGTCACGAGCCAGGCCTCGAGCAGCGGGATGACCCGGTTCACGGGTGTCTGCTGCAGCATGAACTCGCTCACCAGGACGCCCCACGCCCCGAACCCCTGCGCCCGCCACGGCAGGTCGCGCGCGTTGCCGCGGTACCAGTCGACGAGGGCGGCGGCGAGGGGGGTCACCGACCCAGCGTAGAAGGTGCGCGGGCGGGGGATGCGGCATCCGTCGCCGTAGGCTGGGGACATGCGCCTGGCCTCCACCCCCGTCGTCGAACTGCAGCGTCAGCTGCGTGACGAGGTGCGGCAGCACTACCCGGCGGGCCGCATTGTGCTGGGGGTCGACGGCATCGACGGGGCAGGCAAGACGACGTTCGCCGACGGCTTCGCCGAGGTGTTCGCCGAAGCGGATGTCGCGGTCTTCCGTGCGTCCCTCGACGACTTCCTCCGCCCGCGGGCCGAGCGCTACGCGCACGGCCGTGACTCGGCTGTCGGCTTCTACCGCGACACCTACGACATCCCGACCTTCCGCCGGGTGCTGCTCGACCCGTTCCGTGACGGCGCGCGCACGTCGGGTGCGACCGGGTTCCAGCTCGCCGCGTTCGATCACCGCCGCGACGCACCCCTGGAGGCGCGGTGGACGACCGGTCCCGCGGACGCGGTGCTCATCGTCGACGGCATGTTCCTGCAGAGCCCCGAGACGCAGGGCATCTGGAACTGGACGGTGTGGCTGGAGGCGCCGTTCGCGGTCGCCTACGCCCGGGTGTCCGAGCGCGACGGCACCGATCCCGACCCCGACGCCCCTGCGAACGCCCGCTACCGCGGCGGGCAGGAGCTCTACCTGCGCGAGGCGCGGCCGTCGGCGGCGGCCTCGGCGATCGTCGACAACACCGACCCCGCCCGCCCGCTGCGCGCCTACCGGGACTTCTGCTGATGGCCGCCGACGTCGCCTCGCCGTCGGGCATCCTCCTCGTCGACAAGCCGCAGGGCATCACGAGCCACGACGTCGTCTCCCGTGCCCGTCGCGCGCTCGCGACCCGGAAGATCGGTCACGCGGGCACGCTCGACCCCATGGCGACAGGCCTGCTCGTGCTCGGCGTCGGCAGCGCGACCCGACTGCTCACCTACCTCGTCGGGCTCGACAAGACCTATGAGGCGACCATCCGGCTCGGCGAGTCGACCGACAGCGACGATGCCGACGGCGTGCGCACGGCGGTCGCCGATCCGGCGGCGATCGCTGCCGTGACGGATGCCGCGGTGCAGGCCGGGATCGCCCGGCTCACCGGGGAGATCGACCAGGTGCCGAGCACCGTGTCGGCGATCAAGGTCGCCGGTCGTCGCGCCTACGACCTGGCGCGGGCCGGGGAGGAAGTCGTGCTCGCCTCTCGGCGGGTCACGATCTCCCGGTTCGAGGTCATCGCCCTGTGCCGCACGGAGGGCGTCATCGACCTCGACGTCGTGGTGGACTGCTCGAGCGGCACATACATCCGTGCCCTCGCGCGCGACCTCGGCGCCGCCCTCGCGGTGGGCGGGCATCTGACGGCGCTGCGGCGTACCCGCATCGGCTCGTTCGACGTCGCGGATGCGGCATCCGCCGATGACATCGCCCCCGCGCGCCTCGTGCCCGCCGCCGACGTCGCGGCGGCCGTGCTGGGGGCGCTGCCGGTGACGGCCGACGAAGCCCGCGATCTGCGCCACGGAAAGCGGCTCGAGGGGGCGGCCGACCGGCTCGGCGGGGCCGTGCGCGCCGCCATCGCCCCCGACGGGGTGCTCGTCGGCATCGTCGAACGTCGGGGCGCCGACATCAAGAGCGCGATGAACATGCCCGAGGAGGCATCCGCATGATCCTGTGGTTCTCGCTCGTGCAGGTGGCCGTGGCATCCGTTGCCGGTCTGCTGTGTATCGTGCTCGGACTCGTGGGTCGACGGCCGTCCGACCTGTCGGTCGGGTCACTCGCGCTCGTCGAGCTGCTCCTGCTCGCACAGGTCGTGACCGCGCTCATCGCCCCGGCCGTCGGCAACACGCCGAGCGGAAGCGTGCTGGAGTTCTGGGTGTACGCGATCTCGGCGGCTCTCCTGCCGCCTGCCGCCGTCTTCTGGGCACTGTTGGAGCGCAGCCGGTGGAGCACGGTCGTCATGGGCGTCGGAGCGCTCGCCGTCGCGGTGATGGTGTGGCGCATGGAGGTCATCTGGACGCTGCAGGGGTCCTGATGCGAGACGCCGGGCACGTGTCCGGGCCCGAATAGGATGGAGCCGCCATGCCGATCATCTCGTCCGAGCCCGCGTCCGCCCGCACCTCCCGTACCCGTATGACGGGGATCGGTCGCGTGCTGGTCATCGTCTACGGCATCTTGGCGCTCGGGGCGACGGGACGCTCGGTGGTGCAGATCATCCAGGACTTCCAGGCCGCTCCGGTCGCCTATGCGCTCTCTGCCGTCGCCGCGGTCGTCTACATCCTCGCGACGCTCGCCCTCGTGTTCTCGGGATCGCGAGGCTGGTATCGCGTCGCGTGGATCGCGATCAGCTTCGAGCTCGCCGGCGTGCTCATCGTCGGCACGCTGAGCATCGTCGACCCGGCGCTGTTCCAGCATCCGACCGTCTGGTCGATCTACGGCATCGGCTACGTGTTCGTTCCGCTGGTGCTGCCGTTCTTCGGTCTCTGGTGGCTGCGCCGCCACCGTCCCGACGCGGAGAGCGCCTGATGCTCGTGTTCCGTTCGCCCGCCGAGGTGCCGGACGGATTCGGTCCGTCGGTCGTCGCGGTGGGCAAGTTCGACGGCGTGCACGCGGGGCACCGGGCGGTGCTCGATCGTGCCCGAGCGGATGCCGCGGGCACCGCGAAGGTCGTGGCCGTCACCTTCGACCGCAACCCGCTGGCCGTGCTGCGGCCCGACGCCTGCCCGCCGAGCCTCACCGGCGTGCCCCAGAAGCTTGAGCTGCTCGCCGAGACCGGCATCGACGCCGTCCTCGTGCTCACGTTCGACCGTGACCTCGCCGATCTCGAGCCGGAGCGATTCGTCGACGCCGTGCTCGGTCCGCTCGGGATGCGCACGATCCTGGTCGGCGGCGACTTCCGCTTCGGGCGCGGCGGCGTCGGCACCCCGCAACTGCTCGCCGAATTGGGCGCCGCGCGGGGGTTCACCGTTGACGTCATCGACGATGTGCGCGCCCGCGCGGGGGAGCGCCGGGTGTCCTCGACGTGGGTGCGTGAGGCGCTCGCCGACGGCGACATCGCCACGGCGACACGGCTGCTCGGGCGCGCCCCCTCGGTCTGGGGCGAGGTCGTACACGGACTCAAACGAGGTCGCGAGCTCGGCTTCCCTACGGCGAACCTCGGCGGCCGCACGGCGGGGGTGGCACCGGCGGACGGCGTGTATGCGGGGTGGCTTCTCGTGCGAGAGCCCGGCGGTGACCACCGTTATCCGGCGGCGATCAGTGTCGGCACGAACCCGACGTTCGATGACGTCGACCAGCGCCAGGTCGAGGCGTATGTCCTCGACGAGCATGACCTCGACCTCTACGGCGCATCCGTGGAGGTGCAGTTCACGGCCCGCATCCGCGGGATGGTCGCATTCGACGGCATCGATGCGCTCATCGAGCGCATGACGGCGGATGTCGCGGAGGTGCGCGCCATCCTCGCCTGAGCCGCGGTCAGGTGCGCTGCGGATCGCGGATCGCGATCGCGGACACCACCGCGCCGCCGGTGAAGAGTGCGGCCGCGAGGATCGCGGTGGCGTGGAATCCCGCGACATCGAGGGATCCGCCGGTCACGACGCCGAGCAGCGCCACCGTCACGAGCCCGGCGATCCTCGCGTCGGCGTTGTTCACCGCCGAGCCGACGCCGGCGTGATCGGCGCCCGCGGCGCCCAGCACCGCCGAGGTGAGCGGAGCGACGGTGAGGGAGAGCCCGACTCCGAACAGCACCACCGCCGGCAGCACCTGCGTCAGGTAGTCGACCGGTGTGCCGACGGTGAGCAGCAGTATCATCGCCGCCGCGCACACGAGCGGCCCCGCTGCCATGAACCGGCGCGGGCCGAATCGGGAGGCGGCCGCGCCGGCGAACCGGCTCGTGGCGATCATGATCACCGTCGCCGGCAGGGTCGCGAGGCCGGCCAGGGTCGCACTGAAGCCGCCGGTCTCCTGCAGGAAGAGCCCCAGCGCGATGCCGTTGAGCGACAGGGCGCCGTAGATCGCGAGCGTGGCCAGATTCCCCGCCCAGAAATTCCGTCGTCGGAACATGCCGAGGGGCAGGAGTGGGTCGGGGGTCGATCGCTCGCGGACGAAGAATCCCGCGAGGGCGATCACCCCGATCGTGAGAGCGCCGGCGACCAGTGGATGCGCCCACCCGAGTCTGGGCTGCTCGATGAAGGCGAGCACGACGCCGCCCAGCCCCAGGGCGCACAGCACCGCGCCCGCGACATCCACCCGGCCGCCGCGTCGTTCGTCGACGAGTCCGCCGCGTGCGAGGAGCACCAGGGCGGCGGCGAGGGGAACCACGTTCACGAGGAACACGGCACGCCACGACAGATGGTCGACGAACAGTCCGCCCAGCACCGGACCGACGAGCGTCGCGGCGGTCGTGAACGCCGTCCACGTGCCGATCGCGCGTCCGCGCGTGTCGTCGTCGAAGTGCGCGGTGATGATCGCGAGCGAACTGGGCACGAGAAGAGCTCCGCCCACGCCCTGCAGCGCGCGTGCGGCGATGAGGAAGACCGGGTCGGGGGAGGCTGCCACGAGCACCGAGGCGACGCCGAACACCAGGAGACCGATGCGGAGCACGACGACACGTCCGAGGACGTCGCTCAGGGCTCCTGCGGTGAGGATGAACGCACCGAGGGTCAGCAGGTAGGCGTCGACCATCCATTGCTGCGTGACGAGTCCGCCGCCGAGCTCGCGCTCGATCGCCGGCAGGGCGACGTTCACAACGGTGGCGTCGAGGAACGACACCGCCGAGGCGAGCACAGCGATGGCCATCACCGTGCGATCGGACGCGCGTGGGGGGACGCTCACCCGCCCACAGTAGTGCGGGCTGTGGACACCAGGACGACCATCGTGCGCTGCGCTCGTAGCATCCGAGCAGGAGGTGGGCGATGCGACTCACGATCAGGCTGCTCGTGGCGACTGCGGGGTCGGTCGCCGTCGCAGGCCTGATCGTCGGGTGTCGGCCCGACGCCCCGGCGCAGCCCCCTCCGACACCGTCGACGGAGGTGTCGGTGATCCCTCGCCCCGCCCCGGCGTCGCCGTCGCCCATCGAGACCCGGCTGCCGCAGGACGTCGGCCGATGACGGCGACCTGTCTGCGCGTCGTCGATCGGGTCCGACGCTCGGCGCCGATCGGCTAGACTGATCACGGCCCCCGCCGCGCACCGACACTCGTCACACCGTGCGGAAGCGAGGCGCCGCCCGCCCGCCGACATCCGATCTCCACGGATGGCCGCGGCAGCAGTTACCGGTGCTCGACCGTCGCAGGTCGACGCTTTCGGATTCGACGCTCAGGAGGAGCATGCCGACCACGGCAGCCGCTCAGCGGCAACGACGCTCGTCGTCCCGTCGAGACGACGACGCGCCCATCATCCCGATCCTCGCCCGCAAGGTGCGTGAGGTCGAGGCCAAGGCGCAGCGCGGGAAGCTCGGCCCGACCAACCGCGTGAAGTTCCAGGTGATCGCCTTCCTGGTTCGCGAAGAGCGCGCCCGGGTGAAGGCCGACACCGCGCTCGCCACTGACGTGCGCGCCGAACTGCTCAAGCGCCTTGACGGCGTGGCGACGATCCTCGCGAAGACCGCCGCCCGCGACACCTCGCTCATCCAACTGCTCGAGGTCGATCAGGCGACGTCGCCGGTGGCGCGCCGCATGCGCCGCGACTGGCTGCTCGAGTCGGGTGCCGAGCTCGCTCCCGACGAGCTGATCATCACGGATGCCGCCCCCGCCCCGGCCCCGGTCGTTCCGGCCGCGCTCGCCGAGCGTCAGGTGACGCCCGCCCAGGTGGAGTCGCGGCAGATGTCGAACCCGTTCCTCGCCCCCGACCTGACCTCCCGCCCCGCGGTCGACGCGCCGCGGCGCCGCCTCGACGGCTGGGAGCTGATGGGCCCGCTCTACAAGGCGTTCGAGACGGGTGCCGGCGGCGGATCGGCGTGCATGCCGCTGCCGCCCGTGCCCGAGTTCGACCGGCTCTCACCCAAGGGGCTCGAGGTCATGCCGCACCAGTCGCGGTTCCTCGAGGCCGTGCGCGAGGGGCACCGCACGTTCCTGCTGGCCGACGAGCCCGGCCTCGGCAAGACGGCCGAGTCGGTGCTCGCGGCATCCGTCGCAGGGGCCTATCCGCTACTGGTCGTCGTGCCCAACGTCGTCAAGATGAACTGGGCGCGCGAGGTGGCCCGCTGGACGCCGCAGCGTCGCGCGACCGTCATCCAGGGCGACGGCGAGGACGTCGACGCCTTCGCCGACGTCTTCATCGTGAACTACGAGATCCTCGATCGTCACCTGTCGTGGCTCAGCGAGCTGGGTCTGCGCGGCATGGTGGTCGACGAGGCGCACTTCATCAAGAACCTCACCTCGCAGCGGTCCCAGAACGTGCTCGCCCTCGCCACCCGCCTGCGCGAGCGCACCACGAACCCGCTGCTGCTCGCGCTCACCGGAACGCCCCTGATCAACGACGTCGAGGACTTCGACGCCATCTGGCGTTTCCTCGGCTGGACCAACGGGCAGAAGCCGGGCACCGAGCTCATGGCGAAGCTCGACGAGACGGGCTTCACGCCCGCCGACAAGGCGTTCTACCCGGAGGCGCGCAGCGCGGTGATCTCGATGGGCATCGTGCGGCGTCTGAAGACGGATGTCGCCGCCGACCTGCCCGACAAGCTGATCGCCGACCTGCCGGTGCAGCTCGACGACGAGTTCGGCCGGTCCATCCGGCAGGCCGAACGCGAGCTCGGCGAGCGCCTCGCCGCGCACTACCGCCGGGTCGTCACGGCCCGCGCCGACCGCCACGGCACCACGGTGCCCGCCGGCGAGGTCGACGAGGACGTCATCCGCATGGTCGCCCAGCACGAGCTCGACGAGTCGAAGGCCGCCGGAACGGGCTCGGAGAACGTCTTCACGATGGTGCGTCGCATCGGGCAGGGCAAGGCCCAGCTCGCCGCCGACTACGCCGCCCAGTTGCAGCGCTCGGTCGGCAAAGTCGTGTTCTTCGCCAAGCACATCGACGTCATGGACCAGGCCGAGGCGCACTTCGCCGCCGCGGGCGTGCGTGCTGTCTCGATCCGCGGCGACCAGACCTCGGTCGCCCGCCAGGAGGCGATCGACGCGTTCAACAACGACCCGGGCGTCGGCATCATCGTGTGTTCGCTGACCGCGGCCGGCGTCGGCGTGAACCTGCAGGCCGCCTCCAACGTGGTGCTCGCCGAGCTCAGCTGGACCGCGGCGGAGCAGACGCAGGCGATCGACCGCGTGCACCGCATCGGACAGGACGAGCCGGTCACCGCCTGGCGCATCATCGCCGCCCACACGATCGACGCGAAGATCGCCGAGCTGATCGACTCGAAGCAGTCGCTCGCCCTGCGCGCCCTCGACGGCGTCGCGGTCGAGCCCGGGTCGAGCGACTCCGTGCAGCTCGCGGCGCTCATCCACGTGCTGCGCCAGGCGCTCGGCGCCGCCTGACCGCATCTGTGTGCACGGCCCCGGGGCGACCGCATCGGTCGTCTCGGGGCCGTGTGGCACCCACGAGGCATCCGGCGATACAGTCGGGAGGGCAACGTCGCCTGTCTCCCCGGAAGCTCCACACCCGGAAAGCAAGGATCACAGCATGAAGATCGGCATCCTGACCAGCGGCGGCGACTGCCCCGGCCTGAACGCGGTCATCCGCGGCGTCGTGCTCAAGGGCACGACGAACTACAACATCGAGTTCGTGGGCATCCGCGACGGGTGGCGCGGCGTCGTCGACGGCGACTTCTTCCCGCTGACCCGCCACGAGGTGAAGGGTCTGTCGAAGGTCGGCGGCACGATCCTCGGCACGAGCCGCACGAACCCCTACGAGGGCCCCCGGGGCGGTGCCGAGAACATCGCGAAGACGCTCTACGGACACCGCATCGACGGCATCATCGCGATCGGCGGCGAGGGCACCCTCGCCGCTGCCGACCGCCTCTCGAACGACGGCATCAACGTGCTCGGCGTACCGAAGACGATCGACAACGACCTGCGCGCGACCGACTACTCGTTCGGCTTCGACACCGCCGTCAACATCGCGACCGACGCGATGGACCGCCTGCGCACCACCGGCGACTCGCACCAGCGCTGCATGGTCGCCGAGGTCATGGGGCGTCATGTCGGCTGGATCGCCCTGCACGCGGGCATCGCCGCGGGTGCGCACGTGATCTGCATCCCCGAGGTGCCCATGTCGATCGACGAGGTCTGCGAGCTCGTCAACAAGGCGCACAGCCGCGGGCGCGCCCCGCTGGTCGTCGTGTCCGAGGGCTTCAAGCTCACCGGCATGGAGGAGGCCTTCAGCGACAAGGGGCTCGACGCGTTCAACCGCCCCCGACTCGGCGGCATCGGCGAGGTGCTCGCGCCCGAGATCGAGCGCCGCACCGGCATCGAGACCCGCGCGACCGTGCTCGGTCACATCCAGCGCGGCGGCTCGCCGTCGGCGTTCGACCGTGTGCTGGCGACGCGTCTCGGCCTCCACGCGGCCGACGCCGTCGTCGACGGCGCCTGGGGTCAGATGGTGGCCCTGCGCGGCACCGACATCGTGCGCGTGCCGTTCGCCGAGGCGCTCGGCGAGCTCAACACCGTTCCGCAGTACCGCTTCGAAGAGGCGGCCGCGCTCTTCGGGTGAGTGATGACGGGATGCCGCGGCCCGCGGCATCCCGTCACGTCATCGTCTGCTCAGGCGTCGGCCTCGGCGCCCGACGGAACCCCGTCGCCGAGCACGTCGAGCAGCCACGCCAGTTCGAACGCCCGCTCACGCCAGGCGCTGTAGCGCCCCGAGACGCCGCCGTGGCCGGCGACCATCTCGCAGCGAAGCAGCGCGTCGGCGCCGACCTCGCGCAAGCGCGCCACCCACTTGGCCGGCTCGACGTACAGCACGCGGGTGTCGTTGAACGAGGTGACCGCGAGGATGCGCGGGTACCTCACGCCTTCGCGCACGTTCTCGTAGGGCGTGTAGGACTTCATGTACGCGTACACGTCGGCGTCGTGCAGCGGGTCGCCCCACTCGTCCCATTCGATGACGGTGAGCGGGAGCGACGGGTCGAGGATCGTCGTCAGCGCGTCGACGAACGGCACATCGGCGAGCACACCGGCGAACAGCTCGGGGGCGAGGTTCGCGATCGCTCCCATGAGCAGGCCGCCGGCGCTGCCGCCCTCGGCGACGAGGTGCTCGGGTCGGGTGTAGCCCGCGTCGACCAGGTGGCGGGCGACATCCACGAAATCGGTGAACGTGTTGCGCTTGTGCAGCAGCTTGCCGTCCTCGTACCACTGGCGGCCCATCTCGCCCCCGCCGCGCACATGGGCGATAGCGAAGACGACGCCCCGGTCGAGCAGCGACAGGCGTGGCACCGAGAACCCGGGGTCGATCGTCGCCTCGTACGACCCGTAGCCATACAGGTGCACCGGGCGCGGTGCGGCGCCGGGCTCGCCGAACGACCGCTTCCACACGAGCGAGACCGGCACCTGCACGCCGTCGGTCGCCGTCACCCACAGGCGGCGCTGCGCGTAGTCGCCGGGGTCGTAGCCGCCGAGCACGGGCTGCTGCTTGCGCAACGCCAGCGTGCGCGTGGCGACGTCGTAGTCGTACACGGTGCTCGGGGTCACGAATGAGCCGTAGCCGAGGCGCACGAGCGGCGGCGCCCACTCCGGGTTGCCGGCGGTGCCGACCGAGTAGAGCGGCTCGTCGAACGCGAGCTCGTCGACAGCGGCGGTCGCATAGTCGAGCACGCCGAGGCGGGCGAGCCCGTCGCGGCGGTAGCCGACGACGGCCCAGTCGCGGAACGTCGAGACGCCGAGGAGCCGCCGCCCCGGCTCGTGGGGGAGCACCGCGGTGCGCGGTCCCGCAGGATCGGACGCCGCGACCCGCACGAGCTCGAAGTCGAGCGCACCGTCGTTGTGGAGCACATAGAGCACGTCCTCGCCGTCGACGACCGCGTGGGACGAGTCGTACTCGACCCCCTCGCGCCGCGGCCACACGACGCGGGGCTGCGCGGTCAGGTCGTCGGCCGGCACGAGCCATTCCTCGCTCGTGATCGACGAGCCGAGCCCGATCACCAGGAAGCGGTCGCTGCGGGTGAAGCCCGCGTCGACCCAGAACCGTTCGTCGGGCTCGTGGAACAGACGACGGTCGGATGCGGCATCCGCACCGATCTCGTGCAGCCAGACGGTGTCGGGGCGCCATGCGTCGTCCACGGTCGTGTAGACGATGTGGCGTCCGTCGGGGGAGAGGGTGGCGCCGGCGAACGTGCCCTCGATGACGTCGGGAAGCGTCTCGTCGGTGTCGAGGTCGCGCACCCGCAGCGTGTAGCGCTCGTCGCCCTCGACGTCGACGCCGTAGAGCAGCAGCCGGCCGTCGGTGGAGACCTCGAACGTGCCGAGGGAGAAGAACTCCTGGCCGTCGGCCTCGAGGTTGCCGTCGAGCAGGATCTGCTCGCCGACGACGGGCTCGCCCGGCTCGAGCGCGGGCGGGGTCCAGTCGTCGGGCGAGCCGATCGGGGCGCGGCACTGGATGCCGTACTGCTTGCCTTCCTCGGTGCGCGCGTAGTACCACCACGCGCCGCGTCGCGTCGGCACCGAGAGGTCGGTCTCGAGCACGCGCCCCTTGATCTCCTCGAAGATGCGCTCCTGCACCGGCGCGAGATGGGCGGTGCGCGACTCCGTGTAGCGGTTCTCCGCCTCGAGGTGGGCGACGACCTCGGTGTCGTCCTTGGCGCGCAGCCATTCATACGGATCGTCCACCGCATCACCGTGGTGGGTGCGCACGTGGGTTCGACGGGGGGCGACGGGGGGAACGGATGCCGCGGCAGCGGCGGACGCATCGGTCACCCTGCCCACGCTATCCCAGCCCGCCGCGCCCGCGGCCGACCGCGCGTCGGTCGCCGTGCGTACGCTGGGGGCATGAGCTCCGTCTCCCTCGGTCAGTATCCGCCGGCGCTGCGCACGCTCATCCATCTCAGCGACACGCACTTCCTCGCCGGCAACCGTCCTCTCGGCGGTCGGTATGACACGTCAGCGAACCTCACCGCGACCCTCGCGCGCATCGACGCGATGCGCATCGCGCCGGACGCGATCGTGATCACGGGCGACCTCACCGACCTCGGCGAGCCCGAGGCGTATGCGTCGCTGCGAGCGGTCGTCGAACCGTTCGCCGCGCGCCTGGCCGCCCCCGTCGTGTGGGTCGCGGGCAACCACGACGAACGACCGGCGCTGCGTGCGGGGCTGCTCGACGCCGCGCCCACGGAGGAGCCCGTGACGGGCGTCTGGGACCTCGGCGGCCTCCGGCTCATCGCGCTCGACTCCACCGTGCCCGGGTGGCACCACGGCGAGCTCGGCGACGCGCAGCTCTCCTGGCTGCGCGATCTGCTCGCTCACCCCGCGCCGCTCGGCACCCTGCTCGCCTTCCACCATCCGCCGCTGCCGAGCCACGTTCCGCTGTTCGACATCCTGGAGCTCCGCGACCAGCCGGCGCTCGCCGAGGTGGTCGCCGGAACGGATGTGCGCGGCATCCTCGCCGGACATCTGCATTATTCGACGCACGGCACGTTCGCGGGTGTGCCCGTGAGCGTGGCCGCGGCGACCTGTTACACGATGGATCTCGCCGCTCCGGCGGCGAAGGTGAACGGTATGGACGCCGGGCAGTCGTTCCACCTCGTGCACGTCTACGCCGACACGATCACCCACTCGGTCGTGCCGGTCGCCGGGGCCGAGGCCGGCGACTACTTCGACGAGGCATGGCTCGCACGCATGGCCGCGCTCGATCCCGCGCAACGCCTGGAGCAGTTCTCCCGCAAGCGCTGAGCGCGCGATTAGGCTCGAGGCATCCACCTTCAGCCGTGATCACACCCACAAGGACACCCCATGGCAACCGATGCAACGACGCATACCCACACCCGCACCGAGACGGACTCGCTGGGATCGATGGAGATCCCGGGCCACGCCTACTGGGGCATCCACACCGCGCGCGCTCTCGAGAACTTCCCCGTCGCGAAGCGCCCCATCTCCGTCTACCCGGACCTCGTCACGGCGCTCGCGATGGTGAAGCAGGCCTCGGCGCGCGCGAACGCCGACATCGGGGTGCTCGATCCGGCCAAGGCCGACCTGATCGACCGCGCTGCGCAGCGGGTCATCGACGGCGACTTCCACGACCAGTTCGTCGTCGGTGTGATCCAGGGCGGCGCGGGCACGTCGACGAACATGAACGCGAACGAGGTCATCACCAACATCGCGCTCGAACTCGCGGGTCGTGAGCGCGGCGACTACGCGTTCCTGTCGCCCATCGACGACACCAATCGCAGTCAGTCGACGAACGACGTCTACCCGACGGCGGTGAAGATCGGTCTCTCGCTGACGCTCCGAAGCCTCCTCGACGAGCTGGCCAACCTGCGGCAGTCGTTCCTCGACAAGGCCGTGGAGTTCCACGATGTGCTGAAGGTCGGCCGCACTCAGCTGCAGGACGCGGTGCCGATGACGCTCGGGCAGGAGTTCCACGGCTTCGCCACGACCCTCGGCGAGGACTACAACCGACTCCGCGAGAACGCGTTCCTCATGTACGAGATCAACATGGGCGCGACGGCGATCGGCACGGGCATCACGACCCATCCCGGGTATGCGGCGGCGGTGCTCCACCACCTGCGTGAGATCACCGGCCTCGACCTCGCGACCGCCGATGACCTCGTGGAGTCCACGAGCGACACGGGCGCCTTCATGTCGTTCTCCGCGTCACTCAAGCGCAACGCGGTGAAGCTCTCGAAGATCTGCAACGACCTGCGTCTGCTCTCTTCAGGTCCGCAGGCCGGACTCGGCGAGATCAACCTGCCCGCGCGGCAGGCCGGCTCGAGCATCATGCCGGGCAAGGTGAACCCCGTGATCCCCGAGGTCGTGAATCAGGTCGCCTTCTCCGTCGTCGGCGCCGATATGACGGTCACGATGGCGGTCGAGGCGGGGCAGCTGCAGCTGAACGCCTTCGAACCCGTCATCGCGCACTCGATCTTCCAGTCGCTCACGTGGATGCGTCAGGCGATGTGGACGCTGCGCGTCAACTGCGTCGAGGGCATCACCGCGAACCGCGACCGCCTCGGTGCGATGGTCGGTGCCTCTGTGGGCGTGATCACTGCGCTCACGCCGTACATCGGCTACGCGGCCGCGGCGGCGCTCGCGAAGACGGCACTCATGACAGGGCGCAACGTCGCCGACCTCGTCGTCGAGGCGGGACTGATGTCGCGCGACGAGGTGACCAAGCAGCTGTCGCCCGCCCGCCTGTCGGGGCTGCAGACGATCACCGCCGCGATCCCCGTCATCGCGCCCGAGGACGCGCCGGTTCCGCCCGTCGGCTGACTCGACGTCGCGCCTCTTTCGGCTAACACTCAGGAACCGATATCGTCACGGTAGCGTCACGCAGTGGCGCTCTTGTATCGACCCTGAGAGGGATCCCATGTCCGAACCGCAGTACGCCCCGCCGCCCCCGCCGGCTCCCGCCGCCGCCGTCGAGCAGCCGGGCCGCACGCTCGGCATCGTCGCCATCGTGTTCGCGATCATCATGCCCGTGGTCGGCCTGATCCTTGCGATCGTTGCAAAGGTGCAGTCCAAGCGCGCCGGTGTGAAGAACACGCCCTCCACGGTGGCGCTGACGTTGAGCATCATCTTCATCGTGCTCGGCATCATCGTGGCCATCATCGTCGCGGCGGTCGGTGCGGCCGCCGCCGCCGCGCTGCTCCAGCAGTGTGCGACGCTCGGCACGGGCATCCACGATGTCAACGGTGTGACCATCACCTGCAACTGACACCCGCATCGACGAACGGCCGGCTCCCTCGGGGTCGGCCGTTCGTCGTGTGGGAGCGGTTGCCGCGTCAGTCGGTCATGCGGCAGTGCGTCGTGAGGGCGCCGATGCCGTCGATGCCGACCGTGACAGTGGAGCGATCGCGCAGGAAGATCTGCGGATCGCGCGAGTAGCCGGCCCCGCCCGGCGAGCCGGTCGAGATGAGCGTTCCGGGCAGCAGGGTCACGGACTGCGAGAGTTGGGCGATGAGGGTCGCGACCGACCGCACCATCTGCCCGGTCGAGGCGTCCTGCACGGTTGTGCCGTCGACGATCGTCCAGATGTGGAGGTCCTGCGGGTCGGGGATCTCGTCGCGGGTGACCGCGTAGGGGCCGGTGGGGGTGAAGCCGTCGAACGACTTGCACCGGCTCCACTGGGCCTCCGAGAACTGGATGTCCCGGGCCGTGATGTCGTTGACGACCGTGTACCCCCACACATGGTCGAGGGCGTCTGCGGCAGCGACGTCCTTCGCGTGTCGGCCGATGATGACACCGAGTTCGGCCTCGTAGTCGACCGACTCGCTGAGCGACCGGGGCCAGGAGGTCGTCTGCTCGTGTCCCGCGAGGGAGTTGGGCCAGAGCACGAACACCGTGGGCGTGGCATCCGTCTTCAATCCGAGTTCGCCTGAATGGGCGGCGTAGTTCAGGCCGACCGCGAGGATGACCGGCGGATCGTCGACGGCCGATGCGAATGCCACGCCCTCGAGCGAGGTCGCCGGCGCGGCCGGCGCCGCGGCGGCGATGCGGGCGAGCACGTCATCGCCGCCGGCGACGAGCTCGGAGAGGCGGGTCGGGGCGCCGGGGAACAGCTCATCGACGTAGACGGCGTCATCCTCCCGCACGAGAACGAGTCGGGGCTCCGTCGCCGCCGGGTGGAGCACGTGGGCGAAACGCATCTCTCCAGGCTAGTGCGGTCCCGCCTCTAGGCTGGGGCGATGGGGGATGCTGGCGGCGATCAGAATGACCGAAACCTGACCGAGGCCACTCCGCTCATCGGGGTCGAAGCGGAGCCCGGAGAGGCGATCCTGGCTGCGCCGCCAGCGATCGATGCGCGGATCCCCTCGTCTCGTGGACGTCGGGCCCGGTGGTGGGCGCTCGCTCTCGCAGCGCTGGCCGTCGCGGCGGTCGGGGCGTATCTGCTCGTCTTCGTCGGCATCGTCCCGTCGGTGGTCGCCGCTGCGCTCGCCGCCGTTCCGCTGGTGGGGACGTTGGCGGCGGTGCGAGCCGTCGATCGTGAGGTCCGGCAGCCGCGAAGTCTGCGGGTCTTCGCCGTGCTGTGGGGTGCGGGCGTCGCTGTACTCATCGCGCTCGGTGTGCAGGTGGTCTTCGTCGTCCTGGACATCCGGCCGGAATACGAGCTGATGCTGATCGTCGAGGCGCCGATCGTGGAGGAGGTGGCGAAAGGCTTGGGGGTGCTGCTCGTCCTCCTCTGCGCGCGGCGGGCCTTCGACGGTCCGCTCGACGGCGTCGTCTACGGGTCGGCGGTCGGCGCCGGGTTCGCCTTCAGCGAGAACATCACGTACTTCGGGGAGGCCATCGCCGACGGCGGGGCCATGTACGCCGGGATCCTGTTCGTCGCCCGCGGCGTGGTGACCCCGTTCGCGCACCTCATGTTCACGGCGGCAACAGGTTTCGCGCTGGGCCTGGCCGCGCGTCGCGGGATGCGGCTGCGCGGCGTGAGCGCGGCGTGGGTGCTCGGGCTTCTCGTCGCGATCGTGCTCCACATGGTCTGGAACGCATCGACTGCCCTGGGCGGCTTTGCGGCACTCGGGCTGTTCATCGTCGTCCAGGTGCCGTTGTTCGCAGCATTCGTGACCGTCGTCGTGCTGCTGCGACGAGCGGAGGCGAGCGCGGCCAGAGGGCGCATCGCCGAGTATGCGGCGGCGGGCTGGTTCACGCCTGGCGAGGCCCAGATGCTCTCGACGGCGTCGGGCCGACGCGCGGCCGTCGCGTGGGCCTCCGGATTCCCGCGGGATCGTCGTCGTGCGATGCGCATGTTCATCCGTGAGGCGAGTGTCCTCGCAGCTGTGCGCCAGCGGGTGGTGAATCGGCGCAACCCCCTCGATGTCGCGGACGAGCGGAGCCACCTGGATCGGATCGGCGCCGCCCGAGCGGAGCTGTTCGCGACGTGAGCGCATCCGATCCGGTGCCCCGCACAGACTCAGCGCCCGGTGCCGCGGCGATGCCTGCGTGTCTCCCGAGCGCTGAGTAGGTCTGGTGTCAGGATGCCCCGAGTCGCCGGACCTGTCAAGGGTGGGCCGATATGTCACACCCGCGCGCCGCGGCGTCGCGCGTGCTTGGATGGAGTCATGACTGACAACCGCACCAAGCCCGAGATCGACGCCCCTGAGGGTGACGCCCCGAGCGACCTCGTCATCCGCGACCTGATCGTCGGCGACGGGGCGGAGGCCAAGCCCGGCGACACCGTGACCGTCCACTACGTCGGTGTCGAGTTCACCTCCGGTGAGGAGTTCGACTCCTCGTGGGGTCGTGGCGAGAGCATCCAGTTCCCCCTGCGTGGCCTCATCCAGGGCTGGCAGGACGGCATCCCCGGCATGAAGGTCGGCGGACGCCGTGAGCTCGTCATCCCGCCGCACCTCGCGTACGGCCCCGCCGGTGGGCACTTCCTCGGCGGCAAGACGCTCATCTTCGTGATCGACCTGCTCGCCGTCGCCTGACCCGAGACATCCGGATGCCTCGTCCCCACGCGGGGGCGGGGCATCCGTCGTGTCAGCGGCCGTCATCTGTTCCGGCGACCGTCATCAGGAATTTTCCATTCTTGGGAATGCATGTTGCAGGATGGTGGTTGCACCCGCCAGACATCGCGATCCGCGCGACCATCCACATGGAGATGACATGACCGACACGACGCTCGAACTCCCCGGCTACAAGGCCGGCACCTGGGTCCTCGACCCCTCGCACAGCGAGGTCACCTTCTCGGTGCGCCACATGATGATCTCGAAGGTGCGCGGCACCTTCGGCGTCAAGGCCGCCACCATCGAGGCTCCGGAGAACCCGCTCGAGGCGAAGGTCACCGCCACCGTCGACGTCACCTCGATCGACACCAAGGACGAGGGTCGCGACCAGCACCTTCGCAGCGCCGACTTCTTCGACACCGAGACCTACCCGACGATCGAGTTCGTCTCCACCGGCGTGCGCCTCGAGGGCGACAAGTTCCTCGTCGACGGCGACCTGACGATCCGCGGCATCACCAAGCCGGTCACGTTCGACTTCGACTTCGGCGGCTTCGGCAACGACCCGTGGGGCAACTACAAGGCCGGCGCGACCGCCAAGACGGTCATCAACCGCGAGGACTTCGGCCTCACCTGGAACGCCGCCCTCGAGACCGGCGGCGTCCTCGTCGGCAAGGACGTCACCATCGAGCTCGACCTGCAGGGCTCGCTGCAGGCCTGATCGCCTTCCCGTGGACGGGGTGGATGCCGCGGCATCCACCCCGTTCGTCGTTTCCGGCGTCGTACGATGACGAAGACGCGAGCGTGAGCGGGGGATCGGGATGCGGGGGAGCGATGCAGCCTGGGCGCTGCGGATCGGACATGACGCGGTGCGAGAACGGCGGATCCATCGTCGCGGTGTGGTCGCGTGCACCCTGCTCCTCGCGTGCATCGCGCCGTTGTGGGCACTGCATCCGCTCGCCGCGGCGGCCGAGGCGGAGTGGATGGTGCAGGTCGGCGTGGGCGCCGCCGCGCTCGCTGCAGGTGTGACCTGGGTGGCGATCGTCGCCGACGGGCGCCGCCGATTGGAGGGCGAAGCGCTCCGTGCGCTCCGCGCTTCCAGCCCGTCGCTCACGACGGCGGAGCTCGCGCCCCATCTGCGTTCGATCGACGATTTCGACGCCTGGGCCGTGCGGCACGGTGTGCCGACCGACGGGGCGCAGTCATACGGGGCAATGGAAGACGCTTGGGAACCGAGCTTTCGCACGGACGTGCTGCCCGGCCGATCGGCCCAGTGGTGGAAGGACGCGGTGCTCGTCGCTGTGCTGGGCGGAGCGGTCGTCGCACTTGCCTCGATCGCGGTGGTCAACCTGGGGCCGCAGTGGTGGGCGTGGGGCTGGGGGATCGGTATGCCGATCGCGCTCGCCCTCTTCTTCGCCGGAGCACTGATGCGCATCGCCGCCGAAGTGCGCGTGCGGCGCGAATACCGCGCAGGCTACGCGACGACGGTCATGGACATGTGCGGACTCTCCTCTTCCCCGTTGTTCGCCGATGTGTTCACCGGCGTCGATCTGCTGGACGCGTCCACCGGTGGCGTCGTCGCAGCTGCGGGGCGTCGCCCGCTGAGTCGTGAAATGTTCATCGATCGTGTCGACACACTGCGTCGGGCGCGGGTAGTTCAGCCCTGACGGGGTGGATGCCGCGGCATCCACCCCGTTCGTCGTTTAACGCCGCAGGCGCAGCCGGTTCTGGGCGAGCAGGATGCCGAGGAAGACGATGAGTGCCCCGACGGGCTCCTGCCACGAGACGCCCTCGCCGAGCACGATGACGCCGAGCACGACGCCGACGACGGGCGTGATGTAGGTGACGGTCGATGAGCGGGTCGGGCCCCAGGCGCGCACGGTGTTCTGGTTCCAGACGTAGGCGACGCCCGTGCCGAGGAACCCGAGCAGCAGCATGCTGCCGACGACCCCCACGTCGAGGGTGATCGGGGTGAGCGCGACGACCGGGGTGAGGAGCAGCATGATGACCGCTCCGAGCCCGATGTTGAGCAGCGAGAACACGAGCGCGGACATGCCGGTGTTCGCGACGAAGCGGCGCATGTACGCGAGGCTGAATCCGTAGCAGGCGGTCGCACCGAGCAGTGCGAGCTGCGCGACGATGTCATGGCCGAGGTCGAGCCCCTGCCAGGGGCCGATGATGACGACCACGCCGAGGATGCCGACCCCGATGCCGACCAGCTGCACGGGCTTGAGACGCTCTACGCGGAACAGGAGCCCCGCCATGATCGCGGTCATGATCGGCGTCGTCGCGTTGTAGATGCTGCCGAGCCCGCTGCTGACGTGCTGCTCGGCCCACGCGAACAGCAGGTAGGGGGCGACGCAGAAGGTCACAGCGAGCATGAGCATGTGCCCCCACACGCGTCCGAATGCCGGCAGCCGCTCTCGGCGCCACAGCACGATGGCGGCGAGGGCGAGTGCACCGAGTACGAGACGGCTCCACACGATCTGCACCGGCGACAGGCCGGTGAGTCCGACTTTCATGAACAGGAAGCTGGCGCCCCAGACGATGCCGGTGAGGACGAACTGCACGGTCGTCGCCGCGGCGCGGGTGGGGGCCGGGGTAGGGGGAGCGGTGGTGGCCACCCCGGCACACTACGCGGGGGTGCGGACGCTGCACATCCCCTGCCACTGCGACGTCGGATATCCGCCGGAGAACGGCGGGATCGCGTCGATCAGGGCACGGGGTGCGCGGCGTCGTACGCGCGGAAGCCGGGCGACAGGCGCACGAGCACGGCGACGATCCCGATGATGAGGAATCCGCCGAGCAGCGGCGGGAACCACAGTGCGGTGAAGGTCGCGAGCGTGCCGGCGTAGAGGGCACCGATACGGGGTCCGCCGGCCACCACGACGGTGAAGATGCCCTGCAGGCGTCCGCGCATCGCGTCGGGCACGGCCGACTGCATCATGGTGGAACGGTAGATCGCGCTGACGTTGTCGGCGGCTCCGGAGACGGCGAGCACCGCGGCGCCCGCGGCGATCAGCACGACGTTCGGGGTGTTCGGGCCGACCGTCTCAGGCGCGAACGCGCCGAGGGCCGCGGCGGCGAGCACCGCGCCGAAGGCGAGGATGCTTGCGCCGTAGACGATGATCGACCGCTCGATCCCGAGGCCGTGGTGCCGATAGCGTGCGATCGGTCCCGACAGCAGGCTCGACAGCAGGGCGCCGAGCGCGACGGCGGCGGTGAGCACGCCCGTCGTGATCGCGCCACCTCCGAGCAGCACGGCGCCCACGGCGGGGAAGAGGGCGGTCGGCTGTCCGAACGTCATCGCGGTGATGTCGAGGATGTACTGCAGCCGGATGTTCCCGGCCTTCCGGAGGAATCCGAGCCCGTCGCGCAACGACTCGAGGCCGGGTCGCGCGATCGTGCCCTCGGGGCGCAGGCGCGGCAGGGTCCACAGGCCGAGGAACAGCGACGACATGAGCAGCACGTCGACCGAGTACGTCCAGGCGTACCCGACGGTCGCCACCAGCACGCCCGCGAGCGCGGGACCTGCCATCACCATGATGCCGACGGTCACGCCCTGCAGTGCGGCGGCCGCCGGGAGGAGGTCGCGGGGCAGCAGGCGCGGCGTGATGGCCGACCGTGTGGTCATGACGATCGAGTTGGCGGCGGAGTTCACGACACTCAGGAGGTACAGCGACCAGAGACTCTCGACCTGCGTCCACGCGAGTGCGGCGATGAGGGCTGTCGACACGAACGTGACGGATGCCGCGATGAGGGCGACTGCGCGCCGGTCGAACGCGTCGGCGAGCATGCCGCCGTAGAGGCCGGCGAGCACCATCGGGATGAGCCCGGCCACCGCGATCATCGACACCGCGAAGGTGTCGCCGGTGAAGTCGTAGACCTGCAGCATGACGGCGACGATCGTCAGCTGGCCGCCGAGGCCCGACAGGGTCGCTCCCACCCAGAGCCGCGCGAAGGCGGGCACCGTGGTGAGAGGGCGGATGTCGATGAATGCGCTGCGGCGGGCGTTCACGATCGGGTCGAGGGGGATGAAGACGAACGCACGCGTCGAGCCTAGTCGTGCCGGATGTCGCGGCCCGCTGCCGCGGTCGCGGTGGCCGCCCGGCGCTGGTAAGCTGTTCCGGTTGCCGTTCGATCGGCCGCGGAGAAAGAGAGCTCGCACATTCGGTGACGGGCACCGCGCAACGAGGAGAAAGGGGATCGCTCTATGGCACTGGAACAGGACGTCAAGAAGGCGATCATCGAAGAGTACGCGACGCACCCCGGTGACACCGGATCCCCCGAGGTGCAGGTCGCTCTGCTGACGCAGCGCATCAAGGACCTCACCGAGCACCTCAAGGAGCACAAGCACGACCACCACTCGCGTCGTGGTCTGTTCCTGCTCGTCGGTCAGCGCCGTCGTCTGCTCGGCTACCTCCAGGACATCGACATCGCGCGTTATCGCTCGCTGATCGAGCGTCTCGGCCTTCGCCGCTGAGTCACCCGGCGTACATCGTCTTCTGAGGCCCGTCCCACGGTGTGGGGCGGGCCTCTGCTCGTTCCCCGCGCCTCGCCCTTCGTCGCTCGCAGCGCACGGCGGGTGTGACGACGATCGGCCCGCCCCCGGAAGGGGCGGGCCGATCGTCGTCAGGTGTCAGACTCGTGCGGCGCGTGCGGCGACGAGGTCGGCGTGCCAGCGTTCGGCCACGTCCGGATGTGCGCGAAGGCGCGACTTGAGGGCGTTCTCGCCGTAGGTCGCGAAGATGGGGTTCGTGGGGTCGTCGGTTACGCCTCGCGCCTGGGCGGCGAGCTCCGCCGGCAGGTCGATGATCGGCAGCTGAGCGTCGAGGGTCGGGTTGAAGAAGAACGGAACCGAGATGCGCTCGTCGGGGTACCGGGGCGAGATCACGCGGTGGTTGGTCGCCTTCAGGTAGCCCTGCGTCGCATATTCGAGCAATTCGCCGATGTTGACCACGAACGCGCCCTCGACCGGCGGGGCGTCCACCCATGCGCCGTCGCGCTCGACCTGCAGCCCGCCCTTGCCGGGCTCGACCCACAGCAACGTCAGCACGCCGGAGTCCTTGTGGGCGCCGACTCCCTGCTGAGGCGTCGGGTCCTCCTTGCCGGGGTACCGCACGATCTTGATCAAGGTGGAGGGCTCACCGAAGTGCTGGTCGAAGTACGACTCCTCTGCGCCGAGGGCCAGTGCCCATGCCCGCAGCAGCGTCCGCGCCACGTCGCTGAGGCGCTCGTGCCAGTCGAGCACGACCTCCTTGAGCTCGGGCAGGTTCTCGGGCCACAGGTTCGGTCCGATCAGTCGCGCATAGTCGGGCGCGTCGGCATCCGTGATCGGTTCGCGCTCGGGCCCGATATCGATCTGTTCGCGCCAGTCGACCTTCCCCTGCGTGCGCTCGCCCCCGACGCGGGTGTAGCCGCGGAACTGCGGCGAGTTGAGGTTCTCGATCGCCAGCTTCTCGGCCTCGGGCAGGGCGAAGAGCTCCTTGGCGACCCGCAGCAGCCGCGCTTCCTCGGCGGGAGCGATGCCCGTGCCGGTGAGGTAGAAGAATCCGACGTCGTGCGTCGCGGCCCGAAGTTGCGCGCGGAATTCAGCGGCCTCAGCCTCGCCCTGGCGCAGCAGAGAGAAGTCGAGCACGGGAAGCGAGAGATCGGTCATGCGTCGAGGCTATGTCGGAACAGGCCGCACAGCTCGTTTGTTGCACCCCGTGACCGGAGCGCTTGCGCGGGGGCGCGCAGGCCGGGCGATAGCCTTCGCTCCGAAGGGGAGGGGCCGCATGACGACACTCGGCGACGCCGCAGAGCTGGATGCCGCGATCGGCGCCGTCGACTGGGCCGCCCTCCCGCCGGGTGTGGTGCGCGCCGACCTCGATGCGCCGAGCGGTCGCCTTGCACGCATCGTCGCCGGCGCTGAGGATGCCCCGCGGGTGCTCCTCGTGCCCGGGGCGACAGGCTCGAAGGAGGACTTCCTGCTGATGATCCCGTCGCTGCTCGCGGCGGGCTATCGCGTGGAGTCGTACGATCTCGCCGGCCAGTTCGAGTCGGGTGGCGCGGGTCCGGAGAACCTCGACCCGCCGCGCGCGCATTACGACTACGACCTGTTCTGCGCCGACCTGCGGGCTGTGCTCGATGCCGGACGCGCGCCCGCGCATGTGCTGGGCTACAGTTTCGGGGGTCTTGTGGCACAGGTGCTGCTGGTCGCGCAGCCCGAGCTGTTCGCGTCGCTCGCGCTGCTCACCTCGCCGCCCGACGTCGGCCAGGTGTTCCGCGGGGTGAAGCGCATCGGACGGTTCTCGGGGGCGACCTCGCCGCACGCGGGTGCGTCGCTCATGCTGTGGGGCATCCGCAACAACCTCAACCGGGTGCCGCCGGAGCGCATCGCCTTCGTGCGAGAGCGCTTCGCGCAGACGCGTCGGGCGAGCGTCGACGACATCGTGGGGCTCATGAAGCGGATGCCGGATGTCGCGGAGGCTGTCGCCGCCCTGCCGTTGCCGAAGCTCGTGGCGACAGGCCGTCACGACCTGTGGCCGGAAGCGCAGTATCGGGAGTACGCGGCGCGGATCGGGGCATCCATCGCGGTCTACGACACCGGGCACAGCCCGTGCGAGACGACGCCGCATCAGCTGGTGCGCGATCTGCTGGGCCTGTACGGCGAGACCGATCAGACCCCGCGGGAATAACCGTGGACGCGAGGTGTTTCACAAATTACATTCACGTGCATACAATCGTGAGTACGTAGACGAAAGCGGGACACCATGAGCGAGAACAGCGCACCCACCCCCGCCGTGCAGTTCGGCATCTTCACCGTGAGCGACATCACGCAGGATCCGACCACGGGCACGACCCCGAGCGAGGCCGAGCGCATCCGCGCGACCCTCACGATCGCGAAGCACGCGGAAGAGGTCGGGCTCGACGTCTTCGCGCTCGGCGAGCACCACAACCCGCCGTTCTGGTCGTCCTCGCCCACCACGACCCTCGCCTACATCGCCGCCCAGACCGAGCGGCTCATCCTCTCCACCGCGACGACGCTCATCACCACGAACGACCCGGTGAAGATCGCCGAGGACTACGCGATGCTGCAGCACGTCTCCGGCGGCCGCGTCGACCTCATGCTCGGGCGCGGCAACACCGGCCCGGTCTACCCCTGGTTCGGCAAGGACATCCGCCAGGGCCTGCCGCTCGCGATCGAGAACTACGCGCTGCTGCACAAACTGTGGCGCGAGGACGTCGTCGACTGGGAGGGGAAGTTCCGCAGCCCCCTGCAGGGCTTCACCTCGACCCCGCGTCCGCTCGACGGCGTCGCGCCGTTCGTCTGGCACGGCTCGATCCGCACCCCCGAGGTCGCCGAGCAGGCCGCCTATTACGGCGACGGGTTCTTCGCAAACAACATCTTCTGGCCCGCCTCGCACTTCCAGCGGCTCATCACGCTGTACCGCGAGCGCTTCGCCCACTACGGCCACGGCACCGCCGAGCAGGCGATCGTCGGACTCGGCGGTCAGGTGTTCATGCGCCCGAAGTCACAGGACGCCGTGAGCGAGTTCCGCCCGTACTTCGACAACGCCCCCGTCTACGGCCACGGCCCGTCGATGGAGGACTTCACCGAGATGACCCCCCTCACGGTCGGGTCGCCGCAGCAGGTCATCGACCGCTACGCCGGCATGCGCGACCTGTTCGGCGACTACCAGCGCCAGCTGTTCCTCATCGACCACGCCGGCCTGCCGCTGAAGACCGTGCTCGAGCAGCTCGACCTGCTGGGCTCCGAGGTGGTTCCCGTGCTGCGCAAGGAGTTCCAGACCAACCGTCCCGAGACCGTCCCGGATGCCCCGACCCACGCGTCGCTCGTCGCCGCGGCCTACGACGGCGCCGCTCCGCGCGAGGCGCGTCCGCGCGCGAACCGCGGCGACAACCTCACCCACGGTTCGCCCTATGAGGACACCAAGGAGCGCGCCGGCGCCGCCTTCGGCGCCGCCGCGACCCGGACGGGGGCCTGAGATGACCGCCCGCCGCATCGCGGTCGTCACCGCGGGATTGTCGAACCCGTCGTCGACACGCATGCTCGCCGACCGCCTCGCCGCCGCGACAGTGCGCCAGCTGTCGGAGCGGGGGATCGAGGCATCCGTCGACACCTTCGAACTGCGCGACTACGCCCACGACATCACGAACAACCTGCTGACCGGCTTCGCGCCGGCGCCGCTCGAGACGATGATCAACACCGTGGTCTCGGCGGACGCGCTCATCGTCGTCACCCCGATCTTCTCGACGAGCTACTCGGGACTGTTCAAGTCGTTCATCGACGTGCTCGACCCCGACGCCCTCACCGGCACCCCGGTGCTCATCGGCGCGAACGCGGGCACCGCACGGCACTCGCTCGCGATCGACTACGCGATCCGGCCCGTGTTCGCCTACCTGCACGCCCAGCCGGTGTCGACGGGGGTGTTCGCGGCGTCGTCCGACTGGGGTGGCGCGGGCGACCAGGTCGCGCCGCTCGCGTCGCGCATCGAGAAGGGCGCCGCCGAACTGGCGGAGGCCATCGCACTGCACGCCGAGAAGGCGGCATCCGACCCGTTCGACCCGTCGTCGTACCTCGGCGAGGGCCGCTCGTTCGGCCACCTGCTCGGGGGCCTCGCGGGGGAGTGACCCCCGCGGGTCAGGCGATCTCTGACTCGACGAGCGTCTTGAGCGTGCCGAGGCCGGTGAGGAACGTGTTCGCGAGCATCTTGTCGAGGAACAGCTTTCCCATGATCCAGGTGCGCACGTTCACCTCACCCGACACGATCCAGTGCACATCGACACCTCCGGCGGCCGCCGGAGTGATGGAGAACACCACGTCGGAGGTCGAGGGCTTGGGCGTCCAGAAGGTCATCGCGACGTCGAGTCGCGACGGACGCTCGGTGCCGGTAATCTCCATGCGTCCCTTGCCGAGGCGCTTTCCCTCGTAGAGGAACACCGAGCCGACTCCGCTCGTGGGGCCCTCGTTGCTGGTCACGGTGGTCGGGTCCATCGTGGGGAACGGGTTCCAGTCGTTGAAACGGCCGAGCTCGTTGATGCGGTCGAAGACGGCTTCGGCGGGGGCGTCGATGTGCTCGACGACGTCGACGTATTGGCGAGGCATGGCGCTCACCCTAGTGGGTCGGCCGGTGGCGTGTCTGCGGGCGCGGTCGGCACGACCCCGCGCCGCGCGAGCGCAGCATCGACGACGAACCCGATCGCCAGCGCGACCACGATCGAGACGAGCACGGCGACGATCGGGCCGCCCGGCAGCAGCACCGCTGCGGCCGCCCCGATGAGCGCCTGATATGCCGCCCATCCGAGGGCGGCCGTTCCCGTCACGCCGAGATAGCGAGCGGCGGGCACGTGGGACGCCCCGGCGACGAGATTCACGGCGAGGCGGGCGAACGGGATGAACCGGGCGGTGAACACCACGGCCCCCGCGCGTCGGTGCAGTCGGGCCCGCGCCCAATCGAACGCCGCGCGGATCTTCGGCCGCTGCATCCATCGCCATCGATCGAGCCCGACCGTGCGCCCGATCAGGTAGCAGCACGTGTCGCCGGCGAATGCGGCGACAGCCGCGACCAGGATCACCGCGACGATGAACGGATGCCCCGTGGCCACCGCCAGCGCGCCGAACGCCGTCACCGCGGTCTCCCCGGGGAGGACCACCAGGAAGGCGTCGCCGAACACGAGCGCGGCCAGCAGGGGGAGCGCCCACGGGCTCTCGGCGAGCCCGGTCAGCCAGTCGTCGACCATCGGATGCCCACGATCCCAGGCGGGAGTCGACACGTCGGGGAACCCTCGGTGACCGGCGGTGGGAACCTGGGTGAACACTCGGCGATCGCGGCCGATTCGGGGCATCCGCGTGTCGTAGGCACCCCACCCTGGTGTCGTGAGAGTCGCGCTGGTCGCTGAATCCTTCCTCCCCCACATGAACGGGGTCACCGGCTCTGTGCTCCACGTGCTGCGGCACCTGGGCGAGGCCGGGCACGAGACCCTCGTCATCGCCCCGAAGGCGCCCGACACGATCGGCGCCGTCGATGCCGCCCGCACCGAGCTGCTGCGATCGGTGCCGATGCCCTCCTATCCGCAGGTGCGTCTCGTGTTCGCGCGGGCCGCCCGCATCGCCGGGATCCTCCGCGACTTCCAGCCGGACGTCGTTCACCTCGCATCGCCCTTCGTGCTGGGCTGGCAGGCGCTCGTCGCCGCCGACGGTCTGCACCTGCCGTCGGTCGCGATCTACCAGACCGACGTCGTCGCCTACGCCCGGAAATACGGCCTGCCGAAGGCGACCGCCCTCGTCGAAGGCCACGTCACACGCCTGCACCGTCGCGCGACCTCGACTCTCGCGCCCTCGACCGCCTCGATCGCACAGCTGAACGAGCTGGGCGTCGACCGGGTGCGGATGTGGGGGCGCGGCGTCGACGCCGAGCGATTCGCGCCCGAGCGGCGCAGCGATCTGTGGCGCGCGCGCACGGCCCCCGGCGAGCAGCTCATCGGCTACGTCGGGCGTCTCGCGCCCGAGAAGCAGGTGGAGGACCTGCGGGCCGTCGCCGACATCCCCGGCACCCGGCTCGTCATCGTCGGCGACGGGCCCTCGCGGGCGCAGCTCGAACGCGAGCTGCCGCGCGCGATGTTCCTCGGCCACCTGGGTGGCGACGATCTCGCCCGCGCGGTCGCGAGCTTCGACGTCTTCGTCCACCCGGGGGAGAGTGAGACCTTCGGTCAGACCATCCAGGAGGCGCTCGCGAGCGGGGTGCCGGTCGTCGCGACCGGGCGCGGCGGCCCGGTGGACCTCGTGCACTCGAGCCTCGACGGCTGGCTCTATCGGCCGGGAGACCTCGGCGACCTGCGCGCCCGGGTCGAGGATCTCGTCGGCGACGACGCAAAACGCCGCGCGTTCTCCCGGGCGGCGCGCGAAGGCGTGAGGGAGCGCACATGGAGCGCGCTCGTCGGCCGGCTCGTGCAGCACTACGACGAGGCTCGGGACATGCGACGCATCGATGACGCGCTCTTCGTGCGCGCCGCGATCCGCCCGGAGACCGTCGCACGCACGGCCCCCGCGCCGCATCCGATCGCGTGGCACCGCTACGTCGCCCTCGGCGACTCGATCACCGAGGGCCTGTGCGACACCTCCCGTATGCCGGCCGGGATGTACCGGGGCTGGGCCGACCGGCTCGCGATGCTGCTCGCGCACGGATCGGCGGGCGCCGCGCCGTTCCGGTTCGCAAACCTCGCGGTGCGCAGCCGCCGCGTGCGCGACCTCGAGACCGATCAGGTCACCCGAGCCCTCGGCCTGCGCCCGGACCTCGTGTCGATCCTCATGGGGGCCAACGACCTCGTCGGGCACGGCGCCGACCCGCTCGCGCTCGCCGCCCGCCTCGAGGCGCAGGTGCGTCGCCTGCGGGACGCCGGCGTCGACGTGCTGCTGGTCACTCCCTTCCTTCCGCGGCGCCGCGCGGCGCGGCTGTTCGCGCGACGGTTCGCCGTCTACGCCTCGGAGCTGCGGCGCATCGCCCGCGACACCGGGTCGATGCTGCTCGACACCGAGGCGCATCCGGCGCTCGGCGACCTCGACATGTGGGCCGACGACAAGGTGCACATGCGCTCCCGCGGCCACCGCTTCCTCGCGTACCGGGCGGCGGAAGCGCTGGGGGTGCCCGATGCCGAGGCGCTCGGCGGGCTCGATGCCGCACTTCACGCCGACGACGACGCCCCGGATCCGCACGGCTGGCTTCGCCGGCACGCGCTGCCGTGGATCTGGCGCCGCCTGCATGGGCGCACCGCGGGGGACGGGTTGTCGGCCAAGCACGACGACTACGTCGACCTTCCGGTCGGCGGTGACGGCGTGCGAGGCCGCGTCTGAGGCTCAGTACCAGCCGGTCGCCTGCGAGTGCGCCCACGCACCGCAGGGGGAGCCGTAGCGCGCGCTGATGTAGGCGAGGCCCCAATTGATCTGCGTGTTGCCGTTGGTGCGCCAGTCGGCTCCGGCGGTGGCCATCTTCGAGCCCGGCAGCGCCTGCGGGATGCCATACGCCCCGCTCGAGGGGTTCAGGGCGTTCGCCCGCCAGCCCGATTCGCGATTCCACAGCGACACGAGGCACGAGAACTGGTCGGATCCCCAGCCGTACGCCCCTATCGCGCCCCGGGCGTAGGCCTGCGCGCCGGCCGGATCGACGACGACACCGTAGTCGGTGCCGCCGGACGACCCGGAACCCGACCCGCCTGATCCCGCCCCGCCGGTTGACCCTGACCCGCCCGACCCGGACCCCGCCCCGCTCGACCCCGACCCAGACCCGCCGCTCGGTGCCGTCTGCGGCGGTTGCGCCGCGACCTGCTGCGCGAGCAGGTACTGCTGCTCGAGTGCGGCCGACGTGTTCTTCAGCGAGGCGAGCTGGGCGATGAGCGTCGCCTGCCGTGCGAGGGTGCGGCTGACGGATGCCGCATCCGCCGCCGCCGCGGCCTGCGCGGCCTGCGCGGTGGCCGTCGCCGCATCGGCCGCCTGCGCGCGAGCTGCCTGCGCGGCATCCGCCTGCGTGCGCAGCGTCGATGCAAGGCCGGCCGTGCGGGTCGCCTCGCCGAGCACGACCTGCCAGGTCGCGCCGAGGCGATCGAGCAGAGAGAGTCGGGAGAGCAGGTCGGTCGGGTCGGCGCTCGTCAGCAGCCGCGCGAGCACCGGGCCGTCGGTCTGCGTGCGGTAGAGGGTGGCTGCGAGTGTCGCGGCCGCAGTGGTGGCGCGGCGGGCCGCGGCATCCGCTGTCGCGCTCTGCGCCGCCAGGTCGTCGGCGCGCGCGGTCGCGGTCGCGAGCTCGGCGGCGGCCGCATCGGCGGCTGCCGTGGCCGTCATCGCCGCGGTCGAGGTCGCCGCCGCCTCCTGCTGCGCGCTCGCGAGGATCTGCTGGATCGTGGCGATCTCGGCCTGCGTCGCGGCCACCGATGACTTGGCCGCCTGCACCTGCGCCCACGTGGGATCGTTCTCCGCGCCGTCGGCCGCGGTCGGTGCGGAGATTCCCACCACGAGCCCGAGCACCGCGGCCACCGCGACCGCGCCGGCGCGGTGAGCGATGTGCCCGATCGATCCCACCATGTGACCGACGCTAACCGGCTCGACGGGACCCCGCCACCTCGTGCGCCTCACCGCACCCAGCGGTACTCCGACTCGGGACGACCCGGGCTGCCGTACCGGGCGGCGCGCTCGATGCGCCCTTCCCCGGCCAGGTGCTCGAGGTAGCGGCGCGCCGACACCCGCGACATCCCGAGCAGTTCGCCGGCCTCGGCGGCCGAGAGCGGCCCGTGTTCGCGCACCGCATCGATGACCCGCCGCAGCGAGGTCTCGGCGAGCCCCTTCGGAAGGGATGCCGCGACCCGCGGCCGCGACGCGCCGAGCACGCCGTCGATCTCGCTCTGGGTGGCCGCACCCGTCGCCGACGCGACACGCTCGCGATAGTCGCGGAACGGCTCGACCCGTTCGCGGAACGCCGCGAAGGTGAACGGCTTCACCAGGTACTGCACCGCACCGAGAGCGACCATCTGCCGCACGACCTCGGCGTCGCGCACGCTCGTGACCGCAACGACGTCCACGTCGACGCCGGCGGCGCGAGCCTGGCGCAGCACGTCCACGCCGGTGCCGTCGGGCATGGTGACGTCCAGCAGGACCAGGTCGATTCCGCCCGGCGGCGGCTGCTCGACCAGCGCTCGGTGGGCTGCGCGCGCTGACGTGCACTCGGCGACGACCTCGAAACCGGGCAGTCGTTCGACGTACGACCGGTGCAGCTCGAGGGTGAGCGCCTCGTCGTCGACGATCATCACGCCGATCACGCGGCGCCTCCGCCCGGCAGCGTCACGGTGAACCGGCTCGGCGTCGTGCCGATCTCGACCGTGCCGCCCGCGTCGCGCACGAGGGCGCCGACAAGCGCCAGGCCGACCCCGCGTCCGCCCGCGCTCGCGGCCTTCGTCGAGAACCCGCGCTGGAAGATGCGCTCGCGCAGTTCCGCCGGCACCCCGGCCCCGCTGTCGGCGACCTCGATGATGAGACCCGTACCCGATACGTCGGGGCTCAGCCGCGTCGACACCCATCGGGGTGTGAGGCCCGCAGCCGCGGCATCCAGCGCATTGTCGACGAGGTTGCCGACCAGCGACACCATCTCCATCGGCGGCAGGAGGCCGCCGGGAGCCTCCGCATCGATGTGGGTCTCCCAGCGGATGCCCCGCTCCGCCGCCTGGGACGCCTTGCCCAGCAGCAGCGCTCCCACCGCCGGGTCGCCGGACGTGCCTGCGGCGACGTCGACGAGCGCCTGCGACTGCCGCGACGCCTCGGTCAGGAGCGCGATCGCCTCGTCGATGCGGCCGAGCTCCACCAGGGAGGCGGCGGTGTGCATGCGGTTGCCGTGCTCGTGGGTCTGCGCACGCAGGGCCTCGCCGAGCGTGCGCATCGACTCGTACGAGGAGAGGGTCTCGCGCACGCCCCGGGCCGACAGGTCGCCGGTCACGCGTCGAGTCACCCGGCGCACGACGAGCGCGACGGCGAAGCCGGCGGCGACGGCCACGATCGCGGCGATCGCGACGACGGGGAGCCGCTCGAGGAAGAGTGCGCCGATGCTGCCGGTCGTGACCCCGACCGACACCCACCCCACCAGCCGTCCGTCGTCGTACACGGGCGTGATGGTGCGCAGCGACGGGCCGAGCGTGCCGGTGTACTCCTCGGTGAAGGTCGCCGGCGGCTGCGGGATCGTGCCGATGTAGGTCTCGCCGATCACCGACACGTCGCGATGGGTGACGCGGGTGCCGTCGGGCTCCATGATCGTGATGAAGTCGATGCGGGCATCCGTCATGACCCGTGCGGCGACCGGCTGCAGGACCGCCGTCGCGGCCGTGCGGGTGTCGTCGGCGAGCGCGTTCTGCACCGCGGGCGTGTCGGCCAGCGCGACTGCCAGGGTGCGGGTGACGCGCTCCGACTCGGCGGTCACCGACTGCTGCGTCGTCCACAGCAGCACCGCCGCGAGAGCGGCGGTGACCACGATGACCGCGATCACGAGCGCGACGAACACCACGGATGCCGCGCTGCGCGCTCGTCGTCGAATCGCCACGGTCCGATCCTCCCCGATCAGCGCCGGGTGGGGGCGCGTTCACTACGACCATAAGTTCCGGATGCCGCGCCCCCCCGCCGACGCTGGGCACACCCCGCGCGGCTCGCGTGGGTGAGACGACGACGTTTCGACCCTGGAGGCCCTCATGGCTCGCATTCCCCGCACCACCGGCATCGCCCTCCCCGCTCCGCCTCCGCGGCTGCGGCGCCTCGACAAGCACACCTGGCTCTACGTGGCGGTCATCGCCGCCGTCGTGCTGGGTGCGATCCTCGGGCTCGCCGCCCCCGGGTTCGCCCGGGCGCTCGAGCCGATCGGCACCGGCTTCGTGAGCCTCATCAAGATGATGATCGCGCCGATCATCTTCTGCACGATCGTGGTCGGGGTCGGCTCGATCGCGAAGGCCGCGACGGTCGGCAAGATCGGCGGTCTCGCCCTCGTCTACTTCCTCGCGATGTCGACGTTCGCACTCGCGATCGGCCTCGTCGTCGGCAACCTCATCCACCCGGGCGAGGGCCTGAACATCAAGGGCGCGACCTATACGGCGCCGAGCACCGAGGGCACGAGCACGCAGGACTTCATCCTCGGCATCATCCCGACCACCTTCTTCTCGGCGTTCACCGGCGGCAGCGTCCTGCAGGTGCTGTTCCTCGCGCTGCTCGTCGGCTTCGCGCTGCAGGGCATGGGGGAGCGGGGCAAGCCCATCATGGACTTCGTCAAGAACCTCCAGGCGCTCGTGTTCCGGGTGCTGGGAATGATCCTGTGGCTCGCCCCGGTGGGCGCGTTCGGTGCCATAGCGGCGGTGGTCGGCAAGACCGGCGTGCAGGCGATCCTGAGCCTCGGCGTGGTGCTCGTGGCGTTCTACGTCACGTGCTTCCTGTTCATCGCGGTCGTGCTCGGCTCCCTGCTCGCCGTCGTCGCCCGCGTCAACGTGTTCTCGCTGATCCGCTACCTCGGCAGCGAGTACCTGTTGATCGTCGGCACCTCCTCGAGCGAGTCGGCGCTGCCGCGGCTGATCGCCAAGATGGAGCACCTCGGCGTCTCGAAGCCGGTCGTCGGCATCACGGTGCCGACCGGGTACTCGTTCAATCTGGACGGCACGGCGATCTACCTCACGATGGCGTCGCTGTTCATCGCGACGGGCATGGGCACGCCGATGTCGATCGGTGAGCAGATCAGCCTGCTGGTGTTCATGATCATCGCGTCCAAGGGTGCGGCGGGCGTCACCGGCGCCGGTCTCGCAACCCTCGCGGGCGGACTTCAGGCGTTCCGCCCGGACCTCGTCGGCGGCGTCGGCGTCATCGTCGGCATCGACCGGTTCATGTCCGAGGGGCGGGCGGTCACGAACTTCACCGGCAACGCCGTCGCGACGGTGCTCATCGGCACCTGGACCAAGCAGATCGACGCCGACCGGATGCGCCGAGTGCTGCGCGGCGAGCTGCCGTTCTCGGGCGGCGTCGGCGACGACCACGGCCCGGCAGGTGCCACCCCGGTGGCCGAGCCTGCGCCCGAGCGCATCCCCGCGGGCGTGCGCTGAACGGCAGCGGGGGTGCGGGTGTCCGTATCCGCACCCCCGCTCAGACGGGCCGGACTGGTAAGATCGGCGCGGATGCCTCTGCGGCATCCTCACAACTGAACACCTGCTCGCACACGCGAGCACAGGAGCAGGCCGGCAGGAAGCTGGTCCCCTGTGGTGGGTTCCTCGATCCGGATGCTGCGGCCCCGGCGGCGGGTGATCTTCTACTGGTGGCCAGCGCAGGCGTTAGGCATCACACTGCCCGCGCTCATAACTGCCTGTTCCTGCTCCTTCGCATGCCCTCGCCGGCGACACGCGCCCGCGAGGATAAACAAAGAAGGAGAGACCTCTTGGAAGGTCCTGAAATCACCGCGACCGAAGCCGTCCTCGACAACGGCCGCTTCGGCACCCGCACCATCCGCTTCGAGACCGGACGCCTCGCCCAGCAGGCGCAGGGTTCGGTCGCCGCCTACCTCGACGAGGAGACGATGCTGCTGTCGGCCACCAGCGCCAGCAAGCAGCCGCGTGAAGGCTTCGACTTCTTCCCGCTGACCGTCGACGTCGAGGAGCGCTCGTACGCCGCCGGCAAGATCCCCGGCTCGTTCTTCCGCCGCGAGGGCCGCCCCTCGACCGAGGCGATCCTCGTCTGCCGTCTCATCGACCGCCCGCTGCGCCCGTCGTTCGTCGACGGCCTGCGCAACGAGGTGCAGATCGTCATCACCGTGCTCTCGATCGCCCCGGGTGAGTTCTACGACGCCCTCGCGATCAACGCCGCGTCGGCCTCCACCCAGATCTCCGGCCTGCCGTTCTCGGGCCCGATCGCCGGTGTCCGCCTCGCGCTCATCCCGGGTCACGGCGAGCACGCCGACCAGTGGGTCGCGTTCCCGACCGCCAAGCTCCTCGAAGACGCCGTCTTCGACCTCGTCGTCGCCGGCCGTGTGCTTCCCGACGGCGACGTCGCGATCATGATGGTCGAGGCCGAGGCCACCGAGCACAGCTGGAACCTCATCAAGGCCGGCGCCACCAAGCCCAGCGAGGAGATCGTCGCGCAGGGTCTCGAGGCCGCCAAGCCCTTCATCACCGAGCTCGTCGCGGCCCAGACCGCCCTGGCGAACACGGCCGCGAAGGAGATCCAGCCCTACCCGGTGTTCCTGCCCTACTCGCCCGAGGTCTACGACTTCGTCGCGGCCCGCTCCTACGACGAGCTCAAGGGCGTCTACCAGATCGCCGACAAGATCGAGCGCCAGAACGCCGACGACGCGATCAAGGACCGTGTGAAGGCGGATGTCGCCGCCGCCGTCGAGGCGGGCGAGCTCCCGGTCGCGGCCCTCGCCGAGGTGGGTGCCGCCTATAAGTCGGTCACGAAGAAGATCGTGCGCGGCCGCATCCTCTCCGAGGGTGTGCGCATCGACGGTCGCGGCCTCGCCGACATCCGTCCGCTGGACGCCGAGGTCGAGGTCATCCCGCGTGTGCACGGCTCCGCGATCTTCCAGCGCGGTGAGACTCAGATCCTGGGTGTCACGACGCTGAACATGCTCAAGATGGAGCAGCAGATCGACTCGCTGTCGCCCACGACGAGCAAGCGCTACATGCACCACTACAACTTCCCGCCCTACTCGACCGGTGAGACCGGCCGCGTGGGCAGCCCGAAGCGTCGCGAGATCGGGCACGGCTTCCTCGCCGAGCGCGCGCTCGTGCCGGTGCTGCCGACCCGCGAGGAGTTCCCGTACGCGATCCGTCAGGTCTCCGAGGCCCTCGGATCGAACGGCTCGACGTCGATGGGCTCGGTGTGCGCCTCGACCCTGTCGCTGCTGAACGCCGGTGTGCCGCTGCGCGCTCCGGTCGCGGGCATCGCGATGGGTCTCGTCTCCGACGAGGTCGACGGTCACACTCGCTACGCGGCGCTGACCGACATCCTGGGCGCGGAGGACGCGCTCGGCGACATGGACTTCAAGGTCGCGGGAACGAGCGAGTTCGTCACGGCGATCCAGCTCGACACGAAGCTCGACGGCATCCCGTCGGAGGTCCTCGCGGGCGCCCTCACCCAGGCGAAGGACGCGCGTCTGCGCATCCTCGAGGTGCTGACGGCTGCGATCGACGGTCCGGATGAGATGGCGCCGACCGCTCCGCGCGTGATCAGCGTGCAGATCCCGGTCGACAAGATCGGCGAGCTCATCGGCCCCAAGGGCAAGACGATCAACGCGATCCAGGACGAGACCGGCGCCGACATCTCCATCGAGGAGGACGGCACCGTCTACATCGGTGCTGTCGACGGCGCGTCGGCCGAGGCCGCGCGTGCGCAGGTCAACGCGATCGCCAACCCTCACAACCCGGAGGTCGGCGAGCAGTTCCTGGGCACGGTCGTGAAGATCGCGACCTTCGGTGCGTTCATCTCGCTCCTTCCCGGCAAGGACGGCCTGCTGCACGTCAGCGAGGTGCGCAAGCTCGCCGGTGGGAAGCGTGTCGAGAACGTCGAGGACGTCCTCTCGGTCGGTCAGAAGCTGCTCGTGCGCATCACGAAGGTGGATGACCGCGGCAAGCTGTCGCTCGAGCCGGTGCTCGACGACCAGGCCGCGGCGGATGCCGAAGAGGCTCCCGTCGAGGACTGATCACCGTCCCTGACGACTGCCCGCCCGGATTCTCCGGGCGGGCAGTCGCCGTTTCAGGCCGGAAGAGGCGTGATCAAAGCGTTATGGCGCGTTCACTCCTCGGACGCGTGGGAGCGCCTCGGGTACTCCGGTGTGCCCTAGCCTCGAATCACGCGCGGGGGGCGACCGCGTCGCCGGCGCGAGAAGGGGGCTGCGCATGGCCTGGGACGACCGACTCCTCGGTCGCTCGCGTGCGCCCGAGACGCCGCACCCGTCGGCGCCGATCCCCGTGCAGGGTCCGGCCGTGGGGGCCGGGCTTCGTATTCCGCTCGGGGAATCAGGGTTCTCCGTCTTCCCGCTGATCCTCGGCGGCGGCGACTTCGGGTGGACAACCGACCTGCCGACCGCTCACCAGGCGCTCGATCGCTACGTCGAGCTCGGCGGAAATGCGGTGCACACCTCCGACAGCTACGGCGCCGGACGCAGCGAGCACATCGTCGGCAGCTGGATCGAGTCCCGGGGCCTGCGCGAGAGCGTGGTCGTGACCGCGAGAGTGGGCGCGCACGAAGACCACCCGGGTCTCGGGCCGGTGGCACTCGTGCGGGGCGTCGAGGCGACGCTCACCCGTCTGCGCATCGATGTGATCGACGTGCTCTACCTCGATGCGACGCGCGATTCGACTCCGCTCGAAGAGGTGCTCGCCACGGTCGACTGGCTCGTCGGCGCGGGCAAGGTGCGCGCGGTGGGGGCGTACGGCCTGCGGCCCGAGGCTCTCGTCGAGGCGCGTATCTACGCGTCCGCGGGCTATCCGCGTCTCACGGTGGCCGACGTGCCGTACAACCTGGTGAGGCGCAGCGAGTTCGAAGGCGACATGAGGCTCGTCGTCGGTGCGCAGCAGATCGCGCTGACCCCGTCTCATCCGCTCGAGCACGGCTTCCTCTCGGGTGCGCAGAGGCAGCGCCAGCGCATCGTGCTGAGCGTGCGCGCCGCGCAGCTCGCCTCCAACCTCAACCGGCGCGGCACCCGTGTGCTGCGGGCGATGGACGGCATCGGCGCTGAGCTCGGCGTGTCGAACGCGGCGATCGCGATCGCCTGGCTGCTCGCGCAGAGCTCGGTCGTGGCACCCATCGTGAACGCGCAGGATGCCGATCAGGTGAGTGATCTCGTGCAGGGTGTCGGGGTGCGCCTGACGCGCGCGCACCTCGCCGAACTCGCCCGCGCCCTCGACTGAAAGCTCGATTAGGGTGGAAGGCGGCCTTGCGGCCCCCGGATCCCGATGAAGAGAGCTGAGACGTGACGCACTACCTCTACCTCGTGCGGCACGGTGAGCATCAGGACGCTCAGCACGGCCTTGAAGACGGCCCGCTCTCGCCCCGCGGCCGCCGGCAGGCAGAGCTCATCGCCGACCGCCTCTCGGGGGTTCCATTCGATGCGGTGTGGCATTCGCCGCTGCTACGCGCGGCTGAGACGGCGCGGGTGATCGCCGAACGACTGCCGTCGATCGACCGGCAACCGTCATCGCTGCTGTTCGATTGCATTCCGAGCGGTCCGAGTCCCGAGATGCCGCCGATCTTCGAGCCCTTCTTCGGCGGGGTGAGCGAGGAGGAGATCGATGCGGGGCGCGCGCAGATGGGCGACGCGACCGCGATGTTCCTGAGTCGCAAGCCGCAGGCCTCTCACGAGCTGATCATCACGCACAACGTCGTGATCGCCTGGTTCGTGCGGGAGGTCATGGAGGCGCCCGAGTGGCGATGGATGACCCTCAACCAGGCCAACTGCGGCCTCACCGTGCTCGCTCAGCGCACGGGCCGTCCATGGGTGCTCGTGTCGCACAACGACCTCGCTCACCTGCCGTTCGAACTGCGCACGGGGCTGCCCGAGGTGCCCCTGGTCTGAGCGGATGCCGCGGCATCCGCTCGCCACTCAGAGCCGCTTGCCGTACCAGCGCGTCGCGTTGGGGTTGTCGTTGTAGGGCGGGATCGTGACGAATCCGCTCGAGTCGTAGAGACCTGCCGCCGCCGTCAGAGAGTGGTGGGTGTCGAGCACGAGCTCGGTGGCGCCGAGCCGGCGCGCCTCGTCCTCGAGGGCATCGAGCAGCAGGCGTCCCCACCCGCGCCCCCGGCCGGTCGGTGAGACGAAGACATTCTTCACCTCGTACCGGATGCCGGCCTCACCATCGGGGATGCGGCGCACCCCGCCGCATCCGACCGCGACGCCGTCCTCGTCGATCGCGAGGAACACGCCCGCGGGCGCCACGAACGCCGCAGGATCGGGGAAGGTCGTGGTGTAGCCGCCGCCGGGGAAGCTGTCGGTGCGCATCGAGAAGTACTCCTCGAGCAGGGCGTGCACATCGGGATCGGCGGGGGAGACGACGCGGGCGCTGGCCATGCGCTCGAGCGTACCGGCCGCCCGTAGGCTGATCCCATGACCACACGCGTCGCCATCGTCGGCGGGACCGGAAAGCTCGGTCGCGTCATCCTCGAGGTCGTCGAGTCCGAGCCCGACTTCGCCGTGCACGCGGTGCTCTCCTCACGCGACGACATCGCCGCGATCGACGGCGCCGACCTGGTGGTGGATGCCTCGACCCCCGCCGTCTCGATCGACGTCGTCCGCGCCGCGATCGAACGCGGCATCAACGTGCTCGTCGGCACGAGCGGCTGGTCGGCCGAGCGCATCGCCGCGGTGCGGCCGCTCGTCGACGCACAGGGCACCGGCGCCGTGTTCATCCCCAACTTCTCGCTCGGCTCCGTCGTCGGCTCGGCGCTCGCCGCCGTCGCGGCGCCCTTCTTCGCGTCCATCGAGATCGTCGAGGCCCACCGCGACACCAAGGTCGACTCGCCGAGCGGCACCGCCGTGCGCACGGCCGAGATGGTCGCGGCGGCCCGCTCCGAGGTGGGGCCGGTGCAGGCGCCGCACGTCGACCAGCGGGCGCGCGGTCAGCGGGTCGCGGGCGTTCCGGTGCACTCGCTGCGTCGCCCGGGTGTCGTGGCACGCCAGGAGGTCATGCTGTCCGGCCCGGGGGAGACGCTCACGATCGTGCACGACACGGCCGACCCGGCCGCGGCCTACGCTCCCGGCATCCGCCTGGCCCTCGGCGCGGCGCGCGACGCCCGCGGCGTCGTGATCGGGCTCGACAGCTTCATCGACCTCGGCATCCGTCTGCCCGGCGCCACGCCGACGACGGCAGGCCCCGGTATCGCCGACGGCGTGCCCGGTCAGGTCGCGCGGGCGACAGACGTATGACGACCCGCATCGGCGTCGCGATCATGAGCGCCGCACTGCTTCTCTACATCGTTCTGGTCGGGCAGCGGGCAGTGCTGTTCATCGCGACCGGCGAGCCCATCGCGATCGCTCTCGGCGTCGCCCTCATCTTCTTCCCGCTCCTCGCGGTCTGGGCGCTCGGGCGGGAGCTGTGGTTCGGGCATCGCGCCGCGGTGCTCGGACGCACCCTCGAATCCGACGCGGATCTCCCCGAGGAAGAGCTCACGACGCTGCCGAGCGGACGGGTCGTGCGGGCAGAGGCGGACGCCGCCTTCCCGCGCTATCGCGAGGAGGTCGAGGCGGCCCCCGAGGACTGGCGGGCGTGGTACCGCCTCGGGCTCGCGTACGACGGCTCCGGCGACCGGCGCCGGGCGCGCGCCGCGATCCGTCGGGCGATCGCCCTCGAGCGGCGGGGACGCCGCGGCATCCCCTCGACCTGACCGGGATCGCGTCGGGGGCGGTTTCCGGCCGGCGGCGTCAGGCGGCCGGTACCGCGGCGGCGACCGCGTCGTCGACGGTCGGGTGAGTGAACGTGAACCCGGCGTCGAGGAGGGTCTGCGGGCGCACGTCGGCATCGCTCGTGAGCAGCGCATCGGTCGCGTCGGCGCCGAGCACGAGGCGCATCGCCCATGCCGGCGCCCGTAGCAGGAACGGCCGGTTCATGCGCCGGGCCAGCGCGAAGCCCAGATCGTTCGCGGTCGCCCGTGCCGGGCCCGTGAGGTTCACGGGGCCTGAGATCTCGCCGTCGATCACCGCACGGATCGCCCGCACCTCGTCCTCGAGCGAGATCCACGGCCACGACTGCGTGCCGCGGCCGATCGGGCCGCCGAGGCCGAACCGGGTCAGCAGGATCAGGGGCTTCAGCACGCCGTCGCGATGCACGACGGGAGCCGTGCGCAGCAGCGCGACCCGGGTGACGGAAGCAGCAGCCTCCGCGGCCGCCTCCCAGTCGACGCAGAGCCGGGCGAGGAACGTGTCGCCGGCGGCCGAGCTCTCGGTGAGCACCTGTCCCGGCTCCGAGCCGTAGTAGCCGACGGCCGATGCGGAGACGAACGCGGGCGCGCCGGCTCCCAGACGCAGGAGGGCGGCCGCCAGGGTCTCGGTGGGTTCCAGGCGCGACCGCCGCAGCTGCTGCTTGTACGACGCCGACCACGGGAACCTGCCGACGCTCGCGCCTCCGAGGGAGACCACGGCGCGCGCCCCGGCCAGCACGGACTCATCGAGCCCGCCCGTCTCGGGCGCCCACGACACCTCGTCGGGTGCGGTCGCATCGCGCCTGACGAGTCGTGTCACCGGCACGCCGTCCGCACGCAGCGCATCGGCGAGAGCCGATCCGATGAGCCCGGACGCGCCGGCGAGCACGACCCGTTCAGAGGTGTCAGGCAAGCGTGGCCTCGAGGGTGATCTCGATGCCCGAGAGGGCCTGGGACACGGGGCATCCGGCCTTCGCCTCGCCCGCGAGACGGTCGAAGTCCTCGGCGCTGATGCCCGGCACGACCGCGTGCACGTTGAGGTGGCTGCCGGTGATGCCGGTGCCTGGGATGAAGGTCACGGATGCCGTCGCCTCGATGCTCTCCGGCGGGGTGCCGTTCTGCGTGAGGGCGTGGGAGAACGCCATGCTGAAGCACGAGGAGTGTGCCGCGGCGATGAGCTCTTCGGGAGTCGTCACCGACGACGATCCCTCAGACCGGGCCTTCCAGTTGACCGCGAACGGTCCCTGGTTGGAGCTCTCGAACGCGACCTCGCCGGACCCCTCCGCGAGGGAGCCCTTCCACGACGTGCTGGCTTCGCTGGTGACGCTCATGCGGTGCTCCTTCGATCGGATGGCGCGCCGAGATCCGACGCCGTCGCCAGCCTAAGCGGGGCGGGCGACGGGCACGAGGGGCTTGACGTCGATCAGACCGCCGCGGTCGAGCGGCGACCGATGAGGCCCGCGCGCTGCAGCAGCAGATAGAGCTCGCATCCGAGGCACAGGCCGAAGACCGCGTTCAGGAATGCGGCGACGAAGGCGGCCGCCGCGGCGATCGGCAGCGCCCACGGCACACCGATCAGGTGGAGCACGATGCCGACGACGCTGACGAACAGTCCTACGCCCTGCGCGAAGCGCGGCGGGCGCGGGTCCTCGAGCTCGGTGGGGGGCTTCAGCCGCGGGCGTACGACAGAGCGGAACAGTGCGCCCCACGGGGCGGTGCGCGGCGAGGCGACGCTCCACAGGAACAGCAGCGCGATCACGACCAGCAGTAGGAATGCCGGGTCGGTCACGCGCTGCGCGAGGGTGGTGCCGGTCTGGGTCGCGGTGCCGATCAGCGCCAGGTACAGGTCGATGATCAGCAGCACCGTCGTGATGGATGCCGCGAACCGCGGTCCGCGCGGATCGATCCCGGCGGGGGAGTTAGACACGGGTGTTCTCCTTCTGAAGGCGGGTGAGCTCCAGCTCGACGGCGGTGCGGGGGGCTGCGCCGGTGAAGCGCGTGCGCACGCGTCCGGAGCCGTCGAGGATGAGGGTTGTGGGGGTCTGCAGCACGCTGAAGCGCTTCGCGATGTCGGGACGGTGCGTCAGGTCGATGTCGACATGGCGCACGCCCGGGTGGGCGCCGGCGATCTCGCCGAGGGCCCGGTGCACGCCCGGGCAGCGCGCGCAGAACTCGGTGGAGAACTGCACGAGGGTGGCCTGCTCGCCGAGCTCGTCGAACCCGAGTCGCTGCGGGTTGACCACATCCCCGGACTCGATGCGCGTGGATCGGCCGAGGCTCCGCTTCGACAGCACGCCGAACACGCTCGCCACGGCCACCAGGCCGACGAGCACGAGGGCGACGATGATCGGATCCATCTGAGAAACGGTACCCGCGACGACCGAGGGTGGGGGCGGATCGACGGAGTGTGACAGCTCGGCGTAACAATCCGCGGCGCTAGTCTGTCGGCTGTGACCGATGCCGATGCGCGCCCCGAGATCCAGTTCCGCAGCGACGTGACCGTCGAGCTCGTGCGTGCGAGCGCGTCGGACGCCGATGTCCTCTTCGCCGCGCGGGTGTCGACGCAGGGCGAGCAGACGCTGGAGTCTGCGGCATCCGGGGAGGAGGCCTCGCCCCGTGATCGCGGCCTCATCAACTACCTGATGCGCGACCGTCACGGCTCGCCGTTCGAGCACAACTCGCTCACCTTCTACGTGCAGGCGCCCATCTTTGTGTTCCGCGAGTTCATGCGCCACCGCATCGCGAGCTACAACGAGGAGTCGGGCCGCTACCGCGAGCTGCGTCCGGTGTTCTACGTGCCCGGCCCCGAGCGCAACCTGCTGCAGGTCGGCAAGCCCGGCGCGTACGAGTTCCTCCCCGGCAGCGACGAGCAGGTCGCGCTGGTGGCCGAGACGACCCGGGCCGCCTCGATCGCCGCCTTCGAGGCCTATCAGCGCATGCTCGAGGCGGGCGTCGCCCGTGAGGTCGCGCGCATCGTGCTGCCGCTGAACATCTACTCGTCGATGTACGTGACGGTCAACGCCCGCTCGCTGATGAACTTCCTCTCGCTGCGCACCAAGGTCGAGGGCACTCGGTTCCCGTCGTTCCCGCAGCGTGAGATCGAGATGTGCGCGGAGCAGATGGAGGCGTACTGGCGCGAGCTCATGCCCCTCACCCACGCCGCGTTCACCGCGAACGGGCGCGTCGCCCCCTGACGGATGCCGCGGCCGGCCGCCCGCTCGTGACGCGCGGGCGCACCACGTAGGCTGGCGCCATGGCGCGCACGGCTCTCATCACCGGCGCGAGCGCGGGCCTCGGGGCCGAGTACGCTCGCCAGCTCGCGCAGCGCGGGGCCTCCCTCGTGCTCGTCGCCCGCAGTCATGATGCGCTCGAGCAGCTCGCCAGCCAACTGCGCGGCAGCTACGGTGTCGAGGTCGAGACGCTGGCCGTCGATCTTCTCAAGCGTCGCGAGCGCGCGAAGGTGGAGGCGCGCCTGCGCGATCGCGCTCGTCCGATCGAGCTGCTGATCAACAACGCCGGGTTCGGTCTGCCGCTCGCGTTCGAGCGCAACGACGTCGAGCTCGAGGTCTCCCACCTGAAGCTCCACGTGGAGGTGCCGCTGCGGCTGACCCACGCGGCCCTCGGCGCGATGCTCGAGCGCGGCCGCGGGCGCATCGTCAACGTCGCCTCGGTCGCCGGCTTCCTCCCGCGCTCGACCTACGGCGCCTGCAAGGGCTGGCTCATTTCGTTCAGCCGCTGGGCGAACGTGCAGTACACGCCTCGGGGCGTGACGGTCACCGCCGTCTGCCCGGGCTTCACGCACACGAGCTTCCACGAGCGCATGGGGCTCGCGCCCGGGAACGAAGGAGTGCCCTCGGGTCTCTGGCTCGATGCGTCACTCGTCGTCTCGGAATCGTTGCGGGATGTCGCCCGTGGCAAGTCCGTCTCGATCCCGTCGCTGCGGTACAAGATCCTGGTGCGCCTGACCGCGCTCCTCCCCGATGCGATCGCCGCCCGCATCGGCCAGCGGGGGCGCTGATTCCCGCAATCCAGGGCCGTGTGAACCGATAGCCTTGTGACCATGACGCACACGGGCAATCCCTTCGGACAGGTGCTCGTCGCGCTCGTCACCCCGATGACGGCCGACGGCGAGGTCGACTGGCCCGCCGTCGAGAAGCACATCGACGACGTGATCACCGCGGGAGCCGACGGCATCGTCGTCACCGGCACGACGGGGGAGACCTCGACCCTCACCGACCCCGAGAAGCTCAAGCTCGTCGAGGTCGGCAAGGATGTCGCATCCGGTCGGGCGAAGATCATCACCGGGGGCGGCTCGAACGAGACCGCCCACGCGATCGAGCTCTACAAGGCCAGCGAGAAGGCCGGCGCCGACGGCATCATGATCGTCACGCCGTACTACAACAAGCCCACGCAGGCCGGCATCCTCACGCACTTCCGGCTGGTCGCCGACGCGACCGACCTGCCGGTGATCCTCTACGACATCCCCGGTCGCACCGGCGTGCCCATCAAGTACGAGACGATCCTGCGTCTCGCGAAGCACCCGAACATCCTCGCGATCAAAGACGCCAAGGGCGACTTCAGCGAGGTCAGCCGTGTGCTCAACCAGACCGATCTGCTCTACTTCTCCGGTGACGACGCGAACGTGCTGCCGCACCTCGCGATCGGCGCGACCGGACTCATCGGCGTCACCGCGAACATCACGGCCACCCCGTACCGCACGATCGTCGACGCGGTGAACCGCGGCGACCTCGCGGCGGCGACCGCCGAGCACCAGCGCCTCGAGCCGCTCGTGCGTGCCGTCATGACGCATGTGCCCGGCACGGTGAGCGCGAAGTACATCCTCCACGGCCTCGGCCGCATCGGCAGCCCCCGCGTGCGCCTGCCGCTCGTCGGCCCCGAGGAATGGGAGGCCGCGATCATCGAGGACGAGCTCGCCCTCGTGACCGGCGTGCCCGGCGCCGATTTCTCCAACTTCCGCCCCGACCGCAACGCGGCCGCGGGCGGTGCGCTGCCGAAGGTCCACGGCACGACCCGCTGACACCGTCCGCCGCGAGTGCGGACACAAACGCCGCGCGAGCGGCCATACCGAGACGCCGCCCCCGCGGCGAGATGACGGATGCGCGCGAGGCGCGGCATCCCGGAAAGGCTCTGCATGCCCACCCAGGTCTACGATCCGCCCGCCCTCGACTCCGGCACCCTGCGCGTCACGCCCCTCGGCGGACTCGGCGAGGTCGGCCGCAACATGACCGTGTTCGAGTACGACGGGCGTCTGCTCGTGGTCGACTGCGGCGTGCTCTTCCCCGAGGAGCACCAGCCCGGCGTCGACCTGATCCTCCCCGACCTCGGTCCGCTGCGGGATCGGCTGGCCGACATCGAGGCGGTCGTGCTGACCCACGGCCACGAGGACCACATCGGCGCCGTCCCCTACCTGCTGCGGCTGCGCCAGGACATCCCGATCATCGGCTCGCAGCTGACGCTCGCCCTCACCGAGGCGAAGCTCAAGGAACACCGCATCAAGCCGTATTCGCTGACCGTCGCCGAGGGGCAGCGCGAGAAGGTCGGTCCGTTCGACCTCGAGTTCGTCGCCGTCAACCATTCCATCCCCGACGCGCTCGCCGTCGCGATCCGTACGCCCGCGGGCCTCGTGCTCGCGACCGGCGACTTCAAGATGGACCAGCTGCCGCTCGACGGCCGCCTCACCGACCTGCGGGCGTTCGCTCGGCTCGGCGAGGAGGGCGTCGACCTCTTCCTCGTGGACTCCACGAACGCGGATGTCCCGGGCTTCACGCCGCTCGAGCGCTCGATCGGCCCCGTGCTCGACCAGGTCATCGCCAAGGCCCCGCGCCGCGTGATCGTCGCGAGCTTCTCGTCGCACGTGCACCGCGTGCAGCAGGTGCTCGACGCCGCTGCCGCTCACGGCCGTCGGCTCGCCTTCCTGGGACGCAGCATGGTGCGCAACATGACGATCGCCGAGGACCTGGGCTACCTGACGGTGCCCGACGGCGTGCTCATCGACTACAAGAAGGCGCAGAACCTTCCCGACGACCAGGTCGTCTTCATGTCGACCGGATCGCAGGGCGAGCCCATGGCGGTGCTCAGCCGCATGGCGAACCTCGACCACGCCATCGAACCCGGACCGGGCGACACCGTGATCCTCGCGTCGAGCCTCATCCCCGGCAATGAGAACGCCGTCTACCGGGTGATCGACGGACTCACCAAGCTCGGCGCGAACGTCGTGCACAAGGCCAACGCCAAGGTGCACGTGTCGGGTCATGCCGCCGCGGGCGAGCTGCTCTACTGCTACAACATCCTCAAGCCCCGCAACGTGCTGCCGGTGCACGGCGAGTACCGCCACCTCATGGCCAACGCGAAGCTCGCGCAGGAGACCGGCGTCGAGCCGGAGCGCACGATCCTCGCCGAGAACGGCACGGTCATCGACCTGAAGGACGGCCGAGCGCGCATCGTCGGCCAGCTTGACGTGGGCTTCGTCTACGTCGACGGCTCGAGCGTGGGCGAGATCACCGACGCCGACCTGAAGGACCGCCGCATCCTCGGCGAGGAGGGGTTCATCTCCGTCATCGTCGTGGTGGATGCCGCGACCGGCCGCATCGTCTCCGGGCCTGACATCCACGCGCGCGGTGTCGCCGAGGACGACTCGGTCTTCGACGCGGTGAAGCCGAAGATCGCGGCTGCTCTCACCGAGGCTGTGCAGTCGGGCGTGCGCGACACGCACGCACTGTCGCAGGTCGTGCGGCGCACGATCGGTCGCTGGGTCAACCAGTCGCTGCGTCGTCGCCCGATGATCGTGCCGCTGGTCATCGAGGCCTGAGCGGATCGGGCGCGGGCATCGGCGGGACTACGATCTGAGGCATGCCCGAGTCGTTCGCGATCCGGCCGGCGACGAGGTCGGACGGAGCGTTTCTCGCCGACATGGTCGTGGAAGCGGCCAATTGGCGACCGGGTTCGGCGCGCCCTCGGCACGAGGTGCTCGGCTCGCCCGAGCACAGCCGCTATCTCGCCGGCTGGATGCGCCCCGGCGACGCGGGATTCGTCGCGACCTCGCCCACCGGTGAGCCGATCGGTGCGGCCTGGTATCGCATGTTCCCGCGCTCGGACCCCGGCTTCGGATATGTCGCCACCGGTGTGCCCGAGCTGATCATCGGGGTGCGTCCGATCTGGCGGGCGCACGGTGTGGGCCGCGCATTGCTCCAGCGTCTCGCCGCCCACGCCGCGTCCGCCGGATATCAGCGTCTGAGCCTCAGCGTCGAGCGCGGCAACTTCGCCGCCACGTTGTACCGCTCCGAGGGCTTCGCGGTGACTCAGCCCACGAGCGGCCGCGACATCATGGTGAAGCGGCTGCGGTGAGGCATCCGCTCGTCGTCACGCCGCCTTCAGCAGCGCGGTGACGCCGAGGCCGCCGGCCGCGCAGACCGAGATGAGTGCCGTGCCGCCGCCCCGCTCGTGCAGGATCTTCGCGGTGCCGGCGAGGATGCGCCCGCCGGTCGCCGCGAACGGATGCCCCGTGGCGAGGCTCCCACCCTTGATGTTGAGCTTCGCGCGGTCGATGGGCCCGAGCGGGGCGTCGAGTCCGAGCCGGGTGCGGCAGTAGTCGGCGTCCTCCCACGCCGCGAGCGTGCACAGCACCTGTCCGGCGAAGGCCTCGTGGATCTCGTACACGTCGATGTCCTGCAGGGTGAGCCCGTTGCGCGCGAGCAGGCGCGGCACCGCGTAGGCGGGTGCCATCAGCAGGCCTTCCGGGCCGGGGCCAGCGAAGTCGACGGCGGCCGTCTCCGCGTCGATGACGTACGCGAGGGGGTGAAGGCCCCGTTCGGCACCCCACGACTCCGTGCCGAGCAGCACCGCCGACGCGCCGTCGGTGAGGGGCGTCGAATTGCCGGCCGTGAGCGTGCCGCGTCCGCTCGTGCGATCGAAGACCGGGGAGAGCGTGCCGAGCCGCTCGAGGGAGATGTCGGTGCGCAGGTTGTTGTCGCGGGTGAGCCCGCGGTACGGCACGACGAGATCGTCGAAGAACCCCGCCTCCCACGCGGCGGCGGCGTTGCGGTGAGACGCATAGGCGAGCTCGTCCTGCGCGGCGCGGGTGATGCCCCACTCCTTCACCATGAGCTCGGTGTGCTCGCCCATGCTCAGGCCCGTGCGCGGCTCGCCGTTGCTGGGCACGTGGGGGCGCAGCATCCGCGGGCGGAAGCCGGCGAACAGCTTCGCCCGAGCACCGAACGAGCGCGCCTGGTTGGCGCGCAGAAGCAGATGACGCAGCCCCTCGTCGAGCGCGAGGGGGGCATCGGATGTCGTGTCGACCCCGCCGGCGATCGCCGAGTCGATCTGCCCGAGCGCGATCTTGTTCGCGACGGTCACCGCCGCCTGCAGCCCGGTGCCGCACGCCATCTGCACGTCGAATGCGGCGCTGGCGGGGGAGAGGGTCGTGCTGAGCGCCGACTCGCGGGTCAGGTTGAAGTCGCGCGAGTGCTTGAGCACGGCTCCGGCCGCGATCTCGCCGATGCGCTCGCCGTGCAGGTCGAACGCGTCGGCGACGGCCTGCAGCGTGGTCGTGAGCATGTCCTGATTGGATGCGTCGGCGTAGGCCGTGTTCGAGCGTGCGAACGGGATGCGTCGGCCGCCGTAGACGGCGACGGGGCGGGGTGGGGTCATGGGGGATCCTCCGTGCCCGCGTCGGCGCGGGCCTTCCGGCATCCTCCCACCGCACGCGGGGGTGCGGGTCGTGGCGGCGTGTGGCCGCGGCATCCGCGTCGCTACCGGCCAGTGTCGGCCCGGACGCCTACCGTGGAGGCATGCCCAGGAGCAGCAGCGCCACCTCGAGCGGCCGCGCGCCCGCGAAGAGCGGTGCGTCGCGCGCTCGCAAGCCCGAACCGACCCCGCGCGGCTACGTCGGCGAGCCTGACAGGCCGGCCCTCGCGGTGCGCGCCTGGATGGGGCTCGCGCACGGCGTCGGCGGGCTGTTCCGCGCGTTCGGGCCCGAGACGCTCGAGAAGGAGCAGCGCCGCGACGGGCTCCCGTTCCTGCTGGTCGTCCTCGCGGTCGCGGGCGCCGTGGTCGAGTGGTTCCTCATCGGCACGGATGTCTCCGCCTCCGTCTCCGCCTACAGCGTCGGCGGGCTGGTCGGACGGCTCGCGTTCCTCATGCCGGTGCTGCTCGTGCTCCTCGCCGGGTGGCTGTTCCGTCATCCGGCCTCGGTGCACGACAACGGCCGCATCGGCATCGGCTTCCTGCTGTTCGTCGTCGCGATCGCGGGCTTCTGCCACGTGGCCGGCGGACGGCCTGCTCCCTCCCAGGGTCTTCCGGCGCTGAGCGGCGCCGGAGGCCTCTTCGGCTGGATGGTGGCCGAGCCGCTCGCCTACCTCCTCTCCCCGATCGGCGCGTACCTCGCCCTGGGGCTCCTCGCCGCGCTCAGCGTGCTGATCCTCACCAAGACCCCGCCGAACCGCATCGGCCGCAGGCTCGGCGACCTGTACGCGTGGATGTTCGGCACCGAGCGCGTGTCCGAGCCCGACGCCTCCGCCGAGGCGGCCGATGAGACGCTGCCGGCGTGGCGTCGCAACCGCGGGCGTCGTGAGAAGGATGCCTCGACCTCCCCGTCGCAGGACCTCACAGAGCTGCTCTTCACGACCGATGACGCCCAGGGCGGGTTCGACCAGGCCGTCGCACCGGTGCCCACCGATGCGATCACCGAGGTCGTCGATCCCTCGATCATCCGCGCGGCGCGCACGCAGGCGGCTCGCAACGCGGCGACCTCCCTCGTCGACGACGGCGACACCGGCCCGCAGGAGGCACTGCCCGATGTGGTCGGCTTCGGATCGGATGCCGCGGGCCTCCCGCCCGCCGCCCCCTACCGGCTGCCGGCCGTGACGACCCTGGCGCCCGGCGCGCCCGGCAAGGCGCGTTCGGCGGCGAACGACGAGGTCGTCCGGGCGATCACCGGGGTGCTCGACCAGTTCCAGGTCGATGCGCGGGTCACCGGCTTCTCCCGCGGACCGACAGTCACGCAGTACGAGATCGAGCTCGGCCCCGGTGTGAAGGTCGAGCGCATCACGGCGCTCACCAACAACATCGCCTACGCGGTGGCCTCCAACGAGGTGCGCATCCTCGCCCCGATTCCCGGCAAGAGCGCCATCGGCGTCGAGATCCCCAACACCGACCGCGAGATCGTCACCCTCGGCGACGTGCTGCGTTCCTCGACCGCGCAGCAGCAGACCCATCCCATGACGATCGGCGTCGGCAAGGACGTCAGCGGCTCCTACGTCGTCGCCAACCTCGCGAAGATGCCCCACCTGCTGGTCGCGGGCTCCACCGGTTCCGGCAAGTCGAGCTTCGTGAACTCGATGATCACGAGCCTGCTGATGCGCGCCAAGCCCGCCGACGTGCGCATGGTGCTCATCGACCCGAAGCGCGTCGAGCTGACCTCGTACGCCGGCGTGCCGCACCTCATCACCCCCATCATCACGAACCCGAAGAAGGCGGCCGAAGCGCTGCAGTGGGTCGTGAAGGAGATGGACATGCGGTACGACGACCTCGCGTCGTTCGGGTTCCGCCACATCGACGACTTCAACCGCGCCGTCGTCGCCGGTCAGGTCGAGTTGCCGGCCGGTTCCGAGCGCGTGCTCAAGCCCTACCCCTACCTGCTGGTCGTCGTCGACGAGCTCGCCGACCTCATGATGGTCGCCCCGCGCGACGTCGAGGACTCGATCGTTCGCATCACGCAGCTCGCCCGGGCCAGCGGCATCCATCTCGTGCTCGCCACCCAGCGTCCGAGCGTCGATGTCGTCACGGGTCTCATCAAGGCCAACGTGCCCTCGCGGCTCGCGTTCGCGGTCACGAGCGTCACCGACTCGCGCGTCATCCTCGACCAGCCGGGCGCCGACCGTCTCATCGGACAGGGCGACGGGCTGTTCCTGCCGATGGGGGCGTCCAAGCCGCTGCGCGTGCAGGGCGCGTGGGTCAGCGAGGCGGAGATCGAGAAGGTCGTCGCCCACGTCACCGGACAGGCCCGCCCCGACTACCGTGCCGACGTGCAGGCCGCCGCGGAGAGGAAGGAGATCGACGCCGACATCGGCGACGACCTCGAGCTGCTCCTCGCCGCCGCCGAGCTGATCGTCAGCTCCCAGTTCGGCTCGACCTCGATGCTGCAGCGCAAGCTGCGGGTCGGGTTCGCGAAGGCCGGACGCCTCATGGACCTCCTCGAGTCCCGCGAGATCGTCGGGCCCTCGGAGGGCTCGAAGGCGCGTGACGTGCTGGTCACCCCCGAGCAGCTGCCCGAGGTGCTCGCGCGTCTGCGCGGCGACGACGTGCCGGCCGCGGCATCCGCCCCCGCTGGGATCGATGAGCGTTACGCCGACGATCCGGTCGAGCGGCAGTTCGACGGCTACGATGTCCTCGACTCCGACGGAGACGAGGATGCCTGGAGCCTGACCGGCCGCGACTGACCATGACGACGATTCCGCGACAGCTGCCCAACGCGATCACCATCGCGCGCATCCTCTGCGCGCCGGTCTTCCTGTGGCTGCTGCTCTCCGACGGCGGCACCGACGGAGGCCTGCGGTGGGCCGCCGCTCTGCTGTTCGTCGTCGCGATCGCGACCGACGGCATCGACGGCTACCTCGCCCGCAAGTACGAGGTCGTGACCGACCTCGGCAAGATCCTCGATCCGATCGCCGACAAGGTGATCACCGGCTGCGCGTTCGTCGGCCTCTCGATCCTCGGCAAGCTGCCCTGGTGGGTGACGATCATCGTCCTCGTGCGCGAGATCGGCATCACCGTCTACCGGTTCATCGTCATCAGCGACCACGTGCTCGCCGCAGCGTGGATGGGCAAGCTCAAGACCGTCGCCCAGGCCGTCGCGATCACGCTCGCCATCGCGCCCCTGTGGACGGTGCTCGGCGGCTGGGTCTCATGGTTCGTCGTGGCGACCATGTGGATCGCCGTCATCCTCACGATCGCGAGTGGCATCGACTACCTCGTGACCGAGATCCGCGGCGCCCGCGCGGCGCGGCGGTCGGCCACGTGACCGACATCGACGCGCACGACGGCAGCGCCGACGCGGAGGAGACGCTCGTGCGCTCCCGACCGGCGGCGCCCGCCTCCGACGCGGCCCGCCTCATCGCCCGGCTCGACGACCTCGGCTGGCGCATCGGTGTCGCGGAATCGCTCACGGGCGGCGCAGTGACCGCCCAGCTCGTCGCGGTGCCCGGGGCATCCGCTCACGTGCAGGGCGGAGTCGTCGCCTACGCGACCGAGCTGAAGGCCACGCTGCTCGGCGTCGATGCCGAGGTGCTCGCGCTCCACGGCGCCGTGCAGCCCAAGGTCGCCCGCCAGATGGCGGAAGGGGTGCGCGGCGCACTCGCCCTCCCAGGAGTCGAGGTGCAGGTCGGCATCGCGACGACCGGCATCGCGGGGCCGACCTCGCCCGACGGGCAGCCGGTGGGAACCGTGCACATCGCCGTGTCCACCCCCCTCGGCACGCGTGTCGAATCGCTGCAGCTCGACGGTGACCGCGACGGCATCCGTGCAGAGACGGTGCGCCGCGTCATCCGGCTCGCTCTCGACGCCCTCTGAGGGGTCACCGTGGCGAGGGGAATAGGGCCTGTTTCCGGTCGGTTACATTCGGTGATTCTGGCCCGATGCCCAGCGGCGCGGGTTAGATTGACTGCAACCGGTGAGGTAGCGTGGTCCCCCCGGACCGCGACCCGAGATGAGTGAGGAGGGGACCCGAATGATCCTGGTACGTCATGAGATCGGCGAAGTCCTGCGGGACCTGCGCCAGCAGAAGGGCCGTACCCTCCGTCAGGTGGCCAGCCGCGCGAGCATCGCGCTCGGCTACCTCAGCGAGGTGGAGCGCGGGCAGAAGGAGGCGTCGAGCGAGATCCTCGCCGCGGTCGCCGATGCGCTCGATGTATCGATCGCGATGATCATGCGCGAAGTCGCCGACCGACTCCTGGTGCTCGAGGGCCTGCAGGTCTTCCCCGATGTTGTCCCCGACGAGCTGGTGGCCTCGGTCGAGCCCGAGCTCTCGCTGCGCTGAGGTGCGACGCAGCGAATTCGAACGCGCGGTGTCCGACGAGTTCGGAGCGCGCGGTCCCGCGATCGTCGCGGACCTGGTGCTCTCCGAGCTCGGCGGGCGCACCCCCGTCGAGGCGCTCGATGCCGGCCTGGCGACGCGCGACGTCTGGCTCGCCCTGTGCGAGGCGACGGATGTCCCGCTCTCGCGCCGCCACGGCGCCGGACGCCTCGAGCCGAAGCGTCACTGACCCGTCCGTCGCTCCGATGAATGACGGTGTGTCGTTCGGCGTGTCGTCGAAGATCCGTTCGATGTCGGCGTAGTCTCCTTCACATCCGGTGACGTTCTCGTCGCCCTCACGGAATGCCGCAACGCCCCCGACCGATGTCGGAGGTGCGGCCTAGCGTGAGGGACGTCGAACGACACCAGACGCCTTGCCGGGAACACCCTCACCGTGGGGGCGGCCCGGCAGCCTACAGGCAGCGGAACGCGAGCAGAAGGAGCACGCCATGCCATCACCCGTCGAGCGCGAGAAGGCCCTCGAGTCGGCCCTCGCCCAGATCGACCGCCAGTTCGGAAAGGGCTCGGTCATGCGGCTGGGCAGCGACGAGCGCGCGCCGGTCGAAGTCATCCCCACCGGTTCCATCGCCCTCGACGTCGCCCTCGGCGTCGGTGGTCTTCCTCGCGGCCGCATCATCGAGATCTACGGTCCGGAGTCGTCGGGTAAGACCACGCTGACCCTCCACGCGATCGCCAACGTGCAGCGCGCGGGCGGCATCGCCGCATTCATCGACGCCGAGCACGCGCTCGACCCCGACTACGCCGCGAAGCTCGGCGTCGACATCGACCAGCTGCTCGTCTCGCAGCCCGACACCGGTGAGCAGGCGCTCGAGATCGCCGACATGCTCGTGCGTTCGGGCGCAATCGACCTGGTCGTCATCGACTCGGTCGCCGCCCTCGTCCCCAAGGCCGAGATCGAAGGCGAGATGGGCGACTCGCACGTGGGCCTGCAGGCGCGCTTGATGTCGCAGGCGCTCCGGAAGCTCACCGGTGGCCTGAACCAGACCAAGACCACCGCGATCTTCATCAACCAGCTGCGCGAGAAGATCGGCGTCTTCTTCGGCTCGCCCGAGACCACCGCCGGCGGGAAGGCGCTCAAGTTCTACGCGTCGGTACGCCTCGACATCCGCCGCATCGAGACGCTGAAGGACGGTACCGACGCGGTCGGTAACCGCACTCGCGTCAAGGTCGTCAAGAACAAGATGGCGCCGCCCTTCAAGCAGGCGGAGTTCGACATCCTGTTCGGCACGGGCATCTCGCGCGAAGGAAGCCTCATCGACTTCGGTGTCGAGCACGGCATCGTCAAGAAGTCGGGCGCCTGGTACACCTACGACGGCGAGCAGCTCGGTCAGGGCAAGGAGAACGCCCGGTCGTTCCTGCTCAAGAACGAGGACATCGCGGCTGACATCGAGCAGAAGATCAAGGCCAAGCTCGGCGTGGGCGTCCCGAAGGACGCCGATGCCGCCGTCGAAGACGAGCTCGCGAAGCGTCGTCCGGCCTGATCATGACGGTACCTCCCGGGGGCGAGCCCGACGGGCTCGCCCCCGTCATCCCCCTCTTCGGGCGCTCCGCGTCGGCCGGCCTGCCGCGTCCGACGTTGGCGTCCTCCTCGACGGATGCCTCTCCCGACGCGCCTGCCGAACCCGACACGCGGTGGCACACCACCTGGACGGCACCGGCCGCCCGGGGGCTGCACGCGCTGGGAGCCGTCGACGACTCGACGCGCGCGCCGGATCGCGGGCGCAGCCCGTCGTCGGGTCGCGCGATCGCAGGCCCCGGTGACGGCGAGACACCGTCGCCGGCGATCGACGCCGCGGCGGCGGAGCAGACCCTGCTGAAGCGCCTGCGGGGGCGGAGTCTGTCGGTGCGTGAGGCCCACGATGTGCTGCGGGCCGAAGGACTTGATCAGATGCAGATCGACGAGATCATCGACGCCTGCGTCGATCGCGGTTACCTCGATGACGCGGCCCTCGCCGAGCAGCTCGTGCACAAGGGGCTTCAGAAGCGGCAGGGGAGGGGCGCCGTACGTCAGGCGCTCGTGCAGCGCGGTCTCGACCGCGAGGTGATCGACGTCACGATCGACCAGCTGCCCGATGACGAGGAGGAGCGCGCGCTCGAGTTCGCGCTCGGCAAGGCCCGCACCCTGCGCTCACTCCCTCCCGAGGTGGGGCTGCGCCGTCTCGTCGGACAACTGCAGCGCCGCGGCTTCAACGGGGCGACGTCGATGCGGGTCGCGCGGCAGGCCCTGGGCGAGCGACCCCGTACCTCCGGGGTGCGATTCACCGACTGACTCCGTCGCGTGCTGGTCAGGCCGTCTGTCGTGGAGCCGACCGTAGAATGACAGGCATCATGACCTCCCCTCGCAGTACCCCGACTCTCATCGCGCCGTCGTCGGCAGCCCTCGACGTCGACGGGCACGCGCGCACGTACGAGGTGCGCACATTCGGCTGCCAGATGAACGTGCACGACTCCGAGCGGCTTTCCGGCTCTCTCGAGAGCGCCGGGTACGTGCGCGCGGCCGACGGCGAGGATGCCGACGTCGTCGTGATCAACACCTGTGCCGTTCGCGACAACGCCGCCGGCAAGCTGTACGGCACCCTCGGCCACCTGAAGGCCCGCAAGGACGCCCGCGCCGGCATGCAGATCGCCGTCGGGGGATGTCTCGCCCAGATGGACAAGCAGGTCGTCCTCGACAAGGCGCCGTGGGTCGACGTCGTCTTCGGCACGCACAACATGGGCTCCCTTCCGACCCTTCTCGAGCGCGCACGCCACAACGGCGATGCCGAGCTCGAGATTCTCGAGTCGCTCGAAGTGTTCCCCTCGACGCTCCCGACCAAGCGCGACAGCACCCACAGCGGCTGGGTGTCGATCTCCGTGGGCTGCAACAACACCTGCACGTTCTGCATCGTGCCGAGCCTGCGCGGCAAAGAGCGCGACCGGCGACCCGGAGACATCCTCAGCGAGATCAAGCTGCTGGTCGATGACGGCGCCATCGAGGTGACGCTCCTCGGTCAGAACGTCAACAGCTACGGCGTCGAGTTCGGCGACCGGGAGGCGTTCGGCAAGCTCCTGCGTGCCGCCGGCGAGATCGACGGTCTCGAGCGCATCCGCTTCACGAGCCCCCACCCCGCCGCGTTCACCGACGATGTCATCGACGCGATGGCCGAGACCGGTTCTGTCATGCCGCAGCTGCACATGCCGCTGCAGTCCGGCTCCGACCGCATCCTGAAGGCCATGCGCCGCTCGTACCGCAGCGAGCGCTTCCTCGGCATCCTCGACAGGGTGCGCGCCCGCATCCCGCACGCGGCGATCACGACCGACATCATCGTCGGCTTCCCGGGCGAGACCGACGAGGACTTCGAGGACACCCTGCGCGTCGTCGAGCAGGCACGCTTCGCGAGCGCGTTCACCTTCCAGTACTCGATCCGCGAGGGTACGCCGGCGGCCACTATGCCCGACCAGGTGCCGAAGGCGGTCGTGCAGGAGCGCTACGAGCGCCTCGTCGCGCTGCAGGACCGCATCTCCCTCGAGGAGAACCAACGCCAAGTGGGACGCACCGTCAACGTGCTCGTCTCCACCGGTGAGGGCAAGAAGGATGCCGCGACCCTGCGTCTGACCGGGCGCGCCGAAGACAACAGGCTCGTGCACTTCGCGGTGCCCGCCGGTTCGCCCGAACCGCGCCCGGGCGACGTCGTGACCGTCGAGATCACGCAGGCGGCGCCGTTCTACCTCCTCGCCGACGGCGAGCAGGGCGCCCTGCGCATCCGTCGCACCCGTGCCGGTGACGCCTGGGATCGCGGGCAGGCGGAGGCGTGCGGCATCCCGTCGCCCCATGGCGAGTCCGCACCGGGCGCGCCCGTGCGGCTGGGGCTGCCCACGCTCCGCGTCGGGGTGTGAGCGGCCGCGTCATCGCGGTCGTCGGCGCCACCGGCACCGGCAAGAGCGATCTGTCGCTGCGGCTCGCCGACCACCTCGCCGCGACCGGCGGTGCCGCCGAGATCGTGAACGCCGACGCGATGCAGCTCTACCGCGGCATGGACATCGGCACCGCCAAGCTCACGGTCGCCGAGCGCCGCGGCATCCCGCATCACCTGCTCGACGTGCTCAGCGTGCGAGACGACGCCGCGGTCGCCTGGTACCAGACCGAGGCTCGGCGTCTCATCGATGAGATCCACGCGCGCGACGCCGATGCGATCCTCGTCGGCGGCTCGGGACTCTACGTCTCCGGCGTGATCTACGACTTCCGCTTCCCCCCGCGCGACGAGGCGGTGCGCGAGCGCCTCGAGGCGGAGCTCTCGGAGGACGGACCCGGCGTGCTGTTCGCGCGTCTGCGCGATCTCGACCCGGCCACGGCGCAGCGCATCGACCCGGCCAACGGGCGGCGCATCGTGCGCGCGCTCGAAGTGCTGGCGCAGGGCAAGGCGACGCACGGTGCAGCGCTTCCCGATGCCCCGGTGCTGTGGCGCGCGGACACCCTGCTCATGGCCCCCGGGGTCGCGCGCGACGAGCTCGTCGTCCGCCTCGACGCCCGCGTCGAGCGGATGTGGCGCGACGGCATCGTCGCCGAGGCCGAACGGCTGCGCGCCGACGGACTCGACGAGGGCGTCACCGCGCGCCGCGCGATCGGCTACGCACAGGCGCTCGATCAGCTCGACGGCGTGCTCACCGAGGCTGAGGCGATCGCCCAGGCCCAGGCGCTCACCCGCCGTTATGCGCGGCGGCAGGTGTCCTGGTTCCGCCGCTACGACGGTCTTGCGTGGGTCGAGCCGGATGCCGCGGCATCCGACGCCCTCGACGCGGCCCTCGCACGGCGCCCGTAGACTCGACCCATGCCCGCATTGCCGTTCACCAAAGGCCAGGGGACCGGCAACGATTTCGTGATCATCGCCGACCCCGACGGCGTCGTCGACCTCTCCGACGCCCAGGTCGCGGCTCTCACCGACCGCCGCTTCGGCATCGGCGCCGACGGAACGCTGCGTGTCGTGCGCTCCGCGGCGATCGCCGAGGGCGCCAAGGCGGCGGCATCGGGAGTCGAGTGGTTCATGGACTACCGCAACGCGGACGGCTCGGCGGCGGAGATGTGCGGCAACGGCATCCGTGTCTTCGCCCGCTACCTCGAGCAGGCGGGACTCGCGACGTTCGGCGAGCAGCGCATCGGCACGCGCGCCGGCGTCAAGACCGTGCGTCGCGACGGCGACGGCTTCGAGGTCGACCTGGGTGTGTTCGTCGTCGACGAGACCGACGTTCTGGTGCAGGCCAAGGGTCTGCCGGTGGCGCGACCCGGTCTTGGCATCGACGTGGGCAACCCGCACGTGGTCGTCGCACTTCCTTCGCATGACGAGCTCGACGGCCTCGAGCTGGCGTACGTTCCCCAGCTGACGCCCGCACCGGCGGCGGGCGCGAACGTCGAGTTCGTCGTTCCGGGAGAGCCTCTCGTGGTGGACGGGGTCGGTTCCATCCGCATGCGGGTGTTCGAGCGCGGTGTCGGCGAGACGCTCAGCTGCGGCACCGGCGTCGCCGCCGCGGCCCTCGCTGTGCGCCATTGGGCGGGCCCCGCCGCCCCCGACCGCTGGCGCGTCGCCGTGCCGGGCGGCGAACTCGGCGTGCGGGTCGTCGACGGTCACGTGCTGCTCTCCGGCCCAGCCGTGCTCACCTACACGGGCGAGGTCGCCCTCGCCTGAACGGCGGGTGCTCCGGGCGAGGTCGCGCTCGCCTGACCGGCGGGTGCGCGTTCGACGGACGTCGCTCGCGGCGGGCTATCGCCTCGAGCGCGACCGCGGGGAATCGGCCGACAAGCGCCCGATCAGTCGACCGGGTAGGGCAGCTCGATCGCCTCGGTCGGCGGGGTGCCGTGTCGGCGCACCTTGAGGACGCGGTACCCCCGCGCGGTCGCCGCGCGGTGCACGCTGTAGCCCATGGGGAAGGTCGCCGAGATCCACCGCTGCAGGGAGTCCGACCCGAGGTTGCGGGCGACGACGAACCAGCCGTCGGAGCGCTCGTCGAGCCGCGGGATCCAGCGCTCGAGCATGTCGTGCAGCTCGTTCTTGCCGACGCGGATGGGCGGGTTCGACCGGATCGTGCGGAACACCACGTCGTCGGGAACATCGTCGGGCGTCACCGCGTTGACGTTCTCGAGGCCCAGGCGCTCCGCGGTGGCGCGGACGAGTCCGAGGGCCCGCTGGTTGACATCGACCGCCCAGATGGTGGCGCGCGGCGACTCGATCGCCAGCGACAGTGAGATCGGACCCCACCCGCAGCCGAGGTCGAGGAAATGACCTCCGGGAGGCGGCGGGGGCGTGTTCGCCAGCAGCACGGACGTTCCGGCGTCGAGGCGATCGGGACTGAACACGCCGTTCGCGGTCGTCACCTGCACGTCGCGTCCCGCGAGCGTCACGGTGATCAGCCGCTGCTGTTCGGGACTGGCCGGAGACGCACTGAAGTAGTGGTCGCTCGGCATGGTGCGAGCGTAGCGGAGAGCGCGTCTGGGCGGGAGGCTAGAGTGAGCGGATGCCGCGGCCACGGGGCATCCTCGAAAGGAATTGATGACGGACGACATCGACACCGCGCACGCGAGTCGACAGGATGACGCCGTGGAGCGGGTGCTCGCTCGGGCGGAGGCGCGGGCGGGAGTGCGTCGCTTCGACGAGCTCGGGTCCGCGCAGGCTCTGCAGGACGCGTCGACCGCGTACGGCGGCGAGACCGACGGCGAGCAGTGGGACCGTGAGGAGCGTGCCGCGCTGCGGCGTGTACCCGGGCTCTCGACCGAGCTCGAGGACGTCACCGAGGTCGAGTACCGGCAGCTGCGACTCGAGAACGTCGTGCTCGTCGGCGTGCATCCGCAGGGTGAGCAGGAGGACGCCGAGAACTCGCTGCGCGAGCTCGCCGCGCTCGCCGAGACCGCGGGTGCCGCGGTGCTCGACGGCGTGCTGCAGCGTCGGCCGCACCCCGACCCCGCGACCTACGTCGGTCGCGGCAAGGCCGAGGAGCTGCGCGACATCGTCGCCGCGGTCGGCGCCGACACCGTGATCGCCGACACCGAGCTCGCACCGAGCCAGCGGCGTGCACTCGAAGACGTCGTGAAGGTGAAGGTCATCGACCGCACCACCGTCATCCTCGACATCTTCAGCCAGCACGCGAAGTCTCGTGAGGGCAAGGCCCAGGTCGAGCTCGCCCAGCTCGAGTACCTCCTCCCGCGCCTGCGCGGGTGGGGTGACTCGATGAGCCGTCAGGCCGGTGGCCAGGTGGGCGCCGGCGGCGCCGGCATGGGTTCGCGCGGACCGGGTGAGACGAAGATCGAGCTCGATCGCCGCCGCATCCGCACCCGCATGGCGATGCTGCGCCGGCAGATCCGCGACTTCGCGCCGGCCCGCGATGCGAAGCGCGCCGAGCGCAAGCGCAACACGATCCCGTCCGTCGCGATCGCCGGCTACACGAACGCGGGGAAGTCGAGCCTGCTGAACCGGCTCACGAGCGCGGGTGTGCTCGTGGAGAACGCGCTGTTCGCGACGCTCGATGCGACAGTGCGGCGGGCCGAGGCATCCGATGGACGCGTCTACACGCTCACCGACACCGTCGGGTTCGTGCGCAACCTGCCTCATCAGCTCGTGGAGGCATTCCGCTCCACGCTGGAGGAGGTCGGCGACGCCGATGTGATCGTGCACGTCGTCGACGGCTCCCACCCCGACCCTGCCGCGCAGCTCGCGACGGTGCGCGACGTGATCGGCGAGGTCGGCGCGCGCGCCACGCAGGAGCTCGTCGTCTTCAACAAGGCCGACCTCGTCGATGCCGACGCGCGCCTGGTGCTGCGCGGACTCGTGCCGGGCGCGTACTTCGTGTCGTCGCGCACGGGTGAGGGCATCGCCGAGCTGCGTGCGGCTGTCGAGGCCGCGCTGCCGCTGCCGGCGGTGGAGATCACGGCGCTCGTGCCTTACGGTCGCGGGGACCTCGTCTCCGCGGTGCACGACACCGGGCTCATCGTGAGCCAGTCGCACGAGGAGACCGGCACTCTGCTGCACGCTCACGTCTCCGAGCGTCTCGCCGCTGAGCTCGCCCCGTTCGCGCGCTGAGCGTTCAGGTCCGTCAGTCGTGAGCGGCGACCCTTCGGCGCTCAGTCGAGCGCGAGCGGCGGCAGCCCCGGTGGAGTGAATCCGAACACGGCGCCGAGGAAGGCGAGCTCGGTCTCGGCGGCGTCGATGATCGTCTCCCGGCGGCGGAAGCCATGCCCCTCGCCCTCGTAGAGACGGTAGGCGTGCGGGATGCCGCGCGCCGCCAGCGCGTCGCGGATGGCCTCCGACTGGGTGGGTGGCACCACGGCATCGTCGGCGCCCTGCAGCAGCAGCACGGGCGCCGCGAACCGGTCCGTGTGTGACAGCGGGGATCGCTCGAGATAGACGGCCTCGGCCTCCGGCAGGGGACCGATGAGGCCGTCGAGGTAGCGCGACTCGAAGTCGTGCGTGTCGGCGGCGAGGGCGCGCGCATCGGCCACGCCGTAGCGCGAGATGCCCGCCGCGAACACGTCGCTGCCGGCGAGGGCGGCGAGCACGGTCCATCCGCCCGCGGAGCCGCCGGCGATCGCGATGCGGGCGGCGTCAGCGTCGCCTTCCGCGACGAGACCGGCCACCGCGGCGAGGACGTCGTCGACGTCGACGATGCCCCACTGACCGTCGAGGCGCTCGCGGTAGGCGCGTCCGTAGCCGGATGACCCGCCGTAGTTGACGTCGAGCACGCCGATGCCGCGGCTCGTGAGGTAGGCGATCGATCCCGACAAGCCCCCCGCGACGTGGGAGGTGGGTCCGCCGTGCACGGTGACCACGTACGGCGCGCGCTCGCCGGCGGGCGCCACGATTCCGGGAGCGGTCGGCGGGTAGACGAACGCGTGCACCGGCCCGTGCGGACCGGGGTAGGTGACCGCACGCGGGGTCGGCAGCCAGGCGTCGGGCAGCGGCGCGGCGCCGCCGACCACGGCCTCCGCGGCGCCGGTCTCGACGTCGACGAGCCACAGTCCGCTCGACACGGCCGAGCCCGCGCCCGTGAGCAGCACGCGCGAGCCCGCGGCATCCTCGATGAGCAGGTGGCTCGAGACCGGCAGCGGGATGCCGCGACTCGTCCCGTCCGCCTCGATGACGTCGAGCTCGTCCCGGCCGTTGGTGCGGAGGGCGGCGATGCGGCCGCCACCGAGCGGCGCGAACCAGCGACTGCCGAGCACCCACAGCGCGCCGCCGGTGTCGGCGTCGGCGGGCGCGACCTCCGTCACCGTGCCGCCGCGCACCCGACGGAGGTTCCAGCGCCCGGTCTCGTCGTCGGAGTAGAGCAGCGCGCCGTCCGGCTCCCACGTCGGCTGTACCGGCGCGCTCGCGCCGCCGGCGACGACGGATGCCTCGTCCGGCCGCCCGAGTGGAGCGCGCCGGAGTTCGCTGCGCTCCCACGGCATGTGCGGGTGGTTCCAGCCGATCCAGGCGATCTCACGCCCGTCGGGGGAGAGTGCGGGCTGGGCGACGAAGTCGGTGCCGGATGCGACGACCTGCAGCGCGGTCGGGTCGTCGGAGGCAGATCCGTCGAGCGGGATGCGCACGGCGTCGTGGGTCGTGCCGCGCGCGTCCTGGGTCTCGCGCACCGCGAGCAGCGCACCGCCCGTGACGGTGAGCCCACCGAAGCGCTGTCCGAGCCCGCCCGGCGTGAGAGGCTGAGGTTCCTCACCCGGGGTGAGTGAGTAGACCCGCTGGTCGCCCTTCTCGACGAACACCAGCCCGCCGTCGCCGCGAGGAGCCCACGCGCCGCCGCCGTACTCGTGCACCGCCGAGCGCGCGCTCCACGGTGCCGGAAGAATCTCCGCCACCTCTCCGCCCTCGAATCGCCGGCGCACGGTGCCGCGGCCGCCCTCCTCGGGCACCGACGCGCCCCACCAGATCTCCGATCCGACCAGGCGCGCGCCGTCGAAGCGGGGCGAGGAACCGGCGATGTCGGAGGCGGACAGCGGTGACGGCCAGGAGCCGTGGGGGAGAGTCTGCGGCATCCCTCCACGCTAGCCGCGGGCCGCGGCATCCGCCCGCTCGGCGCGGAGCGGGAGACGCGTGCGCGGTGCTCGCGTGACTCCGGGCGTCACACACGGCTGCGCACATCGCTCGGTGCTTTATGCTCTGATCCCACCCGTATGCGCATTCTGCGCACCTCTTCCACCGTGTGAAATGACCTCTTCCGTCGACTCCGTGCCCGCGCCTGCGCCGTTCTCGTTCGAGCTGTACCCGCCTCGCACGGCGGCGTCAGAGGCGGCTCTGCACGAGACGATCGCGCGCCTCGCCGAGGTCGGGCCGCGGTTCATCTCGGTGACGTACGGTGCCGGCGGATCCACCGGCGGACGCTCGCTCGAGGTGCTGCGTCACATTCGCGCCACGACCGATGTCGAGCCGCTGGCGCACCTCACGTGCGTGGGCAACACCTATGCGGGCGCCAACCGTCTCATCCGCGAGTTCCTCGACGCCGGCATCCGCAGCTTCCTCGCGCTGCGCGGAGACCCGCCCGCGGGCACCTCCGAGGACGACGTGTACCTGGGTGACCTGGAGAGCGCCGCCCAGCTCGTGCAGCTCATCGACCGCGTCCAGGCCGAGCGCGCTCCCTACCAGGAGTCCGGGATCCCCGGCATGCCCGGCGCCGCCCGCGTCGATCCGCGCCCGCGGGTCGACATCGCCGTCGCGGCCTTCCCGAACGGCCACCCGCGGTCGCGGCATCCGCGCGAGCACATCGACGCGCTGCTGGCGAAGCAGGCCGCCGGTGCGACCCTCGCCATCACCCAGCTGTTCTTCCACGCCGACGACTACGTCTGGTTCGTCGACCGCGCCCGTACGGCGGGAGTCACCATCCCGATCCTGCCGGGGATCATGCCGATCACCGGCCCGGCACGGCTGCGCCGTGTGCTGCAGCTGACCGGCGAGGAGATCCCCGCCGACCTTGCGATCGCGCTCGAGGTCGAGCCGACCGCCGAGGGCCAGCGGGAGATCGGCATCGCGCACGCCGCGCGTCTCGCCGAGGAGGTGCTGGCCGGTGGAGCGCCCGGTGTGCACCTCTACGCGTTCAACAACCACGACACCGTGCTCTCGGTCCTCCGTGAAGCAGGTATTCTCACCGCGGGCGCCTCCGGCCCCGCCTCCACCCCAGTGAAGGAGTCACGTCGATGACTGCACCCGCCCTGCCCGAGGGAACCATCCTCGGCTACCCCCGCATCGGCCGCCGCCGTGAGCTCAAGCGCGCCGTCGAGTCGCACTGGGCGGGCGCGCTCTCCGAGGCCGACCTCGAGGCCACGACGGCCGACCTCCGCCGCGACACCCGCGAGCGTCTCGCCGAGCTCGGTCTCGGCCGCACGGACTCCTCGATCCCCGAGTCGTTCTCGTACTACGACCAGGTGCTCGACGTCACCGCGACCGTCGGCGCCCTGCCCGCCCGCTTCACGCGTCTGCGCGAGAGCGACGGCAGCGTGCCGCTGTCGGCCTACTTCACGGCCGCCCGCGGCGAGGGCGATGACGCGCCGCTGGAGATGACCAAGTGGTTCGACACGAACTACCACTACCTGGTTCCCGAGATCGGTCCCGAGACCCGCTTCGCGCTCACGAGCGACCGCTTCGCCCGCCAGGTCGCCGAGGCCCGCGCCGACGGCTTCGTCACGCGCCCCGTCGTCGTCGGCCCCGTCACGTTCCTCGCGCTGGCGAAGGCGACGGATGCCGCGCCCGCCGGCTTCGCTCCGACGAGCCGCCTCGATGACCTCCTGCCCGTCTACGTCGAGCTGCTCGCGTCGCTGAAGGCGGCCGGAGCCGAGTGGGTACAGCTCGACGAGCCGGCCCTCGTCAGCGAGAGCGTCGACGTCGACCCCGCCGCTCTCGCGGCGCTCGCGGAGCGCGCCTACGCCGTGCTCGGCGGTGCCGCCGACCGCCCGTCGATCCTCGTGACCGCCGGCTACGCGCAGCTCTCGCCCGAGGCGTGGCAGGTTCTGGCCGCCGCCCCCGTCGAGGCGCTCGCGATCGACCTCGGCCGCGGTGCGCTTCCGGCGGCCGTCCCCGGGCTCGAGTCCAAGACCCTCGTGGGCGGCGTCGTCGACGGCCGCAACATCTGGCGTGGCGACCTCGAGGCCGCCTGGCAGAAGCTCGAGGCGCTGAAGGGGCTGGGCGCGGCATCCGTCGTCGCCGGCACCACCACCTCGCTGCAGCACGTGCCGCACGACGTCGCCGACGAGCCCGCGCTCGATGAGCGTCTCGTCTCGTGGCTCGCGTTCGCCGATCAGAAGGTCGGCCAGATCGCGGTGCTCGCGCGTGGCCTGGCCGAGGGTCGTGACGCGATCGCCGACGACCTCGCCGCCGCGACGGCGGCGCTCGAGGACCGTCGGTCGGCACCGGGCGTGCGTGTCGACGCGGTGCGTGCCCGCACCGGCGCCCTGACCGACGCCGACTTCTCGCGCGGCGACTACGCGGAGCGTGCCGCGGCGCAGGATGCCGCGCTGCACCTTCCGGCGCTCCCGACGACCACGATCGGGTCGTTCCCGCAGACCGGTGACATCCGTCGCGCCCGCGCACGCCACGCGAAGGGCGAGCTCACCACGGCCGAGTACGACGGGTTCCTCCGCGACGAGATCGCCGCGGTCATCACGCTGCAGGAGGATCTCGGTCTCGACGTCCTCGTGCACGGCGAGCCCGAGCGCAACGACATGGTGCAGTACTTCGCCGAGAACCTCGACGGCTTCGCGGTGACGCAGAACGGCTGGGTGCAGTCCTACGGCTCGCGTGCGACGCGTCCGTCGATCCTCTGGGGCGACGTGTCGCGTCCGGCGCCGATCACGGTGGCGTGGGCCGAGTACGCCCAGTCGCTCACCGCGAAGCCCGTCAAGGGCATGCTGACCGGCCCGGTGACGATCCTCGCGTGGTCGTTCGTGCGCGACGACCAGCCGCTGGGCGAGACCGCGAACCAGGTCGCCCTGGCGCTGCGCGACGAGATCGGCGACCTCGAGCAGGCCGGCATCGCGATCATCCAGGTCGACGAGCCCGCGCTGCGCGAGCTGCTTCCGCTGAAGAAGGCCGACCAGCCCGCCTACCTCGACTGGTCGGTGGGATCGTTCCGCCTGGCGACCGCGGGAGCCGAGACGGCCACCCAGGTGCACACGCACCTGTGCTACTCGGAGTTCGCCGTCGTGATCGACGCGATCGCCGCCCTCGACGCCGACGTCACCTCGATCGAGGCGGCGCGCAGCCGTGGCGACGTGATCGACGACATCTCTGCGTCGGGCTTCAGCCACGGCATCGGCCCGGGTGTCTACGACATCCACTCGCCCCGCATCCCGAGCGTCGAAGAGGTCACCGAGCTCCTCGAGCGCGCGGTCAAGGCGATCCCGACCCGCCAGATCTGGGTCAACCCCGACTGCGGTCTGAAGACCCGTGGCTACGCCGAGACGAAGGCCTCGTTGCGCAACCTCGTCGCCGCGACCGTCGCGGTGCGCGAAGAGGTGGGCGCCCGCTAGGGCTGAGCGCCTCGCGAACGACAGAGGGCGGCGACCGGATGCTTCCGGTCGCCGCCCTCTGTCGTCGTCTCGGTGTCGTCAGACCGCGCGCATGAGCGCGACGACTTTGCCGAGCACGACCGCCTCGTCGCCGAGGATCGGCTCGAACGCGGAGTTGCGCGGCAGCAGCCAGGTGTGGCCGTCCCGCTGGCGGAAGGCCTTGACGGTGGCCTCGCCGTCGAGCATCGCGGCGACGATGTCGCCGTTCTCGGCGGTGGACTGCGAGCGCACGACCACCCAGTCGCCGTCGCAGATGGCGGCGTCGATCATCGACTCGCCCTGCACCTTGAGCATGAACAGGTCGCCCTTGCCGACGAGCTGGCGGGGGAGGGGGAAGATCTCCTCGACCTGCTGCTCAGCCGTGATCGGGATGCCGGCGGCGATGCGCCCGACGAGGGGCACCATGGCGGCGTCGCCGACCGAGGGGGCCGTGTCGGCGGGGTTCTCGGCCGCGGTGCCGGGGAGGTCGATGAGCACTTCCATCGCACGGGTCTTGCCCGCGTCGCGACGCAGGTAGCCGCTCAGCTCGAGCTGGTTCAGCTGGTGCGTGACGCTCGAGAGCGACTTGAGTCCCACGGCGTCGCCGATCTCGCGCATGCTCGGCGGGTATCCGTGGCGCGCGATGGAGCGCTGGATGACCTCGAGGATCGCCAGCTGCTTGTCGCTGAGGCTCTTGCGCCGACGCGTCTGCGGCTTCTCCCGACCGGGCATCGCACGCTCCTTCCCTGGGCCGCCTCGTCGTTCTCGTTCGAATGTCGGAGGTCGGTGATGTGCTTCAGATGTCGAAAACCTATCCGGCTCTCGGCGCCCTTCGCGGGAGCGGGCACGCGTGTCGCGTTCGAAAGTCCTCGAAGGCGAGAGCCGGTTGACACTCGACAATATCGAAGATAGATTCGGAAAAGAAGTTCGCAAGACCGGCCCCCGGCCGGGTCCGGTCTTGCGACACTTCACCACTCTGAGGAGGCAGACATGACGACGATCCCGCTCACGCTCGCACCGCGCACCCGACTGCGGATGACGCGTCGTGGCCGCCGCGTGCTCGTGTTCCTCGCCGCACTGCCTTTCCTCATCGGGGTCTCGGCGGGCATCGTGTCGGGCGGGGCGGCTCTCGCGTCGCGCGACGCCGGTGCTCCGGCGGGCACCTACCAGACCGTCACGGTCGAGGCCGGTGACTCGCTGTGGTCGATCGCGGAGCGCGTCGCGCCGCAGGCAGATCCGCGCGACGTGGTCGACGCGTTCGTGCGGCTCAACGCACTCGGAAACGGCACGGTGGTGGCCGGCGAGCAGCTGTCGATCCCCACCGAGTACGCTCCGGCTCGCTGATCTCGACCGTCGGGTCGGCGCGTATCCCGCCTCTACGATGGAACGGTGACCCGTCTCGAAGACCTTCCGATACGCGACGACCTGCGCGGGCTCGTCCCTTACGGCGCCCCGCAGGTCGCGCTCCCCGTCGCTCTGAACGTCAACGAGAACACGCATCCGGTTCCGGATGAGGTCGCCAGCGACATCCTCGATTCCATCGCCCGCGCGCTGCGCGACGTCAACCGCTATCCCGACCGCGAGTTCACCGCGCTGCGCGAGGGCTTTGCGGACTATCTCGGCAACGGGCTGCTCCCCGAGCAGATCTGGGCCGCGAACGGGTCGAACGAGGTGCTCCAGCACGTCCTGCAGGCCTTCGGCGGCCCGGGGCGTCGGGCGTTCGGCTTCACGCCGACGTACTCGATGTACCCGCTTCTCACGCGCGCGACTGGCGCCGAGTGGGTCGCCGGCGAGCGGGCCAGCGACTACACGCTGTCTCCGCAATCCGCGGCCGACCAGGTGGCCGCCGCTGACCCCGACGTCGTCTTCCTGTGCGCTCCCAACAATCCGACCGGCACGCCGCTGCCGATCGATGTGATCACCGCCGTCTACGAGGCGAGCCGCGGCATCGTCATCGTCGACGAGGCCTACATCGAATTCGCCCCGCGCGACGCGGTCTCGGCGATCTCGCTCCTCGAGGGCCGGGAGCGCCTGGTCGTCTCCCGCACCATGAGCAAGGCGTTCGCCTTCGCCGGTGCGCGCGTGGGCTACCTCGCCGCCGACCCGGCGATCATCGACGCGCTGCGCCTCGTGCGCCTGCCGTACCACCTGAGTGCGCTCACACAGGCCGCCGCATCGGCGGCACTGCGTCACGCGGACGTCATGCTCGGGATGGTCGACGAGATCGTCGCGCAGCGCGACCGCATCTCGGCGACAGTCGAGGCGCTGGGCTTCCGCGCCCACCCGTCGTGGACCAACTTCGTGCTGTTCGGCGACGTCGACGACCCGCGGGCGACCTGGCAGGCGCTGTACGACCGGGGCGTGCTGATCCGCGACGTCGGCATTCCGCACCACCTGCGGGTGACGGCGGGCACCGCGCAGGAGACGACGGCGTTCCTCGATGCCCTGGCCTCGCTAGAATCGGGCGCATGAGCGCCGCACCCGCAGCACCCCGTACGGCGTCGATCACCCGCAGCACCAGCGAGTCGTCGGTCGAGCTCACCCTCGACCTCGACGGCACCGGGCGCAGCAGCATCGACACGAGCGTCCCGTTCTTCGACCACCTGCTGACGGCGTTCGCGAAGCACTCGCTCACCGATCTCACCGTGCGCTCGAGCGGCGACACGCACATCGATGCGCACCACACGGTGGAGGACGTCGCAATCGTGCTCGGTCAGGCGATCCGCCAGGCGCTCGGCGACAAGGCCGGCATCTCGCGCTACGGCGACGCGCTCGTGCCGCTCGATGAGGCCCTCGCGCAGGCTGTGGTCGACATCAGCGGCCGTCCGTACCTCGTGCACACCGGCGAGCCGGAGGGGTACGAGCACCACCTGATCGGCGGCCACTTCACCGGTTCGCTCGTGCGCCACACGTTCGAGGCGATCGCGTTCAACGCGGGCCTCACCGTGCACGTGCGCGTGCTCTCGGGTCGCGACCCGCACCACATCGCGGAGGCCGAGTACAAGGCGTTCGCGCGAGCGTTCCGTCAGGCGAAGGCGCTTGACCCGCTCGTCGAGGGCATCCCCAGCACCAAGGGCGCTCTGTGACGCGCACGCCGCTCGTCGCGGTGCTCGACTACGGGTCGGGCAACGTGCACTCCGCGGTGAAGGCGCTCGCGGTGGCCGGCGCCGACGCGCGCCTCACCGCCGATCGCGCGCTCGTGCTCGAGGCCGACGGTCTGGTGGTGCCAGGGGTCGGCGCGTTCCGAGCCGTCATGGAGGCGCTCCGCGCCAGCGGGGGAGACGAGCTCATCGACCGGCGCCTCGCCGGAGGACGTCCCGTGCTCGGAATCTGCGTCGGCATGCAGGTGCTGTTCGGCCGCGGGGTCGAACGCGGCGACGACACCCCGGGTCTGGGGGAGTGGCCGGGGGTGGTGACCGAATTGGATGCCCCGGTGCTCCCGCACATGGGATGGAACACCGTCGAGCCCGGCGAGGGGTCGACGCTGTTCGCCGGCGTCGAGGACGAGCGGTTCTACTTCGTGCACTCCTTCGCGGCGCAGCAGTGGTCGCTCGAGGTGCAGCCGCCCTTCCCCACGCCGTCGCTGACCTGGGCGACCCACGGGTCCCGGTTCCTCGCAGCCGTGGAGAACGGCGCGCTGTCGGCGACCCAGTTCCACCCGGAGAAGTCGGGGGCCGCCGGCATCCGACTGCTGTCCAATTGGATCGGCTCGCTCTCCGCGGGATAACCTCTCCCGGGCGCGCGTCGGCGCGCCGCGGCATCCGCCTGTTCGCTTCACCCGAGGACCCATGAACGACTTCGCTTCCACGCCCGAACTGATCCTCCTTCCCGCGGTCGACGTGGCCGACGGCAAGGCCGTGCGCCTCACCCAGGGGGAGGCCGGCAGCGAGACGAGCTACGGCGACCCCGTCGAGGCCGCCCTCGAGTGGGCCCGCCAGGGTGCGCAGTGGATCCACCTCGTCGACCTCGACGCGGCGTTCGGTCGGGGCAGCAACGCGGCCCTGCTGCGCAAGGTCATCACGCACGTCAAGGGTGTAAACGTCGAGGTCTCCGGCGGCATCCGCGACGACGCCTCGCTCGAGGCGGCTCTCGAGTCGGGCGCGGCGCGCATCAACCTCGGCACCGCGGCCCTGGAGAACCCGGAGTGGGCGGCAGATGTCATCGGCCGCTACGGTGACGCGGTCGCCGTCGGCCTCGACGTGCGCGGAACGACCCTCGCCGCCCGCGGCTGGACGCGCGACGGCGGCGACCTGTGGGCCGTGCTCGACCGGCTGGAGGAGGCTGGCTGCACGCGGTACGTCGTCACCGACGTCACCAAGGACGGCACGCTGCGCGGCCCGAACCTCGACCTGCTGCGCACCGTCGCCGACCGCACGCCGAAGCCGGTCATCGCGTCCGGCGGCATCTCGAGCCTCGACGACATCGCGGCGCTGCGCGAGCTCGTGCCGCACGGTGTCGAGGGCGCGATCGTCGGCAAGGCGCTCTATTCGGGGGCGTTCACCCTGCGCGAGGCGCTGGATGTCGCCGGAGCCTGAGTCGCGGCATCCCGGTCAGGGCGAGGCCTGCGGCCACGACCACGGCTCGGCGCACGATCCTCACCTGACCGATTCGGCGGGCACTCCGTGGGCGGGTCGCAGCTTCGAGCCGAACCCGCACGCGGGCGACGACGGCTCGGCCGACCCCGCTCTGCGGGCGGCGCTGGAGGCCTTCCATGCCGGCGAGGGCGATCAGGTCGCCGTCGCGACCGCGTACCGCACGGCGCGCCTGCTGATCCCGCTCATCGCCGAGAAGGGAGACGAGGGTGTGGGCCCGACCGGCCTTGTCGTCGACAAGACGCAGGAGCTGTCGATCGTCACGGTGGCTGCGCCCGACGGGCGACGCGTGCTGCCGGTGTTCACATCGGTGGCGACCATGAGCGCCTGGGATGCCGCGGCTCGCCCGGTGCCCGCCGACGGCGTGCGCACGGCGCTCGCGGCCGCGAACGACGACACCGACCTGATCGTGATCGACCCGGGCTCGGACACAGAGTTCGTGCTGCGGCGCCCCGCCGTGTGGGCGATCGCCAAGGGTGAGGAATGGGAGCCGTCCTTCGCCTCGCCGGCGGTGTTCCTGGGCCTTCAGCGCAGCATCGCGCACGAGCTCGCGGTGCTCGATCTGCAGGTGGCTCCCGGGGATCCGCGCGCGCGGGGTCTGGGCTCCGAACTCGTCGTGCACCTGAATCTCGCGGCGGGCCTCGATCAGCAGGAGCTCGACGCCGTGCTCGCGCGACTCGCCCGCCGGTGGGCCGCCGATGACGCGGTGGCGACCCTGGTCGACTCGCTGTCGGTCAAGTTGCACCGCGCGCGCTGAGCTGCGTCGCGCCGCCGCTCTGCCATCGCGACCGGACGAGTGCGCGCCGGGGCGGGGTCAGGTGACCGGGCCGGTCCACTTCTCGCCGGGTCCCTTGCCGATCGGGTCGGGAACGACGGATGCCTCGCGAAAGGCGAGCTGCAGGGAGCGCAGGCCGTCGCGGAGTGACCGCGCGTGCATGTCGCTGACCTCGGGGGCGGCGGCGGTGAGGAGGCCGGCCAGGGCGTTGATGAGCTTGCGGGCCTCGTCGAGGTCGGTCTGCGACTCCGGGTCGTCGGCGAGGCCGACCTTGACGGCGGCCGCGCTCATGAGGTGCACGGCGGTCGTGGTGATGATCTCGACCGCGGCCACGTCGGCGATGTCGCGCACGGCGCTCGACGCGGCGCGCTCCTGCTCCTCCCAGCGAGCGTGGCGCTCGTCGTCGGTGAAGGCGTTGTCGTCGGGGCTCGTGTGCACGTCGTTCTCTCTGCTAGACTGTGCGGGCATCCGAGCGTCTGCTTCGGATCGAAAGTGGATCACATCCCACCCGCGCTTGCCGCCCAAGGTTACCGGGTCGAACGCACAGCTCCGGTTCTCCGGTGGCGGCCTTGTGGCGCGTGCGGGCGCGAACGTCGTGACGTCGCGTGGGTGGAGTGTGCGAATCTTCCGCCCGCTTCGCACCCGCGTCGCGGTGGCACCCGCTACGTAAGAGGAGTTCCGCATCAGCGATCCCCGCACCAATGAGCGCATCCGCGTCCCCGAGGTCCGCCTCGTGGGTCCGAACGGCGAGCAGGTAGGCGTCGTCCGTATCGAGGTTGCGCAGCGTCTGGCCCAGGAGGCAGACCTCGACCTGGTCGAGGTGGCCCCCAACTCGAAGCCGCCCGTCGTCAAGATCATGGACTACGGCAAGTTCAAGTACGAGGCCGCGCAGAAGGCCAAGGAGGCCCGGCGCAATCAGGCGAACACGGTCTTGAAGGAGGTGCGGTTCCGCCTCAAGATCGAGGCTCACGACTACACCACCAAGCTCAAGCGCGCCGAGGGATTCCTCAAGTCGGGTGACAAGGTGAAGGCGATGATCCTGTTCCGCGGTCGCGAGCAGTCGCGTCCGGAACTGGGTGTGCGCCTGCTTCGCAAGTTCGCCGAGGATGTCTCCGAGTTCGGCACCGTCGAATCGAACCCCACGATCGACGGTCGCAACATGGTCATGGTGATCGCGCCTCACAAGAACAAGTCCGAGGCGAAGGCGGAGCAGAACGCCCAGCGTGCCGCGAACAAGGAGGCCGCCCGTTCGGCCGCCCGCGGCGACACCCCCACTGACGAGCAGCCCGCTCCGGTTCCGGCCGAGTAGGGCGCCACGATTCCCGTCCGCGGGACACAACACAGAAGGAAACCGACATGCCGAAGCAGAAGACCCACTCGGGTGCCAAGAAGCGCTTCAAGATCACCGGCACCGGCAAGCTCATGAAGCAGCAGGCCAACCTGCGCCACAACTTCGAGGGCAAGCCCACCAAGCGCACCCGCCGTCTGTCGCAGGAGCAGGTGCTCGCCCCGGGCGACGCCAAGGTCGCGAAGAAGCTCCTCGGCCGCTGAGCGCGCCGACCCACGTGAGGAAGACAAGAAATGGCTAGAGTCAAGCGGGCCGTCAACGCCCAGAAGAAGCGTCGTACCATCCTCGATCGCGCCTCGGGTTACCGTGGCCAGCGGTCGCGCCTCTACCGCAAGGCGAAGGAGCAGGTCACCCACTCGCTCGTCTACGCGTACCGCGACCGTCGCAAGCGCAAGGGCGACTTCCGCCGTCTGTGGATCCAGCGCATCAACGCCGCTGCCCGTCAGAACGGCATCACCTACAACCGCTTCATCCAGGGCCTCGGCCTCGCGGGTGTGCAGGTCGACCGCCGTATCCTGGCCGACCTCGCGGTGAACGAGCCCGCGACGTTCGCGTCGCTGGTCGCGACGGCGAAGGCCGCCCTTCCGGCCGACGTGAACGCGCCCAAGGTCTCGGCCTAAGCGTCACACGCTGCACGGGGCGTCCTCCTTCGGGAGGGCGCCCCGTTCGTCGTTCCCGGGCGAGGCACCCCACCGCTCTAGACTGGCCGCGTGCTCGAGAATCCCCGATCGCCGCGCGCCCGAGCGGTCGCGAAGCTCGCCAAACGGGCGGCGCGCGACGAGACCGGCCTGTACCTCCTCGAGGGTCCGCAGGCCGTGCGCGAGGCGCTCGCCTTCCGTGCCGACGGCCTGGTCGAGCTCTATGCGACGCCCGCCGCCTGGGATCGCCACGCCGACCTCCGCGAGGCGGCATCGCGCGCGGGGCTCCGCGTAGAGCTCGCGTCCGACGCGGTGATCGAGGCGATGGCTGACACCGTCACTCCTCAGGGCATCATCGCTGTCGCCCGCCAGGACGAGGCATCCATCGACGACGTTCTCGCCCGTGCACCGCGACTGCTCGCGATCTGCGAAGAGATCCGCGATCCGGGCAATCTCGGCACGATCATCCGCGCGGCCGACGCCGTCGGCGCCGATGCGGTGGTTCTGACCGGGCGCACGGTGGATCCCTACAACCCGAAGGTCGTGCGGTCGACGACCGGGTCTCTGTTCCACGTGCCGGTGGCGCGCGTCGAGTCACTGGAAGACGTGATCGACGCGGCACGCGCGGCAGGACTGCGCGTCGTCGCCGCCGACGTCAAGGGCGACGATCTGCTCGACGCGCGGCGAGCCGGGGAACTCGACGGCCCGACCGCCTGGGTGTTCGGAAACGAGGCGCACGGGCTGCCCGATGAGGCGCTCGAGTGGGTGGATGCCGCGCTGCGCCTGCCGATCTACGGGCAGGCCGAGTCGTTGAACCTCGCAACTGCGGCGAGCGTCTGCCTCTACGAATCGGCGTTCGCCCAGCGCGGCTGACCGGCCGGATGCCGTGTCGCGGAAGCCGGCCGAGGCAGGTTCCGCGGAGGTTACATCCCCCTGGGAGAATCCGCCACGGGTCGCGATCGTCCACATCCCGTTCATAGAGTGGACATCATGTCTTCCCAGGATTCCCCCGGCCCGGCGACATCGAACATCAGCGTGCGACGCGGCGATCCGCTGGTCGTCGTCGAGCGCGTGCAGAAGCACTACGGCGATTTCCACGCCCTCAAGGACATCGACCTGACGGTCAACCGAGGCGAGGTGGTCGTGGTGATCGGCCCCTCCGGATCGGGGAAGTCGACGCTCTGCCGCACGATCAACCGGCTCGAGACCATCACCTCGGGAACGATCGCGATCGACGGCGTGGCGCTTCCGAGCGAGGGGAGGGCGCTGGCGGCGCTCCGTGCCGACGTCGGCATGGTGTTCCAGTCGTTCAACCTGTTCTCCCATCTCACGATCCTCGAGAACGTCACCCTCGGACCGATCAAGGTCAAGAAGCAGAAGAAGGCGGAGGCGGAGGCATCCGGTCGTCGACTTCTCGACCGCGTCGGCGTCGGGGCGCAGGCCGACAAGCTGCCGGCGCAGCTCTCCGGCGGACAGCAGCAGCGTGTCGCCATCGCCCGGGCGCTCGCGATGGCCCCCAAGGTGATGCTCTTCGACGAGCCCACGAGCGCCCTCGACCCCGAGATGATCACCGAGGTGCTCGACGTGATGACCTCGCTCGCGCACGAAGGGATGACCATGATCGTCGTCACCCACGAGATGGGCTTCGCGCGCAAGGCCGCCGACCGGGTCGTGTTCATGGCCGACGGCCAGATCGTCGAGCAGGCGACTCCGGACGCGTTCTTCACGAACCCCGCCAGCGACCGAGCGAAGGACTTCCTCTCCAAGCTCATCACCCACTGACGCCCCCAGACCCGCGCGCCCGTCCCCGGCGCCGGACGAAGAAGAAGAGATACGAAACAGGAGAGATTCACATGCGCATCAGACGAATGATGGGAGCGGCTGCGGGACTCGCGGTCGCGGCGCTCGCGCTCACCGCGTGCAACAGCGGCACCCCGGGTGCCTCGGGAAGCGCGGATGCCTCGGCCGCGCCGCTGTTCGAGGTCGCGAGCAATGTCGAGATCGCCGGCAGCCCGACCTTCGAGAAGATCTCGGCCGCCGGCGTCGTCAAGATCGGCGTCAAGGAGGACCAGCCGGGTCTCGGCTACCTCGACCCGACCACGGGTGAGAGGTCGGGCTTCGACATCGACATCGCCCGGTGGATCGCGGCGTCGCTCGGCTACGACGAGAGCAAGATCGAGTACACCGCGATCGCCTCCGCGAACCGTGAGCAGGCCATCGAGAACGGGCAGATCGACTACTACGTCGGGACCTACTCGATCACCGATCGTCGCAAGGAGCAGATCGACTTCGCAGGTCCCTACTTCGTGACCGGCCAGGGACTGCTCGTGCGCAAGGCCGACGACTCGATCACGGGCGTCGACGCGCTCGCCGGCAAGACGGTCTGTTCGGCGACCGGATCCACATCGATCCAGCGCATCAAGGACGAGCACCCCGATGCGAAGACGGTCGAGTTCAGCGGCTACTCCGAGTGCGTCCAGAACCTCATCAGCGGCCAGGCCGATGCGGTGACGACCGATGAGGCCATTCTCATCGGGTACGCGGCGGCCGACCCCGACAACCTGAAGGTCGTCGGGGAGCCGTTCTCGACCGAGCGCTACGGTGTCGGGCTCGCGAAGGACGACACCGCTTTCGCGGCATTCATCAACACGATGTTCACCGACGGAGGGTCGACCTGGACCGCGATCTTCGAGAAGAACCTCGGCGCGTCCGGCGTGCAGGCCACCCAGCCTGCCGTCGATCCCGTCTCGTGATCATCGCCGGGGTGGCCGCGCAGCGGCCGCCCCGGCTCCCTCCGAAAGGACGACGACGGTGAACATCCTCACCGACTACCCCGATCTGTGGGGTGAGGCACTGCGCGGCACTCTGGTGCTGTTCCTCGGCGGCGGCGCGATCGCCCTCCTCCTCGGGCTCATCGTCGGTGCCATGCGCGTCTCCCCGGTGCCGATCGCGCGCGCGGTCGGCGCGGTGTACGTCAACTGGATCCGCAACACCCCGCTCACACTCGTGATGTTCTTCTTCGCGTTCTGTGTCCCGCTCCTCGTGCCCGGCCGTGCCGACTTCGTGCTGCTCGCGACGACCGCCCTCGGGATCTATACGGCCACCTACGTCGCCGAGACCGTGCGCTCGGGCATCAACACCGTGCCGGTCGGGCAAGCCGAGGCCGCGCGCGCCCTCGGGATGGGTTTCGGGCAGGTGATGGGCTACGTCGTGCTGCCGCAGGCGACCCGATCGGTCATCCCGCCGATGATGAGCGTGCTCATCGCCCTGCTGAAGAACACGACCGTGGCGAGCGGCTTCTCGGTCGTCAACCTCGGCAACATCCGCGCGAACATGAGCGAGCTGGGGGAGAACCAGCTCGTCACGATCCTCTGGGTGATGGTCGTGTTCGTGGTGCTCGTGCTGCTGCTGGCGTGGCTGCAGCGCGTGCTCGAACGTCGCTGGAAGGTGGCCCGATGAGTTCCGTCCTCTACGACGTGCCCGGCCCTCGGGCGCGACTGCGCAACCGGATCCTCGGCGTCGTCACCGTGCTCGTCGTCGCCGCGGGCGTCGCCTGGACGATCTGGCGTCTCGCCGAGACCGGTCAGTTCTCTGCCCGGAAGTGGGAGCTGTTCACCTACAGCCGGGTGTGGGAGCAGTTCGGACAGGCCACCATCGCGACGCTGTCGGCGTTCGCCGCGGCCGCGCTCGGCTCGGTCGTGCTCGGCTTCGTGCTCGCGATCGGGCGTCTTTCCGACCACGCGTGGGTGCGCATCCCGGTCACCGCGGTCGTCGAGGTGCTGCGCGCCATCCCGGTGCTCGTCTTCATGCTGCTGCTCTACTACGGGCTCCCCGTGCTCGGGCTGCGGCTGCCGAGCTACGGAGCGGTGGTGATCGCGTTGATCGCCTACAACGGCTCCGTGCTCTCCGAGGTGATCCGCGCGGGTGTCGAGGCGCTGCCGCGCGGTCAGAAGGAGGCGGGATACGCCATCGGGCTGCGCAAGGCTGGGGTGCTCCGCCTGATCCTGCTGCCCCAGGCGCTGCGCGCGATGCTGCCGGTGATCATCGCGCAGCTGGTCGTCACGCTCAAGGACACCGCGCTCGGCTTCATCATCACCTACCCCGAGCTGCTCTACTACGCGCGTCTGCTGGGCTCGAATCCGCAGTTCGGCTCGCCGCTGATCCCCTCGGCGCTGATCGCCGGCGCGATCTACGTCGCCCTGTGCCTGGCGCTCTCCTACGTCGCGTACGTCGTCGAGCGCCGCACCCGCCGGTCGCCGCGAGCGACGGGCACGGATGCCGCGGCCCCCGCGACGACCACGGAGTCCCTCGCCGCCCCGCGCGCCGAAGGCGCCCCGCCCGCGCCCTGAGACAGCCTGGGCGCTCGGTAGACTCGATTCCCGTGTCCGACGCACCCGAGAACGAGATCACGCCCGAGGCGGTGACGGCTGCGGCCGAGGCCGCGGTCGCGGCGATCGCCGCGGCATCCGATTCCGCCGAACTGAAGGCGGCGCGACAGGCGCACGTCGCGGAGGGCTCGCCGCTGGCGCGCCTGAACGCGCGCATGCGCGACGTGCCCGCGGACCGCAAGGCGGAGTTCGGCAAGCTCGTCGGCCAGGCCCGCGGGCAGGTCACGCAGGCGCTCGCCGCCCGCGAGACCGCGCTCGCCGAAGCGGAGCTCGCCGCCAAGCTCGAGGGCGAGCGCGTCGACATCACCGCCGTGCCGCAGCGCACGCGCGTGGGGGCGCGGCATCCGCTGACCCTCCTGCAGGAGCAGATCGGCGACATCTTCGTCGGCATGGGGTGGGAGATCGCGGAGGGTCCCGAGCTCGAGCACGAGTGGTTCAACTTCGACGCGCTGAACGTCGACCCCGACCACCCGGCGCGCCAGATGCAGGACACCTTCTACGTCGACCCGGTGGATCGCCACCTGGTGCTGCGCACCCAGACGAGCCCGGTGCAGATGCGCACCATGCTCTCGCGTGATGTGCCCATCTACGTCATCTCGCCCGGCCGCGTGTACCGCACCGATGAGTTCGACGCCACGCACCTGCCGGTCTTCACGCAGTTCGAGGGACTCGTGGTCGACAAGGGCATCACGATGGCGCACCTGAAGGGCACCCTCGACCACGTCGCCAAGCAGCTGTTCGGCGCCGAGGCGAAGACGCGCTTCCGCGCGAACTTCTTCCCGTTCACCGAGCCGAGTGCCGAGCTCGACCTGTGGCATCCGACCTTCAAGGGCGGCGCCCGCTGGATCGAGTGGGGCGGCTGCGGCATGGTCAACCCCAACGTGCTGCGCGCGGCGGGCCTCGACCCCGAGGTGTACTCGGGCTTCGCGTTCGGCATGGGGGTCGAGCGCACCCTCATGTTCCGCAGCGACGTGCAGGACATGCGCGACATGGCCGAGGGTGATGTGCGCTTCAGCGAGCAGTTCGGGATGGTGGTGTGATGCGCATTCCGCTGTCGTGGCTGCGTGAATATGTGGACGTCCCTGCGGACGCGACCCCGGAGGACGTGCTCGCCTCGTTCGTGAGCGTCGGCTTCGAAGAGGAGGACGTGCACTCCTTCGACGTGACCGGTCCGGTCGTCGTCGGCCAGGTGGTCTCGTTCGAGCCCGAGCCGCAGTCCAACGGCAAGACGATCCGCTGGTGCCAGGTCGACGTCGGCGAGGCGAACGGCGGCGTGCGCGGCATCGTGTGCGGCGCCGGCAACTTCTTCGCGGGCGACAAGGTCGTGGTGACGCTGCCCGGCGCAGTTCTGCCGGGGCCCTTCCCGATCGCCGCCCGCAAGACCTACGGCCACGTCTCCGACGGCATGATCGCCTCGGCGCGCGAGCTCGGCCTCGGCGAGGACCACTCCGGCATCCTGCGGCTCACCGAGCTCGGCCTCGACCCCGAGGTCGGCACCGATGCGATCGCCCTGCTCGGTCTCGACGACGTCGCCGTGGAGATCAACGTGACCCCCGACCGCGGGTATGCGCTGTCGCTGCGCGGCGCCGCACGCGAGTATTCGCACGCGACCGGTGCGGCCTTCCGCGACCCCGCGCGCGAGGGGCGGTGGGTCGACCCGGGTGCGGGCGTCGAGATCGCGATCGAGGATGCCGCACCCATCCGCGGGCGCGTCGGTGCGTCGCAGTTCGCGGCACGCGTCGTGCGCGGCGTCGATCCGTCGCGGCCGACGCCCCCGTGGATGGTGGCCCGGCTCGCGCTGGCCGGCATCCGCTCGATCTCGGTGCTCGTCGACATCACCAACTACGTCATGCTCGAGCTCGGCAACCCCGTGCACGGCTACGACCTCGACAAGCTCTCCGGCGGCATCACCGTGCGCCGGGCGGCGCCGGGCGAGACGCTCGAGACCCTCGACGGCAAGGTACGCGACCTGCATGTCGAAGACCTGCTGATCACGGATGCCTCGGGCCCCATCGGTCTCGCAGGCGTCATGGGCGGCGCGAGCACCGAGATGAGCGAGACGACCCGCAACGTGCTGGTCGAGGCGGCGACGTTCGACCCGGTCACGATCGCCCGCAGCGCGCGTCGCCACAAGCTGCCGAGCGAGGCGTCTCGGCGCTTCGAGCGCGGCGTCGACCCGAACGTCGCGTCGGTCGCCGCCGAGCGCGTCGTCGAGCTGCTCGAGAAGCTCGCCGGCGGCACGCGCGCGGTCGAGGGCGGCCTCGCGAGGGTCGAGTCCGCACACCAGCGCGACGGCATCCTGCTGCCGGACGGATTCATCTCCGCGCTCATCGGGGTCGACTACACCGACGACCAGATCACGGGCGCGCTCGAGAAGATCGGCGCCACCGTGCTTGACCAGGGCGACGACAGGCTGGTCATCGCGCCGACGTGGCGCCCCGACCTCACCGACAAGTGGACGCTCGCCGAGGAGGTCGCCCGCATCGAGGGCTACGACCGCATCCCCGCGGTGCTCCCCGTCGCTCCGACCGGTCGCGGCTGGACCGTTGCGCAGGCGGCCCGCCGTCGCGTGTCGAACGCGCTCGCCGCCGCCGGCTTCGTCGAGACGCCGTCGTTCCCGTTCACCACGGTCGACGCGAACACGCTGCACGGCTCCGCCGACGGCGAGGCGGTGCCGAGCGTGCTGCTCGCCAACCCGCTCGACGGACTCGCACCGGCGCTGCGGCGCAGCCTCGTGCCGGGACTGCTCGTCGTCGCGCACCGCAACGCGGCGCGCGGCCTCGGCGACCTGTCGCTGTTCGAGACCGGCGCGGTGTTCCTCCCGGAGCCGGGCGTCGTCTACGGCACGGCCGACGTGCCGCCCGCCGCCGCACGTCCCGACGCCGCGACGCTCGCGGCGCTCGACGCGGGCATCCCACCGCAGCGTCGCCACCTCGCCGTGCTCGTCACCGGTCACGTCGCGCCCAAGCAGCCGGGCCGGTCGGCCGAGGCGGCCGGACTCCCCGAGGTGCTCGACGCGGTGCGGGTCGCGGCATCCGCTGCCGGCGTCACGATCGACGTCGCCCAGGCGCAGCGCGCGGCGCTGCACCCGGGGCGTGCCGGCGTGCTGTCGGTCGACGGCGTGGAGATCGGCTACGTCGGCGAGCTGCTGCCGCAGGTGTCGGCCGACGCCGACCTGCCCGGCCGCGTCACGGTCGCCGAGCTCGATCTCGACGCCCTTGTCGCCGCCGCCGGAACCCGCACCGTCGCCCCGTCGCTCTCGGGCTACCCGGCGGCGACGCAGGATGTCTCGCTCATCGTCGACGCCGACCTCGCCGCCGCCGACCTCGCCGCCGCGCTCGTGGCCGGTGCGGGCGACCTGCTCGAGTCGCTGCGTCTCGTCGACGACTACCGCGGGCAGGGTCTCCCCGAGGGCACCAAGAGCCTCACCTTCGCGCTGCGCTTCCGCGCCCCCGACCGCACGCTCACCGCGGCCGAGGCGACGGAGGCGAAGCTCGCGGGCGTGGCCGTGGCGACCGAGCGGTTCGGCGCGACCCTGCGGGAGTGACGTGCACGCCGTGCATAGCGCGCGGGCGTAGCGTGGCGGCATGACCGAGACGCGCAGCATCCCGACCCCCGACGGCCCCGCGATCGACGTGTACCTGGCGCGGCCCGACGGGCCCGTGCGCGGAGCGGTCATCGTGATCCACGAGATCTGGGGGCTCGTCGACCACATCCGCGACGTCGCCGACCGGTTCGCCGCCCTCGGCTACCTCGCCGCCGCCCCCGACATCCTGAGCCGTGGCGGCATCGAGCCCTCGATCGGCGCCGAGCTGTTCGCGATCATGAACAGCGACGACGAGGAGGCGCGGGTCGCCGCCCAGCCCCGCATGCGCGACGCGATCACCGGGGCCCGGGCTCCCGAGTACGCCGGGTGGGCGGTCGGGGCCCTCACCGGCGTCGTCGACCTCGTCGCCACGGAACCCGGCGTCGACGGACGCATCGGGGTCATCGGCTTCTGCTTCGGCGGCACCTTCGCGTTCCTCCTCGCCGCCGCCGACCCGCGCGTGCGCGCGGCGCTGCCGTTCTACGGCTCCGCGCCGGGCGCCGAGCAGCTCGGGCGCATCACGGCGCCGGTGCTCGCGCTCTACGGACAGCACGATCCGTCGCTCATCGAGGCGCTCCCGGCAGTCGAGCAGACGGCTCGCGAGGCGGGTGTCGCCCTCGAGACGGTCGTCTACCCGGATGCCGCGCACGCGTTCTTCAACGACGAGGGCCGCCGCTACCACGCAGCCTCGGCGGCCGACGCCTGGGCGCGGGTGCAGGCCTTCCTCGACGCCCACCTCGACGCCGGGTGACGGCCCGGATTTGCGGGGGGATGCGGCATCCCGATACCCTCGCGGCATGCCGTCGGCGTCCCTCCACCTCGCAGTGCTCCCCGTGAGCCTCGGTGGCGCGTGCCGACGCCGCGGCGGCCGCCGACTCTAGGCGACCCCTGCGTCCCCCGTTTCCGGGAGCCGTCGCGGGTGTCGCCGCGTTCGGCCCTCGCCGCGCGTGCTCTGTGCATGAGCGGCATCCCTCCCAGAAACTAAGGTGGAATCCATGACGCTCTCGGTCGCCGTCTCCGGCGCTTCCGGTTATGCGGGCGGTGAACTGCTGCGCATCCTCGCAGCCCATCCCGATGTCGAGATCACGACCGTCACCGCGCACGCGAACGCCGGCCAGCCGCTCATCGCGCACCAGCCGCACCTGCGCTCCCTCGCGCACCTCACCCTCGAGGACACGACGCCCGACATCCTCGCCGGCCATGACGTCGTCTTCCTCGCGCTGCCGCACGGGCAGTCGGGTCAGTACACCGACGCGCTGAAGGACTCCGCGCTCGTCATCGACGCGGGTGCCGATCACCGGCTCACCGATCCGGCCGCGTGGGCCCGGTTCTACGGCGGCGACTTCCACGAGCCGTGGGCCTACGGCGTGCCGGAGCTCGCCGTGGCGACCGGGAAGCAGCGTGCGAACCTCGTGGGCGCGACCCGGATCGCGGCCCCCGGCTGCAACGCGTCGACCGTCAGCCTCAGCCTCGCGCCCGGCGTCGCGGCGGGCGTCATCGACGCCACCGACCTCGTCAGCGTGCTCGCGGTCGGGCCGTCGGGCGCGGGCAAGAGCCTGAAGACGAACCTGCTCGCGAGCGAGATCCTCGGCACCGCGAATCCGTATGCCGTGGGCGGCACGCACCGGCACATCCCCGAGATCCAGCAGGCGCTGCGCGGGGCCGGCGCCGACGACGTGCGCATCTCGTTCACGCCCGTGCTCGTCCCGATGGCCCGCGGCATCCTCGCGACCTCGACGGCCCCCATCCGGGCGGGCGTGACGGATGCGCAGCTGCGCGACGCGTGGGAGAGCGCCTACGCGGGGGAGACCTTCGTGCAGCTGCTGCCCGAGGGGGTGCTGCCGCGCACCGCCGACGTGCTCGGGGCGAACACGGCGCTGCTGTCCCTCGCGATCGACCGCGACGCGAACCGCGTGGTCGTCACCGCCGCGGTCGACAACCTCGCCAAGGGCACCGCCGGTGCCGCCATCCAGTCCATGAACATCGCGCTCGGCCTCCCCGAGGACCGCGCCCTCACCGTGAACGGAGTCGCCCCGTGAGCGTCACCGCCGCCCAGGGATTCGCCGCCGCCGGCGTCGCCGTCGGATTGAAGTCGACCGGCAAGCCCGACGTCGCGCTGGTCGTCAACCGCGGCCCACGCAAGGTGGGCGCCGCCGTGTTCACGAGCAACCGGGCCAAGGCGAACCCGATCATCTGGTCGCAGCAGGTCGTCGCGGACGGCGTCATCGAGGCGGTCGTGCTGAACTCCGGCGGGGCGAACTGCTTCACCGGATCGTTCGGCTTCCAGACGACCCATCAGACCGCCGAGAAGGCCGCCGAGCTCCTCGGGGTGAGCGCCGGCGACGTCGTCGTGTGCTCCACGGGCCTCATCGGCACGGGCGACGAGGTCTTCCGGGCCAAGGTTCTCGCGGGCGTCGAGGAGGGCGTGGCGGCGCTGTCGGACGACGGGGGAGAGGCGGCATCCCTCGCGATCATGACCACCGACTCCCGGCCCAAGCGCGCGGTGCGCACCCACGACGGGTGGACCATCGGCGGTATGGCGAAGGGCGCCGGGATGCTGGCGCCCGGCCTCGCGACGATGCTGGTCGTCATCACGACCGACGCCGAGCTCACGAGCGCCGAGGCGGATGCGGCCCTGCGCCGCGCGACCGGCACGAGCTTCGACCGGCTCGACTCCGACGGGTGCATGTCGACGAACGACCAGGTCACCCTGCTCGCGAACGGGGCCACCGGCATCCATCCCGATCTCGACGTGTTCGCCGCCGTGCTCGCCGACCTCTGCCAGGACCTCGCCCGGCAGCTGCAGGGCGACGCCGAGGGCGCGAGCCACGACATCACGATCCGCGTGGTCGGCGCCGAGAGCGAGACCGACGCGGTCGAGGTCGGGCGCTCCGTCGCGCGCAACAACCTGTTCAAGGCCGCGATCTTCGGCAACGACCCGAACTGGGGGCGTGTGCTCGCCGCCATCGGCACCACCGCGGCCGCGTTCGACCCGTACGACGTCGACGTGTGGATGAACGGCGTGCGCGTGTGCAGCCAGGGCGGACCCGACCGTCCCCGCGAGGAGGTCGACCTCGCCCCGCGCGCCACCGACCTGCTCATCGACCTGAAGGTCGGCACCGCCGAGGCGACGATCCTCACCAACGACCTCACCCACGACTACGTCCACGAGAACAGCGCGTACGCCTCATGACCGATCCCGCCCTGCAAGACACCGACCCGACCGAGGCCTCCGCGAAGGCGGCGACCCTCATCGAGTCGCTGCCCTGGCTGCGTCGCTTCCGCGACCAGATCGTCGTCGTCAAGTACGGCGGCAACGCGATGGTCTCCGAGGAGCTGCAGGACGCCTTCGCCGCCGACATGGCCTACCTCCGCTACGTCGGGGTCAAGCCGGTCGTCGTGCACGGCGGCGGTCCCCAGATCTCCGACATGCTCGACCGGCTCGCGATCCCGACCGAGTTCAAGGGCGGCTACCGGGTGACCTCCACCGAGGCGATCTCGGTGGTGCGAATGGTGCTCACCGGTCAGGTGAACCCGCAGCTGGTCGCCAAGATCAACGCCCACGGCCCGGTCGCCGCGGGTCTGTCGGGCGAGGACGCGGGCCTGTTCGGCGGGCGCCGTCGCGGCGTGCTCGTCGACGGGGTCGAGCACGACCTCGGCCGGGTGGGCGACATCGTCGAGGTCGACCCGCAGCCGGTGCTCGACCACGTGACGGCGGGCCGCATCCCGGTCGTCTCCTCGATCGCCCCGGACCTCGACCACCCCGGGCAGTCGCTGAACGTGAACGCGGATGCCGCGGCCGCCGCACTGGCGGTGGCCCTCGGGGCATCCAAGCTGGTCATCCTCACGGACGTGCCGGGGCTCTACGCCGACTGGCCGAACCGGGAGTCGCTCGTCTCGAGCCTCACGGCCGAGGAGCTGCGCACCATGCTGCCGTCGCTCGAGTCGGGGATGATCCCGAAGATGCGGGCGTGCCTCGACGCGATCGAAGGCGGCGTGGAGACGGCGGCGATCATCGACGGACGGGTGCCGCACTCGGTGCTCGTCGAGATCTTCACTCAGAAGGGCATCGGAACGGAAGTGGTGGCGAAATGAGCGACGCAGACGCGCAGACCGAGATCTGGCAGGAGGCCGCCGGGCGTGACCTGGTGCGCAACTCCGGCGACCGCCTGGCCCTGCTGACCCGTGGCGAGGGCGCCTACGTCTGGGATGCCGCGGGCACCCGCCTGCTCGACTTCCTCGCCGGCATCGCTGTGGACGCCCTCGGGCACGCCCACCCGGTGTTCGTCGACGCGGTGACCCGGCAGGCGCAGACCCTCGCCCACGTGTCGAACTACTTCGCCACGCCGCCGCAGCTCGAGCTCGCGGCGCTGCTGAAGCGGCTCGCCGGTACCGGCCCCGCCGGCCGCGTGTACTTCGGCAACTCGGGGGCGGAGGCCAACGAGGCCGCGTTCAAGCTGGCCCGTCTCCACGGCGGCAGCGCGCGGCCGCGCATCCTCGCGCTCGAGAGTGCGTTCCACGGCCGCACGATGGGCACGCTGGCGCTCACCGGAAAGCCGGGAATGCGCGCGCCGTTCGAGCCGATGGTGCCGGGCGTGGAGTTCCTGCCGTCGACGATCGAGGCCCTCGAGGCCGCCGTCGACGACACGGTGGCCGCCCTGTTCGTCGAGCCGATCAAGGGCGAGGCGGGCGTCGTGCCGCTGCCCGAGGGGTACCTCGCCGCGGCACGGGCGATCACAGCACGCCATGGCGCGCTGCTCATCATCGACGAGATCCAGACCGGCGCCGGCCGCACCGGTGCCTGGTTCGGCTTCCAGCACGAGGGCATCGTGCCCGATGCGATCACTGTCGCCAAGGGCATCGGCGGCGGCTTCCCGATCGGCGCGCTGATCACGTTCCCGACGGCCAGCGAGCTGTTCTACCCCGGCACCCACGGATCGACGTTCGGCGGCAACGCGCTGGCGACCGCCGTCTCGGTCGCGGTGCTCCACGAGATCGAGCGCGCCGGCCTCGTCGAGGCGGCGACCCTGCGGGGCGCTCAGGTGCGCGCCGCCGTCGAGGCGATCGGCTCGCCGCTCGTCACCGGCACGCGCGGTCAGGGGCTGCTCATCGGCGTCGCCCTCACCGACCCCGTCGCGAACGAGGTCACCGCCGCCGCGCAGCGGCACGGCCTCATCGTGAACGCGGCCAACGACAGCACGGTGCGGCTGGCGCCGCCCCTCATCATCGGCGATGTCGAGATCGACGAGTTCCGCGAGCGGTTCGCCGCCGCACTCGCCGAGGTCGCGGCATCCGTCGTTCTCTCCCCGGAGGTGTCCGCATGACCCGCCATCTGCTCCGCGACGACGACCTGACAGCGGTCGAGCAGGCCGAGATCCTCGATCTCGCCGTCGAGCTCAAGCGCGACCGGTGGGCGCAGAAGCCGCTCGCCGGTCCTCAGACGGTCGCCGTGATCTTCGACAAGTCGTCGACGCGCACCCGCGTGTCGTTCGCGGTGGGCATCGCCGACCTCGGCGGCTCGCCGCTCATCATCTCGACCGCCAACAGCCAGCTCGGCGGCAAGGAGACCCCCGCCGACACCGCCCGGGTGCTCGAGCGCCAGGTCGCGGCCATCGTGTGGCGCACCTACGCCCAGGCCGGGCTCGAGGAGATGGCCCGCGGCACCCGCGTGCCCGTGGTCAACGCGCTCTCCGACGACTTCCACCCGTGTCAGCTTCTCGCCGACCTCCTCACCATCAAGGAGCACAAGGGCGAGCTCGCCGGGCTCACCCTCGCGTTCTTCGGGGACGGGCGCAGCAACATGGCCCACTCGTACGTGCTGGCGGGGGTCACCGCCGGAATGCACGTGCGCGTCGCCTCGCCCGACACCTACGCGCCCCGCGACGACGTGATCGACGACGCCGACCAGCGCGCGAAGGAGACCGGAGGCTCGGTGACGCTCTACACCGACCCGCTCGAGGCCGCCGCCGGCGCCGACGTGGTCGTCACCGACACCTGGGTGTCGATGGGCAAGGAGGAGGAGAAGCTCGCGCGCCTGCGCGACCTCGGCGCGTACAAGGTGACGAACGAGACGATGTCGCTCGCCGCGTCCGACGCGATCTTCATCCACTGCCTGCCTGCCGACCGCGGCTACGAGGTCGACGCCGAGGTCATCGACGGCCCGCAGAGCGTCGTCTGGGATGAGGCGGAGAACCGCCTGCACGCCCAGAAGGCCCTGCTGGTGTGGCTGCTGCGCCAGCAGTGAGCCGCGGCATCCGCTCGTCCATCCCGCACGAAAGGGTCGAACCTGTGACCGCTGAGTCCGCGCACGGAACCAATGAGGGTGCTCTCTGGGGCGCCCGCTTCGCCGGCGGGCCGTCGCCCGAGCTGCAGGCCCTGAGCCGCTCGACGCACTTCGACTGGGTGCTCGCTCCGTACGACATCGCCGGCTCGCACGCGCACGCCACCGCGCTGACCGCGGCGGGCTACCTGAGCGCCGACGAGGCGGCGCGCATGCACGCGGGCCTCGACCGGCTCCTCGCGGCCGTGACGTCGGGGGAGCTCGTCGCCCAGCCCTCGGACGAGGACGTGCACGGCGCGCTCGAGCAGGCGCTGATCGCCGAGGTCGGCGCCGAGCTCGGCGGCAAACTCCGCGCCGGCCGCAGCCGCAACGATCAGATCGCAACCCTGGTGCGCCTCTACCTGCTCGATCACGCCGCGGTCATCGCGCGTGAGGTGCGTGCGCTCATCGACGCGCTCGTCGCCCAGGCCGAGGCGCACGAGACGGCGATCCTCCCCGGTCGCACGCACCTTCAGCACGCGCAACCCGTGCTGCTCGCGCACCACCTGCAGGCGCACGGCTGGGCGCTCACGCGCGACCTTGAGCGGCTGCGCGACTGGGCGGTGCGCGCCCGTGTGTCGCCGTACGGCGGCGGTGCGCTCGCCGGGTCCACGCTCGGTCTCGACCCCGCGCTCGTCGCGCGCGAGCTCGGGCTCGCCGAGCCCGCCCAGAACTCCATCGACGGCACCGCCTCGCGGGACGTGGTCGCCGAGTTCGCGTTCATCGCCGCGCTCATCGGCATCGACCTGTCGCGGTTCGCCGAGGAGATCATCCTCTGGAACACCCGCGAGTTCTCCTTCGTGACCCTCGACGACGCGTATTCGACCGGGTCGAGCATCATGCCGCAGAAGAAGAACCCCGACATCGCCGAGCTCGCGCGCGGCAAGGCGGGCCGCCTCATCGGCAACGTGTCGGGGCTCCTCGCCACCCTCAAGGCGCTGCCGCTCGCCTACAACCGCGACCTGCAGGAGGACAAGGAGCCGGTGTTCGACTCGGTCGCCACCCTCGAGGTCGTGCTGCCGGCGTTCACCGGCATGGTCGCCACCCTGCGCTTCGACACGGCGCGCATGGCCGAGCTCGCGCCGCAGGGGTTCTCGCTCGCCACCGATGTCGCCGACTGGCTCGTACGCGCGGGTGTGCCCTTCCGTGACGCGCACGAGATCTCGGGTGCGCTCGTGCGGGCGTGCGAGTCCGCAGGGATCGGACTCGAGGATGCCTCCGACGCCCTGCTCACGAAGATCTCACCGCTGCTCACCCCCGCCGTGCGCGAGGTGCTCACGATCGAGGGATCGGTCGCGTCACGCGATGGCGTCGGCGGCACCGCGCCCGTGCGGGTCGCTGAGCAGCGTACGGCGCTGATCGCGGCGGCACAGGCGGCGGCCGCGGCTCTCGCGGGCTGAGGGGTTCACGCCTCCTCTGCGATACCGACGCCCGTCGTTCACCTTTCGTTCGCGCGACGGTCGTGACGAGGCGGCACGATCCCGGACGTGTCCAGCTGCATCTGGCGCAACTCACAGGAGGGTGCCAGGTGGCTGCGCAGGTGCACTACGTCAGGTTCGCGAGCACGCAGGATCGTGTGGCGCAGGAGTGGCTGCGCGCGACGCAGCTCATCGTCGAGAGCGGCACGAGCGCGCTGGTCACGCCGCCGCCTGATCGCGGCCGGGCAGGGTCCGTGGTGGGCTGGCGACTGGTCAGCGAGAATCATCGCGAGATCGCGCGCGGGAGCCGCCTGCATCCCAGCGACCGTGCTGCAGGGTTCGATGCGGCGACACTCGCGCGACGGGCGACCGAGCTGATCGTTCATGCCGCCCGGCAGCATCAGACGCGCACCAGTCGCTGGTTCGCGGTGCTGGACGACGACATCGTCCTGGTGGGTTCGCGCGCGTACGAGAATCGTGTGACAGCCCGCAACGCAGGTGCGCTCGCGGTGCGCTCGCTCGCGATTCTCGGCGCGGGGGCCGACATGCTGAGTACGGGGCAGGTGCCGCCCGAGGGAGAGCCTGCGACGTGACCGCGTCGGTCGTGGGCGGTCGATACCGGATCGGTACGACCCTGGGGAGCGGAGGCACCGCGACGGTCTACGAGGCTCACGACGAGCAGACCGACCGCGTCGTCGCGCTGAAGCTCCTCCACTCCCACCTCGCGAAGGACAACGCCGCCTGCGATGCGTTCTTCGAAGAGGTCGCTGCATCCTCTGCCATCCCGCATCCCGCGATCGTCACCGCGATCGAGTGGGGTGTCGATCGGAGTGGTGATGTGCCGGTGGCATGGATCGCCATGGAGCTCGTTCCCGGAGTGACGCTCGCGCAGCACGTGCGCACTCACGGCCCCTTGCGCGCCGCCGACACGGTTCTGTTGGCCGATGCGCTCTTGAGCGTCGTGGCCGCCGCGCACGATGCCGGCGTGGTCCATCGGGACATCAGCCCCAGCAACGTGATGGTCGACATGGCATTCGACGACGGCGGAGTGCGTCGCGAATCGGTGCGACTCCTCGACTTCGGCCTCGCCGATGTCTCCGGACGATCGACCCACGGCGCCGATCCCCTCCTGAGTGCGCCCGGCGCCGGCGTGGTGGCGAACGTGCCCTATGCGTCGCCCGAGCACCTGACCGGCGCATCCGTCACCGAGGCGAGTGATGTGTATCAGATCGGGGCCGTGCTCTGGTTCGCGCTGACCGGGGGGCCGCCGTTCGCCGGTGATCGCGACGCGGTCTCGTTCGCGCACCGTGCGCTGCCGCCGCCGCGACTGGGCGACGCGCTGCCCGGAGCGGATCCGACCCTGGAACGCATCCTCGTGCGCGCCCTCGCGAAGCAGCCGGACACGCGCTACGCCCCATCCGCCATGCGATCGGCGCTGCGCGGCGTCGGACGCGGCGCCGGCTCGCCGGCCCCCGCTCCACGCCGACCGTCTCGCGCGACCCGCGATGAGCCGGTCGGGGCTACCGCTCTCCTCCCACCGCCGTCCGCGTCGCGCCGAGGAGGGACGGCGGTCTCCCCCCGTTGGCGGCGCAGGGGAGCGGCGGCAGCGGTGATCGCCGGGATTCTGGTCACCGGGGCCGCGATCGTCGGGCTGTCGGCGGCAGCCACCCCGACCGCCTGGGGATCGCCCGCCGCCCTCGCCTCGACGCCGCCGGTGTCTCCCACCCCCTCCACCAGCCCTGCTGTCGTGACGGTGACCGTGCCCGACGTGGTGGGGCTGTCGCGGGCCGATGCGATCGCCGGTCTCGAACGGGCGGGACTCCATGTCGGTCGCGTCGATCTGGTGGATGCCGCCGCCGCCGCCGACACGGTCGTCGCCTCCGTCGCGGCGCCAGGCGCGCGTGTGGTGGCCGGCGTGTCCATCGATCTGCGCGTCGCATCCGGGAACAACCTGGTGCCCGATGTTCGCGGACTCGATGCGTCGACCGCCGGCGCGCGCCTCACCGCGGCCGGGTTCCCGAGCGCCGTCGTGTCCGGCGGGTCCCCCGGCGACCTGGTCATCGTCTACGCGCCACAGGGCAGTGTTCCGCTCGGCACGGCGGTCTCCCTCACGGTGGCACCCGCCTCGGTGCCGACCCCGACGCCCGATGCTCCGCCCACTCCGAGCGCGTCCCCGTCGGCGACCCCGACGATGTCGCCGACCCCCACGGTCATGCCGACGCCGACCCGATAGTCGGAAACTCGTCGCACCCGAGCTCGATATTCGTCCTCAATCTCGCGTACACGTCGGGTTCACCATCGGACCGGACACTTCGTGGTGTCCCGATTGGCTCGCTTCATGGCGGAGAACGGAATCAGCTCATGAGCGAAGCTCTCACGGAGGTGCTGCCCGATGCGGGCGGCGCCCGCCCTCGCTCGCTCCGGTCGAAGCCGGTGCGCGCAGATCGCGTCTTCCGCGCCGTGTCGTACTCCGCGGGCGGAACGACGGTCGCGATCATGCTCGCGGTGGGGCTGTTCCTCTCTCTGCGTGCGAGCGACGCCCTCGGTGTCGCCGGCTTCTCCTTCCTCACGACGCAGGAATGGACGCCCGAGACGCAGACCTTCGGTATCGCCGCCGTGCTCTTCGGAACCATCACTATCGCGACGATCGCCATGTGCATCTCGGTACCGCTTGCTCTGGGAACGGCACTTCTCATCAGCGAGATCGTGCCGGCGAAGGCGAGGCGATTCCTGATCACTCTCGTCGACCTGATGGCCGCAGTCCCGAGCGTCGTCTTCGGCCTCTGGGGTGTCTTCTTCCTGCAGTCGAACGTGATCCCGGTCGCGCAATGGATCTCCACCTACTTCGGGTGGATCCCGTTCTTCGCCGTCACGGATGATTCGGGTCAGAGCATCACGGACGCCGGTGCGTTCACGTCGTCGGCCTTCATCGCCGGCATCGTGGTCGCGCTCATGGTCGTGCCCACGCAGACCTCGATCATGCGCGAGTCGTTCTCGCAGGCACCGCTCGGAGAGCGCGAGGGCGCACTCGCGCTGGGTTCGACCCGGTGGGGGATGATCCGCACGGTCGTATTGCCCTTCGGGCGCGGCGGCATCATCGGCGGCACGATGCTCGGACTGGGGCGTGCACTGGGCGAGACCATTGCGGTGGTGATGATCATCTCGCCGATCTTCTCGATCAACTGGCAGGTGCTGAAGTCGGGAACGAATTCGGTGTCGGCGTTGATCGCCCTCCGGTACGGCGAGGCGACCCAGTTCGGGCTGTCCGCCTTGATGGCGGCCGGGCTCGTGCTGTTCATCCTCACTCTGATCGTCAACTTCACGGCGTCGATGATCGTCGCTCGGAGTCGATCCGGGGCGGAGAGCTGATGACGATCATCGAGTCCGGGGAGACGGGCGAGCTGCGGGACCCGTCCGGCGAGGATGCGGTGCCTCGGCGTACACACACGCCCCGTCGAGAGTCCCCGACGATCGGGGTGAAGCGCGACCTCCGCGGCATCCCTCTCGACGACACGTTCAACGTGCTCGGAGCCGCCGCGGCCGGTTTCGCGATCGCCACGCTGCTGTTCGGATGGCTGACGCCCATGACGGGTTACGTCGGCTGGATCGTCGTCGCCTTCCTCGCCTTCCTCTTGGTCTACGCGGTGCTCGCATCCCTGCGCGCCGATCGCCTGGCCGTCACCGACCGCATCATGACCACGCTGTTCTACTCGGCCGGGGTCCTTCTCCTCGGCGCACTGATCTTCGTGCTGGGCTATACGGTCATCCGCGGTCTCCCGGCGCTGATCAACCCGAACTTCTTCGTGCAGACGATGACGCTCGCCGGTCCTCTCGACCCGCTGAGTGTCGGTGGAGTGGCTCACGCGATCGTCGGAACGCTGATCCAGATCAGCATGGCGCTCGTGATCACGATTCCCCTCGGGATCGCCACCGCCGTCTTCCTCAACGAGATCGGCGGACCGTTCGCCCGTTTCGTGCGAACGATCTCCGACGCGATGACGGCGCTTCCGTCGATCGTGGCGGGTCTGTTCGTCTACGCGGCCGTCGTCACCCTCATCACCCACCAGCGATCCGGCTTCGCCGCGACACTCGCGATCAGCGTCATGATGCTTCCGATCATCATCCGGGCCTCGGATGTGCAGCTGCGTCTGGTGCCCCACAATCTGCGCGAGGCGTCCTACGCTCTCGGCACGAACCGCTGGCGCACCGTCTGGCATGTCGTTCTGCCCACGTCGCGCTCGGGGCTCGTCACGGCGGTGATCCTCGGAACGGCGCGAGGAATCGGCGAGACCTCGCCGGTGCTCCTCACCTCGGGCGTCACCGCGGAGATGAACCTCAATCCCTTCCAGGGTCCGATGATCTCGCTTCCGCTCCAGGTGTTCGACTTCGTCAAGTCGCCTGAGCCCAACATGATCTCCCGCGGATTCGGGGCCGCGGCCGTGCTCGTGCTCCTGGTGCTGACGTTGTTCATCGTCGCCCGCCTCATCGGCGGATCGGGTGCCGGCCAGTTGTCCGATCGTCAGCGTCGAGCCGCGGCGGCAGCGTCCGCGCGCGACCTCGAGCGCATCACGGACACGCAGGTCGCGATCGCGCTCGCCCAGGCGCCCCCACCCACCGGCGCTCCCCGCAAGCCGAAGGGCAAGCCTCCCGCAGATCTCCGCTGGCGAATGGCCCAGCGAGAAGCTGATCGGCGGGCGGAACCGGATGCCGCGCAGCATCCGTCATCGCCCGACCTCACCCCACCCGTCACACCGCCGTCGGAAGAGAACCCCTCGTGAACGTCCGGACCCGCCTCGCCGCCGCGCTCGCCGCCGTCGTGCTCCTGCTGACGATCGCGACGCCCGCGACCGCGGACTCGTACGCGCCGATCTCCGGATCCGGATCCACCTGGTCGCAGAACGCCCTCGACCAGTGGCGCAAGAACGTGGCGAGCAATTACGGCATGACGGTGAACTACTCGGGAACCGGCTCCAGCGCCGGTCGCACCGACTTCATCAACCAGACCGTCGATTTCGCCATCTCCGAGATCCCCTTCCAGTCCAAGCCCGAGGACGGTTCGGCAGCCGAGGTCCCGCCCGTGTCGTACGCCTACATGCCGATCGTCGCCGGCGGCACGTCGCTGATGTACAACCTCAAGATCGGCGGCAAGCGGGTCACCAATCTCCGGTTGTCCGGTGAGGTGATCGCGAAGATCTTCACGGGCAAGATCACGAAGTGGAACGATCCCGCAGTACAGGCCGACAACCCGGGTCTCGCGATGCCCGACCGGACGATCACGCCGGTGTACCGCTCGGATGGCTCGGGTACGAGCGCGCAATTCACGCTGTGGATGTCGACCCAGTACTCGTCGATCTGGACGTACGGCATGCGATCGCAGTTTCCCGCCGTCAACTCCACCTTCAAAGGACAGAACGGCTCGCTCGGCGTCGCGGGGTATGTGAGTCAGGACTACGGCGAGGGGGCGATCACGTACGTCGAGTATTCGTACGCGATGAAGTCCGGATTCCCGGTGGCGAAGGTCCTCAACAAGGCGGGCTACTACGTCGAGCCGACGTACCAATCTGTCGCGGTGGCGATGCTCGCGGCGACGATCAACCCGGACCTCACCCAGAACCTCACCGGCGTGTACAACAACACCGACCCGCGAACCTACCCCATGTCGAGCTACTCGTACATGATCGTGCCGTTGCAGCCGACCAAGGTCTTCACCACGGACAAGGGCAAGACCCTCAGCAAGTTCGCCGACTACATGATCTGCGAGGGTCAGCAGCAGGCAGCCGCGCTCGGCTATTCGCCACTGCCCATGAACCTCGTGCAGGCGGCATCGGCGGTCGTCGCCAAGATCCCGGGATCGGTCGGCGGCGTCGACTTCAACAACTGCAACAATCCGACGTTCAAGGCGGGCGACTCACCGACGAGCAACCAGCTGGCCTCGACGGCACCCCAGCCCGCCGCCTGTGACAAGCAGGGCCCGACTCAGTGCACCAGCGGAACCGGTGGCGCGCAGCAGTCGACGGCCGCCACGGGGTCGGGGGCTGTGAACAACTCCTCCAGCGGCGGCGCATCCTCCTCCGGGGGAGGCTCGGGCGGCACCTCCACCGGGTCGACCGCAGACGGGGCGAGCACGGGCACAGCGGTGTACGACGCCAACGGCAACATCGTCTCGGGGTCCGCCGGCGGATCATCCGGGCAGGCTGCTGTGTCCGCCCCGTTCACGCTCGCATCGGATGGGTGGGGGCCCCAGCAGTACCTCATGCTCGCCGCGGGGGTGCTGCTTCTCGCCGCCGTGATCCTGCCACCCACCCTGATTCGCCGACGCGGACGCAGACCCGACAGTCGACGCTGACCCGAGCTGTCCGCGACGAGCACTCGGCTCGTTTGCCCGGCGACGATCCGATCGAGTGTCGTCGTTACCGGTCGGTTCATCGGCAATACACCACCCGCTTTTAGCTTGAGAGCGTTCGGGTGAACGCTCGCCCCTGCCAGGAGGAACGTCGTGCCCACCGTCCCGCGTCAGCGCCGCCAGCGCTGGATCGCGTCCGTCGCCGTCGGGCTGATCTGCGGACTCGTCGCGTTCGGCGCGACCACGGCGATCGGCATTGCGGCGGCACCGCCGGCGCACGCGGCGACCGACACCTCCTCTGCAGTGACGATCACGTCGGCTCAGCAGGATCCGGATGTCGCGAACGCCCCGATGCCCGATCTCGCTGTGACGATCTCGCAGACCCAGAACCTCACGTCGCAGGGCATCAGGCTCACGTGGACGGGTGGCAAGAAGTCGATCGCACCGTCCGCCGGCGGCAACGGCGGTGAGAACTTCCTCCAGATCTTCATGTGCTGGGGTGACGATCCGACGGACACCTCGCGTCCCGACCGCACGACGTGCGAGTACGGCGGGACGGGAGCGGTCGGTGCGACGCGGGACGCCTACCGCAGCACGGCGCTCGCCGACATCCCGACGGAGGACCAGCCGTACTCGGCGGCGAGCAAGGTGTCGTTCCTTCCTCCGTATACGGCGATCCCCTTCGTCGCGCGAAACGGTGCCCGGGTCGACGGCGTGAAGGTCGATCCCGCGACCAAGGCCAACGTCATCGACACGAGCGTCGACGTCAACAACAACCAGTTCTTCACGTCCTATACGACGAATGAGATTCCCTGGGCCGGCTCCGGCAACGACGGCAAGGGGTCAGTGAGCTTCGAGGTGCAGACAGCGGTGCAGTCGGATGCGCTCGGCTGCGGTTCTGCCGTGACGACGGGCAGTGTGACCACGGGTGCGAGCTGCTGGCTCGTCGTGCTCCCGCGGGGAACCTCCGACAACGGATCGGTCAACATCACCCAGTCGGGGTTGTTCATCGACTCCTGGCGGCATGCGTTGGCCGTGAAGCTCGGATTCACGCCGGTCGGCTCGCGCTGCCCGATCGGGCAGACAGAGAAGCAGGTACAGGGAAGCGAACTGGCGGCGCTCGCGGTCAACTCGTGGCAGCCCGTTGTCTGCACACAGGCCGGCGGGTCCGTGTACTCACTCATCACCGGCGCGGAGTCGGATGCGGTGGCGAACGCGGCGACAACGACGGACGCGCCGCTCGCATTGACGAGCTACCCGCTGACGACGGACGGATCGACGCCGGATCCCCTCCAGTACGCGCCGGTCGCGCTCACGGGATTGTCGGTGTCCATCGCGATCGACCGGTTCCCGAACCCACTCGACAAGACGGTTCCGCAGCAGTACGTCGATGCGGCGCGCACGCCGTTCACCTCCATCAACCTCACTCCCCGGTTGCTGGCAAAGCTGTTGACGAACTCCTACCTCTCGTCCCTTCCCACGGGAGCGGACACGAAGTACCTGACCGGCAATCATCCGTACAACATCACGCAGGACGAAGACTTCCTCGCCGTCAACGATCCCGAGTGGCGCTCGCAGGCGCTGAACGGTGCCCCGATCGCGGACATCATCGTGCCTCAGGGGCGTTCCGACGCCGCGCGTGCCATCTGGGCGTACATCGCGTCCGATCCCTCCGCCCGGGACTTTCTCGCGAGCAAGCCCGATCCGTGGGGCATGGTCGTCAACCCGTACTATTCGACAGACCCGACGATCAACCCCACCAAGGCGGCCTTCTCCCTCGACCGCGAGGACTTCCCGAAAGCGGATCCCGTCGAGTACGACCCGCCGAATCAGGACCCGATCAACGTGATCACGTGGCGTCCGTACGCGAGTGATCTGACGAGTGTCGCGTATCTGACGCTCCGAGGCGATGGCCAGGGACCCGGTCCCTGGGACCCGAACTCCGTGCCCCCGAAGTACACGAAGGTCCCGCGAATGCTCCCGGGATCGCAGCGGCTGATCGGGTTGACCACGGCATCCGCGGCAGATCGCTACCAGGTGGTGACGGCGTCGCTGCTCAACGCAGCGGGGAAGTTCGTCGCGCCGACGACAGCGGGCATGACCGCAGCGGCGGCCGCAATGACCTCGCCGTCTTCGGGATCTCGCGTTCTCCAGCTCGATCAGACCTCGACCGCCGCGAAGGCCGCCGCTGACGCCTATCCACTCACGATGCCCGTGTACGCCGCGAACAATCCGGTGATCACGAGCCCGGCGCTCCGTTCCGCGTACGCGTCGCTGATCACGTTCGCTGTCAGCCCAGCTGCACAGACACCTGGAACGTCGGTCGGCGCGCTCCCGGACGGGTTCGCCCCGCTGCCGGCCGCGTGGATCTCGACCGCGACAGCGGCCGCGACCGCGATCCAGAACGGAACCGCTCCCGCGGTGCCCTCGTCCACGACGACCCCGGCACCGTCGTACGTCGGCTCGCAGCCGAACGTCTACAACAACTCGTCGGGGCCGACGCTCGGGTCGACCTCGACGTCGTCGACGACGGATGGCGCTGCCCCCGCCCCCGTGCCGTCCGCCTCGGGGTCGCCGTCGGGTGCCCTCGCGGCGACGACCACGCCGGCTGACCCCGCGGTGGGCGGCATCGCCGCCGCCGTTCCCGCGAGTCTCGCCGGCGGCCTTGCGTGTGCGTTCGCGTTCCCCATCTTGGGACGTTTCCGCAGACGCCTCTAGACCCGCGACCCCGGTCGCGAATGAGCATCCCCCCTCCCGCAATACCGCTTGTCCCAGAAGTACGCAACTGAACACCGAATCACCACTACACCCGAAAGGTACTGAGTTGACACTCAAGAAGATCGCCGCGTTCGGCGCGGCATTCGGAGTCGCGATCGCCGGCTTCGGCGCGGCGACCGCGGCTCACGCTGACCCGGTCTCCGATGGCTACTCCATCGTCGGTTCCGACACCCTGCAGGACGCCGTTGCGGCCATCGCGAACGGTACGACCATCTCCGGCGCGTCGGTGAAGGTCAGCGGCGCGGGCAAGGTGCTCGCGTCGTGGGACGCCTTCACCCTCGGTGTGACCGGCGGCGTCGGCAGCATCCAGACCAAGCCCTTCGGCCCGGTCTTCGACCGCCCGAACGGCTCCGGCGCGGGTCGGAACGCGCTCATCGCCTCCAACGGCGGCACGGCCTTCATGTCCGGCTCCACCCAGACTCCCGCCTACGGCTATGGCACCGGTTCGGTGAACGTGTCCGGTCAGGTCGACCTCGCGCGCTCGTCGTCCGTCGGTGGCACTGCCGGGACCAACCTCACGTACGTGCCGTTCGGTCAGGACGCCATCGGCTACATGTTCAAGGTGGGCTCGGCATCGGGCGGCGACGCGGCGGCGGCGACGGCTGCGATTCAGGGCCTCACCAAGGCCCAGCTGACCGCCATCTACTCGGCGAACAGCAGCGCCGCCGCGAGCTCGGTGCTCAGCGGCACCGGCTACACGCTGACCCCGGTCGGTCTTCAGACCAGCTCGGGCACGTGGACGACCTTCCTCGGCAAGATCGGTCTGTCGACCACCACCATCGGGTCGGCCGTGGACACCCGCAGCAACACCGCTCCCGAGAACGACGGACGCGTGCTGACCCCCGGATCCAACGAGATCCAGATCATCCCGCTCTCGATCGCGAACTACGTCGGTCAGGTCAACGGGGCGGCTCGCATCAACACGATGTCGGGCGTGTCCGTGGGCTCGATCGACTCCGTCGCACCGTTCACGGGCACCGCGCCGGCGCTCGTGCCGAACACCTCCTACTACAACAGCGCCGACTGGGGTCGCACCGTCTACATCGTCGTGCCGACCGCCAAGATCACGTCCGGCAACTCGGCGTACGACCAGGGTGTGTTCGACCTCACCAACACGTCGTCGACGACGAGCCTCACGTACTGGGGTGCGTCGAACTCTCCCGCCACCACGAAGGCCGTGAAGCTCAAGTTCGGCTTCGCCGCTCCCACCAACACCGCGACCACGCGCAACAACTGATCGACATCAGAAAAGGACCAGGGAACAACTTCCATGAACACCAAGCTCGCTAAGCGTGGCCTCGTCGGCCTCGGCGCGGTTGTGCTTTCGGCCACTCTCGCGGTGGTACCGGCGTTCTCCGCCTCGGCGGCCATCGTTCCGACCGTCGGGTCGGCCCACCCCTTCTACCTCGTCGACCTCGGCGACGGCTCCGCCCTCGCGGCGGGCACCGTCAAGGGCTGGAACGACGATGTGGCCGGTAACCCGCAGGCATCCGACCCCGATTTCACCCACGCGTTCGCGATCCCCTCGGGCACCGCGACCGCGCGGACGTTCATCTCGCCGCGCGGCCAGGAGTCGAACATCTCGGCCTGGAACGCGTATGGCCCGCTCGGCACCAACACGGGCAACATCCTGTTCCCGAACATGAAGCCCAGCGCCAACACGAGCACGGGCCTCGGCTCGCCCTCGGGCAGCGGCGGCGTCGCGAACGCCGGCGGTGACTACTCGCTCGGCATCGCGTTCCTCGACATGAACAACCACGTCATCGAGACGGACTTCACCTTCATCACGGTGACGGCGAACGCCAATGCGAACCTCGCCACCTGGACCTTCGATGTGCCGGTTCCCGCCACGCCGAAGCCCAACTTCGCGAGCTTCGCTGCGACGTCGGGAGCCTCGGCGGTCGTCGGCGCCACGGCGGTGCAGTTCGACGCGACCTCGGCCAACGCGAACAAGACGGTCGACGTCTGGCTCGAGGGCGCAACCGCCAAGGCTGCGACCCTCACCCTCGACGCGTCGGGCAAGGCGATCTACACCTCGATCTCGGGTCTGACCGCGGGCACGCGCCTCGCGCTGACCGACTCGGGCTCGGCCCCGGCCGTCGTCGACGCCTGGATCACCGCTGCCGCGGTTCCCGCGCCCACCACGGCGCCGACCTCGACCACGGACGCGGCGACCCAGGTCACCGTCGCGAACCCCGCGTCGGGTGCGACGACCATCACGGTTCCGGCCGGTGCCGGCAACGCGAACAAGACGTTCAACGTCTACGCGTGGTCGACCCCGACCTCGCTCGGCCAGGTCACGACCGACGCCAGCGGGAACGCCACGGTGGATGTCTCGTCGCTCGCGCCCGGTGTGCAGCACACGGTCGCGCTGACCGACCCGAACACCGGCACCTACGCCGCGTGGGGCACCTTCACCCTGACGAGCCCCACCGCGGGTTCGAGCACGGTGTCGGCTGACGTCACCAACTCGGGCAAGTTCGCGCTCGAGGGTGTCGCGGCGGCGATCAACCTGACGCCGGCCGCTGCGGTTGCCCGTGGTGCCACCACCACGGCCGTCCCGCTCGGTGCGATCAAGGTGACCGATGACCGCAACGCGCTCCTCGGCTGGACCCTGAAGGCGGATGCCACCGACTTCACCAGCGGTTCCAACACCATCGCGAAGAGCGCGCTGGGCATCGCGCCGGCCATCGTGAGCGGCGTCACCGACGGCATCACCCTCGGTGCGGCTCAGGTCGCGGGCTCGGCTTCCTACCCGGTGGCGACGCTCGCGCAGGCGACGGCCGGCTACGGCACGCTCGCCGTCGGCACCTCGCTCAACGCGGACCTGACCTTCAAGGCGCCGAACAACGCCGTGTCGGGTACCTACACCTCGACCCTGACCCTGACGCTCGCCTCGAAGTAACCCTCCGAGAAGAGCCGACGGCGAACAGTCGGAGGCATCCCACTGTGTGGGGAGGGCGCGAGCGCCTTCCCCACACAGTGCATCCGCGGCAGCGCCGCTTCCCAGACTCAAGAAAGCACCCGTCGATTTCCATGCCCTTCCTCGCTTCCCGTCGTGGCACGTCCCGTCGTATGCCGGCCGCCGTCTTCGCCCTCGGTGTGATGTTGAGCCTCTCCGCCTGCACGGCCACCAGCGCTGCGGTGCCGAGTTCGTCGACGGACACCGCAGCGGCGTCCTCGGCCCACGCCTTGTACGTCATCGGGGTCGACGGGGAAACGCTCGCACCCGGTTCGACAGCGGGATGGGACCAGGACGTCTTCGGTTCGCCGGCGTCATCGGACACGACCTTCTCGCATCCCTTCGCCGCACCCGCGGGAGCGACGTCCGCGGCGACGTTCCTCTCCCCTCGGGGGGACGAGCGCACTCCCTCGGCGTGGAACGCGTCGGGGTGGTTGGGCATCACATCCGACGGCGTGCTGCTTCCCAACCTGAAGATCAGCGGCTTGACGACTGCCGGCAGCGGCGACCCGTCGGGCACCCGGGCGGTGGCTCGACGCGGCGGGGACTACTCGCTCGGGATCGCCTTCCTCGATGCGAACGGCGCGGTGATCGAGACCGATTTCACCTCCGTGAGCATCACGGCGAACGACAACCCCAGCAGCTCGTCGTGGACGTGGTCCGCACCGGCAGGCTGAGTCGCTCCTCGATCACGCTCCGTTCACTCCCACGCAACGTCCGCGCCGCTCGTGCGTCACGACCTCAGCGAAAGATCTATCCGTGTCTTCTGCCCTCCCTCTCCTCACCTCGCGCCTGCGACGCACCGTGTCGATCGCGCTCGTCTCCCTGGTGGCGGCGACCGGTGCCCTCATGTTCTCGCCTGCTGCGGCGCATGCCGACGAGGTGGGCATCTCCACGGTTCCCGCGGGGGCAGACGGCAAGCCTGACGGGCGCACGCGATTCTCGTACGAGGCGAACCCCGGCCAGCAGGTGAAGGACACGTTCCTCGTGTCGAACACGGGAACCACGGCGCAGACCTTCACCGTCGTCGGTACTGACGCGTTCAACGACGCGCAAGGTGACTACGCCCTTCTTCCGACCTCGCAGCAGCCCACCGGAATCGGCACCTGGGTGCACTTCGCGGATGGGAGCGGTCGCATCTCGTTCGAGCTCGCACCCGGCACGAGCCGCGCGGTTCCTTTCAGCCTCGACGTGCCGGCGGACGCGACTCCCGGAGACCACGTCGGTGGACTTCTCGCCTCGGTCGTCACGCCCGGAGCCGAGGTGAGCCTGGACCGCCGTGTCGCCACCCGGCTGTACGCCCGCGTCGCGGGCCAGCTTCAACCGATGCTGTCGGTGGCGAGCATCAGCGCCGACTGGAACGGGGACTGGTGGAATCCGTTCGCCGGTTCTGTGACGCTTCACTACGTCGTGAAGAACACGGGCAACATCGCTCTCGCTGCGAACACGACGGCTGCGGTTCACACGTGGTTCGGTATTCCTGTCGGTGCGACCGCCTCGTCGCCGTTGGCGGAGCTCCTCCCGGGGTCGGCGGCGGCCATCGATGTCCCGCTGTCGGGCGTCTCGCAGTGGGGTTTTGTGAACCCCGGGGTCACCGTGAGTCCCTTCGTCCAGACGCAGGACGCCTCGCTCGGGGTACCTGCACCCGTCATCTCACGAGACACTTTCATCTTCACACCGCCCTGGATCCTTCTCATCGTCATTGCCCTCGCGGTCCTGGCGTTCTTCGCCGTGCGCTGGTGGCGTCGTCGCCAGGAGGCGCGCGCGCAGGCGTGGCTCGACTACATGGAGTCGGAGAACGCTGCGGCGCGGGAATCTGAACTGGCGAGCCCCTCCGTAGGGACGTCGTCGTGACGTCACGGCGCAGCCGTGCGGGCGGGGTCGTCGCCGTATGCGCACTGCTCGGTGTCCTCTGGTCACTCGGCGGTGGTGGTGCCGCCTCGGCGGATGACTCATCCCAGGGTGGGGGGAACGTCTCGGTCACGGTCGACGACGGCAGCACGCCCACTCCGAGCGCCTCGTCGACCGAATCCTCGACCACCCCGGGCGGGGGTGACTCCGGCACGGGCTCGCTCGGCTCCGGTTCGTCCGGCTCGGGTGCGGGTGGCGGTGCCACCAGCGGCGGGTCGTCGGTGCCCGGCACGACGACGACCACGACCTCGACCTCGGGCGGTGCCGTGGTGGGGGGCGTGCTCTACATGAGCGGTCTCGAGTCGCAGGGCAAGGCCGCAGCGAATCCGGCTGAGGGCTCCGTCATCCTGTGGTTCAGCCTGCGCAACATCTCCCAGAGCTCGATCGACGCCACAGTGCGCTTCTGGATGACCAATCCGCTCGGCGGCGAACTGGACGCTGCCGATGTCGCGGTGACCGGATTGAAGCCCGGAGCGATCCAGGTGGTCACGACCGAGCTCCACGGTGTCGGCCAGTGGGGGTTCGTCAACGCTCACGCGACGCTGACACCGCCGGAGACGATCGACGGCGTACAGGTGGGTCCCGTGACGCGTGATGCCGTGGCCTTCGTCTTCCCGTGGCTGGGCGCGACAGGCGTGATCGCGATCGGTGGTTCGGTTCTCGCGTGGTATGTCGTTCGCCGGATCTTCGCCGCACCGCTGCCGGTGAGTGCGACGTGACGACGATCGACGACGCCCCGCCGAGCGCCGCAGTTCCCCCGCGACCTCCTCGGGGGGCACGGCCCACACGGCCGCCGCGCCCTCCGCGCCGGCCGGGGTCCTACGTGCCGCGGCTCCCGCGACCGCGCGCACCTCTGACGCCATGGCAGGCCTTCGTGCGGGGCGTGCTCGCACTCGTGGCGACGCTGCTGCTGATGTTCATCCTCGATCTCCTGGTCTTCGGACCCGTGCAGCATCTCGCTGCACAGCAGCAGCTGCGCGATTCCTTCCGCTCACAGCTTGCGGCCGGAACCGCTCCGGTGAGCGAGGGTGACTTCAACAACGTCCTCCTCCCGGACGGCGCTCCGGTGGCGTCGATCCTGATCCCGCGGCTGGGCGTCTCCGAAATGATCGTGGAAGGTACCTCCAGCGCGGACCTGCGCCTCGGGCCGGGCCACCGGCGCGACACCGTGCTCCCCGGTCAGGCGGGGGTCAGCGTGATCATGGGTCGGGCGGCTGCGTTCGGTGGACCTTTCGGAGGCCTTCAGGCGCTCCAGCCGGGCGACCAGTTCGAGGTGCGCACCGGGCAGGGGCTGAGCACCTTCGTCGTCATCGGTTTGCGCTACGCCGGCGATCCCACTCCGCCGGCGCCGGTGGCGGGCGAGAGTCGGGTGATCCTGATGACCGCGCGCGGGTTGCCGTTCGTACCGGTCGGTGTGGCGTACGTCGATGCGCGACTCGTCGGCAACGCGCAGCCGGCCGGGGTGAGGCAGACGACCTCGCTCACGCTGCCCCCATCCGACGCCGCGATGGCGACGGATACGTCGACGCTGTGGGCGCTGGTGTTCGCACTGCAGTTCCTGGTCGCGGCCGAGATCGCCGCCGTGTGGTCCTTCCGAAAGGTCGGTGCGCGCAAGACCTGGATCGTTCTCGTGCCGGTTCTCATCCTCGCCAACCTTTTCGTCGCGGATCAACTCGTCCGCCTTTTGCCGAACCTTCTGTGACCCGGAGCATCCGTAATGAGCGACAGCCCTGAGAACCCGCCCGCCGTGCCCGAATCCGGTGTACCCGTGTCGGAGGATGTGACCCGAGTCATCCAGGTCGACGAGACGATGACGGAAGTCGTGAGCGCGGCGGAGATCGACGGTCTCGAAGCGGCAGCGGCGGAGCCGTCCCTCGTGCCACCGAGCGACGTCGCGCGCCGTCGGGATCAGCGCCGCACGGCGTTTCGTGGTCGTGGTGCAGGCGCACCGCTCCCGGGAGACGAGGCCCCCGCTCGCCCGTTCGGCGGTGCTGCGGCGAAGGTGCGCGCGTCGGCGGTCTCATTCCTCGGTGGAGCCTCGGCCACCCGTGAGCGCCTGGAAGCGGCCGAGGCACAGGCCGCAAGCTCTGTGCCCCCCTCACGCCTCGAGGCCCGCTCCATCTCCGCCTGGTTCGGGGACCACCTCGTGCTGCAGGATGTCTCGCTGCAGATGCCCGCCGGTCAGATCACCGCACTGATCGGTCCTTCCGGCTGCGGGAAGTCGACGTTCCTGCGCATCCTGAACCGCATGCACGAGCTCGTGCCGTCCGCGGCCCTCGCGGGCGAGGTGCTCCTCGACGCCGACGACATCTATGACGCGAGTCATCGCCTCGTCGATGCGCGCAAGAAGATCGGCATGGTCTTCCAGAAGCCGAATCCGTTCCCGGCGATGTCGATCTACGACAACGTGGTCGCGGGGCTGAAGCTCGCGGGAGTGTCGGCGAGCCGCTCCGAGAAGGACTTCCTCGTCGAGTCCTGCCTCACGAAGGCGGGACTGTGGAACGAGCTGAAGGATCGCCTGCGCTCGCCGGGCGGCGGGCTCTCGGGCGGTCAGCAGCAGCGCCTGTGCATCGCCCGCTCGCTCGCGGTGAAGCCGCGCATTCTCCTGATGGACGAGCCGTGCTCGGCGCTCGACCCGACGTCCACGCGCGTCATCGAGCAGACGATGCTCGAGCTGGCCCAGGAGGTCACCATCGTCATCGTCACGCACAACATGCAGCAGGCGCAGCGCGTCTCGCAGCAGTGCGCGTTCTTCCTCGCGTCGCAGGGGCAGCCGGGCCACATCGTCGAACACGGTGACACCGACGCGATGTTCGGCGACCCGATCGATCCGCGCACGCACGACTATGTGAACGGACGCTTCGGGTAAGTCTCAGAACAGCGCGAGCCGCACGGCGGCCGAGACGAGCGCCGCCCAGACGAGGCTCGAGAGCGTGCCGACGATGAAGCGCTCGCGGGCCTCCGACCCGGTGAGCTCCGAGAACCGCCCGACGCCTTTGACGGCGACGACGGCCGCGATCGCCTCCGGGTAGCCCGCGATGATCGCGGCCGCGGTCGCGATGCGCTCCAGGTAGCCGATGGTGGCGCCGCCGCGCAGCAGCACGACATCATCGGATGCCGCCGGCCCGGCGTCGTCCGTGACGACGATGCCGCCGTCGGGGGTCTCGCGCACGCGACCCGATGCGGCGATCGCCAGAACGCGCCGCGTGATCGGGTCTCCGCCGACGACGGCGGCGGCGATCCCGACGAGGGCGAGCGGAACGCCGATCGGCGCGGGCGCCTCGACGTGCGCCACGACGGCGACGACGAGGGCGGCGATGACCGCGGCGCCTGCCGTCATGAGGAGCGCCGTCGACAGGCGGCGCATGGCGGCCGCGGTGAGCACGAGCGCGGCTCCCAGCAGCACGGTCACGACGACGCCCGCCAGCACGGCGGCGATCCAGCCTCCGGTGATCTCGACCATGGCCTCAGTGTGGCACGGAGCCCCGACGGGGCATCCGCGATCGAGGCACGTCTCCTGCGACACCGCGCCATCGAGCCGAGGGCGGCCCGCGGCATCCGATAGCCTGAAACGCGTGTCAACGCCCGAACTGAGCGCACTCGCGCCCGCCAACGATCCGGCGTTCCCGAACGTCTGGGACGAGATCGTGTGGCGGGGCCTCGTGCATGTGTCCACGGATCAGGATGCGCTGCGCGCGCTTCTCGGCGGAGACCCCATCACGTATTACTGCGGCTTCGACCCGACCGCACCGAGCCTTCACCTGGGCAACCTCGTGCAGCTGCTGCTGCTGCGCCGGCTTCAGCTCGCGGGGCACAAGCCGCTCGGCCTGGTCGGCGGGTCCACCGGTCTCATCGGTGACCCGCGCCCGACGGCCGAGCGCACGCTCAACACGAAGGAGACCGTGGGGGAGTGGGTCGCGAAGCTGCGCGCCCAGGTCGAGCAGTTCCTGAGCTTCGAGGGCGCCAATGCGGCGCGGCTCGTGAACAACCTCGACTGGACGGCACCGCTGTCGGCGATCGACTTCCTGCGTGACATCGGCAAGCACTACCGCGTGGGCACGATGCTCAAGAAGGATGCCGTCAGCGCCCGCCTCAACTCCGAGGCCGGCATCAGCTACACCGAGTTCAGCTACCAGATCCTGCAGGGCCTCGACTACCTCGAGCTCTTCCGCAGCTACGACTGCGTGCTGCAGACCGGCGGCAGCGATCAGTGGGGCAACCTCACGAGCGGCACCGACCTCATCCACCGGGTGGAGGGCGTGTCGGCGCACGCGATCGGCACACCGCTGATCACGAACAGCGACGGCACGAAGTTCGGCAAGAGCGAGGGCAACGCGATCTGGCTGGATGCCGCGATGTGCAGCCCGTACCGCATGTACCAGTTCTGGCTCAACACGCTCGACGCCGATGTGATCGACAGGTTGAAGATCTTCACGTTCCTGACCAAGGCGGAGATCGACGACTACGCGAGGCAGGTCGCCGACGAGCCGTTCCGGCGGGCGGCGCAGCGTCGCCTCGCGGCCGAGGTCACGACGACGGTGCACGGCCTGGAGGCAGCTCGCGCGGTGATCGCGGCCTCCGACGCTCTGTTCGGGTCCGGTGATCTCCGCGCACTCGATGCCGCGGTGCTGCGCACCGCGATCGACGAGCTCCCGAGCGCGCAGGTCGTGGCGGGATCGAGTGTCGCGCAGGCGCTCGTCGACACGGGCCTCACGGCGTCACTGTCCGAGTCGCGTCGTGCGATCGCGCAGGGCGGCGTGAGCATCGACGGCGAGAAGGTCGACGACGATTCGGCGGTCGTGCCACTCGGCCTTCCCGGCGGGGTGTCGGTGCTGCGGCGCGGCAAGAAGACGCTCGCCGGACTCCTCCCCGGCTGACCACACGGGGGAGCGATGCCGTTCACACCGAGCCATGCTGTCGTCGCCCTCCCGTTCGCGCGCACAGTGCTGCCGGCATCCGCTGTCGCGGTCGGGGCGATGACCCCCGACCTCCCGCTGTTCACCCGTCAGCTTCCGATTCCCTACGTGGTCACGCACGACCCGCGAGCGATCCTGGTGACGACGGCGATGGCCGCCGTGCTGTGGCTCGTGTGGCGCGTGGTGCTCCGTCCCGCGGTGCGTCCGCTCGCGCCGACCTGGCTCGCACGCCGCCTTCCCGAAGCCTGGGATGCCTCGCCCCGCCGTCAGTTCGAGACTCTCGCCGCCCGCACGGTGCGTGCACGCGTCACCGTCATCGCGTGGTGGGTGCTGGCGCTCGCCATGGGGGTGGCGACACATCTGGTGTGGGATGCGTTCAGTCACGAAGGACGATGGGGGAGCGCGATCATCCCGGCGCTCGCGCAGATGTGGGGACCCCTCGATGGATACCGCTGGGTGCAGTACACATCGAGCGCGTTCGGGCTTCTGGTTCTCGCCGTCTGGGCGACCATGACCCTCGCGCGGTCGCCCCGGATGCCGGCCCCGCGGGCGAACCGATACCTGCGGCTCGCGTGGTGGGCGAGTCTCCCGGCGATCCTCGTGCTCGCGTGGGTGTGCGGTCTCGTGATCGGTGGCGGCTTCACGCACGAGTACACGCCGCAGCATCTCGCCTACCGGGTGCTCCCACCCGCAGCGGCGCTGTGGGGTGTCGTCACCGTGGCGCTGTGCGTGCGTGTCCAGTGGCGCACGCCCAGATCCGCTGCCGACACCTGGCTCGCATGACCCGCGGAATTCCGCGGGAGGATGCCGCGACACGCCCGGGATGCGGCGGTGATTTGCCCGACCCCGGGGGCCCACGTAAAGTATCACTTGTTCGCCCCAAAGGAGCGCGGTGAGGCTGAGAAAGCCTCCCCTCCTCAAGCGGAGACAAACCCCATCAGACAGACTCCTTGAGAGTCTGAGACGTCATGTCTACGATGGGGTTCCTACTCGTCGAGTAGTCGGATCCCAGATCGCCAAGCGCGACACGCCGGATTTGACAAGCGAAACGAGACGGATAAGATAGAGAAGTTGCCCTGCAGAGAAGGCCGAGAGGCTGGAAGGCAGGAGCATCCGATCCTTGAGAACTCAACAGCGTGCACTTGTCAAATGCCAAATAACCTCGTGATCAGCTTCGGCTGATCTGAGATTCCTTTGGATCAAAGACCGGCACTTCGGTGCCGGCAACGGATAGTCAGCAATGACATCCCTTTGGTCAGATCAAACTCGCTGCGCCGGGCCTATTCCGCTCGGAACAGCAAAAATTCTTTACGGAGAGTTTGATCCTGGCTCAGGATGAACGCTGGCGGCGTGCTTAACACATGCAAGTCGAACGGTGAAAGAGAGCTTGCTCTCTGGATCAGTGGCGAACGGGTGAGTAACACGTGAGCAATCTGCCCCTGACTCTGGGATAACAGCTGGAAACAGCTGCTAATACCGGATACGAGTTGCGAAGGCATCTTCAGCAGCTGGAAAGAATTTCGGTCAGGGATGAGCTCGCGGCCTATCAGCTTGTTGGTGAGGTAATGGCTCACCAAGGCGTCGACGGGTAGCCGGCCTGAGAGGGTGACCGGCCACACTGGGACTGAGACACGGCCCAGACTCCTACGGGAGGCAGCAGTGGGGAATATTGCACAATGGGCGAAAGCCTGATGCAGCAACGCCGCGTGAGGGACGACGGCCTTCGGGTTGTAAACCTCTTTTAGCAAGGAAGAAGCGAAAGTGACGGTACTTGCAGAAAAAGCGCCGGCTAACTACGTGCCAGCAGCCGCGGTAATACGTAGGGCGCAAGCGTTATCCGGAATTATTGGGCGTAAAGAGCTCGTAGGCGGTTTGTCGCGTCTGCTGTGAAAACCCGAGGCTCAACCTCGGGCCTGCAGTGGGTACGGGCAGACTAGAGTGCGGTAGGGGAGATTGGAACTCCTGGTGTAGCGGTGGAATGCGCAGATATCAGGAAGAACACCGATGGCGAAGGCAGATCTCTGGGCCGTAACTGACGCTGAGGAGCGAAAGGGTGGGGAGCAAACAGGCTTAGATACCCTGGTAGTCCACCCCGTAAACGTTGGGAACTAGTTGTGGGGTCCATTCCACGGATTCCGTGACGCAGCTAACGCATTAAGTTCCCCGCCTGGGGAGTACGGCCGCAAGGCTAAAACTCAAAGGAATTGACGGGGACCCGCACAAGCGGCGGAGCATGCGGATTAATTCGATGCAACGCGAAGAACCTTACCAAGGCTTGACATATAGAGGAAACGTCTGGAAACAGTCGCCCCGCAAGGTCTCTATACAGGTGGTGCATGGTTGTCGTCAGCTCGTGTCGTGAGATGTTGGGTTAAGTCCCGCAACGAGCGCAACCCTCGTTCTATGTTGCCAGCACGTAATGGTGGGAACTCATGGGATACTGCCGGGGTCAACTCGGAGGAAGGTGGGGATGACGTCAAATCATCATGCCCCTTATGTCTTGGGCTTCACGCATGCTACAATGGCCGGTACAAAGGGCTGCAATACCGTAAGGTGGAGCGAATCCCAAAAAGCCGGTCCCAGTTCGGATTGAGGTCTGCAACTCGACCTCATGAAGTCGGAGTCGCTAGTAATCGCAGATCAGCAACGCTGCGGTGAATACGTTCCCGGGTCTTGTACACACCGCCCGTCAAGTCATGAAAGTCGGTAACACCTGAAGCCGGTGGCCCAACCCTTGTGGAGGGAGCCGTCGAAGGTGGGATCGGTAATTAGGACTAAGTCGTAACAAGGTAGCCGTACCGGAAGGTGCGGCTGGATCACCTCCTTTCTAAGGAGCATCTGAAGTCTTCGGACTTCCAGAGCCAGACTCGAGACGAATGTTCTCGACTGGTCAGCTCATGGGTGGAACATTTGACGAGGTGCCGGCGCGAAACGCCGAACTCAGTACGCTGCTTGCAGCTGGAAAGGTTCGTCGCGGAGCGACCGGCACATGCACGCTGTTGGGTCCTGAGGGACCGGGTGTGGCTTTCGAGCCCAACCTGACCTCAGGACCTTTTCTGGCTGCCGTAACGGCAAGCGGGGAAGGTACCGCCCGTACTTTGAGAACTACACAGTGGACGCGAGCATCTTAGAGACGATGCGTAAGCATCGTTTCACAAACGAATGATCGATAGATCAGCTCATGTGATTTCAAGTCTTTAAGAGCAAACGGTGGATGCCTTGGCATCTGGAGCCGAAGAAGGACGTAGCAATCTGCGATAAGCCTCGGGGAGTGGATAAGCACACTTTGATCCGAGGATCTCCGAATGGGGAAACCCCGCTGGGCGGCGTGCCGACCCAGTGACTCCCGCCTGAATATATAGGGCGGGTAGAGGGAACGTGGGGAAGTGAAACATCTCAGTACCCACAGGAAGAGAAAACAACCGTGATTCCGTTAGTAGTGGCGAGCGAAACCGGAAAAGGCTAAACCGAGCGTGTGTGATAGCCGGCAGGCGTTGCACGTTCGGGGTTGCGGGACTTTTCATGCAGTTCTGCCGAATTGCGAGCGTGACAAGAAGGTATAGACGAATGGCATTGAAAGGCCAGTCATAGAGGGTGCCAACCCCGTAGTCGAAATGCCTCACTTGGCGCGAGAAGTATCCCAAGTAGCACGGGGCCCGAGAAATCCCGTGTGAATCTGTCAGGACCACCTGATAAGCCTAAATACTCCCAGATGACCGATAGCGGACAAGTACCGTGAGGGAAAGGTGAAAAGTACCCCGGGAGGGGAGTGAAATAGTACCTGAAACCGTTTGCTTACAAACCGTTGGAGCAGCCCTAGCAGCTGTGACAGCGTGCCTTTTGAAGAATGAGCCTGCGAGTTAGCGATACGTGGCGAGGTTAACCCGTGAGGGGTAGCCGTAGCGAAAGCGAGTCTGAATAGGGCGATTCAGTCGCGTGTCCTAGACCCGAAGCGAAGTGATCTATCCATGGCCAGGCTGAAGCGACGGTAAGACGTCGTGGAGGGCCGAACCCACTTAGGTTGAAAACTGAGGGGATGAGCTGTGGATAGGGGTGAAAGGCCAATCAAACTTCGTGATAGCTGGTTCTCTCCGAAATGCATTTAGGTGCAGCGTTGCGTGTTTCTTGCCGGAGGTAGAGCTACTGGATGGCCGATGGGCCCCACCAGGTTACTGACGTCAGCCAAACTCCGAATGCCGGTAAGTGAGAGCGCAGCAGTGAGACTGTGGGGGATAAGCTTCATAGTCGAGAGGGAAACAACCCAGACCACCAACTAAGGTCCCAAAGCGCGTGCTAAGTGGGAAAGGATGTGGAGTTGCTCAGACAACCAGGAGGTTGGCTTAGAAGCAGCCACCCTTGAAAGAGTGCGTAATAGCTCACTGGTCAAGTGATTCCGCGCCGACAATGTAACGGGGCTCAAGCACGCCACCGAAGTTGTGGCATTGACATTAGTGGTAGGCCTTCGTGGTCCAGCCGTGTTGATGGGTAGGAGAGCGTCGTGTCGCGAGTGAAGCGGCGGGGTAACCCAGCCGTGGACGCGACACGAGTGAGAATGCAGGCATGAGTAGCGAAAGACGTGTGAGAAACACGTCCTCCGAAAGACCAAGGGTTCCAGGGTCAAGCTAATCTTCCCTGGGTAAGTCGGGACCTAAGGCGAGGCCGACAGGCGTAGTCGATGGACAACGGGTTGATATTCCCGTACCGGCGAAGAACCGCCCAAGCTAATCCAGTGGTGCTAAGAGTCCTAGCTCGGAATGTACGGATCCCTTCGGGGTGAAGACGTCCGCGTGAACGCTCGACCCCATGCTGGTGCGGCTAGCGTATTAACAGGTGTGACGCAGGAAGGTAGCCCAAGCCAGGCGATGGTTGTCCTGGTGCAAGTGCGTAGGCCGAGCGATAGGCAAATCCGTCGCTCATCAAGGCTGAGACACGATGCGGATAAAAAGTGGGTGATCCTATGCTGCCAAGAAAAGCATCGACGCGAGGTTCAAGCCGCCCGTACCCCAAACCGACTCAGGTGGTCAGGTAGAGAATACCAAGGAGATCGAGAGAATCGTGGTTAAGGAACTCGGCAAAATGCCCCCGTAACTTCGGGAGAAGGGGGGCCTTCGACGTATTAGGACTTGCTCCGAAAGCGTTTGGAGGCCGCAGAGACTAGTGGGTAGCGACTGTTTACTAAAAACACAGGTCCGTGCCAAGTCGCAAGACGATGTATACGGACTGACGCCTGCCCGGTGCTGGAAGGTTAAGAGGAAGGGTTAGCGTAAGCGAAGCTCAGAATTTAAGCCCCAGTAAACGGCGGTGGTAACTATAACCATCCTAAGGTAGCGAAATTCCTTGTCGGGTAAGTTCCGACCTGCACGAATGGCGTAACGACTTCCCAACTGTCTCAACCGCGAACTCGGCGAAATTGCATTACGAGTAAAGATGCTCGTTACGCGCAGCAGGACGGAAAGACCCCGTGACCTTTACTACAGCTTGGTATTGGTGTTCGGTGTGGCTTGTGTAGGATAGGTGGGAGACTTTGAAGCTTGGACGCCAGTTCAGGTGGAGTCATTGTTGAAATACCACTCTGGTCACTCTGGATATCTAACTTAGAACCGTAATCCGGTTCAGGGACAGTGCCTGGTGGGTAGTTTAACTGGGGCGGTTGCCTCCCAAAAAGTAACGGAGGCGCCCAAAGGTTCCCTCAATCTGGTTGGCAATCAGATGTCGAGTGTAAGTGCACAAGGGAGCTTGACTGTGAGACTGACAGGTCGAGCAGGGACGAAAGTCGGGACTAGTGATCCGGCAGTGGCTTGTGGAAGCGCTGTCGCTCAACGGATAAAAGGTACCTCGGGGATAACAGGCTGATCTTGCCCAAGAGTCCATATCGACGGCATGGTTTGGCACCTCGATGTCGGCTCGTCGCATCCTGGGGCTGGAGTAGGTCCCAAGGGTTGGGCTGTTCGCCCATTAAAGCGGTACGCGAGCTGGGTTTAGAACGTCGTGAGACAGTTCGGTCCCTATCCGCTGCGCGCGCAGGAAATTTGAGAGGATCTGACCCTAGTACGAGAGGACCGGGTTGGACGAACCTCTGGTGTGTCAGTTGTTCCGCCAGGAGCACCGCTGATTAGCTACGTTCGGGATGGATAACCGCTGAAAGCATCTAAGCGGGAAGCCGGCCTCAAGATGAGACTTCCAT
>Ga0209935_1000230_pt1 | contig 182824 bp, 148 predicted proteins | sample ThiBio_1000_plan_2_FD_183958 | JGI IMG/M metagenome (GOLD analysis project Ga0209935, IMG submission 183958) | Wastewater bioreactor microbial communities from Cape Town, South Africa - Thiocy_cont_1000_plan (SPAdes) | ecosystem: Engineered > Bioreactor > Thiocyanate-remediating >...
TTGTACAACCACCAGTTGCCGCAGTCAGCGCTCAAGAGCAGTACGCCGATGCAGGCCATGAAAGATTGGTACCAGACCCACCCGCACCTGTTTCACAAGCGACCATATGATCGTACGGGATGCGACACATAACCTCGCGCCTTTCTGTGTTGTAGGCCGGCGATGGTATGGCCTGCGCGGGACGGTCCACGTAGGTGTGCAACCCGTTGTTGCATATGTAACCATCCCGGCCTCCAGCGCCTGCTGCATCTGGCGCTGGTCAGCCTTGGTCTGCTGATGGGCTGGCCCATCTGCATGGGTATCTGCATGGGTGCATGGGAGCGGCGATGACAGCCCGCTGGCTGCGGGCGCTCATGGCGAATCAGCCTTTGCGCAAATCTCCCGTACGCACCCGCGCAGCCAGCGGTGCGCAGCATCGGCATGCAGCCTGGGATGCCAGAGCAATGAAACCGTGATCTGCGGCATGGAGACCGGAAGGGGGAAGCTGTGCATTTGCGCGCGCAGGTTGCCGGTGTGCCGTTCGGGAACGCTGGCGATCAGGTCGCTGGCGCGGGCCAGGGCCAGCGCGGTGGAAAAGCCGCCGACGGTCGCAACGATCTGCCGCTGCAGGCCGAGCGCATTCAAGGCTTCATCAATGGGCCCCTTTTCCTGCCCCCGCCGGGACACCAGGATATGCCTGCCGCTCGCATAGCGCGCGGGTGTGATCTCGCCCTGGCTCAGCGGATGGCCCTGGCGCACGACGCCGATGAAACGGTCTCGGAACAGCGCCTGCGCGCGCACCTCCGGACCTATCGTGCTTGCGACAACGCCGGTTTCCAGGTCGACCGTCCCGTCGCGAAGCGGGCCGCTGTCCTTGTTGGTCTTTTGCACGAAGCAAAGCCGTACGCCGGGCGCTTGCTGGCCCACGCGGGCAATGAGGTCCGGTCCGAAATTCTCCACGAAGCCTTCGCTGGTGCGCAGCGTGAACGTGCGCACCAGTTGTCCGAGGTCGGGCTGCCCGGCAGGGCGCAGAACAGCTTCCGTGTCCTGCACCAGCTGGCTGACCCGATCGCGCAGCTCAAGCGCTCGCGGTGTGGGAACGAGACCCCGCCCGGCCCTGACCAGCAGCGGATCGCCGGTGGTCTCACGCAGCCGCGCCAGCGCCCGGCTCATTGCCGACGGGCTCAGCCGCAACCGCTGGGCCGCGCGCGCAACGTTTCCCTCCGCAAGGAGCACATCCAGGGTGACAAGCAGGTTGAGATCGGGCTTCGGCATGGATTGACCGTAGCACAGCGGGTAGCGACATGGCGTCAAACGCATGAATAAAGTGAGAGCAGTGCGCCTTCCGCCATGCCAGGCACGGCACTAGGCTCCTGAGAACTTGAATATGGGAGTCGCCAAAGATGAAGTCCACGTCGAAACCGATCGGTGCCGGAACAGGTGGGGCAGGGGCCGGCAGTGCGCAACAGGGGCCGCCGGTCCGGTGGGTGCTGGCCAGCCTTTCGCTGTCCATGCTGCTGTCCTCGCTGGGCACCAGCATCGCCAACGTGGGATTGCCCACCTTCGCGCAGGCGTTCAACGCGTCCTTCCAGCAGGTCCAGTGGATCGTCCTGGCCTATCTGCTGGCCATCACCGCCCTGACCGTCAGCGCCGGCCGGCTTGGCGATGTCCTGGGCCGCCGACGGCTGCTGCTGGCCGGCATCGTCCTGTTCACGCTGGCCTCGGTCCTTTGCGGCCTGGCTCCCAATCTCTGGCTGCTGATTGCCGCCCGGGCGGTGCAGGGCCTGGGCGCGGCCATCATGATGGCCCTCTCCATGGCGCTGGTCGCCGAGACGGTTCCGAAGGCGAGGACCGGTAGCGCGATGGGCCTGCTCGGAACGATGTCCGCGATGGGCACCACCCTCGGTCCAGCACTCGGCGGATATCTGATCGCCGGACCCGGCTGGCGGGCCATCTTCCTCATCAACCTGCCGCTGGGCGTCCTGACATTCCTTCTCGCGCATCGATACCTGCCCGTGCATCGCCAAGGGGCGCAGGCGGATCGGGCGCGCTTCGACCACCTGGGCACCTTGCTGCTCGCTCTGACGCTTGTGGCCTATGCACTCGCCATGACGCTGGGGCGCGCAAGCTTCGGTTCGCTCAACGGGGCTTTGCTGTCGGCCGCGGCCTTCGGCGTCGTGCTCTTCGCGAGGGCCCAGGCGGCAGCCGCATCGCCATTGATCCGATTGGAGCGGTTCCGCGATCCGGGCTTCAGCGCGAGCCTGGCCATGAATGCGCTCGTCTCGACGGTGATGATGGCGACGCTGGTGGTCGGGCCGTTCTATCTGTCTCGCGGGCTCGGGCTTGACGAAACCACGGTAGGGCTCGTGATGTCGGTGGGCCCGTTCATCGCCATCCTGAGCGGTGTCCCGGCCGGCCGTGTCGTCGATCGCCTGGGCGCTGCCCCCATGGTCATCGCCGGACTCATCGCCATGGCGGCGGGCGCATTCGCCCTGTCCATGCTTGCGGCGATGTTCGGTGTTGCGGGCTACGTTGCCGCCATCGCCGTCCTGACCCCTGGCTACCAGCTGTTCCAGGCCGCCAACAACACGGCCGTCATGGCCGATGTCGCTGCGGACCAGCGTGGCGTGATGTCGGGCATGCTCGGACTGTCGCGCAACCTCGGGCTCGTCACCGGGGCATCCGTGATGGGGATGGTGTTCGCGTTCGCGTCAGGGACGGCCGACATCGCCGCGGCGCATCCCGGGGCCATTGCCCACGCGATGCGGATCACGTTCGCAGTCGCGGCAGTGCTGGTCGTGGCTGCGCTCGCGATTGCGATTGCGGCTGCGATTGCGGCTGCGGCCGCAAGCCGCGCTCCCGCGACCGGCGCGGCTACACCACGGCAGCGCTGAACGACTCCGGCAGCCGTGCAAGCAGATGGGACAGCCGTTGAAGACCGGCGTGCAGGCGTCCTCGGTCCTTGATGCTGCCCAGGGAGATGCGGATGGCATTCACGGATTCGCTGCCGGTGGCGAATGCCTGCGCGGGCGTGACGGCGATGCCCTCGCTGTCGGCGGCACGTGCCAGCTGAGCGCAAGTCCAGTACCCCGGCAGCTCCAGCCATACATGCAGGCCGTCCCCGGCGCCGCTGTACCGCCCCGCCAGGATGTCCCTGGCCATCCGGTGGCGCAGGCGCGCCTCCTTGCGCACGCCGTCCATCAATTGCCCGGCCGAACCATCGAGGATCCACTGCGTGGCCAGCGCGGCCGTCACGGGGGGGGCCATCAGCGCAAAGGATCTGAGCGCCACCAGGAAGCGCTGGCGTTCATGCGGGTCGCGCATGAGCACGAAGGCCACGCGCAGGCCGGGCGTCAGGCATTTGGACAGGGTCGAGATGTAGTACACCTGCTGCGGGGCGAATGCGGCAATGGGCGGCGGCGGGGCGTCGGCCAGCAGCCAGTAGGGGTCGTCCTCGACGATGCGCACCTGGCAGCGCCTGGCCACGCTGGCCAGCTGCTTGCGCCGGCCTTCCGACATGGTGATGGCGGTCGGGTTCTGCAGTGTCGGATTGAGGTAGACCAGCGCCGGCCTGTGCTCGCGGCAGGCCTGCTCCAGCATCTCCGGCACCATCCCCTGCCTGTCCGCCTGCACCGCCAGGATGCGCCGGCCGAACTGGGCCGCTGCGGCACGCAGGCCGGGATAGCTGGCGGGCTCCGCCAGGATCACGTCGCCCGGCGCGGTCAGCGCAAGAATCAGGGCGGCGATCGCCGCCTGCGCCCCGGGGCAGACAACGATCTGCCGGTCATCCAGACTTCCAAACATCGGCTCCAGCCATTGGGCTGCGGCCTTGCGGTCGGAGTCGCTGCCCCCGCCCAGGTGGTAGGTCATCAGCAGCTGGGCATCGGCCCTCATCAATACCTGCGACAAGCCCTGTTTGAGCATGTCGTCGAAGTCCACGCCCTCGGGCGGTGGCGGGGTGTTCATGCTCAGGTCGAGCACCGAGCTCCATTCGACCTTCGGCGCCGCGACATAGGTGCCTCGCGCGCCGCGTCCCTCCAGCAGGTGGCGCCGCCGGGCCTCGTCGTAGGCGCGGGTGATGGTCGTCAGGTCCACATCCAGCTGCGCTGCCAGCAGGCGCTGCGGAGGCAGTCGGTCACCCGGTTTCAGCGATCCGTCCGCCACCGCGGCCTGCAAGGCATCCGCAATCTGCAGAAAACGGGGGCCGCGCTGCACGGCCAGGCGCGGCAGCCAGCTTGGCAAAGAGTCATCTTGCATGGTTTTCAGCAGCGATGTTTGGGTCCATGTATGGAAATTGCTTTTGGGTAGTATGCGCCACAAGGTGTGGCAGCACCGTGCTTGCATGGCCGTTGCTGACGCTCTGCCTCTCATGTCCGGGAGGGGGGCTCCCCACCGTGGACAGTGCCAAGTCATTGGCTGGAAGTTCTCAAAATGATCGATTGGATCCCCGTAGTCTTCGTCACGTTCAAGGCGCTCGTGTTCGGCACGGCCATGTTCTTCGCCATCAAGTGGCATTACGACCAAGGCAAGAAGAAGGGGGCGGACAGGCGCGAGCTGCTCATTGCGGGCGGCAAGATCGCTGCCGTCTTCACGCTGCTGCTGCTGTGCGTGCTGGCCTTCACCTTCGGCCTTGCCAGGATGCTCGGCATGGATCTGAGCCTTCCCTGAGGGCAGGCACTGGCGGGCCTCAGTGCACGGGCCGGTTCAGCCGCCTGCTCGCCCTGGATATCGCGTAGTTCACAAGGCAGTAGAGCACCGCCACCACCAGGTACACGGGCACCAGCGCGTGGTAGTTGGCAATGAGCACCTTGGCGTTCTGCATGAGCTCGCCATAGGTGACGATGTAGCCGAAGGTGGTGTCCTTGACCACGATGACCAGTTGCGCGACCAGCGCCGGCACGATGAAGCGCACCGCCTGGGGGAAGACGACGAGCCGGAAGACCTGGACCTCGGTCAGTCCCAGGCTTCGCGCGGCATCGGTCTGGCCGCGTGGCACGGCAAGCACGCCCGCGCGGTAGACCTCGGCCACCACGGCGGCGGTGCTCAGGCCTATGGGCAGGGTCAGCATCCAGTAGGTGCTCAGCTTGATGCCGGCGGCGGGCAGCACCAGAAAGCACACATAGATCAGCAGCAGCGTGGGCGTGCCGCGCAGGAATTCGATGACGGCGACGCTGGGCCAGCGCACGATGCGGGGCCGCGCCAGGCGCCCCGCCAGCAGCACCAGCCCCAGGGCCAGCGCAATCACGGCGGCCATGGCCGACGATGCCAGCGTGCCGAGCAGGCCCTTGGCCAGAAAGGCCCAGGTGGTGGGCCAGGCGAAGAATTCCCAGAACCGGGCCTCGAGCTGGCCTGCCGAATGAAAGCGCAGCGCGATGCCCGCGGCCAGCGCCAGCAGCAGGGCCGCCGCGATCAGGCTGGCCACCTGCGTGACCCGCCGGGCCTGCGGGCTGGGTGCGCCAAACAGAATGTCTTCCAGAGAACGGCTCATCGCAGTATCCGCAGCTTCTTTTCCAGGATGGAGCCCGCCCAGGCGATCAGCAATCCGGTGGCCACGTACATCGCGGCGGCCACGGCGAAGGCGGCCATGCCGGCAGCGGAGTCGTTGGCGATCTTGGACACGAGCGAGGTGAGTTCCCGGCCCGCCAGCGGCACCTGGGATGCCAGCGAGGTGGACAGCATCAGCGCAATGAGCAGCGACGTCATCGGCTGCACCACCGAGCGCAGCGCCTGCGGCAAGACCACCGAGGTGATGATTTGCATGGGCCGCATGCCCAGGCTGAGCGCCGCCTCGATCTGGCTGCCGGCGATGGTGTTGATGCCCGCGCGCAGATAGTCCGCCGTGAACGCGGAACACACCAGCGCCAGGGCCAGGACCACGCTGGGCTCATAGTCGATCACGACGTTGAGATCGGGCAGCGCGAACACGATGAAGATCAGCAGCGCCACGCTGGGGATGTTGCGGAAGATCTCGACGTAGCCCGTCAGCACGAAGCGCAGCGGCGGCAGCGGAAGCAACCTGAGCACCGTGACGACCACGCCCAGCAGGAAGCCGGGCAGGAACGAGAACGCGGTGAGCTTCCAGGTCAGCAAGAGGGCCTGCCAGAAGGCAGGCCCGTGGTCGGCGAGGAGCCGGGAGACGTCACCCATCGCTCAGGGCAGGGCGGGCGGCGTGGGAACGGCCGTGCTGCCGGTGCGCTGGCCGATGGAGATGGTCCACAGCTTGGCCCAGGTGCCGTCGGCTTCGATTTTCTTCAGGAAGGCATTGATGAAGGCCACGCCGTCCGAGCCCTTGGGCAGGCCGATGCCATAGGAATCCTGCGTGCCGAAGGGCGCGCCCGCCAGCCGCGCGTCGCCGGTGCCCAGGCTCAGGGTGTTGAGCAGCAGGGTGTAGTCGGTCACATAGGCGTCCACGCGGCCCTGGCGCAGGGAGTCCAGCGCTTCCTGGTGCGTCTGGAACTCCTGCACGACCGCCTTGGGCGCGTGCTGCGCCAGGATGGCAGGCCCCGTGGAGCCGGCCTGCGTGGCGACCTTCTTGCCGCCCAGATCGCTGTACGACTGCACGGTCTTGTTGCTTGCCTTGACCAGCACCCCGGCCTGCGAGGTGTAGTAGGGGCCGGCAAACGAGATCTTCTCGGCACGGGCGGGGGTGATGGAGTAGGTGGCAATCACCATGTCCGCCTGGTTGTTGATCAGCACCTGCTCGCGCGTGGACGAGGTGACCTGCGCGAACTGGTACTTGGAGGCATCGCCCAGGATGTAGCGCGTGAGCAGCTGGGCCAGGCCTGCGTCGAAGCCGCGTATCTTGCCGTCCTTCTCGTTGAGCAGGGAAAACAGATTGGAGGTCTGGGTGCTGCCCAGGCGCAGCGTGCCGGCCTGCTTGATCTTGCTGGCCCAGGTGCTCGATGCGATGGTCGCGGCGTCGGCGACGGGGCCTTGCGCAATCAGGGCGTCGAACGCCGCTGTGTTCAGGGGCGCGCCCTGCGCAAAGAGCGAACCGCTGCCCACGATCGCCAGTGCCACCACGGTGGATTTCAGAATGGATTGGATCGGCATGGGGTCTTCCTGCTGGGTCTGTGATGTAAATCTGGGGATGGCTGCCAGGGGCAAGGGCCGATTATGGCGACTCGCGGCCCTTGCCGCCGCACAAGGGCTCAGGCCCCGGCCACGCGCTGCCCCGGCGCAATGGTGGGGGGCGCGGCGTTGAGCGTCTCGATCGCAAAGCCGGCAGCGGCCTTGTACCGGGCCATGAAGCCCTCGCGCTCCTCGCGTGGCAGCACCTCGTCGATATGGTCGAAGACGCCGCCGCAGCGCTCGTCCACCAGCCCCAGCAGGCCGAAGGGGCCGGCCCCCCGGTTGCGCAGCACCAGCGCCGAGAGGTCCTTGCACAGCTTGTCGTCATAGGCGCGCAGCGCCTGCGGGCCCACGCCGTGGGCAAGGAACTGCGCACCCAGCACGCGCGCGTCCACGATGGCCTGGCTGGCGCCGTTGGAGCCCACCGGGTACATCACATGCGCCGCATCGCCCAGCAAGGCCACGCGGCCGTCCACCCAGGTGGGCACGGGGTCGCGGTCGATCATGGGGTACTCGAAGACATCCGTGGCGCCGCGCAGCATGGCCGGCACGTCCAGCCAGCCGTAGTCCCAGCCGTCGAAGTGGTGGATGAATTCCTCCAGCGCCACGCGCCGGTTCCAGTCGCCCTGCCGCCAGCCGCCCTGGTTGTCCACCGTGATCTCGGCGATCCAGTTGATGGTGGCCAGGCCCGTGACGGGGTCCGGCGGCGTGATGGGGTACAGCACCACGCGATGGCGCAGCGAGCCCACGCCCACGAAGGACGCGCCGGTGCGCACCGGCACCCCGGGCGTGGTGCCGCGCCACATGATGGCGCCGCCCCACTGTATGGGCGGCTGCGTGGGGTGCATCTGCGCGCGCACGGCCGAGTGCAGGCCATCGGCCGCCACCAGCAGCGAGCCCTGCACCTCCAGCCGCTGGCCATCGCGGGTGTCGATGAGGGCGGTCACGCCCTCGGCATCCTGCCGGTAGCCCACCACGCGCCGGCCCAACTGCACGGCGTCGTCGCCCAGGCGCTGCCTGACGGCGTTGAACAGCATCATCTGCAGCTGCCCGCGGTGCACCGCGTACTGCGGCCAGCGGTAGCCGGCCTGCAGCCCGCGTGGCTCGGCATACACCTCGTTGCCGTTGCGGCCCACCAGCGCCCATTCCCGCGCCTGCAGGCCGATGGTGTCCAGCACATCGTTGCCGAAGCCCAGGTCATGCAGTTCCCGCACCGCGTTCGGCTGCAGGTTGATGCCCACGCCCAGCGGCTGCAGCTGCGCCACCGACTCGAACACGATGCAGGGCACGCCGATCTGGTGCAGCGTGAGGGCAGTGGCCATGCCACCGATGCCGCCGCCGGCAATGAGCACGGGGCGGGATGGATTGTGGTGTGAAGCAGCAGCAGACATGCCGGGATTGTCCATGCAATGGCTGCGGGCGGATGTCCCATCTGCGGCGCGTGCATGGCGCAAACAATGTATGATGACCATCATGCGAAACACAAATTCCAGCGCCCGGGCTTCCGCCAAGGAGGCCACGCATGAGCGCATCGTCTCCGTGGCGGCGCGTGCCATCCGCCGCAGCGGCTATGGCGGCACCGGGGTGGCTGACATCATGAAGGAGGCGGGCCTGACGCATGGCGCCTTCTACGCCCACTTCGCCTCGCGCGATGCCATGCTGGCCGAAGCGGCGGGCAAGGCCTGCGCGGAGTCCTGCGCCGCCGTCGCCGACGTGGTGGCCAAGGCACCGCCCGGCATGGTGCTGCAGGCCATGCTGGCCGCCTATCTTTCCAAGGAACATGTCCAGCGCGCCGAGGTGGGCTGCCCCCTGGCGGCCCTGGGTTCCGAGACCTCGCGCCAGGCGCCGGAGGTGCGCCGCGTGGCCACGGGCCACATCAAGGAAATGGTCGATCTCATCGCCCGCCAATCACCGGACTGGGGACAGCCCGGTGCCCACGAGCGCGCGCTCGTCACCTTGTCCACCATGGTCGGCAGCCTGCTGCTGGCTCGGGCGGTGGACGATCCGGCCCTGTCCGACAACCTGCGCGAGGCAGCACTCAAGCACCTGGCGCCGGCCAGCCAGTGATGGCGCATGCCCTGTGCATGTGCCTGGATTTTTTCGTCTTTACATATGATGATCATCATATAAAGGAGAGCCATGAAGGCATTCATTCTGGAAAGCTATGGAGCGAACCGCGCCTTACAGCTGGCAGACGTACCCGAGCCGCAGCTGCGTGACGACGAAGTCCTGGTCCAGGTCCATGCCGCAGGCGTGAACCAGCTGGACTCCAAGATCAGGGACGGGCAATTCAAGCTCATCCTGCCCTATCGCCTTCCCCTGATCCTGGGCCACGACGTGGCCGGCGTGGTGGTCAAGGCCGGCCCGAGCGTGCGGCAGTTCAAGCCCGGCGACGAGGTCTATGCACGCACGGACGATTTCCGGATCGGCACGTTCGCGGAGTTCGTGCCGGTCAGGGAATCATCGCTGGCGCCCAAGCCCAAGGGGCTCACGATGGAAGAGGCCGCCTCCATTCCCCTGGTGGGCCTGACGGCCTGGCAGGTCCTGGTCGAGACGGCCCGGCTGGCCAGGGGGCAGAAGGTCTTCATCCAGGCCGGCTCCGGCGGCGTGGGCACGTTCGCCATCCAGCTGGCCCGGCACCTGGGCGCCACTGTGGCCACCACGACGAGCGCGGCCAACTTCGATCTGGTCAGGGGCCTGGGCGCGGATGTCGTCATCGACTACCGCACGCAGGACTTCGAGGACGTCCTGCACGACTACGACGTGGTGCTCAACAGCCAGGACGGCAAGGCGCTTGGCAAATCCCTGCGCGTGCTCAAGGGCGGCGCCAAACTGGTCTCCATCTCCGGCCCGCCCGATCCCGCATTTGGCAGGGCAATCGCGGCGCCCGCATTCGTGCGCCTGGTGATGCGGCTGCTCAGCTCCGGCATCAGGCGCCGGGCGCGAAGCCGTGGCATCGACTACTCCTTTGTCTTCATGAAGGCCGACGGTGGCCAGCTGCGCGAGATCACCCGCCTCATCGAGGCGGGCGCCATCCGCCCGGTCGTGGACAAGGTCTTCGCATTCGAGTCCACCAACGAGGCCCTTGCCTATGCCGAAGCCGGCCACGCAAAGGGCAAGGTCGTCATCAAGATCCGTTGAATCTGTTTCCCCCCACCCCTGGAGTGCTCCATGAAAATTGAAAACGCTGTTGTTCTCGTCACCGGCGCCAATCGCGGCATCGGCCTGGCCTTCGCACGCGAGCTGCTTGCCCGTGGCGCCCGCAAGGTCTACGCCGGCGCGCGCGACCCCGCCACCGTCACCCAGCCCGGCGTGCATGCCCTGCAGCTGGACGTGAACCGCCCGCAGGACGTGGCCGCCGCCGCAGCGCAGGCGTCGGACGTCACGCTGGTGATCAACAACGCCGGCATCGCGCAGCCCGGCGGCTTTCTGGCGCCCGACAGCGAAGAGGTCGCCAGGCGCATCTTCGAGACCAACTTCTTCGCCGTGCTGCGCATGAGCCAGGCCTTTGCGCCGGTTCTCAAGGCCAACGGCGGCGGGGCCTTGCTCAATGTGCTGTCGGTGGCCTCCTGGGTCAATGGCGGCGAACTGGCCGCCTACTCGGCCAGCAAGTCGGCCGCCTGGTCGCTCACCAACGCCCTGCGCAGCGAGCTTGCAGGGCAGAAGACACAGGTGCTGGGCCTGCACATGGCCTATGTCGATACCGACCTCACGCGCGGGCTTGACGCACCGAAGTCCAGCCCCGAGGACATCGTCAGCCGCGCGCTGGACGGACTGGAGGCCGGGCTCGATGAAGTGCTGGCCGACGAGCTCACCCAGCAGGTCAAGCGCGGCATGACGGCGGCCCGGCCAAGCTATCTGCCGCAGGGCACCTGAGCCTGGATGACCGCCGCAGCCCATGGCCGGACCATCAACACAGGCCGGGCCATGAAGTGCGCGCCATGGCATATCCGCAGCCCATGGCCTGGGCCTCGGTGCCGGCGTAGTCGGCCAGCGTCTCGGCGCTGTCGCGGATGCTTTGCAGGGCGCGGGCCACCACGTCCAGGTGGCGATGGCCCTTGGGGGTCTCCAGCCATGCCAGGGCCAACTGGGCGATGGCGGAGATTTCTGCACAGCCTTGCTGCACGAGATGGTCCACCTGGGTGAGGGCGTTGGACAGCTGCCGGGTGCTGTGGCTGTCCGTGGTGGGGGAGGGCTGGGCGGGGTTCATGCCATGTCCCTCCGCAGTTGGCCGGGCACAAAGGCCTGGCATGAGGGAGGGGCTGCGCCAAAAGACGGCGCGCAGGCGAGAGAAACGGCGTTCATTGTTCCGTGCTCCATTGCGGATCGAATCCACAGGCCATCGCATCTGCGTTGACTGATGGATTCGGTGTACCAAGCCTCGCTTTCGGAGAGGCTGTGCCGCTATACGACGGATGTTTTGAAGCATCAGCCCCGGGACAGGGGGCCGGGGCGGATGATAGCGCGGGAGGGGAGGGGAACGCCCCTTTTTTTGGGGGGGTGAGGCTTGCGAAACGTCCAGTCAAGCGCGGTACGAACGCACAGTCAAGCCGCCAGGGCTGCGCGCCCGCAAGATGGCCGGCAGTGCGCATCCACCCGTGCCACACGCTTGCATCAACATGGCTTTCAGCGCTTGATACACAAGTGCTGAAAGCATTTTTCATGGCCGATCGCGGCTGGGTGGAACACCGCTCCACCCACCCACCCCATCGCCATGAAAACCCTTGCCCTTCGAATTGCCATGCTGCTGCTGACGGCGGCGGCTTCAGTGTCTGCTGGTGCAGTCACGGTATTCGACAACCTGGCAGCCGCCAATGACCCGTGGCTCATCCAGCACAACTCCAGCTACCACACCAAACTGTGGGTGGCCAACCGCATCCCGATTGGCAGCCAGTCGCTGCGCATCACGCAGGTGAAGATGAATCTCACCCAGATCGACCAGTTCGAGCTGCAAGTGTGCGCAACCGACGCCAGCGCCGCCACGCCGTTCGTGGACATGACGGCCTGTGCCCCCTTCACCGCCGACGCGGCCACGCCGGGCATGCGCGTGTTCACGGGCGACCGCATCGTGGCGGCGGGCGACTTTGCCTGGGTGGTGGTGCGCAGCATCGGCCAGACCATGATCCGCCGCCAGATCACCACGGCCACCAACGACGGGCTGACCTGGTATTCAGGCGCGAGCCACAACCCGGCCTGGCTGGCCGAGCCGCAGACCTCCATCGGCATGACGGTCGAGGCCGGCTCCGTGCAGCTCGATGGCGTGTGCGGCAGTGCCAGCAGCACCACGCCTCGCCGTTATCCGCCAGACGCCTTGCTGTGCAGCGTGGGCACGACCAGCGGCGTGATGGGTGAAACCTACTCCTTCTCCTGGGTGTGCCAGAGCAGCTACGGCGGCAACCCTTCGCCGCAATGCTCCGTGCCTCGCGCCTACCTCGTTACCTCCCAGGCCACGGGCGGCGGCAGCATCGAGGCGGGGCGCGATGTAGCGGCGGGGCAGCAGGCCAGCTTCACGCTCACCACGCCACCGGGCTATACGGTGCAGGTCAGCGGCTGCGGCGGATCGCTTGCGGGCAACACCTACACCACTGCGACCATTACCGGCAATTGCACCATCAGCGCCACCTTCGCCCCGCCGCCTACCAATGGCGCGTGTGGCAGCACTGCGCCTTCGCTCACCTTGCCAACCCTCTTGTGCAGCGCCGGTTCGGCCACCAACCAGTCTGCCGCGTCCGACGCCTTCCGCTGGAATTGCGCGGGCATCAGCGGCGGCACCACGGCCGCTTGCCTAGCACCGCGCCAGCACATGGTGACAGTCAACACGGATGCGGGCATTGCCAGCGCACAGTGCACCCCGAACCCCGTGACCCATGGCTCCAGCGCCAGCTGCACGGCCACGGTGCACGACCCTGTCGCCCGCCCCTTCAGCGGCTGGGGCGGCGCCTGCAGCGGCACGGGGGCTTGCCAGCCCGTGGTGCTCGGGGCTACCACCGTCTCTGCCAACACGACGCTCATCACCTACGCCATCACTACCACTGCCACCACGGGCGGGAGCATGTCTTGCACGCCCAACCCCGTGCCCCACGGCCAGGCCGCTGGCTGCACTGCCACGCCGCAAACGGGCTTTCAGTTCACCGGCTGGACGGGCGATTGCGCGGGCACGGGTGCATGCCAGTTCACCAACGTGACCAGCGCGCACAGCGTGGGAGCCACCTTCGCGCCGATTACCTACGCCATCGCCACCCCTGCCGTCACCGGCGGCAGCGTGAACTGCACGGCCAACCCCGTGCCCCATGGGCAAGACACCATCTGCGTCGCCTCGCCCGCGATGGGCTACCACTTCACCCATTGGTCGGGCGATTGCACGGGCACTGCCAGCGCGTGCATTCTCTACAACGTGACCAGTCCGCGCAGCGTGGGGGCCACATTTGTACTCAACACCTATTCCATCGGCATCGTCCCCGCCCCAGCCAACGGCACAGTCACCTGCACGCCCAACCCCGTCACCCACGGCCAGGATGCAAGCTGCACCGCCACGCCCGATGCGGGCTACCACTTCACCAGTTGGTCGGGCGATTGCACGGGCACGGGTGCATGCCAGTTCACCAGCGTGACCGCGTCGCGCACCGTCTCGGCCACCTTCACGCCCAACACCCACTCCATCGCCACCCCCGCCGCCGTCAACGGCACGGTCACCTGCACGCCCAACCCCGTCACCCACGGCCAGGACGCAAGCTGCACCGCCACGCCCAATGCGGGCTATCACTTCACCAGTTGGTCGGGCGATTGCACGGGCACGGGGGCATGCCAGCTCACCAACGTGACCAGCCCGCGCAGCGTGAGTGCCACCTTCGCGCTCAACACCTATTCCATCGGCATCGTCCCCGCCCCGGCCAACGGCAAGGTCACCTGCACGCCCAACCCCGTCACCCACGGCCAGGGCGCAAGCTGCACCGCCACGCCTGATGTGGGCTACCACTTCACCAGTTGGTCGGGCGATTGCGCAGGGGCGGGGGCATGCCAGCTCACCAACGTGACCAGCCCGCGCAGCGTGAGTGCCACATTTGTGCTCAACACCTATTCCATCGGCATCGTCCCCGCCCCGGCCAACGGCACGGTCACCTGCACGCCCAACCCCGTCACCCACGGCCAGGGCGCGAGCTGCACCGCCACGCCCGATGCGGGCTATCACTTCACCAGTTGGTCAGGCGATTGCACGGGCACGGGAGCATGCCAGCTCACCAACGTGACCAGTCCGAGCAGCGTGAGTGCCACCTTCGCGCTGAACACCTATCCCATCAGCATCGCCCCCGCCACCACCAACGGCACGGTCACCTGCACGCCCAACCCCGTGACCCACGGCCAGGCCGCAAGCTGCACTGCCACGCCTGGTACGGGCTATCACTTCACCAGTTGGTCGGGCGATTGCGCGGGCACGGGGGCATGCCAGCTCACCAACGTGACCAGTCCGCGCAGCGTTTCGGCCACGTTCACCCACGACCCGGTCGATGCCACCTGCGGCTCAGCGGCCAACGGCGCTGTGGCCTTCAAGCCCAGCGCGAATCTGTGCGCCACGGGCACGCCAGGGACCGTGCTATCCGCTGGCGGCCAATACAAATGGCAGTGCAGCGGTGAATATGGCGGCGCAGCGCAGCAGTGCAGCGCACCGTGGCAGGGTGCGGGCGGCAACGGCAATCTGGGGGCGGTGGAGGTGGATGGCGCGAACGGCTGGGAGATCAGCAGCGCCGCCTTTGCCTCCACCTTGCCCGCGCTCTTGCCGTCCCATGTGCGTGCGGTGCACGCGCCGCTGGGCCTGGTGCTGGGGCGTGTCGCTGGCAATGCAGATGCACGGGTGACCGTGCACTTCACCACGCCAGTGCCGCAGGGGGCCGTTTATTACAAATACGGCCCCAGCCCCGACGGGCTGGGCTGCACCGGCGCTGCCTGCGCGCAGCCGCACTGGTATGCGCTGCCCGGCGCGCAGTTTGCACCCGACGGCCTGAGCGTGACCTTCACCCTGGCCGATGGCGGCGTGGGTGACAGCGATTCCGTGCCCAACCAGATCACCGACCCCGGCCTGCCCGTGCTGCTGGCCCCGCAGGCCATCCCCGCGCTCGGCCCCTGGGCGCTGGCACTGCTTTCGCTGCTGGCAGCGGGGCTGGTGGCGGTGCGTTGCCGAGCGCCGAGCAGTGGTTGCGCACCGCCGATCAGAAAGTGAAGCCTTGGCTTGCAGCGGCAGCAACCCCGCACTGTGGACTGCTGCCCCCTTGGTTGACGCTCAGATACACGGTCGGCAACCACCGTTTTGGTAGGCTTTGAATTTGATGGGTAGACAACCAGATACAGGCATGAATTTGAAATTTAAGCGGCTCACTGAAGTTGATCCGGCTCACATTGTTTCGCTGAACAACAATCCAGATGTGCTGCGACAAATGCCGCTTGGAAGTGCGAATTTCGACCTGGCGAAAGCAAATGAATGGGCTCGGCAAAAGGATGCCCAGTGGCAGCAATACGGCTATGGGCCATGGGCGTTTGAAATTGACCAGCAATTTGCCGGCTGGGGCGGTTTGCAGTACGAGGAAGGTGATGCCGACCTCGCTTTGGTGCTTCACCCCAAATTCTGGGGAAGTGGCAAAGCCATCTATCAAGAGATAGTGAAACGTGCATTCACTGGCTTGGGGCTGAGCTCCATCACGATTTTGCTGCCACCTTCAAGAACCAGAATAAAAGGGATTCTCAAGCTGGGATTTCGGCCAGATGGCGCACTGGATATCGAGGGGGCTCGCTTTTTGCGCTATCGCCTGCATGCACCCGGCAAACCCGCTTGACCAGATCTTTGGGCAGCGCGTCTTGATCCCGCGCGCTCATACCTTGGCGAGGAAGGCCGCTGCATCACCCGCTTCACACTTCCAGTCTGCGAAGACCCCAACCAGATTGCACTCCACGCAGCGGCAAGCGATGTAGTACCAGCGCACGTCGTGTGTGCCTTCGTACACGGAGACGCCTGACATCAGTTCGAACGTCTCGTTCTCGCACACGCACTCGTGTGCCTCGGGGGTGGCCTCTTCAACATGTTCCGCGCTGTCGCCCATCAGGTGTTCCTGCCCGCAGTCGGTGCAGGTGCGGATGGCCACGCCGGCTTCTTCATCCGTCTGCAGCGCAAAAGTCCGGCATCCGCAATCGCATTTGGACGAGGCAAACCGGACGGCCTCATGAAGATTCGCAATGCTGTAGCTGCGCAGCTCGGCTTGGGTGTCGCCGGACGTTGTCCCGTACCAGAACTCGCCCTTCTTCGTCAGTGCCATTGATACTGTTCCCTTCTTCAAGTTGGGCTTCCCGGCAGACCTGACGCCAAGCTTTCCCGATCGTCTGGATTTTGCCTGAAGGCACGGTGAATCTTCGTCAAGGGGCCGGGCAGCTCTCAGCCTCAAGCAGCCGCACCGAATGCCGGCTCTACAGCGATGGCAGATCCTGACCGGGCGCACCGCAATCCGTGCGGGGATGTGCGTGTCAGCGTTCCCTGCGCAGCTGTCTGGCACTGGCCAACAGGAATGCGCGCGTGCCCGGCGCGCCCAGCCCATCGAGTGCGCCACCATCTTGCGCGCCCATGGCCAGCCAGGCTTGCATTGCGGCCTGTGCCACCTCCAGATGAAACTCTTTCAGCAGCAGGCGGACAAGCGGTGCCCCCGCCGCAGGGTCTGCGATCTGCCCCAGCGCCATGGCTGCTGCCTGGCGGCGGCGCGCGTTGGGGCTGCTCAGTTGATCGATCAGTGCAGGCACAACCGTCCGGTCGCCCAGTCTGCCCAGACGGCCCAAGGCTTCCAATATCTCTTCGGTGGCGAGGTCGGCCTGCAGCGCCCGTATCAGGTCGGGAATCGCCTCGCGCGTGGCTGCCTTCGCCAGCGTTTCGGTGATCAGCCGGGCATCAGCCGGCGATTCGGCTTGCAGCAATGCCGCAGCCAGCGCCGCGCTGGCCTCGGCGCTGGGCGTGGCTGACAGCGACAGCATGGCGGCGTCCCGCAACGGGTTGCGGCGGACCATCAGAGGCGCCAGCAAACCGGCCCCCTGGGGGTCGCGGAATTCGGCAAGCGCCATCACGTAGCGGTATCGCAAGCTGTCGCCGGCTGCCTGGGCTGCAGCGATCAGCGCAGGCAATACCTCAGCCCCTTGCGCTGCCAGCGCTTTGCAGACGTGGTGGACGTATTCGTTGCGGATGCCGGGTATCAGCCCCAGGAGCAGGGCCTGCACCTGGGGGCCGCGAAGATTCTGGCAGGCGTACGCCACGGCGCTGGCATTCCAGTGGTGGGGGTCGTCCGCCAATGCCTTCGCGAAGCCTTCGAAACCCTCTGCTGAGCCCATCAAGGCCAGCGCTTCGGCCACGCCCACGGCGTCGCCGCCGCACAGCTGGGGCAGCATGGCGCGCAGATGCTGGGCCGCTTCCTGGGGCGCGGTGCGCGCCAGCTGCAGCGCGGCGGCTCGGCGTACCTGCAGCGACGCCGTGCGCAACCCTGCGCGGGGCCACTGCGACTCGCCGGGCCCTTGCAGCTGGGCCAACACCTCGGCCAGCTCGTCGGCATCGCGCGGTGTCCTTGCCTGTTCCAGCGCGGCCATCAGTTCAGGCACGGCTTCCTGCGCCTTCAGCGGGCCCAGCGCCGGTGCTGCAACGGTCACTCCGGCACGCAGCAGTGGCGCGATCGCACGCGTGTCGCCCAACTCGCCAAGCACCTTGACCAGTGCCGTCCTCAGCTCCCGCGGCATCCCGCGGCGCGGGTGTTCAAGCGTCTCGATCAGCGGGACCACGGCTGCCGTATCGCCCAGGCGCCCCAGTGCGCTGATGCAGGTCCCGCGGACTCTGGCGTCCGCATCGTGGAGTCCTTCCATCAGCAGGTCCAGGCAGGCGTGTGTGGATTTCTGGACCACCGCGCTGCACAGCGTGTTGATCACCTCGCCAAAGTCTTTCTTTTTGTCGGTCTCCTCACGCCGCAGCGTGCGGATGGCCTCCAGCAGGTCGGCGATCCAGTGTTCGTCGGCGTGGCTGTGAATGGATGTCGCCGCATACTCGCGCACCGCTGCGCTGCGGTGGCCCAAGGCCTTGAACAAAGGCGCCCGGGCCTGTGGCGAGGAGATACGGCCCAGGTACATGCAGCCCGAGCAGGCTTCGTCAACGCTCTTGGACTTGGCCATGCGCAGGTACAGGGGCAGTGCCTCATTGGAGGGACGGATCAACAAGGCCTGCCTGGCCGCGTCAGCCACCTTTGCGTCTTCGTCCAGCGTCGCGCTCACCAGGAGCGCGGGAGCGCGGTCCGCCAGCTCCAGCAGTGCATTTCGGGCCAGGGGCAGCTGATTTGCCGGCGCGGACCTCATGAATGTCGTGATGGCCTCGAAAGCCACTGCGGGGGCAGCGCAGGACAGCGCTTGCAGCGCCAAGAACACATCGACGTTTTTTGTGGAGCTCTGCAGCTGGTCTGCGAGTGCCTGGCTTGGGTTGTCGTTCATAAGTACTGGAAGGGCCGGTCCGGATTGCCCTGGTTCTGCTTGTCCGAGAAGACCACCAGCACAGGCTCGTCTGGCGCGCCCTGCATCATAGGTGCCGCCCCAGGGCCGCCACTGGACAAGTCGTCCACCGGTCGACCGGCCGGGCAGGCCTTGGCATCCGGCCGCTTTTGGCCGACCCCATCCGCCCGATCACCTTGTCCCACCATCCACCCACGCCATCCCCGCCCCCCGGTTCACATGCCGCTGCCTGCCCACGACAAACTCCGAATCCAGCGTGGCCAGTGCGACGGAGATCCATGCGCCTTCTTCGTAATGCTGGCTGTGCCATGACAGCGATGAGCCGCATTGCTGGCAAAAGCAGCGCGTGATGCCGGGCGATGAGGCAAAGGAGCGCAATTGCTCCTGGCCCCGGGTGAAGACAAGGTCCTTTGCCGGCACGCTGCCGTAGGTGGCGAATGCGGCACCGTGGGCCTTCTGGCAGATGCGGCAGTGGCAGTGCGAGACGGCCTGGGGCGTGGAGCGCAGTGCATAGGCGATGGCGCCGCACAGGCAGCTGCCGGTCAGAGGCGTGGTGGCGGGGGGCGCGGCATTGGTGTCGGTCTTGGTGCTGGTGTTGGGACTCATATCTTGCAAGGACAAAAAGGCGCATGCGATTGTGCATGCGCCGATTTGCCGTGTGCTTGCCGCAGCGTCGGACGCATCCAGCCGGGCTAGGCCGGGCTCAGGACTGGAAGTTGCCCAGCACCAGCAGGTCGCCCGGCACGGCCGCGCGGGTGAAGTTGATGTAGTTGTTGGCAGGGAACAGCAGGTTCTTGATGGCGAACAGCGAGACGGCCGAGAAGCTGACGTTCAGCTGGGTGGCGATTTGCTGCGGCACCTGTGACTTGACCTGCTGGTTGACCTTGGCTTGCAGGTCGTCCGATCCCGAAGGTCCGCCGCCGGCCACATGACCCGTGACCGTCACGGCCTGGCTGCTCATGGAGATGCTGATGTTCTGCTCCCGGCCGCTGCCGCTGACGGTCACCGGCGCTGCCGCCTGGACGTTGGAGGTGGCGTCGTTGGTGAACGAGGATTCCCAGGTGTCCGAGCAGTTGGAGAAGCAGGGCCAGTACCTGTAGGTGGTGCTGGTCTTGATGGTCATCGACTGTGTCTTGCTGCCTTGCAGCTGCATCTGACCGCTGCCCATCGGCTTGAGCGTCATGCCCGACAGGTTCCAGGAGACCTTGTTGTCGGGGAAGAAGTATTTCGTGGTGGTCGATGAGCCCCCGCCGCCCATGGGCGAGGAGGTGGTCGTGGTCTGGGTCAGGCTGCTCAGGTCGATGTTGGTCGCGGAGACCGGGGCATTGGTGAACTCCCCCCAGGAGGCCGAGTTCTGTTCCGAGGATTTGCGGCCGGCCAGGCTCCATCCGGATCGGTTCATGGCGCTGGGCAGGATGTCGGAGAAGAACAGCTCGCTGCGGATCAGCAGGGACGTTTCGTTGCCTTGTGGCAGCGGCTCGGGCACATTGTTCAGGAAGGTCAGCGTGGGGTTGAGCAGGGCCCGGTTGCCGGTCTGGATGAACAGCTGAAGGATGTCCACGTTGGCTGCCGTGCGCAGCACCTTGAAGAGAAAGCCCTTGGGCTTGAGTCCGTCGATCACGGGCACGCTGGTCAGGTCCAGGGCATTGATCAGGTAGACGACCGGGTTTTCCGAGAAGTAGGCCTTGATTGCCGCGTTGAGGTCGACCTTCTCCTCGTCGCTGATGTCGATGTTCTCGACGGTGAATGCGCCCTGGGACATGTCCAGCACGACCTTGAGGATCTGCAGTTCCTTGCCCTCCTTGGTGATCTTGCCCTCCACCTTGGTCAGGTTGACGACGGCCGTGAGCGTCTTGCCCGCGATGGAGACCGGCGCATCGCATTTTTCAGGGGTGTCGCCCATCTGGATGCAGTTGATCTGCGAGCCTTTTTCTATCTGCATTTTCAGCACGACGGTGCTGTTGTTGTTGGCCTGGAAGCTCAGCAGCGGATAGCCATACTCGAGGTCGAATTTCTTGATGGACCACACGCCGTCGATGACCTTGGTCCGGGTCTGCGCGGAGATGGAGTTCTTGTATTTGCTGTCGCGCTTGAGCTCTTCATACTGGCTGAGCAGGGCTTTGTTGATCTGCTGCAGTCCCATGTTGAACACCACGTCCCAGCCATTGGTGGTTGTCCCTGCGGCATTGAGCAGCGAGATCAGCTTGTCCGGCGTGGGCTGTGCGGGGTCTTCGGCCGCAAGGGCCATCAGCGCGCCCCGCACCGCTTCAGTGCGCACGGCGCGCTGGCGGGCGTGGGCCCTGCCGCCCGCGAGCATCGGCACGTCGACGATGCGGGCGTCCAGGACGAAGGTCAGGCGGATGTCCACCGTCAGGCCGGCAAAGGCCAGGCCCCGGTTGGTTTGCGTCTTGGGCAGCGAGATCAGCCAGGAGCCGAAGGGCGTGACGGGGCTGATGTCCGCCGACCATGAATGGCCCTGGTCGCTGAAATCAGGCTGTCCTGTGGCCACGTCGAATTGGTACACGCGCTCGCGCCAGGGTGTGTGAAAGCGCAGCATGGAGCGCTCCACGTTGCGGTCCACGAAGGGCTTGCTTTCGAAGGTCAGCCTGGTCAGCAGTTTGCCGCTGTCTGTCGATTTGACGCCCATGACCTCGGCCACCACGGCCCGCACGCGCAGGTTCACGTATTGGCTCAGTTGTGGCTGGTTGGGGTCGATGGTGATTTCAAAGGCGTTGCCGTTGCTGATGTCCGAGGCCAGCACGCCCTGGATGTCGATGGTGATGGGGCGGGTGGTCGAGGCCTGGTACTGCAGCAACTGCGACTTGGCCTCCAGTGTGGCCTCGTTCTGGGCGATGCGCGACTGCATGAAGTTCATCAGGCTGTAGCTGGCAATCGGCGTAGGGGGCTGCAGCCACGCATATTGCAGCGCCTGGTCCTGCAACAGGAAGGACTTGGCGAAGGTGGTGAGCATCTGGCGGCGCAGGTAGTCCAGGCTCCCCGTCAGGCCGACCAGGTCGATGGCCTGCCTGTCCAGGTCCTTGATCTGCAAGGGGTTGAGCTTGTCGGCCAGGGCGTTCAGGCGCTCCGCCTGACGGTCGTTGAGCACCTTCTGGCGCTGCGTGGAGTAGATGTCGCGAAGGATCTGGTGCAGGCCCGATTGGGCACCGGTCAGCGCTTTGCCCCGCATGACGAGGATCTTGAACGCGGCGACCATCTCGGCCTTGGCTTCGTTGACGCCGCTGCCGCTGGGTCCGGTCGACATCACCACGTCGAGCTGAAGCGACATCTCGTCCCATTGGAGGGTGGAGGTATCGCCATAGTCCATGCCATCGAGCCCGTCCAGCGTCTTTTGCGCGTCCTGGATGTTCTTCACGGTGCCCGAGATGGTGGTGTAGACCTTCATCGTGGCATTGAGGATGTTCAGTGCCTTCTGGATGCGCTGCACGGTCAGGCCGAGGTCCTTGACCGCATTGATCGAGCTGGCGGGCACGAAAACCGACGTGCCCAGGCTGAAGGCGGTGGTGGCCACGTCCAGACCGAACTTTACCCATTCCAGGGTCTCCCACTGCACGACGGCCGCCTTGTAGCGCTGCACCGCCTGGTTGACCTCTGCCTGCTGCTCGAACAGGGCCTTGGACAGGTCGTTGATCTTCTCCTGTTGGGCCTTCGCCTCGGCCTGGCTGGCAGCGATCACGGAGTCGTAGTGGTTCGACAGGTCCTTTGCGGACTTGGCGTTGGCATCGATCAGCCCGGACAGCAGCTTGCCGCTCTGGACGATGTTCTCGTTCAAGGCCTTGCCGACATCGACGGTCAGCTCGGCCTGCTTGCGCTGGTTGATCTGGATGGTGTCTTCGCTGATCTGGCGCTGGATCTCCTGGAGGTAGTCCAGTATCTTTTTGACCGAGGCCTCATAGTCGGAGGCCGGCAGGATGGGTACGAACGCGCCTTGTCCGGAACTGGGCGTGTAGCTGCCCAGGTCCAGGGCGCGAAAGCGCATCGCAAGCAGGTCCTCGTCGCGGGTATCGGCAGGGATGACCTGCGCCACCCATTTCAGGTAGCCGCGCGCCAGTGTGCGTACCGTCACGGCGCCCATCTGGTCGGCCTGCATGCCGAGCACGGCTTCGCCGAAGGCCAGCGAAAACTCCAGGCTGTCCTTGAGGGCCGGCAGCTCGGTGGCAGGGGGCACGCGCCGCACGTCCTCGATGACGCGGGGCCAGCCCTTGGCGTCCAATTCGTAGCGCAGGCCGTCGACCACCAGGAAGTGCCTGTCCCCGTCGTGGTTCTGAAAGCGTGCCGCGCCCAGGAACTGGCTGCAGCCGATGGACAGTCCTTCAAAGCCCGCATTGCTGAGTGCTACCACGTTGGGCAGGCCGGTCGTCCTCATGTCCAGGATGTAGCCGTACAGGCCCACCTTGTCGCCGGGCAGCTCGATGGCGGCCTGGGACCGGACGGCGACCACATAGCCGTAGGACGTGAAGTTGCGCACTTCGGACCGGGCCACCAACTGCATGCCCGCCAGATTCAGGCGGGCCTTGTAGACATTGATGCTGGGCGTGGCAATGGCGGAGACCACGCCGGGCTGGTCTTCCGGGATCAGTGCGGCGAAGTCGCTGGAGTCATGCGGCACGAATTGGGGCTGTATCGCATCGCCGAACACGCTGGACATGGCCGCCTTGAAGACGCGCCGCCACACCGCCGTGCGCTTGTATTCGGTGAAGGTGGTCAACGGCCCCAGCGTGATGGCGACGGGAGCCTGGTCGGTGAAATCCCGGTTCAATCGGGACAGCGATACTGCCGAGTCCACGGAAAAGGGCTGGAATACGCTGTTGCGCTTGGCCCAGGTTTTCTCCACCCAATCCCCGTCTGCAAGGCTTTGCTGGAACTGGGGGCTGTGGCTGAGGTTCAGGATGTTGCCGAATTGCTTGACGAAGCCGAACGCGCCTTTTTCCGCATCCGTGGTGAAGTACTGGAATTTGACGGCATTGGCGCCCGTGAAGTCGTTTTCGGAGCCATTGAATGCCTGCTGCACCCGTGCGAAGCGCTCGGCTTCGTAGGCAAATACCTGGATGATCTGGTCCCCGACCGTGATGGAGGACACGAAATGCGTGCCCCATTCGGCGAAGTTGTCCAGAAAGAGGTTGGCGTCCCTGAGCGTCAGGTCGGCGGCCGTGTCCTGCGAGCCCTCTGCCTGGAAATGGCGCAGCCGCGCCATGGAGCGCATGAATTCGCCATCGACGCCAATGCGTGGATCCGGGCGCAGCGCATGGACCGTGGTGAGGACCTGGTTCTCCTTGGTCGTGTGGCGCAATGTCTCGTCCTGGCGGACTAGTTTGACGAGCGCAAATCGCAGGCTGGTGTCGTGCAGCGAGATGCCCAGTGTCTGGACCAGGCTGTCCAGCGCGGCAGCCCCGGTGGGCGCCGACAGCAGCAAGGCGCCCGCCGGCAGGGACGGTGGCGCCGTGTCTATCGCAGGCATATCGATGCCATAGGGCAGCAGCGCGGTGACCAGGCTCTGTGCGCTCTCGTGGAGGCTGATCACCGGATATCCCCAGTCGCCCCGGCTGCCGGAGGGCTCAGGCGCTTGCGGCTCCATCGGCTGCTGCCGGGGGCGGTGCAGTATGTCCAGCATGCCCCTGGATGGGTCCCACCCCGGCGCGTAGCCTTTGATCAGGTTGGTGGCGGTACCCAGTGCCAGTCCGTTGAAAGCTTCCGTCATACATCCTCCATTGATATCCGTTGAGAGATAAATGAATGGCGCGGTCTGCCCATCGCTTGAAGGGTTGCGGTCTGTATGGCCCGCCGTGGGGGAGCTTGCCGGTCATCGCTTCAAGCCAGCGCCCGGTTTCCTGTGCATTCGACGTTCGGACTCCTGGGGCGTCCTTCGCGGGAATCTCTTTTTGATTCACTGACGGGCAGCAAGAGTGCCCTGCATCCCCGATGGGCGCAGGTGGCCATGCGGGGCAATGGATATCGCCTGGGGGCCTGCCTGCGCCTACGGGCCTTGGCTGCGCCGGCCGCGCCATTGCGGCGCGGCAAGCCGGCCACTAGTCGCCGATGACCTGCAGCCCGCTGCCGTCCCCATGCGCCTGCAGGCACATTCTTCCGAGGTCGTTGAGAAAACGCAGCACCGGCATCTCGCCCACGCAGGCGGGGATGGCGGCCATGATGTCGTTGTGCAGTTCCAGCAGCTGGTCCGAGGCCACGAACATGGCGGCGGATTCGCCGTAGTAGTGCCGCCAGAAGTCCTGCAGCAGGCCGTGGCGGGCCTTGCCGACGACCAGGGGATAGCCGTTTTCCCAGACCTGTGCGTCCATGGAAAGGCTGGCCAGGCCAGGGTCAACGGGCCGCGCGCTGGCGGGGATCAACAGTACACGTCGCATGTCCATGCTCATTTGCGGTTTCCAGGTGCGCCAGTGGACTCGGGCAACCCGGTCCGGGAGGAGGGTGAGAGGTCCTTGCCGCAGGCGGCAGGAACCGGTTCCCACTTTATTGACGTGTGCACAACAAGAAAATTACAGCTGATTACATACGGCGAGCGATGCGCCGTGTGCCTGCCGTTCTCCGTTGCAGTTCGCCGTTCAGGCGCTGCGCGCGCCGCCCTCGATCTCGAACGCAAAGTCCCCGAAGCGCAGGCTGCCGCGCCGCCGCTCCACCAGGGCCGGCAAGGCCGCGCATTCGGGCAGGGCGCTGAGGATCTGGTGCTTGGCGCGGAAGATCTGGATGTTCACGTACGACGAATCCACGCCCAGCATGCGCGAGAGCGCGTCGAGCTCTATCCAGCCCTGGCTTGCGGGGGCCAGGCCCTTGTGGGCGTCCTGCTGGCGCACGCGGGCCAGGGTGACCAGGGTGTAGTGGTGTATGCGTTCACCCAGCGCGATGGGCTTGCCGTCGCTCATAACGGTCAGGCTGGCGTGCTCCTCGTTCTGGCTGACGTGGAAGCGAAAGGACACGTCCGGCGGCTTGGGCGCATGCGGGTCGAAGCTGCTTTCCCGCGTGGATTCCAGGTCGTCGCATTGCACGAATTCCCAGCTGCCTGCGGAGGTGTGGACCATGGCGCCGTCCACCAGGGGCTCGGTGCCGTCGCCGGACTCCAGCAGCCAGCGGCCGTCTTCGAAGAAGACGTTGGCTTCGGGCTCCTGGGCGTCGGGCAGCAGGGTGCCGCGCGGGTTCAGGGCCAGGGGGGCGTCCTGGGGCAGGCCCGGGCCGGGGCTCAGGCAGGTGACGGGCGGTCCCAGGTCTTGCACGGTCCAGGCCGCTTCTGCGCCTTCGCCCATGCTGAGCCTGGCGCCCACGGTCAGTACGGTCCAGCGGCCGGCGACCAGGCGCACGCCGTTGAGCATGGTGCCGTTGCGGCTCTGGTCCACGATTTCCCAGGTCTGCCGGTTCCAGCGGAACAGGGCGTGGACCTGGGAGACGTCGGGCGCCTTCATGACGGTCTGGCAGACCGAGGGGTGGCGGCCGAAGGTATGCAGGGGCCGCAGCACGACGATGCTGCCGTCGAGTTGGTTACGAAAGAGGGCCATCGCCTCGAATTCTCCTTGGGGCTTGTGTGAACAGGGGGTGGGCTGGGGGCGCATTGGCCCGGAGCCGGCAGCCTGTTGCCAAGCCGAGAGAGTACATGCCCGCTGCGCGTTTCAGTTTGTCAAACGTACAGCGCCTGCGGATTGAACTCGGATTCCTGCAGCGGCCGGCTGCGCCAGCCCAGGGCCACGGGCACGTCGCGCAGCCGTGGATTGCCCAGTTCCGGCCAGATATGGCACAGGCCCGGAACCACGACCTTGACGGTGTACAGAGGGATGTCGGGGCGCGAGTGGTCGTAGACGATGGTTTCCAGGCCCAGGCCCCGTGCGATGTCCACGCAGTGCGCAATGGCCCGGGCAATGTCCGGCGGCGCGGTGTCCGCCTGCTGCGCAGGCTGTTGCGGCGGCGCATCGGTGCCGTCCAGCGGATGCAGAAAGGCCTGCACCTGCTGCGGCACGGCAAAGCCCTTGCCCGCCGCGATCAGCTGGCTGATTTCGGTGAGGGCGCGTTCGCAGGCCAGGGCGCGGTCCAGGCTGCAGCCAAAGCCCACGGCCCAATGGCCGGTATCCGCGTGGCGGCCCACGCAGACCACGACCGGTATGCCGAAGTCATGGGTGATGTCCAGCAGCCAGTACGACCATTGCGGGCCGCAGCTGCGCGCCAGGCGCTGGCGCGTGGCTGCGGCGATGCCGTCCAGCGCGATGGCGGGCCTGCGGATCTGGCCGTACCACCAGATGGCCGCGGCGTCGCGCTCCACCAGTTCCATGAAGCCTTGGAGGATGGCTTCTTCCCGCGTGTTGCCGGCCGCGCAGCCGTTGGAGGTCCAGCCCACGTGGTGCTGGCTTTGCGCGGGCGCATGGGCCAGGCAAAAGCCCAGCGGCAGGTAGCGGCGCGCATCGGCGGTCAGGGACCAGGCGGGCGCCCACCACAGGGGTTCGCCCTGGCCGGCGCCGGGGGCCACGGCATGCGGCGGCCTGTCGGCGGCAAAGCGGGCGGTCTGCCGGTCGCTGAAGCGGGCCAGCGCTGTGGGAGGAATGCAGGGCGCATCCAGCTGCGCGGCGGGGGCGACGACCACGGCTTCATCGCCCTGGTGGAAGGCGGCGTAGCGCTCCACGGCTTCGCACATGGCGCTGGCGCGGGCCTGCATGGCCGACAGGCCCTTGCCCAGGCACAGCTGTGTCGGGGGGGCTGCCAGGAAGCCGCTGCCAGGCGCGGGCGTTCTGAAGATTTCGCTGCGGTAGACGGTGAGCGCTTCGTCGGTCTCGGCTGTCAGCGGCGTGACCCGGGCAATCACGCCGGTCAGCGGGCTGACGTGCCGGGACAGGCGCTGCACCGTGGTCTCGGCCGGCACGCTGCGCCAGCCGCCGTCGGCGCGCGCGGCATGCGTGCCGGGAACTGGCGCAATGGGTTCGCGTTGGCGCAGTGCCATCAGCCCCGGTGTGCCGCAGTGCGGGCATTGCGGGCGGGCGGCCACGGGGTGGGCCTGGGGGGGCTCCAGCGTCCACACGGTTTGCGCCGCATCGGTGTGCGCCAGCAGGCGCTGCACCGTGGGCAGCAGGGCCTGCAGCCGCGTGGCGATGAGGTCGGCGCCGGCGCGCACGGGCGGGCAGCGGCCGCTGTCGTGCGGCGGGCCGCCTTGCGCGGCGCGTGCGGGATGGTTGCGTTGCCAGCGGTGCGCCAGGCAATGCCAGCAGGCCGATGCGGTGCCGGCATGGGGCGTGAACAAGGGCCCGGCCATGGCCTGCTCGCCCGCGGGCCGGACCGGCAGCCAGGGCCGGCCTGCGGCACGCTGGCCGGCGTCGATGGCGCCCAGGCGCGGGTCCAGGTAGTCGTCGCAGAAAACGATGGTGAGCGGGGTGGGGGCTGGTGCCTGCGTGGCCACGGCCGCAGCCCAGTGGCAGGCGGCTGTGCTGTCCAGCGCTGCAGTCAGCAGGACGATGTCGATCTGCTCCGATGCCTGCAGGCGCACGGGCGGGGCCGAGAAATCCGGTTGCAGATAACCGTGGCCGTTCAAGCCGCTGTGCAGCACCGGCTGGACCAGGCCCTGGCGCAGCAGGGCGCCCAGGGCGTGCAGCATCTGCGCAAGCGGCGCATCGGGCGCTGTGGCGCAGTGCTGCATGAGGCTGGTGCCGGCCTGCAGCGGGGCGTTGAGCGCCAGGACGGCGGCGGAGCCCAGGGCCAGGGTGTCACGTTCGCTGGTCAGCAAAAGGCGGTCGCCCTGCTGCACGGGGGACAGGAATTTCTCGTGCCAGCGGAAGGCGTCGGCAAACAGGTCCGGGGCCGCAGGCTCAGGCAAGGGACGGGGCTCCCAGTTCAAGGCGGACGACGGCATACGGGTGCTGGCCGGTGGTGGCGTGGAAGGCGGTCTCGAACAGCTGGTGCTGCTGCGAGAACCGGGCATACAGGTGCTCCTGCAGGCTGATGCGGATGGCGGGGTGGATGCGCTCCATCTGGGCGCCGTCCGCAAAGCCCGAGACGACGGGCAGCCGCATGCCGCCCACCTGCATGGGCAGCCGTGCAAGGGCCGGGTGCACATGGTCGAGCACCACGGTGCACGGCGGGCTGCCGGGCGCGGCAAAACGCTGGGCCAGCTGCTGCAGCATGGCCTCCAGCGGCGCCTGGGGAAGGTAGGGGCAGACGCCTTCGAGCAGCACCAGAACGGGCTGGCTGCCGGGCAGGGCGGCGGCGTCCAGCCAGGAGGTGTCGAGGATGGAGCAGGCAAGGCGGGTTTCGTCGCCGTCCATGTATTGATCGCGCAGCGCAATGGCGTCGGGCAGGTCCACGTTCAGCCAGCGTGCGGTGCCGGCCAGGGCCGCCAGGCGGCTGCGCCGCGTGCACAGGCCCGCGCCCAGCGCAATGCACAGGCCGGACGGATGCGCGCTCAGGAATTGCGTGGTGAGCCGGTCGAACAGCTGCGTGCGCAGCACCACGCTGCGCACAAAGGCGGGGTCGGCGGCGTGCGCCTCGCTGGCCTGGGGCAGCGCCGCCGCGATGCGGCACGCCTCGGGGTCGGCAAAGGGCGGCAGGTCGTGCAGCTCCGGGGGAGCTGCCGCACCTGCAGCGCGGGCACGTGCCGCCAGCGTCAGCAGCAAGGTAGCCGTGGCCCCTTGCAGCTGCGCCGGTGCCGTATCAGCAGGTGAAGGGATAGGCGTCACCGGTGTTGTTGTAGGAGGTGAGGGCGATGGCCCACAGGTCCTGCTCGGCGGGTGCCACCGGGTAGTTCAGCACGATGCCGTTCTTGATGGCCGTGCCGTCTGCGCGCTGCAGGTTCCACTCGCCGCGCGCGGCGTCCCAGGTGAAGGCCTGTTCGGTCTCGAAGCGGACCTGGAAGTTGAACGGGTTGTTGTAGCCCAGCCATTGGCTCAGCACGGGGGCCTTGTCCTTGCCGTCGTCACGCGTCAGCTCCGCGTGGAACTCGGGCGACTGCCAGGCCAGGGCGATGGCGCGCAACACCACGCCGCCGAAGGCCAGCAGCGAGTCGGGGCCGCCGCCGGGGATGCCCAGGCCAGTGGGCAGGGCAGCCCTGAGCATGCCGTTGTTCGGTTCCTCGAACGAGGTGCTCACGCCCATGAAGTTGGGGAACAGCTGGTAGTAGGCGGCCAGGGCCTCGGAGGCATGGGTCTGGGGCGCCTGGGGCAGGACGATGACGAATTCATCGTCGGGACCGATCCAGCCGGCCGTGAGCACGGGCTTCCATTCGGCGCGCTGGGTGGGGTCGTCGCTCAGGCGCAGCGACACATCGACCTGGGGCCACTGGGTCGGCAGGTTGAAGTCGCGGTGCAGCATGGGCTGGATGTCGCGCTGCCCCAGCAGGTCACGGCGGTAGGCGTCATCCTGCCAGGAGCGGGCGATGGCCCGCAGGTAGGCAAGGCGGAATGCGAGCAACGGTTCAGTATTCTGCAGCTGGGTGGTCATGTGACTTCATCCTCGGTTCAAGAAAAATGCGCCTGGCCGGGCAGGGGCCCGGACAGGTGCACGGACAGTTCAGGCCGCAGCGCGGCCAGCTCACTCAGGCGCGCGGCCACGTCCTGCCTGGCGGGTGCCAGGGCCTGCGACAGGGCCAGTGCCTCGGTTTCGGTGCGGTACTTGCCGGCAGTGCGCGCAGTCCCGGCCGCCTGGGCCAGGCTGTCCTGCACGGCCGCGTGGTCGGCGCCCATGGCCAGCAGGAAGCGGGCCTTCTTCAGGTGCAGCTCGCTGCTGTGCAGCCGTTCGTCCAGCACGTCGGCCAGGCGCAGGCATTCGTCGATCTTGTCCAGGGCCTCGGTCCAGCGCCCGCTGGCCGCCAGCATTTCGGCGACGAAGGAGCGGTAGTAGGTCTGGCAGTAGCGGCAGCCCATGTCCCAGAGCACCTGCGCCGTTGCGCTGGCGCGCGCTATGCCTTCGCTGTCTTCGCTTGCCGTGCCCTCGCCCAGGGCCCAGCAGCGGATGATGTCCGCATAGCCCGAGAACGCTGGCAGGCCGTAGCGGGCCGTGATGTCCAGCAGCTCGCCCGTGGTGGCCAGCGCGCTGGCCCGGTCGCCGCGCGCCTGGTGGACCAGGCCCTGGTAGAGCAGGGCCATGCTCAGCGAGGGAATGTGCGAGACCTCGTGCGCCAGGCGCACGGCGTCGGCCGCATCGGCCAGCGCGGCCTGCCCGAAGCCGGCGAACCAGCGCACCAGGGCGCGCCCGCAGGTGGCCCAGACACGGGTGTCGAAGCCGAACTCGGCCGCATGGTGGGCATGGGCCACGGGGTCGTAGCGGGTGATGGCGTCGGTCAGCGCTTCTTCGGCCTGCTCGAATCGGCCGTCGGAGTAGTGGGCCAGTCCCAGGTAGGTCTGGGCGGCCACCAGCACGCCCGTGTCCTGCTGGCGCACGGCCTGCTCCAGCAGCCGGTGGCTGAGCTGGCGCACTTCCTCGCGGTTGCTGGCCACGTGGTGGTAGGTGATCAGCATCCACAGGTGCTGCACCTGCTTGTAGTCGGCCACGGCGTTGGCGCCCGGGCCGGCCAGCAGCTCCTGCGACAGCGCGATGCGTTCCACCACCTGGGCATGGGCCCAGCCGTGCTTGTTCATCAGCGCCTGGGTCACGTAGCTGTTGACGTCCAGCCGCGCCTCGCGCTGGGCCACGCCCTGGAGCTGTTGCAGCCAGTCGTCGATATGGCGCGCGTAGGCAATGGTTTCATCGTTGAGCGAGCGCAGCTGGGTGATGCGCAACTGCCGCACGGCCAGGGCCACGGCCTGGGCGTGGTCGCCGGCGTCCGCCCAGTGCTGGGCCACGCCTGCGGGTTCCGCCGCAACGCGCTGCGGCTGGTGCTGCATCAGGGCCAGGGCCACGTCGCGGTGCAGCAGCCGGCGCTGCGATACCAGCATGCATTCGTAGGCCGTGTCGCGGATCAGCGCGTGGCGGAACATGTAGGCGCCCGGGCCCGCGCGTTCGTCGGCAATCACCAGGCCGGCCTGGCCCAGGGCGGCCAGTTCCTGCCCGACTTCGCCCTGCGGGCGTTCCAGGCAGGCGCACAGCAGGTCGAAGTCGAAGTGCCGGCCCATGGTGGCGGCCAGCTGCAGCAGGGGCTTGAGCGGGCCGATGCGGTCAAAGCGGCTGACCAGCGAGTCGCGCAGCGTGAGCGGAATGGCGGCCGGCAGTCCGGCATGGCGAAAGTCCCAGACGCCGTCTTCCTCCACCAGGTGGGCATCCAGCAGCATGCGCGCCATTTCCTGGATGAACAGCGGCACGCCGTCCGTGCGTTCCACCACGTGGCGGATCACGGCAGGGCTGAGCCGGCGCGGTGCCAGCGTCTGGCGGGCCAGTTCGGTGGCCTGGGCGTCTTCCAGGCGCCGCACGTCCACGCAGTCGGCCTGCAGGCCCTCGGGCGGTTGCCACTGCGGACGTGCCGTGAGCACCAGCAGCACGCGCCGCCCGGGCAGGCGTGATACCAGTTGCTCCAGCAGTTCGATGCTGGTGGGGTCGGCCCAGTGCACGTCCTCGACGACCAGCAGCAGGGGCTCGGCTTCGGACATGTGCAGCAGCCATTGCGCGGTGGACTGCAGCAGCAGCGCCCTTTGCATGACGGCCGAGATGCGGCTGGGCTCGCAGTCGCCCAGGGGCAGCGAGAGCCAGGCGCACAGAATGGGCAGGGCGGCCTCGGCATCGCAGCCTGCGGCGCGCAGGGCTTCGCGCATCTGTTCGCGGTGGTCCTGCGGGGGATCTGCCGCCTCCAGCCGCTGCCGTATCAGGCCCAGGAAAGGGGTCAGCGCGGTGTTGCGGTGCTCGGGCTGGCATTGCAGCACCACGGTGTTCGCGCCCTGTGTCCTGGCGTGGACGAGCAGCATGTCGGCCAGGCAGGATTTGCCGATGCCCGGCTCGCCGCGAATCCACAGCGCATTGCCCCCGGCTTCGCGGGCCCGCGCCCATGCGTCGTGCAGGCGCTGCAGTTCGGGTTCGCGGCCTATGCACTGCAAGGCTGCATCGGACACCGGTCCCTGCAGTAGCTCGGCTGGCTGCTCCAGCTCCAGGCGATAGGTCTGCATGCCCGTGGGCTGGCCGGGCAGGCGCAGGCTGCCGGCCTTCTCGAAGCGCGCATGACGCGACAGCAGGCGGTGGCTGCTTTCGCTGGCCAGCAGGGTGCCCGCATCGGCGATGGCCTCCAGCCGCATGGCCACGTTGACGGCATGGCCCGAGGGCGCTTCGCCGCCGACCACCACGGCCATGCCGGTGTGCAGGCCCATGCGGATTCCGAGGTGCAGTCCGTGGACCTGCTCGATGGCGGCTGCGCGGCTGCGGCTGAGCGTCAGCAGCTCCTGGGCCGTCATGCCGGCCTGGCGGGCATCGGTGTCGCTGGTGTGCGGGTAGCCGAAGAGCACCAGCATGCGGTCGCCCAGCGTGCCCGCCAGCATGCCTCCGCGCCGGGTGGCAACGTCGGAGAACAGCGTGAGTTCCTCGCGCTGCAGCAGTTCGATGTCTTCGATGTTCAGCCCCTGCGAGGGCTGGCTTGAGGTGCCCGTCGTGCCGTCCATGCCGTGGGTGTCGCTGCCCGGCCAGAGGGAGACGCTGCAGCACAGCACGGTGAGCTGGCGCACTTCGGAGAACACGCGTGTGGTGGCCACGGTGCGTGTCAGGTCCGCCTGCTGCACCTGGGCGGCGGCGGGCAACTGGCCCACCAGATCGTCCAGCCGCACGCGCATGAGGTCCCTGAGCAGGGCCGCCGCCGAGTCGCTGCGCTCCGCAGGCCGCTTCTTGAGCGCCTTGCGCAGCAGGGCGGCGATGGGGTGGGTGGAGATGGCCGGCGGCAGCTGCACTTCCTGCGGGCTGAGCTGGCGGTGCACGATCTCGGCCACCGAGGCGCCCTGCACGGCGGGCGTGCCCGTCAGGCATTCGAGGAACATCAGCCCCCAGGCATACAGGTCGGTGCGGGCGCTGGGCGGCTCGCCGCGCAGCTGCTCGGGCGCGCTGTAGGCCGGCGTGCCCAGGCACTCGTCGCCCATGGTGAGCTGCGAGACCTGCGGGCCGGCAAACTGCGGGATCACGGTGCCAATGCCGAAGTCCAGCACCATGGCGTGGCGCACCGCGCCCGTGGAGGTGACCATCACGTTGTCGGGCTTGAGGTCGCGGTGCACGATGCCGGCGGCATGCGCGCAGTCCAGCGCATCGAGCACCTCGGCCATGAGGCGGCCGGCCTCGGCGGCAGTCAGCACGCCCTGGCGGCGGATCAGGCTCTTGAGGGTCTCGCCGGGCACATATTCGAAGACGCCGTAGACGCAGTCGCCTTGCTCGCCCTTGTCCAGCAACTGGACGATGTGCGGATGGTGCAGGGACGCGCACAGCATGGTCTCGCGGTGGAAGCGCTCCACCTGGCGGCCGCCTTCCTGCAGCCTGACGACCTTGATGGCCACCGATGCACCCGTGCGCCGGTGGCGCGCGCGGTAGACGGTGCCGTAGCCACCCGATCCCAAGGTTTCCAGCAGTTCGTAATCGGGTATTTCCAGGGGGGCTGGCGCCACCGGGGTCACCGCAGCTTGCGTGGGGTTGGTGATGGCATCGTGCATTTCAGCCTCGGTTGGGTATCCTCCTGGAGGGTATCCAGTCGTCCATTTGTCATACGGCAGACCGTGCTTTTGATACCGTTCGTTACTATAGCGTACGTCCGAATGCAATTGCCTGTTTTTGCCTACGTGCTTGCCCATGGTTGCCGTCGCCGCCGCCATCGCTGTGGCGTCCGGTGCTCAGGCCCAGCTGGCCGCATTGCGCAGCCGTATGCCGCTGGCATGCAGCGAGCTGTCCCAGACGCCGCGCAGCGGCTGCAGGGAATCGACGATGCGCAGCTCGGTGCCGCATTCCGCTATTGCTTGCGGCAGATCGACCAGCAGGTCCCGGCGCAGGGGCTGCACGGTCTGCCGGCTCACGTACATGCCGGCATCCTCCAGGCTTTCGAACGGCTCGACTGGAAGCTCATACCGGTGTATCCGGGCTGCATGCAGGCGCGCGGCCCAGGCGGTCTCCACATAGGCCACGGCCTGTGCTGCGGCGGGCAGGTCGTTCAGCCATTGCGCCCTGTCTTCGCTGGTGCTGTGCTCGTGCGGCCATATGACGATGCGCGGGCATTCGCGCGGAAACAGGTACAGCCGCTGATGCGTCTGTGCGATGGCCCACACCAGGGGGCCGTTGAGCCACTCCTGTCCCTGGCGGCGGGGGGCCGCCTTCAGGACCGGGCGGGGTTGGAACTGCCGGATGTCCCCGTCTTCGCTGAAATGAAAAAGTCGCATGGCGCGCAGTGTAGGGCGCGGCGATTTGCAGGCGGCCCGCCATCCCCTATGATGCGCGACACCTGTGAATAATCCCAGGTACTCGCAACCCACGGAAAGGTCCACGCACCATGAACGGTCACTGTCTTTGCGGCGCTGTCAGCTTTTTCTCTCCCCAGGCCCGGGAAATCGGGGCCTGCCACTGTGGGTACTGCCGGCGCTGGGGCGGTGGCCCCATGCTGGCGGTGCATTGCGGGCCCGATGTGAAGTTCGAGGGCGGCGAGCACATAGGCACCTATGCCTCCTCCGAATGGGCCGAGCGCGCCTTCTGCAGGCAGTGCGGCACGCACCTGTACTACCGGCTGCACGCCACGGGCGAGTACTTTGTGCCGGCCGGCGCCTTCGAGTCGCAGGACTTCGAGCTGGCCACGCAGATCTACATCGACAGAAAGCCCGGCTACTACGACTTCGCCAACCAGACGCCGACCATGACCGAGGCCGAGGTCATCGCCCAGTACGCGCCCCCGCAGGAATGAGGCACAGCACCATGCCCTTGCACGATGACGCCAGCGGCCTGGCAATGGAGCCTGCCGCACGGCCCGGCGATCCGCTCGATCGCATCGACACACCCAGCCTGGCGCTGGACCTGACGGCCTTCGATGCCAACCTGCGCACCATGCAGGACTGGGCCGACCGCCATGGCGTGGCGCTGCGCCCGCATGCCAAGGCGCACAAGTGCCCCCAGATCGCGCTGCGCCAGCTGGCGCTGGGCGCACGTGGCATCTGCTGCCAGAAGGTGAGCGAAGCGCTGCCCTTTGTGGCGGCCGGCGTGCGCGACATCCTGATCAGCAACGAGGTCGTGGGGCCGGCCAAGCACGCGCTGCTGGCCCGGCTGGCGCGCAGTGCGCGCATGGCCGTGTGCGTGGACAACGCGGCCAACCTGGTGCAGCTGTCCGAGGCCATGGCGCAGGCGGGCGTGGAGATCGACGTGCTGGTCGAGGTGGACGTGGGTCAGGGCCGCTGCGGCGTCACGGGCCCCGAGGCCGTGCTGGCCCTGGCGCGGCAGGCGCGTGATCTGCCGGGCCTGAATTTCGCGGGCCTGCAGGCCTACCACGGCGCGGTGCAGCACCGGCGCAGCCGCGAAGAGCGTGCGCAGGCCTGCCAGGAGGCTGCGAGCCGGGCGGCGGCCTGCGCGCAGCTGCTGCGCGACAACGGCCTGGCGTGCCACACCATCACGGGCGGCGGCACGGGCAGCGTGGAGTTCGACGCGGCCAGCGGCGTCTACACCGAGCTGCAGCCGGGCTCCTATGCCTTCATGGATGGCGACTACGGTGCCAACGAATGGGGCGGGGCGCTGGCCTTTCGCCGCAGCCTGTTCCTGCTGTCCACGGTGATGAGCACGCCCGCGCCGGACCGCGTCATCCTCGATGCGGGCCTGAAATCCACCTCGGCCGAATGCGGCCCGCCCGCCGTCTACGGCACGCCGGGCCTGCGCTGCGTGGCCATCAATGACGAGCACAGCGTGGTATGCGTGGAGCCTGGCGCCCAGGCGCCCGCCCTGGGCAGCGTGCTGCAGCTGCTGCCCTCCCACGTGGACCCGACATTCAACCTGCACGACGAGCTGGTGGTGCTGCAGGGCGGCACGGTGCACGCGCTGTGGCCGATTGCGGCGCGCGGGCTGTCGCGCTGAAGACGGCATGAAAGAAGCCGCCGGCCTTGCGGCGCGGCGGCTTTTTTGCGTCTGCGCCTGCTGTGGCCTGTGGCTTACAGCTCGATCTTGGCGCGGCGGATCACGTCGCCAAAGCGCTTGTTCTCTTCGACGATGAAGGCCTTGAACTCTTCGGGCGTGGGAAAGTAGTTCTCGTAGCCGAAGGTCTGGAACTTGGGCTGGATGTCGGGCTCGCGCAGGACTTTCATGGTGTCCTGGCGGATCTTCTCGACCACGGCCGGCGGCGTGGACTTGGAGACGGCAAAGGCATTCCAGCCGGTGACCACGGCATCGGCCGGGCCGCCGGACTCGGCCACGGTGGGCACGTCTTCATAGCCCTTGAGGCGGTGGGGCGCCAGCACGGCCAGAAAGCGCAGCTTGCCCGAGCGCATCAGCGGGCCGGCCGTGCCCGAGGAGCCCAGCGCAAAGGCCAGCTCGCCCGTGGCCACGCTGGTGTACAGCTGGCTGGTTTCCTTGTAGATGACGTGTTCCATCTTGGTGCCCGTCAGCGACTCCAGCAGGGCCGAGCCCAGGTGCACCGGGTTGCCCACGGACCACGAGCCGTAGTTGAGCTTGCCGGGGCGCGCCTTGGCGTCGGCAATCAGGTCGGCCACGGTCTTGTAGGGGCTGTTGACCGGCACGCAGACGAAGAAGAAGGTGCGAAACAGCGGCAGGACGACCTCGAAGTCCTTGTCGATGCTGTAGGGCAGTTTCTTGAACAGGTGGGGATAGGCGGCCAGGTGGACGTTGTCCAGCTGGATGATGTCCGTGCCGTCGGTGGCGCCGCGCTTGAAGGCCTCGATGGCGATGAAGCCGTTGCCGCCAGGGCGGTTTTCCACGATGACGGGCTGGTTCCACAGGCGCGCCAGCTTGTCGGCCACCAGGCGCGAGGTGCCGTCCGGCCCGCCGCCCACGGGGAACGGATTGATGATGCGCACCTGCTTGGTGGGCCAGTTGGCGGCGGCACCCGACTGGGCACGCGCGGGTGCCAGGGCGCCCATGGCCAGGGCGCCAAGGGCGAGGCCCGCCTGGCGGCGATTGATGCGGAAGGCGCTGTCTTTCATGGTTTGTCTCCGAGTCGCTGTTGGGCTTGCTGGGGGGCTTGGTCCTATGCCGGCAAGGCACAGGCTGCTCTTGTTTTTACGCTCTCTTGCGGGAGCGGCTGGATCATCCAGTCGCCGCATTGTGTCAGTTCGTTGCAAAGCACCTAGCCGTGGCTGGCGCTAGCAGCTATAGCAAAATGGCATAAGTGAGGAGGCGAGAGAACATGAATTTGCAGCAGATAGAGACGTTCGTGCATGTGGCCGAGACCGGCAGCTTCAGCAAGGCGGCCGTGCTGCTGGAGACGGCCCAGCCCGCACTGAGCCGCCAGGTGCGGGCGCTGGAGACCGAGCTGCGCGAAACCCTGCTGATCCGCACCGGCCGCGGCGTGACCCTGACCGACGCGGGCCGCCGCCTGCTGGAGCACGGCCACGCCATCATGCAGCGCGTGGCGCTGGCCAAGGAGGATCTGGGCAGCCAGCGCGACGAGCCCGTGGGCCGCATCGTGGTGGGCCTGCCGCCCAGCCTGGCGCGGCGCCTGACGCTGCCGCTGATCGATCTGTTCAGCAAGGACATGCCCAAGGCCCGGCTGGCCGTGGTCGAGGGCTTTTCCATGAACATCGCCGAATGGCTGACCTCGGGCCGCATGGACCTGGGCCTGGTCTATACGCCCGAGCCGCATCCGCACATCGAGGTCACGCCCGTGCTGGAAGAGCGCCTGTGCCTGATCGGCCCGGCGCGCACGCTGGGCGGGCGCAGCAGCGTGCGCTTTGACGAGCTGTCGCAGTTTCCGTTGATCATGCCGCAGCACGGCCAGATCTTCCGCAAGCTGATGGAGGCCCAGGCCACGCTGTCCCAGGTCAAGCTCAACGTGGTCTGGGAAGTGTCCAGCGTGCCGGCCATCCTGGACCTGGTGCGCGGCGGCTACGGCTACGCCGCGTTGACCGACAGCGCCATGCGCAGCCACCTGACCGATGCCGAGCTGGTGGGCATTCCCATCGAATCGCCCCATGTGGTGAGCACGCTGTGCCTGGCGCAGTCGGCCAAGAAAAAGGCCACGCCGCTGATCCGCAAGACTTCTCTGGCCCTGCGCGAACTGAGCCAGCAGGTGTGCGCGCCGCTCTGAGCGGTTGCAGCGACGGCGGCAGTTCAGCCAGGCCTCAGAGCAACGGCCGCAGCTCCCGCGCCGCCTCCTGCAGCAGCGGCAGCAGCTCGGCCACCATGTCGGCCGGCGCCATGCGCTGGGGCGAGGTCACGATGTTGAGCGCGGCCACCGTGCGCCCCTCCATGTTGCGCAGCGGCACGGCCAGGGCCTGCACGGCCAGCTCATGCTCTTCCAGGGCCAGGCAGAAATCCTGGCGGCGCACTTCGTCCAGCACGCCTTCGAGCGCTGCGCTGTCCGTCACCGTGTGGGCGGTCAGGCGCCGCAGGTCGTGCGAGGCCAGCCATTGCCTGAGCTCGGCCGCAGGCAGGGCGGCCAGCAGCACGCGGCCCGTGGAGGTGGCATGGGCGGGCAGGCGGCTGCCCAGATGCAGGCCGTGGGCCATGAGGCGCTGGCCGCGCTCGTGCAGGGCGCTGCGCGCCACGATGACCACCTCGTGGCCATCGCGCACCACGCAGGAAAACGACAGCTGGGTCTGCGCCGCCAGCCGGTAGAGCACGGGCTGGACGATGCGCGGCAGCCGCGCCGAGGCCAGGTAGCTGCCCGACAGCCGCAGCACCTTGGGCGCCAGCCAGAAATGGCTGCCGTCCGTCTCCAGGTAGCCCAGGTGCGCCAGCGTCAGCAGATGGCGGCGCGCGGCCGTGCGCGTGATGCCCGAGCGCTCGGCCGCCATGGTGGCGTTCAGGCGCTGGCGCTCGGTGTCGAAGCTCTCCAGCACGGCCAGGCCCTTGGCCAGTCCGGCGATGAAGTCATCGGGGTCGATGGGAAAGGGCTGGTTCATGGGCGGGGAGGGCGGGTATGCAGGTAGTGCGCGATTGTCGCGCAGATTGCGCGATCACCGCGCAACTCATGTGCCAGCCCCTCGTCTTTGCGCTGCCTCAAAACTAGTCTTGGGACCAGGCCATGGCATGAACCGGCCATGACATCGAACAACGCAACGGAGACAGATCAATGCGTACCCAAGTCGCCATCATCGGCGCAGGCCCTGCCGGCCTGCTTCTCGGCCAGCTGCTGTACCGCGCAGGCATAGACAACGTCATCATCGAGCAGCGCAGCGCCGACTACGTGCTGGGACGCATCCGCGCCGGCGTGCTCGAACAGGTCACCGTGGACCTGCTGGAGCAGGCCGGCGCCGATGCCCGCATGCGCGCAGAAGGCCTGCCGCACGACGGCATCGAGCTGCTGTTTGGCGGCCAGCGCCACCGCATCGACCTGCATGGCCTGACCGGCGGCAAGCGCGTCATGGTCTACGGCCAGACCGAGGTCACGCGCGACCTGATGGAAGTGCGCGCCGCCGAGGGCCTGACCACGGTCTACGAAGCCAGCAACGTGCAGCCCGTGGGCTTCGATGGCGACAGCCCCGTCGTGCGCTATGAGAAGGACGGCCAGGTCCATGAGCTGCAATGCGACTTCATCGCCGGCTGCGACGGCTTTCACGGCATCTGCCGCGCCAGCGTGCCGCAGGACAAGGTGCGCACCTTCGAGAAGGTCTACCCCTTCGGCTGGCTGGGCCTGCTGTCGGACACGCCGCCCGTCTCGCACGAACTGATCTACGCCCAGACCGAGCGCGGCTTCGCACTGTGCAGCCAGCGCAGCGCCACGCGCAGCCGCTACTACCTGCAGGTGCCGCTGACCGAAAAGGTCGAGGACTGGAGCGACGAGGCCTTCTGGAACGAACTGCGCCTGCGCCTGGACCCCGAGGCCCGCGAGCGCCTGGTGACCGGTCCCTCGCTGGAAAAGAGCATTGCCCCGCTGCGCAGCTTCGTGACCGAGCCCATGCGCTTCGGCCGCCTGTTCCTGGCCGGCGACGCGGCCCACATCGTGCCGCCCACGGGCGCCAAGGGCCTGAACCTGGCCGCCTCGGACGTGGGCTACCTGTCCAGCGCCTTCGCGCAGTACTACCGCGACAAGGCGCCCGAAGGCATCGACGGCTACTCCGAGCAATGCCTGCGCCGCGTCTGGAAGGCCGAGCGCTTTTCGTGGTGGATGACCTCGCTCATGCACCGCTTCCCCGACGCGGGCGGCTTCGACACCAAGGTGCAGGAGGCGGAGCTGGACTACATCGTCAACTCCCGGGCAGGCTCGACCTCGCTGGCGGAGAACTATGTGGGGTTGCCGCTGGTGTGAGGGCCGGCGTGAGGCCCCGGGCGCCGCCGAGGCTGCGCCCGCATTGATGCGCGCCTGTCGCCACAGCATTGCGCAAATTTGCAGGCCGCCTCGCCCGGACGGGTGCGGGCGAGGAGTAAGCTTGGCAGGTTATGGCGCACATCACGTTTCCCCCTCCCTATATCGCTCCCCAGAATGCAGCGCAGTCGCTGCGCGACGCAGGCTATGCGGTGCTGCGCCCCGATGAATTCGCGGCCTGGGCGGGCGTGTCCTTGACCGAGCTGCATGCGCTCGATGCCGACTGGGCCCAGCTGCCGCCCGATGCCTTTCTGAAGGACGGCGGGCGCTACCGGCGCCGCCGCCATTCCTGCTTCATCGCGGGGCAGGACGGGCTGCAGCAGGTGGAGCACCGCGCGCACTGGCAGCCGGTGGAGTACAACGCCCTGCATGGCGGCATGCTGCGCATGTTCGAGCCCATGCGCGATGCCACGGCGCAAAGCGCCACCTGGAGCCGCCTGCTGCTGGCGCTGGCGGGCCTGTCCGACCAGGTGTTCTGCGCCCAGGGCGATGATGTGCAGCACGAGCGCTGGTTCATCGAGTCCCACCAGTTCCGCATCGACACCACGGACGGCATTGGCCGGCCCACCCCCGAAGGCGCGCATCGCGACGGCGTGGACCTGGTGGCCGTGATCCTGGTCGGGCGCGAGGGCGTGAAGGGCGGCGAGACGCGCATCTTCGAGGCCACGGGCCCCAGCGGCCAGCGCTTCACGCTGACCGAGCCCTGGTCGGTGATGCTGCTGGACGATGCCCGCATGATCCACGAGACCACGCCCATACAGCCCGAGCAGCCGGGCGGTGTGCGCGATACCCTGGTGCTGACCTATCGCCGCCAGGGGTTCCAGGGCTCGGAGCTGACGCGTCGCCGCAAGGATTGATGCAGCTCAAGACGCTGGCGCATGATGGGCGCACACTTTGGTTCATCGACCCGGCCGCCCCCGATTCCTGAGGGCGGCCAAGCACAAAGGAGAAAACGCATGTTCAAGCACATCCTGGTTCCCGTGGACGGCTCCAACAGCTCGATGCTGGCGGTCCACAAGGGCGTGGAGCTGGCCAAGGTCTTTGGCAGCACGCTGACGGCGGTCTACGTGGTGGACCCCTATCCGTTCACGGGCGTGGGCGCCGACTTCGCCTACGGCCAGTCGCAGTACCTGAGCGCGGCCACGGCCGAGGCCAACACCACGCTGGACGCCGTCAAGAAGATCACCGACGAGGCCGGCATCACCGCCACCACCGTGGTGGGCGAAGGCCATGCGGTGCACGAAGGCATCGTGCGCGTGCTCGAGAGCACGGGCGCCGACCTGATCATCATGGGCTCGCAAGGCCGCCGTGGCCTGGAAAAGCTGATGCTGGGCAGCGTGACCCAGCGCGTGCTGGGCGCCGTGCGCGTGCCGGTGCTGGTGGTGCGCGAGTAATCCCCGGGCCGCTCGGCCCTTCGCCGGGTGAAACGTCAACGGCTCCTTCGGGAGCCGTTTTTATTGGTGCGCTGCAGGGGGAGAGGGCGATCAGCGATTGAGCAGCCGTGCCAGCCAGCCCTTTTTCTTGCGCTGCAGTTCCAGTTCCTGCAGCACTTCGTTCTTGAGCCTTTCCTTCTCGGCGGCAGGACTGGACTCGCGCGCCATGCGCAGATAGGCCTTGGCCGAGTCCACGTAGCCGGTGTCTTCGTTGCGGATGTGGTTGAACAGCCAGCGCGAGAGCATGCCGTGCAGCTCGGCGGCCACGTCCTCGCCGGCATCGAAGCGGGTCTGCATCTCGATCACGCGGCGGGTGAACAGCTCGTGCACCTTCTTGTGCGGGCCGGCGAACATGTAGCCGGCGCTCTCGATCAGGCTTTCCTCGAACACGAAGTGCGAGACGGTGTAGTCGATCATCTCGCCGATGACATCGCCCAGGGCCTCGCGGTCGGGCGAGGACCGCAGCTCGTAGAGCTTGTTGATGTAGTCGACGATGCGGCGGTGCTGCCTGTCGATCTCTGCAATTCCGGTGTCCAGCTCGGGGACCCAGACCAGCAATGCCATGGCGTTCTCCAGGAATTCGATGATTTCCGGAGAAGTATTCACGGGACTGTCACATCGCCCCTTGATGCAGATCAGTCTGATCTGCATCAAGGAGACGCGGCGTCACTCGATCTTGGCGCCCGAGGACTCGACGATCTGCTTGGACTGCTTGAAGTCGGCCTGGAACATCTTGTCGAAGTCGGCCACGGTCATGGACTGGGGCTCGGCGCCCTGGGTCTGGATGGCGTCGCGCACTTCGGGCATGGCCAGCAGCTTGTTCACTTCGGCGTTGACCTTGGTCACGATGGCCGTGGGCGTGCCCTTGGGCATGAACAGGCCGTACCAGGTGCTGACGTCAAAGCCCTTGAGGCCCGATTCGGCCAGCGTGGGCGTGTCGGGCAGCGAGGACGAGCGCTTGGCCGAGGTCACGGCGATGGCGCGCAGCTTGCCGGCCTTGATCTGGCCGATGGCCGAGGGCACGGAGGACACCAGCAGGTCCACGTTGCCGGCCAGCGCATCCATCAGGGCCGGGTTGGAGCCCTTGTAGGGCACGTGCACCAGCTGGATGCCCGCCGCCTTCTCCAGCAGCACGCCCGAGAGGTGGATGCTGGTGCCATTGCCCGGCGAGCCGTAGGTCACCTTGCCCGGGTGCTGCTTGGCAGCGGCCACGATGTCGGCCAGGGTCTTGTAGGGCGAGTTCACGCTGGTGGCGATCACGATGGGCGTGTAGGCCACGTGGGCCACGGGCACCAGGTCCTTGACGGGGTTCCAGGGCAGGTTCTTGTAGAGGTAGGGGCCCAGGACCACGTTGTCCTTCTGGCCCATGACCATGTCGTAGCCCGTGGGCGCCGCCTTGGCGGCCTCGGTGATGCCGATGGTGCCGCCTGCGCCCGCGCGGTTGTCGGGCACCACGGTCCACTTGCTGACTTCGGTGAGCTTGTTGGACACCACGCGCGCGAGGATGTCGGTGCCGCCGCCGGGCGGGAAGGGCACGATCATGCGCACGGGCTTGTTCGGATAGTCGGCAGCCGCACCTTGGGCGGCTGCGGAAAAGCTCAGGCCCATGGCGGCGGCCACGGCGGTGCAGGTGATCAGTTGGCGGAACATGAAAGAAGAAACTCCAGGGTCTGATGGGGCGGTGCAACCTTCTCGCAGCGGACCGGCAGCACCGGGCCGCCCATGCGGTGGGTTGTCGATGATCGGGGAGGGTGGTTCCGCCATCTTGCATTGGGAAACCCGCTATTTGGGCGGATTTCCGCAATCTGTGCCACAGGGGCTTCCACCAAGGAGCAGCTTGTGCCTGCTCCAGAGGGAAGCGGGCTATTTTATGCCGCCTTGGTGCCTGGCCGCAGGCCAGGCGCTCAGCCCTGCGCCAACTGCCTGTCCAGCACGCGCACCGTCTCGTACAGCACCCGGGTGCCGTCCAGCAGCTGGGACGGCTCTATCCATTCCTCGGGCGCGTGGCTGCGGCCGTGGAGGCAGGGGATGAAGATCATGCCCATGGGGCCGGTGGGCGCCATGTAGACGGCGTCATGGCCGGCGCCGCTGGGCATGCGCATGTGGGCGTAGCCCAGGTTGTCGCAGGCCTGCTCCACGCCCTGCATGACCAGGCCAGCGCAGTCCGTGGGCTGGGAGCGGCTCACGTCGGCCATCTCGGCACGCACGCGCAGGGCGGCCAGGCCGGGCAGGACTTCGGCCAGCAGTTCCTCGGGGAAGCGCTCCAGCACGCCGGCGTGGTCGCTGCGCACTTCCATCATCATCTCGACCAGGCCAGGCACGGCATTGGAGGCATTGGGCGTGAGCGAGAGCCGGCCCACGGTGGCCACCACATAGTGGGGCTGGCCATTGAGCGCAGCGGCCTTGCGGTTGGCCGCATCGATGATGCGCGCCGCGCCCACCAGCGCGTCCTGTCGGATGTCCATGGGCGTGGTGCCTGCGTGGTCGGCCTGGCCGTGCACGGTGAAGCCCACGCGGCGTATGCCCACGATGTTCGTCACCACGCCAATGGGCAGGCCGCGCTGCTCCAGCACCGGGCCCTGCTCTATGTGCAGCTCCACAAAGGCGGCCGTGCCGCCGGCGCTGCGCAGCGGGCGGTCCAGCGCCTCGGGCCGTGCGCCGATGCGCCGCATGCCTTCGGCCAGGGTTTCGCCTTGCGGGTTGCGTGCCGCCAGCATGGCGGCGTCCAGCTTGCCCGACAGCGCGCGGCTGCCTATGCAGGAGATGCCGTAGTCGCTGGGCTCCTCGGACAGGAAGTCGATCACCTCGAACGGGTGCTGCAGGGCGATGCCGTTTTCATGCAGGCAGTGCGCCACCTCGATGCCGGCCAGCACGCCGATGATGCCGTCGAAGCGCCCGCCCATCATCACGGTGTCGCAGTGCGAGCCGGTGGAGATGGGGGCGCGTTCTGCGCTGCCCGCAGCGGCCTGGGCAGCCGGCAGGCGGCCGACCAGATTGCCGCCTTCATCCAGATGCACCTGCATGCCCGCGGCCGCGAACTCGGCGCGCAGCCAGGCGCGGGCCTGGTCGAACTCGGGCGAGAAGGCGCGGCGGGTCCAGGGCCGGTCGGGCAGGGTGAAGGTGGACAGGGTCTGGACACGGCGCCAAAGGCGCTCGGCATTGATGGGGGGCAGGGCGGTCATGGGTCTCGGTGAGTTCTGCGGCAGGCGCGCGAGCCGCGCAGGCGGCGCAGGCAGGCTGGGCGAAGCGGGGATTGTCGCGCGCAAAGGCGGTGCTCATGCAGACGTGCGCAGGCTCCTGAGCAACCGCTCCAGCGTGTCGAAGCTCACGGGCTTGACCAGGTGGTGGTCCATGCCGGCCTCGCGCGATCGTCTCAGGTCATCCTCCTGCCCCCAGCCCGTGAGGGCGATCAGCAGGACCTGGTCGCGGCCCTGACGGGCGCGGATGCGGCGCGCAACTTCCAGGCCGTCCATGCCGGGCAGGCCGATGTCCAGCAGCACGACGTCGGGCCTGAAGGCGTCGTGCATGGCCAGCGCGCCGGGGCCGTCGCGGGCGATCTCGACCTCGGCTCCCAGCAGCCCTAGCAGCATGGACAGGGTGTCGGCGGCGTCCGCGTTGTCATCGACCACCAGGATGCGGCCGAAGGCTGGCGCGTCCCCGGACTGCGCGCCTGCGGCCGGGCCGGGCAGGGAGGGCACATCGGCGGGTGCATGGGCGGATGCATCGGCAGGTGCATGGGCCGGCAAGGGCAGGCGCAGCCGCAATTCACTGCCCTGGCCCGGACCTTCGCTGAGCGCCTGCACGCTGCCGCCGTGCATCTCCACCAGGCTGCGCACCAGGGTCAGGCCGATGCCCAGGCCCCCCTGGCCCTGGCGGCCGCCGCGGTCCACCTGCATGAACATGTCGAAGATCCTGTCCAGCAGCGCGGCGGGGATGCCTATGCCGTCGTCACGCACGGAGATCACGGCCTGCGCACCCTCTGCCCAGGCCGCCAGCACGACGTGGCCGCCGGGATCGGTGTACTTGGCGGCATTGTTGAGAAGGTTGGTGACCATTTGCGCCAGCCGCACGGGGTCGGCCGGCAGCAGCAGGGTCTCGGCGGGCAGCTCCAGCCGAAGCTGGTGGCCGCCGGATTCCATGACCGCATGGCTGGCCGCCGCCACGCCTTGCAGCACGTTGTTCAGGTCCACCACCTCCTTGCGCAGCTGGACCTTGCCCGTGGTGATGCGCGAGACCTCCAGCAGGTCGTCCACCATGCGCACCATGTGGTTGACCTGGCGCTCCAGCATCTCCTGGCTGCGGCGCGCGCTGTCGTCGCCATGGACGGTGCGCTTGAGGATTTGCAGGCCGTGGCTGATGGGTGCCAGCGGATTGCGCAGCTCGTGGGCCAGGGTTGCCAGGAACTCGTCCTTGCGCCGGTCGGCCTCCCTGAGGTGCTGCTCGGCGCGCTTGAGTTCGGTGATGTCCTGGATGACGGAGCAGGTGCCCACGAGCTGCCCGCCGTCATCGCGCAGCGGAGCGGCGCTGACGCGCATCCACCATTCGCGGCCCTCGTCGTCGGTGTGCAGCATCTCCAGCCCCGGCATGACCACCTCGCCGCGCAGCGCGCGCCTGCCGGGCCAGTTCTCGGGCGGTATGGGCCGGCCCTTGTCGTCCCAGCCGCGCCAGCGCTGCACGCGGTCGGCAAGGGTGGACGGGATGGCGCGCGGGACGAATCGGTCCATGAGCGCATTGCTGAGCACCATGGTGCCGCCCATGTCGGACACGCCCACGCCCGCCGGCATCTGGTCGATGATGGCGCGCAGCCTTTTCTCGTTGGCGCGCAGGGCAGCATGGGCCTGCTCGCGCACGCGCTCGAACTGCAGCAGCGAGGCGACGCGCGCCAGCAGCTCGCGCGCCGAAAAGGGCTTGACCAGGTAGTCGTCCGCGCCGGCGCGCAGGCCTTCGACCTGGGCCTCCTGGCCTGCACGCGCGGACAGCATGATGACGGGGATGGAGCGCGTGGCCTCGTCGCTGCGCAGCGCATGCAGCAGCTCGAAGCCGTCGAGCACGGGCATCATCACGTCGGCAATCACGAGATCGGGCCGCTGGCGCCGGATGCAGTCCAGCGCGGCCCGGCCGTCGCCGGCCACCTCCACCTCGTACAGCGGACGCAGCAACTGGCCGATATAGCCGCGCATGTCGGCGTTGTCGTCGGCGCAGACGATGCGCGGCCGGGGGCCTTGCGGTTCGGCACCAGCCGGCACGCCGTGCGGGGCGTGCGTGGGCGATTCGCCCGGCACCCACTGCCGCGTCTCGTCCACGAGCTGGCGTGCGGCCGGGGCGCCCGCGCCGTGCCCCGGCGGCGGCGGGGTTGACGGTGCCGCGATGGGGTTCACCTGTTCGGCCGGCAGGTGCGCGCTGCCCTTGGGCAGCCGCACGGTGAAGCGGCTGCCCTCGCCCTCCGTGCTGGTGACCGTGATGGTGCCGCCATGCAGCCGCACCAGTTCCTGCACCAGGGCCAGGCCGATGCCCGTGCCCTCGTGCGTGCGGGCGGGCTTGCCCGGAATGCGGTGAAAGCGCTGGAAAAGATGGGGCAGGTGCTGGGGCGAAATGCCCGAGCCGGTGTCGCTGACGGACAGCTCCACCGCAGGGCCCGCGTCGTGCAGCGCCACGGCGATCTCGCCCTGCAAGGTGAACTTGAAGGCGTTGGACAGCAGGTTGAGCACGATCTTTTCGTACATGTCCTGGTCCACGTAGACCGGCCCTTGCAGTGGCGGGCAGTCCACGCGCAGCCGCAGGCCCGCCTGCTCCATGGCCGAGCGGAACACGCTGGCCAGCTCGGCCGTGGCGCGGGCCAGGTCCGTGGGCTCGTAGCAGGCCTGCATGCGCCCGGCCTCGATGCGCGCGAAGTCCAGCAGGGCGTTGACCAGCTTTTGCAGGCGCAGCGCGTTGCGGTGGACCATCTGCGCCTGATCGGGCGGCAGGTGGCCGCCGTGCTCGCGCAGGGCGTCGTCCAGCGGCCCCAGGATCAGCGTCAGCGGCGTGCGCAGCTCGTGGCTGACGTTGGAGAAGAACACGGTCTTGGCACGGTCCACCTCGGCCAGGGCCCGGGCGCGCCGCGCTTCCTGCTCATAGGCCACGGCGTGCGCGACAACGCCGCCCGTGTGGCTTGCCACCATATCGAGGAAGGCGCAGTACTCCGCATCCAGCGGGCGGCGCGGGCTGACGCCCAGCACCAGCACGCCCGAGGCCTGGCCGTCGCCCGACCAGCGAACGGGCACGATGCGCGCCAGGCGCGAGGGTTCGGGCCAGGGGCCGCCAGGCAGGGTCAGGCCCAGCTGCGCCAGGTCCACGTTGGCCGGCTGGCCCGATTGCACGGCCTGGGCCAGCGGCCAGGGCGCGGGGTCGGCCGCCAGGTCGGTGTCCATGCCGGTGGAGCACAGTAGCTGGAAGGCCGGGGGAGCGGTGTCTGCGCTGCCTGCATCCGGGGCGGCCTGGCATTCGTAGATGATGGCGAAGGGCACGTCGTAGGGGTTTTCATCCAGCACGGCGCAGACCTTTTCGCCCGCGTCCTTGGCACTGCGCATGTCCAGCGTGCGGATGCCCAGGCGGTGCAGCGTCTCCAGGCGCCGCCGGCTGACGATTTTCTCGGTGGTGTCGGTGCAGGGACAGAACACGCCCTGCACGGTGATGCCGTCATCGGCCAGGATGGGGCCGTAGGTGAAGGTGACGAAGACCTCTTCCTGCGGCAGCTCGCGGTCGAAGAAGTAGCGCGCATCGGTGGACCAGGTGGCCTGGCCCGTGCGCAGCACGCCCTCCAGCATGGGGCCGATGTCGTCCCAGATCTCGCTCCAGCATTGCGCGCCGGCCTGTCCCAGCGCCTTGGGGTGCTTGCTGGTGCCCAGGAAGGGAATGTAGGCGTCGTTGTAGATCAGCCGGAAGTCATCGCCCCACCAGATGATGATGGGAAAGCGCGAGCCCAGCATCAGGCTGGCGGCGTTGCGCAGGCTTTGCGGCCAGCTCTGCGGCGAGCCCAGGGGCGTGCCCTCCCAGTCGTGGGCGCGCACGCGTGCCGCCATTTCGCCGCGCTGCGGCAGGAATCCAAAACCGTCTTCTGAATTCACGGGTTCTCCCACGGGATTGCCGACTTCGCGGGCCGGCCTGTGTCGTTGATCCAGGCGCCGGGGCCGCGGGGGCGGCGCAGCTATCGCGAGGCGGATTGCGCTGCAGGTGCGGCGCCTCGCCTGCGGGCGCCCTTGCGGGCAGCGCAAGGCACTGCTTGCCGGCCCCGGCCGCAGCCCGATCGCCTGCCGCCGCCGCTGTCCTTGTCCACGGTGGCCCACAGGCGCCTTTCTGCGTCTTCATGGCCTGCGCCGCGCGATTCGTGGCTGTGCACTATGTGCCGGGCCTGGCGTTTTCGCTCATGGGTATCGGTGGATTGGTCTCCTCGGGGCATGTCACTCTCCCTTGCGGGTCTGTTCCTGCTCGGGCGCGGGCGGCAATTCTATGGGGGGCGCCGTGGTGGGCGGATCTATCGGCTCGGGTCCGCGCGGGCGGCCGGGCTGGCGGTTGGGATCGTCGGGTGCCACGGGGTCGTTGGGCGTGGTCGGCACCTGGGGAATATTGGGTGCGTGGGGCAGGGGGTGGTTCATGGCTGCTGCTGTCCTGAGGGGAAGGGTTGATACAAGTGCGCAAGCGGGCTCAGCGTGGCGCGGTGGTGGCGGGTGCGGTGGCCGGATCGGCCTGCGGCGGCGTCATGGAAGGCGCGGCAGGTGCGGCAGGTGCGGCCGGCGAGGCAGAGGAGGTGGGCTCTGTCGCTGGCGTTCCGGTGGCGCTGGGCGCATCCAGCCGCCCCCTGGGTGCCATGAAGTTGAACATCAGCACCAGGATCAGTGCGACGGCGGCCGTGAGGGCGGCGATGCGCAGCGGCCAGCGGCCATCGCGGATGTGGTTGTTCTCGCTGCGCTGGCGTTCGAGGGGGGCGTGCACTCTGCGGGGAGGGGTGTCCATGGCGGTCTCCTTCAATCCATGAGCCTTCACCTTAGGCCGGACGGCGGCCTGCAACTGTCGGACAAGGCAGGACCTGGGGGAGCGACAAGCCGCTGCACGGCAGTGGGGCTTGGCAGGACACACCGCCACGGGCAGCGGCGCCAAGGGCCATCGCAAGGCCGCGGCCGCGACGGCAGGTGCCGTGTCAGCCGTGGCGCCTGCGCCGGTCGGCCGGCGCTATGCGCAGCAGCTGGCGGTACTTGGTGACGGTGCGGCGGGCCACGACCAGGCCCTGGGCGCCCAGCTGGCGTGCGATATCGACGTCGGACAGGGGCCGGGCATCGGATTCGGCCGCGATGATGTCGCCGATCAGCTCGCGGATGGCCGTGGCCGAGCAGGCGCTGCCGCTGGCACTGAGCATGGGGCGCGAGAAGAAGTGCTTGAGCTCGAACACGCCCGTGGGCGTGGCCATGTACTTGTTGTTGGTCACGCGCGAGACGGTGGATTCGTGCACACCCACTTCCTCGGCAATTTCGCGCAGCACCAGCGGCTTCATGGCCATGGCGCCGAACTCCAGGAACAGCTCCTGCTTTCGCACGATGGCCCGGGCCACGTCCAGGATGGTGGAAAAGCGCTGCTCCACATTGCGCACGGTCCAGCGCGCGTCCTGCAGATGGTCGGCCAACTGGGCCTGGCCCGTGCAGCGGTGGCGCTGGAACAGCTGCTCGTAGACGCTGTTCAGTCGCACGCGCGGCACGACGGCGGGGTTCAGTTGCACATTCCAGCCGCTCGGTCCCCTGCGCACGATCACGTCGGGAACGATGTAGTCCACGCGCGTGGAGCCGAAGCTCCAGCCAGGCCTGGGGTTGAGGCGCCGTATGGCATCCATGGCCTGCACGACCTGGGCCGCCGGCACCTGCAGCGCCTTGGCCAGCCGCGGCACGTCGCGCGCGGCCAGCGCGTCCATGTGGTGCTGCAGCAGGGTCTGCGACAGCTGGCGCAGCGTGGCGTCGGCCATCTGCGGGCATTGCAGCAACAGGCATTCGCCCACGCTGCGCGCGGCCACGCCCGCCGGATCCAGCGATTGCACCAGTCGCAGGGCGATGAGCATTTCCTGCGCATCGGGCGCCGGGCTGAGCGCCAGCAGGCCGGCCAGCTCCTGCAGGTCCGTGCGCAGATAGCCGTCGTCGTCCAGCGATTCCACGATGGCGCGCGCCATGCACAGGTCGCGCGGCGTCATGGCCGTCACGTTGAGCTGGCCGTGCAGGTGCATGGCCAGCGTGGTTTCGCAGGCAGCCGTGTCCATGGCGGAGCCTTCCGCGTCAACGGCCTGGCGCGCGCCCAGGTGCATGTCGGCCACCCACAGGTCGCGGTCATCTGCGGGCTCGGCATCTTCCAGGAATGGGTTGTCCTCCATCTTGCTGCGCACCATCGCGGCAAAGTCCAGCGAGGACATCTGCAGCATGCGCACCGCGTGCTGCAAGCGCGGGGAAAGCGTCTGGGACTGGCGTATGTCCGCCTTGAGGTGCATGGAACCCATCTCGTCTCCTTGTTGCGATGGCCACAAGGACGCAACGTTCATGCCCCGATCAGCGTGGCGAATCGTCTGGATACACTTTGGGCACGAAACCTGCTGCGTACTTGCTGCGCAGAAGGCACAGGGGCCCGGGGTTCGGCCGTCGCTGCGGGTATCGGCTTTGCAACAGCAGGGCCGCTCAAGGCGCCTGCGGTAAAAATTTCCGCTCGGGCGCAAGGTTTTCTGCAAACTTTGCCATGTACCAATCCACCGGTTTTCACACGGTCCCGCCGCCGGGAACCCTCAATGCAGTCCCGCAAGGCGGGGCGCGCGGCGCCGCACGCGGGCCATCCATGTCCATGCGCCTGAGACGGGTCCTGTTGCTTCTGGCCTTGCTGGTGCTTGTGCTGGCCGCCTCGTCCTGGCTGCTGTTGCGCGCCTATCAATCCGGGCACGCGGCGCAGGAGCAGGCCGTTCGCATCGCCAGCATGGCCGCGGCCCGCCTGCTGGACAGGCAGGAGCCACGCGCTGCCAATGCCGAGCAGGCGCTGGCTGCCGTCCAACCGCTGCTGGAGGCGGGATGGTCCGGCTTTCTGGTGGACAGCGCGGGCCGTGCGGTGCCGGCCGGCACGGCTGCGGCAACGGGTCAGCCTGCCTTGCCCGCTGATTTCAGCGAGCGCCTGGCTTCCAGCCTGGCGCACGGCTGGCTGGATGTGCCCGATGCGCAGGGCGGCACCCTGCGCGTTTTCTTCAGCAGGACGGCCCAGGGCTGGACCTGGGTGAGCTGGGTTCCCTGTTCCGCGCTGGATCCGGCGTGTTCCCCGCTCCTGAGGGGCGTGATCTGGGCGGCGATCGTGTTGTTTGCGCTGGCCGGCCTGGGCCTGGCGGGGCTGGCCCTGCGTGGCAGGGCGGACCCGATGAGGCCGGCCCGGCGCAGCCAGGCCGGCGGCGCACCGGGGGAGCGGGACAACGAAGCCGGCGAGGCCCATATCCAGAATGAGCGCCTGCAGGTGGTCGGCCGGCTGGCAGGCCGCTTCTCCCATGAGTTCAACAACCAGCTCGGCGTTCTGAGCAACAGCGCCTATCTGATTGAGCGTCGTTCGGAGGACCCGAACCTGCGCCTGCCTGCACAGGCCATGCTGCGTTCGGTGGACACGGCCAGTCGGTTGACACAGCAGCTGCTGCGCTTCGGGCCGCGCCACAGCACGCATGCGCTGGTGGTGGATCTGTACCGCTGGTTGCCGGGGGTGCGGGGCACGCTGGCCGTGGTGCTGGGAAAGCGCGTGGCGCTGGAGGTGGCTGAGCCCGCCGAGGCCAGCCCGCCGGGCCAGCCGGCCGCGCGCCTGGGCGTGTATGTGGACCCTGACGAGCTGGAGCTGGCGCTGATCAGCATTTTCCTGTCCGTGCGCGAGGCCTTGCCCGATGGCGCCCGCGTGCGCATGGCGGCACATCCCGTGGGCGGACATCTTGCGGCATCGGCCGCCAAGGGCGAGCAGGTGGAGATCCGCATCGAGGCCGTGGCCCACTGGCAGGGCGCCGGGCCGGGGCCGGAGGGGGCGGGTCCGGGCGAATCGGGCGCTGCGGCCGAAGCGGGCGAAGCGGGCGTAGTGGCCGCAGCCAGCGCCGAGGCGCCGCAGCGGCCGCAGGAATCCCGCCCCGGCGTGCGGTTGAGCGACGCCGATGCAGATGCCTCCTGCGGCCTGGCCCTGGCGCGCCGACTGTGCCTGGCTGGCGGTGGCGTGGCGTGGGCCGAGGGCGGCAGCGGGGGAGGCGACGGCGATGGAGACAGCGGCGGCCTGGCCGTCTCTCTGGTCCTGCCGCGCGTGCCCATGGCGGCGCAGGATTGTCTTGCGCAAAGCCTGGACTGAGCTGGCATTCGCGGTCCTGGAAACAGGACTGCGCGCCGGGGCGCGCAGTCAGCAAGCAGGAAAGTCAAAAAAGAGAGGAGGGCCGAGCCCGGTCAGCGTGCGAGGCGCGCGATCAGCAGCCCCGCCGCCAGCGCCGTGGCAATGGAGCGCAGCGGTTTCTTGCACACGGCGCTGCCCTGGCGGGAGAGGTCGGTGCTGCCAGCGGTACTTCTGGTCTGGAAGGGATCTTTGCTCATGGAGGCTCCTTTCCTGCAAGTCAATGGCCCGTGGCCGGGCCGGCTCAGTGGCGCATGCGCGGTTTGCACAGGTTGAAGATGGCCAGCAGCGCAACGGCGCTGACCATGGAAATGAAGATGGACATGGATGTGGCCGGCACCTGCGCCTGCGCATCCATGGCCGAGGGCGCCAGCAGCGGCGCCAGCAGCCAGCCGCCCAGCAAGGCGCCGATGGCGCCTATTGCCACGTTGAGCAAAATGCCTTGCTGGGCCTGGGTGTTCGTGACCATGCTGGTGATCCAGCCGATCAGCCCGCCCACCATCAGCCAGATGAGGAAATCCATGGCATCGCCTTTAACAAAAGTTGCAGTTGAATATCAATGGCAATCGGCGTGCCTGCCCGTCGCAAGCGACTCAGCGCTCCGGTTGCGGGGTGCCGTTGCCCTGGGCCGGCGCGGGGCGGATTTGTGCACGCTCGGCTTCGCGGCCTGTAGGTGTCTGGGCGTCCAGGCCCCGGTCGGGCGACTCGCTGACCTGGGGCAGATCGGCGGCGTGTTCTATCAATTCCTCGATGATGAAGCGGCCGTAGAGCTGGGCGCGCTCGGCGCCGGCGGCCTTGAGGGCATCGGCGGCGTTGCGTGCGGCCTCGTCGCTGTCCACCCGTACCACCAGCCAGTGGTAGCCGCGCTCGGCCAGGGCCTGGTGGGCCTTGACCAGATTGAGTTCCTGGCCCACGGCGGCCACGGGGCTGGCCTGTCGCAGGTCTTGGTCGATCTGGGCCAGCATTTCCCGGTCGGTGTAGCGCCGTACGTCCTGCTCGGGCAGGTTCAGCGCCTGCAGCGCCGCCATGCCGTCATCGGCCTGCGCAGCCGTGGGAAAAGAGACCACCATGTGGCCCACGGGCTTGAAGACACCGTAGGCGCGGGCAGGAGAGGAGTCCATGGGCTTGTCCTTGGTTGCTCAAAGGTGCTTGCAGGGTGGCAAGCAGCGTGCCCGCAAGGCAACGGCAGCAGGTGCTGTGCGCGTCTGCGCACGTGTCAGCCGGGTTCGGGGTCCGTCCTGTCCTTTTTGCCGCCCGCATAGTCCTTGAGCCGGTTGTACAGCGTCTTGAGGCTGATGCCGAGCACGGCGGCCGTGCGTTCCTTCTGGTACTTGCACTGCTTGAGCGTGGCCTGGATCAGCAGCCGCTCGGCCTGCGCCATGGTCATGCCGATGGGCAGCTGTATGGTGGCCGGCTCCATATCGGGCAGGTCGTAGGCGTCGCCTGCCGCGCCGTGGTCGGCGAACGGATGCACGGCGACATGCGCGGCCTGCGCAGTGGGCGGCAATTGCGGGGCGTTGGCGGCCAGCTGTGCAGGCACGGATGTGTGCACGGATGCGTGCAATGACACCGGCATGGGGGCGGGCTGGGCAATGGCCACCGGTGGGCGGGGCAGCCATTCGGTGCCTACCTGCGGGCCGGGCTCCATGACGTAGGCACGCTGCACGGCATTGCGCAGCTCGCGCACATTGCCGGGCCAGCTGTGCTGCGCCAACTGCCTCAGGGCCGACGCCGTGAACTGCTTGGTCTGCCCCTCTCGCTGCGAGATGGCCTGCAGCAAGTGCTGGGCCAGCAGCGGGACGTCGGACAGGCGCTCGCGCAGCGGCGGCAGCTCGATGGGAAAGACGTTCAGCCGGTACAGCAGGTCCTCGCGCAGCCTGCCGCTGGCCACGGCCTCGAAGGGGCAGCGGTTGGTGGCGGCGATCACGCGCACATCGGTCTGCAGCGTCTGGGTGGAGCCCACGCGCATGAAGCGGCCGGTCTCCAGCACGCGCAGCAGCTTGACCTGCAGCTCCATGGGCATTTCCGTGATCTCGTCCAGGAACAGCGTGCCCGTGGCCGCGCGCTCGAAAAAGCCCTGGTGCTGGCGGTCGGCACCCGTGAAGCTGCCCTTTTCGTGGCCGAAGATCTCGCTTTCGATGAGATGCGGCGAAATGGCGCCGCAGTTCACGGCAAGAAACGGGCGGCTGCGCCGCTGGCTCAAGTCGTGCAGGGTCTGCGCCACGACCTCCTTGCCGGTGCCGCTCTCCCCCGTGAGGAATACCGTGACCGAGGTGCCTGCCACGCGCTCCATCTGCTGGTACAGGCGCTGCATGGGAGGCGATTGGCCCAGGAGCCGGCCAAAGCGGCCTTCCTGCGCGCAGTAGCTGCCAGCGGGTGCGCAATGGTCTTGTGCCGTGATCTGATCGGAGGCCGGGCCTGCGCCGTTGCGGCTGTCCGCGCCCGACAGGCCCGGCGTGGGGATGAGAAAGCGCGAAAGAATGTCCTCGAGCCGGCCTATGCCCACGGGCTTGACCAGATAGTCCATGGCGCCTCGGCGCAGGGCTTCGATGGAGGAGTCCAGGCTGGCATGGCCGGTCACCAGCACGATCTGCGAGTCCTGCGGCACTTGCCGGTCGCCGAACAGGTCCATGCCGTTGCCATCGGGCAGCTGCAGGTCCAGCAGAACCAGGCTGGGCGGCTGCATGGCCATCTGGCGGCGCGCATCGCGCAGGGTGTGGGCCACGGCGACCGAAAAGCGGTCCACGCCCACCAGTTCGCGCATGGTGGCTGCCGAGTCCGCGTCGTCATCGACGATCAGCACGTGGTTCATTCCATGGCCTCCAGAGCTGCCGGCCGCAGCCTGTTTTGACAAAAATTCATGATCCGGCAGTTTAGGGGCTGGGATGTATGCATCTGTGTCAGTCCACAGGCACAGTGCTTGCCGGGTGGTCCGGTCCCCGCCGCCGTCGCCGCAAAGAGGGGATCAAGCGGATCAGGCGGGCCGGCTGCTGGCGCCCTGGGCACGGCGGGGCGGGGTCTGGCGGGGCCGGGGCTGGGGCTCCAGCAGGCCCAGGAACAGGCATTCCTTGGCGCTCAGCCCGCGCGTGCGCCGTGCGGGTGCAGCGGTCGCGGCGGGCGGGCATTGTCCGGGCTGCTCGCACAGGGCCAGTACCTGGGGATGGATGTAGAACTTGCGGCAAACCGTACAGGTATTGCCCAGGCGCCGCGCCACCTCGGCGATCAGGTCCGTGAAGGTGAGCGCGCCCGGATGGCGGCTGCCCGCCGGTGACGCTGCGGCGGCCATGGCCAGCTCCAGCGCGTACACGCTGGCATGCCAGGTACGGAAGTCCTTGGCACTGAAGTCCGGTCCGTCTGCCTCGTCTGCCCCGGCCTTGCTGCAGATCCTGCGGATGTAGTCGTTCACGTGCTCGGAGCGCACATGGTGAACATCTCCCTCGTCGTCCACGAACTGGAAAAGCCGCTGCCCCGGCAGGTCCTGGCAGCGCTTGACGATGCGGGCCACGGCCCGGTCGGACACGCGGGCCTGCTGGGCGACGCCGCTCTTGCCCTTGAAGCTCAGCGTCAGCTCGCCGGCGCGCACCTGGGCATGGCGGTTCCTGAGCGTGGTCAGGCCGAAGGATCCATTGGCTTCTGAATACTCGTCGTTGCCAACGCGCAGCGCCGTGCAGTCCAGCAGCCAGACGATGGTGGCCACCACGGTTTCGAGCTGCGGCCGCCCCGGCCTGAGGTCCCGCGCCACGGCACGCCGAATGGCGGGCAGATGCCGACCGAACTCGCGCATGCGGTCGAACTTGACCTGCTTGCGCTGCTCCTGCCACTGCGGGTGATAGCGGTATTGCTTGCGCCCGCGGGCATCGCGGCCCGTGGCCTGCAGGTGGCCCCGGGCGTCAGGGCAGATCCACACATCCACATAGGCCGGTGGAATGGCCAATTTGCGGATGCGCTCCAGCGCCTGGGCGTCGCGCACGGGCCTGCCGTCCTGGTCCACATAGGAAAAGCCTTTGCCACGCCGCACGCGGCGCCAGCCGGGCATGCGGTCGTTGACATGGATGAGGTCTGCAGTCAGTGCAACCCCTGCGGCGGCGGAGGCGGAGGTGCGATGGGGGGATCGGAATAGGGCGAAGGCGCCGGAGCCGGCGGAGGATCACCCACGGGTGGCACCAGCGGCTCGGTCGGCGGCGGATTGACCTGCGGAGCGACGGGAGGTGTGGCAGGCGGTGTGGGTGGCGCAGCGATCATGGAACGGTTTCTCCTGTGATGGTGGCGGGCCGCAGCGGCCATGCAGCCGCTGCAGCAATCGCCATGCCCGGACCCTTGCACGGGGCCGAAGCGTTGACATTTGGTAGCAATGATTCGCGAAAACCGGTGGCCTGCGGCCTCAGGCCAGCGTCCTCAGCGTGGGCTCGCGGTCCCAGAAGCGTTTCTTGGCGCCTTCGACAAAGGGCTTGGGCGTGTCGATGGGAAACACGCCATCGTCCGGCGTGATGCCCGCGGTCTGCAGGATGTGCCCGGTGGCCTTGCAGGCCGCAATGGCCTTGAGGTGGCCGAAGGCATCGCGGAACCAGTCCTGGGCGGCCGCTTCCCGGGCCAGGGCTTCACCGCGCTGGGGCGTGAGGATGGACACCACGGCGTCGAACTGCGCCGAGGGCGATCCGGCCAGCTGGCCGTCTGCGGGCAGGTGGCTGCCGTCGTCCAGCGTGGCGCCGCCGATCTTGGGCGCAATGATCTTCACGCTGGCCTTTTGCGCCACCAGGGCCTTGTGGAAGGCGGCAATGTGCCGGGCGCTGGAGCCTTCATCCACCAGGATGGCCACGCAGCGGCCCTGCAGTGTGGGCTTCATGCGGTCGATGATGCGCGTGGCCGGGCTGGGCGGCAGCTTTTGCGGGGGCACGGCAGGCTTGGCGGCAGGCGGCAGCTGGGGCAGGCCCAGGCCGTCGGCCACGCGCTTTGCCAAGTCGGCGTCTATCACCTGCAGGTGGCCCACCACGGCCAGTCGCACATGCGGCGTCTGCACCTTGGACAGCTCGAACACCAGGGCGCTGGCGATGTGGGCCTGCTCCACCGCGCTCTGGCTGGCGTAGAACATGCGCGCCTGGCTGTAGTGGTCGGCAAAGCTTTCGGGGCGGATGCGGCCCTTGGCGCCGTCCCCGTCATCCTGGGCAAAGTGCCTGAAGCCGCGCGCCGCCGAGGCGCGCGGACTGTCGGCCTGCAGGCTGGAGGGCTCGTAGGCCACGCGGCCCTTGGGCACCTGGGTCTGCATATGGCCGTCGCGCTGGTCGTGGGCAAACGGGCATTTGGGCGCGTTGATGGGCAGCTGCGTGAAGTTGGGCCCGCCCAGGCGCGACAGCTGGGTGTCCAGGTAGGAGAAAAGGCGGCCCTGCAGCAGCGGATCGTTGCTGAAGTCGATGCCCGGGGGCAGGTTGGCCGGGCAGAAGGCGACCTGCTCGGTCTCGGCAAAGAAGTTGTCGGGCCAGCGGTCCAGCACGAAGCGGCCGATCTTGCGCAGCGGTATTTCCTCTTCCGGAATGATCTTGGTGGGGTCCAGATGGTCATAGGGCAGGGCGTCGGCCTGTTCCTGCGAGAACAGCTGCACGCACAGCTCCCAGGCCGGGTAGTCGCCCGCCTCGATGGCCTCGAACAGGTCGCGGCGGTGGTAGTCGTTGTCGGCGGCCTGCAGCTTCAGGGCCTCGTCCCAGACGGTGGATTGGATGCCCAGCTCAGGCCGCCAGTGGAATTTCACGAAGGTGCTTTTGCCTTGCGCATTGACCAGCCGGAAACTGTGCACGCCAAAGCCCTCGATCATGCGCAGGCTGCGCGCGATGGTGCGGTCGCTCATGATCCACATGACCATGTGCATGGACTCGGGCATGAGGGAGATGAAGTCCCAGAACGTGTCGTGCGCCGTGGCGGCCTGTGGAAAGCCCCGGTCCGGCTCCATCTTCACGGCATGGACCAGGTCGGGGAATTTCATGGCGTCCTGGATGAAGAACACCGGAATGTTGTTGCCGACCAGATCCCAGTTGCCCTCTTCGGTATAGAACTTGATGGCGAAGCCGCGCACGTCCCGCGGGGTGTCCACCGAGCCTGCGCCGCCGGCCACGGTGGAAAAGCGCACGAAGACCGGCACCTGCTTGCCGGTTTCGGTCAGCACCTTGGCGGTGGTGTACTGCTCCAGTGAATCGGTCAGCTGGAAATAACCGTGGACACCTGTGCCGCGTGCATGGACGATCCGCTCCGGAATGCGCTCATGGTCGAAATGCGTGATTTTCTCGCGCAATATGAAATCTTCCAGCAGCGTGGGTCCCTTTGGCCCTTGCTTCAATGAATTCTGGTTGTCCGCAACCGGTATGCCCTGCTGCGTCGTCAATACAGGATGAGAGGCTTCGGCCTGCTGCTGGAGTTCTCCGCCGTGGCCAACGGGGCATTGGGATGGGGATTTCTTTTCAGCTGGGGCTTTCTTGGCCATGATGCACTCCTTGGGAATGAACGCCATGTTCTTTTGACGCGGATATTGCAAGCGGAGCAACGGTATGTTTTTCAGTTGCCGCAATGGGAAAATAAAAAAAGGGCCCGGAGGACCCTTTTTTCAGGTCATGCAACCTGCGGCTCAACGCTGCTGGTGGCTGTCCTGCTTTTGCTGCTGACCCGGCTGGTTGCGCTGAGGGTTGCTCTGCTGTTGCTGGTGGTTGGGATTATTGGGATTGCTTTGCTGCTGCTGCCCCGGATTGTTTTGTTGCTGCTGCTGGTTCTGCTTGTTCTTGTCGTTTTGCTGGTTGCTGGCCGTGTTGCCTTGAGGGTTATTGGTCTGTTGCGTCATTTCCATACTCCTTAAGTAAACAGCGATGCCGTCATCACTGCAATTTCATTGTGCTGCCTGAAAAATCCACGGCGTGTAGGAAATTCGGAAGATTACTTTTGGTAAATCATTGGAATTTGCTATGCATATCGTGGAATCCATTTTTGCGGCAAAAAATGCATGTATTTTTTATCATGAAATGCCATTTGTAGATTATGCAAAACGGCAATGGTCCGTTTCATTTGGATGTTGAACGTTTTGCAGGCGCCTTGGACGCTGGCTTTCGGGGCTTGGGCGTTGTCCGGGTCGCGGGCGCTTTTGCAGCTTTTGCAGCTTTTGCCGCCGCCCCGGTATTTTTTTCCTTGGCCGCGGAGGCGGGGGCCCCGCTGCCTGCCTTGCCCAGGCTGCTCCTGAGCAGGGCGGTCAGATCCAGCACGGCTGCGTTGGCGGGTGCGGCGGGCGCGTCCTGCTGCCTTTGCACACTTTGCACGTCGCCCGCATGGGCCTTGGCCTGTACCAGCTGGTGGATTTCCTCGCTGAAGGAGTTGCGGAACTGGTCGGCGTCCCAGGCCTGGCTCATGTCCTTGATCAGTGCCAGGGCCATGGTCATTTCGGCGGCCTTGATGCCTGCGGCCCTTGCGTCCAGCGGCGGCAGGTCCAGCTGCTCGAAGGAGCGGATCTCGCCGCCCCAGCGCAGCAGGTTCAGCACCAGCGCCCGGCCGCAGGGGATCAGGATGGCCAGGTGCTGCTTGGCCTGGATGACGACCTTGGCCACGCCCACCTTGTTGCTCTTGCGCAGCGCCTCGCGCAGCAGTGCGTAGACCTTCCCGCCCCGGTGCAGGGGGGCGGTGTAGTAGGGCCGCTCCAGGTAGATGAAGGGGATATCGTCGGCATCGACAAAGGCCTCGATCTCTATGGTCTGCGTGGTCTTGGGAAAGGCGGCGGCAATCTCTTCGGCGCTCAGCACCACGTAGCGGCCTTCTTCGAATTCCACGCCCTTGACGATGTCGGCCGAGGCCACCTCCTTGCCTGTGACCTTGTTGATGCGCTTGTAGCCCACGGGCTGCATGTTGCGCTTGTCCAGCCAGTCGAAGTCGATGTCCGTGCTGGCCGTGGCTGCATACAGGCCTATCGGGATGTGGACCAGGCCAAAGCTGATGGCCCCCTTCCACAGGCTGCGCGAGGAGACGGCCGGGGCCGTGCGGGGAGATGTGGCTTTCCTGGTCATCGTTGTGCTTTCCTCGTTGGCGGCGCTTCGCGGGCCGGTGCCTCGAAGCCCAGCGCCTTCATGGCGCGGCCCAGGCTGGTGGCCGCCGTGCCGTAGTGCTCCCAGGGCGAGTTGCCCAGGCGCAGGCGCTGGTCCACCGAGCGAATGGTCCAGTGCGCGCCGCTCGTGAGCCTGTCGAGCTCGTTCCAGCCCACGGGCACGGAGATGCCCATGCCGGGCCGCGCACGCGCTGTCCACGCGCAGGCCGTGGTGGCGCCAAAGCCGTTGCGCAGGTAGTCCACGAAGATTTTTCCCACGCGGTTGCGTGGCCCGCTCTTGGCCACGAAGCGCTGGGGCACGGTGCTGGCCAGGTGCTGGACCACGGCCTGGGAGAAGGCCTTGACCGTGTCCCAGTCCAGCAGCCGCTTGATCGGCACGACCACATGCAGGCCCTTGCCTCCGCTGGTCTTGAGGAAGGCCGGCAGCTCCAGCTCCTGCAGCAGCACATGCAGCAAGGTGGCCGCTTCCTGCACCTGCGTCCAGGGCACGCCCTCGCCGGGGTCCAGGTCGAAGGTCATGCGGTCGGGCCGGTCGATGCGGTCCCGGCGGGCATTCCAGGTGTGCCATTCGATGGTGTTCATCTGCGCAGCCGCCACCAGGCCTTCACGCCGCGCCACCTCCATCAGCGGCGCATGGCCGGGATCGAGTTCGGGCGCCAGGGCGGCAATGCCCTGCAGCGGCGTCTGGTCCATGTGTTTCTGGAAGAACAGCTCGCCCTCGATGCCCTCCGGCGCGCGCACCATGGCCACGGGCCGGGCCTTGAGGTGGGTGATCATGAAGGGGGCCACCGTGGCGTAGTAGCGCGCCAGCTCCATCTTGGTGATGCCGGTGGAGGGGTCGATGACACGCTCGGCATGGGTGATGGCGATCGTGGCGGGCAGGCGCGCCGCCTTGGCCATGCGGGGCGGGGCGGCTTTGTGGCGGTTTGCGGTGCGGGGTGAAGATGCGGTCGATGGCACGTGCTGTGGCTCCTCTTTTGCGATGCGGCGCGCAGGCTTGTCCGTGCGCAGGCCCTGGAATACGGCGTGGCGGATGCGGCCGTCCGCGGTCCATTGCGCGAACGAGACTTCGGCCAGCAGGGTGGGGCGCACCCAGTGCACCTGGCTGCCAAGGCCCCGGGTGTCTGCCAGCGGGGATGTGCCGGTGGCCAGGCCGTCCAGGCGCTGGCGCAGGTCGGCCAGGGTGCGTGCGTTGAAACCCGTGCCGACCTTGCCGGCCGCGTGCAGCTGCCCGTCCTCGCCATGCACGGCGAGGACCAGGGCCCCCAGGCCGGTGCGCGAGCCCTGGGGATCGGTATAGCCGGCGATCACGAACTCCTGGCGGTGGCCGCACTTGAGCTTGATCCAGTCCATGCTGCGCCGCGAGACGTAGGCGCTGCCGCGCCGCTTGCCGATCACGCCCTCCAGGCCCAGCCGGCAGGCGGCGGCCATCAGGTCGGCGGGCGGGGCGTCAAAGGCCTGGCTGAACCGAACGCGGTCCGACGGCGCCTTGTGCAGCAGCTCCTGCAACCGCTGGCGGCGCTGTTCCACGGGCTGCTGGCGCAGGTCCTGGCCGTCGTGCCACAGCAGGTCGAAGGCGAAGAAGACCAGCAGGTCGGTGTGCTCGCCGTCGAAGGCATTTTGCAGGGCCTGGAAGTCGGGGCGGTCGTCGCTGTCCAGCATCAGCACCTCGCCGTCGATCCAGCCTGTTTGCAGGGGCAGGGCCGCCAAGGCGCGGGCCAGGGCAGGCATTCTGGCGGTCCAGTCCTTGCCGTTGCGCGTGACAAGCCGCACGGTACCGCTGTCGATGCGGGCCAGCAGGCGGTAGCCGTCGAACTTGCTCTCGAAGATCCATTGCCCGGCCTCCGTGGGCGGGCGGTCCACCAAGGTCGCCAGCTGGGGGTCGATCTCCTGCGGCATGGTCGCGGTGCCGGCGTGCTGCTTTCGTGCTGGCGCTGGCGCTGTTGCTGTTGTTGTTTCTGTTTCTGTTTCTGTCGTTGCCGCTGCTGCAGGTTCCAGGGGAAGGCCCGCCACGCTGTCGGGCATGTCCTCGACCACGCTGAATTCGCCGGCGGCGCGTTCCAGCCCGTCATGCTCCTTGATCAGCAGCCACGCGGGTTTTTTGGCATCGTCCTTGCCGCGCATGCGCACCAGGGTCCAGCGGCCCTGCAGCTTGTGGCCGCGCAGTTCGAACTTGAGCTTGCCCTTGCGAAGGCCCTCGGCGGCGTCGCCTTGTGGCCACCAGGTGCCCCGGTCCCAGATGATGACCTTGCCCGCGCCGTACTGGCCCGGCGGAATCTGGCCTTCGAAGCGGTTGTAGGCCATGGGGTGGTCTTCCACCTGCACGGCCATGCGCTTGTCGGCCGGGTCGTAGCTGGGGCCCTTGTGCACGGCCCAGCTTTTCATGCTGCCGTCCAGCTCCAGCCGGAAGTCGTAGTGCAGATGGCTGGCCCAGTGCTTTTGAATGACGAATTGCAGGACACCCGTGCCGGGCTGCCCTGCAATCGCGTCGCTGGAAGGTTCTGCCGAGGGCTCCGGCGTGCGCGTGAAGTCGCGCTTTTGCCGGTAGGCCGCCAGCGAAGCGGCAGCCTTGTCCTGCCCGCCGGCCGCAGCAGCCCGCCGCGGCTGCTGCGTGACCGGGTGGCTGCGGCGCGGTGCGGGCATGCGGCGCTCCTTCAGAACATCAGTGCAATCAAAATGATGATGGGAATGGGCACGCCCAGAAGAAAAAGCAGTATGGATCGCATGAATGGCCTCCGTTCAATGAATGGTTGGATGGTGTTGACTGCGATGCAAAATCAAATGGCATCGCGTTGGCGGCCACCCCAGGTGGCGCACAGGCTGCCCACAAAAGCGCCCAGCATCAGGGAAACAAACAGCCAGAGCATGGAATGGGCGGTGGCCTTTCGCGTTTCTTCAGCGGCCTGCTTGGCCTTTTGCTTGGCCTCTTCTGCCTTTTGCTCGGCCTGCTTTATCTGCATCTGTACGGAATCAAAGGTGCTTCGCACTTTCTTTTGCGCTTCTTCCACCGGAATATCGGAATTGCGCGCAATCAGCTGGGCCAGATATTGCTCATCGGCCGCAGAAAGCTGGCCGGTGCGCAGCGACTGGGCAAAGATCACGCCGGCCTCCCGCGTGGCGCTGGCCATGTCGGCAGGCGTTGTGCTGCCGGAGGTTGCCGCGGAATTGCGGAACAGGCTGCCGGTCCAGTAGGCCAGGCCCTGGGGCGAGGCATCGGCGCCCGAGGTACCGGCCATGGCTGCGGCACCGCCAGCAGCCGCACCGCCGGCGGCGCCGATCGCGCCGCCCACCACGCTGGAGGCGCTGGTGGCCACGGTCTGCGCGGCCTTGAAGGCGCCGGACACCGCACCACCGGCCGCAGCGCCCATCAGGGCCACCATGGCCAGCGTGGCCAGCGCCCAGGACAGAAAGCCGTGGGCCGTGTCGCGGAAGTAGACCTCGTCCGTATGCACGCCTTGCCAGCGGGTGCGCAGCCGCCCGGCCAGGTACCCGCCCACGCCGGCGGAGGCCAGCTGGGTGAAGGCGATCCAGGCCACGGCCGTCCACCCCAGGGCGCCGGCATCCATGCCCTGGCCGGTCCATACCGAGACAGACGACAGGCCCAGGCCCGTGCCCAGAATGAACAGCAGCAGCGACAGCGAGGCCGCCGCCATGGCGCCCGCGAATATCGCCGCCCATGAAACACCGCTGACGGATGTATTGGCCGCAGGGACCACTGGCACTGGCGTTGCCAGGGGATCGGAATAGGCAATGGACATGGCTGGATTTCCTGGAGTTGAGTGCCCCATTCTTGCCAGCCGAAATAAATGCCACTGTAGGAGGATTGGAAAAGCGGGACTGGCAAACGCAGACGAAAAACGTCATCCTTTGCCAGATGACGGTTTCCAAGGCAATGCGCGGCCTGGATATGGGAAATGATTCCTGCAATCGGTAAAACTTGCGGAATATTTTCCAGGGCGAATGGCTGGATTGTTTCCGGCAGCACGGCGATATGTTTCTGTCTGCTGCCGGGATTTTCATTGCTGCATCGGGCCTGCCAGACCCGTACGTTCAGGGCTGGCGCACGTCGGCCACGACCTGCTCGCCAAAATCCGCGCGCTGCAGCCAGCCCAGCACCAGGGTGGCGGCCTGCTCGGGCGTGGACAGCTTGCCGCCCTCCTTGAGCTGGGCGAAGTTGCCTGCGTCGGGAAAGGCTGCGGCATCGGCGCTGCGCAGCTGCACCTGCATGTCGGTGTCGATGACGCCGGGCGCCAGCGAGCAGATGCGCGCGCCGTGGGGCTTGAGCGCCTCGTCCAGCGCCACGCTGCGGCTGAAATGGTCCATGCCGGCCTTGGCCGCGCAGTAGGAGGCCTGCGAGGCAATGGCGCGCCGCCCCAGGCCGGAAGAGATGTTGAGCACCTTGCGCGGCACGGCCGTCCAGCCTTCGGTGGCGGCCAGGAAGGCGGCCGTCAGCAGCATGGGCGCCTCCAGTCCCACGCGCATGGCCTGGGCGATGTCGGCGGGCCGCAGCTGCGACAGCGGCGCGATCTGCGGAATCACGCCCGCGTTGTTGATCAGGGTGACGCTGGCGTAGCGCGTGGCGTCCAGCCCGGCGAGCCATTCGCCCAGCCTGCGGGCCGCTGCCTCGGGCTCGCCCAGGTCCACGCTCCACTGCTGCAGCGGGGCGCCTGCCGTGGCGGCGGCCCGGTTCAGGTCTTCGCTGGTGGAGCGCGACAGCGTGACCAGCTCATGGCCGGCATCGAGCAGTTGCCGGGCCATGGCCAGGCCCATGCCGCGCGAAGCGCCCGTGAGAATCGTCAGGGAAAGGAGAGGCGATGCATTGTTCATGCGGGCGATGGTATCGCTTGTGCCCGTGCTGCCGGTGCTGCCTGCGCGGTCATTGCCCGGGCGGCGACGGGGTCCGAGGGCAGCAGCAGCTCGGCGCTGCGCGCCTGCCGCGTGCGCTCCAGCGCCTGCACGATGCGTTCGCAGGCTCGCTCGGCCGCCTCGCGCAGGCTGGCGCCCTGCAGCCAGTGGCCGGTGAGCGCGGCGCTGAACAAGTCGCCCGTTCCCTTGGGCACCGCATCCACGCGCGCGTGGGTGATCACATGCACGTCCTCGCGCGTGACCAGCGCCACGCGCATGCGCAGTGCATGCTCGCCGCCCAGCTCGGGCGCCGCGCTGGTCACGGCCACCCACTGCGTGCGGCCGGTCAGCAGGCTGCGCGCGGCCTGGACCACATCGTCCATGCCGTGCACAGGGCGCGCGGTCAGCCGTTCCAGCTCGAAATGGTTGGGTGTCAGCCCGTCGGCCAGGGGCAGCAGGTGGCGCTGGTAGGCCTCGACCATGGCGGGGTCCACATAGATGCCGCTGTCGTGGTCGCCGATCACCGGGTCCACCACCACGCGCAGGCCGGGGCGCTGCTGCAGCAGGCCCGCCACCCAGTCCGCCAGCAGCCCGGCCTGGTCCGGCCCGCCCAGGTAGCCGGCCAGAACGGCCTGCAGTTGCCCGAGCGCGCCGCGCGCGCCCAGGTCCTGCAGATAGCCCGCAAACCACTCGGCGGCAATTGCTCCGCCGTGGATGCTGGGATAGTGCGGCGTATTGCTGAACACCACCGTGGGCACGGCCGCCGCCGCCAGTCCCAGGGCCTGCAGCGTGGGCATGGCCACGTTGTTGCCAACGCGGCCGTAGACGACCTGGGACTGCACGGACACCACGTCGATGGCCAGGGGTTGCAGCATGTCATGGGGGGCGGGGGCGTTCATGAGCGGCCTTGCGGGTGGTAATTCTTGGGCGAAGCTGCATTTATAGCGCTGCCATGCGAGGGCCGGCAGCACAATCCAGGGAGCACGGCCAGACCACTTCCAGAATCGCGGCAGCGGGATTGGAGCGCCATGCAAGAATGGTTTTTTCCGCGCGCATGCATCTCGCTTGAACATGAATTCCCCTTCAGAAATCCAGGCCCTGTATTCGAAATTCAGCGGTGCCGAGGCCTCGGAGCGATTGAGGGCCGAGATCCGCAGCCAGGTCGCAAGCTGGCGCTGGGCGTCCGACTCCATGAGCTTTGACGAACCCTATGCCCGTGAGCTGTTCGGCGGCCCTGCCGCACGCTGGCTCAGCGATGGGCGGGCAGACCCGCAAAAGCATGTGCACCACGGCTTTGATGCCCAGGGACGTATCGTCATCGAATGCCGGTCCAACGCGCGCGAGCAGGTATGCCTGTACACGCCCGGCCAGCGCACAACCGTGTCGTGGCATGGAGGCGGCAGCATCGATTCCGTCAGCCAAAGCCGCTACGAGGAGGGGCGGCTGGTCGCCCATCACATGCACCTTGGCTACCGTGGCATGGACAGCCGTTATGAGTACGACGGCCGGCAACTGCAGTGCAGCGTGACCCGGAACTGGGAAACCCGTGAGAAGCCCTGGCTCACGCGGCATGTGTTCGTGCATGGCGCGGACGGCGTTCTGGATCGCATCCACCTTCAATACCTGGACACCCAGGGCCAGCCCGAGCCGGGTGCCGACAGGCTGCTCTACCTGCGCCTGCCCAGGGGCGAGACGCTGAAGACCGTCGAGGCGCGTGTGCAGCAGCTGCTGGAGCAGTCACTGGCCACGGCCTTGCAGCAGATCCCACGCGGCGAACCGCTCTACGGTCTTTTGCTTTGCTACACGCATGAGGACCTGACTGCAGCCTGGCCGCCTTTTCTGGTCTGGGGGCGCGAATCCTATCGGCGCGCGGTGCTGGAGCGTGGTGAAGAGATTCCGTATTACCTGTGGGCGCCGGACGAGATACGCGGCATGGGCGAGGCCGATGAGCACTGGTTCTCCGACGAGGCGCTAGGCGAAGCCTGCCTGCTGCATGGCCAGTTGATGGAGATGAAGCAAAGCAATGCCTCGGCCATGCGGGTGCTCAGGCACATGCTGCCCTTGCTGGAGAGCATGGTCAGGCAGGCGGGCCTGCCCGTGACCGATGATTTCGTGGTGGCCTTTGCCGACAACACGGGCGAGGTCGATCCCTTGAAGGCCATGAAGGCCCGTCTGCCGGATGCGCATTGGGCGTTGCTCAAGCAGCGCGGCCTGGTATGAGGTCTCGCGGGCTCTGAAATGAAAAGGCCCGCCGAATGGCGGGCCTCCGTTCAGTGCCGGCGTGCAGTATTGCCGGCGTTTTGCCGGGCGCGCAGGCGCTCAGGCGCCCAGGTAGGCGCGGCGCACGGCGTCGTTGGTCAGCAGGTTGGCGCCGGTGTCCTCCAGCACCACCTTGCCGGTCTCCAGCACATAGCCGCGGTCGGCGATCTGCAGGGCGCGGTTGGCGTTCTGCTCGACCAGGAAGACCGTGACGCCAGCGGCGCGGATGGTCTGGATGATCTCGAAGATCTGCGCAATGATCAGCGGCGCCAGGCCCAGCGTGGGTTCGTCCAGCAGCAGCAGGCGGGGCTTGCTCATCAGCGCGCGGCCGATGGCCAGCATCTGCTGCTCGCCGCCCGACATGGTGCCGGCGCGCTGGTGGGCGCGCTCACGCAGGCGCGGGAAGAGGCCGAACACATGTTCGATGCCGGCCTCGATCTGCGGCTTGTCCAGGAAGAATCCGCCCATCTTCAGGTTGTCGGTGACCGTGAGGTCCGAGAAGATGCGCCGCCCTTCTGGCGAGACCGCAATGCCCTTGCGCATGATGTGGTGCGAAGGAAGCTGGGTGATGTCCTCGCCCTCGAACGAGATGCGGCCCGAGCTGGCGCGCGGGTTGCCGCACACCGTCATCAGCAGCGAGGTCTTGCCGGCGCCGTTGGAGCCGATCAGCGAGACGATCTCGCCCTGGTTGACGTGCAGGCTGACGCTGTCGACCGCGCAGATGGCGCCGTAGTGGGTGGAGATGTTCTCCAGTTGCAGCATGGCAGGCATCAGGCTTCTCCCAGATAGGCCTTGATGACCCGTTCATCGTTGCGAATGGCATCCGGCAGGCCCATGGCGATGGGTTTGCCGTACTCCATGACCAGGATGCGCTCGGACACGCCCATGACCAGGCCCATGTCGTGCTCGATCAGCAGCACGGCAATGCCGTACTGGCGGCGCAGCTGGTCGATCAGGCCCTGCAGGTCCTTTTTCTCCTGCGGGTTCAGGCCGGCGGCGGGTTCGTCAAGCATGAGCACGCGCGGCTTGGTGATCATGCAGCGCGCGATCTCCAGGCGGCGCTGGTGGCCGTAGGCCAGGTTGCCGGCCTCGCGGTTGACGAACTCGCGCAGGCCCATCACGTCCAGCCAGTGCAGGGCGCTCTCGATCTTTTCCTCTTCGCTGCGGCGGTAGCCCGCCGTGTTGAACAGGCCCGACAGCAGGTTGACGCCCGAGCGGCGGTGCTGTGCCACCAGCAGGTTTTCCAGCACCGTCATGGACTTGAACAGGCGCACGTTCTGGAAGGTGCGCACCACGCCGTGGTTGGCCACGTGGTGGCTGCTGCGCCCCTCGATGGCGCTGCCGTCCAGCGCGATGGAGCCGCTGCTGGGCTGGTAGAAACCGCTGATGCAGTTGAACACCGTGGTCTTGCCGGCGCCGTTGGGGCCGATGATGGCAAACACTTCCTGCGGACGCACGTTGAAGCCCACGTGGTCCACGGCCAGCAGGCCGCCGAAGCGCATGCACAGGTCTTTGACTTCTAGCAAATACTCGCTCATTGCCGGCCCTTGCTGCTATCTGTTGTCCCAAAAATCATGGTGTCGGCATGCCTCATGAGCGCACCTCCACATGGCGACGGCGCATGGGCAGCAGGCCCTGCGGGCGCCAGACCATCATCAGCACCATCACCAGGCCGAAGATCAGCATGCGGTACTCGGAGAACTCTCGTGCCAGCTCGGGCAGCACCGTCAGCAAGATGGCCGCGATGATCACGCCCAGCTGCGAGCCCATGCCGCCCAGCACCACGATGGACAGGATCAGCGCCGACTCGATGAAGGTGAAGGACTCGGGGTTGACGATGCCTTGGCGCGCCGCGAAGAAGGCGCCGCCGAAGCCGGCGAACATGGCGCCCAGCGTGAAGGCCGACAGCTTGATCTTCATGGGGTTCAGGCCCAGCGAGCGGCAGGCGATCTCGTCCTCGCGCAGTGCCTCCCAGGCGCGGCCTATGGGCATGCGCACCAGGCGGTTGGAGATCCACAGCGTGACCACGGCCAGCAGCAGCGCCATCAGGTACAGGAAGATCACCATGTGCAGCGAGCTGAACTCCAGCCCCAGGAACTGGTGGAACGTCGTGCCGCCCTCGGTGGAGGGGGTGCGCGTCATCTCCAGGCCCAGCACCGTGGGCTTGGGGATGCTGGAGATGCCGTCCGGCCCGCCCGTGATGCTGGTCAGGTTGACCAGCAGCAGGCGGATGATCTCGCCAAAGCCCAGGGTCACGATGGCCAGGTAGTCACCGCGCAGCCGCAGCACCGGAAAGCCCAGCACGAAGCCGAACATCGCGGCAGCGGCACCGGCCAGCGGCAGCGCTTCCCAGAAGGACCAGCCGGCCCAGTGGAAGAGCAGCGCATAGGTGTAGGCGCCCACGGCGTAGAAGCCCACGAAGCCCAGGTCCAGCAGGCCGGCAAAGCCCACGACGATGTTCAGGCCCAGGCCCAGCATCACGTAGATCATGGCCAGCGTGGCGATGTCCACCGCGTTGCGGCCCGCAAAGAAGGGCCAGGACACGGCGATCAGCAGGGCCGCCAGCATCAGGCCATTGCGGTGGCTGGGGCGCGCCTGCGGCAGCGAGGGCAGCGAGACCTTGGGCATCTTCGCCGCGATCAGCGGGCGCAGCAGCTGCACCAGGAAGACCAGGGCGCAGGCCCAGGCCACCACCGTCCAGTCGGGGTTGATGATGGTGCGGGTGCCGGCGCGTTCCAGGTGCAGGCCGAAGATGGGCGTGACGACCACGGCCGTCATTACCGTGGCGATCAGGGCGTCGCGCAGGTTCAAAGTGGGTTTGGTTTTCATCAGACCTTCTCCACTTCAGGTTTGCCCAGCAGGCCCGTGGGGCGGAACAGCAGGATCAGCACCAGCAGGCCGAAGGCCACGATGTCCTTGTACTCGGACGAGATGTAGGCTGCCGCAAAGGTCTCGGCCACGCCCAGCAGCACGCCGCCCAGCATGGCGCCGGGGATGGAGCCGATGCCGCCCAGCACCGCGGCCGTGAAGGCCTTTATGCCGGCCAGAAAGCCGATGAACGGGTTGAGCTTGCCCACGGCCAGCGCGATCAGCACCCCGCCCACGGCCGCCAGCATGGCGCCCAGCACGAAGGTGAACGAGATCACGCGGTTGGTGTCGATGCCCAGCAGGCTGGCCATGTGCATGTCCTGGGCGCAGGCGCGCGAGGCGCGGCCCATGCGCGAGTGGCGGATGTACAGCGTCAGCAGCACCATGAGCACGATGGCCACCACGATGATCAGGATGCGCGAGTAGGGCACATAGATCTCGAAGCCGCCTTCGGCACCGAAGCGCAGCGCGCCCGGCAGCAGCGAGGGCACGGCCATGTCGCGCGCACCCTGGCCCAGGGCCACCCAGTTCTGCAGGAAGATGGACATGCCGATGGCCGAGATCAGGGCCACCAGGCGGGGACTGCGGCGCAGCGGCTTGTAGGCCACCTGCTCCACCACCAGGCCATAGACGCCGGTGACGAAGACCGAGACCACCAGCATCAGGCCGATGATGGCCCACACCGGCAGGCCGCTTTGCGTGCCTATGGCCGACAGCGTGACCAGGCCGATGTAGGCCCCGATCATGTAGATGTCGCCGTGGGCGAAGTTGATCATCCCGATGATGCCGTAGACCATCGTGTAGCCGATGGCGATCAGGGCATAGATGGCGCCCAGGGACAGTCCGTTGAACAGCTGCTGTATCAGCTGAGGTAAGAGTTCTGACATGGTGTAATGCCGCCCCAAAACAGGAAAAGGCCTAAAAGGCCAGGATGCAGACGACCGGGACACGCCGAATGCGTGCCCCGGTCAGTCAGACGGAGGGGGATTACTTGGCAGCGACCGACTTGCTGCCGTCCTTGTGCCATTCGAACACCTGGAAGTCGAAGGACTTCAGGTCGCCCTGCTTGTTCCAGCCCACCGAGCCCAGAACGGTCTCGAAGTTGGACTTGTGCAGGTGGTCAGCCACCTTGGCGGGGCTGTCGCCCACGGCCTTGATGCTGTCCAGCAGCACTTGCGTGGCGGCAAATGCGGTCAGCTGGAAGGCGCCCGAAGGATTGCGCTTCTTGTCCTTGAAGGCCTTGACCACGGCGGCGTTCTTGGGGTTGGCCGAGAAGTCTGCGGGCAGGGTCACCAGCATGCCTTCGACGGCGTTGCCGGCGATGGCGTTGACTTCGGGGTTGCCGACGCCTTCGGGGCCCATCATGCGGACCTTCAGGCCCTGCTCGGAAGCCTGGCGCAGCAGCAGGCCCATTTCGGGGTGGTAGCCACCGTAGTAGATGAAGTCCACGCCGGCGCTCTTGAGCTTGGTGATGACGGCGGAGTAGTCGCTGTCGCCGGCGTTGATGCCTTCGAACAGGGCCACTTCCACGCCGGCCTTCTTCAGGTCGTCGCGCACGGAGGATGCAATGCCCTGGCCATACGACTGCTTGTCGTGCAGCACGGCAACCTTCTTGGGCTTGGCCTTTTCCAGGATGAACTTGGCGGCGGCCGGGCCCTGCTGGTCATCGCGGCCGATGGTGCGGAAGATGAAGTGGTAGTTCTTGCCGTCGGTCAGGGCGGGGGACGTCGCCGAGGGGGTCACCACGACCACGCCTTCGTTGTTGTAGATCGGGGCTGCGGCAATCGATGCGCCCGAGCAGACGGGGCCGATCACGTAGCCGATCTTGGCGTTGACCACGCGGTTGGCGGCCACGGGACCCTGCTTGGGTTCGCAGGCGTCATCGACGGACACCAGCTCGATCTTCTTGCCGTTGACGCCGCCGGCCGCATTGGCCATTTCCACGGCGGTGTTCACGCCTTCCTTGACCATGTCGCCGTACTGCGTCAGCGGGCCGGTGGTGGGAACCACCATGGCGATCTTGATTTGCGCATGCGCTGTGGAGAACAGGGCGGCGCCAGCCAAACCCAGGGCGGCGACGACGGTGTGCATGCGGAACGGAATGCTCATGAGTACTTCCTTCAACTTTGGGTAAAGCGTTCTGAAAAACGCGGTGGCTCCTGTAGGGGCTAGCCGCGCAAAGAAGCACAGGTTAATCGCCTGGTTACCAATGGCAACAGGGTATCCCGGGGCTGGCGCGGCAACAGGCTTTTCGCTAAGGCTCCCATCGCGGCCTGCGCCGTCGGGCGGGGGCTGTTTTGGCCGAAGAAAACGGCTGATGCCGACGCTGCACCCTGACGGTGCTTCGTGAAGTCAATATGACCAACTGCAAGAAGGGGAAACACGTACGCTGAATGTTGCATTGCAGCAACGTACGCTGTGGCGATGATTTGCGTGTTCCTGCGATGGATCAGAACGGCGCGGCGGATTCGAAACGCAGCGTCTCGCCAGACAGGGGATGCGCCAGCTCCAGCAGCTGCGCATGCAGCAGCAGGCGCGGCGACAGCGCCTGCACGGCGGCATCGGCATAGAGCGCATCGCCCAGGATGGGATGGCCCAGCGCGGCCATGTGCACGCGCAGCTGGTGGGTGCGGCCCGTCACGGGCTGCAGCTGCACCCGCGTGGTGATTGCGTCCCGGACTTCGGCGGCTTGCGCGCCTGGCAGGGCGCGCCACAGGGTCTGGCTGGGCTTGCCCTGCACGGCATCGATGATGCGCAGCGGGCGCCGCTCCCAGTCGGCTGCAATCGGCAGGTCGATGCTCTGCCATGCGCCGGCTTGCCGCGCGGTGGGGCTGCCTGCCACCACGGCCACATAGCGCTTGTGCACGCGGCGCTGCGCAAAGGCCTCGCTCAGCAGGCGCTGGCTGGCCAGGCTGCGCGCCATGATCACCAGGCCCGAGGTGGCCTGGTCCAGCCGGTGCACGACCAGCGCATCGGGCCAGCGCTGCAGGGCGCGGGCGCTCAGGCAGTCCTGCTTGTCTGGGCCGCGCCCGGGCACGCACAGCAGGCCGCTGGGCTTGTCCAGCACCAGCAGTTCGGCATCTTCGTGCAGGCAGATGACGCCTGCGCCGCCACCTGCACTGGCGCCGCCATCGCGTTGCTCAGGGGTCAAGCCGTTCCCCGCTCATTCAGCAGCCTGTGCACCGTGGCGCACAGCTCTTCCACGTCGTTGGGCTTGTGGACCAGGGCCCTGGCGCCTGCAGCCAATGCGGCCTGCTCGATCTCGGTGGTGATGTAGCCCGAGGCCAGCGCGATGGGCAACTGCGGCTGGATGGACAGGGCCTCATGCACCAGGTCGATGCCGCTGTAGCCGGGCATGTTGTAGTCGGTGACCAGCAGGTCGCAGTCCTGGGGCGCGGCGCGCAGCGCCTCGATGGCCTCGTGCGGATCGGTGAAGCCGCTGACCTGGTAGCCGCGCCGGCGCAGCAGGCGCTGCACCAGAAAGACCAGGGCCTGGTCATCGTCCACGTACATCACATGCTGCTGCGCGGCCTGCGGGTCGGGCAGCAGGGCGAACTGCGGGCCGGTCGGGGTTTCCGCGGCCGCCAGGGGCTCGGGTGCGCTGGGCAGCGCCTGGGCGGCGAGGGGCTCGGCCGGTGCAGAGTCGGCCGGCGTCAGGGGGTCGGCCGGAGGAAAGTACAGCGTGAAGCGGCTGCCCTGGCCGGGGATGCTGTACACGTCCACGGCGCCGCCGTGGTTGCGCATGACACCGTGCACCACGGGCAGGCCCAGGCCCGTTCCCTGGCCCACGGGCTTGGTGGTGAAGAAGGGCTCGAAGATGCGCTGCAGCGTGCGTGCGTCCATGCCGGGGCCGTTGTCCTGCACCGACAGCGCCACGTAGCTGACGGGCGGCAGGCCCAGGCGTTCGCACAGGCGCTGGTCCGGGCGCACCAGGTCGGCATCCATCTGGATCAGGCCGCGCCGCTCGCCCAGGGCGTGCATGGCATTGGTGCACAGGTTGAACAGGGCCTGCTCCACCTGCATGGCGTCGGCCAGCATGGGCGGCATCTGCGGCGGCACGTGCACCTGCAGCTCCACGGCGGGCGGCAGGGTCACGCGCAGCAGCCGCGCCGTGTCGCCCATGACCTCGCGCGCCTGCACGGGCTTGCGCTGCGGCGGTTCATTGCGGCTGAACGTCAGGATCTGGCGCACCAGATCGCGCGCGCGGCGGCCGGCCTTTTCGATCTCCTGCAGGCTTTCGATGGCTGCGGCATTGCCGCCGCAGTCGGCCTTGGCCAGCTCCACATTGCCCAGGATGGCGCCCACGATGTTGTTGAAGTCGTGGGCAATGCCGCCGGCCATGGTGCCCAGGGCCTGCATCTTGTGCGATTCGCGCAGCTGGTCTTCCAGCTCGTTGCGCTGGGCCTCGGCCTTCTTGCGGCTGGTGAGGTCGCGCGCGAACACGGTGGTGGTCTCGCCGCCGCTGTGGTGCTCGAAGGAGACGCTGACCTCGACCGGGATTTCGCGGCCGCTGGCCGTGCGTGCCGTCATCTCGCCCAGCACGGCCTGCGTGGTCAGTGGCGCAAAGGACAGGGCCTGGGCCGCATCGGGCAGGAAACGCTCCAGCGGACTGCCCAGCGCGTCGTGCGGCGGACACAGAAACAGGGCGGCAGCCGTGGGATTGAAGACGGTGATGCGCTGCTCGTGGTCCAGGCAGATGATGGCGTCCAGGGCCGAGTTGATGACCGATTCGAGCCGCCGCTCGCTCAGGAATAGCTGGTGGTTGCGCTGCTGCAGCGCCAGGCGCTCGGCCAGCAGCGGACCCTGGTCGACCACGGCGCACAGGTACTGCGCAATGGGCGGGCCGCTTTGCTGCGGAATGGCGATGCAGGCCACATGCAGGTCGGCGCGCAGCTGGTGCTGCTCGGTGATGTCGAAGCAGACCTCGTGGGCCTCGGTGCGGCCCAGCTCGCGTGCCGCAACGAAGGTCTCGCGCACGCGCTCGGCGTCGTCAGGGTGCACGAAGGGCGCGAAATTGACCAGCAGCCGGTCATGCTCGGTGGGCTGGAAGGCGCTGTGCGCCATGGCGTTGGCCTGCACCACCATGTCGTGCTCGTCCACCACCAGCAGGGGCAGGGGAATGCTGGCAAACAGGGCTTCGAAGCGCTCGGAGGCGCTTTCGGCCACGGCCTGGCTGTAGTCCAGCACGCGGTTCTGGATCTCCAGCTCGCGCTGGTAGTTGCGCAGCTCGGCGACCAGGGCCTGCAGCGGATCGTCTTCGGGCTGGAAGGAGGGGAAACGTTCGACGGGGGGCAGGTCGGCGCCGGGCGCCAGCAAGGCATGCAGGGGCAGGTGCTCGTCGTCGCGAGGCTGGTCGGAAGGGTCTTGGCTGCTCATCGCGTGCTGGCGCTGGGGAAAGCGGCATCTGCCGCACAAATCCTGGTCGCCCGCGCCTGGCGCCCGGCAGATGGACCGGGGCCCGGCGCGGGCAGGGCCGCAGTGTACGCGCGCCGGGCGGGGCGCCACAAGCGCCCCTTTGGGTGGCAGGTGCTTCAGCTCAGGTAAGCGTCGACCGGGATGCAGCTGCAGTAGAGGTTGCGGTCGCCGTAGACGTTGTCCACCCGGCCCACGGGGCACCAGTACTTGGACTGGCGCAGGGCAGCCACGGGGTAGGCGGCGGCCTCGCGGCTGTACGGGTGGGTCCATTCCGAAGCCAGCAGGGTCTCGGCCGTGTGCGGCGCGTTCTTGAGCGGGTTGTCGTCCTGGGGCAGGCGGCCCTGCTCGATGGCGCGGATTTCCTCGCGGATGGCGATCATGGCGTCCACGAAGCGGTCCAGCTCGTACAGGCTTTCGCTTTCGGTGGGCTCCACCATCAGCGTGTTGGGCACGGGGAAGGACAGCGTGGGCGCATGGAAGCCGTAGTCGATCAGGCGCTTGGCCACGTCCTCGGCCATGACGCCCGTGCTTTCCTTGAACTGGCGCAGGTCCAGGATGCACTCGTGCGCCACATGGCCGTGCTCGCCCGCGTACAGCGTGGGGTAGTGGTCGCGCAGCCGGGCGCTGATGTAGTTGGCGCTGAGGATGGCGGTCTCGGTGGCCAGGGTCAGGCCCTGGGCGCCCATCATGCGGATGTACATCCAGCTGATGGGCAGCACGGCCGCATTGCCCAGCGGCGCGGCACTGATCGCGCCCGTGCCGCCCGCAAGGCCCGTGGTGGCATGGCCGGGCAGGAAGGGGACGAGGTCCTCGACCACGCAGACCGGGCCCACGCCCGGGCCGCCGCCGCCGTGCGGGATGCAGAAGGTCTTGTGCAGGTTCAGGTGGCTGACATCGCCGCCGAAGCTGCCCGGCGCGGCCAGGCCCACCAGGGCGTTCATGTTGGCGCCGTCCACGTAGACGCGGCCGCCGTGGTCATGCACCAGCTTGCACAGCTCCTTGACCTGGGTCTCGAACACGCCGTGCGTGCTGGGGTAGGTGATCATGATGCAGGCCAGGTTGGCACTGTGCTGCTCGCACTTGGCCGCCAGGTCCGCCATGTCGACGTTGCCGTTGGCGTCGCAGGCGGTGACCACCACCTGCATGCCCACCATCTGCGCGCTGGCGGGGTTGGTGCCGTGGGCGCTGCTGGGAATCAGGCAGACGTTGCGGTGCGACTGGCCCCGGCTCGCATGCCAGCCCTTGATGGCCAGCAGGCCCGCGTACTCGCCCTGGCTGCCGGCATTGGGCTGCAGGCTGATGCCGGCGTAGCCCGTGGCCTGGCACAGCCAGTCGCGCAGCTGCTTGTCCAGTTCCGCATAGCCCTGCTGCTGGTCGGCCGGGGCAAAGGGGTGCACCTGGGCGAACTCGGGCCAGGTGATGGGAATCATCTCGCTGGTGGCGTTGAGCTTCATGGTGCAGGAGCCCAGCGGGATCATGCTGCGGTCCAGCGCCAGGTCCTTGTCCGACAGCTGGCGGATGTAGCGCAGCATGGCGGTCTCGGAGCGGTGGGTGTTGAACACCGGGTGTGTGAGGAAGGCGCTGCTGCGGCGCAGTCCGTCGGGAATCAGCGGCTCCACGCCCTTTTCGAAGGCGGTGAAGCTGGGCAGGGCCTGGCCGTCCCGGGCGAAGATCTTCCACAGCAGTTCGACATCGGCGCGCGTGGTGGTCTCGTCCAGCGAGATGCACAGGTATTCCTTGAAATACACGCGCAGGTTGGCGCCCAGGGACACGGCACGCTCCACGATGGCCTGGGTGGCCGCGCCCGTGTGCAGGCTCAGCGTGTCGAAGCTGGGCGCCTCGCGCAGCGGCGCGCCCAGCTCGGCCAGGCCGCGCGCCAGGATGGCCGTGTACGAGGCCACGCGGCGGGCGATGCGCTCCAGGCCCTCGGGGCCGTGGTAGACGGCGTACATGCTGGCCACCACGGCGGGCAGCACCTGGGCCGTGCAAATGTTGGAGGTGGCCTTTTCGCGGCGGATGTGCTGCTCGCGCGTCTGCAGTGCCAGGCGGTAGGCGGGCTTGCCGTGCACGTCCACGCTCACACCGACCAGGCGGCCGGGCAGGGAGCGCTTGAACTCGTCGCGGCAGGCCATGAAGGCGGCGTGCGGGCCGCCGGCGCCCATGGGCATGCCAAAGCGCTGGGTGGTGCCCACCACGATGTCGGCACCCCATTCGCCGGGCGGCGTGATCAGGGTCAGCGCCAGCAGGTCGGTGGCCACGATGAAGGCGGCCTGCTTGCCATGGGCCTTGTCCACGTCGGCGCGCAGATCGTCGATGCGGCCGCTGGTGGCAGGGTACTGGGCCAGCACGGCGAAGTAGTCGCCCTCCATCAGCTGGTTCCATTCCTCCAGCGAGTTGGCCAGCAGCACCTCGATGCCCAGCGGCGCGGCGCGCGTCTGTATCACCTCGATGGTCTGGGGGTGGGCATCGCCGGCCACCACGAAACGGTTGCTCTTGCTTTTGACGGAGCGCTTGGCCAGCGTCATGGCCTCGGCGGCCGCCGTGGCCTCGTCCAGCATGGAGGCGTTGGCAATCGGCATGGCCGTCAGGTCGCAGACCATGGTCTGGAAGTTGACCAGGGCCTCCATGCGGCCTTGCGAGATCTCGGCCTGGTAGGGCGTGTAGGCCGTGTACCAGGCGGGGTTCTCCAGAATGTTGCGCAGGATGACGCCGGGCGTGTGCGTGCCGTAGTAGCCCTGGCCGATGAAGCTTTTGAGCAGCTGGTTGCGGCCTGCCAGCGCCTTGAGTTCGGCCAGCGCCTGGGCCTCGGTGGCCGCTGGCGGCAGCGCCATGGGCTGGTGGCGCCGGATGGAGGGCGGGACGATGGCGTCGATCAGCGCATCGCGCGATGCCGCGCCGATGGCGCTGAGCATGTGGGCCTCGTCTTCGGGCGCGATGCCGATATGGCGGGCCACGAATTCGGTGGCGTTCTCGAGGGCGGCAAGGGGCTGGGTGGAGGACATCAGCATGGAGGGACCTGTCTCAAAAGCTGAAAAGCGCCAGGGCGGGCCCTGGCGCCCGTCCTGGCCGGAAAGTGGCGTCAGTTGCTCTGGGCAAAGGCCGTGTAGGCGGCTTCGTCAAGCAGCGCGGCCAGCTGGCCTGCGTCGCTGAGCTTGACCTTGAAGAACCAGCCTTCGCCCAGCGGGTCGCTGTTGGCCAGGGAGGGGTCGTCGCGCAGGGCCTCGTTGACTTCGACGATCTCGCCGCTGACGGGCATGTAGACATCGGCGGCGGCCTTGACGGACTCGACCACGCCGGCCACATCGCCCTGGTTGAAGCTGGTGCCCACGGCGGGCAGGTCGACGAACACCACGTCGCCCAGCGCGTCCTGCGCGTGGAGGGTGATGCCGACGATGGCCGCGTCAGGGTTGGCGGCGTTGATCCACTCGTGGTCCTTGGAATACTGGATGCTCATGGCTTGCTCCGATAGAAACTGAAAAAACCTGTGAAAGGCGGTTTGAGAAAGGTCAGTGCGCACTGTAGCGGCATGCGATGGCAGGAAAAACGAATCCGCCGAACTCCATCCACGCCAAGCGCGCAGGCTGTCCTCAACCGCGGTGATAGCGGGGCGCCACGAAGGGCGTGGCCTGCACCTGCATGGGCACGGCCTTGCCGCGCACCATGGCCTGCAGCGTGGTGCCGACGGCGGCGCTGCCCGGCTCCACGTACGCCAGGGCCACGGGCTGGTTCAGCGTGGGCGACAGCAGGCCGCTGGTGACCTGGCCGACCTTGCGGCCGCTGGCATCCAGCAGTTCCGTGCCTTCGCGCACGGGCACGCGCTCCAGGGCCACCAGGCCCACGCGCTTGCGCGTGAGCAGCTCGGGCGACTGCAGCTGGGCCAGCACGGTGGCTGCGCCGGGAAAGCCGCCTTCGCGCTCGCCCCCGATGCGGCGGACCTTCTGCACGGCCCAGTTCAGGGCGGCCTCGGCCGGGGTGGTGGTCGTGTCCAGATCGTTGCCGTACAGGCACAGGCCGGCTTCCAGGCGCAGCGAATTGCGCGCGCCCAGGCCCACGGGCCTGACTTCGGGCTGGGCCAGCAGGGCACGGGCAAAGGCCTCGGCGTGGCTGGGGGGCAGGGAGATCTCGAAGCCGTCCTCGCCGGTGTAGCCGCTGCGCGTGATGTACAGCTCGGCGCCTTCCCAGTCGAAGTGGCCGCCTGTCATGAACACCAGGCCGGCCGTGTCGGGCAGCAGGCGCTCCATGGCGGCTGCGGCCTGCGGGCCCTGCAGCGCCAGCAGGCCCCGGTCGAACTGGGGCTCGATTTCACAGCGCTGGCCGATGCGGGCCTGGATGTGCGCCAGGTCTTCGTGCTTGCAGGCGCCGTTGACGATCAGGAACAGGTCGTCCTCGCGGCGCACGAACATCAGGTCGTCCAGAATGCCGCCCGCGTCGTTGAGCAGCAGGCCGTAGCGCTGGCGGTGTTCGCCCAGGCCCAGCACGTCCATGGGCAGCAGCGATTCCAGCGCCGCGCCGGCATCCGGGCCGCGCAGGCTGATCTGGCCCATGTGCGAGACATCGAACAGGCCTGCCGCCTCGCGGGTGTGCAGGTGCTCGGCCATCAGCCCCTGCGGGTATTGCACGGGCATGGAGTAGCCGGCAAACGGCACCATGCGCGCGCCCAGTTCCTGGTGCAGGTCGAACAGCGGGGTCCTGAGCAGATCGGTGGTGGAGGCAGCGGACAAGGAGGGCTCTCTTTCAGGCAAGGAACAAGGCATAACGCCATCCCGGTCCTCCGGGATGTGCTGCCCTGCTGTCCGCTTTACCTGAGAGATTCACCCGCACCTTCCATGCGTGGGGCTTGCTCCTTCGGTGGATGGGGCACACCGCCGTGCCCTGCATCTCTCTCCAGCTAGGAACGCCTGCGGCCGTGGCGGCAGGCGGTGCCAGTCCTTTTGCCTGAGCGTTCGGGGCGAACCCTGCGCCTTCGGCGGTGCCGCTGCCTGCGACCGTTGCGGCCGGGCGGGCACTCTCTCCTGACCGGCGCATTCTAGCTGCGGCCAGCGTCCGCGCGGCTTCGGGATTTCCGCGGGCCGACTGCAACTCCATGCGCTTGCCTGCATGGATGCATTTGCAAATTGCATAACTGTCTAAAAAATCTCCTACATTGAGGTGCATCGATATATGAAATCTCGTGAGCGAGAAGGAAGAAGCGCACATGCAGCAGACGCTGGGAGACACATTGGCCTGGCCGGCACGTTACCTGCCGAACAAGGAAGCCCTGGTCGCATGGGAGGGCGGCGAGCGCCGCGCCTGGACCTACGCCCAGCTCGATGCCGAAGTCAACCGCCACGCCCACGGCCTGGCCGAGCTGGGCATAGGCCATGGCGACGTGGTCGCGGCCTTTCTCTACAACACGCCGGCCTTTGTCTTCACCATGCTGGCGGCCGCGCGCCTGGGCGCCATCTTCAACCCCATCAACTACCGGCTGGCGGCGCAGGAGCTGGCCTTCATCCTCAAGGACGGCGCAGCGCGCGCCCTGGTCTTCGAGCACGAGGGCGGCGAGGTGGCCGCACGCGCCCAGGCCCTGCTCAAGGCCGAAGGCGGCGGCACTGGCGCAGGCATCGAGCACTGGATCTTTGCCGACGATGCCCCGGCCGACCCGCTGCCGGTCTGGGCCACGCAGCGCCTGTCCGCCCTGGCCAGGGGCCGCAGCAGCGCGCCGCCCCAGGCCCATGTGCGCGAGAGCGACCCCTGCATCCTCATGTACACCAGCGGCACCACGGGCCGGCCCAAGGGCGTGCTGCATACGCACCGCAGCAAGCTGGCGCACAACGCCCTCATGCACCAGACCATGCAGTTCACGCGCGACGACGTGGGCCTGGCCATGGCGCCGCTCAACCACACGGCCGAGCTGCACACCAGCTTTCTGCCGCGCCTGCAGGCCGGCGCCACCCAGGTGCTGCTGCGCCGCTTCGACGTGGCCGAGGCCTGGCGCCTGATCCGCGAAGAGCGCGTGAGCTTCTTCTTCGCGGCGCCCACCATGATCACCATGCTGCTGGCCGAACCCATCGCCTCGCCTGAGCAGGCGCCCGCGCTGAGGCTGGTGGAGTACGGCGGCGCCTCCATGGCGCCGCACCTGATCCGCGAATGGACGCGCAAGGTCGGAAGCGACCTGGTCCAGGTCTACGGCACCACCGAGATGGGGCCCTGCATGTCCGTCCTGCTGCCGCGCGAGCAACTCTCGCACGCGGGCTCGGCCGGGCTGCCCTCCATGGGCCATGACCTCATCGTGGCCCGCTTGCGCGAAGACAACGCCCCCACCGACCCGGCCGAGGCCTGCCTGCCCGGCGAGGTGGGCGAAATCCTCGTGCGCGGCCCCTGCATGATGGCCGGCTACCTCAACCGCCCCGACGCCAACACCCGCGCCCTGGCGCACGGCTGGTACCACACGGGCGACCTGGGCCACATCGACGACGACGGCTATCTCTGGATCCGCGACCGCATCGACTACATGATCAATTCGGGTGCCGAGAACGTCTATCCGCGTGAGGTGGAAGACGCGCTGGTCGAACACGCCGACGTGCTCGAGGTCGCCGTCATCGGCGAGGCCGACGAGCGCTGGGGCCAGATCGTCGCCGCCCACGTGGTTGCCAAGCCGGGCGCCACACCCACGGCCGAGGCGCTGGACGCCTTCCTGGTCCACGGCGACCGCCTGGCTGCCTACAAGCGCCCGCGCCGCTACCACTTCCGCGAGGCCCTGCCCAAGACGGCCAGCGGGAAGATACAGAAGCAGTTGCTGAGGGTGGTGGTGGCAGCCTGAGGCTGCGGCCTGCGCTTACTTCTGTGTTTGCCCCTGCGCAGTGCAGCACTGCGCCATCGAGTTGCGCAGCCACCGATGCATGGCATCCCCCTGCTTGCGCACATGCCAGGCCTGCTGGTAGGCAAACCGGGGCAGCTCCAGCGGCGGAGCGAAACGGCGCAGCGTTTTGTGGCGGCGCAGGTCACCGATGGCGCGGCTGCCCACGGTCAGCACGAGGTCGGTGCCTGCCAGCACCTCCAGCGCCGCGCTCCAGTGGGGCAGGGCCAGCACCACGCGGCGGCTCAGGCCTTGGGCGGCCAGCGCCCGTTCGATCTCCTCGCTGGCGTCGGGCCGCATGGCCAGCATGACGTGCGGGCGCTGCAGCCAGTCCTGCAGTGACAGCCCGCCGCGTGCCGGCAGCACGGCCTGGTCGGCCACGCTCACGAACTGTTCCTGGAACAGATCCTGCACCTCGATGCCGTCGGGCAGGTCGGGTGCGTCGGGGAAGGGGCCCAGGGCCAGGTCCAGTTCGCCATCGGCCAGCTGGGCCAGCATCACCTCGCGCGTGGACTGGCTGATGGCCAGGTCCAGCCCGGGTGCGTGCTGGCGCAGATGCCGCATCAGCGGCGGCAGCACGATGCGTGATGCGTAGTCCGACAGCGCCAGCCGCAGCCGTCCGCGTGCGTGGGCCGGGTCGAACTCCGCCTGTGCCAGCAAGCCGTTGAGGCTGCCCAGCGCATCCGCCAGCGGTTGCACCAAGCCTTGTGCGCGTGCCGTCAGCGCCATGCGGCCGCCGCGCCGCACCAGCAACGGGTCGCCCAGGTGCTCGCGCAACTGCGCCAGCGAATGGCTCATGGCCGGCTGGCTCTTGTGCAGCCGCAGGGCCGCGCGCGTCACATGTTTTTCGGCCAGCAGGGCATGCAGGGCCAGCAGCAGGTTGAGGTCGATCCGGCGCAGTTCATCCATGCCATGAATATAGACTGTGCACACAAACGATTTCCATCAACGTGCTGGATGCGAGAGCATGCAGGCATCGATTGACAGAAGAAGAAAGATCTTGCCGCATGACAGGTAAAAGCACATTCACCGCCCTTGCTCCCGTGGCCCTGGCGCTGCTGGCGGGGGCCATCCTGCCATTCCAGGCCGCCAGCAATGCCCTGGTGGGCCGCCTGCTGGGCCACCCGCTGTGGGGCGCGCTGGTCTCGCTGGCCGTGAGCGTCATGGTCGTGGTGCCTGCACTGTGGGTGCTGCGCGCGCCCGCTCCGGCCATGGCCCAGGCGGCAGCGGGGCCATGGTGGCTATGGATAGGCGGTGTGCTGGGGGCCATCTATGTGGCCAGCGCGGCCGCCGTGACACCCAGGCTGGGCGCAGGCGGCTTCCTGGTTTGCGTGGTGGCGGGGCAGATCGTGGTCTCGGTGCTGGTGGACCACTTCGGCCTGATGGGCCTGGGCGCGCGGCCGGTCAATGCGACGCGCCTGGCCGGCGTGGCCTTGATCCTGGGTGGAGTGCTGCTGGTGGTGCAGGGCGGGACGGCCCGTGCAGCGGCGGCCCCATGAGCGCCGCGAGCACGCACTGCTTCAGGGGCAAAGGCCCCGGCCTTGCCCGCGTCAGGCGGGCATGCCCGGCGGCACGGCGGCCGGCCTTGCCGCTGGCGGACATTCCTGGCAGGCATCTGCCGTGCCGGGCAGGAACCGGCCCAGCCGGATGACAAAGCAGGCCCCGCCTCCGGCAGCCGGCTGGAAGAACGCGTCGCCTGCGTGCAGCCTGGCGATGCGCCTGACCACGGACAGGCCCAGGCCATGCCCGTTGACGTGCCGGGTGGCGCTTGCGCGTTCATAGGGCTCGAAAACCTGTCTTGCCGCTTCGGGTGCAAGGCCCGGTCCCTGGTCGCTGACGGAAATCAGCAGGTCACCGGACGCATCGCAGCGGGCGGCCAGGGTGATGTCGCCCGCCTTGGCATATTTGATGGCGTTGCCGACAAGGTTGGAGATGGCGATGCGCACCAGGACAGGGTCGCATTGCCATTGCTGCGGGCCTTGTTCCAGATCCAGTTTCAGGCGATGCCGCCGGGACCAGCCGACGAGCTCTGCAGACTCCTCCAGGAGTTCATCCAATGGCGTCTGCTCCAGTTGCAGCCGGAACGCGCCCGCGTCCAGCCGGTCGTTGATCAGGCAGGTGTCCACCAGGGTCATCAGCCGGCGCGAGGCCCTGCGTATCTGGGACGCCTGCTCGATGAGCGAGTCCGCGTCCGTCGTCGGGAACGTCTGCAGTTCGGTCGCGGCGCCGTCCACGATCGTGAGTGGGGTGCGGAACTCGTGGTTGATCATGTTGAAGAACTGGCGCTGTTCCAGCCGCATCTCCCGCTCGCTGTGCAAGGCCGTCTGCAGGGCCTGCTGGGCCGTTTGCAGCTGTGCGGTGCGCTGCAGCACCTTGGACTCCAGCTCGCGCTCGGCCGCCTGGGCGCGTGACAGGGCCTGCATCCGCTCACTGCGCAGGGCGCGCTCCGCCACCCGCGTGCGGTTGGTCACCGCCATTCCCAGCAGGATGGCCTCGGAAACACGCCCGGCAAACCACAGCATCTGGGCCGATGGCAGCGCGACATCGGGCAGCAGGCCCTGGGTTCTCAGCAGGTTCAGGATGCCCAGGGCGGATGGCACGGCAAACGCCAGCGCGCCCGGCAGGTATTGCCACTGCCTTCGGACCACCAGCAGGTACAGCACGAAGACGGCGCCGAACGATGTGGACACCAGGGCCGTGAACACCACGGCACGCGAGATCTGCGCATAGCCACCCAACAGTGCCAGGCCCAGTGCGATGGCATTCAGCCAGGCCACCACGCTGAAGAGGTGCGCAGCCCAGATCCAATGGCGGCGGAACTCGAACAATTGGCTGAAAAACACCGTCGCCACCACACAGAAGCTGCAGTAGGCGATGGACAGCGCATGCTGGGGCTGGTCGGCGCCGGGCAGCCACAGGCCTTCGGGCCGGTAACGGAAAGCAGCGTAGGCAAAACCGGCTGCCAGGAGCGCGGCGCAAAGAATGTAGAGCCTTTCCCTGAGCCAGCACCACAGGATCAGGCTCATCAGCGTGATGGCCAGGGCCGAGCCCATGTACGCGTAAAGCAGCATGGCGGCCGGCGCCATGCTCCTGCCGGGAAAGACCGCGATGCCCTGGGCTGCCTGGGGGTTGGGCAGCCAGCGGGTGAGCAGTGCCAGAAGCGCTGCGGCTGCCAGGGCTTGCGCCAGCCATCGCATTGCAGAATCCGTTGGCCAGTGCCTCCGGCGGCCTTCGGTGGGATTGTCTTGGGTGTGGATCAAGGGGCCGATTGGTTGATGTGGCGAGCGCCCATGCATGCCCGACGTCAGGGTCAGTGCATGGGCGTGCACGTTTGCGGGAGGCATTGTGCACCGGCCGCCGTTGCGGGAAAGCGCTGCCGGGTGTCTGCGGATGCCTGCCGGGTGCCCCAATGCAACAGGCCGCCCCACTGCGGATAAGCGGGGCGGCCTGTAACGGGTTCCTGAGGGGATCACGCATCCGGGCGCTGGCGGTAGTCGGCGGGGCTGGGTGAATGGTTTTGCTGCGCCGGTAAGCGTGCTCCCATGCAGACAAGTGTGCGCGTTTGGCCTCAGAAAATGCTGCTTTATTTCTTCAAAACAGGCGTTGCTACAGAAAATTATTCTGTGCCTGCCTGTTTTGCAGTAGATTGCCGGACATGGATACCCTCGACAGAAAGATTCTTTCCGCCCTGCAGGCCAACGCGCGCGCCAGCCTGCAGGAAATCGGCGCCGCCGTGGGCCTGAGTGCCTCGCCCTGCTGGGCACGCATCAAGAAGCTGGAAGAGGCGGGGGTGATCGAGGGCTATACCGTGCGCCTGAACCCGCTGGCGCTGGGCCTGGGCGATACGGTGCTGGTGCAGGTCACGCTGGACAGCCATTCGGACAACACGCTGGAGAAATTCGGCGAGATGCTGGCGACCATTCCCGAGGTGGTGGAGGCGCACCTGGTCTCGGGCGAGTACGACTACCTGCTGCGCGTCGTCGTCAAGGACACGCGCGACTACGAGCGCCTGCTGCGCGAGAAGCTCTACAAGATCAAGGGCATTCGCCACAGCCAGTCCAGCTTTGTGCTGCGCACGCTGAAGAAGGCGGACCTGCCGCTGGGGGTCTGAAGTCCATGCCCTCTGGCCAGGCGCCGCCGCCCGCTCCCTACCGCGAACACTCCCCGCCGCCCGCCTTGCAGCCGCACTTCCAGTGCCTGTGGAGCAGCACCGTGGCCCCGGACTATGCCGGCGGTTTTCTCGTGGTGCCCGATGGCTGCGTGGACATCGTCTGCAAAGGCGGGCGGCTGCTGGCCGTGGGGCCTGACAGGGTGGCTGCGCGGCCCGCGCTCGTGCCGGGGTCCGAGGTATGGGGGGCGCGCTTCGGCCCCGGTGCGGCCAGCGCCTGGCTGGGCCTGCCCATGGACGAGATCGTGGGGCAGGCGGTGGAACTGGGCGATCTGCTGGGGCCGTGCGTGCGGGAGTGGGTGCATCGCATCAACGATGCACAGCCGGGTGCAGGGCAGGCCGTGTTCATCCATGGACTGGTGCAAATGGGCCGCGACGCCCCGGAGCTCGACCGGCAGGCCATGGAGCTGTTCAATGTGGCGGCTGCAGCCGGGCGGGACGAATCCGGTGTGCTGGCCGCGATGCGCGCGCAGCTGGACATGTCCGAGCGCAGCCTGCGCCGCCTGTGCCACGCGCAGTTTGGCTACGGCCCCAAGACGCTGGAGCGCGTGCTGCGCTTTCAGCGCCTGCTGGCCCTGGCACGGTCTGACCGGCAGGCAGGTCTTGCGGCCCTGGCGGCGGAGGCCGGCTATGCGGACCAGGCGCATCTGTCGCGCGAGGTGAGGGCGCTGTGCGGCATCACGCCCCGCGCTGCCCTGCAGCAACTGCTGGATTGAGCGGCCCGGCTGGCCGTTTTGTTCAAGATGCCATGCCCCTGCGTGGCCGATGATGGCGGCCTACCGACATTCAATGGAGCATCACATGGGCATCAGGGGCAACAACCACCAGATCGACAACATCGAATTCAACGTGGCCGACATCGCACGCAGCAAGGCGTTCTACGGCGCGGCCTTCGGCTGGACCTTCACCGACTACGGGCCGAGCTACACCGAGTTCAGCGACGGCCGGCTGACGGGCGGCTTCACCACGGGCGAGGAGGTGCGGCCCGGCGGCCCGCTGGTCATCCTCTACGCCGACGATCTGGCCGAGGCGCAGCGCCGCGTGGAAGCGGCCGGTGCCGTGATCAGCCGCGCGGTGTTCGCGTTCCCGGGGGGGCGCAGGTTCCACTTCACCGATCCGGATGGCTACGAGCTGGCCGTGTGGTCGGCCGATGCCTGAAAGACGACAGCCCGCATCTGCGGGCTGTTTTCATGGGGACCGGGCGGGGCGTCAATCGACGTTGGAGCCCAGCTGCATGTCCTTGTACTTCACGATGTGCGTGCCCTTGACCAGGCGGTAGCCGCCCCAGATCAGCAGGAACAGCGGCAGGCCGATATAGGTGGCGACCACGCCGGTCCAGTCGATGCGGTCGGCCATGAAGGCCTCGTAGTTCTGGCCCAGCGTGATCACCATGCACAGCACGAAGGCGAAGATGGGGCCGAACGGGAACCACGATGCACGGTAGGGCAGCCGGTTCAGGTCCAGGCCCTGGGCCTCGTAGCCCTTGCGGAAGCGGTAGTGGCTGATGGCGATGCCCAGCCAGGCGATGAAGCCCGTCATGCCCGACAGATTCAGCAGCCAGATGTAGACCAGCTGGGGGCTGAAGATGTTGGTCAGAAAGCACAGAGCAGCCACGACCGTGGTGGCCAGCAGGGCCATCGTGGGCACGCCGCGCTTGTTGACGTACGAGAACATGCGCGGCGCCATGCGCTGGCAGGCCAGCGTGTAGAGCATGCGCGTGGAGGCGTACATGCCGGAGTTGCCGGCCGACAGCACCGAGGTCAGCACCACGGCGTTCATCACGGCGGCGGCCGACAGCAGGCCCGCGCGCTCGAAGACCAGGGTGAAGGGGCTCACGCTGATGTCGCCCAGGTCGTTCTTGAGCAGTTGCGGATCGGTGTAGGGGATCAGCAGGCTGATGACCAGGATGGCCAGGACGTAGAACAGCAAAATGCGCCAGAACACCTGGCGCACGGCGCGGGGCACGTTCTTGGCGGGGTTCTCGGATTCGCCAGCGGCAATGCCGATCAGCTCCGTGCCCTGGAAGGAAAAGCCCACGATCATGGCCACGCCGATCAGCGCCGAGAAACCGCCTGCAAAGGGCGCATCGCCCTGGCTCCACAGGGCAAAGTTGCCCCAGATGCCTTCAGGCGCGCCGCCCCGCACGATGCCCAGGATCATGAGCACGCCCACGCCGATGAAGAGGATGACGGTGGTCACCTTGATGGCGGCGAACCAGTACTCGGCCTCGCCGAAGCCTTTGACCGAGATGGCGTTGAGGCCGAACATGATGGCCAGGAACAGGGCGCTCCACAGCATGCCGTTGCCGTCGGGGAACCAGTAGGCCATGACCAGCTGGGCGGCCACCAGATCCACGGCAATGGTGACGGCCCAGTTGTACCAGTAGTTCCAGCCCAGCGCGAAGCCGAAGCCTTCGTCCACGTAGCGCGCGCCGTAGGTGGCGAACGAGCCCGAGACGGGCAGGTTCGCGGCCATTTCGCCGAGGCTGGTCATGAGGAAGTAGACCATCAGGCCCACGATCATGTAGGCCAGCAGGGCGCCGCCGGGGCCGGCCTGCGATATGGTGGCGCCCGAGGCAACGAAGAGGCCGGTGCCGATGGAGCCGCCGATGGCGATCATGGACAGATGCCGCGCCTTGAGTTCGCGCCTGAGTGCGGTGGGAGCGGCGTTCTTGGAGTTGTCTGCTGCCATGGATGTGTCGATGGTTGGATCAGATCCCGCGTGGCCGCTGGCCGGCGCGGGGGCAGGAATGCAAAACAGGTAAAAACAAAAGAGCCGCGCTGTCGCGGCCCCATCAAGGTGCATGCACCACGAAAAGGCGTGATTGTCCGAGAACGCAGCCATCGTGGAAAGGCAGCAGTTTAATCTCCCTTCACCCGCATAAGCCGATCTGAATCAGCACCCACTGTGTGTGCGGCGCCACGCCAACTCGGCTGGCCGCTGCCGCCTCACCACTGTGTCTGCGCCAGCAGCAGTTGTGCCAGTGCCTTGATGCGCGGCGAAGCCTGGCGCGTGCGCGGGTAGACCAGGGACAGCTCGCGGGCGCGGCCTTCGTGCTGGGGCAGCAGCCGCACCAGCCTGCCCGCCTGCAGGTGCTCGCGCACCGCGAACTCCATGACCTGGGCCACGCCCAGGCCGCCCAGCGAGCCTTCCACCAGCGGATCGCCGCTGTCGAAGGTCACGGTCTGCGGCGCAGGCCAGTCGAGCATCTCGCCATTGCCCGCCAGGAACTGCCAGGGCACGCGCCGGCCCAGGTAGTGGTTGTAGACGGCCATGCAGCTGTGCTGCGCCAGCTCCTGCAGCGTCTGCGGCGTGCCGCGCGCCGCCAGGTAGGCGGGCGAGGCCACGGTCACCCAGCGCAGCGGCGGCAGGGCGCGGGCGATCATGCGGCTGTCTGCCAGCGGGCCGATGCGCACGGCCGCGTCAAAGCCTTCTTCCACCATGTCCACCATGCGGTCGGTGAAGCTGGTGTCGATCTGCAATTGCGGATGCTCGCGCAGCAACTGCCCCAGCAGCGGCACCAGCACGATGCGGCCCAGCATGGACGGCGCCGTCATGCGCAGCACGCCGCTGGGGGCGCAGCGCCGGTCGCTGACCAACTGGCGCGCCTCTTCCAGCCCGGCGATCAGCGGGGCGCAGCGGTCCACCAGCGCGCAGCCGTCTGGCGTGAGCGACACGCTGCGCGTATTGCGGTGCAGCAGCCGCGTGCCCAGGTCTTTCTCCAGCTGCGCCACGGCGCGCGATATGCGGGACTGGCTGGTGCCCAGCAGGCTTGCCGCCTGGGTGAAGCTGCGGCTTTCGGCCACCTTGATGAGCAATTGAACGGCGTTGAGGTCCATGGCGATGGCAAGTTTGATTGATTCGATTTTGCATAAGAAAAATGAATATCTGATGTTTATCTTCAGAAATGCATTAATTAGGATCGCTCCCATGCTTGTGAACGACTCCCCCGCTGGCGCCCTGCGCCACCCGCGCGCCGCGCTGGCGCTGCTGTCCCTGTCCCAGTTGCTGATTGCGCTGGATGCCACCATCGTCTTCGTCGCGCTCGACGCCATGGGCCAGCAGCTGCAGATGGATGCGCACCACCTGCAATGGGTGGTCAGTGCCTACAGCGTGGCCTTTGGCGGCTGCCTGCTGCTGGGCGGGCGCTGCGCGGACCTGCTGGGCAAGCGGCGCATGTATGTGGCGGGGATGGCGCTGTTCGGCCTGGCCTCGCTGGTCGGCGGCTTCGCCTCCCAGCCCTGGCAACTGGTGCTGGGCCGCGCAGGGCAGGGCGTGGCCGGGGCGCTGCTGTTTCCGGCCACGCTGTCGCTGATCAACACCTTGTATGCGGCCGGGCCCGAGCGCAACCGCGCCCTGGCCGTGTGGAGCATGGCGTCGGCCGGTGGGCTGGCGGCCGGCGCGCTGCTGGGCGGCGTGCTCACGCAGACGCTGGGCTGGAACTGGGTGCTGTGGGTGCTGGTGCCCGTGGCCTGGCCGTGTGCCATGGCGGCGCTGCGCTTTCTGCCGCCCTCGGCCCGTACCGGGCGCGCCGCACCGGGCCAGGGCTTTGATCTGGCCGGCTGCCTGAGCGTGACCGTGGGCAGCAGCCTGCTGGTGACGGCCCTGGTGCAAGGCCCTGAATGGGGCTTTGCCAGCGCCGCCACTCTGGGGACGCTGGCCGTGGCGATCGCGGCGTTGGCGCTGTTCTGGCGCATCGAGGCGCGCATCGCCTCGCCGCTGATGCCGCTGTCCCTGCTGCGCGTGCCCAGCCTGCGCTCGGCCATGCTGCTGACCATGATCTTCATGAGCAGCTTTGGCGTGCAGTACTACTTTCTGGCGCTGTATTTCCAGCAGATCTACGGCTGGAGCCCGCTGCAGGCCGGCCTGGCCTTCCTGCTGCCCACGGCGGTCTGCACGCTGGGCATCCGCTGGGCCGAACACTGGCTGCACCGCTCCACGCCGCGCACCGTGCTCATGGGCGGCTGGGCCGCAGGCACCCTCGGCCTGGCGTACATGGCCTGGGCACTGCCGCTGGGCGGCAGCTATGTCTGGCTGGTGCCGGGCTTCGTGGTGCTCAGCCTGGGCCAGGGCGCCAGCTGGACCGCCATGTGGGTGGTCGCCGGCCAGGGCGTGGCGGCTGCGCAGCAGGGCGTGGCCTCGGGCATTGCGGCCACGGCCCAGCAGGTGGGCGCAGCAATGGGGCTGGCCCTGCTGGTGATGGTGGCCACGGCGCCGCTGGCCGGTATCACGGCGCCCGATGCGCTGCGCGAGGCCACGGCCCGGGGGCTGCAGCAGGCCGAATGGGGTGCCGCGCTGATCGCGCTGCTGGGGTGGGTGGTGTCGGCGGCCATGCGCCGCGCACCGGCAATCCAGTCCGTGCCGGGCGCGGAGCAGCCTGCCTGCTCGCCTTGAGGTCACTGGCCCGCAGTTACCATCTGCGGCTGCTTTGCACACCCCTCACCACCAACCCACATGGCAGAAACGAGCATCTCCAGCGACTGGGTCCGGCATTCGCAGCTGGGCGCAGGCCTGGAGCGTATCGAGGCCTACTTCGGCGGGCACGGCTATGCGCCCCACAGGCACGACACCTACGCGCTGGGCCTGACGCTGTCCGGCGTGCAAAGCTTTGCCTACCGCCGCAGCCAGCGGCACAGCCTGCCGGGCGGTGCCATGGTGCTGCACCCTGACGAATTGCATGACGGCCACGCGGGCACCGACGCGGGCTTTCGCTACCGCATGGTCTATGTGGAGCCGGCCCTGATCCAGCAGGTGCTGGGCGGCAGGCCCTTGCCTTTCGTCGAGGGAGGACTTTCGGCTGATCCCCGGCTCAAGGCTGCGCTGCTGCCCTTGCTGCAATGCCTGGACGAGGACCTTGAGCCGCTGGCACGCGACGATGCCCTCTACGACCTGGCGCTGGCCCTGGAGGCCGTGGCCGGTCGGCGCAAGCTCAGGCGTCTGCCGGACCTGGTGGCCGTGGAGCGTGCCCGCGCCTGCATCCATGATTCGCTGGAGCAGGGCGTAACCCTGGAGGCGCTGTCCCAGGCCAGCGACCTGGACCGCTGGCGGCTGTGCCGGGATTTCCGCGCGCTCTACGGCACCAGCCCCTACCGCTACCTGAGCATGCGCCGGCTGGACACCGTGCGGCGCCTGCTGCTGGCGGGGCAGCCCGTGGCCGAGGCTGCCCTGCAGGCCGGGTTCTTCGACCAGAGCCACATGGCACGCCAGTTCGCCATGGCCTATGGCGTGCCGCCCGCACGCTGGCTCAGGCGCCTGGGCGCGGCCTGAGCTGCACGATCGTGCAAGACCGCAGGGAAGGCGCTTCCTAGCATGGAGGCTTCACACGCTTTCATAAGGTCTGCCCATGACGTTCCCCGTTGAAAACCGCCCCTACAAGGCCATCAACTTCCCCGACAAATTCAGCCGCTTCACCGGCCAGTGGAGCCCCCGCGTCGTCGCCGAGATGAACGACTACCAGTTCAAGATCGTGCGCGTGCAGGGCGAGTTCATCTGGCACTCGCATGCCGAAACGGATGAAGCCTTCCTGGTGCTGGACGGCGAGCTGCGCATCGACTTCCGTGATGGCCATGTGCTGCTGCGCCAGGGCGAGCTCTACGTGGTCCCCAAAGGCACGGAGCACAAGCCCAGCGCCGAGCGGGAAGCCTGCCTCATGCTGATCGAGCCGCGCGGCGTGCTGAACACCGGGGAGGAAGGCGGCGAGAGGACGGCGTTGAACGATGTGTGGGTTTAGCGGGCTGGCGGTTGGCTGTCGCCGGGATGGCCGGCCAGCTAGAGAATGTCGCGCTCCCACTTCTGCGTTCCGTGCAGGCGGCGCGCCAGGCTGTCGATGCGCCACTGTCCCGCCTTGCGATGTACGGAGAAACGGTGTTCGTATGCCATGGACTCGTTGGCGCGAAGAACGATGAGTTCCATTCTCGATGCGGATTGCTGGGTCACCGACAGCAGCAGGTCTTGCGCGGAGTGGTGGGTGGGTGTGCCAAAAGAGCTGTGGGCGTAGGCGCGCGGCTTGGAGGTGCAGTACTTGGCCACGATGTCCAGTTGCTCTGCCCAGAACTCAGGCGCGGATGCGGATGCTGCGTGCCTGGCGGCGCCTTTGCGTTCCCAGGCTTCCATGGCCAGGATGTAGGCGCGAACCACTCGTTCAGGCGTCTGCGTTTCGGTGCCCGGTGGTGTCTCTGGCCAATCCTGAGCCTGCGGTGCTACAGGCGGCGGCGGCCTGGCGCTGCCAGACCTCTCCAGCAGTGCCATGACCTGCGTATGTCCCTTGGCCTGGGCCAGCGCCCAGGCGTTCTCCTGGCGGAAATCCAGCGGTGCGGGATCGGCACCTGCCTCCAGAAGCAAGGCCACCAGTTCCGTATGGCCGGCCTGCGCGGCGCTCATCAGTGCCGTGCGGCCCAGCTCGGGCGAGGCGATTTCGATGTCGGCATTGTGCGAGAGAAGCATTGCAGCGATGGCCGCATCGCCCAGGCTCGCCGCCCAGGCCAATGCCGTGCTTCCAAGCGCCTTGCATTGCAGGTTGAGCGATGCTCCGTGGCGCAGCAGGGCGGTCACGGCCTGCGGCTGCCGCTGGATGCTGGCCTCGATCAGTGCCGTCCTGCCGGTTCCCTTGTGGCGCCAATCTATGTCTGCGCCGCGGGCCAGCTGGGCATCGATTGCCGCGACATCACCGGCACTTGCGGCCTTGAAAAGGAGATGGGACATGGGGGATCGGCTTTCTGAAGTCAAAAGGCCAGGGCAGGGGCCGTGAAAAAGGGCGCCGCAGCGCCCTTTTATCTTATGCGGGCTGTTTCAGCCCAGTTCAGCTCAGCCCAGCAGCAGCGCGTCGTCTGCCAGCTTTTCGCCGCGCACCTTCTCGAACATTTGCAGCAGGTCGGGCACGTCCATGCGGGCGCGTTCCTCGCCGCTGACGTCGAGCACGACCTGGCCCTGGTGCAGCATCACCGTGCGCTCGCCCACGTCCAGCGCCTGGCGCATGCTGTGGGTGACCATCATGGTGGTGAGCTTGGCCTCGGAGACGATGCGCGCCGTCAGCTGCAGCACGAAGTCGGCCGTGCGCGGGTCGAGCGCAGCGGTGTGCTCGTCCAGCAGCAGGATGCGCGAAGGCTGCAGCGCCGCCATCAGCAGGCTCACGGCCTGGCGCTGACCGCCAGAGAGCAGGCCGATGCGGTCGGTCAGGCGGTTTTCCAGGCCCAGGCCCAGGATGGACAGGCGTTCGCGGAAGTTGTCGCGCATCTCGGCCTTGACGGCGCGGCTCAGGCGGCGGAAGGTGCCGCGGCGCTGGGCCAGGGCCATGTTTTCCTCGATGGTCAGGTCCTCGCAGGTGCCCGCCATGGGGTCCTGGAAGACGCGGGCCACGCGTTCGGAACGTGCCCACACGGGCAGGCGCGTCATGTCCTGGCCGGCGATCTCGATGCGGCCCTTGTCCACGGACAGGTCGCCCGAGACGGCGTTCAGGAAGGTGGACTTGCCGGCGCCGTTGGAGCCGATGACGGTGACGAACTGGCCGTCGGGAATGTCCAGCGACATGCCGCGCAGCGCCCGCGTTTCGATGGGCGTGCCGGGGTTGAAGGTGATTTCGAGTTGTTGTGCGCTCAGCATGAGTGCAATCTCCGGTATTTCTTCGTTCAGTCGCTCAAGGCGTGGTGCTTGAACTGACGCGGTCCAAACTCAGGGACGCCGAGCAAGGGCCGCCCCGCAGCGATGGCGTCGTTCCCCTCCCTCGCGCAGCGAGTAGAGAGGGGGAAGCGGCATAGCCGCTCAGGGGGTGTCATTTCCTTTGCGCAAATTTGCGCTTCAGTTGGGGGATCACCAGGGCGACGGTCACCAGCAGCGCGGTGACAAGGTTCAGATCCTGGGCCTTGAGGCCGATGAAATCGCTGTTGAGGGCCGCTGCAATGAAGAAGCGGTACACGATGGCGCCCACCACCACGGCCAGCGTGGCCCAGACGATGCGGCGCGAAGGCAGGATGGACTCGCCCACGATCACGGCAGCCAGGCCGATGACGATGGTGCCGATGCCCATGGAAATGTCCGAGCCGCCCTGGGTCTGCACGAACAGCGCGCCGGCCAGGCCGACCAGGCCGTTGGAGATCGCCATGCCCAGCAGGATCATGGCGCCGGTGTTCACGCCCTGCGAGCGTGCCATGCGGGCGTTGGAGCCCGTGGCGCGGATGGCCAGGCCCCGCTCGGTGGCGAAGAACCAGTCCAGGCCCAGCTTGGCCAGCACGACGATGACGAACAGGATCAGCGGGCGCATCACATAGTCGGCCACGCTGTCGGGCTGCAGCAGGGTGAACAGCGTGGTCTCGTTGATCAGCGGCACGTTGGGGCCGCCCATGATGCGCAGGTTGACTGAGTACAGCCCGATCATCATCAGGATGGAGGCCAGCAGGTCCATGATCTTCAGGCGCACATTGAGCCAGCCCGTGATCAGGCCCGCGACGGCGCCAGCGGCCGTGCCGGCCAGCGTGGCCAGCCAGGGATTGGTGCCCGTGGAAATCAGGATGGCGCAGACGGCGCCGCCCAGCGGAAAGCTGCCGTCCACCGTGAGGTCGGGAAAGCGCAGCAGTCTGAACGAGATGAAGACGCCCAGCGCCACCAGGCTGAAGATCAGGCCGATCTCGACGGCACCGAGCAATGAAAAGAGGGACATAGGAAGAGCGACAGGCGCGTGGGAACGGAAAACGACTTAAAAAAAGGGCAGGGCCATGTTGCCATGGCGCCTGCCACCGTGGGTGCACTGCCCGGGTTGGTCCCGGGCAGGCAAACCCCGGGTATTACTTGATCACCTGGGCGGCCGACTTGACCAGTGCGTCGGACAGCTTGACGCCCTGCTTCTCGGCGGCGCCCGGATTCACGAACAGCTCCATCTTGGTGCTGACTTCGGTCTTGAGGTCGCCGGGCTTCTCGCCCTTGAGGATGCGCACCACCATGCGGCCGGTCTGCTCGCCCAGATCGCGGTAGTTGATGCCCAGGGCAGCCACGGCGCCGCGCTTGACGGAGTCGGTGTCCGAGGCCACCAGCGGGATCTTGGCGTCCTGGCCGACCTTGACCAGCGACTCGTAGGCCGAGACCACGTTGTTGTCGGTGTTGGTATAGATCACATCGACCTTGCCGACCAGGCTGCGCGCAGCGCTGCTGACGTCCACGGAGCGGGGAGCGGCGGCTTCCACCAGGGTCATGCCCAGCTTGGGCAGCAGGGTCTTGAGTTCCTTGACGACCACGGCGGAGTTGGCCTCGCCGGGGTTGTAGACCATGCCCACGCGCTTGGCGTTGGGCACGACCTGCTTGACCAGCTCCATCTGCTTGTCCAGGGCCAGCAGGTCGGACACGCCGGTCACGTTGTTCTTGGAAGGCTCCCAGCTGGGCACCAGCTTGGCGGCCACGGGGTCGGTCACGGCGGAGAACACCACGGGCACGGTCTTGGTGGCGGCGACCACGGCCTGGGCCGAGGGCGTGGCGATGGCGACGATGGCATCAGGCTTGTCGCCCACGAACTTTCGAGCGATCTGCGCGGCCGTGCCGGTGTTGCCCTGGGCACTCTGGTACTGCCACTTGAGGTTCTTGCCGGCTTCGTAGCCTGCTTCCTTGAGCGCGGCCTGCACGCCGTCGCGCACGGCGTCGAGTGCAGGATGCTCGACGATGGCGGTCACTGCGACCGACTTCTCGTCAGCGGCGTGGGCGCCGCCCGCAATGGCGGAAATTGCCAGGGCCAGCGCGCCCAGGGGCGCCCAAGACAAGTGCTTCATACGTGTATCTCCAACGTGCTTGTGGTTGTTCCTGTTTGCTCAGCAGAAGGCCGCACAGGACGGTCGCGGCGCTTCGCGGCAAAGTCTACTGCAGCCGCCCTGTACGCCTTGGCGTTTGGACGACCCGGTTTTCACCTATAGGTTTGTATCTAAAAATTGGCATGAAATCTGCGGGGAATGCCCTAGGTGCAACTTTTTCATGCGTCTTGGACAGGTTTGGCGATGCAGGTTTGCGTCTTCAAGGGCCTGTTTTTGGCTTTGCCGTGCATTTTTATTGCGTGCGATGGCATTTCGGATGGCCTTCTATGCTTTCTGCACCGATGTTGCTTTGACGAGGCTCAAAGAAAAAGCCTGCACAAGCAGGCTTGGGCAGGCTTCAGAGAAGGGCCGGTGTGGCGCGCGGATCACATGCCCGCGTAGTTCGGCCCTCCGCCGCCTTCGGGCGTGACCCAGACGATGTTCTGCGTGGGGTCCTTGATGTCGCAGGTCTTGCAGTGCACGCAGTTCTGGGCGTTGATCTGCAGGCGCTTGCCGCCCTGGGCCGTGTCGTCCACGAACTCGTAGACGCCGGCTGGGCAGTAGCGCTGCTCGGGGCCTGCGTACTTGGCCAGGTTGATGGCCACGGGCACCGAGGCGTCCTTGAGCGTCAGGTGGGCGGGCTGGTCTTCGGCGTGGTTGGTGTTGCTGATGAAGACGCTGGACAGGCGGTCGAAGGTCAGCTTGCCATCGGGCTTGGGGTAGTCGATGGGCTTGCACTCGGCCGCCGGCTTCAGGTAGGCGTGGTCGGGCTTGTCGCGGTGCAGCGTCCAGGGGATGTTGCCCTTGAGCACGAACTGCTCGATGCCGTTCATCAGCGTGGCCGTGGTCAGGCCCTTCTTGAACCAGGCCTTGAAGTTGCGCGACTTGTTCAGCTCTTCGTACAGCCAGCTGTTCTCGAAGGCCTCTACATAGGCGCCCAGCTCGTCGCCCTGGCGGCCCGCGACGATGGCGTCATAGGCGGCCTCGGCGGCCAGCATGCCGGTCTTGATGGCGGCATGGCTGCCCTTGATGCGGCTGACGTTCAGGAAACCTGCGTCGCAGCCCACGAGCGCGCCGCCCGGGAACACGAACTTGGGCAGGGACAGCAGGCCGCCGGCCGTGATGGCGCGCGCGCCGTAGCCCAGGCGCTTGGCCGGCTTGATGCCCTTGGACTCGTCGCCTTCCAGGTAGTAGCGGATGTTGGGATGGGTCTTCCAGCGCTGGAATTCCTCGAAGGGGCTCAGGTAGGGGTTGGCATAGTCCAGGCCCGTGATGAAGCCCAGCGTGACCTTGTTGTCGTCCAGGTGGTAGAGGAAGGCGCCGCCGTAGGTCTTGCTGTCCATGGGCCAGCCGGCCGTGTGCATCACGAAGCCGGGCTTGTGGCGTGCCGGGTCGATTTCCCACAGCTCCTTGATGCCCAGGCCGTAGCTTTGCGGGTCCTTGCCGGCGTCCAGCTGGTACTTGGCGATGATCTGCTTGCCCAGATGGCCGCGTGAGCCTTCGGCAAAGATCGTGTACTTGGCGTGCAGCTCCATGCCCAGCTGGAACTCGCCCGTGGGCTCGCCGTCCTTGCCGATGCCCATGTTGCCGGTGGCCACGCCCTTGACCGAACCGTCCTCGTTGTAGAGCACCTCGGCGGCAGCAAAGCCCGGGAAGATTTCAACGCCCAGTGCCTCGGCCTGCTCGCCCAGCCACTTGACCACGTAGCCCAGGCGAACGATGTAGTTGCCATGGTTCTGGAAACAGGCCGGCAGCAGGAAGTTGGGCGTGCGCAGGGCGGATTTCTCGCCCAGGAAGACCATGGCGTCATCGGTGACGGGCTGGGTCAGGGGCGCGCCCTTTTCCTTCCAGTCAGGGATCAGCTCGGTCAGCGCACGCGGGTCCATGATGGCGCCCGACAGGATGTGGGCACCGGGTTCCGACCCCTTTTCCAGCACGACGACGGAGACATCCTGGCCTTTTTCGGCCGCCAGCTGCTTGAGGCGGATGGCCGTGGCCAGCCCGCCGGGGCCGCCGCCGACCACCACCACGTCGTATTCCATGGCTTCGCGCGGCCCGTACTGGGCCAGGATTTCTTCGTTCGTCATCGGGGTGTCTCGCTTGGATATTGAAAAACAGGATGGTCGGCAGACCGAACGTTTGTTCGGTTGCAGCGCAAAAGCCGCAATGCGGTGGATTCTATGACGTGCTTGGACCCTGCCGTTGCTGATAGGTGACAGCGCGGGAATCCGCCCTGCTGCACAGTGACCGGGGGCTGCGGGGCATGGTGCCTTGCGGTGGCGCTACAACAAGGAGACTGCAGGCATGCGCATAGAGATTCCAGAATATAAAAAATGGGTTCACGAGATGCGATTCAAAGTGCGCTGGGGCGACATGGACGCCATGGGCCATGTCAACAACGCCATGTACTTCCGCTATCTGGAGACTGCACGCATCGACTGGATGGTTGAAGCGGGCATGGCGCCTACGCCGGGCGGGCAGGGGCCGGTCATCGTCAATGCTTTTTGCAACTTCCACCAGCAACTGGCCTATCCCGACGAAGTACTGCTCAAGATGTACGTCAGCGACCCCGGCCGCACCACCTTCGAGACCTGGGGAACCATGGAACGCGTCTCCGAACCCGGCGTGATCTGCGCGGCCGGTGGCGGCACCGTCATCTGGGTGGACTTTCCCAGGCAGAAGGCCGTCGAGCTGCCGGGCTGGGTGCGGGAGATGGTGGGCGGCACGGCTGGCCCAGGTTGACTCAGGCTCGCCCGCTGTACCAGCCGACGTGTAGCCAGCAATGGCTGGCGGGGCTGGCCCGGTCCGGACGAACAAGCCCTTTGATGCAGGGTGCGCTGGGGTTTTTGTTCTGCCGCATTGCAGATCCATCGCAGCCCTGGGTAGCCCGGCGTGGCGGCCGGGCGCGACTTACGCAGCGGCCAACCGCTCCTTTGCCAGCCGCGTGCCTGCTGCCAGCGCTTGCAGCTTGCGCCACGCCACGTCGCGGCCCATGGGTGCGAGGCCGCAGTTCGTGCAGGGGAACAGCCGCTCCTTCGGCACGAACTCCAGCGCCCGGCCGATGGTGTCGGCCACCTCTTCGGGGGTCTCGACCACGTCGCTGGCCACGTCGATCACGCCGACCATCACGTCCTTGCCGGCCAGCAGCCTCATCAGGTCGGGCGGCACGTGGGAGTGGATGCACTCCAGGCTCACCTGGTCGATGCGGCTCTTGGCCAGCGCGGGGAACACCGTCTCGTACTGGCGCCATTCATCGCCCAGGGTGCTTTTCCAGTCCGTATTGGCCTTGATCCCGTAGCCGTAGCAGATATGCACGGCCGTCGTGCAGGTCAGGCCCTGCGCCGCACGTTCCAGCGCCTGCACGCCCCAGTCGGCGGCGTCCTTCATGTAGACGTTGAAGGCGGGCTCGTCGAACTGGATGATGTCCACGCCGTCGGCCTGCAGCGCCAGGGCCTCCTGGTTGAGCAGCTCGGCGAAGGCGAAGGCCATCTTCACCCTGTCGCCATAGAAGCGGTCCGCCACGGTGTCGACGATGGTCATGGGGCCGGGCAGCGTGAACTTCAGCTTCTTCCTGGTGTGCGCGCGTGCCAGTTGCGCCTCGAAGGCATGCACGCGTCCCTTCAGGCGCAGGGCCGACACCACCTGCGGCACCATCGCGTCGTAGCGGTTGTCGCGTATGCCCATCTTCACCTTGTTCTCGAAGTCGATGCCCTCGACCTGCTCCAGGAAGCCGTGCACGAAGTGCTGGCGCGACTGCTCGCCGTCGCACACGATGTCCAGGCCTGCGTCTTCCTGGGCCTTGATCCACAGCAGGGTTGCATCGGCCTTGGCCTGGCGAAGCGCATCGCCTTCGGCCTTCCACTGGGGCCAGAGCTTGTTGGTTTCAGCCAGCCAGGCGGGCTTGGGCAGGCTGCCGGCGATCGAGGTTTCGAACATCTGGGAATTCCTTCAAATCAAACAGGGGTATGGCGGGCGTGCTCCGGGACGGTTTTCCCGGCCCGCCACGGATTGGGTGCCATGGCAGGCATGGCGGCGGGTGGCTACAGGGCGAAATCGGCAGCCCATTGCTCAAGCACATTCTTGTACGGCTTGATGAAGTGCTGCTCTGCAAACTTGCCCTGCTTGACAGCCAACTGGCTGCGCTCTTCCCGGTCATAGACAATCTGCGTCGACGAGTAATCGTGATTCTTCAGGCTGGGTTGATAGAGCATCCCGGCTGCAGAATTCGCGTTGTAGATTTCGGGGCGATAAATCTTCTGGAAGGTCTCCATGGTGCTGATCGTGCCGATCAGCTCGATATTCGTATAGTCGTTCAGCAGGTCGCCGTGAAAGTAGAAGGCCAGTGGCGCAACGCCATTTGGAGGCATGAAGAAGCGAACCTGCATTCCCATCTTCTCGAAATACCGGTCGGTCGAGGAGAACTCGCTCTGCCGATACTCGATGCCCAGTATGGGGTGCCGGTTTCCGGTGCGCTGGTAGGTCTTGCTGGTGGACACGCTGATACAGATGACGGGCGGCTTGTCGAAGTGCTGCCTGTAGGTGCCTGAACTGGAAAATTGCCTGAACAGCTTTCCATGCAAGTCGCCAAAATCATCGGGGGTGCCGAATTCGGAGCGGTTGGCGTTGTACTGCGCAAGCACAACGCTGAAATCGTAGTCGCGCACGTAGGAGGAGAAATTGTTCCCTGCGATGCCGTCTATGCGCTTGTGGTTCTTCTTGTCGAGGATGCTGGTCTTCAATATCTCGATCAACGGAAACGCACCAAGGCCGTTTCTGGCGCCAATTCCCATTTCGACCGAGATGATCTCGAGCTCCACCGAGTAGCGATCTCCCGTGGGATTGTCCCAGTGGGCCAGGTCGTTGAAGCGGTTGTCAATCATCCTCAGCGTGTTGCGCAGGTTCTGCTGCCGGCAATCGCCACGGGCCAGATTGGCAAAGTTGGTGGTAATTCGCGTGCTGTCCGATGGTTGATAGTCTTCATCGAAACGAATGCGCTTGAGATGGAAGCTGAGTTCTTGGTTCATTGTGATCTGCGACCTGATTCATGCCCTTGCCGAAAACTGCGGGCAAGCAATAGGTGCGGATGTTATGGACGGCAATCGATGAAGTAAAGTGGTCTTATTTCATGAAACCATGAGCTTGGTTCATCAAAAGCCGGCAGGCTGGAGCGCATCCCGCTCAGCGCGGTGGAGCCAGTCGGTATCCGGGCCAGTTCCGACCGCGCCGCGGTCTTCAGGCTGACTGGCGCAGCACCAGCTTGGGCCTGGCCAACAACTGCTGGCGGGGCTGGCCCGGATGGGCCATGCGTGCCAGCAGCAAGGTGGCAGCCTGTTCGCCAAGCTCGGCGGGGCGCACGTCCACCGTGCTCAGGGGGGGATGGGAATGCGCGGCATCGAACACGTTGTCGAAGCCCATGAGCGCGAAGTCTTTGCCTGCGCGCAGTCCGTTTTCGTCCAGGGCAGACAGTGCGCCAAAGGCCACCAGATCGTTGTAGCAGATGGCCGCCTTGATGGCTGGCTGCGCGGCCAGCAGGCTGCGCATGGCGTCATGCCCTCCCGTGCGCGTGGGGCTGGCGGAGAAAACCAGATCTTCATCGAAAGCCAGGCCCGCATCGGCAAAGGCGGCCCTGCAGCCGCTCAGGCGCTGCTCCAGCATCAGGCCGTCCAGCCCTCCCAGAAAACCGATGCGGCGATGCCCGGCCGCCAGCAGGTGGCGCGTGGCCGCCATCACGCCATGGGCGTTGTCGGCGCCCGCGAAGTCGTAGCTTCCCTCGCCCAGCGTGCGGATCATGACCACCAGGGGAATGCCCCATGACTGCAGGTCCTGCGCCAGCGAGGCCGGCGTGTCCAGCGCCGGGCACAGCGCAATGCCGGCCGCGTTGTGCTCGCGCATGGTGGTCAGCACTTTTTGCTGGCGCTCCAGGCTTTCGCTGGTGTGGGCCATGAGCGTGATGAAGCCGGCATCGGCCAGCCTGCGCTCCAGCCCCGCCAGCACCTCGGCAAAGAAGGGGTTCATCAGGTCGTTGATCACGACACCGACCATGTTGGACGACTGGCGCCGCAGCTCTCCGGCGCGGCGGTTGTAGACGTAGCCGAGCTGCGCTGCCGCTGCACGCACGCGCTCCGATGTCTCGGCCGGAATCAGGGGGCTGCCCTTGAGCACCAGCGACACCGTTGATTTGGAGACCTGGGCCGCAGCCGCCACGTCAAGGATGGTCACGGCGCGCACGGAAGGGGGCTTGTTCATCATGGTTCGGTGTTTTCCCTGGGTCGGCGCGATTGTGCTTGATCTTCTTTTGGAACGTTCCAATAATCAATTAGAACGTTCCAATAGAAATCATCAATACAGGGAGGGAGACCATGAGCGAGGTCGGTTGGGGATTGATAGGGGCCAGCACCATTGCTGCCGATCACATGATCGGTGCCATCCGCGCGCAGCGCGGGCACACGGTGGCGGCGGTCGCCAGCCGCAGTGCAAAGCGCGCGGCGCAGTTTGCTGCCGAACAGGGCATTGCCCGCGCCTACGACTCGGTGCCCGCCCTGCTGGCCGACCCGTCAGTCCAGGTGGTCTACGTCAGCTCCGACAACGAATTGCGCCACGCCCAGGTCCTTGCTGCGGCAGCGGCCGGCAGACATGTCCTGTGCGAGAAGCCATTGGCGCTGACCGTGCAGCAGGCGCTGGACATGGTGAGGGCATGCCGGGCCGCAGGCGTGGTGCTGGGCACCAACCACCACCTGCGCAACGCGGCAACGCACCGCAGGATGCGCGAGCTGGTGCGCGATGGCGCCGTGGGCCAGCCGCTGTTTGCGCGCATCTTCCACGCCATCGAACTGCCGCCCTCTGTGCAGGGCTGGCGGCTGGAGCGGCCCGAGGCCGGTGGCGTGATCCTCGACATCGGCGTGCATGACGTGGATGCGCTGCGCTTCATCCTGGGGGCTGAGCCGGTGGAGGCGGTGGCGCTGGAGCAGCAAGGACCGCTGTCCCGCAACGGCGTGGCGGACGGCGTGATGGCCGTGCTGCGGCTGGACAACGGCGTGCTGGCGCAACTGCATGCGGCATTCACCGTGGCGCATGCGGGAACCGGCATCGAGATCCATGGCACCTCGGGCTCGCTCATCGGGCGCGATGTGATGACGCAGCGGCCGGGCGGCGAGGTGCTGCTGCGCAATGGGGCCGGCGAGCAGGCCATTGCCGTGGAGCACCACGGTCTCTACGCGCATGGGGTGGCCGCGTTCTGCGCCGCGCTGCGTGGCGAAGGCCTGCCTGCCGCCACCGGCGAGGATGGCGCGCGCTCGCTGGCGGCGGCGGTGGCCATGGCCCAGGCCTGCCGCACGGGCCGGGCCGTGCCCATAGCCAATCCCCTTGCACGGGAACGGGGGGCGGCCGCATGAGCAAGCACATCACCGCCGCACAGGCTGCAGCCTTGCTGCGCGATGGCGACATCGTCAGCGTGAGCTCGTCCAGCGGGCTGGGCTGCCCCGACAAGGTGCTGGCCGCCATTGGCGAGCGCTTCGAACGCGAGGGTGCTCCGCGCAACCTGACCACGCTGCACCCGATTGCGGCCGGCGATATGTACGGCATCAAGGGAATGGACCATCTGGCCCGGCCCGGGCTGCTGTCGCGTGTCCTGGCCGGCTCGTATCCCAGCGGCCCGTCCTCGCTGCCCATGCCTGCGATCTGGCGCATGGTGGTGGACAACCAGATCCAGGCCTACAACATCCCCAGCGGCATCCTGTTCGACATGCACCGCGAGGCCGCTGCGCGGCGCCCGGGCGTGCTGACCCAGGCGGGCATGGGCACCTTTGTCGATCCCGCACAGCAGGGCTGCGCGATGAACGAGCCGGCCAGCCGCCATCCGGTAGTGCGCCTGCAGCATTTCGACGGGCGCGACTGGCTGTTCTTTCCCGCTATGGCGCCCGACGTGACCGTCCTGCGCGCCACCACGGCCGATGAGCGCGGCAACCTGGGCTATGAGCACGAAGGCGCGCTGCTGGGTGCGCTGGAGCAGGCGATGGCCGCACGCAACAACGGCGGCATCGTCATCGCCCAGGTCAAGCGCATCGTCAGGGCCGGCCACCTGAGGCCGCACGATGTCCACGTCCCCTGCCATCTGGTGGACCATGTGGTGGTCGATGCCGATCAGTGGCAGACCACGCAGACGGTGTATGACCCGGCCATCAGCGGAGAGGTTGCGCAACCGCTGTCCGGCTTCGAGCCCCAGGCCTGGGGGCCCGAGAAGGTGATTGCGCGCCGCGCCGCCATGGAACTGGCGCACGGGCATGCCGCCAACCTGGGCTTTGGCATTGCGGCCAATGTGCCGCGCATCCTGCTCGAAGAGGGCCTGCATGGCGAGGTGACCTGGGTGATAGAGCAGGGCGCCGTCGGCGGCATGCCGCTGCTGGGCTTTGCCTTTGGCTGCGCGGCCAATGCCGATGCCATCGTGGCCTCGCCCCAGCAGTTCACCTATTTCCAGGGCGGGGGCTTCGATGTGACGCTGCTGTCCTTCCTGCAGGTGGATGGCGATGGCAGCGTCAATGTCTCGCGGCTGGGGGCCAGGCCCTATCTGACGGCCGGCTGCGGCGGCTTTGTGGATATCACGGCCCATGCGCGGCGCATCGTCTTCTGCGGACTTTTCACGGCCGGCGCCAGGCTGCGCGTGGGAGACGGGCGGCTGGACATCCTCGAGAAGGGCGGCACGCGCAAGTTCGTCGGCACGGCCGAGCACATCAGCTTCAGCGGCCTGGTCGGGCGCCAGCGCGGGCAGCGGGTGCGCTATGTGACCGAGCGCTGCGTCATCGACCTCGAAGACCAGGGCCTGGTCGTGCGCGAGATCGCGCCCGGCGTGGACCTGCAGCGCGATGTGCTGGAGCAGGCCGGCATGGCGCTGCAGGTGGCGCCCGACCTGCGGCGAATGGATGAGCGCCTGTTCCACGATGCGCCCTTTGGCCTGGCCCTGCAGGCCCGGGAGGTCCGCCGTGGCTGAGACCCTGGTTCAACTGGTGCGCCAGGGCCCCGTGGCCCAGGTCACGATAGACCGGCCCGCACGGCTGAACGCGCTGACCCCCTGCATGCTCGACGCACTGGAGCACATTGCGCGCGAGATCGAGGCCGATGGCGCCATCCGTGCCGTGGTGCTGACCGGCCGTGGCGACAGGGCCTTTTGCGCGGGCGCCGACATCCATGCCTGGGCCGCGCTGCAGCCGCTGGACATGTGGCGGCAGTGGGTGCGCCGCGGCCACCAGGTGTTCGACGGGTGGGCGCGGCTGCGCCAGCCCGTGATTGCGGCGCTCAACGGCCATGCGTTCGGCGGCGGGCTGGAGCTGGCCATCACCAGCGATGTGCGCATCGCCGTCGATACGGCCCAGTTCGCGCTGCCAGAGGCATCGATCGCCACCTGTCCCGGCTGGTCCGGCTCGCAGCGGCTGGTGCGGCTGATCGGCCCCGGCCACGCGAAGTACCTGGCCCTGGGCGGCGTGCGGCTGTCCGCCGATCAGGCGCTGGCCTGCGGGCTGGTGCATGAACGTGTGCCGGCCAGCGAACTGGGCCTGCGCGCTGCTGCGTTGGCCCACGACATGGCAGGCCAGGCGCCCGTGGCACTGCAGCTGACCAAGCAACTGATCAATGCCGCCGCCGGCGAAGACGCACCCGCCGCACTGGAAGCCATGGCCGCAGCCCTGGCCGCGAGCACGGCCGATGCAGCCGAAGGCCTGCTCAGCTTCAAGGAAAAGCGCGTGCCGCGCTACCTGGGCCGCTGAATCTGCGTCGACCTGCCGACCTGCCGACCTGCCGATTCGCCGTCCCGCCCTTGCCCCCTGAACCACCGAAGGAGACCGCCACCATGACTGCCGCGAACCCGCCTCCAGCCCATGCACCTGCAGTGAATGCAGGGGCCATGGCCGGCCTCATCCACAGGCCCCCGTTCCATGGCCGGCTGCTCATCGATGGCGCCTGGGCCGATGCGGCCGACGGCGCGACGCTGGAACGCCGCTCCCCGGCCCACGGCACCGTGGCCAGCATCCATGCGCGGGCCGGGCGGGCCGATGCCGCGCGTGCCATTGCCGCAGCACGCCGCGCTGCGGACCACGGGCCCTGGCCCCGCATGAAGGGTGCGCAGCGCGCCAGCGTGCTGCGTGCCGTGGCCGAACGCCTGCTGGACCGCAGGCAGGAATTGGCGCGTATGGAGACGCTGGAGACCGGCAAGCCGCTGGCCCAGTCGCTGGACGAGGTGGGCGCGGCAGCCGACCTGTGGCACTACGCCGCCGCACTGGCGCGCAACCTGCATGGCGACAGCTATGACACGCTGGGCGAGCAGACGCTGGGTGTGGTGCTGCGCGAGCCGCTGGGCGTGGTCGGCATCGTCACGCCCTGGAACTTTCCCCTGCTCATCGTCAGCCAGAAGCTGCCCTTTGCGCTGGCCGCCGGCTGCACCGCCGTGGTCAAGCCGGCCGAGGAAACATCGGCCACCACGCTGATGCTGGGCGAGATCCTCATGAACGCCGGCCTGCCGCCCGGTGCCGTCAACATCCTGCCAGGCGGCGGTGGCGCTGTCGGCGAGGTCCTGGCCGCGCACCCGGACATCGACATGCTGTCCTTCACGGGCTCCACGGAAACAGGCCGGAAGGTGGCCGCAGCTTCGGCGCAGACGCTCAAGAAGCTGTCCCTGGAGCTGGGCGGCAAGAATCCCCAGATCGTCTTTGCCGACTGCGACTTCGAGGCGGCCGTCGATGCCACGGTGCTGGGCATGCACTTCAATGCCGGCCAGTGCTGCAACAGCGGCAGCCGCGTGCTGGTGCAGGCGGCCATCGCCGAGCGCTTCGTGGCCGCCGTGGCCGAGCGCGCTCGGCAGGTGCGCGTGGGCGATCCGCTGGACCAGGGCGTGCAGGTGGGCGCCATCACCACGCAGCGCCAGCTGGACGCCATCCTCACCCACATCGAGGCCGCGTGCCAGGCCGGCGCCCGCGTGGTGCTGGGCGGCGGCCGCATGGCGCGCCCGGGCCTGTATGTGGAGCCCACGGTGCTGGCCGGCGTGACGCCGGACATGGCCATTGCCAGGCAGGAGGTCTTCGGGCCCGTGCTCGCGGTGCTGGTCTTCGAGGACCTGGACGATGCGATCGACCTGGCCAACGCCACGCTCTACGGCCTGTCGGCCGCCGTCTGGAGCCGTGACTTCAGCACCTGCCTGGCGGCGGCGCGGCGCATCAAGGCCGGCACGGTCTGGGTCAATACCTTCCTCGAAGGCCATGCCGAGCTGCCTTTCGGCGGCTACCGCCAAAGCGGCCTGGGCCGAGAGCTGGGCCGCCGTGCCGCCGAGGACTACACCCAGGCCAAGACCCTGCACATGCACCTGGGGGCGCGCAGCCACTGGTATCTGCCCATCCACGAAGGAGACACGGCATGAAGCGGCCACTGACTGCCATGGCGCTGGCCATGGCCCTTGCCACACCGCCGGCCGCCATGGCCGGGCAGAGCGTCGAGGTCCTGCACTGGTGGACCGCTGGCGGCGAGGCCGCGGCGCTGAACCTGCTCAAGAGCGGGCTGGAAAAGCAGGGCGTGCGCTGGAACGACATGCCCGTGGCCGGTGGCGGCGGCGAGGCGGCCATGACGGCGGTGCGCGCCCGCGTGACCTCGGGCAACCCGCCCACGGCGGTGCAGATGCTGGGCTTCGACATCCTGGACTGGGGCGGCCAGGGCGTGGTCGCCGACCTGGATGCCCTGGCCGCGCGCGAGGGCTGGGACAAGAGCGTGCCGCAGGAGGTGCAGAAATTCTCGCGCTACCAGGGCCGCTGGATCGCGGCGCCGGTCAACATCCATTCGACCAACTGGCTGTGGGCCAACCGGCAGGTGCTGGCCCAGGCGGGCGTGACGGCCGAGCCAGCGAGCTTTGACGAATTCATCGCGGCGGCGCGCAAGGTGCGCCAGGCCGGCTTCATCGCCATCGCCCATGGCGGCCAGCCCTGGCAGGAGGCCATCGTGTTCGACAGCGTGGCCCTGTCCACGGGCGGCGCCGACTACTACCGCAAGGCCTTCATCGAGCGCGATCCGGCCACCATCCGGTCGGCGACCACGCGCAAGGTATTCCAGCGCATGGCGCAGATCCGCAGCCTGGTGGACAAGGATTTTTCGGGGCGCGACTGGAACGTGGCCTCGGGCATGGTCATCGCCGGCAAGGCGGGCTTCCAGATCATGGGTGACTGGGCCAAGGGCGAGTTCCTCAACGCCGGCAAGCATCCCGGAAAGGACTTTGCCTGCTACCGCTTCCCGGGCACCCAGGGCATGGTGGCCTTCAGTTCCGACCAGTTCGTGATGTTCAGGCTGTCCGACGCGGGCAAGGCGGCCGCTCAGCGCAAGCTGGCGGCCGCCATCATGGAGCCGGCCTTTCAGTCGACGTTCAATGTCGTCAAGGGTGCGGCGCCTGCGCGCCTGGACGTGGCGGATACGGCCTTCGACGAATGCGGCAAAAAGGCCATCCGCGACGTGGCCGAGGCCGATGGCCGGCGCAGCATGCTGGGCTCCATTGCGCTGGGCCATGCGACGGCCGCATCGGCCAAGAACGCCATCTATGACGTGGTCACGCGCCACTTCAACGGCCAGATCGACGATGCCAGGGCCATGGCCGAGCTGGCCTCGGCCCTGGCCGACTGATGGAGGGCCCTGCCATGAAGGCCGGCTGGCTCCCCAGGCTGCTGCTCAGCCCCAGCGTGCTGCTCACGCTGGTGTGCGTGTACGGATGCATTCTGTTCACGGTCTATCTGTCGTTCACGGCATCGACCCTGCTGCCGCGCCATGAATGGGCCGGCACCGCTGCCTACACGCGGCTGCTGGGGCTGGAGAACTGGAAGATCTCGGCGAACAACCTCGCGGTGTTCGCCAGCCTCTACATCGCCATTGCCATGGCGCTGGGCCTGGTACTGGCCATCCTGATCGACCAGAAGATCCGCGCCGAGGCCGTGCTGCGCTCCATCTTCCTGTACCCCATGGCCCTGTCCTTCATCGTCACGGGAACGGCGTGGAAATGGCTGCTCGACCCCGGCGTGGGCCTGGAAAAATCCATGCACCTGCTGGGCTGGCAGGGTTTTGCGTTCGGCTGGATCAAGGACGGCGACATGGCCATCTACTGCGTGGTCATCGCCGCCGTGTGGCAGACCAGCGGCTTTGCCATGGCCCTGTTCCTGGCGGGCCTGCGCGGGGTGGACTCCGAGCAGATCCATGCGGCGCGGCTCGATGGCGCGCGCACCTGGCAGGTCTACTGGCGCATCGTCCTGCCGCAATTGGGGCCGGTTTTCGTATCGGCCTTCGTGATCCTGGCGCACATGGCCATCAAGTCCTATGACCTGGTGATTGCGCTGACCAATGGCGGGCCCGGCCGCTCGACCTGGCTGCCCTCGGTGTTCATGTACCAGTACTCGTTCACCCGCAACGAGATGGCCGTGGGCGCGGCCAGCTCGGTGCTGATGCTGCTGGCCGTGGGCGCCATCGTCCTGCCCTATCTCTGGGGCGCCATGCGCAGCGCAGGAGGTCGCCATGACTGAGCTGCGCACACCCTGGTCCTTGACACGGCGGCTTCAGCCCTGGCGCGTGCTGCTGTATGCGGCGCTGGTCCTGCTGGCGGCGGTCTTCCTGCTGCCGGTCTATGTGATGCTGGCCAATTCGTTCAAGCCGCTCGACGAGATCCGCAGCGGCCACCTGCTGGCGCTGCCCGGACAGTGGACGCTGGCGCCCTGGCGCAGCGCCTGGAGCACGGCGCAGATCGGCGTGCAGGCCACGGGGCTGCGGCCGTTCTTCCTCAATTCCTTCCTGGTGGCCGTGCCATCCGTGCTGCTGTCCACGGCCCTGGGCGCGCTCAACGGCTGCATCCTGACCCAGTTCCGTTTCCGGGGGGCGGACCTGCTGTTCGGCGCCATCTTGCTGTCGGTCTTCATTCCATTCCAGATCGTGCTGATCCCCATGGCCAAGATGCTGGGGGCGCTGGGCCTGGCGGGCAGCCTCAAGGGCCTGGTCTTCGTCAACACGGTGTACGGCATAGGCTTCACCACGCTGTTCTTTCGCAACTACTACGCGGCCTTCCCGGCCGAGCTGGTGCGCTCGGCGCGCATGGATGGCGCGGGGTTCTTCGGGCTGCTGTGGCGCGTGCTGCTGCCCAACAGCCTGCCCATCGTCGTGGTGGCCGCGATATGGCAGTTCACCAGCATCTGGAACGAGTTCCTGTTCGGCGCCTCGTTCAGCGATTTCAGCTCCTACCCGCTGACCGTGGCGCTGAACAACCTGGTCAACAGCAGCACCGGTGTCAAGGAATACAACGTCCACTTCGCGGGGGCGTTCATCGCGGCCTTGCCGACGCTGGCCGTGTACCTGGTGTCGGGCCGATTCTTCGTGCGCGGGCTGATGGCCGGTGCCGTCAAAGGCTGATGCCCAGCATCTTGCAGTGAGGCATTCCATGGCATTCCTTGATCTCGACCGTATCCACAAGCGCTTCGGCGCGGCCAGCATCCTGCAGGACATCAGCATTGCCGTGCAGGAGGGCGAATTCCTGGTCCTCGTCGGCCCGTCGGGCTGTGGCAAGAGCACGCTGATGAACATCATCGCGGGCCTGGAGCCGCCCAGCGGCGGCCGCCTGGCGCTGGGCGGCCGCGACATCACCCACGCGGCGCCGGCCGAGCGCGACATCTCCATGGTGTTCCAGTCGTATGCGCTGTACCCCAACATGACCGTGGCGGGCAACATCGGCTTTCCGCTGGAGATGCGCAAGGTGGACAAGTCGCGGCGCCTTGCGCGGGTGCAGGAGGTGTCCAGGCTGCTGCAGATAGAGCACCTGCTGGGGCGCAAGCCGCGCCAGCTGTCGGGCGGCCAGCGCCAGCGCGTTGCCATAGGGCGGGCGCTGGCGCGCGAGCCGCAGCTCTACCTGTTCGACGAGCCGCTGTCCAACCTCGATGCCCAGCTGCGCGTGGACATGCGCGCCGAGATCAAGAAGCTGCATCAGCGCCTGGGCGCCACCATCATCTATGTCACGCACGACCAGATCGAGGCCATGACCCTGGCCACGCGCATCGCCGTCATGAAGGGCGGGGTGCTGCAGCAGCTGGGCACGCCGCAGCAGGTCTACAACCGGCCGGCCAACACCTTTGTGGCGGGCTTCATGGGGTCGCCGCGCATGAACCTGCTGCCTGCGCGCGTGGTTGAGGGGGCGGGTGAGGGGCAGGGCGGTCCCTTCCTCGATATCGGCGGCCAGTCCCTGCCCCTGCCGCAGCCGCTGGCCACAGCGCTGCAGGGCCATGCGGGCCGCGAAGTCATTGCCGGCATACGTGCCGAGGCCGTGGGCCTGGCGCCCGAAGGCGTGCCGGCCGCCCCCGGCCAGGGCCTGGCCGAGGCCCGCGTCGAACTGCTGGAGCCCACCGGATCGGACACGCTGGCCCTGCTGAAGCTCGGTGGCCATGCGTTCACCGCGCGGCTGCCGCCCGATGCGCCGTTGCGCGCCGGGGACAGGGCACGCCTGCTGATCGACCTGTCTCGGCTGGTCTGCTTCGATGCCGCCACCCGGGCGCTGATCGCATGACCGCCATGGCGCACAACGGGCTGGACTGCGATGTGCTCATCATCGGCTCGGGCGTGGGCGGCTCGGCCGTGGCCCTGCAACTGGCGGACAGCGGTGCGAGCGTATGGGTGCTGGAGCGCGGCCCGGTGCTGCCGCGCGAGGCGCAGAACTGGGACATCGAGGCCGTCTTCGCCGAAAGACGCTACCAGACCGACGAGGTCTGGTACGCCAGCGGGCGGGCGTTTCGGCCCGGCATGTTCTATTTCGTGGGCGGGCACACCAAGTTCTACGGCACGGCCATGCTGCGCTTTCGGCAGCGCGATTTCGAGGCGGTGGAGCATGAGGAGGGTATCTCGCCCGCCTGGCCGCTGCGCTATGCCGATCTCGAACCCTGGTATGCCCTGGCCGAGCAGCTGTTCGGCGTGCGCGGCCAGGGCGGCGCCGACCCCACGGAGCCGCCGCGCAGCACGGCCTATGCCCATCCCCCGGTGCCGCACGAGCCGCTGCTTTCGCGCATCGAGCAGCGCTTGCGTGCCCAGGGCCTGCGGCCGTTTCCCATGCCCTGCGCCATCGACCTGGGACCGGGCGGGCACTGCCGGCGCTGCGCCAATTGCGACGCCGTGCCCTGCATGGTGGGGGCCAAGGGCGATGCCGAAACCTGCCTGCTGCGGCCGGCGCTGGCGCACCGCAATGTGCGGCTGCACACCGGCGTGCACGTTCAGCGCCTGCTCACCGATGCGGGCGGGCGGCGCGTCGTCGCGGCGGAGGTGGTGGACCGCGGCGTGGCGCGCCGCATCACGGCGGGGCTGTTCGTGCTCAGTGCCGGCGCCATCAACTCGGCGGCCCTGCTGCTGCGCTCGGCCAATGCGCGGCATCCGCGCGGCCTGGCCAATGGCAGCGACGTGGTGGGCCGCCACTACATGACGCACAACACCACGGCCCTGATGGCATGGCACCCGTTCAGGCGCAACCGCACGCGCTTTCCCAAGACGCTGGCGCTGCACGACTTCTATTTTGGCGACGGCGCGGGCGGCCCGCCGCTGGGCAGCCTGCAACTGCTGGGAAAGATCCGCGAGCCCATGCTGCGTGCCGCCCTGCCGGGCACCCCGAGGTGGCTGCGCAGCGCGCTGGCCGAGCGCAGTGTGGACTGGTACGCGCAAAGCGAGGACCTGCCCCACCCCAGCAGCCGCGTCACGCTGCGCGCAGACGGAGCCATCGACCTGCACTGGCACCGCACCAACCTGCGCGCCCACCAGCGTTGGGTGGCGCGCTGCGCCCAGATACTGCGCGGCACCGGCTACCCGCTGGTGCTGTCGCGCGGCTTCGGCACCGAGGTGGTGTCGCACCAGTGCGGAACGGTGCGCCTTGGGAGTGATCCGGCCACCTCGGCGCTGGACCCGCAGTGCAAGGCCTGGGAGCTGGACAACCTGTATGTGGTCGATGCGGGATTCTTCCCGTCCTCGGCCGCAGTCAACCCCGCGCTGACCGTGGCGGCCCAGGCCCTGCGCGTGGGCAGTCACCTGCGTCACCACCTTCAGGAGCTGCTGCCATGAATCCGCAATCGACGGCACGGCGCCCCGTGGCCCTGGTCACCGGCGGCAGCCAGGGCATAGGCGCCGCCATTGCGCTGCAACTGGCGCACGACGGCTTTGACGTGGCCATCACCACGCTGCAGGACGACGGCGCCAGTGACGGCGCCAGCGTCGCGCAGATCCAGGCCTGCGGCGCGCGTGCGCTGCGTGTGCGCGGCGACCTGGCCGACGTGCACGACCACGCTCGTGTGCTCGATGCGGTCTGCGCCTGGGGCGGTGTGCCGTCCTGCCTGGTCAACAACGCAGGCATGGGATCGCCGCGCCGCGGCGATCTGCTGGACATCCGCGCCGAGGACTTCGACCGGGTGATGGCCACCAACCTGCGCGGCAGCTTCTTTTTCACGCAGGCCGTGGCGCAGCGCATGCTGGCTGTGCCTTCGGGCGCTGCGCGGTCCATCGTCACCGTGTCCTCGGTCAGCGGCGAGATGGCGTCGGTGGAGCGCGGCGAGTATTGCCTGTCCAAGGCCGGCCTGGGCATGCTGACGCGCCTGTTCGCGCTGCGCCTGGCGGCGCACGGCATTGGCGTGTTCGAGCTGCGCCCCGGCATCGTCCGCACGGCCATGACGGCGGGTGCTGCCGATCGGTACGACGGCCTGATCGCTGCGGGCCTTGTGCCCATGGGCCGCTGGGGCCGGCCCGAGGACGTGGCGCAGGCCGCCAGCGCGCTGGCCAGCGGCAGGCTGGCGTTTGCGACGGGGTCGGTGCTGCATGTGGATGGCGCGCTCTCCATCGCGCGGCTGTGAGGAGGATGACCATGGACAGCTATGACTACATCATCACGGGCGCGGGCTCGGCCGGCTGCGTGCTGGCCAACCGGCTGAGCGCCGACCCCTCGGTGCGCGTGCTGCTGCTGGAGGCCGGGGGCTGGGACTCGCATCTTCTGTACCACTGGCCTGCGGGCTTTGCGCGCATGACCCGGGGCCGGGGCTCCTGGGGATGGCAGACCGTGCCGCAGCGGCATCTGAACCAGCGCGTGCTGCGCTACACGCAGGCCAAGGTCATCGGTGGCGGCTCGACCATCAACGCCCAGCTGTACACGCGCGGCGCGCCGGCAGACTATGACGACTGGGAGCGCCTGGGCGGCGCCACGGGCTGGTCCTGGCGCGACGTGCTGCCGTACTTCAAGCGTTCGGAGAACAACCAGCGCTTTGCCAACGAGTACCACGGCTACGGCGGCCCGCTGGGCGTGTCCTGCCCCGTCAGCCCGCTGCCCATCTGCGAGGCCTTCTTCCAGGCCGGCCAGGAAATGGGCATGCCCTTCAACCCCGACTTCAACGGCGCCGCGCAGCAGGGCCTGGGCTACTACCAGCTCACGCAGTGGAATGCGCGCCGTGCGTCGGCGGCCACGGGCTTCATCGATCCGGTGCGCATGCGCCGCCCCAATCTGACCGTCCAGCTGCAGACCCAGGCGCTGCGCGTGCTGGTGCAGGGCAGGCGCGCGGTTGGCGTGGAGGCGGTCTCGGGCACCAGCCGTACGCCTTTCAGCGTGCACGCCAGCCGCGAAGTCATCGTCTGCTCGGGCGCCATAGGCTCGCCCAGGCTGCTGATGCACTCCGGCATAGGCCCTGCCGACCATCTGCGCAGCGTGGGGCTGGCGCCTGTGCATGACCTCCCTGGTGTCGGCTCCAACCTGCAGGACCACCTGGACCTGTTCGTGATCGCCGAATGCACGGGCGACCACACCTACGACAAATACCAGCGCCCCTGGCACGCGGCCTGGGCGGGCCTGCAGTACCTGCTGCTCAAGAAAGGGCCTGCCGCCTCCAGCCTCTTCGAGACCGGGGGCTTCTGGTATGCCGACCCCGATGCGCTCGCGCGCTCGCCCGACATCCAGTTCCATCTGGGGCTGGGCTCGGGCATAGAAGCCGGAATCACCGGGCTGGAGAACGCAGGCGTGACGCTGAACACGGCCTACCTGCGCCCCCGCTCGCGTGGCACGGTCCGGCTCGCGGATGCAGACCCGGCGTCGGCGCCCTTGATCGATCCCAACTACTGGGCAGACCCCCATGACCGGGCCATGTCCATCAAGGGCCTGCGCCTTGCGCGCAAGCTGCTGTGCCAGCCAGCGCTGCGGCGCTACGTGCACGGCGAGGTATTGCCGGGCGGACATCGGGACAGCGATGCCGAACTGTCTGACTACGCCTGCGCCCATGCCAAGACCGACCACCATCCCGTGGGCACCTGTCGCATGGGCCCCGAGCACGACCCGGACAGCGTGGTGACGCCGCAACTGCAGCTCATCGGAATGGAGGGGCTGCGCGTGGCCGATGCGTCCGTGATGCCCTTCATCCCCTCGTGCAACACCAACGCTCCCACCATCATGGTGGCCGAGAAGGCTGCCGACCACATCCTCGGCCGACTGGCTTGAGGCAGGAGAGCCCCATGCAGATCCTCCTTCCCCGAAGCGACGGCCGTCTCGTGCCACTGGCCATGAAGGCCAGTCCCATCGCTCCCGCGGGCCCGGCCCCTGCCTTCAACCGCAGCGTCTACGCAGCGGCCCATGTGGTGATCGACCCGTTGGCAACCACGCATCCCTGGGATGGCCCGCCTGCCATCGATTGGGAGGCGACGCTGGCCTTCCGCGAGCATCTGTACCGCCTGGGCTTCAAGGTCGCCGAAGCCATGGACACGGCCCAGCGCGGCATGGGCCTGGACTGGCCATCGGCACGCGAACTCATCCAGCGCAGCGCGCGCCATGCGCGGGCAGTGGGCGGCCAGCTGGCCTGCGGCGCGGGCACCGACCAGCTGGCGGCGCAACCCGGGGTCACGCTGGCACAGGTCGAGGGGGCCTACCGCGAGCAGATGGATGTGGTGCAGGCCGAAGGCTGCCCCGTGGTCCTCATGGCCAGCCGCGCCCTGGTCCAGGCCGCGCGCGGCCCGCAGGACTATCTGCAACTCTATGACCGGCTGCTGGACGCTGCCGACCAGCCCGTGGTGCTGCACTGGCTGGGCGAGATGTTCGACCCTGCGCTGCGCGGCTACTGGGGCAGTACGGACCTGGCGCAGGCCCTTGATACCGTCGCCGCGCTGATCGCAGCGAAGGCGCCCAAGGTCGAAGGCATCAAGGTATCGCTGCTCGATGCGCAATGGGAGAGGGCGCTGCGCCGCAGGCTGCCTGCGGGCGTGAAGATGTACACGGGTGACGATTTCCACTACGCCGAACTCATGGCCGGCGATGGGACGGCAGCCGGTGAGGGCGGCCACTCCCACGGCCTGCTGGGCATCTTCGACCCCATCGCCCCGGTGGCGGCCGTGGCGCTGGCCGAACTGGCCCAGGGCCGCAGCGGGCGCTTCCGGGAACTGCTGGATCCCACGGTGGCGCTGTCGCGCGAGATTTTTTGCGCGCCCACGCGGCATTACAAGGCAGGCATCGTGTTCCTGGCCTGGCTCAATGGCCACCAGAAGCACTTCTCCATGGCCGGCGCAATGCAGTCTGCACGCGGGGCCGTGCACTTTGCCAAGGTGTTCGAGCTGGCCGATGCCTGCGGTGCGCTGGCCGACCCGCAGCGGGCCAGCGCGCGCATGAAAAGCTATCTGTCGGTGGCCTGTGGCGTCGAGGCTTGAAGCAGGATTGCCCGGATCTTGCCCCGTCTTCCCCAGGCCGGCAGCTCACACCGCACTCACTCCACGCTCACACCAGGCTCACACCACGCTCAGGGATTCATCGCATCCTGGCTGCAGCATCGGCTGCAGCCCGAGCATCAGATCAAGGTTCTGCACCGCCGCGCCGGCGGCGCCCTTGCCCAGGTTGTCGAACACGGCGGTCAGCAGCACCTGCTGCTCCTGCGGCTGTCCGAACACCGCCAGCCGCATCCGGTTGCTGCCATTGAGCGCACGCGGATCGAGCCGCTGCGCATCGGTGTCCTCCTCCAGGGGTTGCAGCTCGATGCACGGCTGGTCCTGGTACCGCGCATGCAGCGCAGCGTGCAGGCTGCGGGCGGTCACACCGGTGGGCAGCAGCCGCAGATGCAGGGCGATGGTCAGCACGATGCCTTGCCGGTAGTGGCCATAGGCCGGCACGAACACCGGCGCATGGGCCAGGCCGGCATGCTGCTGTATCTCGGGCACGTGCTTGTGGTGCAGCCCCAGGCCATAGACCTGCAGGGGCACGGCAGTGGCGGCGGCAGCGCCCTCATGGTCCAGCAGCCCTGCGCGGCCCCGTCCCGAATAGCCCGATACCGCGTGAATGGCCAGCGGGTAGTCGGGGGGCAGCAGGCCCGCGTCGATCAAGGGCCTGAGCAGTGCCAGCGCACCTGTCGGATAGCAGCCGGGATTGCTGACGCGCCGGGCATGGGCGATGCGTTCAGCCTGGCCTGCCTCCAATTCCGGCAGGCCATAGACCCAGCCCGGCGCGGTGCGATGCGCAGAACTCGCATCGATCACGCGCACGCCGGGCCGGCGCACCAGCGCCACGGCCTCGCGCGCAGCCTCGTCCGGCAGGCACAGCAAGGCGATGTCGCAGTCGTTGAGCGCCTCGGCGCGGTGCGCCGTGCTTTTGCGCTGGTCGGCCGGCAGTTGCAGCAGGCGCAGGTCGGTCCGATCCGCCAGCCATTCGCGCACCTGCAGGCCGGTGGTGCCTTGGTCGCCATCGATGAAAACAAGAGAGGTCATGGGTTGCTCCGATTGGGTGTGGAGCGCATGTTGCAGCGCCTGCCGCATGCAGGCCAGTTGAATCTGACAAACTACGGATTCATGATTCCTGAATTGCTGGCAACCTGGGACACCGCACCATGCGCGAAATCAATCTGGACCGTCTGCGCACCCTGCTGACGGTGGCCGACCTGGGCTCATTCGCTGCCGCCGCCAAGGTGCTGCACCTGGCGCCGCCCACGGTGACGCTGCATGTGGCGCAGCTCGAAGAGCGTCTGGGAACACGTCTTTTGCACCGCGCACCGGCCGGCGTCACCGCCACATCGGCCGGCAGCCTGCTGATAGACAAGGCGCGCCAGCTCCTGGCCGAGGCCGATGATCTCCTGCAGACCGTGCAGCGCCAGATCGCCACGCGCGGGGGCCGCGTGCGCCTGGGCGCCTCCACCGGCGCGCTCGCACACCTGCTGCCCCAGGCACTGGAAACCCTGGCCGCCCGGCATCCCGAGATCGATGTGCAAGTGGCGGTGATGACCAGCGAGGAAGCCCTGGCGCGCCTGGCCGCCGGCAGCCTGGACATCGGCATCGTTGCCCTGCCACAGCCCGTGCTGCGCGGGCTGCAGGTGCAGGCCTGGCGCCAGGACCCCGTGCTGGCCTTCATCCCGGCCGCCTGGAAGCCGCCGCGGCACGTCACGCCCGCGTGGCTTGCGGCCCGCCCCCTGATCGCCAACGACCGTGGCACCCGGCTGTCGCGCCAGACCGCCGAATGGTTTGCCGCAGGCGGCGCCCGGCCGCAGGCACGCATCGAGCTGAACTACAACGACGCAATGAAGAGCCTGGTGGCAGCGGGCTACGGCGCCGCGCTGCTGCCCCACGAGGCCGGCGCACCGCAGCCTGACCCCCGCATCACCACGCGACCCCTGCGGCCGGCACTGTCAAGGGCGTTGGGCATCGCGCATCGCAAAAGGCCGGATGACGACGCGACGACGGTGACGATTGAGGTTTTGATGGGGATGCGGGGGCGTTGACTTTGCTGATTGATGCCTGATTGACAGCAGGAATCAATAGAGCCGATGAGCGGACTGGAATAAACCTCGGCTTCATCCCAGTCCGTTTCGGTGCCTTGTTGATGCGATGACACCATCACCGGCTTGACACTACGCTGGAATGAAAACGCCTATCGCGTCAACATTTGTGCCGGAACGACCAAAGAATCCACCCGCTGCTTCAGCAGGAATGGGGCCGAAGGGTTTCCCTCCGTCGCCTCCGTAGGGGCCGTAGGACTTCTTGTTGGTGGTAATGGTCAGGGAATCAATTCGACTTCCGCTTCGCCCTTGTATCGTAACGATGTGCTCGTTGCTGCCAAACTCGATCACAGTTTCTTCGCCGCCACCGCCACCATGGCGTGCACCAGTGAGTTGTGTTCCGTCTGTCAGAAGCCATGTGGTTTGGATGGCATCGACTCTGGCTCCATGCCTGATCGAAATCCTCACAATTCGAACCACTTGGGTCAGATCATCGGAAAATTCGTCTCCACCCTGACCGCCGACTTGTTGACTTTTCTTGTAAGGCATATAAATCTCCGTTGTCAATCGCCCTTGGTTTTTTGGCTTCTACGGGGCGATGTTCATAGAAGCATAAGGCTCGAAAGCCAGAAGCTGGATTCAATGATTGGCCGAATGGCGACAATGGCCGTAGTGCGCTTCCAGTGCAGATGAGGTGCGGTCGAAAAGAGTACGCTCTGACGTTCATTGACCAAACGATCCCTCCGAAATGCGCGAAGTCAACACGATTTGATTTCTGGATCTCAATAGCGGTACATCCAGTTTTTCGTCCTGTCATTGCGATCGCCATGGCAATATTTGCCACTGCCATCATCAGAGGTCTTCAGGCCATTCATTGCTGGCGTTTCATTCTGTCACATTGAATAAGCGGCGTCCATCGGAAGTTGGCAATTCAATCATTGGATTGAGAATGGCTTCTTCTTTTCAATGGTGGTGGTGCATTCTGATTGCATCAAATAGCTGCTGTACACACATTGCTGCCATTGCTCTCATTGCTCTCATTGCACCCATTGCAGCAATTGATGGCGGTGTGCGGTGGCAGTCTTGATAAAGCCGACAAGTTCGGACCACAGATGAGCAACCGCAAAGAGGCAAGTCCGCCATCGCGGCTCATGCACAGGCGCTGCCGACCCGAACCGGGCCTTCACCAGGTGCACCAAAGCAGGCCGCAGTGTCCAGGCTCCAGGCTCCAGGCTCCCCGACATGATGGAAGTGCCGGGTTTCTTCAGACAGCCAGCGAGTCGGCAGGGGGCTTCTACCTGATATCAGGGGACCTGCAGTTTTGCCGCTTGACCTTCAACTCAAGTTGAAGCTTAAGCTCCATATCCTCTCATCACACAAGATGCTGCAAGGATCGATATGCAAACCATTTTGGGCGCCAATGGCCAGATCGCTGTGGAGCTGGCGCGCGAGCTCCATCGCAACTACACGCAGAACCTGCGCCTGGTCAGCCGCAAGCCGCGCAAGGTGAACGATACGGACGAGCTGGTGTCCGCCGACCTGATGAATTCCGCGCAAACCCTGGAGGCCGTGCGTGGCAGCGAGGTCGTGTACTTCACCGCCGGCCTGCCACCAGACACCGAGTTATGGGAGGGGCAATTTCCTGCCATGCTGCGCAACGCGCTCGATGCCACGCGGGCAGCGGGGGCCAAGTTTGTCTACTTTGACAACACCTACATGTACCCGCAAAGCGCGCAGCGGCAGACCGAGGAAACCGCCTTTGCCCCGGTGGGCCGCAAGGGGCGCGTGCGCGCCTTGATGGCCGAGATGGTGCTGGCCGAGATGCAGCGCGGCGATATCCCCGTCGCCATTGCCCGCGCGCCAGAGTTCTACGGCCCCGGCAAAACCCAAAGCATCACCAACACCCTGGTGATCGGCCCGCTCAAGGCGGGCCAGAAGGCCAAAGTGCCGGTGCGTGACGACAAGCTGCGCACCCTGATCTGGACGCCCGATGCAAGCCGCGCCATGGCAGCCATTGGCAATGCGCAAGATGCGTATGGCCAGACCTGGCATCTGCCTTGCTGGGACGAGCGGCTGACCTATCAGGCCTTTGTGAACCTGGCGGCTGCAACCTTTGGGGTTGAGCCGCGCTACAAGGTACTGAGCCACCTGGCCATGGTGGTTGCTGGCTGGGTCTCCAAGCCCGTGCGCGAACTGCGCGAACTGCTGCCACGCTACGCGCACGACAATGTGTTTGATTCGTCCAAGTTCAAGCGCCGCTTTCCCGACTTTGCTGTCACCAGCTACGCACAGGGCCTCAAGCACATCGCGCAGGAGTCATCATGAGTACGCCACGCATCTTGCATGTCGTCACCAATGTCGCTCATTACGACGACCCTGCGCACGCCACAGGGCTGTGGCTGTCGGAGCTGACCCATGCCTGGGATGTGTTTGCTGCGCAAGGGTATCTGCAGCAACTGGTGAGCCCGCTGGGTGGCGCCGTACCGCTGGAGCCGCGCGCACTCCAATGGCCGCACTTCGATGCTTCGGCCAAAGCCTGGCTCGATGATCCCGCGCGCATGGCCCTGCTGGCGAACACTGCGGCACCTGCCGATATCGATGCGAACGATTTCGATGCCATCTACTTCACCGGAGGGCATGCGGTGATGTGGGATTTTCCCGATAGTGCGGGGCTGCAGCGCATCACACGCGGCATCTGGGAGCGAAGTGGCATCGTTGCATCGGTTTGCCACGGCTACTGCGGCCTGCTCAATACGCAGCTCAGCGACGGCTCTTTGCTGGTCGCGGGCAAACGGGTCACGGGTTTTTCATGGACGGAAGAAATCCTGGCCGGAGTGGCCCGGTCCATGCCCTACAACGCCGAGCAGGAGATGAAGATGCGCGGTGCGCGCTATCAAAAAGCCTTGCTGCCTTTTATGTCGTATGTGGTGGCCGATGGCCGCCTCATCACCGGGCAAAACCCGGGGTCGGCCAAAGCGACTGCAAAGCAGGTGGTGCAGGCTTTGGCAAGGCGCTAGGGCCACGTTCCAAACTGGCGCAGGCCTATGCCGCGCTTGCCCGCTTCTTGTGTCCGGTGCGCATGAGCTTGCCCATTTTTTCTTCGGCCGCTGCTTCAGAGGCCAGGGATTCGGATTGCTGGGCCAGTACATGGGAGAGCACGCGGCGTGCGTTGTCATGGCAATCCATGTTGTCTGGCCGCGCTTCAATATCGGACAACAAAGCCTGCAACTGCTTTTTGCTGGTCTGCAGCTTTTTCTCCATGGCCTTGATATCGGCAATTTTTTGGCGCAGCGCGCCCACGACGGCCTCATGGTCCCAGCCTTGCAGGCCGGGCGGCAAGAGTGCACGAATTTCATCCAGGCTGAAGCCCACCCCTTGCGCAATCGCAATCAGCTCCAGCATCTGCACCATCTCAGGCGGATAGCTGCGGTAGCCATTCGCGCCACGCTCAGCCGCTTGCAGCAGGCCGCTTTGCTCATAAAAACGAATGCGTGATGTGGACAGGCCTGTGCGTTTGCTCAGTTCACCAATGTTCATGCGCAACCTTCGGCAAGGGGTCCTTGACCTTCAACAAGACTTGAAGCTTATCGCATTCGCAAGCCCTTCGTTGCGGCGGCAATTTGCGGCGAGTGCAACGTGCCCTTGTCGAAGAATGCGTGCTGGCGGCCATTCAAGGGCCAAGACACCTACCTCGCATCGCCTGGCTTCCTTGTTCCACTGCGTCGCATGCAGGCGTACGGCAGCACGAAGAGGTACAGACCGCTCAACAGCAAGAGAAAGAGCGGGGGCAGCGGCGAGTAGCTGACCCAGGAGGGAGGCTCCCCCTGCGCCCGGACAATGAAGTTGGCGATGACGGTGACCATGAAGGCGACGGACAGCCAGCGGTGGATCTGCCGGATCCGGTGGTTCCAGTTCAAGGCGGCCTCCCTTAGCGGCGCGCCTGGATCATCTTCCACCCGTTCCCCGACGGATCGCGGAAGCCTGCGTCCACGGTGCCGTACCGTGCCACGGGTTCCTGCGTGAATTCCACTCCGCTTGCGAGCATTCGGTCGTAGGCCGCGCGGCAGTCATCCACGGTCAGTACGAGGGGCGGCATGGCGCCTTTGGCCACAATCGCGCGCACTGCCTGCGCCGTTGCTGCGTCGAGCACGGGCGGGCCGGGTGTGAACAGGCCGAGCTGGAACGACGGCTGTTCCGGGTGCTGCACCGTGAGCCAGCGATAGTCGCCGTTTGCCACGTCCGTGTGGACGCGGAACCCGAGTTTGTCGACATAGAACGCGAGTGCTTCGTCTTGATCGCGCACATACAAACCAACCACTTCAACGCCTTGAATCATGGGATCTCCTGTTGTTCGGGTTCGTTTGTATCGCTTGTTGCCCGGCGTCGCTTCTCCGAAACTGCGGTCGTGAGGTCGGGGCGGTGCGCGGCGCTGACGATGCAGGCGGGCACGCGGCCCAGCTCGTGCATCGTCGCCCGGGCGCGCACCCGGACTGCGCTGGGACTGTCGCCTGTGATATCGCGGAAGGTGCGTCCGAAGGTGCCCAGGCTTGCCCAGCCTGTATCAAAGGCGATGTCGGTAATGGCCAGATCGGTTTCGCGCAGCAGCGTCATTGCCCGCTCGATGCGCCGCGTGAGCAAGTACCGGTGCGGCGGACTGCCGAAGGCCTGCTTGAACGACCGGGCGAAGTGCGCTTCGGACACGCCACTGACCTGCGCCAGTCGGCCGACAGGCCAGGCCTCGTGCGATGCGGCGTCAATGCTGTCCTTCGCGCGCAGCAGCCGGCGCAACAGTTCAGGATCCTGGTGTGCAAGGTCGTTGTTCATGCCGTCTCCGGTGCCATCGGGAAGCATTTTCGTCTCTTGGGAGTCCACGGTTTGGGAATAGACCCCTGCGCGCGAACTGTATGGATGGACAGTAGAATTTCGGGCTCGATAGTTTCCACAAGGGAAGGGTCTGGACATGTCCGCAGAACTCGAACAAGAAGTCGTCTCAATCTTCGAAGACCGCCTTTGGCATCACAACGGCTGGGAGGCCCGCGTCATCAAGAATGAAGACGACGATGGCTGGGCCGTTGCCATGACCCAGGACGGCCAGGCGGAGCCAAGCCTGGTCGGCCCGTGGACCATGGGCCGCGACAAGAAAAATCCCAAGCCGCTGGACGTTTCCGCCTTCAACACGCTCGTGAAGACGGCGCACGAGGTGATGCGCCGGCATGAGCAGCATCTGGCAGCGCAGTTGCACAAGGATGTGCAGATCGTGGTGGGCGGGTCACGCGTGACCGTCTCTCTGGATATCGAGCCCGATGAGGACAATCCCAGCGCCACGCTCACCGCCACTGCCGCCGACGGCAGCGAGCTGGCCAAGGTGGGAGTCAGGCCGGACCATCAGCTCACCCGGACGTCTGCGCAAGCGTGGGCAGAGGCAGGCTACCCCCGTCCCAGCGAGGACTGAGCCGCGGGCAAGGCCGGGGAATCGGGGGGGCTGTTTCACAGCTGCCTTCCAAGGCGGATATGCGGCTTTGCGGCTTTGCCACACGCTCTAGATGTGCAGCATGGCCAGCCCGCCCACGCCAAGGCCCAGCGCTGCCACGCCGAGCATGGCGTATTCCAGCCATTTCTTCTTGGTCAGCAGCGCGATGGCTGCAAGGGCAATGGCGACCTGCAGCGCGGTGGTGGCCTGCGCCCAGCGGTGATGCAGGTGCATCTGCATCTCTGACTTCTCGTCCCATTGCCGGGCCTCTGCTTCCAGGCGGTCGGCATCGCGCTTGATGTCGTCCTTTTCCTTTTCGTAGCGCTCCACCTTGGCCTGGTAGGCCGCCCGCCTGTCCTCCGTGGTCGCCAGATCACGCGCGAACTCGGACAGCGATTGCTTGGTGCTCTTGGCCTGGAAGAAGGCCCACTGGTTGGCCGCTTCGGTCTTCTTGATGGCTGCGTCGTTCTTGTACAGTCCGGCATTGGCCTGGGTGGCGCCGCCCATGTACGCGAAGATGGCGCCCACCGTGGCGATGACTGCCGTGCACATGGCGATCTGGTTGGTCAGGCTGCCGCCGCCGATGCCGTGGTGGGCGGTGTGGCCATGCTCGCCCTGGGCAGCATGTTCGAGTTCGTGATCGTGTGGGCCGTGGACGTGAAAGCCGCCGGAAGACATAGGTGCCAATTCCTTGATGCAATGGGGTGGCGCATTATGGGGCCGGCCTGGCGGCAATCCAGGGCTCCAGAATGTGCGGGGCGCATGGCCCGCTTGGAGGTCAGCGCCTTGGCTGACGGCCTGCAGATGGGGGAGTGGGATCAGGCGGCAGTCGCGCGGTGCGGCAGCGCTGCGAGCAGTATTTGACCTCGTCCCAATCACGTGCCCATTTTTTGCGCCATGTGAACGCAAGACCGCAGCACGCACACAGCTTGGAGGGAAGGTGGGGCTTCTTGTGCATGGCGCGGGCGTTCCTGTGGTTCAGCGCGTCAGCGTGGCCAGGGCGCGCCGGGCCAGCGCCCGTCCGCTGAGCCAGGCGCCTTCGACGCCTGCGCCGCACATCCAGTCGCCGCACAGGCCCAGGCCCGCAGGCGCATCCCACCAGTAGCGGTTGACCAGGTGCGGCGCCGGCAGCGCATAGCGCCAGCGGTGGGCAGTGACGCGCAGGCCGCCTGGCAGAGAGTCGGACAGAGAGCCGGCCAGGGCCTCGAATGCCTGCAGCAGTTGCCGGGCCACGGATTCAGCGTCCGATTCGATGTGATCCTGGCTCCACCGTGCACTGGCATGCAGTACCCAGGTCTGCTGCCCTTGTTGCCCTTGCCGTCCTGGCTTGGCGCTGTCGCGTGCCACCCAGCACAGCGGTCCATCCGTGATTTCTGCCGCATCCCAGTCCAGCGGCAGGGGGGCGTCGGTGCGCAGCATGGCCACCCAGCAAGGCTGCATGCGTGCGCTGGCGGCCAGTGCCGCAGCATAGGGCGAGACCGGCTCCAGCAAGGCTGCCGCCTGCGGTGCAGGCACTGCCAGCACCAGGGCGCAGTATTCCGGCCCCATCTGCCCTTGTTCGGCACAGTGCACTGTCCAGCGGGCAGGCCCGTGCTGCAAATGCTGCACCGTGGCCTGCAGGTGCAGCCGTACGCCATGCCCCTGCTGTCCAAGCCGCTGGACAAGAAACGCTGCGGGAGAGGTCATGCGCGGCACGCCCACCCAGCGGTCGGGGCCTGCCTCTGCGGGCACCACGTCTGTGCCCTGCAGGCGCACTGCGCGCGGACGCCAGGCGGCGACAACGCCGTGCTGCTCCCACTGGCGCACCTCCTGCACGAACTCCGGGTCCTGGGCCGCAAACGATGGAGCGCCGTGATCGCACTGCCACGCACCCTGCGGATCCTGCGCGCGCCGCGTGCTCATGCGCCCGGATGGGCCTCGGCTTTTCTCGAAGATATCCACGCGGCAGCCAGCCTCGGCCAGCAACTGTGCGCAGGCCAAACCCGCCATTCCTGCGCCGATCACCGCGACGGGGGGCAGGCTGTTCACAAGGCCTCCTGGCTGCGCGCTTCCTGGTGCCGATCATGGCTGACCCAGATCAGCGCGCTGGTATCGACGCCCAGTTCCCCGGCCTTGGCGACGATGGATTGCAGCGTCTGCGGGGGCAGTTTCGGCTCCCTGGCCAGTATCCAGCAGTACTGCGTGTCCGGCCCGAGGACCAGCGCCCAGCGGTAGTCAGGGTCCAGGGCGGCCACATGGTAGCCGCCGTAGAACGGACCGAAGAAGGAGACCTTGAGCGAAGCCGTGTCCTGCTTGCCCGTGAACAGGGCCTTGCCGACGGCACGCTGCCACTGGCCCCGGGGCACGGAAAAACCCCGGTTCACCACCTTCACGCTGCCGTCTGCCTGCGGCGTGTACTCGGCGGTCACATCGGTCATGCCCCGCTCGAAACCATGGTCCAGCCGCGCCAGTTCGTACCACAGGCCCTGGTAGCGCTGCAGATCGAACGGTGAGACGGGCGTGACCGAGCCTGGCGGGCGCATGCTGGCGCAACCGCTGGCCAGCAGGCCTGCGCCAAGGGCCGTTGCCAGCAGGGTGCGCCGCCTGGCGGTGAAGACAGGGCGGGGGGCGGGAAAGTTCATGCGTATGTCCTTGATGTTCTTGTCGTCTGCCGCCATCGGGCGACCAGCGGTGGCAGATCCGTGAGATGGCGCACCGGCGTGATGCCCGCGACCGGGCTGGAATAAAGCGCCGGGCATGCTCCACCGGCCCACAACTCGATGGCCGGCGGCAGGTGGCTGCGCAGCTCGCCCAGGCAAGCCTGCGCCATCGCTCCGTTGTGCGAGCTGCTGAAGCTCAGCCCCACGATGTCGGCGCGATGCGCCCGCGCGGCCTGTGCCACGTCGCCGATGGGCGTCTGGGTGCCCAGCGATACGCAGTTGCAGCCTTCCAGGGCCAGCAGGGCTTCGACCATGAGCAGGCCCAGTCCATGCATCTCCTGCGGCAGCGTGGTCAGCAACACCTTGGGCGCGGGCGGCGGGGAAGGCGGGACGAGCGAGGCGATCGCCTGCCTCAAGACGCCGGTGAGCACCTCGGTGTACAGGTGCTCTTCGAACACTTCAAAACGCCCCTGTGCCCAGAATTCGCCGACCGCTGCGGTCAGCGGGGCCACGAGCGTGGTCACGAAACCGGCCAGGCCCATGCGCGACTGGGCCAGGCTCAGGCAATGCCTGAGCTGGGCGGGATCATGTGCGGCAATGGCGTTGAGCATGGGGGCGAAGCGGTCAGAGTCTGCTGCGTTCTCTGAATTTGTCCTGGACAAATCCTTGCCCGGCGAGGTGTCGGCGCGGGCCAGCAGCGTCTGCAGGCCGTCCAGATCCACGCCCATCAGCTTGCTGGGGCGCAGCCCCGTATCCATGAGCCGCCGGATCAGGGTCAGTTGTCGAACCTGGTCTGCCGGGTAGCGGCGATCGCCTGCCGAATCCCGTTCAGGCCTTGGAAAGCCGTAGCGTCTTTCCCAGACACGCAGGGTGTCCTTGGCAAGTCCGGTCTCGCGTTCGACGGCCGAGATGGGCAGCCCGGGGCCAGGCGCCAAAGGCAGGGGGTCAGAAAGTGGCGTCATTGATCTGAAGGGGACAAAACGTCCGGCCATGGCCGGGATGTTTTGAGGGATTTTGCTAATTGTCTAGGACAAAAATATGTTTTGTCCAATATATTACATAGAGAAACAAAGCGCAGGCCCGCTGGCCGCCACCCGGCAGCCGCTGGCGCGAGTGCTTTGTAGATCCCGGCCAGGAGATGACTGCCCCAGGCGCAGGCGAGGCTTCACACCATGATCGCCGCGCCCTTGTGCAGTCTTTCCGGCCACGCAGTCCGTACCGATGATCATCATGAATTTGTCCAACTGGCCACTGGCCCGCCGTCTCGCAGCTGCCTTCGCATGCGTCATCGCCATTTTTCTTCTTGTCATCGCGCTGGCCGTGAGCAGCCAGTCCCGGCTCAAGGAGGCCCAGCAATGGAACGAGCACACCTTCAAGGTGATGTCCCAAGGACAGCGCATGCTCACGGGCATGGTCAACATGGAGACGGCCTCGCGGGGCTATCTCCTGTCGGGTGACTCCCGTTTTCTTGCCCCGTGGGATGAAGGACTCAAGGAGTTCGAGGCCTCCTGGCAGGAGGCCGTACGCCTGACCGAGGACAACCCCGCCCAGCAACGCCGGCTCGACGGTATCCGGCTGCGCCACCGTGAGTTCGTGCAGGCTGTGCAGCCGCTGCAGGCGCTGCGGCGGCAAGTTCAGGACGGCATGGCGACCGTCGAGGATCTGGTCCGCGAATTCTCCCTGGGGCGCGAGAAGGCGGCCATGGATGGGCTGCGCGCACTGCAGGCGGACCTGGTGCGAGAGGAGGAGCAGCTCATGGCCGAGCGCCTGACGCGCACCGAGTCGCTGGCGGCAATGACGCTGGCGTTCGAGCTGGGCGGCGCGCTGGTGGCCGTCGTGCTGGCCGCCTTGCTGGGTACCTGGGTCACGCGCTCCATCACGGGCCCCATCGGCCGGGCCATCCAGGTGGCACGTGCGGTGGCATGCGGGGATCTGACGCAGCGGGTGGAGGCCACCACCCACGATGAAGTGGGGACCCTGCTGCGCAGCCTCGGCGAGATGAGTGATGCGCTATCGCAGGTCGTGGCTGTCGTGCGCAGCGGCAGCGAATCCGTGGCAAGTGCAAGCACGCAGATTGCCCAGGGCAACACCGACCTGTCCTCGCGGACCGAAAGCCAGGCCAGCGCGCTTGAACAGACGGCGGCCTCCATGGAACAGCTCGGAGCCACCGTGACCCAGAACGCGGATGGCGCCGGCAAGGCCAACGCGCTCGCGCAGCGGGCCAGCGGCGTGGCCGGGCAGGCGGGCGAGGTGGTCACCCAGGTCGTGGACACGATGAAGGGCATCAGTGAAAGTTCGCGCCGCATCGCCGACATCATCAACGTCATCGACGGCATCGCGTTCCAGACCAACATCCTGGCGCTGAACGCTGCGGTGGAGGCTGCGCGTGCCGGTGAACAGGGCCGCGGCTTCGCTGTGGTGGCCTCCGAGGTCCGCAGCCTGGCCGGCCGCAGCGCGGCGGCGGCCAAGGAGATCAAGGCCCTGATCTCCGACAGCGTCGAGCGGGTCGAACAGGGCTCTGTGCTGGCCGACCGCGCGGGGGGCACCATGGCTGAAGTGGTGATGAGCATACGCAGCGTCACCGACCTCATGGGAGAGATCAGCGCGGCTTCCGCCGAACAACGCAGCGGCGTTGCGCAGGTGGGCGAGGCGGTCATGCAGATGGACCAGGCGACGCAGCAAAACGCGGCCCTGGTGGAGGAAATGGCGGCGGCAGCCACGAGCCTGCGCCAGCAGGCGCATGACCTTGTGCAGTCCGTGAGCGTTTTCCGCCTGGGGCCTCAAGCGCAGGGTTGAGGCAGGGTTGATGCACCGGGTGAAGACACGGTGCGGGACCCTGGGAGAGCGGGCCCCTCTACAGGCGCCGGAGCATCAGCCGCTGCTGCCGTCCTGCCCGGGCACCGGCCGGCGTTCAAACAGTTGCGCCATGGCCCGGGAGGGCCGGAGCCCGCAGGTCGCGCCATCCGGTTTTCCGAACGGCGCCTGCATTTCATTGTTCGGATTTCCGTTCCACCTTATGCGTAAAAGTAAGGTCGATATAGGCGAATCAAGCAGTTAGCGCGTGGCGCAGATGCCGGATGCGGCTGGCACGGTCTGTGCACTGTCAGGCGCAGGCCACGTGCGTCGTGGTTGTGTGTGCAGGGAGACAAGCCCGTCTTCGCAATGGCATCCGGCAGAGGCCCGGGGGCTGCGGCGGACCGGGCTCGCTTGCAAGACCGAAATACGTCCAACGAAAAAATCCGCATGAAATTCAATCGCTTGACCACCATGGTGCTCGTGGCCATGGTCCTCGGCGTGCTGGTGGGCTATGCCTGCAACAGCTACGCGCCCACGCCCGAGGCCACCAAGGAAATCGCCAGCTACTTCGGCATCCTCACCGATGTCTTCCTGCGCATGATCAAGATGATCATCGCGCCCCTGGTGTTCGCCACCCTGGTGTCGGGCCTGGCCAACATGGGCGACGCCAAGGCCGTGGGCCGCATCGGCGGCCGCGCGCTGGGCTGGTTCATCGTGGCCTCGTTCTGCTCGCTGGCCATCGGCCTGATCTATGCGAACGTGCTGCAGCCCGGCCATGGCCTGAGCGTGGCCCTGCCGTCGTCGGCCGAAGGGCTGAACCTCAAGACCTCGGCGCTGAACCTCAAGGACTTCATCGCCCACGTGTTCCCCAAGAACATCTTCGAGGCCATGGCGACCAACGAGGTGCTGCAGATCCTGGTGTTCGCGCTGTTCTTCGGCATTGCGCTGGGCAACCTGCACAACCAGGCCGCGCGTTCCATGGTGGGCCTGATGGACGAAGTGGTCCACATCATGCTCAAGGTCACCGACTACGTGATGCGCTTCGCCCCCGTGGGCGTGTTCGGCGCCGTGGCCGGCACCATCACCATCCATGGCCTGGGCATGCTGTCGGTGTTCGGCAAGTTCATGCTGTGCTTCTACCTGGCCCTGGCCACGCTGTGGGTGCTGCTGATCGTGGCCGGCTACGTCGTGCTGGGCCGTGACATCTTCCGCCTGCTGAACCTGATCCGCGGCCCGCTGCTGGTGGGCTTTTCCACGGCCAGCAGCGAATCGACCTATCCCAAGCTGATGGAGCAGCTGGAGAAGTTCGGCATCAAGCCGCGCATCATCGGCTTCGTGCTGCCGCTGGGCTACTCGTTCAATCTCGATGGCTCCATGGTCTACACCACCTTCCTGGCCATCTTCATCGCCCAGGCCTACGGCATCGACATGACGCTGACGGCCCAGATCACCATGCTGCTGGTGCTGATGGTCTCCAGCAAGGGCATTGCAGGCGTGCCGCGCGCCTCGCTGGTGGTGGTGGCCGCCGTGCTGCCCATGTTCGGCCTGCCCGAGGCCGGCATCCTGCTGATCCTGGGCATCGACCACTTCCTGGACATGGGCCGCACGCTGACCAATGTGCTGGGCAATGCCATTGCCACGGCCGTGGTGGCCAAGTGGGAAGGCGCGGTCGATCCGAATGCCACCACGGACGACGACGAGTCGCTGCTGCCCATGGAGCACTCCCAGGAAGGGCGGGCCGCTGTCTCGGCCTGAGGCCCAGGCGGCGCTGGGGGGGACTGATAACATTGGTGCCTTCACCATGCCCGCCCGCCGCCCCCTGCGCCAGCTCATCCTGCTTTTGCTGTGGCTTGCCCTGAGCGGGCTGAGCGGCTGGGGTGCGTACCTGATGGCGCAGCGGCTGGGCATCGCCGATCTGCGTGCCACGGGCATGCACCGGCTGGAGCTGTACGGCGCCAGCCTGCAGCGCGAGATCGGCAAGTACGCCTTCCTGCCCGACGTGCTGGCACTGGAAGGCAATGTGCAAAGGCTGCTGGCCGAGCCCGGCGACGAGCAGCTCACCAACCGCGTCAACGCCTACCTGGAGCAGCTCAACGACCGCGCGGGCACGCTGACCGCCTACCTGGTCGATGCGCGCGGCCACGTCGTGGCCTCCAGCAACTGGCGGCGCTCCGACAGCTACCTGGGCGAGGACCTGAGCTTTCGCCCCTACTACCGCACGGCCATGGCCACGGGCAGCGCGCGCTTCTTCGGCATTGGCACCACGCGCGGCGAGCCCGGCTACTACCTGGCCTCCACCCTGGGCGACGACACCCACACGCTGGGCGTGGCCGTGGTCAAGGTCAGCCTGGACCAGCTGGAGCAGTCGTGGTCCACGGTGGAGGCGCCCGTGCTGGTGGGCGACGAGAACGGTGTCGTCATCCTGGGCACGGTCTCCGACTGGAAATTCACCACCTTGCGCACGCTGGACGAGGGCACGCGCGCCGCCTTCGACCACACGCGCCAGTACAACCGCCGCGCGCTGGAGCCGCTGGGCCTGCAGGTGCTGCGCGAACTGGGCCAGGGCGCGCGCCTGGTGCGCATTGCCCGCCATGGCGAGGAATCGCCAGGCTCGGTCTACCCGGTCAGCGGCCGCTTCCTGGCCCAGTCGCGCCAACTGCCTGGCACGCCCTGGACGATCACCGTGCTCTCGCACCTGGAGCAGGTCGACCAGCTGGCCCAGAGCCGCGCGCTGGCCGCGGCCGTGGGCGCGGCCTTTGTGCTGCTGCTGGCCATGATGGTCAACGAGCGCCGCCGCCACCTGCGCGACCGGCTGGCCGCGCGCGAGGCGCTGCAGGCCGCGCACGACGAGCTCGAGCGCAAGGTGGAGCAGCGCACGGCCGACCTGTCGGCCGCCAACGAGGCGCTGCAGGCCGAGGTGGCCGAGCGCACCCACGCCGAGGCCACGCTGCGCGCCGCCCAGGACGAACTGGTGCAGGCCGGCAAGCTGGCCGTGATAGGCCAGCTGTCCACGGGCGTGGCCCATGAACTCAATCAGCCGCTGACGGCGCTGCGCACCCTGGCCGGCAACAGCCAGCGCTTTCTGGAGCGCGGCGATACCGAAACCACGCGCGTGAACCTGGAGCGCATGGCGCAGCTGGCCGACCGCATGGGCCGCATCACCGGCCAGCTGCGCAACTTTGCGCGCAAGTCCAGCGGCGCCAGCCAGGCCGTGCCGCTGGCGCATGCGCTGGACAATGCGCTGGCCGTGCTGGAGTCGCGCGTGGCCGAGACCGGCGCCCGCATCCTGCGCGATGACGGCGTGCCCGAGGCCGTGGCCTGGTGCGACCGCAACCGCATCGAGCAGGTGCTGATCAACCTGATCAACAATTCCCTGGACGCCATGCGCGGCCAGCCCGCGCCCTGCCTGGAGCTGGCCTGCGCCGTGGCCGATGGCCGCGCCCAGGTCACCGTGCGCGACCACGGGCCGGGCCTGAGCGAAGCGGCGCAGGCCCATCTGTTCCAGCCGTTTTTCACCACCAAGGAAGAGGGCGTGGGCCTGGGCCTGGGGCTGGCGCTGTCGGCCGGCATCGTGCGTGAATGCGGCGGCACGCTGACGGGCAGCAACCATCCGGGCGGCGGCGCCGTCTTCACGCTGAGCCTGGCCCTGGCTCCCTCCACACCCTCTGCCGACACACCATGACCGACGCCCTCAAAGTCCTGATCATCGAGGATGACCCCGACATCGTGCTCGGCTGCGAGCAGGCGCTGCAGCTCGAAGGCATCGCCTGTGAAAGCGTGGGCAGCGCCGAGCAGGCGCGCCGGCGCCTGTCGCGCGACTTCGCGGGCATCGTGGTCAGCGATATCCGGCTGCCGCGCATGGACGGCATGGCCTTCCTGCGCGAGCTGGTGGCCATGGATGCCGAGCTGCCCGTAGTGCTGATCACCGGCCACGGCGACATCTCCATGGCCGTGCAGGCCATGAAGGACGGCGCCCAGGACTTCATCCAGAAACCCTTCGCCCCCGAAACCCTGGTCGGCGCCGTGCGCCGCGCCCTGGAGCGCCGCCGCCTGGTGCTGGAAGTGCGGGCGCTGCGCCAGCAGCTGGACCAGCGCGACAGCCTGGAGCACCGGCTGATAGGCCGCGCGCCCAACATGCGCCAGCTGCGCCAGATGCTCACGGGGCTGGCGCAAAGCGCGGCCGATGTGCTGATCCAGGGCGAGACCGGCACGGGCAAGGAACTGGTGGCGCGCTGCCTGCACGAGGCCAGCGCGCGGCGCGATGGCAACTTCGTGGCCGTCAACTGCGGCGGCCTGCCCGACACGCTGTTCGACAGCGAAATGTTCGGCAGCGAGGCCGGCGCCTATACCGGCGCGGGCAAGAAGCGCATCGGCAAGCTGGAGCACGCCAGCGGCGGCACGCTGTTCCTGGACGAGATCGAGAGCATGCCCGTGCCCATGCAGATCAAGCTGCTGCGCGTGCTGCAGGAACGCGTGCTGGAGCGTCTGGGCTCCAACACCCTCATTCCTATCGACTGCCGCGTGATCGCGGCTACCAAGGTGGATTTGCTCGAACTCAGCAGGCAGGGCCTGTTCCGCGCCGACCTCTACTACCGCCTGAACGTGGCCACCGTCTCGCTGCCGCCGCTGCGCGAGCGGCGCGAGGACGTGCCGCTGCTGTTCGAGCACTTCGCGCTGCAGGGCGCCGCGCGCCACCAGCGGCCCGTGCCCGAGCTGACCACCGCGCGCGTGCAGCAGTTGCTGGGCTATGACTGGCCCGGCAACGTGCGCGAGCTGCGCAACGTGGCCGAGCGCACGGTGCTGGGCATCGAGGCCGGCTCGCCCCCCTTCGGCCAGCCGGCCGGCACCACCGGGCAGGACGCCGCGCCCCGTCCGTTGTCCGCCGCTGTCGAGGCCTTCGAGCGCGCCCTCATCGCCGACGCCCTGCGCCGCCACGCCGGCAGCCTGGCGCGCACGGCCGAAGCCCTGTCCATGCCCAAGACCACGCTGCACGACAAGATCCGCAAGTACGGGCTGGATGGGTAGGGGCTGGTTGCCCGCCTCCAACCCGGATTTTCGGGAAACGGCTTGGCCTACCTGGATTCGTAGGACGGGCGCAGTGCCGCAATCGCCTTTTGAATCGCAGCGCGCACGGCGGGCCGGTCGATCACCTCGCCACAGTGCAGCACGGGCAATGGCTTGCCCTGCCTGGGACGGGTTTCGTCGCGCATGACGGCCATATCGCCGTTGGCGCCCTTGGTGTTCTCCCTCTGCACCTGTTCGGCAATGCCCGCCAGCACTTCGATATCCCCGTGCATGCGCTGCACGACAACGGATGCCCAGGCATCTCCTTGGTCCTTGAGATAGGGCTCAGTCTGTTGGGTCAGGCAGCTTGCGATGGCATAGCTTTCAACGTCGCGCTGCACTTGCGTGCGAGCGCCACCTGCGGGATTCGTGTCTGGGGTGCATCCGGCGATGACCAGACCACATGCCAGCAAAGCCATGCGCATCAAGTGAGCTCCCAAAATTCACCAAGTGAAGTTTTGATGGATGGGTTGTCCGGATTTGTGTAAGTGGAGTAGTTGTCATAGCCCGGTTCACGATAATGGACTCCATTCCATAAGGCGATATGACCTGTGGCGCCACTCCAGTTCACGCTGAAGGCAATGATGCCTTTCAGGCCGCGAAATTTGTCATCATATGGGCTGACGGCATCAGTGGATGGTTTGCCAAGTGATTTCAAAAGATAGGATCGAAAATCTGCTACGCCATAAATGATGCGAGAACCGTCTTTTGTTCCCAATGTCCGTGCACCAGCCGTACCCGCCAAGGCTGCGTTGATCGGCGCACCGGCCTTGTTGAAGGCAACGCTCAACCGGCTGGCACATGTGTTTCCATTGGGACCGAAGCCTGGTAAGTAGATATTTTTCTCGGCAGCACCACCCAGTTCTGTGTATAGATCTTTCATGGTCTTGAATCTGACGTGGTCAGGAAACTCCTGCCATAGCCGATGAAAATTTGGTTTGATCAAAATTAGCCTTTCGTTGCTATACGCCAATCTTCATGTCGATCCCGCAAAGTGATGGAGAGTGTCCGGGCTGGCTGCAATCGGGACGGGGGCTTACCACTCGCATTTTTCCCTTGATCGGCAGGCTGGCGTGCAGGTTTGCAATCCCCAATGGGGCGGATCGTTGTCTGGCGGCAAGCATCGTAACAATCTTCTGTCCGACCTTTTCTTTTTTGTTTCAGGTAATTACATCTATCTCGAATGGCCGCTGGAATGAAATTAGGTCCCATTGAGTCTGGGCCTACTCCAGTGACTGATGGCGCGATTTCTCTGCAGTACGGGGCGTAAGCCTTTGAGGCCTGACGCCCCCAATTCCCTCAACCCCGCTCCCCGAACTCCACGCTTTCGCGCGTCCAGCGCCGCGCCTGCTCGCTCAGGCTCAGTCCCAGGCCGGGGCGCGTGGGCACGAGCATGCGGCCATTGGCGATTTCCAGGCGTTCGTTGAACAGCGGCTCCAGCCAGTCGAAGTGTTCCACCCAGGGCTCGTTGGCGCAGGTGGCGGCCAGGTGCACGTGCAGCTCCATGGCGAAGTGGGGCGCCAGGCTCAGGTGGGCCAGTTCGGCCTGGGCGGCGATCTGCAGGAAGGGCGTGATGCCGCCCACGCGCGGCGCGTCGGGCATGAGGAAGTCGGCACTGCGGTGGCGTATGAGATCGCCATGCTCGGCGGCGCTGGTCAGCATCTCGCCGGTGGCAATCGGCGTGTCGAAGCGCGCGGCCAGCGCGGCATGGCCTTCGTGGTCGTAGGCGTCCAGCGGCTCCTCGATCCAGACCAGGTTGAATTCCTCGAAGACACGGCACATGCGCTGGGCCGTGGGGCGGTCCCATTGCTGGTTGGCATCGACCATGATGGGCGCGGCATCGCCCAGGTGGGCGCGCATGGCCTCCACGCGCCGTATGTCCAGCGCGCAGTCGGGCTGGCCCACCTTGAGCTTGATGCCGCCCATGCCGCGCTCCAGCGAGGCGCTGGCGTTGCGCTTGAGTTCATCGAGCGGCGTGTGCAAAAAGCCTCCCGAGGTGTTGTAGCAGCGCACGGATTCGCGCTGCGAGCCCAGCAGCTTGGACAGCGACAGGCCCGCGCGGCGCGCCTTGATGTCGTAGAGCGCCACATCAAAGGCCGCGATGGCCTGCACGGCCAGCCCGCTGCGGCCCACGGAGGCGCCGGCCCAGCACATGCGCGTCCACAGCCGCGCAATGTCGCTGGGGTCCTCGCCCAGCAGGGAGGGCGCGATTTCGCTGGCATGGGCGAACTGGCCGGGGCCGCCGGCGCGCTTGGCGTAGCTCAGGCCCAGGCCCCGGTGGCCGTCGCGGGTCTGGATCTCGGCGAACAGCATGGCTACCTCGGTCATGGGCTTTTGGCGGCCCGTGAGCACCTTGGCATCGCTGATGGGCCGGGCCAGGGGGAGGTCGCAGGACGACAGGCGTATCCACTGGATGCGGTCCTGGCTGGTGGTTTCGGAGAGCGCGGAAGAGGTCATGGCTGCGGGAGTGCGGGGGTTGGGAAAAGGACAGGGGCAGGCATCAGTCGATGCTGATCTTTCCGGCCTCGATGACCGACTTCCAGCGCGCGTATTCCTGGCGCTGGAACTCGGCGAACTGCTGGGGCGTGCCGGCCACCATCTCGTAGCCGATGGAGACGAACTGCTCGCGCACCCGGGGATCGTTGAGCGCCTCGACAAAGGCCGCATGCGCCTTGTCGCGCAGCGCAGGCGGCAGGCCCTTGGGCGCGACGATGGCCTGCCAGGAGGCGACCTCCACGTTCTTCACCCCGGCCTCGGCCAGCGTGGGCAGGTCCGGCAGCACGGGCGAGCGGCGCGGGCTGGTCACGGCCAGGGCGCGCATCTTGCCGGCCCGGATGTGCTGGATCACGGCATTGATGTTCTGGAACGAGGCATCGACCTGGCCGCCGATCAGGTCGGCATGGGCGGGCGCGCCACCCTTGTAGGGGATATGCACGCCCTGGGTGCCCGTTTGCTGCCAGAACAGTTCGGCCGTCAGGTGGTCGCTGGAGCCGTGGCCGGCCGAGGCAAAGCTCATCTTGCCCGGGTGGGCCTTGAGGTGGGCGACCACGTCGGCCACGCTTTTGTGCGGCGAGCTTGCAGGCACGACCAGCACGTTGGGCGACTGCACGGCCACGGTGATCAGGTCGAAGTCCTTGAGCGCGTCGTAGGGCAGGTTCTTGATCAGGTGGGGCACGATGACCAGCGGGCCCAGCGAGGTGACGAGAAAGGTCTGCCCGTCCGCCGCCGCGCGCTGCACGAAGGCCGCGCCGATGGTGCCCGTGGCGCCGGCCTTGTTCTCCACCACGAAGGACTGCCTGAGCTTGTCGCCCAGCCTGGGCGCCACGGCGCGCGCGACCTGGTCGGTGGAGCCGCCGGCGGGGAAGGGCACGACCAGGGTGACCGGCCTGTCTGGCCAGGCCTGGGCCGATGCAGAAAAGGCAGCGAGCGCGGCCAGGGCCAGCGCCATGGCACGAAGAATGTGATTCATCTTGTCTCCTGATTTGTGAATGACATCGTTGTCATTTCCGGGGAAATGAAAAAGCGCCGATGCCGTTTTGTAGATGCAAGGATTTGCGCTTTCAGCAAAATGATATCGTTGTCATTTTGGCTGTCAATCACGATTTCTGCGATGCAGGGCAGGCCTGGCGCCCGTGCGTTGAGGGCGGTCTGCTATCTTCAGGCCCGTCCCCGATACCAGCCCGCGATCGCGCTTGCCCATGAACACACCCACACCCCCCAGGCCCGCCACGCTGCACGACGTGGCCGAGGCGGCCGGCGTCTCGCTGATCACGGCCTCGCGCGCACTGGGCAATCCTTCCATCGTTTCGGAGAAGACGCGCGAGCGCGTGCGCCAGGCCGTGGAGGCCACGGGCTACATCCCCAACCTGCTGGCCGGCGGGCTCAAGTCCCGCCGCAGCCGCATGGTGGCCGGCGTGGTGCCCGCGCTGTCGGTGTCGCAGTTCCTGCCCACGGTGCAGTCATTGACGGCCACGCTGGCGCAGGAGGGCTATCAGCTGCTGCTGGGCCAGACCTTCTACGACGAGCAGCGCGAGGAGGAGGTGCTCAACGCCATGATCGGGCGCCAGCCCGACGGCATTGTGATGATGGGCCTGGTGCAGTCCGGCAAGGCGCGCGAGCGGCTGCGCAGGACCGGCATTCCCGTGGTGGAAACCTGGGACTTCAGCGACCGGCCGCTGGACATGGTGGTGGGCTTTTCCCACCTCAAGGTGGGTAGCGCGCTGGCCGGCTATTTCCTCTCGCGCGGCCTGCAGCGCGTGGGCATGGCCACGGGCAGCGACCACCGGGCCCAGCAGCGGCGCGAGGGCTTTCTTGCAGCCTGGGGCCGCGAGGTGCCCACGGTCACCGTGTCCGCGCCCGGCAGCCTGGAGCTGGGCCGGCAGGCGCTGGGCCAGTTGCTGGCGCAGCAGCCTGATCTGCAGGCCGTGGTCTGCAGCTCGGACATGCTGGCCCACGGCATTTTGGTGGAAGCCCAGGCGCGCGGCCTGCGCGTGCCCGTGGATCTGGCCGTCTCGGGCTTCGGCAATGCCGATTTCGCGGCCCATCTGCTGCCGTCGCTGACCACCGTGCATGTGGACGGACCGGGCATAGGCCGCCTGGCCGCCGAACTCGTGCTGGCACGCTGCAAGGGCCACAGTGCCGGGCGCTCGGCGTTCGACCTGGGGTTCGAGCTGATCGAGCGGGATTCGACCCGCCGAGCTTAGAGAGTCAGCACACGGCAGCCGCCTGGCGCTCGGTCGCCAGCCCGAACAGGCTGCCCAGCACGTGCTGGATTTCATCAGGGGCCAGCTGCCTGGTCTCGGTGCCGCTGGCCGTGATGGTCTTGAGCGCGTCGCCCACCAGGATCATGCGGCCGGCCGGCTGGTGCAGCACCACCACCCGCTTTTGCACGAAGATGGCGTCCGGGTGCGTGGAGTTCAGGTAGTTGGCGGGGGCGAAATCCACCCACTCCTGGGGCGACAGGTTGAAGGCGTACTGGTTGGCCCATTCACCGTCCACGCGGGCCTGCAGCAGGTACTCGCCCTGGTCGTCCAGGCTCAGGCGGAAGGTGTCGCCGTCCTGGCGGACCTCGGTGTCCAGCACGTCCAGGGCCATGGGGGCGCGTATGCCGTAGCTGCCAAAGCCCAGGTCGCACAGCCAGCGCCGTCCCTCGACCTCGGCCACCAGGGCCATGTGGGTGCGGGGCCGGCGGGCCGGATAGAACATGGGCCGCGCCGCCACAAAGCGGTAGGAAATGCCCAGGGCCTGCAGCGCCATGGCGAACAGGCCGTTCACCTCGTAGCAGTAGCCGCCCCGGGCGCCGCCGAGGATCTTGCCCGCAATGTCTTCGGGCACCAGAGAGACGATCTTGCCGGCCTGCACGTCGAGATTCTCGAAAGGCACCGCGAACAACTGGTGGCGCATCAGCGCATGCAAGGTGGCGGTATCGGCCTTGGCGGAGTCACCGGCACTGAAGCCGATGCGGCGGAAATAGGCCTGGAGATCGAAATTGCTGGCTTGCATGGGTTTCCTCGGGTTGCTTGATGGCTGCAACGATAAATCCGGGCAGCCAATGCCTGTATAAGCAGAATCCAAGAAAACTGACCTGTACAGATTGGCATGCCCTCCAACAACGAACCCTTGCCCCAGTACCGCCGCATTGCCCAGGCCCTGCGCCAGACGCTGGCCTGCGGCGCACTGCGCCCCGGCGACAGGCTGATCTCCGCCCGCAGCCTGGCCGAGCGCGAACAGGTCAGCCTGCCCACCGCATTGGAGGCACTGCGCTGCCTGGAGGCCGAGGGCCTGATCGTCGCGCGTCCGCGCTCGGGCTACTTTGTGCGGCAGGCAACCGGCGGCGCGGCGCTGCAGGCATCCCGCCCGTCGTCGCGCCCCGTGCCCGTGACCCTGTCGGCCCTGGCCCGCTCGCTGTTCAGCAGTCCCGATACGCGCCTGATCCCGCTGGGTGCGGCATTGCCCGATCCGGCCTGGCTGCCCACGGCCCGGCTGCAGCGCGCGCTGCAGACCGCCGGGCGCCGCCTGGACGCGCACGGGCAGACCTACAGCATGCCGCCGGGCCGCGCCGACCTGCGCGGCCAGATCGCGGCCCGGGCCGCGCAATGGGGTGCGCGCTTCGGCCCCGACGACCTGGTCCTGACGGCAGGCGCCACCCAGGCCGTGCGGCTGGCCCTGCGCGCCGTGTGCAAGCCCGGCGATGTCGTGGCCGTGGAGCGGCCCGCCTATTTCGGCAGCCTGCTGCTGCTGGAGGACCTGGGCCTGAAGGCGCTGGAGATTGCCACCGATCCCCGCGAAGGCCTGCTGCTGGAGCCGCTGGCCGAGGCCATTGCCCGCCACCGGCCGGCTGCCGTGCTGGCATCGCCCACCGTGCAGAACCCGCTGGGCGCCAGCATGCCGGTGGAGTGCAAGCAGGCCCTGGTGGCGCTGCTGGAGCGGGCAGGCATTCCCTTGATCGAAGACGATGTCTATGGCGACCTTGCAGGCGACGGACAGCGCCCGCCGGCCTGCAAGGCCTTCGACGCCAGCGGCAACGTGCTGTATTGCGGCTCGGTGTCCAAGACCCTGGCGCCGGGCTGGCGCGTGGGCTGGATTGCGGCGGGCCGCTTCCATGCCCAGGTGCTGCAGGTGCGCCTGGCGGGCGACTGGGCCGGTGCGCCGCTGCTGGAGGCCGCCGTGAGCGAGGTGCTGGCCAGCGGCGACTACGACCGGCACCTGCGCCGTCTCAAGTCCCGCGTGCAGGCCGGGGTGCAGGCCGTCACGGCCAGGGTCGAGGCCAGCTTTCCCGCAGGCACCCGTGTCTCGGCCCCGCGCGCGGGCTTTCTGCTGTGGGTGGAGTTGCCGCGCCAGGTCAATGCACTGGAGGTGCACCGCCGTGCGCTGGAGCTGGGCATTGGCGTCAGCCCCGGCCCGCTGTTCTCATCGCGCTCGGACCTGCCCAACCACCTGCGCCTGAACTGCGCCAACGAGCCCACGCCGCGCCTGCTGGGGGCTGTGGGGCAGGTGGGGGAGATATGCCGGGGTTTGGTCGAGGGTGCTGCTGCGCGCCAGGGGGCACAGGTCGGTCAGCCTACTTCTTCTCGCGCGGCACGCGCCCCATGAGGAAGAACTCGGGATTGGGCTGCATGCCGGCAAAGCTGGCCATGCGGTTGGACAGGCCGAAGAAGGCGGTGATGGCGGCGATGTCCCAGATGTCCTCGTCGTCGAAGCCATGGGCGTACAGCGCCTCGAAGTCGGCCTCGCAGATTTCATGGCTGCGCTCGCAGACCTTCATGGCGAAGTCCAGCATGGCGCGCTGGCGGGCGCTGATGTCGGCCTTGCGGTAGTTGACGGCCACCTGGTCGGCCACATAGGGCTGCTTTTCGTAGATGCGCAGGATGGCGCCGTGGGCCACTACGCAGTACAGGCACTGGTTGGCCGCGCTGGTGGTGGTGACGATCATCTCGCGTTCGCCCTTGGTCAGGCTGCCTTCTTCCTTGAGCATGAGGGCATCGTGGTAGGCGAAGAAGGCACGCCACTCGGCAGGGCGGCGCGCAAAGGCCAGGAAGACGTTGGGGATGAAGCCCGCCTTTTCCTGCACTTCAAGGATGCGGGTGCGGATGTCCTCGGGCAGGCTGGACAGTTCGGGCTGGGGGTAGCGGGCGGTGGCCATGTGTCTTGTCTCCTGGGGGTGGTGGTTGTCGTTGCGGGCCATGTTCGCATGGCCTGCGCTGCGCGGGGTGAACGCGCATGACAGCCTGCCTGCCGCCGAGGTTGCAGATTGCGCCCGGGCTCAGGCGGGCGCCATCTCCGGCTCAGGTCGTTGTGCAAACCAGTCGCCCAGAAAGCCGGTGAGCGCGCGGATCCGGGCCGACATCTCGCTGCGCGTGGCGTGCACCAGGTAGATGTCGGCCGCAGGCAGCTGCCATTGGGGCAGGACCTCGCGCAGGGCGCCTGCGGCCAGCGGCGCGGCCACGTCCCACAGCGAGCGCTGCAGGATGCCGTGGCCGTCCAGTGCCCAGGTCAGGGCTGCAGCGCCATCGTTGGTGCTCATCACGCCGTTGACCTTGATGTTGTGCTCGCTCAGGCCCTGGCGCGTGCGGCGGCTCAGGCGCCAGCTGCCATAGGTTTCGTCGCTCTCGCGGATCACGATGCAGCGGTGGGCCTGCAGGTCCGCAGGCTGGCGTGGCTCGCCATGGGCGTTGAGGTAGGAGGGCGCGGCGCACAGCACGCGGCGGTTGGGCAGCAGCAGGCGGGCGGTGAGGCCGGAGTCGGGCAGGGCGCCAAAGCGCACCACGGCGTCAAAGCCCTGCTCGACCAGGTTGACGGGCCTGTCCGTCAGGTGCAGCTGCACTTGCACCTCGGGATAGGCGCGCGCAAAGGCCGACAGCGCGGGCGCCAGCCGCTGGCGGCCAAAGCCCAGCGTGCAGGCGATGGACAGCGGGCCGCGCGCCGTGGAGCGCGTGCCCGAGATGCTGCGCTCCAGCGTCTCCAGGTCGGCCAGGATGCGCGCGCCGTCCAGCAGGTAGGCTTCGCCCTCGGGCGTCAGGTGGATGCGCCGTGTCGTGCGCTGCAGCAGGCGCACGCCCAGGCGCCGCTCCAGCAAGGACAGGCGGCGGCTGACGGCGGGCGGCGTCACGCCCATCTGCTGGGCCGCAGCGGCCAGGCTGCCTTCGCGGATCAGCAGCGAGAAGAAACGCAGGTCGGAAAAGCCGTCCATGGTGGATGCGGTGGATGGTTGATTCGTAAATTGAACTGATGGATCAATGCAATATTTTGCTATTTATGCAGCCTGGTTTACTGATTAGCATGGCAGGCTGACAGTCATGAACAACGTAGAAGGAATCTCCGGGATGCACACAGATCCATGGATGCCGGGCCTGCGCCAGCAGCGCATCACGGTCGATGACGGGGTGGAGATCAACGCCTGGGTGGGCGGCCAGGGGCCGGCCCTGCTGCTGGTGCACGGCCACCCGCAGACCAGCGCCATCTGGCACCGCGTCGCGCCCCGGCTGGCGCAGCAGTTCACCGTGGTGCTGGCCGACCTGCGCGGCTATGGCGACTCCTCGCGCCCCGCCGGCGATCCCGAGCATGTGAACTACAGCAAGCGCACCATGGCCCGCGACCTGCTGCGGCTGATGGCGCGGCTGGGCCATGAGCATTTCAGCGTGCTGGCGCATGACCGGGGCGCGCGCGTGGCGCACCGGCTGGCCATGGACTATCCCGCCAGCGTGCAGCGTCTGGTGCTGCTGGACATTGCGCCCACGCTGGCCATGTACGAGCAGACCGGCGAGGCCTTTGCGCGCGCCTACTGGCACTGGTTCTTCCTGATCCAGCCCGCGCCGCTGCCCGAGCGCCTGATCGAGGCCGACCCCGCCGCCTATGTGCGCGAGATCATGGGCCGGCGCAGCGCCGGCCTGGCGCCCTTCGATCCCCGGGCGCTGGCCGAGTACCAGCGCTGCCTGGCGCTGCCGGGCAGCGCGCACGGCATGTGCGAGGACTACCGCGCCTCGGCCGGCATCGACCTGGACCATGACCGCGAGGACCGCCGGCTGGGGCGCAGGCTGTCCATGCCGCTGCTGGTGCTCTGGGGCGAGGAGGGCGTGGTGCACCGCTGCTTCGATCCGCTGCGCGAGTGGCAGCTCGTGGCCGACGATGTGCGCGGTCGGCCACTGGCCTGCGGGCACTACATTGCCGAGGAGGCGCCCGACGCACTGCTGGACGCGGCTCTGCCATTTCTGTTGCAGGCCGGGTGAGTGCGGTCATTGCTGGCTTTCGGGACTGCATTCAGGCAAGCCGGCAAAAAAGGGCAAAGAGGGCAAAGGTGCATTCGCACCATATCTGCGGAGACATAGCGTTCTCCATGGATTCAATTGGTATGCCAATCGTGTCCGGAAAAGGTAAGCAATTGAAAAAACCGCATGCCTGCTGCCAGCATGCAATGCCCAGGTCCCAATCCTTGAAAGCCGCTGGAGACAAGGCCTGGCAAGGGCTGGGCAACGCCTTGCGCCCATAGGGGACCACCGCACAAGGTGCAGGCGGGCCAATGCGCGGCCCATTGCCGATGCATGGTGAAACGCCGAACTGATACAGTCGCGCGGCCCGCCCGAGGGGGAGGGTCTTATTCATCACGGGATATTCACAATGAGCAACAAGAAAACCGCAGTGGCTGCTGCCGTGGCATTGGCCGTCGTGGCCTATGGAGGAACCACCTGGTATACGGGCCAAAGGGCCGAGTCCGGCTACAAGGATGCCGTGGCCGAATTGCGCAAGGTGCTGGGCGAGAAGGCCGTCGTGACCGACGAATACCACAAGGGATTCCTGTCGTCCCAGGCCAAGCTGGTGCTGCAGTGGCCTGCGGCTGGCGAGGCCGATGCGCCCGCCGCTGCAGACGCCGGCGCAGAAGCCGCCCCCAAGCCCGTGCGCCTGGTGGTGGACACCACGGTGCGCCACGGCCCGCTGGCCGGTGGCCGCCTGGCGGCAGCGGTGTCGGAGACGCGCTTTGCGCTCGACGGCCTGGACGAAAAGAGCCGCCAGACCCTGGCCAAGGCTGTCGCTCCCACGCTGACCAGCGTGCACCACTTCACGGGCGGCCAGGATGTGCGCCTGCTGCTGCCTGCAGGCGAGATGGGCGACAACGAAGTCACCATGCGCTGGCAGGAAATGGTGCTGGACACGGCCCTGGGCGGTGGCAGCGTCAAGGGCACCTGGCGCTGGCCCGAGGTGGCCCTGCTGGGCCTGCCCAGCCGCGACAAGTCCATGGGCGTGGAAGAGGAAGAGGGCGAGGAGGAGGAATCCGACAACGACGAGGCCATCGCCGCCCAGCCGGCCGCAGCGCCGGTGGAGCGCACCAGCATCGTGCTCACGGGCCTGGAAAGCAGCTTCGAGAACAAGGTCATCGACGGCCTGTGGGGCCTGGGCCCCGGCAAGGCCAGCGTGCGCATCGCCCGCTTCGGCATGAGCAGCACGCCCGCCGAAGGCGGCGAGGCCAAGACGCTGCTGGACCTCAAGAACGTGGACGGCAGCTCGGTCATCGAGTCCGACAAGACCACGCTGGGCATGACCACCCAGGTCAAGGGCACGGGCCGTATCGGCCCCATCGATTTCGAGTCCGTGGGCTACGAGGAAAAGATCCAGCGCCTGGACATCGAGGCGCTGCGCGGCTTCCAGCGCGTCATGGTCGAGGGCTACCGCAAGGAGGGCCTGGCCAAGGCGCTGGAATCGCTGGAAGAGCAGGGCATGGGCGTGCTGATGCAGAACGCTCCGCGCCTGGTGGCGGCCCTGCCGGCCTACTCCATGAAGCTGCAGGCCACCTACCAGGGCCAGACCGGCCACCTGGAGTACGGCGCCGAAGTGCAAAGCGCGCCCACGCAGGAGCAGGTCGCCCAGGCCGGCTGGATGCCGGCGCTGCTCAAGACCTCGGCACTGCAGGCCAATGCCAGCCTGCCCAAGGCCTGGCTGGAGCCGCTGCTCAAGGCATCGGGCAAGCCCGATGTCTCGGCAGAGGATGTGGAAGGCATGCTGGGCATGGCCCAGGCCACGGGCTATGCCCGCCTGGAAGGCGACAAGCTGGTCAGCGCGCTCAAGATGCAGGCCGGCCAGGTCACGCTCAACGGCAAGCCCATCGCCCTGCCCATGGGCGCGCTGCAGTAAGCGGCCATCCACCTTCCGGGCGTCGCCCCGGAAGGGGTTCTCAGGGGTGCCACTGGCTGGCGCGCACCACAGGGGCCTGTGTGCTGGCGCTGCCCGCCAGCGCATAGGACAGCTGGTTGGCCGCCGCCACCACCGTCTGCGCCATGGCTTCCAGCCGGGCCTCGGGCAGGCGCGATGCCGGCCCGGAGATGCACACCGACCCCATCAGCCGCCAGTGCATGCCGAACACCGGCGCCGACACCGTGGCCACGCCCTGTTCGCGCTCGCCGATGGACCAGTGGTAGCCGCGCTGGCGGATCTGCTCGTACACCGGCCCCGGCTCGCCTGAAAACGCCAGGATCACGCGCCCCGGCGAGCCCTGGTCCAGCGGCAGCCCCTCACCCATGCGCGCATGGTGGCGCAGCGCCTGCGGCCCTTCCACGCGCACGAGGCAGGTGCGCACATTGCCTTCGCGCACATAGAAGGCCGCGCTCTCGCCGCTGGCCTGCGTGAGCGCGCGCAGCGCGGGCTCCAGCACGTTCTGCACATCGAAGCCCGCCTGGTAGCGCGCACCCAGCCAGCCAGCGGCCGGGCCCAGGCGCCAGTCCCCATCGTCCCTTTGCACCATGAAGCCCGACTGCGCCAGCGTGCGCGCCAGCCGCAGCACCGTGGTCTTGTGCAGCGCGCAGCGCCGGCTCAGTTCCGCCAGGGACAGGTGCGACTCCCCGAGGGCGAAGGCGCCAAGCAGCTGCAAGGCACGCGTGACGGCGATGACGCCGCCGTCCTTGGTCGGGCTGGCCTTGTCATCGGGTGGCTGCGCCGGGGAAGGGGTGCTGGGGGGCTTGTTCATGGTGCAAGGCATGCAATTGGTTGCGCTGTATGAAACGGCATTGTATGGGTTGAAACGTTTTCATAAAGTTCGTCCCACGCACCGCAGCCATGCGGGCGTTGGACACAACAAACGGAGACAAACCGCCATGCCGATTCCCTCGCTTTCGCGTTGCCTCAACGCACGCCTTCTTGCCGTCCTGGTCGGCGTTGCCGCCATCGTGCCCATGGGCGCTGCCCAGGCCCAGGACGCCTATCCCCGCAAGCCCATCCGCCTGGTCGTGCCGTTTCCGCCCGGTGGCGGCACGGACATGATCGCGCGCACCGTGGCCCAGCGGCTGGCGGACCACAACAAGTGGACCGTGGTGGTGGACAACCGGCCCGGGGCCGGCGGCAACCTGGGCGTGGACGCCGTGGCCAAGGCCGCGCCGGACGGCCATACCCTGGTCATGGGCCAGACCAGCAACCTGGCCATCAACCCCTCGCTGTACGCCAAGCTGCCCTATGACCCGCTGAAGGATCTGGTGCCCGTGGCGCTGGTGGCTTCCGCGCCCATCGTCATGGCCGCGCCGGCCAACTCGCCCTACAAGACCTTTGCCGACCTGGTCAAGGCCGCCAAGGCCAAGCCCGACGGCCTCACGCTGGGCTACCCGGGCAACGGCACGGTGGCGCACCTGGCCGGCGAACTGGCCGAGAACGCGGCCGGCATCAAGCTGCGCCATGTGCCCTACAAGGGCGCAGCACAGGCCATGACCGACCTGGTGGGCGGGCAGATCGATTTCTACATGTCCGCCGTGCCCACGCTGCTGGGCCAGGTGCGCAACGGCAAGCTGCGCGCGGTGATGGTCACCTCGCTCAAGCGCTCCGACCAGCTGCCGCAGACGCCCACGCTGGCCGAGTCGGGCTACAAGGACTTCGAGGCCGTCACCTGGTTCGGCGTGCTGGCCCCGGCCGGGACGCCCCAGGCCATCGTGCAGCAGCTGAACAAGGCCATCAACGACGCGCTGCTGGTGCCCGAGGTGGCCGAGAAGCTGCGCTCCGAAGGTGGCGAGGTGCTGGGCGGCTCGTCCGAGAAGTTCGCCGCGCTGCTGCGCGCCGAGGTGCCGCGCTGGGCACGCATCGTCAAGGACTCGGGCGCCAGCCTGGACTGAGACCGGGGGGCAGGGGCGCCAGCCCTTTCGCTTCCTCCGCGCTTCCTCCTCCCTTCCTTTTTCTTCCTCCATCGAGATCTCGCCATGGACTGCGACAGCCTTGCCGTGCCCGTCCGTTTGGCCTTTGCCTCGGGCGGCAGCGGAACCATCTTGCAGATGCAGGGCGAACTGCTGCAAAGGCAGGGCGGCGTGCGCTTCATCCACGTGCCCTACAAGGGCGACACGCCCGCGCTGGCCGTGACCTCGGCGGCGCGCCTGAAGGCCCTGCCTGACGTGCCCACCATGGCCGAGGCCGGCATGGTCGGCGGCACGCCGCGGCAATTGGGCGAGCTGCAGAAATCCGACGCCGCCAAGTGGGCCCAACTCATCCGCGAGGCCGGCATCAAGGCCGACTGACGCGCTTGCATCTTCCTGTTTTCCTTCACCTCATCTCACTGGACCATCATGAGCCAACTCCCAGAAATCATCCGTGACATAGAGCGCGTGGACGCCCAAGTCGTGCAGCGCGCAGCCGGCTTTCAGGCCGCCATCCTGGCCGACGTGGCGGGCCGCCGCGGCACCATGCATGCGCGCGTGGCGCCCGTGCACCAGGGCATGAAAGTGGCCGGCCCGGCCTTCACCGTCGAGGTGCGTCCCGGCGACAACCTCATGATCCACGCCGCCATCGCGCTGGCCCGGCCCGGCGACGTGCTGGTCATCGACGGCAAGGGCGACCAGACGGCGGCGCTCATGGGCACGCTGATGCTCAGCGCCTGCAAGAAGCTGGGCCTGGCCGGCGTCATCGTGGACGGCGCCATCCGCGACCGCCTGGAGCTGCTGGAGCTGGACTTCCCCGTGTTCAGCGCAGGCTTCAATCCCGCAGGCCCGACCAAGTTCGTGCCGGGCCGCATCAACCACGCCATCTGCGCTGGTGGCACGACGGTTCACCCGGGCGACCTGGTGGTGGGCGATGCCGATGGCGTGGTCGTCATCGAGCGCGCCAAGGCACCCGCCATGCTGGAGCTGGCCGTGAAGAAGGTGGCCGACGAGGCCGCCCGCATCGAGGCCATTGCGCGCGGCGACACGGCATCGAAGTGGCTGCCCGCGGCCCTGCGCGCGGCCGGCGTGCTCAAGGAAGGGGAATCGCTGTGAGCACCATCATCGTCACCGGCGCCGATCTGGCGCCACAGGCCCTGGAGCTGCTGGCCCGGCACGACATCGTCTATGCGGGCAAGACGCCCACCGAAGAGGACCTGGTCGCGCTGTGCCGCGCCCATGATCCCGTGGCCATCATCGTGCGCTACGGCAAGGTGGGTGCGGCCGTGATGGACGCGGCGCCCTCGCTGCGCGTGATCTCCAAGCACGGCAGCGGCACGGACACCATCGACAAGGCGGCCGCCGCCGAACGCGGCATTGCCGTGGTGGCCGCCGCGGGCGCCAACGCGGCGGCCGTGGCCGAGCAGGCACTGGCCCTGCTGCTGGCCTGCGCCAAGTCGGTGGTGGCGCTGGACGCCCGCATGCACGCAGGCCACTGGGACAAGGCCACGCACAAGAGCCTGGAGCTGGGCGGGCGCGCCGTGGGCCTGGTGGGGCTGGGCGCCATCGGCCTGCGCTTTGCGCGCATGGCCGATGCGCTGGGCATGCGCGTGATCGGCTTCGATCCCTTCGCAAAGAACCTGCCCGCCTACGTGCAGCCCGTGGACCTGGAAACCATCTGGCGCGAGTCCGACGCGATTTCGCTGCACTGCCCGCTGACCGAGGAAAACCGGGGCATGCTCGGCGCCTCCACGCTGGCGGCCTGCAAGCGCGGCGTGATCGTGGTCAACACCGCACGCGGCGGCCTGATCGACGAGGCCGCGCTCCTGGCCGCCGTGCGCTCGGGCCAGGTGGCGGCCGCAGGGCTGGACAGCTTTGCGGTGGAGCCCATGGTGGCCGGCCACCCGTTCCAGGGCGAAAGGAACTTCGTGCTCAGCCCCCATATCGGCGGCGTGACCGGCGATGCCTACGTGAACATGGGCGTGGGCGCGGCCCGCAATGTGCTGGAGGTGCTGGCCCGCGTGCCTGCGGCGGCCGGCGCCTGAGCCAGGGCAGGGGCGCCGTGCGCGCCCTTGGCCCATGCATGTGCATGCATGTGATTTGAGGAGACAAGCGATGTCGAGGAATTTCCAAGAGGTCCGCCGCCTGGCCTTGCGCGGCAGCCTGCTGGCCGCCGCAGGCCTGGCCGTGCTGGGTGCCCAGCCCGCGCTGGCGCAGAAGGACTATCCGGCCAAGCCCGTGCGGCTGGTCGTGGGCTTTGCGGCGGGCGGCCCCACCGACGTGGTGGCACGCGCCTTTGCCGACCATGCGGGCAAGGTGCTGGGCCAGCCCTTCGTGGTGGACAACAAGCCCGGGGCCAACACCATCGTGGCCGCGCAGGCCGTGGCTGGTGCGCCGGCCGATGGCTACACCCTGCTGTTCGGCGCCACCAACCACAGCATGATCCCGGCGCTGTACCAGGGCCGCGTGAAGTTCGACGTGGTGCGCTCGTTCCGGCCGCTGTGCACGGTGGCCAGCAGCCCCACGGTGCTGGTCGTGGGGCCGGGCATGCCGGCGCGCAGCCTGCAGGAGTACATGGACCAGGCGCGCAGCCGGCCCGGCAGCGTCACGGCCGGCACGGCGGGCATGGGCAGTTCGGGCCATTTCGCCACCGAGATGTTTGCGCGGGCCAAGGGCCTGAAGCTCAACCACGTGCCCTACAAGGGGGCGGCGCCCGTGGTCACGGATCTCATGGGCGGCCAACTCGACAGCTCCTTCGCCACGCTGGGCTCGGTGCTGCCCCAGGTGCGCAGCGGCAAGCTCACGGCGCTGGCCGTGGCCTCGCCCAAACGCGCGTCCCTGCTGCCCCAGGTCCCCACTTTTGCCGAAGCGGGCGGCGGCGACTACTCGGCCGATGTCTGGTATGGCGTGCTCGCGCCGGCCGGCATTCCCGACGGCGTGGCCCAGGCGCTGGAGCGCGTGGCCGTGGAGTTTGCCAAGAGCCCATCGGCCGCGGAAAAGCTGCACGGCCTGGGCATGGATGCCGAGTCGAGCTGCGGCAGCGCCTTTGCGCAGCGCGTGGCCAGCGAAGCGGCCTCCTATGCGCAGATCGCCCGCGAACTGAACCTGAAGGCGGATTGATTCGGCCGCCGCCCCCCCCCCCCGAAACAACCTGGAGACAAGCTATGAAATTCCTTGCCAGAACCCTGATCGCGGCCTGCGCCCTGGCCGCCGCCGTGGCCCAGGCCGCTTTTCCCGAGCGGCCCATCACCCTGGTCGTGCCCTATGCGCCCGGCGGCGGCGCCGACGCGGCCGCGCGCCTGCTGGCCACGCGCATGGGCGCGCGGCTGGGCACCAGCATCATCGTGGACAACCGGCCCGGCGCCAGCGGCACCATTGGCGCCAGCCAGGTGGCCAAGGCGCGCGCCGACGGGTACACGGTGCTCTACGACGCCACGCCGTTTTCCATCAACCCGCATCTGTTTGCCAAGCTGCCCTATGCGCGCAGCGCGCTGCAGCCGCTGTCGCTGGTGCTGCTCATGCCCAATGTGGTCGTGGTCAAGGCCGACTCGCCCGTGCGCAGCGTGGCCGACCTGGCGGCCAGGGCCAAGGCGCAGCCGGGCAAGATCAACTTCGCCTCGGGCGGCAGCGGCACGGTGCAGCGCCTGGCGGCCGAGCTGTTCCGCCAGCGGCTGGAGCTGGACATGGTCCATGTGCCCTACAAGAGCGGCGGGCCGGCCATTGCCGATGTGATGGGCGGGCAGGTGGACTTCATGTTCGGCACCATGGCGGCCACCTATCCGCTGGTCACGGGCGGCAAGCTGCGCGCCCTGGCCGTGGCGGCGCCCCAGCGCTCGGCGCGCCTGCCCGATGTGCCCACCGTGTCCGAGACCGTGATTCCCGGCTACGAGGCCTATGAGTGGAACGGCATCTTCCTGCCCACGGGCACGCCCGAGCCCGTGGCCGCGCGCCTGCACCAGGCGCTGTCCGAGGTGCTGCAGGAAGCCGAGGTGCGCCAGCGCCTGAGCGACCTGGGCGCCCAGCCCATGGCATCGACGCCGGCCGAGTTCGCCGCCTTCCTCCAGAAGGAAGACGCCAAGTGGGGCGAGGTGGTGCGCAAGGGCGCCATCGTGCTGGACTGAGCGCATGGGCATGACCGACATCGCCGTGGCCGTGCCGCACTCGGCCGGCACGAGCAGGCCTGCGCGCACGCTGCCGCCCCTGGCTTGCGACAGCCACATGCACATCTTCGATGCGCGCTTTGCGCCGTCGCCGCACTGGCCGCGCACGCCTCCGCAGGCCGACGTGGCCATGTACCGTCAACTGCAGCGGCGCCTGGGCACCTCGCGCGCCGTGGTGGTCACGCCCTCGACCTATGGCACGGACAACGCCTGCACGCTGGATGCGCTGGAGCGCCTGGGCGATGATGCGCGCGGCGTGGCCGTGGTCGCCCACGATGTGGCCGATGCCGAGCTGGACCGGCTGGCCGCGCACCGCGTCTGCGGGCTGCGCGTGAACTTTGTCTCGCCGCAGTCCTGGGGCGAGACCACGGCCCACATGCTGGTCACGCTGGCGCACCGGGTCGCACGGCTGGGCTGGCATGTGCAGGTCTTCGTGCAGCCCGAACAGCTGGTGGCGCTGGAGCCCGTGCTGGGCGCGCTGCCCGTGCCCCTGGTCGTGGACCACCTGGGTCGCATCGACCCGGCCGCGGGCATGCAGGGCGTGGAGGGCGCGGCCCATGCCGCGCTGCGCCGGCTGCTCGATGGCGGCAACACCTGGGTCAAGCTCTCCGGCGCCTATATGCGTTCATCGGTGGGCGGCCCCTCCTATGCCGACACGCTGCCGCTGGGCCGCGACCTGGTGCGCGCCGCACCCGAGCGCCTGGTCTGGGGCAGCGACTGGCCGCACACCACCGAGGCGCCGGGCTCCGTCGACGATGCCGACCTGGTCGATCTGCTGCAGGCCTGGGCGGGCACGGACGAGGCCATGGACCGCATCCTGGTCGACAATCCAGCGCGCCTGTACGGCTTCAGCGCCATCCCCTGAAATCCCGAGAAAGACAAGCACCATGTTCCTGCTGCAAGCCCCCCAGGTCTGCGAACTCGAATCGTTCACCGCCATGCCCGACGCCCTGCGCCGCCCCGAGCGCAGCGACTGGGCCGATGCCAACCGGGGCGGCGCCGTCACCGACTCCTTCCTCGAGGGGCCGGTGTTCGACGGCGCCGGCAACCTGTACGTGGCCGACATTCCCTGGGGCCGCGTCTTCCGCATCGATCCGCAAGGCGCCTGGACCCTGGTGGCCGAGTACGACGGCGAGCCCAACGGCATGAAGTTCCTTGACGAGCGCACGCTGCTGATCACCGACTACAAGAACGGCCTGATGTGCCTGGAGGTGGCCACGGGGCGCGTCAGCCCCTATCTGCAGCGGCGCAACAGCGAGCGTTTCAAGGGCGTGAACGACCTGGTCTTCGATGCCGAAGGCAACCTCTACTTCACCGACCAGGGCCAGAGCGGCCTGCATGATCCCAGCGGCCGCCTGTACCGCCTGCGGCCGGACGGCCGGCTGGACCTGCTGCTGGCCAACGTGCCTAGCCCCAACGGCGTGGCGCTGTCGCCCGATGGCCGCGTGCTCTACCTGGCCGTGACGCGCGGCAACTGCGTCTGGCGCGTGCCCCTGCTGCCCGATGGCAGCGTGGCCAAGGTGGGGCAGTTCTTCACCTCCTACGGCCCCAGCGGTCCCGACGGGCTGGCCGTGGATGACCAGGGCCGACTGCTGGTGGCCAACCCGGGCCTGGGCCTGGTGTGGGTGCTCAACCATCGGGCCGAGCCCGTGCAGGTGCTGCGCGGCGTGCCGGGAAGCTCGCTCACCAACCTGGCCTTTGGGGGCGCGGACCGCCGCACGCTGTATGTGACGGACTCCACGCACGGGCGCATTCTGCGTGCCCGGCTGGAGGCGCCGGGGCTGGCGCTGCACGGCTTGAACAAGGGCTGAGGCGGCCGTCGCGACCTTCTCAGCCGTCTCGGCAGTCTCAGTCGTCGCAACCGTTCCTCAGGGCCTGGCCGGCATGTCCAGGATCTCCCGGGCTTCCTGCAGCAGGCCTATCCACAGCTGCTCCTGCTGTATGCCGGCCTTGAGCACCAGGTGCTGCAGCCGCCGCTCGCGCGTGGGCGGCTTGTCCAGGAAATCGCGCTGCTCCAGGCGCTGGTAGACGTCCAGCTGCGCCTGGTGCAGTGCCAGCAGCCGCTGCACTTCGTCCTGCAGTCCGCAGGGCCCCACCACCGCCTCGGCACGCAGGCGCACCATCCATTCCTCGCGCAGCGGCTTGGGGTCTTCCTGCTCGGCCACCCAGCGCTTGAGCTCCTTGCGGCCGGTGGGAAGGATGCGGTACTGGCGCTTGCGGCCCCGGCCGGATTCGGCGGGAAGGGCCTCTATCCATTGCGCCTCTTCCAGCCGCGCGAGTTCGCGGTAGATCTGCTGGTGCGTGGCGTTCCAGAAGTAGCCGATGGAGCGGTCGAAGCGCTCGGCAAGTTCCGAGCCCGAGCAGGGGTGCTCGACCAAGGCGGTGAGAAGGGCGTGTGGCAGGGACATCGGCAACAAAGGGACTGGCGCTGGGCGCCATCTTACGGGCCTGCATGGAGGTGTGGCCAAGCGCTGCAGTCATTTCTGCAATTTTTTGCGCAACCAGTTGCATAAATAAAGGAGGCTGACTACATTCATGCAATCAGTTGCATAAAAAAGCGAGACAGGCATGACCCACTACCCCCACCTGAATGCCGAACTGGACCTGGGCTTCACCACGCTCAGAAACCGCGTGCTCATGGGCTCCATGCACGTGGGCCTGGAAGAGGCGCCCAACGGCTTCGAGCGCATGGCCGCCTTCTACGCCGAGCGCGCGCGCGGCGAGGTGGGCTTGATCGTCACGGGCGGCATCGCCCCCAATGAGCGGGGCCGGCCCATGAAGGGCGGCGCCATGATGGTCAACGAACACGAGGCGGACCAGCACCGCATCGTCACGCAGGCCGTTCATGCCGAGGGCGGCAAGATCGCCATGCAGATCCTGCACTTCGGCCGCTATGCCTACCAGCCCGGGCTGGTGGCGCCCAGCGCGCTGCAGGCGCCCATCAACCCCTTCGTGCCGCATGCGCTGACGGGCGACGAGGTGGAGCAGACCATCGAGGACTTCGTGCGCTGCGCAGCCCTGGCCCGGCACGCGGGCTACGACGGCGTGGAGATCATGGGCTCGGAGGGCTACCTGATCAACGAGTTCATCGCGGCGCGCACCAACCACCGCGATGACGAATGGGGCGGCAGCTACGCGGGCCGCATGCGCTTTGCGGTGGAGATCGTGCGGCGCACGCGCCAGCGCGTGGGGCGGGACTTCATCATCATCTACCGCCTGTCCATGCTGGACCTGGTGGAGGGCGGCTCCACGCTGGAGGAAGTGATCGCGCTGGCCCAGGCCATCGAGGCCGCGGGCGCCACGCTGCTGAACACGGGCATAGGCTGGCACGAGGCGCGCATCCCCACCATCGCCACCAAGGTGCCGCGCGCCGCCTATGCCTGGGTCACGCAGCGCGTGATGGGGCAGGTGGGCATCCCGCTGATCACCTCCAACCGCATCAACACGCCCGAAGTGGCCGAGCGCCTGCTGGCCGAGGGCTATGCCGACATGGTCTCCATGGCCCGGCCGCTGCTGGCCGATGGCGACTTCGTGCGCAAGGCGCGCCAGGGCCGTGCCGACGAGATCAACACCTGCATTGCCTGCAACCAGGCCTGCCTGGACCATACCTTTGGCGGCAAGATCACCTCCTGCCTGGTCAACCCGCGCGCCTGCCACGAGACCGAGCTGGTGATTGCGCCCGCGCCCGCCGCCAAGCGCATCGCCGTGGTGGGCGCCGGCCCGGCGGGCCTGAGCTTTGCCGTCACCGCGGCGCAGCGCGGCCATGCGGTGACGCTGTTCGATGCGGCCAGCGAGATCGGCGGGCAGTTCAACATTGCCAAGAAGGTGCCCGGCAAGGAGGAGTTCCACGAGACGCTGCGCTACTTCCGCCGCCAGCTGGAGCTGGGCGGCGTGGCGCTGCAATTGGGCCACCGCGTGGAGGCGGCCCAGCTCATCGAGGGCGGCTATGACGAGATCGTGCTGGCCACGGGCATACGGCCGCGCGTTCCCGCCATCGACGGCGTGGACCATCCCAAGGTGCTTGGCTACCTGGACGTGCTGCAGGGCGACAGGCCCGTGGGCGAGCGCGTGGCCATCATCGGCGCGGGCGGCATCGGTTTCGATGTGGCCGAGTACCTGACCCATGCCGGCGACAGCGGCGCCGTGGCGCCCCGCAAGTTCTATGCGGAGTGGGGCATAGACACGGACTACGCCCGGGCCGGCGGCCTGGCGCAGCCGCAGGCCCAGCCCTCGCCGCGCCGCGTGCACCTGCTGCAGCGCAAGTCCACCAAGGTGGGCGACCAGCTGGGCAAGACCACGGGCTGGATACACCGCACCTCGCTGAAGGCACGCAGTGTGGCCATGGGCTCGGGCGTGGCCTATGAGCGCATCGACGACGCCGGGCTGCACATCACCGTGGACGGCCAGCCGCAACTGCTGGAGGTGGACAACGTCGTGCTCTGCGCGGGCCAGGAGCCGCAGCGCGAGCTGCATGCGGCCCTGAGCGCGGCGGGCTGCAGCGTGCACCTGATCGGCGGCGCCGACGTGGCGGCCGAACTCGACGCCAAGCGCGCCATCCTGCAAGGCACCACGCTGGCGGCCAGCCTTTGAGGGCGCCGCCCGATTCCGTTTTCCACCTCAACCACCAGGAGACAAGCATGTCCCAGCCCCCGAAGAACGCCCATCCCGCAGTCGCCCGCTCCCTGGAGCTGTGGCATCGCATGGTTGCCGCCAGCGACCTGGGCGAGCTGCACACCATCGTCCATCCCGATGCGGTGTTCCGCTCGCCCATGGCCAACACGCCCTATGCCTCGGCAGCCGCGCTGATGCTGGCGCTGTCCACCGTGGTCCAGGTCTTCGAGAACTTCACCTACCACCGCCAGATGGCCAGCGATGACGGCCTGGACGTGGTGCTGGAGTTCAGCGCCAGCGTGGGTGGCAAGAACCTCAAGGGCATCGACTTCATCCGCTTCGACGAGCAGGGGCTGATCCGGGAATTCGAGGTCATGGTGCGCCCCATGAGCGGCCTGCAGGCCCTGGGCTCGGAGATGGGCAAGCGGCTGGGCGACAAGCTTCCCGCCTTCAAGGCCGTGGCCTGAGGGCAGGGCGTGCCATGAAAAACGCCCCCGAAGTTTCGGGGGCGTTTTGCCGTGGGCGTCAGCCGGTCAGAGCGTGCCGGCCTTCTGGCGGGCGATGGCATCGGCCACGCCCTTGCCGTAGGCCGGGTCGGCCTGGGTGCAGTGCGCTATGTGCTTTTGCACGATGTGCTCGGACACACCGGCGATGTTGCGCGCCGTGTTCTCGAACAGGCGCTGCTGCGCATCGGGCGTGAGCAGGCGGAACAGGTCGCCGGGCTGGGTGAAGTAGTCGGCATCGTCCTCGCGGTAGTTCCAGCGGTCGGCCGCGCCGTTGAGGGCCAGCGGCGGCTCGGCGAAGGCCGGCTGCTCCTGCCACTCGCCCTTGGTGTTGGGCTCGTAGGCGATGGTGCCGCCGTAGTTGCCGTCCACGCGCATGGCGCCGTCGCGGTGGTAGGCGTGGTAGGGGCAGCGCGGCGCGTTCACGGGGATCTGGTGGTGGTTCACGCCCAGGCGGTAGCGCGCGGCATCGCCGTACGAGAACAGGCGCGACTGCAGCATGCGGTCGGGCGAGGGGCCGATGCCCGGCACCAGGTTGGCCGGCGTGAACGAGGCCTGCTCCACATCGGCGTGGTAGTTGCGCGGGTTGCGGTTGAGCTCCATCACGCCCACTTCGATCAGCGGGTAGTCCTTCTTGCTCCAGACCTTGGTCAGGTCGAAGGGGTGGAAGCGGTAGGTCTCGGCTTCATGCTCGGGCATGATCTGCACGCACAGCTTCCAGCGCGGGAACTCGCCGCGGTCGATGGCCTCGAGCAGGTCGCGCTGGCTGCTTTCACGGTCGGAGGCGACGACGGAGGCCGCCTCGGAATCGGTGAAGTTCTCTATGCCCTGCTGGCAGACCCAGTGGAACTTGACCCAGTGGCGCTCGTTGCTGGCGTTGATGAAGCTGTAGGTATGCGAGCCGAAGCCGTGCATGTGGCGGTAGCCGCGCGGAATGCCCCGGTCGCTCATGACGATGGTGATCTGGTGCAGCGCCTCGGGCAGGCCGGTCCAGAAGTCCCAGTTGTTCTCGGGCGAGCGCAGGTTGGTGTAGGGATCGCGCTTGACGGCCTTGTTCAGGTCCGGGAACTTGAGCGGGTCGCGGAAGAAGAACACCGGCGTGTTGTTGCCCACCAGGTCCCAGTTGCCTTCCTCGGTATAGAGCTTGACGGCGAAGCCACGGATATCGCGCTCGGCGTCGGCTGCGCCGCGTTCGCCGGCCACGGTGGAAAAGCGCGCGAACACTTCGGTCTGCTTGCCGATGTCGGAGAACACCTTGGCGCGGGTGTAGCGCGTGATATCACCCGTCACGGTGAAGGTGCCGAAGGCGCCCGAGCCCTTGGCGTGCATGCGGCGCTCGGGAATCACTTCGCGGTTGAAGTGGGCCATTTTTTCCAGATGCCACAGGTCCTGCAGCAGCATCGGGCCACGCGGGCCGGCCGTGAGCGAGTCCTGGTTGTTGGCAACCGGGGCACCTGCGGCGGTGGTGAGCTTGTGGGTCATGGTCTCTCCTTGATCGAGGGGTGGTAGCGGCGCCGGCTTGCACGCAGGCAGCGCGGCGCTTGGAAAATCAATAGCTGCGTGCTATCGAATTGCTTTTATTGTTGTTTCGTTCTATGGATGCGGCAAGGCTTTGGCGATTGGCAAATCTCAACTGCGCCATAGCCAAAAAATTTCACCGCACCCCGCCTGCGTCGTGCCGGGCATGCTTTTTGCCAAGGCATTGTGTTGCGCGGGCGGATACGGCCCGTGTAGGCCGTCGCCCTGTCAGCCAGAGACCAGCTTGTGGACCAGATCGGCGGCCGTGGAGGCGCCGTACTTGCGCATCAGCCGTGCGCGGTAGATCTCCACCGTGCGGTGGCTGATGGCCAGGGCGCGGCCGATTTCCTTGGAGGTCAGGCCTTCCAGCAGGCGGGCGGCCACCTCGCGCTCGCGCCCCGTGAGTTCGGCCTTGACGGGGCGCTGGGCGCTGAGGTCCTCGAAGCTCCAGATGCCCGAGGCATGCGGGTCGCTGCGGTCCAGCGTGCGGCCCGTGACATGGCACCAGAACGTTTCGCCGTTGGCGCGCTTCATGATGCGGTTGTCCGAATAAAAGCCCCTTGCATTGAGAATGGGCGCGATGCGCGCGCCCAGCCGCTCATACTCGTCGGCGCTGGGGTAGAGGATCTGGAAGGTCTGGCCGATCAGCACCTCGCGCGAGGCCTCGAACATCTCGCAGACCTGGCGGTTGCAGTCGATCATGGTGCGGTTGCGCGAGATCACGAGACCGACGGGGGCGGCCTCGAACGCCAGCCTGTAATCTATATCCATGGGCAAATCTTTACGAAAAACTACTTATGCAAGTACGTAGTATCGTAGCGCATCCAATCTGAAGGAGACATGTGTGAAAAAGCTCTACCCCTCTGCGGAGCAGGCGCTCCAGGGCGTCGTGGCCGACGGGCAATTGCTGGCTGTGGGAGGCTTCGGCCTGTGCGGCATTCCCGAGGCCCTGATCGACGCGCTGCGTGACAGCGGCGTCAAGGGCCTGACGGTGATTTCCAACAACGCGGGCGTGGACGGCTTTGGCCTGGGCAAGCTGCTGGAGACGCGCCAGATCAAGAAGATGATCTCGTCGTATGTGGGCGAGAACAAGGAGTTCGAGCGCCAGTACCTGGCCGGCGAGCTGGAGCTGGAATTCACGCCCCAGGGCACGCTGGCCGAGAAGCTGCGCGCAGGCGGCGCCGGCATTCCCGCCTTCTTCACCAAGACCGGCGTGGGCACCATGGTGGCCGAGGGCAAGGAGCTGCGCGAGTTCGACGGCGAGACCTATGTGATGGAGCGCTCGCTCGTGCCCGATGTCTCCCTGGTCAAGGCCCACCGTGCCGACAAGAGCGGCAACCTGCAGTTCCGCCTGACGGCGCGCAACTTCAACCCTGCCGCCGCCACGGCCGGCAAGGTCTGCATCGTGGAAGTGGAGGAGGTGGTCGAGGTCGGCGAGATCGCACCGGACGACATCCACCTGCCCGGCATCTACGTGCACCGCATCGTGCACAACCCGAACCCCGAAAAGCGCATCGAAAAGCGCACCATCACAGAAAAACAAGGAGCCTGACCATGCCGTGGACCCAAGACCAGATGGCCGCCCGCGCGGCCCAAGAACTCGAAGACGGCTTCTACGTCAACCTGGGCATCGGCATTCCCACCCTGGTGGCCAACCACACGGGTGACAAGGAAGTGTGGCTGCAGTCGGAGAACGGCATGCTGGGCATCGGCCCCTTCCCGACCGAGGATGCCGTGGACGCCGACCTGATCAACGCCGGCAAGCAGACCGTGACGACGATTGCCGGCTCGTCCATCTTCGGCAGCGACCAGTCGTTCGCCATGATCCGCGGCGGCAAGATCAACCTGTCCATCCTGGGCGCCATGCAGGTGTCCGAGAAGGGCGACCTGGCCAACTGGATGATCCCCGGCAAGATGGTCAAGGGCATGGGCGGCGCCATGGACCTGGTGGCGGGCGTCAAGCGCGTCATCGTGCTCATGGAGCATGTGGCAAAGAAGAAGGACGGCACGACCGACCTCAAAATTCTTCCCGCCTGCACTCTGCCTTTGACCGGCGTGGGCGTGGTGGACCGTATCATCACCGACCTGGGAGTGATGGACGTGACGCCGCAGGGCCTGAAGCTCGTGGAACTGGCCCCCGAAGTGAGCTTCGAGGACATCCAGTCCAAGACCGGCGTGACGCTGATTCGCTGATGTTGCCGTGCTGTGCAGTGCCTGCCTGGTGCAGGCCTGCGCGACGAGAGCCCGCCTTGCGCGGGCTCTTTTGCTTATATTTCAGATTTCGAGCCAATGGGAGCCTCTATGACGGATGTCGCGGCCGTGCGCAATCCACCGACAGCGCAGGGATGGAAGGACGAGGGCGTGCATTTCCTGCGCGCCGTCACCGACATGGCCGAGCATTGCAACGTGGTGACCGGCGAGCCCATCTTCAACGACAAGGGCGTCAAGCTCGTGGACAAGGGCGCGCGCATCGACAGCAACATGTACGAGCGCCTGGTCAAGCACAAGCTGCGCGACCCCATCGACAAGCACCTGGGCGTGGACAACCGCGTGGACGTGCTGGCCATCGAGGCCCAGGCCATGGTGCAGTGCGAAACCGTGGACCTGATGCGCCGCCTGGTGCAGTCGCTGGGCGGCACGGACCGGCTGCTGGCGCCGCTGCGCCTGATGGTGCTGCCGCCGCAGATCGCCTTCAAGCTCACGGTCATGCGCGAGCAGCGGCCCGAGCTGTTCGCCCACAGCCTGCAGATGATGCTGGTGGCCGTCTACCTGGCGCTGCAAAGCGAATGGAGCGAGCGTGAATGCGGCCCGCTGGCCACGGCGGCCCTGCTGCACGACGTGGGCATGCTCTACATGGACCCGGCCTGGACCGACCCCAACTACCGGCTCACGGGCGCCGAGCGCAAGCACCTGGTGGCGCACTCGGTCACGGGCATGCTCATCATGCGGGGCGCGGGCGCGTATTCGCAGGACGTGGAAATGGCCGTGCTCGAGCACCACGAGCGCATGGACGGCACGGGCTATCCGCGCGGCGTGCATGGCGAAGCCATCTCCAAAATGGGCCGTATCCTGTTGCTGGCCGAGGTGGTCTCGGCCTTCTTCGACAAATTCCAGGACCTGCCCGGCCAGCGCCTGTCGCTGATGCTGCGCATGAACCACCGCCGCTATCCGGCCGATCTGGTCGGCATCCTGCTGCCGCTGCTGTACGACGAGATCTCGCCGGGCACGCCGCTGCCGCCGCTGCAGGCCGAGGTCACGCACAGCGTGGCAGCGCTGTCTGCCGCCTTCCAGATGTGGGACACGTTCAGCCAGGCCTTTCCCGAGCGCTGGCAGGCCATGCCCGACCACCAGGCGGCCGTCTACATCGACTCCAGCATCGGCAGCCTGCAAAAGCAGCTGGCCGAGGCCGGCCTGCACCCGAACCAGCAGACCGACCTGCTGGCCTACCTCAAGGACGACGTGCAGGGCATGAGCGAGCTGGCCCTGCTCAGCCGCGAGGCGCTGTGGCAGCTGCAGGCCATCGTCAACGCCTGCCTGCGCCGCTGGCCCGCCATCAACGCCCGCACCCACGCCGTGGACACGGCGGTCGCGCAATGGTGCGAAGCCTGCATGCAGATCGACGCCACACCCCCAGCGGGTGGCGCAGCGAGAGCGCCAGCGCACTGAGACAGCCGGGCTTGCCCGGCTTTTTTACATCCGTGGATCTCTCGGAAATCAAGAGTGCTGTATATTCATACAGTATTTGAGATTTTCCCCATGACCACGCCCCACGCCTCCCAACCTGCGCAGCCCGCCCCCATGGCGGGCGCGGCGCGTGTGCTGCCTCAGTTGCAGGGCGTGTGGCGTGGCGATGGCTGGCAGCAGGCGCTGCAGCAGCGCGTCCAGCCTTCGGGCCATGCGCTGCTGGATGCGCAATTGCCGGGCGGGGGCTGGCCGCTGGGCGCGATGGTCGAGCTGCTGCAACCCGCCCATGGCCATGCCGAGTGGCCGCTGCTGCTGCCGGGCCTGGCGGCCCTGATGCAGCGCAGCGCGGGCCAGGTGGTGCTGGTGGCGCCGCCTTGCAGGCCTTTTGCACCGGGACTGGAAGCGGCGGGCGTGGCGGCGCACCGGCTGTGCTGCGTGGAGGCCGATACCCACCCCGGCACCCACCCCGGCGCCCACCCGGCAGGCGATGGGGCAGGGCTGGCCTGGGTCTGTGAGCAGGCACTGCGCTGCCGCGACGTGCTGGCCGTGCTGGCCTGGCTGCCGGCCGGTCTGCCCATGGCCACGCTGCGCCGGCTGCAATGGGCGGCCGCTGCGCAGGGGCGCATTCTGTGGCTGTGGCGCGAGGCCTCGGCCTCCCTGCAGACGGTGGCCTCGCCCGCGCCGCTGCGGCTGCGCGTGGAGACCGAGCTGGGGGTGCCGGGCGAAGGCGGTACGCCAGCCTGCCTGCGCGTGCAGTTGCTCAAGCGCCGGGGGCCCGCGCTGGAGCATCCCTTGAAACTGCCGCTGCACCACTGGGCCTGGCAGGACGTGCTGCAGGCCCAGGCCCTGCGGCGCACCCGGCAGGCGGGCGAGGCGCAGCGTTGGCTTCATGGACACGGGCAACTGCTGCCCGCCGAGGCGCCCGCCCTGCAGGCGGCAGCGCACACCCTGGGATGAGATGCCATGGCACAGCCGAACCAAGCACTGCACTGGATTGCCTGGCCGCTGCATGCCGCGCAGGGCGATGGCCAGGGCAACGGCGACAGTGATGGCAAAGGCAGTGCCTGCGCGCAGCAGGCCTGGTGGGCCCTGCGCTGGACGCCGCGCGTGGCTCTCTGGTACGGGGCAGGGCAGGCCGTGGCGCTGATGGAGGTGGGCAGCGTGGAGCGCCTGTGGGGCGGCCGCCAGTCCATGCTGCTGGGCCTGCTGCGCGCTCTGCGTGAACAGCAGCCTGACACAGGGCAGGCAGGCAGCCCGCAGATGCCGGTCTGGGCCCGGGCCGCCACGGCCTGGCAGGCGCTGGCGCGTCTGCGCTGGCGCATGCAGGGCGACGGCCTGCGCCAGCCCTGGCCGCCTGCCGATGCCCTGCCGATCTGGACCCTGCCCGCGCTCGAACCCCATGCGCCGGCCCTGGAGCGCATGGGCTGCCGCCGCTGGGGCGAGCTGCGCGCCCTGCCGCGCGCGGGCCTTGCGCGGCGCATCGGGCTGCCGGCCCTGCTGGCGCTGGACCAGGCCTATGGCAGCAGCCCCCATGCGCTGGACTGGCTGGAGCTGCCCGAGCACTTTGCATTGCGCGCCGACCTGGGCTATCCGGCCAGCGACGCCCAGGCCCTGCTGCAGGCCGCCCGGCCCTTGCTGCGCGCGCTGCAGGCCTGGCTGCAGGCCCGCCACCAGGGCGTGCTGGGCCTGCAACTGCGCTGGCACCACGATCTGCGGCGCGTGGACGGCACGCAACTGCCGGCCTGGGAAGCGCTGGACATCCGCACGGCCCGGCCCGCCCAGGCGCTGGAGCACATGGAGCGCCTGCTGCGCGAACGCCTGGCCCGCACGCCCTGGCGCGCGCCTGCGGACATGCTGGAGCTGGTGGCGCTGGACACCGCGCCTTTCGCGGCCGATGCCGGCAGTTGCCTGCCACCGGCCGCGCCCGGTCCGGCGCCGCTGGGCGAGGCGGCAGGCGCGGCAGATGGGGCAGGCGCGGCCAGCGGCATGGCCTGGCATGAATGGGTGGAGCGCGTCTCGGCCCGCCGTGGCGCGCAGGGCGTGCGGGTGGCGCAGCTGCAATCGGACCACCGGCCCGAGGCCATGCAGCGCTGGACCCCGGCCTGCGAGGCCCTGCAGACCCCGCAGGCACCGCGGCGGCCCGCGCACGCGCGCAAGGCGGCCAACCCCTGGCAGGGCCTGCTGCCGCCCTGGCTGCTTGATCCGCCCCAGCCCCTGCTCCTGCAGGGCAGCCGCCCTTGCTGGCAGGGGCCGCTGCAATTGCTGGCCGGCCCCTATCGGCTGGAGGCCGGCTGGTGGGGAGAGCCGCAGGCCGATGCGGCGCTGGCCGTGCGTGACTATTTCGTGGCCAGCAACGCGGCTGTCGGCCATGTCTGGATCTACCGCGAGCGCGCGCCTGCATCGGAACGGCTGCCAGGCATGCCGGCCCTGCTGTCGCCCGCCGCCTGGTTTGCGCAAGGCATCTATGGCTGAACAGGACATCCTGCTGGAGCCGCCGCCCCCGCAGCTGCAGCGGCTGCAGCCCCCGCCCCAGGCCACCGGGCCGGTGTCCGGCATGGCATCGGGCCCGGGCCTGCCCGGCTATGCGGAGCTGCACTGCCTGTCGAACTTCAGCTTTCTGCGCGGCGCCTCTTCGCCGGCCCAACTGGTGCAGCGCGCCAAGGCCCTGGGCTACCAGGCGCTGGCCCTGACCGACGAATGCTCGGTGGCCGGCGCCGTGCGGGCCTTCGAGGCCGCGCGCGACTGCGAGATGGCCCTGATCCATGGCAGCGAATTTGCCTGGGGCCCGCTGCGCGTGGTGGCGCTGGCGCGCGATCTGAACGGCTGGGGCAACCTCTGCGAATTCATCAGCGCGGCGCGCGCCCGTGCCGACAAGGGCCGGTACCTGGTCGATGCCGACAGCCCCTGGCATCTGCTGCGTGAAGGCTGCGAATGCATCGTCCTGCCACAGCGCGCGCTGCTTCCAGCCGGCGATGTGCCCGCCATCGCCCAGGCCGTGCAGGCCGCCGTGGCGCAGCTGGGGCCGGGCTGCTGGCTGGGCGTGGAGCTGCTGCTGGCGCCCGACGACAGCCTGTGGCTGCAAAGCCTGCAGGACGTGGCAGGGTTAATGGGCCTGTCCTGCGTGGCATGCGGCGACGTGCACATGCATGCGCGCTCGCGCAAGCCGCTGCAGGACCTGGTGACGGCGCTGCGCCTGGGCTGCACGGTGGCCGAATGCGGCTTCGAGCTGCATCCCAATGCCGAGCGCCATCTGCGCTCACGCTTGCGGCTGGGCGGCATCTATCCGCGCGCCATGCTGGATGCAACCTTGCAGATTGCCGCGCGCTGCGATTTCAAGCTCAGTGAGATCAGCTACCACTATCCGCAGGAAAGCGTGCTTCCCGGCATGGACGCGCGCCAGACCCTGGCCTGGCATACCTGGCAGGGAGCGGCGGGGCGCTATCCGCAAGGCATTCCCGAATCGGTCGCCAAGCAGTTGAAGGATGAGCTGGAGCTGATCGCCGAATGCCGCTACGAGATGTACTTTCTCACCGTGCACGACATCGTGCGCTATGCGCGCAGCGAAGGCATCCTGTGCCAGGGGCGCGGTTCGGCCGCGAACTCGGCCGTCTGCTATTGCCTGGGCATCACGGCCGTGGACCCGAACAAGACCACGCTGCTGATGGCGCGCTTCATCAGCCGCGAGCGCAGCGAGCCCCCAGATATCGACGTGGACTTCGAGCACGCGCGGCGCGAGACCGTCATCCAGTACATCTACGAAAAATACGGCCGCGGCCGTGCGGCGCTGACGGCCGTGGTCAGCTGCTGGCGCACGCGTGGCGCACTGCGCGACGCGGGCAAGGCCCTGGGCGTGGATGCGGTGCTGATCGACGCCATGGCCCGGCAGCACCACTGGTTCAGCGATGCCGAGGACCAGGCGGCCGAGCCGGAGCCCGAACCCGATGACCCCGCCCTGGGCTGGGTGCGCTCCAAGCTGCTGCGCCTGGCCCGGCTGCGCGAGCGGCTGGGCGACGACTGCCCGCAACTGTCGCCCCAGCGTGCGCGGCTGTGGCTGGAGCTGGCCCTGCAGCTGCGCGACAGCCCGCGCCACCTGAGCCAGCATGTGGGCGGATTTGTGCTGACCGACGGGCCGCTGACGCGGCTGGTGCCCGTGGAGCCGGCCGCCATGGAGGGCCGCTCGGTCATCCAGTGGGACAAGGACGATCTGGACACCATGAAGCTGCTCAAGGTCGATGTGCTGGCCCTGGGCATGCTCACCGTGCTGCGCGGCAGCCTGCACGCGCGCGCCGCGCTGCGCGGCCCGCGCTGGGAGCTGGCCGACATTCCCAAGGACGACCCGGCCACCTACGACATGATCTGCCGCGCCGACACCGTGGGTACCTTCCAGATCGAGAGCCGGGCGCAGATGAGCATGCTGCCCCGGCTGCGGCCGCGCGTGTTCTACGACCTGGTGGTCGAGGTCGCCATCGTGCGGCCCGGCCCCATACAGGGCGGCATGGTCCATCCCTATCTGCAGGCGCGCGAGCGCAGGGACCAGGAAGGGGAACTGGTGTTGGAGAAGCCCGAACTCAAGCAGGCGCTGGAGCGCACGCTGGGCGTGCCCATTTTCCAGGAGCAGGAAAGGTAGTCAAGCATTTTTCTATTAGATTGAACAATGTAGTGTGATCTTGCTGCGACTGCACAAGCTTTTGCGTCGGGCGCCGACATGGGCGCGCGCATGACATCGCTGGCCTTCAACATCGCGCTGATGGGATTCATCCTCGTGGAGGGGGGCGGCTTCGCTGCACAAGGGCCTGGACCTGAGCGACCCGGGACAAGGCCTGCGCCCCATTGCCGAGAAGATCGCTTCGGGCGACCTCTCGGCTCTTGAAAGCCATGCGGCCTGCTGGTCGGCGCGGCCTGGCCGCAGGAACTGCTGCAGGGCGCGCTGGCCAGCAGCTTTGGTTGGGTCACGGCTTACGGCGCAGTCAGTGCCTTCGCGCTGGCCCTGGCAAGTCTGCTGGTGTTTGCGCCTGCCAGACAAGGCGGGCAGGCACCGGCCTGCTGCACCGGGCCGTGCTCAGCCCGTGCGCGCACGCCTGCGCCGCCACAGCGCTCACAGCATTCAGTCCAGCGGCAGCACCACCAGCACGAGCCAAGGCAGCACGGCCGCTACGAAGGCGACGAGGGCGGCTATGCTCTCGCCAAGCCCATGGCCGACATCGGTTAGCTTACAAGCGGCCTTCGAACACTTCAACGAGGTACATCCGCATTCTTCGTTGAAAATGCGTTCGCCTCGGGAGTTCAGGCGGCAACAGGTTGCAGGGCTGACCAAGCGTTTTATTGCGAATAGGCGGGGTCGGGAATACGGGGGCAACATCAGCTGGTCGATGCGGGAGAACTGTCTTCATCACTAAAATTCCAACGGCTGACAGTACGGCCGGACGTTTCAGGATCCACAGCTCAGGTGCTTGTGTACCGCAACGCTGCTCAGCTTGAGCGCGCGTCAACAAGCAGGTTCTGGCGCATGAGCTATAGGTGAAATAGCCAAATATTTAGCCGCACTGAGCTCATTGATTCTGCAAATAAGTTAATAAAAATCATGGACTTACATTGTTTCAATGAACCGCAAATTTACGCGAAATTTTCACGCTCTGGAGCCTTTCATGCTGTCGCACTTTGCCATTAGTTGCTGCCGCAGTTGACGTCGCACTTCCGGGTCGGAAAGCCCGGTGGTGCCGTCACAAGCTACCAAGTTACCGATAGCGAGCGGAGGCCAGTCCTCAATGTCATCGTCCAGGGCGATCCAGTGACGCGGTTTTCTCCGCTGCACGTCTGCCAAGATCTGCATGCCTCGCGGGGTGCTCTGGAACGACGCTAGGCTCCAAGGATCAGCCCCATGGACATGCTTGTGGTATGTGCCACCGATGAATCGCGTGCGCAGTCGCTCAGGCAGCCGCTGAAGCGTCTTGGCATAACCTGGGCGAATGCACCAAGTGCTGCTCAGCACCAAGGCCACAGAGGGGTATGGGGCCAGTTCGTCTTCCAGAATGGGAAGCCACTCAAACAGGGCATGGTCCGAGGTTTGGTATGGGCTCATGTAGATACCCTTGCGGGGATGCCAGAGTACCTTCTCATGGTGGACTACGCCATCAAGGTCCAAGTACAGGATCACATCCGCGCTGCGAGGTGTAGATGCCGGTACATAGGGCGCATTGTGGACAGAAGTCATCGCATGTGCGTCATCCATAAAGGTAGCTGTCAGGCGAAGTCTGTGGTGGATGGTTGTGCGTTAGGTCCATGCTACCAAGCTCCTTCTTCGCATTCAGGGGCTACCGGCCGCCGAATCCCTGGACGGCCTTCATGAGTCAGTCCCTCAGCTAGGAACTCATATCAAAGTCCTGCGGGTTTCCAGGCTCTTGCGCCGCGTGCTGGATGAGACTGGTGACTGCCATGATGTCATTCGCTGAGCGTCAGGTGTAAGAGAAAATAATCGACCGGGTCACAAAATTCACGCATGTCGCATTCTTTGACAGGGCCACGAAAGCCAACTCGGCCCAGTTCACAAACGAGCACCGGAGATCAATATCGATAATATAACCCTAATGATCTTTACGCAACTCGAAGGTTTTGATAAATTTTAGAGTTTGCGCGCAGCACATGCGCGACTCTGCACCCAGTAGAGCTCAAAAGTTTCCCTCAATATTCTCACCAAAATCCACGTTTTCCCAAATTCGCAAAAAGCTCTGCTAAAGCATTAATAGAGTCTGACTCAATTAAAAGCTGCTGGACCTCAACTGAGGTTTTCTCGCCCCTGGCAGAGAATTCCTCTGCATGTCGCAGAACCTGCTCGACCAGCCGAGTGCGCGGCACAAGCATATAGTGCACCTCACAATCCATTCCTTCAGCAAGTCGCGCCAACGTTTTGAGTGTGATTGTTCCGTTGGCCTCAGCTTGCTCTAGCTTACGGACACCTTGAGCTGATATAGCAAGGCGGCGTCCCAAAGCACTGGAGCTCATGCCCAAGGCCAGCCTTATGGTCTTCGCCCATCCACATCTGGGCGTCGCACTGCGCTGTATTTTGGCAAACTCGCCAAACTCACGATCTAGTTCAGCAAGGCGAATGAGATCTATTCTATTTTTCAACAAACTCAAAACCCCTTTGCACTTGGCAACAGCTTGGTTGCCTGCGCCATTCGGTCCGGCAACTTACAGCTTCCTGTTACTTGATGCACGAGCGCACAAGATGCAACCGCTCGCCATTCTGCGCTATCTTCGCATGCATCACTTGTGCACGAGACCAAATAGTCTCATACGAACGGATGAACGATCATGCTTACAGTTGAAAAAAGTCTTCTTGGGAAATTTGATGAACACGAGCTTGCCAAGTGCATCAGCGCCCATGGCTGGCAAGCAGCACTGCCTGATGCCTTGAAGGACCACCAGTTGCTCCTGCTTTCGGACCAGCTCCGAGACCTGCTGGCGGGCAAGGGGTGGAACTCAAAGCATGGTGATGGTAGTGCTGCCCTGCCTTTAGGCCTTCTGCTCTTGTCCAAGGCAGGTGCTTCCCTACCGGAGGATCTCTCCAGAGAAGCCGATATGGCCAGTTTGCACGAGGTCTTGACGCTACTGAGCATCTCCGTAGACCATGAAATAGTAAGCAGACTACTTCGTCGAGAAGATGGGACATCGGGGGCAGGATTCATGCAACGCCTGCATGAGCTTGTTCAGCTGAACTCACTCGCAGATTCACTCCCCATGTGATCCCGCACCATGCATTGAAGATCAAGTGCTACTGTATCCAGGATCAGCTTGATCGACGCTTCGTCCAAGTCAACGCAGTATGCAGCTGCGATGAGCGTCAATGGATGAATTTGCAAGCTTTCGGCCAATGCCTCAATAACGCGAACGCTCGGTATCTGGTGGCCTTGCTCGACCCTGCTCATGTGACGCCTGCTGGTTGCCATCAGCATGTCCTCTTGGGTCAAACCGCGCAGGGCACGCAGCTGTCGAAGCGCGTGTCCAAAGTCGGCTCGAGTAGGAATATTTTTGCGAGGCTGCATCGCCTCGATTTCCTCCCACTGGGACTAAAAAGACCACGACCAACTAGTCTCATCAGAGGTCTGACTATGTCCATGCCATCGATCGAAGCCCCCATAGTTTTTCTTGATTTCGACGGGGTGCTGCACCCAGAGTTCTGTCACGAGTCGAAGCACTTTTGCCGTCTTCCCTTGATGGAAGACCTCCTGCGTCAAGCGTCGACATGTTTGGTTGTGATTTCAAGTACCTGGCGCTTGCAAGCTCCAGTTGAGAAGCTTCGAAAGCACTTCTCGCCAGACATCGCGGAAAGAATTTTGGGCGTCACCCCTAACTATCCAGAGCTGCGTGACGTTCCAAACACTTTGCTGGGCTACCACCGTCAAGCTGAATGCCGTGCTTGGTTGTGGGCTAACAATGCCGCCCATGTGCCTTGGCTGGCAGTGGACGACCGCCCTTGGCTGTTCATGCCATTTTGTGGCTCCCTGTTCGTGACCAACGGCCTTGAAGGCGTTACTGAAGGGATCGCACCTCAGCTTGCGGCTCGCCTTCATCAGCTAACCAGCCTGTGACATGCACACTGAAATGTGTACGCATGACGCCTGCACTTAGAGACCGTGATCTGCTGAAAATTTAATCACGCCCTCCGAGAAGTTCAATACTAAGAGTGGCTAACACCACTTCGTCACAGGCCCCCGCAGAGCATTTATGCCCGCTGCCCTCAAGGAACGACGACCCGTAAGCAAAGAACTGTGGCGACAGCTACAACCCCTCATCCCAGCCTTCGTGCCCTCTGCCAAAGGCGGTGCGCGCAAGCTCGCAGTCAGCGACGAAGCAGCCCTCAACGGCATCCTGTTCGTGCTGCAAACAGGCATTCCGTGCGAACACCTTCTCCAATCCCTTGGGCACAACTCCAAGATGTTCGAGAGGTGCGTGGACGCGATTCCTGCGATTGCAGGCTTGGGAGGGCGCCCCCGCAAAAGACCATCGAAGTTGCACGCCGACAAGGGCTATGACTACAAGCGTTGCCGTGCGCTCTTGAGACAGGCGCTGCGTGCGAGACCGCGAAGGCGTGGACTACCCAAGGACCGGGGCGCGCGTGGTGCTGTGGCTGACAACGTGCTGGACCGTCAGTTCCAGGCAGATGGTCCGAACCAGAAATGGGTGGCCGACTTCACCTATATCTGAACGGCAGAAGGCTGGCTTTACGTAGCTGCGGTACTGGACCTGTACTCCCGTCGAATCGTGGGCTGGTCGATGCAGGGGAGCATGACCTCGCAGCTCGTGGTGGACGCGCTGATGATGGCTGTGTGGCGCCGGGGCAGGCCAGTGGCACTCTGCACCACTCGGACCAGGGTAGACGCGGCCATTGGTCAGCGCCTAGGCCTGCATCACGCATGTTGCCTCCGTGGCCCAGCTTCCGCTGGATGTCGCTTGCCTCAGCTACTCGCGACGTCTCGGTGGTAGTCGGCTTCATCGGTGCGTTCGCTCCATCATTTGTGGGTGGATTGCTTCAGATGCTGTTCGACTGCAGCAGAACTCGTTCCAACTGCTTTCACCGCAGCCTTCAACTGCTCCGGGGTCACGTTGAACTTCTTAGACCAGTCGCGCAGTTCGTAGTCTTCGTTCACATCAATGCGCGTGCGGTCTTGACCGCCGGTCTTGGTCTTGTCGTCAGACATATCGCTCTCCTAGTGCACGGGGCCCAATGCCACGCTGGAGCCGATGGTCGGTCCCATGCGGCCAGGACAAGGCCAGTGTGGTCCGAAAGCGGCTGCCAGTCTGCTCCGACATGTACGTTCTGTGGGGTCCGCGAAGGTCTCAAAACAGGGTAGCACTAGCCCAGAATCCCAGGGGTTTGCCAGCTCATACAGCTCGTTCTTGATGCTTATCTGGCGTGTAATGAAGATTTACTCTTGGATTGAAGACGGGCTTGCAGCTAATGGCTCCCTGAAATGTAACGGTGGTTGGTGTGACGTCTTCCTTGCAGACAATGGTGCGCGCTTCGTGATACTGTATAAAAAAACAGTTTCTCAACTATGCCCACCCTACCTAACACCGCTCAAGACGATGCTGCTGGTCGCAATGCTGCTTCCCTGCGTGCGTTGGTCCAGTCTTCCGGCCTCTCCCAGGTGGTCTGGTGCGGCAACGAACTGGGTTCGCAGAGTGTGGAGACGGTGTCTTCCGGGTGGACCGAGTTGGACAAGGAGCTACCCGGTAGCGGGTGGCCGCGCCGCTCGGTCACCGAGGTGCTGACGGCCCAGCCTTCAGTTGTTGAGTGGCGGTTGCTTGCGCCAGGTCTGGGGCCCATCATCGAAGCAGGTGGCCAGATCGTTGTCATTGGACCGCCGCGCAACCCGCACCTCCCTGGCCTGACCCATATGGGTTTGAACGACAGGCAACTGGTGTGGATTAAGGCTGATGTCCCGTCTGAGAGGCTTTGGACCACCGAACAGCTCATCAAGTCCAACTCTGCGGGCGCCATCATTGCGTGGCTGCCGAAAGCCCGACCCGACCAGTTGCGTCGACTCCAGGTGTGCTCTCAGGGCTGCGAAGCACCAGTTTTCTTGTGCCGGCCTGAAGTCGCTCAACACGAGTCGTCTGCTGCACCACTACGCGTACAGGCATCAGCTGGTCTGGACTGGGAACTGAACGTACAAATCCTGAAGCGCCGGGGACCGCAGCAGGGACACTCCCTGGTACTTGCATCTGTGCCTGGTGGGCTTGCATCGGTCCTGACCCCAAGACTGCGCCGCCCGAGTTCACTCATCACTCCAGAGGTTCCCCATGTTGTGGGTCGCCCTGCTACTGCCTTCCGGCCCGCACACGTCGCCGCTTGATGACCAACTGCGTGGACTCTCGATGTATGCGCTGCAGTATTCGCCGCGCACGGCCATTGTTGAGAACGCGGTAGTCGTCGAGCTAGAAGCGAGCATTCGGTTGTTCGGTGGCAAGCGGACCCTGCGAGACCGCATCGTTGCGGAGGTCCACGCGTTGGGCGTGGAGCAGGTCGCCTGGTCTTCCACCAGCCTGGCCGCATTGGCATGTGCCCGGGGTGGGCATGAAAACGGCATCAAGGGCGCGCTGACGACCCTTCTGGACCCGTTGCCGATGGAGACATTGGCGGCGGTGAAGCCGCACCTGACAACGTTGACGCAATTGGGCTGCCGAACGCTTGGCGACATCAGGGCATTGCCAAGGGGCGGGATAAGCCGGCGTTTCGACAAGCAGCTTCTGACAGCGCTAGACCAGGCGTATGGGTTGCGCCCGGAAGCCCACAACTGGGTTGAAGCACCGGAGGTTTTCAAAGCCCGTCTTGAACTCATGTCTCGTGTCGATTCCGCTCCGGCGCTTTTGTTCGGGGCCCGCCGACTGCTGCTTCAAATGTGCGGATGGCTCGCCGCCAGAAATGCGGGTACGACCTCGTTCTGTCTGCGCTGGGTCCACGATGCCATGCGAGCACGCGACGCTGGAGACGGTGGCGAACTGACTGTGCGAACTGCCGAGCCCATGCGCGATGTGGAGCATCTATGTCGTCTGCTTGCTGAGCACTTGGCAAAAGTTGAGCTCGCTGCTCCTGCAGGTGACCTTGAGCTGGAAGCCTTGGATGTGCATCCTTTGGAAGAACTCAGCCGGTCGTTGCTGCCTGACCCGGTGCAGGCTGGAGAATCTCTCACACTGGTGCTTGAGCGAGTCGCAGCGCGGCTTGGAGCAGAGAAGGTCGTGCGTCCTGTCGTTGTTGAAGACCACCGACTGGAGTGGATGGCACAGTGGCAGCCCGCTCCCGAGCCACTTCCCAGGAAACGTGCACGCAGCAGCCGCTTCCCACAGCCCAGCTTCATCCTGTCAGAACCATTGCGCTTGTCGATGCGCGGGGACAAGCCGATGTACCAAGGCGTGCTGCAGCTGCTTGCCGGGCCGCACCGGGTCGAAGGCGGGTGGTGGCAGAGGCTTGATAACGGCGGTGAGGAATACACAGGCAATGTTGCTCGCGATTACTGGGTGGCTCAAAGTCCACATTGCGGCGTGCTTTGGGTATTTCAGCAGCGACTGGCCGGGGACCAGACCGCGTGGTACCTCCATGGAGCTTTCGCATGAGCAACAGCATCGATACGCGCGCGGGCATCCCGGCGTATGCAGAGCTGCGGGCTCTCAGCAATTTTTCTTTCCTCAAGGGAGCAAGCTGGCCGGAAGAGCTTGTGGGGAGAGCCAAGGCCCTTGGCTACGGCGCAATTGCGGTGTGCGATGAATGTTCGATGGCCGGGGCCGTTCGGGCCCATGTGGCCAGCAAAGAGCATGACTTGAAGGTGCTGCACGGTAGCCAGTTTCAGGTCGTGTGTGATGCCCCCTTCACCTTGGTCGTCATAGCGAGCAACATCGAGGGATACGGCAACCTTTGCGAGTTCATCACAAGCTTGAGACGCTCAGCAGAGAAGGGCACCTACCGGCTCGAACTGGGCGCCATTGAGCCTTCGGCACTGGCAGACTGCGTGGTCCTGGTTTCGCCGGACCGCGAATCGACCGACGCTCAGTTGGAGACCATTGCACGATGGCTGCTCAACAGCTTCATCGGTCGGTGCTGGTTCGCTGTAGAGATGCAGCGTGTGCTGGATGACGAGATGTGGCTGTACCGCATGCGGTTGGTGAGCGAGCTGACCGCGATTCCGCTGGTCGCGTCGGGCGACGTCCGAATGCATCTTCGGTCCCGCAAGATGCTCCACGATGTGATGACAGCGGCTCGGGTCGGACGCCCGCTCACTGACTGTGGCCTTGACCTTGAGCTCAACAGTGAGCAGCACATGCGCAGCCGTGTTTTGCTGGCACAGCGCTTCCCGGAAGACTTGCTCCGCGAGACATTACGTGTCGCAGAGCGCTGCACCTTTTCGCTTGATGAGCTGCGATACCAGTACCCCTCGGAGGTGGTGCCTGACGGGCAGACCCCTGCGAGTTATCTGCGGCAACTCACGTATGACGGCGCCGGCCGCCGATGGCCAGGCGGCATGCCTGCGAAGGTCCAAGCCCAGATAGAGCATGAGCTCGAGCTCATATGTGAGTTGAATTACGAACACTACTTTCTGACCGTGGCAGATATCGTTCGGTTTGCACAGTCCCAGGGCATTTCTTGCCAAGGCCGGGGGAGCGCCGCGAACAGTGTGGTTTGCTATTGCATAGGCGTAACCGAAGTGGACCCCGCTCGCATGAGCGTCCTCTTCGAGCGCTTCATCTCCCGCGAACGAAATGAGCCTCCGGACATCGACATCGATTTCGAGCACCAAAGGCGGGAAGAGGTCATTCAGTACCTGTATCGAAAGTACGGAAGAGACCGAGCCGCACTGACTGCGGTAGTCATCAAGTACCGGGCGAAGATGGCCTTCAAGGATGTTGGTAAGGCTCTGGGCATCCCGCTCGAGCAACTGGAGGCGCTGGCGTCAAACTTGGCTTGGTGGGATGGCAGCGAGGTACTGGAGCAGCGTGTTGCGGAGTCCGGCCTGGACCCTTCCAAACTCGTGGTGCAGCAGCTGATGAAGCTGACTTCCCAGCTCATCGGAATGCCTCGGCACATGAGTCAGCACCCTGGCGGTTTTGTGCTCACGAAAGGGCCCCTCAAGCGGCTCGTGCCCATCGAAAACGCATCGATGGAAGACCGGACAATCTGCGAATGGGACAAGGATGACCTCGATGCACTGGGGTTGCTGAAAGTGGATGTCCTGGCGTTGGGAATGCTGTCCGCAATACGGCGTTCCCTCGAGTTCGTCAGCATGCGAAAAGGCTACGCTTTCTCCATGCAGGACATCCCTGCGGAGGACCGCGCTACGTACCAGATGATTTCGCGGGCGGACACTGTGGGTGTGTTCCAAATCGAGTCGCGGGCGCAGATGTCTATGCTGCCCAGACTCAAACCGCAGTGCTTCTACGACTTGGTCATCGAAGTCGCGATAGTCCGGCCAGGCCCGATACAAGGGAACATGGTGCATCCCTACCTGAACAGGCGACAGGGGAAGGAGCCTGTGGAGTACCCCAGCGAAGCGCTGAAAGAAGCGCTTGGCCGGACCCTTGGGGTCCCCATTTTTCAGGAGCAAGTTATGCAGGTGGCAATCGTGGCTGCAGGCTTCACTGCGGGCGAAGCAGACCAACTGCGAAGGTCAATGGCTGCATGGAAGCGTAAGGGCGGGCTCCAGCAGTACTACGACAAGATAGTCACAGGTATGACGTCGCGCGGGTACGAGCGCGCCTTCGCGCACCAGATTTTTGAACAAATCAAAGGCTTCTCTGAGTACGGCTTCCCTGAAAGCCACGCGGCCAGTTTCGCGCTGCTTGTGTACGCCAGCTGCTGGCTTAAAAAGCATCATCCTGCCGAGTTCCTCGCAGCTCTTCTCAACTCCCAGCCGTTGGGTTTCTATTCGCCATCACAGCTTGTGCAAGATGCTCAGCGGCACGACGTGCAGGTGCGTGCGGTGGACGTGATGTACAGCGAGTGGGACTGCACCCTTGAGGACCTTCCGGACGCTCCCGCTGTGCGTCTGGGCCTTCGCCTGATAGATGGCTTCAAGGAGGCATCGGCCGCGCGCATCATGGCGGAGCGGGCACGGGGTCCGTTCGATAACCCAGAGGACTTGGCGCACAGGGCGAAGTTGGAGCAGCACGAGATGCAGTTGCTGGCGGGCGCTGACGCACTGGGGAGCCTCTCTGGGCATCGTCGACAACAAGTCTGGCAGGCTTCTGCGTTGAGACGTGCACCGAAGCTCCTGCAAGGGGCGCCGGTCGATGAAGACTTCCTTGAGCTGCCCGCGGCTCTCGAAGGGGAAGAGGTCGTTCACGACTACAACACTGTCGGCCTCACTCTGCGAAGCCACCCCATGCTGCTGTTGCGGCCTCAGCTTCAGAAGCACCGGCTGGCCCGAGCCTCTGACCTCGACCGGGTCCGGGCAGGGCAGATGGTCAGCTACGCCGGCATCGTCACCGTGCGTCAGCAGCCCGAGACAGCCAAGGGGACTGTGTTCATCTCGCTCGAGGATGAGACCGGCAATGTGCAAGTCATCATCTGGCCTCACCTCAAGGAGCGGTTTCGCCCGGAGGTGCTGCGTTCAAAGCTGCTTGCGGTTTACGGGCGCTGGCAGCGCGAGGGCGATGTGAAGAATCTCATCGCCTTCAAGCTCAAAGACCTGACACCGCTGCTGGGTGGACTGTCCACGACCTCACGGGATTTCCATTGAAAGAACGGTTTCCATGGGATGCTACATCTGAATTCAGTGGCCATCAGGTCATGGAGCTGGAGGAGGTCGACACATCGCATGAAACTACAAAGCGCGAGCGAAAACGGCCTACCTTTGTCGATGCCGGTTTTCCGGGATGCCGACCAATACATCGAGTTGACCCGCCCCGACGGCCAACGCACCCAACTCACAGCTTCTGCCTTGGAAACCTTGCTGTCGCCAGCACTGATATGCATGCCTGGCAGACCAAGTGTGCTCGTGCCCATCCAGCGGGACTATGCAGAGCACTTACTGGGTCATCTCGAGCAAATGCAGCTGCTCCCGCGTGCCAAAGCCTTGCTTTACCAGCGACGCCACTATCTGAGCTCCCCGAGGACCTTGAAGTCTTTCCAGCGTGGCAGCCTGATGTTCTTCTACGAGTCCATGCGCCACAAAGGGCTCAAAGCCGTGGTGGCCATGGCAAGGGTGACAAATGCCTACTTGAGTGCCCAGGGGCTGGTCGACAAAGGGGACCTGGACCGGTCCGCACTTGAGGCCAACGATCTCGCGGCCATCGGAAAGTCCGACATCAAGACCGTCGTGGCCTTCAGCAACCTGCAGAACCTGCCGAAACCTGTGCCTCTGGAGAGCCTTAAAAGGTTCGGTTGTGGCGAGCCCACCCAACTGCTGGCCAGCCGATCGCTTACATCCGAGCAGATCGCAAATATTCTTCTTGAAGGATTTCCAAATGAACGCCGCCCACAACTTCTTGATCTCTCTTGAAGAACGGCATGCGAGCAGGATTCTTCAAGGCACCAAGACCGTCGAGCTTCGTCGCCGTCCCATGCATGTCGCCCTTGGATCGACGGTCTGGATCTATGTAAAGATGCCGGTGGGCAGTATCGTCTGGTGCGCCACGGTGACAGGCCTGCACACACTCGCCCCCAGTACTCTGTGGAGGCGATTCGGCACAGTATCCAGGCTCAAGCGCCACGAGTTCTTTGAGTATTTTTCGGGTCTGCCAAAAGCCTTTGCACTGGGGCTGAGCGAACCTACACAACTCGCGTCTCCCATACCGCTGAGCAAGCTGCGCGACATGGCGGGCGGCTTTTATCCACCGTGATGAGCCAGGCTCTTCACGGCAGACCCCACAAGTCGACCAACCTGCAGCGAGAGCTGGAACTGGCGTGAGGCGTTCTTGGAAAACGCCTGGACCGCGATTAGGCTCTACGGCGATCTGCCGCAGCAGCCATCTCTGCTAGGAACGGCCCTTCGTGTTGGGCAGGTTGAGCGATGAGAAAGGCGTTGCGATCTTGGCCGATGATCCACGCAGGAGGCTTGCCCCGTCCTGTCCATGTGGCGCCAGTAGTTGGATTTTGGTACTTGGCCGCGCCTTGCTTTTTGCTTTTGGCGGGCAGCAACGGAAAGACTTGCTGAGAGGTGAGGCCAAACTCGGTGACGAGCTCTTGTACGCGACGAAGTGCGGCTGTGGCTTCGGTTTTCTTTGCCTTGGCGATTTCTGCATCCAGAGCAGCTTTCGCGGCCAGTAGTTCGGTCAAATTCATAGTCATACCTTGGTCCATGGGCGTGCGCCATCACATGTGGCGCCAACAATTATCGGGCTTACTTGGAACTGACTGAGCCTCGCCGCCAGTAAAGATCAAGTCGGTGGGGATGGTGAACGGCAAAGAGCATCCGTCCCTGCTGCCGTCAGATTCATTGCCCACGGGCATCCAGGGCCGTGGCGATCTGCAACTCTCTCGTTGCGTCGATAGTTGTCGCATCCCGGACGATTGCATAGACTCTAAACGCTATCCACTCTTCATGGCCCGAGCCGTTCTAAAGGAGTTGATAGAGTCCTTGCAATCCACCCAGGGAGTGAAGCCATGTTGATAGCCCTGCA